>Ga0160429_1000021_pt1 | contig 233193 bp, 241 predicted proteins | sample SolpanmetagenomR_FD_108199 | JGI IMG/M metagenome (GOLD analysis project Ga0160429, IMG submission 108199) | Solar panel surface microbial communities from Lawrence Berkeley National Laboratory, California, USA - R | ecosystem: Engineered > Built environment > Solar panel > Unclassified ... | reverse complement strand
GAAGAAGAAGAAGAAGAAGAAGAAGAAGAAGAAGAAGAAGAAGAAGAAGAAGAAGAAGAAGAAGAAGAAGAAGAAGAAGAAGAAGAAGAAGAAGAAGAAGAAGAAGAAGAAGAAGAAGAAGAAAGAAGAAGAAGAAGAAGAAGAAGAAGAAGAAGAAGAAGAAGAAGAAGAAGAAGAATAAGAAAAAGAATCCACTAAGACATCGTAGAGCTCGTATTGAGCTCGAATGTAAGATTGTTTTATTTGCACACATGCAGTTTTATAGACAGTCGCCTATCGAAAAGGATACTGTACGCGAACAAAAACTATATCCTCTTACGGCCAACAACACAGGTGTAACAATACGTGATATCAACATCATACTTTGCGCACCTGAAAATTACAATTTTTCGCTGATATATACCTCTTGATACGCCTAGTTCTGCGTATAAGTCCTCTTTTGATCTTGCTGCGCTACTCTGATATTACTGTCTCGCCTGCCTCGAGTTTGTTTTAAGTGAACAATGTCGTCCAGAGTCGTCGAGCTGTATGATGTTCTCGAGAGGTCAGAGCGCAGAGGGCAGAGATCCTGTAGATGTGTGGCGTACAAAGTCCCGCTCGTCAGCCAAACAGGCCTGCCTCTGTAGCTTACCACTACGCTCCGGTGTGTCCAAACTGCAATGCGCCCGACCGAAAGGGCTACGGGGTGATGTTGCGAGGGTTCCAGCACGAAGCGTTAGAGTCCGTGAAGAGAAGTGTTCGATGAAGAGTTCAATCATGAAACGAGATGACTAGCTTTCTTTCACTGCTTTGCAACACATCACACATTCTGCTCTTCTGCATCCATCAACAAACTCGACTGAGCCGACTCTATCGCGTCATCCCAGTCTGCAGATTCCATCAAGGACGACGTGATATCGTTGACGTCAACATCATCCGCTGTTGCGACCGATCCCTCGACTTCAGTTTCATCCTCGATTGGCATCGGGTCGATGATACTCATCTCTCCATGGTCCTGATCGTCTTGATGCTCTTTCTTTTCTTCGTGGTCGAGAGCAAAGGATACTGATTTGCTTGGACTCGACGCTTTACTTCCCCGGCTCATTGAGCTGCGTGGTGATGTCGATGGCGATGTGGCTTTCTTGTTGTTATCATATCTTGAGTTCGACGACGCTTCCATGTTCGTCTCGCTTCCGTGCTGTATCGTCTTTTCGTCCACAGCATCAAGCACATCACCACTCCATGCCCTAGCCCTCTTAACAAGCTCACCGCATCTCAAGCAAACCCAGCCATCGCCCTCCTCAGCCTCAAGCCTTTGCGCTAGACACACGAAACAGTAAACATGTCCACACTCCATGGTCTCATACGCATTTGTTACGTCAGTCTGCGCTGAGCCGACTACGCCGCTTCCAGTTCCTAAACTGCTCATCCATGTTGAGCCTCCGTTTCCCGTTTCTGTGCTGGCCGAGTTGTTCTGATCTTGATAACATATCGCACATGTCCTCTCAGGCAAGAAAGCGAGTATTCCATTGCTGTCCTTCTTCTCTTCGTCACCTTCTGCAGCTTGAGCGCGGAACACTGCACCTGCACGTCGCCATGCTCTGCTTAACCACCTCCGCCATCGCGCTATACCAACTAGAGGTAAGAGGAAGAGCAAAAACTCCGTAAAGGCATGCCATACTAGTTGACGGTTTAGGTATTCGAAGCTGACTTCTCGGCGAAGCTGCGATGTCTTTGGTGTAAGTCGTAGGCGCAAGACTCGATCCAGGATGGTGCGGTAGCGGCCATAGAGGAGGAACAGAGTGAATGACGTGAAAGTTGCTAGAGAGTGGAAAGTGGACAGACGCGATGTCAGAGTTTCAAGAAGAGGAAGGTAACGCGATTGTCGTGAACTTGGGGTATCATAGTTGGAGCCATATTCTGGAGGATCCGTAAGTGCGAGAAGACGGTCTTGCCACTTTGACCAGGCATACGGCCCGCCTATCGAAAGCAAGCCATACAAGCTCTTCTGCCAACGTGTTGGCGGCGTCGGCGAACGAGAACGGGCGTCTGTATAGTGTAGATTTTGCAAGGAGGCGCCATAACTGGCGTTGTGGTCCCAGATGCTGAGCTTGAAGAGAATGGCGCGTAATATCAGGCTGACTTCAGAGGAGTGATCGTCCAGAAAGTGGGAGGAGTAGTATTTCAGTGCATCAGAGACTTGGGTTTTGAGCAGGTCGATAAGTTCGGCGTCGAGGAGCTCGGAGTCAAGTTGACTGACGCGAAAGGAAGGAGAGGTGCCGAATCGACTTGTAGCGCCAGACAGAGCGGCGTTGAGGGTGGTGAAAGAGAGGGAGGGCGAAAGAAAGGCTGGCAGGCGTGCTAAAAGTGGGCTGATGGGGAAGACATCTTGGCCTTGCTGAGCACGATGGGCTGTCTCCTGCTGGCGACGGCGGTCTAGCACTCGTTGATGCGCCGCGGCGAAGTCGGACGGGGACATTGACTGCTCATTGTCTATTGTTGAACACTGTCAGGAAGAAGAAGAAAGGTGGTGGTGGTGATGATGGACTACGCGATAAGCAAAAAGCCGCGGCTCGGTTCTCTTATCGAAAATGGGCCCTGCGGAGTATGAACCGAAGTCTGCTGTTTGTTTCAGATCTTGGTCTGAAACACAAACTTTTGACTTCCAGCTTGTTCTGTTCTGTTAACAACCAGTGATGAACGGGCACGCCACGAATGGAGCCGCTGCTCATCAAGCCCCTTTGAACGAGGGCAATCTTGTTCAAGCACTAGGTGCGGCCTCTTCTAGCAATATTCAGCAGATCAAGAGTGGAACTAGTCAACTACAATCTTGGGAGACTTCTCCAGGCTATTTCAGCCTTTTACAGGATGCATTTATTCAGACTTCGCTGCCCATTGAATTACGCTTCCTGTCTTTGATTCAGCTCAAAAATGGCATCGATAAATATTGGCGCAAAAGTGCTGCCAAGTGAGTGATCTTTGTAGACCAATTCTGCTGTACATGCTGACATTTTTCTCAGTGCCATCACACAGGATGAACGATCGCAGATACGGGCTCGGCTTATCCCAAGTGGTCTCAACGAAGCTCAAGACAAACTCGCTAATCTGAATGCCATATCAATCGCAAAAATTGCAAGATATGACTTTCCTACTCAATGGCCTAGCTTGATGGACGACATCATGCAACTGTTGAGACAATCGGTTCAGCCAGATGCTCCACCAAAGCAGCTCTCACGTATACTGCTCATCACACATCATCTCATCAAGGAATTAGCCACTATCCGACTCACCAGGAACGTTGCAAACTTTCGTGCAATAGCTCCTACTCTCTTCACTACATTGTGTGAGCTATACCTGTATAAATTCCAGATATGGCAAAACATGCTCACTAGCACAAATTTCGAGTTCAACATGGAAGTGGTGAATCACATGAACGACAACGAACGTATACTCAAGATTATCCGGCGATTAATTGTGTCTGGCTGGGAGTTTCCCCACCAGGACGATAAAATACAGGACTTTTGGAAGACATCCATCTCTCACATGCAGCTCTATATGCAAATGTTCCACCAGGAAGGTCTCAACAATACTTACCAATTATCAGCTGGACGGCACCTCAAGCAGCTCGCTAAGCTTCATGTTAGCATTGCACACGATCACAGTGTATCCTTTGCTCTATTGCCTGACTCACCTGCTCTTGTTCGCCATTACTGGGACTCTGCAAAGATGATTCGACAGCGTCAGATTGCGGCTCCAGATTCCATTTCGGAAGACTATGTCACGATGTACGACGGGTACAACCTTAGGGCTCTCTTGTTGCTTCGAGCCTGTTTCAGTCTAGTATGGGGAGCAAATGGCAATTTCAAATACAGAAAGAGTGAAGCGACCAAGGAAGATCCAAATCATGCCAGAGAACTTGTCAAAACTGAATTATTGAGTGATGCTTTCATTTTGGACCTATACGACAGCGTCATTCAGTATTTCTTCTACTACTTGCAGAGTGACATTGAAGAGTTCACCTCAGAACCGGAAGAATGGGAGAACAAGGAAGAGCATACTGGAGATAGCTTTGAGAGATCTGTTAGACCATGTGCAGAACGTCTCCTCCTCGATGTGACGTTACATTACAAGGACTTGATCATTCAGCCGCTGCTTGGGAAGCTTGCAGCTATGTGTGGTAAGTCGTAAGTGTCAGTCTATGTCGTTTTTACATGCTAACCATCGTCAGATCCTTCACAACAGAATATCTTGATCAAAGACGCAGCATATTCCGCTATTGGAGTCGGTGCACCGATGCTACACACTAAGCTCGATTTCAATAGCTTCTTCACCGGGACCATTGTGCCAGAATTGCAAAGACAAGGTGAGAACCACAGCATCCTCCGACGTCGTATAGCCATTCTCCTTGCACAATGGATCAGTTTGGACGTATCGCCAGAGAACAGACCACTAATCTATCAAATCTATCAACATCTGCTCGACAAAAGCGTGCCAGATAACGATGAGACTGTAAGGATTACAGCCGGAAAGCGCTTCAACGATATCGCTGTAGCTTGGGAGTTTGATCCAGCACAGTTCTCACAGTATGGAACTCAGATACTACGATATATCATTGACTTGATACAAGAGGTAAGCATGATTGAGACGAAACTAGCCCTCCTCAACACTATCGGTACGATCATTGATGCAATGGATCTACACGTTGTCTCTTCCTCGGACGAAATCGTTGCTCTACTGCCTAAGCTATGGAACGAGAACAATCAGGAAAACCTGATGAAGCAAGCCATTGTCACCACTCTCGCAAAGCTTGTCAAATCTATGCGATCAGAATCTATTCGTATCCACTCCGTTATGCTGCCTACAATAAAAATGGCCATGGACCCTACCAGCGAATCACAAGTTTATCTCCTCGACGATTCCTTGGAACTTTGGTCGCAGATCATGCGGCAGACGCCTGAGACCGCAACATCCGATGACCTCCTATCTATAATTGCCCTGGTCTTTCCTACCTACGAGATGGAAACGGAATACATTAAGCTCGGTCTCCGCATCACACAGTCCTATGCTATCCTAGCGCCTTCGAGCCTACTCCAAGATAGTATCCGCCCCGAGCTCTTCAGTCGATTCACCACCCTCCTCGACGTCCGCAAACCAGACATCATCGACGACATCTGCGACATTCTCGAGCTCCTAATCCGCGCCGCAGACACGCTCGGCGGCTCATCCGCAGTGCAAGTCGTGGCCCAGGCACTCATCCAGTCCGGCACACTCCCACGTATCCTCGACTCCATCCACGCCGACTGGGAAACCCATCAAACCACCGGCCCGAACCGCAAAGACCCGCCCCCAGACTGGAAGAACGAGACAAACTACCTCCTCGTCCTAGCCCGCATCCTGCTCGTCGACAGCCAACTCTTCATCTCCGTGCTCGAAGCCTATGCCCAATCACGTGGGTTGGGTACTACAGACGCAATCGTGCAGGTTCTAGACGAATGGTTCGTCAACATGGATGCGGTATCCTCACCTGGCAAGAAAAAGCTGCTTTGTCTTGCCTTGACCAAACTGCTCGAGACGGGGCAGCCGTGGATTCTGAGCCGCTTGCAAGAATTGATGGCGTTGTGGACGAGCGTGTGTGCTGAAGTCCGCGATGATGAGAAAGGAGTCTTGAGCGATACATTGGTGCGTGAGGATCCGGCGCAATTGAGTTTGGGTGTTGAGATGGAGATTCCAGAGGACGCGAGGAAGAGGAAGTTGTGTTGGAGTGATGTGGTGCATACGGTGAATGTGAATGAGTTTGTACGATACCATTTGGAGAATGTGGTTAATGGCGTTGGTGGGTTGGCGAGGTTTAGGGAGGAGTGGTTGGGCAATGTGGACAAGGATGTCATCAAGGGGTTCGAGGAGCTGGAGATTGTGAGGGGATTGCGAGGGTGAGAATATGAGTCTGCAGTTCACGGCGTTCTATTCTGCATCCTGTGTTGCATGTGGCGATAAGCATGAGGTGGAGCAGATTAGAACAGAACTGGTATCAGTATCTTGCAGGACTGTTACGTAGAATAGACCAAAAGTACAAGCTACAAATAACGCCATTTTTTTGTAGGACCAGGAGAGGCTTAGAGCACATTCTATCCTTTCTTGCGGTAGACTAAAAGTCCTGCGCCAACATGATGTCAAATGCTGTCAAAGCGAAATAAATCTCACATTCACAGCCTTGGCTTCTGAACTCCCGACATGGTCGAATGCTGCAATCGAAGGCTGCAAAGTTGTGAAGAGTGCTGGAGGTGTTTTTGGGCCGACTCGACAGTCTGTCAATTGAATGCTAATCCTTTCTCTCCAATTGCTATACTTCTATCCAAAGAGTATCAGCAGCGCGATGTCAATCACTCATTCAGCCACAACATCCACTAAACAGTAACGATACCAGGCCCCAGATTTACAAATCATTAAGTCATAATCATCATCATTGAATTCATTAATCATCAACATCAATGCTCCTTCTCCTCCTTTCACATTCTGGCAATCCGTCAAACACCAATCTCGCGACAATCCTGCGTTGACAAATCAAAGTCAAATGGCATCCAATCTGCTATGGATCCCGAAGCTGCTGCTGTGATTTGAGCACTACAGCTGTTCCTGCGATTTCGGCTCACGTTTGGAAGAGCTGGTTTGAGAAAGGTGGCTGGTTTGGATTGTGCTTGAAATGCCGTCGTCGACTGTGGTGCAGTTTGCGGCGGTTTGGGGTAAGAGACTGAAGGATGAGACGGCTGTTTGATTGTGGCTAAGGCTGGAGGAGGTGGTTTTGTGGAGTGCGAACGTGTTGGTAAGGGTGGAGCTGGCATGTTTGTGGTTGACGTGGTTGCTTTTGGGGAAGGTGCGGCCGTCGCTACTGGACGAGCGGGAGGTGGCATGATATTTTGTCGTTGTTGTGGCTGAATCCGTGGTTCTGAGATTGGCGAGAAGACTGTACTTTCGACGAAAGGAATGACCTGCTCGTCTGTTAAGGATGCTTTCCGTGGCGTCTCAGGCGAGGAGAAGTTGAAGCTGAGATCTTGCGTTGATAGTAGTGATAAGAACGTGTCATCTGCAGTATTTCTCCGACTCACACTCGTTTTCATGTTTGATACTGGTGAATCTGGGAGAGTCGAGAACGAATCGCTCGAAACTGGACTGATCACCGTTGGTAATGCAACATTGATATCTGCCGTGATCGTGGGAGGCGTGACGGCGATTTCTCGTTCGAGCTGAGTATTGCTTAGAAGAAAGTCGTCCCAAAGCACATCAACACGGTCAGAGGTTGATATCACATCCTCCGTAGTGTCCTGCGCCAGTGTCTGATTTTCTTTAGCCTCTGCATTGAATGACCTTGACTTTGCTGCCTCGATATCTTGTGTCCATGTAATCTCGCGTGCTATTACAAAGTCGTTTGAAGTGAATGATGTGGTTGCTTGTATACTTGTTGTCTTTTGTAGTCGGCGACGTTTCGCAGGAGGCCGAGAGTGTGGCTGATTCGTGATGTCGTTATCGACGTTGCTTTTGGGGTGTTCCTCTTCGACAATTGCTTCTAACAGACTTGTGTCGTCTAGCGCATCATCTAGGTATTCTTCTTCGCTCCCCACTTCCTTGTGACTCTCCTCCGTCGGTATATGATCCTGCAGTTCTGGCTCTTGTTTCTTCTCCTCTTCTCGTGACTGATCTTTCTCCTTCTTGATCTCTATCACCCTCACAAACCCAAACAGCAACTTTTGACTAGCCGCAACCTTAGGAGGCCCCTCCCTCGGACTCGGTATACCCATTCTTCTCCTAGCATCGCGCTCTCTTTCCTCCCTTGCGGCCCTTTTTGCGGCATTCTGTTTTCGTCTCCTCTCAGCATGCTTGATCTTCTCTGCGCGCTCATACAATTCGACGCCGCGGGCTGTTTGACGGGATTGCTTTTTTAAGAATTTAAGTCAATTATATAGTGTTTCGCGAAAACCAGGCTAAATAACATACCTGTGTGGATATGCGGGGACCATTTTGTTTGTAGTCGTTCTTGGCTTGTTGGAGTGTTTTTGGTGGGACATAGGAGGGTCGAGTCTTGCTCATGGCTAGGAGGCGTGCGTGGGTTATTGATGTGCCATTTGGCGGTGGGATGATGTATGCATGTGGGGTGTGTTATGATGTTTGAGATAGACGTTGCCGCCAAGCTTTTGTGTACGCCAAGCCTTTGTCTTTGTGCAAGCCTCAGTCACACAGTCACAGTCACGGTCTGCAGCTACCATCATTTGATGCTGATTTATGTCTTTTATAAGATATAAAACCATGCTCATGCCAGCAATGCCCAAAGAGTTGTGGACGCTCCCATTTGACGTGTCATATGAAGCACATATTGCGATATCAACGCATCTTTCTGCTTTCAGGTGTAGTTCAGTTCAGGCTTTGTGTGCCCAATTGATAGCTGTCTGGAGAGCAAGATGATGTCGAGTCTTTTCCACCCTTCTCCCGTTGTTTCCTCCTTGTCTGGTGACCTTGTCTCTGCTTGGTTATTGTACACGATATGCACTACAATATCACCTTCTCAATTGGTAACAATATTTCCGGGCCATCTCCAGTCCGAGGGCGTATGCAAGAGATAAGGTGGTCTTTCACCAACCTTTCTTGTTTTTCGTGAAACTACTACGTTGGATACACCCTCAGGACGAATTCTAGAAAGCTAACTGTGACTTCAACATGACATATCCACAACGCCCTCTGGGCAACACAAAAGTCTCCGCCCAGGGCCTCGGCTGCATGGGATTCAGCGCCGCCTACAGCAGTTTCGGTGGTTATAGCAACGACGAAGAATCACTCAAAGTGCTCACTCATGCCGCAGATCTAGGCATCACCTTCTGGGACACCAGTGACATCTACGGTCCCCAGACAAACGAACGTCTGTTGGGGAAGTGGTTCCAAGAAACAGGCAGACGGGATGAAATCTTCCTCTGCTCTAAATTCGGTTACGAGATTGTCAATGGGCAAAGAGGAGGAGATGTTCGTGGTGATGCTGCATATGTCAAGCAAGCTTGTGCAGCGTCCTTGGAGCGGTTGGGTGTGGATAAGATTGATTTATATTATGTGCATCGGATTGACAGCAAAGTACCAATCGAAGAGACCGTCAAAGCTATGGTTGAGCTAAAGGAGCAGGGCAAGATCACTTATCTCGGTCTATCCGAATGTTCCGCTCGAACTTTGCGTCGAGCCCATGCTGTTCATCCCATTGCAGCTATTCAGGTCGAGTTCTCGCCGTTTGCGTTGGAAATTGAATCCGATGAGATACCACTTCTTGCTACAGCTCGAGAGTTGGGCGTTAAGATTGTCGCGTACTCTCCTCTCGGTCGCGGATTCTTGACCAACACGATCAAAAGCAGAGATGACATTGACGAGTCTGATTCCAGATGGACCCATCCCCGCTTTTCAGAAGAGCACTTCCACGAGAATCTCAAACTCGTCTCTTCTCTTTCCGAACTCGCAAATAAGAAAGGCGTCACATCTGGACAACTTGTCCTGGCTTGGGTGCTTGCTCAAGGTGATGATTTTATACCAATTCCTGGAACGAAGAAGCTGAAATATTTGGATGAAAATGCAGCTGCGAGTGAGGTGAAATTGAGTGAGGAGGAAGTCGGTGAGATTAGGAAAGAGATCGAAAAGGCGGGTGGTGGCAAGGGTGCCAGATATCCTCCGAATATGCTGAAGTTGACGTATGGTGATTCGGCTGAGCTAAAGAAATGATTGAGTCTACACGTCGAGCAATATCCGTAATTACTATCATGTTCTCCAGAAGGCCGATTACATGATAAGGAATTTGATAAAGACTGCACAACAAACAATGAGGTCTGCACAGCAATCACACTTTCCTATAAGTCTGCACAATAATCATACTTTCAACGTCGTCTCGTTGTTCATGGGACTCAGGTATAATCGCAATTGGTGCTGTTTACAATAACAAAGGTAAGCTATATCTGCAATTACTCAAGGTTCTTCAGCAATGTTTCCCTCGATGAGTAATAATACACATTGTCTTGTCAATATTTTATGAGTCAAGCTGCTCATAAGCCGGCCCTGACGTATGCCTCTTGTATGGCATGTCATGCTCACAAAATCAGAATGGAAACATTATAAAGCATTTGATTATGATCTAATATTTATGTGTTTCCTAGAAGTCTTGACTATGTAGGTATGTGACACTGTTAATCATGAAACATACAAACCGGCTCAACAATAGTAATCAACCATGTTTCTCGAAACATGTTGCCGAAGGTTGTGCTAACGCTACTGTGCAAAGCATGCACTACGTAAGTGCTTCTTTGTTATCATCTATCGTTTACACTGCTACTATTGTAGTGCTGGTTAATCTACTTGACAGAAGGAAATAGAGCTAGACTCGTTCTACATTGTGCTGCTTGTTTTTACGATCTGAGACGTCCGTGCTTTTACACCCCTTCTTCTATATCCCAAGTCTTTCTCTTGCGCATCACCTTACCTCAACGTGCTTCTTCAGGATACAGTCTGGTTTTTACCGCCTGAATCAGCACGGTCTTCCGCATGCCTCTAATTCCCTCATCAGATTGCTTCAAGATGACGACACCAGCCGCCAAATTCAAGTATTCGCCCGAAGAGCTTCAGGCCACTGGAGGGATGATGAAGCGTGTACGTGATGCACAATATGTTTATGCACTCGAGCATTTCAACGAATCAAAGAGTAAGGCCCTACAGCTGCTCAAAGAGCCGAAACTACCACTCTACATGCAAATGAGACTCTTCATACTGCTCCTCAACATATCGGATGACTGGCAAGAAAGAGAAGAGCTTCGCCAGCAAGCAGGAAGTCTCTACTGGTCGATCAGGGCTATCTATCGTGAAGGCATGTTTGATGAGATAGATCAGCACTTGACATGGAACGTAGAAGACATCAAGCAGATGGCAGATATTCAAGCTGAAACTAACGATGCGCTCGCCGATTCAATAATTTCAGTCACAGCCTCGTCATGGAGCTGTATCGAGGAAGGCGTCTGAGGAAGGCCGGACGAAGATGTAGCAGACTCTGAGCTCGACGTTCTGCACGAATAGCATCAAGCAAGACACCACCACTAACTGCAGGATGGCCGACGGCATCGGACATGGCAACCGACAACGATGTATACGATACAAGAGAATGAGAGGAAGCTCGATGCAGTGAAAGGCATGATTAGGAAGAAGAAGGAGGAGGAGTAAGCAAAGATCAATAGAAACACAGAGCAACATTTACACGACCAAGGGTTAATCGGATCGCACGAAACACTTCTCAATGTCTGAGCAGAGCCTCGCAAAGATTAAGCTCGCGATAACGAGACTCAATAGAAGGGGAATGTGGAAATGGTTCAAACGAAGCTTTTAGCCAATCTGTCAAGATGTTTAGTACTTTCAAGATAGCGAGATCGGGAGAAATGGCAGTCTGGAGACCGGGGTTTACGGCAGCCCTCTTTGTGTTTTGCACATGTCTGAATGTGTCGGAAGAGACTCGGTGTTCACAGCTGGGACTGCGGGGGGATATGTCAGGGCAATGGGACCAGCAATGAGATTTTGTCTAGGAAAGAGAGTGATGATCGTACAGACGACATTCTGTGTGTATGAGCCTTTACGTATTTCTTTCGTTCTCTTAGACATAGCTGCACTTTTATACAATAAGACCTAGTCTCTAAACTCGAGAATCTATCTTTGTCTTTTTGATATAGATATCGCTGAACGAGAAGTGCGCAATTCATGAGCGACTTGTGGGAGGCCATGTCAGGATTAATAATCACAAATTGGAGGTCTCGAGCGATCTTCCATATACTCCGTCCCAGCACCGCCCCATAAAGCGCCAAAAAATGCTTTTATCAAAAGAAATGCTTCCAATCTTCCTTTGATGAGATTGTCGATGCGTGATGACCATATCCAAAGCCAAAAAAAGAAAAAGAACGGGCTCAACCGTGGTTCGAACACGGGCTGGGAAGATGTTAGCTACTAGCTGAAGTAGAAATTGACTGTGGGAAAGTACGTACGCCTCCTGCACATGTGACGACCAAGCTCGAGTTGAGATTGATAGTTGACCCAAAGCAGGACTGTATCTGGATTAGCGAACGTAACCGAAGGAGTCTTGGCAGGGACACTCACATCATACCACTAGACCATTGAGCCTGATTCATGAAAACCCTTTTTAACTGTTAATACATATCGGCAAACAAATGTCAACAAGCTAATCATCGCAAATTTTGCCATGCTATAACATTCAAAACACTTGTTTGATATCTGTAAACCTTTGCAACCAGACTCAGTCCCCATCACCCACGCAGCATCGCCACGCATTCGTGATCCCAAGCTTGCTGTGTCCATCTGCAAGAAAGTTCGCCCTTGACCAAGTTATTGCATCATCAGTCTTGCAGGAACATCTTCAATCACTACCAATACCATTGATTAGGCACATACACAACATGTCTACTCCAAGAACCCTATCCTCCTACTTGCGGCGCTCTTCCTGCCTCCAACATCCATTATCACACCTCCGCCCCATCCAACCCTACCTCCACCACCCCCGCCACTTCACCAACACACCCACTCCATCCACGCCCTCACCACCACGCTCCTCCACGCGCCCCGTCTCCTCCCCACATAAATCCGACCTCCTCACACGCTCCCGCGGTCCCAAATCCAGCGAAGAAACACAAACAGATTTCGCCGCTCTCAACGTCCTCGGCGGCACAGCGAATCCGTCAACGAGCATCGACATCTGCATCTATGACGGTTTCGTGCTGGATTCCGGTCTACGCATTGATGACGGCGACGGGGTGATATTGACGAGTAGCGAAGCTTTTGTCTGGCGACCTTGGATGACTACCGGGGAGAGCACACAAAGCGGAGGAGAAGGAGGAGTAATACACGGCAACGCCTTACGCACACCCTCTCCCACCACACCACCAACATCCAAACCAACACCCACCGCACTCAGTGGCGGCATAATCAACACGCTCGGCCAATTCGAGATTCCCGCCCAAGGATGGGGACTTTTCGCCGCGCTGTGGCCGAAACCGGATCTTCTCATTATAGGAACAGGCCCAACCATACGGCCATTAGCGCCCAAGACGAAGCTGTATTTGCAGGAGCTGGGGATGAGGTTGGAGGTGTTGGATACGAGGAATGCGGCTAGTCAGTTTAATTTGTTGGCGACCGAGAGGGGTGTCACTGATATTGCGGCGGCGATGGTGCCGATTGGCTTTGGGAAGCCGTGAAAGAAGAGAGGTTGGATTTGTATGGGAGCGGACGGGTATCAGCGTACAGGGGAGACTGTCTAGCCTTCAGGTGGTGAGGCACGTATGACACGGAAAACGACACTGCCTGAGCAAGAAGGAAGAGGACACCTATTGAGACTAGTATATTGATGTAAACAGGCAAGACTGTCACGATGGTATCCTTGTTGACGCCGTAAAAAGCTCGGGTCTCATCATATTTCGCAGAGATGCGTGACCGCCATACGTAACTCGGTTGGAATGGATCCACTGAAATGCTGCAAGAGTTGCTCAGCGATGTAGATTCATCAAGCTGAGGGAGGACCATCGTACATGTTTCCTGAAACAATAATTGCCATGGTCCAGCAACTGATAGAGAGAACATCGGGTTGCGGCATCAAGCTCAGGATACTTGTAACCAAAATAGATTTACATGCTCACATTCTCGAGAGATAGATGCTTCTATAATTGCACGATGATTTGTGGCGTAAACGACCTTGTGACCATCTCTCCATGTCGACGATAAGATATGAACTGGTGGTACACTTCACAAAAAGGCACCATCGTTGACACCGCTTCATACATTCAAAGGCACAGAAGAAACATTGACAAGCCAGAGAAGTCGTCAGAATAACATAATTCATCATCTATCTCAATCTACACAACAACCAGATTCCCAATCCTGACACCCTGACTCTCAAACCAATACCTCCTTCTCGTTCCCAAACTCCTCGCCTTCTTGAGTGCATCCCACGTAGCCTCTCCTCCCTCAACCATAACCACCGGAATCTGATTAAATCTCGGCACGCCACCCGGCGTCAACTGCGGCTCATCCAGCAGCGGCCTAATCGCACCACCACCGTTCTCAAGTGAAGGAAAGTTGACGATAATGACGAGTTGCAGACTAGTGGCTGAAGGGGCAAAAGAAGGTATGTTACGGAGCTTGTCGGAGAAAGAGCAGCCACCTCTTCGCATGATGATTACTTGGTGGCGTCGAGGTATGGAAGCTGCAAGCTTGCCGTTGCACATTTCATCGCTCATGTATATTGTTCGAAAGTAGAGAAGATTGTCCACGGCTGCTGCAATTGGGTCGTCCGTGGGCGGAAGAATGGATATGGAAGCATCAGGCATATCAGGAATGGGACCGGCGCCAATACCAGTAGCGACAGACGCGGGGAGAACGTGACGGGTCGTTGGTGGTGGTATGGTGGGAGTGGAAGGGATTTCAATTCCAGCATTGACAAGTGCAGTGAGAGGGAATTGACCCTTTTCCAAAGCTCTAGTAAACTGTTGCATAAGCATGCTAAGTATGGACTGATCGTTGGCATCAAGATCAGGGTTATCGGCTTGTCCATTGACGAGTGCCAATTCAAGTTCAAGTGATGAAGTGTTTGCGTCCATGGTCGTAGTAGCTTCAGTATCGATGTGTTGTGGCCACTCACCTTCGTCAATAACGATATCGATCATTGTGACGTCTCTCCGCCGAGTAAAGTATTGATCAGTAGGGTTGAGGTCGAGAACTGCTTCTAATGGCACATACACTTTCTCATCTCGACCCAAAGTCAGCTGTGAGACAGAGTATATTCTGAAGAAGTCCATATAGCCCATATCATACAGGTGGTCTCGTTCGCGAATCATGCTGAGGCGCAAGCCTGCCACCGCGTTGAGCATGACACCGTGGTCCACACGGTCTACACGAAGTGGTGAGCCAGGCATCTTTGCAGGAGGAAAGCTTAGATCAAATGTCACCCTTGACTCGAGCTTCGAAGTAAACCCATGAGCTGGCAAGTAAGCTTCAGGCAAAGTCCATGGATAGTAGGTGTAGTTGTTTGGCGATGCTGCGACAGTCTCGGCAAAGCTGACGTAGTCGTGTCCAGAGTCGATACTTGTCTGCTGACCAAGGACTGGCATCAGGTGGAGTCGTGCTAGACTAGCAGCATGGAAGAGGTCCTTGCGATTTGCAATGGAAGATATGCTGAAAGGAAGAGGTGGTGCAGGTGCGGGACAAGTGGATGTGACAGTGATTTCTCCAAACTCTTTGTCCACAGGAGGGTCTCCCTTTGTATTTCGAGATTTTCTGGTTGATTCGGGGATGATCATTGGATGGCCCTCCGTTGTGAAGACGAATGGCGCATCGAGATTGTTCAGTGGATGGTGGGGATCGAAGAGCAGGTAGAGATACTTGACGGTCTCTCCTAGAAAGAAGCTCTCCATGCGATCTTTCAATTGACCTGTACGCACATCGTCCAGCCCTGCCCATCCACATTCAGTCCAGCATCGTCGCTTGATGTCGCTAATAACCATCTCGCCGACGTGCAGATACCAGGGATCTTGTGTCGCACGATACAAGTACCAAGTTGACTCAATGAACTCCGGTCTACCTCCCCACCAATTCAGGCCGCTATCGATGTTTCCACTAGCAGTTGACCATCGCTCTGGTAAAGCTGAATAGCGTGACCAGAGAGCAGTATACAACATATGCGTCTGAATGGCTTCTTCGACTTCGCCAGCCAATGTCAATAGGCCTGGATAAAATGCACTCAGACTGTCTATCCAGAATGCACGAACAGCACCAGTGTTAAGGTCACCCAAGATGTAGTGAGGGTGTTGATAAGCTGCATCTCGATACAAGTGACGCTTGATGCCAGCATGGGCATCCAGCCATACTAGAAGAAAGTCCCATTCACTTGCTGTTGCATTAACGTGGTAGTCCGGAGCTGAACCTGAAAGCAAGATATGAGATTTGAAGGCATATTCAAAGAAGCTGTCAATACCCGCTCCGATTCCACTAAAAGGCGCAACCCATTCACCTGTTTCAGCATCAATGCCTGCACCTATAAGATCCAGCTTGCTACGCTTATCCCAGACAGCCCAGAAGGCATTGGTAGCTGCTTCTTCGTAACGTGAATCACCTGTGAGTCGACTGAGGGTTGCAAATTCAAGGACCAGACTGCCGGCGCCTGCACTGCATGTTTCGGTGATCTCTTGTGGACCTAGCTCTTCTGGATAACACTGGCCACGGTCGGTATCCTGATTCAAGGGAGAGTTAACATAGAATGGCACGCCATGTCGAAGGTTGACTCGAGGATATGGAAGGCCCGTTGCAGTGTAGAAAGCTGGGAGAAGACGATCTGCTAGATCACGAGCCAGGCGAAGCAATTGTCCATCATACTCGAAGTCATTCGGCCATGAGATTGCAGGCCGTGAATGGTTGTGTTTGGCATTCTTGATACTGCCAGAATGCGTCACAGGATCGTATCCTCTTATCGGAAGGTCTCCTGCGGCGAACAGGTGTGCACTCAGAAGTCCTCCAACCCCACGAATAGTCGTCTCGAAGACCTGAACCTTGCTGTCGAAATCAAATCCTCGACCTCTCGTGCCTTGTCCCTGCGGTCCATCTGATCCATCACCATACAGTTCTACCAATGTCTTGATGCCATCTTGAAAGTCGTGTAGCGGACTCCTGCCGTTCCTCGCATCGAGTGGAGAAGAAGCCAGGATAGCCAATGTCGAGAGGCTGTCGATGAGGGTAAGGGAATAGTTTCCGAGGACGTCGTTCAACTCAATGTGTGCCGGGTTATCGCGATCACGCGTAAGTGGCATACAAGAGACTGGCTTGAGCTCATCTTCCGGAAAGGCATATGTCATGTAGTTGTCGAAGCCATGATAGAAGACGGCCGTTGTTTCTGCGCTAGCACTGTGTAAGTTGCTGAGTTGTGCGACAGGACGTCGTACACATACCGAAGCCTGGCCAGATCATCCTTGGTGATGCATTGACAGCATGGAAGAAAAACTAAAACGAAAAGCACGACCAATAAGTGTCGTGTGCCAACGAACAAGTCACATCCAGGAGTATTGCTGTCTGGCGACAGAGGCCAGTATCGATTCGAAAGCATGCCCGTCACCCGACGACATTGCAGCAATCTCACGCCTTTGTCCTTGTAGATTTCTTCCTGTCACCAGAATACATGCACGGATACCGAGATGAAAGTTGTAAATGCTGGCAACATTGGACGAACATCTGGGGAGTTACAATTAGTGATCACACAGGGTAGTCTCCAGTATGGGAGCACAAAATCTTACTCTGAATTTCGTAGAGCTGCTTAACGACAACAACAACACTTCTCCCTTCAGCTTCGCGATGTCTATTGTCTGGCACAATAGTCACATCGCGAAGCATCCAAAATTCGTAGGGGCGGGTTGGAAGCTTCGAGTTGAGAAGGTAAGCACAATCCTCGCGTCGGCAGGACCTTTGAGCTGTTGCACTTCATCTGCATCTGCATCTGCTTTCCTACACCTTCACCTTTACATGATGATACCAAATATTGGAGCTGTCCTATCTTCGGAGGTGACGAACAAACTTTATTAATATACACGCTTGGTAAGCTCATACAATCAATGTGGACTGCGACTACTTCTTACTGACGATTCGTGAAGGTTGTCTGATATTACGTGTCCACTGCATTGCAAACCAAATCAAGGAAATCCGAGGTGTTCCTGTGTCGTTAACAATACCTCAACAGACATAAGTTCTTCAGTCATACAATCCACATCCAACACAATGTCAGCCGATCCGCGACTTGCGAGAGCAAGACTTCCAGTGACGGCCACACCACCGCCTCCGCCTCCACCGCCTGCCGTACAATCAACACCAGATGCTACAACTCAACCTGTCGAGGGTGTTACCAATGCCACAAACGGAGACACAGGGCCTGGTCCGAACGATTACAAGCTCAAGTTTTGCACAGTCTGTGCGAGTAATAACAACAGGTACGTGGCAATCTATAACAGTCTATTATCCCTCCTACCATGCTGATACTCCTTCAGATCAATGGAAGGTCATCTCCGTCTCTCTGCTGCGGGCTACCCCGTCATCTCTTTCGGCACAGGTAGTCTAGTCCGTCTTCCAGGTCCTACGATAAACGCGCCAAATGTTTACAACTTCAATGTATCCTCCTACGACACAATGTACAAAGAGCTTGAAGCCAAAGATCCACGCCTCTATCGCGTGAATGGTATCCTGAATATGCTTGAACGCAATCGTAGCTTGAAATGGGGTCCTGAACGCTGGCAGGATTGGCGTGTAGGAGAGGCACGAGTTGCACATGCCAATGATAAAGGTGCGTTAGGCACGGAAGGGGGCGTGGTCGATGTGGTTATTACGTGCGAGGAGAGATGCTGGGATGCTGTCGTCGATGATCTATTAAACAGAGGAGCACCGCTGAACAAGCCCGTTCATGTGTTCAATGTGGATATCAAGGACAGTCACGAGGAGGCCTTGGTTGGTGGAAAGGCGATTGTGGATCTAGCGGACAATCTCAACCGAGCGGCTAATGCCGCGAAGGAGCAAGATGGTCACGATGCATTTCGCGCAGGGACAGGTGCAGGAAGAGCAAGCTTTGATGAACAAGTACCTGATATACTTGCGGAGTGGCAAGAAAGATGGCCCCAGTTTCCTGCATTATGGACGTTATCGTGGTTCTAGATAATTATACGAATTAAGACCTGTCATCACAGTAAGATCATAAGTAGTATAAGAATGTTATGTGGTCTTACTTCACCCAAGCAGTCTTGTGTCAAGATCGTTGAGGAGACCCGTGTGAATCGATGACCTGGAATGATTAGCCAGTCACATATACGAACCTCAAGGTCAGCGGTGTCTCGACTGGCTCTGAAGTATTCATGTTGACGAAAATAGTTCCGATCCTCGTCCGATTGCTTACTCTCAATCTAGTTTGTATATATCTGTTTGTGCATCGGACCACCAAGCTTCCTATCTTCATCCTTCTGTTCTGTGCCATTCTTCTGACCCTCCTTCAGCAACTCATTAAATCCATTCAACAGATCCTCCTTCAAATCCCGCCAGTCCTCAATACCTACACTAACTCTCAAGACCCTCGGATCAACATGCTCATCGCTCATCCTCCTCCACTCAATCAAACTCTCCACTCCGCCCAAACTCGTAGCATGGTGGAACAATCTCAGCTTACTCGGTAGCCTTCTTGCCATATCCTCGTTAGCCATCCAAATCGCAAACACAGGCCCGAATCCATTCGGCATCTGCTGCTTCAGCCAGCCCATATCCGCCTTCTGCAAACTCGCATGCTGGATCTTATGCACCGCCTTCTTCACGCTTTCATCGGCCGCAGAATCCAGCCACTCGACCAACGCACCCGCACTCGCGCTCTGCCGGCTCACCCGCAGCTCCATCGTCCTCAAACTCCTTAGTCCAAGCCAGCCCTCAAAACTGCCCATGACGCTACCCAAACAGATCCGCTCGTTGTACAGCGCCTTCCACCAATCTTCCCGCTGTACCGCAAGCACGCCACATAACATGTCGCTATGGCCACCCAGATATTTCGTGCCACTGTGCATCACAGCATCCGCGCCCCATCTGAACGGATCCAGCAGACTCGGCGGCGCAAACGTCGCATCCACCGTTAGTATTGCACCTCGCTTATGCGCCTCCTCCGCAAACCAAGCCAGATTGCTCGCTTCGCCGGTCGGATTCAGTGGTGTTTCGACGTGCACGACGTCGCCTTTCGTGATGCCTGCTGCATCCCATGCGGCTAGGTCGTGGAGATCGACTTTCTGTAAACCACTGAGCTTGGACACGATGGAGATTACGCCGTGGCAGCCGTGGTAGCCGGCGCCGATGGCGATGCGGCGCGGGTTGAGGTGGATGAGGAGGGCGTGGAAGGCGGAGAGGCCGGAGGAGTAGGTGAGGCAGTGTGCGTTCATGATGGAGGAGAGGGCTGTTTCGAGGCGGGTGGTGGTGGGTGCGGAGAGGCGGGAGTAGATGTGGGCGTCGTGTGTGGGGTTTGGGTTGGTCTGTAACATTGTTGTCAGATTGGATGCGGTGTTGAGAAGTGGTGGGAGAAGGGATAGGGAACATGCGCACATCTTCGTCGTTGACGGGGATTAGCTCGTCAGGGTTGCGGGAGTAGCGGAAGGTGGTCGAGACGTGCATGGGTGGTGCTACGTCGATTGTTGCTGCTAGGTGATCGTCGGCGTGTATGGCGATTGTGGAAGGGTTGTAGGATGTCATGACTGGCTTGGGAGGCTCGACATCGATGATGTCGTGGTCGTGGGACATGGTGGGCTGTGCGATGAGAATGTTCGGATGTAGATGGTGCTGAAGATGGTGCTGAAGATGGTGCTGAAGATGGTGCTGAAGATGGTGCTGAAGATGGTGTTTCAGAAAATGCAGAAGGTGTTTCAGATGTGTGGGGAATTACGGATCCAACTCCGGCATATGCATATGTGCTACGAGAAAGTTCATTTTCTACAACGTAGAACTATATATCTCATCATTCGTATATCCAGAACAGTCCAAACAATGCCGTTCAAAAGACAAGCGACGCATTGAAAGTCCTTTTATGCTCGAAACCTAATCCAAAAAACACCCACCACTGTCATCATTCAAGGTAGGATCTTCTTCTCAGGCTCAGCCCTATCACGATACGGACCCAGCGCAATAGGCAACTCCCCACTGTATCCAACATCACCTCTCATCTGCTCCAAGTTCTTGGCAATCTTGCCCACAAGCTTAGCAATCCATCGATCATTCACCACCGCATCTACCGTCGTCCGCTTGATACCCCGCTGTATATCGCTGGCCAAACTCTTCGTCAGATCTTTCGTAAAGCCCTTGACGTCGCGCATATGGTTGGAGTAGATGTTCTTGAATTTGCTATTAATGTGGCTGGCTGTGGTACTCATGCTGTTCATTGTGTTTGCGTGAGTGAGTGTGGGCGAAATGTTTTCCTCTCCATCGATGCTAGAGGTTTCTGGATCGGGAGCGGTGGCGCCGTAACTGCCGTACGTAGTCGGGCCCTGGTTGCCGGCTTTGTTAAGTTCGATCAACTTGGTCGCTTTCACCAGTGCAGCGACGAAATTCAGGAGATCCTGGTCAATGACCGCGGGCATACGGACGTGGACTGCGATTCGGCCAACACACTCGTCGTTGATAAGCTTGGCCAGGTCTGCCTCAGCTTGTACGGCTTTGGGATGACCATCGGCATCGCGGACTTCGGCTTCTTGGTCACGTTGTTCTTGTGGTGTTGCTTTTGGCGGGAGTAGATGCTCGTGGTGGGGTAAGAGGAAGGCTGGGATATTGATTCGACAATCTGCACCACCGAGGCGGACTACTTGCTTGAGATGGGTGTCCTTGGATGCGGTGCGATAGGCCATGACATCGTCGGAACTAAGGTGAGTATGAATCTCGTAACCGGTTGAGATGGGTACTGCGCCTTGTGCTGTGATTTTGCCGAGCTCCATGACAAAGTTCGCATCGGTGAGCCATTCCGAGACACGACCTAGCAGATTGCGAAGTTGGCTGTCTTGGTCAGTATGACCTTTAAGAACATTATCTTGCAACATTTGCTCGATCCATTTACCAGAGGCTCCCGCTGTGATGGAGTCGATGGTAATGGGGTGGAAATAGGCAATAGGGCTAAGCAGCAAGCGTAGTAGCAGGGGTAGACGATGCATGAACTTCTTGGTCTCAGGTGAGCTAAGATTTTGCAAGGTGGTGACCTTGATAGAGCGCTTTGATGGATGCGGCACAGAAGGCTGGTCGTGGAGCCAAGAACAGGTTGCGGAACGTAAAGCATTGCTGTCGTGAGGATCGAGAGTATCCCCGATGATCCTTGTAGGACCCACATAACGTTCTCCAAAGTGGCGCGTTTCCAATTCTTGCTTTGCTTGAGTAATGATACTAGTTTCTTTGATATTTTGGAGCATCTCTCTGTACTTCTTGGCAGCAGCCTCGTTATCGGGGGAGAGCTTCTTCATGGTGTTAGCTGCTTCCTGCGCGGATGATAAATCCTCCACATTGGAACCACCCGTCATCCGTTCTACCATTGTTACTGGTTCACCATTGAGAAGGTGGTCCTGCGATTGTGGGAAAGATTGCGTTGTTTGAGCAGACGTCATCGTTGAGAGTTCGGACATTGACGAAGTCGTGTTGCTATCTTGCATTGTCGACACCCTGGATATCGATGATGGTGTCCCGTCCTCAGATGCGACATTATTTCTTGGTGGAAGAGCTGGCGGGCCTGGTGGAAACATGGGTGCCCGTGAGAAGCTGGAAAGTCCTCCTGAGGCGGAGTCCGTCGAATCGCTCCTATGTATCCCCGCTTCGACAGCTGCAGTTGCAGCTTGTAGGATCGGGGTATTGCTCTCAAACATCATATGATTGCCCTTGTGGTCCCTGGTGTCCTGAGCAAGGTGGCCAAAGGTCATCTCGTATGCGCCTCCTTTCAGATTGCCGTAACAATCACTGACTCTGATGCTACGGAAGAACCTTATTTCAACTTCATCACACGCAAGTGCAAGCTCCATGTCGTCGCTCAGCTTGATGCCAACCTCGATACCATGAGCAATAACAGTCAAGGAAGATAGCGAGATTGTCACCCCTCGGATCACCATCAGTCCGCCTTTGACATCAGGAGTATCAATTTCCAGGGCAGGCAAGTCGAATAATGCAATCTTATCCTCTGTAAAATCGAATGTTTGCAGCATTACACGCAAGTACTTTCTTGCAAGGTCGGCAATTGCGCTGAACTGATAGATTGCTGAGATTATGATCGTAGGGTAGCATACAAGCACAAATCCCCAGTATAACAGCCACGAAGTTGCAGCAACTGCGTATATTGTGTTGATGGCACCTAAGAGTATCCAGAGATTTGCAAAAGGCAGGATGCGATACCCATTTAGTGAGGCTAGCAGTATTGACACTGTCAACGCTGGCGCGCCAGAAAGCACATATCTGCGAGGCAGTAAAAGCACGCCCAAAGCTGTTGCCGCGATCGCAAAAACGTGTGACACTGATGGTTGTGTGTATGCCTGCGTTTTTGCAGTGGAAGCACTCTGCTGCGCCATGACGACTGCAGGAATGGCGAAAGACTATCTACAGATGGCGAGGATGAAGTGTCGTCGGAGAGAGCTTCTGTTTGTTACATCCAGAAATCTGGAGAAGCGCGATACGTCAGAATTGAGTTTTGCCTGGGAACACAAGCGTGTCACGTGACGAGTATATTGTCTCAGAACTTCAGAAGGAGAATCCACCACTGTATTTCAATTTATATTGTCATGGAGAGCGAGGTCACTAGGAGGTACTCACAACACCAGAGGCTACTCATATCCAGGTCCATTGCTTTGTAAGCAGTGATCAATAATAAAAGACTCTCACTTTCATGGTGAAAATACAGCCGTGAATGATGTTACACGTTCTTGATGACCCAACAAACTCATAATTATAGTGAGTCGTTATGCGATACTAGGGAGATGCTGGGAGCTTAGTGCTCAATAGGCTGCCATTTGCTGCTTCTTCTTTTGTGCTCGGAGCTCGGAGGTTGATGTACCTTTGTAGCGAGGCAGTCGATCTACCCCGCTCACTGGGTCGTGACTTCCAAAGCAAGTAGGTCTTGCGGTGGAAAAAGGGTGGCTAGGCGGAAAAGCCTCCAAGACCACTTCAAGACCAGAATGTCGTGCCTTTCAGCTGGTGGATGGACAGGCCATATATTGCACTGTGACTTCATGACCGTACACAAACTGCTAATAGATGAGCTCCAAGACCATGCATCAACAAGCCGACAGACCAAACTACTGCAACGAGCAGATTGTACAAAAGAATCGACTCACTCCACGAACATACTGGCTTCCAGAGGAGAAGTTGGTGCTCAATGGTAGATGGGATTTTCATTACGCTTCTTCACCAATACTAGCTCCTGCACCTTCTGCCGCTGTCGCAACGCCTTCGACGGACAGCTCATTGGATTTACCACGAGTTGACAAAAGTATATGGGGTCAGATCAATGTCCCAGGTCACTGGCAGTTGCACGGCCATGGTAATAAAAACGTGATACACATGATGGGACTATGTTAACATTTTCATAGGTCATCCCCACTACACCAACGTTCCCTATCCTTTTCCAGGTAAGGACAATCACTACAAGGAAACACATACATATACGATCCTGATAGATGTGTAGTATGCCCACCCTTCGTTCCATCCGAAAACCCGACGGGCACATACAAAAGACTTTTCCATGTTCCCAGCAATTGGGCAAAAGACTCACAAATACGTCTCCGATTTGAAGGTGTCGACAGCGCTTGCCATGTATTTGTCAATGGCGCAGAAGTTGGCTATTCACAAGGAAGTCGAAACCCCGCCGAGTTCGATATTACCAATCTGGTGCACACTGATGACGAAAATGAGCTTTTCGTGCGTGTGTATCAGTGGAGTGATGGTTCATACATTGAAGATCAAGATCAGTGGTGGCTGTCCGGTGTCTTCAGAGACGTGTATCTTCTTGCGTTTCCAAGGAGCAGGATTGAGGACTTCAAAGTTATGGCTGGTCTCGATTCGGAATATCGAGATGGTCAATTCTCCGTCATAGTCAAGTTCGCCCTTCAAGATGATATCGAGATTCAAGCCCAGATATCTCGCCGAGGAGAAGTAATCACAGCAACTAAGAGACAGATTCGAAGCAACGGAATAGAAACTAAAATTAGTCTCAACATCTCGACGCCTGACAAGTGGACTGCAGAAACGCCAAACCTCTACGACCTGGAACTGAAGCTGCAATGTGGTGGAGACGTTATGCAAACCATCCGGCAGCGAATAGGATTCCGCAAAATAGAGCTGAAGAATGGTTTGATCACGGTGAATGGTGTGCCGCTACTATTCAGGGGCGTCAACCGTCACGATCACCATCCACTTCACGGCCGAGCAGTACCTTATGAGTTCATGCGTAACGACTTGCTATTGATGAAGCAGCATAACGTCAACGCTCTTCGAACCTCACACTATCCGAATCATCCACTTTTATACGACCTTTGTGACGAACTTGGTCTTTGGGTCATCGACGAGGCAGACCTCGAGTGCCACGGCTTCGACGCTGCAGTTGTACAATCCTTGAATATTCCAGCCTCTACAAGCTACGAGGAGCGACAGAAGATCGTGTCGAAAAGCGCTGCCGATTTCACATCGGACAATCCTGCATGGAAAACAGCATATGTAGATCGCATGGAACAGCTTGTCCAGCGTGGTAAGAACCATGCCTCCGTCATTATCTGGAGTCTCGGGAATGAAGCCTTCTACGGCAGAAATCACAAGGCAATGTACGAATATGCAAAGAAGGCCGATCCTACACGCCTTGTGCATTATGAAGGAGACAGAGAAGCAAAGAGTGCAGACATGTACTCGTATATGTATCCCTCAGTTGACGCTCTGGTTCAGCTGGCGAAAACAGAGGGCGTCAAGCCTGATGGCACATACGACAAGCCAATCGTTTTGTGCGAATATGCTCACGCCATGGGTAATGGTCCAGGCTGGCTGGCGGAATACATCGATGCTTTTAGAACGCACGAAAGATTACAAGGTGGTTTCATCTGGGAATGGGCGAATCATGGCCTGCTGAAGACTGATAGCTTGGGGCAATACTATGCCTATGGCGGCGATTTTGGTGACGTCCCCAATGATAGCACGTTCGTGATGGACGGTTTGCTATTCAGCGATCATACGCCAACACCAGGTCTTATTGAGTTGAAGAAGGTGTATGCGCCTGTTCGAGGTTGGAAAACCGAGAATGGTAGGCATATCGTCATCGAGAACGAGTATCAATTCATCGATCTATATCATCTGGCCATTGACTACAAGGTTGAGACATTTGGTGACGAAGAGCCAACTCTCATCGCTGCTGGTACTATTGAAATACCCGACGTCAAGGCTGGTAGCAGAGCCACTGTTGGCGTTCCCGAATTTCCGCTGCCAGAATATGTAACAGGGCACGTCTTTATGACAATTTCATTCCGAAACAAAGCAGCCACATCATGGGCGGAAGCAGGCTTCGAAGTAGCTTGGCTACAGGTACCTCTCGGCAGTAACAAATCTGAGGACACATCTAGCCCGCAGTCTCTTCAAAGACCCATTACGACACTTGACGTCGAGACTACACAAGCTGCCTATACGATCAGCAGTTCCGACATGACGATACGCTTCAACCGCTCCACTGGGTATCCAACTCATTGGCTCGTCAACAACCACAATCTACTACAAACTACACACAAACACAACACAACCACACCCCTCCTCCTTCCCTCCTTCTGGCGCGCACCCACCGACAACGACAAAGCAAGCGACGCCAACGATTGGAAATCCTATGGGCTAGATGCACTAACCACCCAACTCCGACGCCTCACCATCAATTCTCCCTCCTTATATTTCATGCCCAACACAATCTCAATCACAAGCACAACCTACCTAGCCCCACCAATACTGGCATGGGGTCTCGACATCATAACGACCTACACCCTTTCCTCTGCAACCAGCGCCATTCGCATCAAATACCACATCACCCCAACTGGCCCAGCACCACGCACCCTCTGCCATATAGGAGTCCAACTCCGTCTAGCCAAGGACTTGGCACATGCGAGGTGGTTTGGTTTAGGACCGGGCGAGAGCTACGCGGATACGAAAGCGGCGCAACGAGTGGGTATCTGGAACGCGGATGTAGATGAGTTATCCACGAATTACGAAGTGCCGCAGGAGAATGGCAATCGTATGGACACGAGATGGCTGCGGGTTACGGATGGGAGAGGCGAGGGCGGGATCAAGGTGACGCTGGTTGGCGATGATAAGCAGGGATATGAGAGCAAGAGTAAGATGTTTCAATGGCAACTGTCGAAGTATGACGCCAAGACGTTGGAAGGGGCGAAACATCCTTGTGATTTGGCTGGGAAGGAGGAGGAGGGGATGTTGTTGAGGTTGGATGTTGCGCATGCTGGTGTTGGAACGGGAGCTTGTGGGCCTAGGATTGGTGAGGAATGGGAAGTTAAGTGTGAGGAGCGGGAGTTTGAGTTTTTGTTAGAGCCATTAACTTGATTGAAGCAGATTGTGCTTTTTGATTAGTTCGAAGATGTATTTACTAGCACTTTTGTTTGTGCCTAGTTCCATTGCGTCATGTTCGATAGCATGTCTTTCATGTCTGACAATCGTGGTATACTCTGATTCTCGTCACCCATTAACATTGCCTGACCGTCCATACATCACCCAATAGAACGACGTTATCTCGATATCATATCCTGCACAAGCGCACTGATTAGAAGTCGAAGTTGAACATTTCGATCCTGTCCTGAGCTCCCTTACGCACGTTCCAGTTTGATGGGAGGATGTGTTCTTCTTCTTCAGAATCATCATCAACATCTCCGCCAAACCCACCCTCGTGACGAAGATCCCAATAGCCAAGCTCAAATTGCATACCGCCTGCCTCGTCAGGACCCGTCTCTTCCAAGAACTTCATCACTGCGTTGTCACGATCGTGAAACTCTTGTGCCCATCTGTTTTCCTGTTCGATGAATTTGCTTGATGCGCTTTTCTGGCTGTTGTCGAATCCAAAGACTTCGCTAGCAGCGCTGATAAGGTCTGCGTACCTTGGATACTCATCGAGGCCGAAAGAGTCGAGCTCGACCTTGGCAGGTTGTGGCATGAGCTGTTTGAGTGTCGTGAAGAAGATAACATGATCCTCCCGGGTCAAAGCCTCCCCAAAGCCATATCGTCCAGCTCCGTCGTGAGTCAGATCGTCGAAGAAGTACGTGACGATGCGTAAGCTGGGGAAGAGGCTCGACATATCACCATAAGGATTGGTTTCGATCTCATTCACAACAGGCAGGCGCATCTCAATGTTGGTAATGTTGTTGCGTCCTTGAAGAGGCATAGAACTGATCCATTTGTCGTTGACGGTACTCGCAATTATTTCCTTGCCCTTGTCGTTCTTGGGGTTCATGACAGGCAAGATGCAGAAAGTGTTGACTCTGTAAAGAGTTGAAAGTGCTTCGTCGTGAATCTTGCGGCAGGCCAGTAGCAGATTAGTCTTCACGTTTGCGGGTCTGATCATGCCCTCGTTAGGAGCAGTCTTGTGGAAGAAGCGGACGAAGCCACGGTGACATGGAAAGACGAAGCCGTAGATGCGAAGACGAAGCTCGACTGGCAGATCGAGGAAGCGAAAGACCTGCTGGGTGACCACAGTACGAGAGGATGAAGCTTTGGCTGGTGGAATTTGTGGTCAGCATTAGTTGAAGGTGATGATGTTTCGATTGCTTACCTTGACTGCCACCTCTGCTGTTGCCTTTCTTGCCACCTCTACCAGATGCTTTCTTGGTAGCTTCACCGCTACTCTTAGCTGTAGCTTTGCCATCACCTTTTGCATCACTCTTTTTCCCGCCGCCACGACGTGCTGCGCTCTTTGTGCGTGCCATGTTTGACACTAAGCGTGATGATGAAGAGAGAAAATGAAAGTGAAGTGAAGGAAAGGAAAGGAAGGAAGATGATGAATGTGTTTAAAAGGTTTGATTTGGTTTGGTTTGCTAAGAGCCAAAACCGGAAGTCGCGTCCCGTGACCCAGAGGTTTCAGGTTGAATGCCAAGAGCTGGATGACACTTGAGAAGTTGTTTGAGCTCACAGTGTCCGTTTCATCTTATCATATTCATATACTTACAATGTTAACCATACCAGGAAGTTGCTTGATCTTTGTACATCACCGCCTCCACCCATGCCCAAAACAAAACAAAATACCTACAGTTACAATCCCAACGCGTTTGTCGCATTGCCCAAAAGCCCCGTCACAGGATCAATACCCTCCAACGCATCCTTGTAAGCATTCGCAGTAACATAGAGACCTTCCGGCACAGCGTCACCATTTGCCGCGATCAGCTCCATAATCATATCACCCAAGGTCTGCAGCGTAATGGGCGACTTGGACGGCGTCCATCCCAACTCATACGGCAATCGTTCCTGCTCAAACAAACTCTTGACATACGATACTTGTGCAACACCACTATATGGATCCGACATTGTCTGCAGATACAGCGCAGTCTCGCCGTAGGAAAGGAGGTATTCTCTTGGTCCGTATGTGAATGTTGGGTCTTTTGCTCGTGAGTCTACGACGCGGGAGTACTTGGCCTTGGAGGCGAGGGGTATGGAAGTGGTGTTGGTGCCGTTGTAGTATGCGAGGACCATGTCGAAGTTTGGTTGATAGAAGGAGTAGTCGTTGCCGAAGTAGGCGTCTTGGCGGGAGAGCGAGGCGTCATGCTGGTAGCATGCATGTTAGTTGGGTGTGAGCGGCTAAAGTGCAACGTCAAGACTTACCTCAATAGGAAAGTTATGCTGGTCCAGGTCGTTCAAGTCGAAAGAGCCGAGAAGGGGCATAGGTGAGGAGAGGAGTCCTGCTGCTCCAATGGCTGTGGTGAAATCTGCCCCAACGTTCATGCCCTGTTGCAGACCAGAAATCAAGGCAGGAATGGTAAGAGCCTTGCCATTACGATTGATAAAGCCATGATTGGCTAATGCGTTCAATCCCTGAGGCAGATGTGTAAGTATATATCTTGCTTGAAGTGTACTGAGAACCATACCGGACAAGGACTCCTCACAGCACCCAAGATAGTCTTCGGATCTTGGAAAGCATGGCCGGCAGGGACAGCATATGCTTCGACGACAGCAACAACAGCAGCAACGAGTGCAAAAGAATAATACATGATTACAATTTTTATGAAACAATCACTCAAAACAAGAAACAAGCACAACTATTGCACAGCACACCCGGGCACACCATCAATTTATAAACACCTAGTGTAGGCATCATTGGAACGTAACGTTCAATAGAGAGTGAAAAACCGACGAAGATCCCCTTGCATCGTCTCGTCTGGTTTGACCAAAGAGTATGCAGGTTCGAGACGCTTTTTGTGCAGGCCTCGGCTCATGTTGGAGGAAACTCCACAAAGCTTAGCGTGCGTAGGGATCCTCATGCTTGGTAAAAGGTAAAATTCGGATGATGCGGCCAATCGATAATTTTGATTCGAGATCGAGATGTTTCATCCTCTGAAAAAGGTTTGAGAAGGACATGCTTTTACTACCCCTCCTTTAAGGAAGAGCGGGTGGTTCGTGGTAACTAACACCAAGTCCCTCGAAATTGTCGATCGTGTATGCGAAGCTTTTGCTTCCGGACTGAAAATCTGTGACCGTATGTGCGTGCTTAAAGACGTCCATAAAGCAAGCGTACGAAAGTGTCTGCTCGTTCTCGACAATTTGAAATACTTATTATTATTATTGGCGGTTCCAAGTGGAATACCTCCCCAAACATTCACGTATAGAAGAGCTGCGAGCATGCACCTACAGAACTGGTGGTGCTAACGACGATCAGACTTCGGCCTCGACACCTTTTCACTACTCATTCATCCTTCTCAGCATCTTTGATGATATCCAACATACTCTTCGCACTCTTCTCCACCGCCTGCTTCTCCTCCTCATTCAGTGGCATCTTAATCGTCCTTAGAATGCCCTTCCTTCCAATAACCGCCGGCATACTCAGACAACATCCGTATTCCTCCACATAATGGCTCACCGGCCTGATAATCTTCTCGTCGTACAACAAACTCTTACAAATGCTCATCGCCACGCCACCAACACCATAATTCGTAGCACCCTTTGCATCCGAAATAGTCGCAGCCTTGTCCTTTGTTTGCGTAGCAATAGCATCGCGATCAATATCTTGTGCAGAAATGACCTGTTCAAGGGGTACACCTCCAATCGTCACACCCGACCACGCAGTAACCTGACTCTCGCCATGCTCACCAAGAACATACGCATCGATACTGCTCGCCGCAACGCCTGCTTTACTAGCAAGTATACCTCTCAAGCGTGCACTATCCAAGAACGTTCCCGAGCCCAACACTTGCGTCTTCGGCAAGCCCGAGAACTTGGCAGCAAAGTGCGTTAGTATATCGACTGGGTTGGCGACGACCAGAAGGATAGCGGATTCGTTGAACGGCTTCATATCTTCGATGACAGATTTGAGGATTTTCAGGTTTTTCCCGACGAGATCGGTGCGTGATTCGCCCTCCTTTTGGGGCGCGCCGGCTGTGATGACGATGATGTCTGCTTGGCCGGCTTCTTTGTGCTCTGCGGCGCGGATTCTGTAGGTTCGTCGTTAGCTTGGTAAGACTTTTTGTGGTCTGGGATGTGTTGATACTCACTGCGTAGTGGTATTTCCGTGGTATGTAGCATCACTAAGATCCTGTGTTTGTGCATCCCGGACCTCTTCTTTGGGGTCAATGAGCAGGATTTCACTTGCAACAGGGTTTAATATTAAGGAGTATGCGACAGTTGATCCGACATCACCAGCGCCGACTATGGCGATCTTGGAGGTTAGACTTGATTGGGACATTCGAGCGGAGGTGCTCGAGTAGTATCTTGCAGAGGGACGATGGAGATTCTTTGCTGAAGGTGACTTTGCAGATATCAAAGGTACAGCTTTGTGAAAGTCTTGAAGAGTGGCGCGAGGGAGGCGGGATGAAGATGTAGTGATACAGACCCGAGTGGTGGTGCGAAGTATAACGGGAGAAGTTCTGAGCATATCTTGGGTAAAGAAAGAGAAAAAGAGATGTTGATGATGGAAGGCGAGGTCTTCTACTAAAATGTGGTGGAGCAAGACATGGCCAATGGGTGGTGACGTCGTCTGCGCGGAGCGGGATCCGTTGAGCAGCTGTCAAATCAAATCAGGAGTCATATTGAGATTGTGTATCCTCATCTTCATGGATAGCTTGACCTCAATATCAAGCTCATGGTATCTGTGTTGTATAACATATCCTAGCAGCACTGACGTTCTCGAGTACATCTCGTCCTCAAGACTCCCTTTCAAGCACTTACGAGCAACTCCTCAACCATAATCTTCTCAACATGCTTACTATCAACCTCCTTCCTCTCCGCCTTCATTCCTTCATCAACCTGCTCCTCAACACTCGCTATCTTAACTGCCTCGACCTTCTCCTCCAAACTCAATCCCATATAACGCAGTGTAGCTTTCCAACCCAAATCAGCGCCAAAAGTCGCCGCCATGAGCTCTTTACCCCATTTCACATCTGTTCCATCCCAGGTAACTGTATTAGAACCTATTGCTAAGCCCATTACTGCGGGAATGTCGGGAAATTGTGCTTGCGGGAAGAGTGGTGCGAATGATTGATTATTCTCATCTTTCCCGCCGTCCACGGATAGGTCCGCCAATGCTTTCACTTGGACGTTATCGTCGTCGGACGTGCTTGACGGTGTTTCAGATCCAGCCTCGACCGATTCTGATAATGGAGAGGAAGAGCGTCCGAACTGCTGCTTCTCACTGTGCTCGACAGACAACATTGCTGACCAGACGTTTACACTTGCGATTTGTGCCATCGACATTGCATTACCAGCACGCTTTATGCCAGACCAGTCGTTAATGTCGCCAATGGTGAAGTGTGATGCATGGTTGGGTACATGCGAGGGTAAAGTCATACTGCATGATGTGTCAATCGTGCCACTCGCTCAATCAAAGACGTGAATCTTATGAGTGGTAACATAAGAAGGAAAAGAAGGAGTGCAGTGATGAAACGTACAAATGTGTAGCCTTAACATAACCTTCCTCGTTCAGTGCTTCCCTCGGGAGGAAAGATGTACTCGGTGTAGAAGTACTGCGAGCATCGATGACGAAGCCAGCTTCTAGGACACGACCATCTGTCAATGTGATGATTGAAAGATCGTCCTTCTTTTCCTTTGCGATGTGCGCTCGCTGACCAAGGATAACTTCCACGCCTTCTTTTTGCAGTACTTTCAATGCGCGAGACTTGAATTCATCCGGAAGAAGTGGCTCTGCTGATAAGAGTTGAGATCGTGAGTGCACGAGGATAGCTCTAATGGTTGGGTGGTGAAGAGATACCTCTGCTGCGAACTCGATACCCACAGCACCTAATATTCGAGTTATCAGCATAAGGCGTATGAGAGAGGCGAGAAAGTGATTGAAAGTGGTACTAGAGGAAAAAACAACATACCACCACCAACAACAACAACAACGCCATTCTTCGCACCAGCTACAGACCCAACGTGCTTCAAGCCCTCGCGCACATACTCGACATGTGTGCTCACTTGAGGCACCACAGGCCACTGTCTGCGGATTCCAGTCGCAATAATCACATAGTCGTAGTCGAGCTGTTTCTGCGAATTCGTTGTGATATCGAGGTATGTGGCACTTTTCGCGGCACAGTCGAGTTGCTGCATGCTGCCGAGGATGAAGTGGACATTGGGACGTTGCAATATAGGTTGGTCTTTGAAACGCTTCCAGGAGTTTGAGGTATGAGGTTTGCTAACGTGTGCTAGAGGTGCGCCGACGGAGTGGACTTATGGAATCAGCCAACTGTATTGTCGCGACTTGCCTTGAATTGTGTGGTCATTGCTATATGCTCACAACATGGTGGAAAAGATTGTGGAATGAAAACATACAGAAACCATCTCGCTCATCAAGCATGGTGACATCAACCCCTCTCGCCGGCACAGCTCCTTCAAAGTTCGGCACATCAGCTCGATGATCCAGTCGTTGGTTACCATTGCTTAAATCAATGAAATGCATTAATGCGGTGATGCCGCCGTATGCAGCACCAACAATCAATATACGCCATGGTCGCTTCGCAGTAACCTCTTGAGGGAATGTGGGGAAAAGTGCTGAGGGCATTGTGAGCGTAGTTGTGAGCAACAAGCGATGGAAGCAGTATACGAGGAGGGGATGTTTTGAGTGTGTTACAGAGTTATCTGATGAGATGAGATAGATAATATAGATGAGATTGATTGTGGGAATATGTGGGGTATCTGCTTGGCGTTGAGGAGGTGCCAAGTTGAGCCAGTCCATATTTCTTGCTTGGATATTCCTTGGACAGATGTCGCGATATTGACCATTGGGCAAGCTGTCTGATTCTGGTGGCTTCACTTCGACCACTGTATCGAGAAGTGAGCTTGTGAGCTAGGCCAGATGGAGTGGGGATGAGCGCTAGAGGACTCAATATGGTAGTGAAGCAATGATGGTCAAGTTGAGATGAGAGATCTGTTGACTCGTGTGAGATCTCGTCAAGTAGAAAGATCTGAAACGCGCTCAACAACAAAGGTGACATCATCTGCCACACACCCGTCGTGCGATAGAGCTGCTAATGCAGGAGGAGGACGGTCGTGGATGTTGCATTCGACAGTTCGAATCAAGCCGTAATGTTGGAGATCGTGACTGCATGACCATAAGCATCTCCGTCTCCATCAGCGTTACCAGCTTCGCCATTGTCCTTCCCTCTCTTCCCTACCAATGCCATTGTCGTCCTGTTCATGCTAGCCATCAAGACATGTGGTCCTCTTTCTTGCCAATTCTCCAAGTCGAACTGTCCAATGCCCGTGTCTTTCGAACCACGAATTTTCTTGCAGATCTCTAACGTGTGGTTTGATGCTTGGTGCCTGGAACTGCCTATTGACTAGCTCGGAGTCAGATTTGGCACAAAGCACGGGAAACGAAGCTCAATCATTGGGTAGGGTGATGCTGGTCTGGCCTGTGGCTCGTCGCGCTCGCTGGTGCCCGTCCTCCTGGCTGCTCCTAGTCTTGACTGTTGCTCGTCTTGCTGGCTGGTGCTTGTCTTGCTAGCTGCTGCTCGTCCTTGCCGGCTGGTGCTTATCTTGTAGGGTTGTGCTCGTCCTTGATGGCTGGTGCTCGTCTTGCTAGGTGGTGCTTGTCTTACTATGAGATGCGACGCAAGTGTGACGGCGTGGTAAGGAATATGCTTCAAGTTAGAGATAGAATGAGCTCAAACTGAAGTGGTATGATATGCTGTGATTTTTATGATAAGGATGGTAGGCTTGGTATGATATGCTGCAATTTTCGGATATGGGGCTTACGAGGTTGTCACCAAAGGAGCCGGGGAATTGTTGTTGTTGTTCACCTATGACAAAGCGTTAGCAGATTTTAAAGATGCACAGCACTCGAGTTGCTGTAGAGTGAATGTATCCGCAACGTCTTTCTTGAGCATGCCGCCAACGCGGTGGACATGATAGCAATGTATGAAGACTACTATTGTATTCAAGGTCACTATCGCAACGCTTAATATACCATATCCACCTCAAAGCTTGACCACAGTCGGCTACGCCTTTCTCACCTTCTCACTCTTCTTGCTTCGCTCACCAGTCGTGTCCAATGGTCCAAAAGACTTCCAAAGCACCCATATCACTCCCAACGCTACGATCAACCCAGTGACACTCTCAACATACCAAGCCTTCTCCAGATCAAGCACCGGTACTCGCACATCTAAAGCCAGTCGCCCCTCGGTATCTGCCTGCTTTCCACTGACAGAAGTGGCGACGACAGGCTCGATATGGTGGAATATGGTGCCCTCATCAAAAAGCGCATCATAGCCTAACCCCGTCCTGTCAAAAGGATTTCCTTTTAGCTTAAACGTCTCGGAAGTAGCGTCGCAAGCCCAGAACACGACGGGATAGGGCAGTGTTGTGTTCGCATAGCCACCCGAAGAAGGTGTTAGGTAGCGTAGATGAAGTGGTATTGTTACATCGAAGGCTACTGTTGCACTTTTGGGGGATGCAGCATCAGTGATATTTCTCGCAAGCTCGAAAAGCGCTGCTGAGCCCCAATGTTCAATAGCCCAATCTGGAGCTTCGGAGTCTGTGGCACCGCTGACGGAGCGGAGATCAGCTAGGTTGTGGCTGCGCAGGAAGAGAGGATCGCTAAAGGCGTGACGATCGATGAAAAGAGCAGAAGGGAGGGTGAGATAGGTGTGTAGTGAGCAGGTTGGATTCGGAGAAGTCAGTACAGAAGGAGAGAGCGAGATGCGGAGGGTTGGATGGAGCCCGGTTGGAGTGTCGAAGTTCGTGTGGAATGTAGAACCTGGTGCTAGAGCGTGGTGGCGGCTGGGAAAGCCGAAGAGAGTTGGTTCTGTTTAGGATGAGGTGTCAGTACACCTGATGATTGGCATGTATGAGAGAAGTGTATAGACACACTTGGGTTTTTATCATAGCCCACTACTGTTAGCCAACCGCCCAATTTTATCTCGTCTTTATCCTCGGCAGCTTCTTGGTGTAAGAGACCTACTTCGACTCTCATGTGGTCTGGATAATCTGTTATTTCTTCCCAGGCACCTTGTTGAGGTCCACTAGTCCAGAAGCTGGTGAATATGACAGACCTCGAGTCCTTCTCATAATCAATGTCGACATAATCTGCAGAAATTAGGGAGCTTGTTGCTGAAAGACACTTTTCATATGATGGTGGGCAGGCTTCTGCGATGTACTTTGACAGTCCTTGTAACGACGAGAGGAAAGTATACCATTGTGCAACCGAGGAGGTTGATCCTGGTCTTATTGGCTGCGTGGAAAATGCTTTCTGATGAAGAATATCAGCACAGAGCTCGTAGGTTGTTCGACTTCCAAGGTTCAACTGGAAAGAGCTTAAAGCTCACATCAAATCAGAGTCAACAGGAGCAGTAAGAGATAGTGTAGAGAGCCCACCTGGGAAGAGTCACACTTTATAGACGCGCCGAATATGGTCTCCAAGCTTGGACATATGTCATTCCTGGGAGCTGATCAGTATTAGAGTCATCAGCTCACAGAACCTCCTAGGCCACTAACGATGAAGCATTGGCAAGAGGACTGTATGATACATGTAGTCCTGGCGACGTTCTCGCCACTAATGGTGCGATCGTTTTAAAAGGTCTTGTTGAAGTCCAATGTACACGGAGCTCTGCACATTGTAATAGCACTGTTGCCACCTTGTAGTCATATCAGCGGAAGGTGCAGAGCAGTTGGGAAAACCACTGACCTCCTCAGGCAGTTCAGAGATACTGAAAGTCACCCGGTGTTCTTTGGCAGCAACAAGCTCAGACACTTTCATCGAGTTTTTCCATACTTTGAGCTTTTGTCTGGGGTCAAAGTCACCGTCTTTACTCGTGTCACGTAGGTATGTAATTCTATGCTTCATTGCGTAATTCTGTTTGAGGTGTGTTTAAGATGAGCAGCAGCGATCGTGTCTAGTTCGTGATTCTTGGCAGGCGTATCTGAAACGGACAGGGGGTGGCAAATGTTGATGTTGACCAAAACTCATGAGCTTACATGCTGTCTTATACGGCAAGAGATTTTTGGGGTTTACGAATGACCTTCACTATCAGGTACTCTATGTTCATCAATGAAGCGTGTAATGCCTTCTAGATCCATAAGCTCTTTCAAGGCTATACACCTAAAATAGATCCGTCCTCGCACCATGGCTAGCATCACCCACCAAGTACGCATACTTCGCCAACACTCCCCTCGTCACCGGTCGTTTCGGTGGCGTCCATTCTTTCAACCTCTTCGCGATCTCCTCATCGCTAACGTTCATATCCAACCGATTGTTCTCCGCATCAATCGTGATTATATCTCCCGTCCTCACCACAGCTAATGGACCACCAACAGCAGCTTCAGGCGCAATATGACCAACGATGAAGCCGTGGCTTGCTCCACTGTACCTCCCATCGGTGATCAGTGCGATATTAGTGAGTCCGGCACCCATGATAGCCGCGCTCGCCTTGAGCTGTTCAGGCATTCCTGGGCCTCCTTTAGGACCTTCGTAGCGCACAACGACGACCACCTTTTCATCGTTGGGAATCTCTGAGTTGTTCAATGCGTGGTCGAGCGCGACTTCTTTGTCGAAGACAAGTGCTTTACCAACGAATCTCGTACCTTCTTTGCCTGTAATCTTAGCTACAGCGCCGTTCGGACAAAGGTTGCCCTTGAGAATCTCAATGTGACCAGTTGCCTTAATGGGATTGTCAAGCGAACGGATGATCTCTTGTCCTTGCGGCAATGATGGGAACGACTCCAAGTTTTCTGCGATAGTTTTGCCTGTGACAGTAGGTAGGTCGCCGTACAGAAGCCCAGCCGCGACAAGTAGCTTCATAACTGACGGGATACCACCAATCTCGTACAAGTCCGCCATGAAATACTTACCACTGGGTGCAAGATTCGCAAGAAATGGGATCTTGTTCGACACACGCTGAAAATCATCCAAGCTCAGCTCGACATCTGCTGTGCCTGCCATAGCGAGATAGTGAAGGACACCGTTTGTGCTACCGCCCAATGCCATCATCATAACCATGGCATTTTCGAAAGACTTTTTGGTAAGCATGTCGCGAGGTTTGATGTTGCGCTCTAGGCAGATTTTGATGGCTTCAGCTGCTTTGGCGCATTCCCGCATCTTGGCAGGAGATTCGGCGGGTGTCGAGGAGGAACCGGGCAGACTCAGTCCCATTGCTTCGACTGCAGTTGCCATCGTATTGGCTGTATACATGCCTCCACAAGCTCCGGAGCCAGGGCAAGCGTGTTGCTCAATGTCGGAGAGGATTTCATCTTTGGTAAGGGAGGGATCGTGGTCAGATTTGAGCTTGTCGTAGAGATATGCGCCGTGGGCTGGAGCATGAATTAGTGTGAAGATTCGTAGATGTGCATATATTATGCAGGAGAAAGAAGATGGGTAGATCATACCTTCATAACAGGTTGAGATATTGATTGGCTTTCTTAATGTCTTACTGTATCCAGGTTGAATCGTGCCACCATAAATCATAATACTCGGTCTGTTGTGTCTGGCAAAAGCCATAATCGCTCCCGGCATATTCTTATCACAGCCTGGTATGGCAATACAAGCATCATGAAACTGTCCCTATTGTAAATACTTGTTTGGTTGGTAGAGGATGGATATGTCTGACATACCTGAGCGCATGTCACAGTCTCAATACTATCGGCAATGATCTCTCTCGTCTGCAATGAAAACCTCATTCCCTCGCCACCCATCGTGATTGCGTCCGAGACACCCACTGTATTGTACTGCCACCCTATCATACCTTGTTTCTCCACAGCAGACTTTACAGCACGACCGAGGTCAAGCAGATGGTTGTTGCTTTTTGAGGATCAGTTATCTAGACAATACAAACAATTATGTATACCCAAACAGAACTTAATTACCATGGATTCCCTTCCCACCACACGCTCGCAATACCTACATGAGGGTCCTCTTTCATGGAACGTTTGTCCTTGATGCCTGCTGCATATAGCATTGCTTGCGCACCTATATATTTCGGCGATTCAGAGACGGCATATTGTCAAGGGGGTGAGAAGCTTGCGCACCAGGAAAGTCATGGTCTTTTGTGAGGGTTTGTGAATACTTGTTCAGCACAGGTTTGCCATCACGAGTGGCATCATCGGGCAGATGAGGAAAGTCAAGGTAGCGAGGCTCCTCTGGTTGATTTTGCTTGTCAAGGTTGCGGAAGTCCATCTTGTGCTTTTTCTGGAGAACTATCGTTCTAAGTGAGTGGCGTGGATCATGCTGGAGGACAGACAGAGATGCCCCACTCCAGCGGTCACGTGACGATTTATATCAGTGAACGACGGCGCGCGCGTTTCAGTCGTGTTTCATTCCTCTGCTGTTTTTGCCTCAAATCGATCGTGGGGTCCTGTGCCCGAAAGATCTTGCCTTGAAACACCTCAAAGCCGCTAGAGGTACGGCTTATCACTGTACACGACATTTCCTTCTCGCAATGTCGTTGTTATCTACGACTAACCTCCTCACAACCACACTCGCAACCTTGGGCACCTTCACTGCCCTCACTCTGTCATACCGCCTCCTACGATTTGTTCATTTCCACCTCTCCACACCACCTCCTCCGCGCTCTTTATCGCGCTATCTTCGCCCTGAAGCATATGCGCTAGTCACCGGCGCCAGCGATGGCATTGGTCTTGCCTTCGCTACCACCCTCGCATCGCGTGGTTTCAATTTGGTTCTTCACGGTCGAAACTCGAACAAGCTCGAAAACGTTCGCTCGTCATTAACCACTCAGTATCCGAAGCAGGATTTCCGCATGGTTGTCGCAGACGCATCAGATGCTCAAAACATGGAAACTAGCATCGCTACTATAGTATCGAGCCTTTCGACTCTACCAGGACCACTTACCATCCTCATCAACAACGTCGGAGGACAGCCCCGTTCAATCTCCTCTCGCGCTCTACTGTCAATCTCGGAGCAGACGCATGATCATACCAGCGCATTATTGACGCTCAATGCCGAATTTCCTGCCCAGATGACCCGTGCCCTTCTCCCTATTCTTACCTCTGATAGTAATACCCCGGCATGCATCATAAACATGTCAAGTATCGCCTCTCAGATCGGGTTCCCGTACACAGCCATCTATGGCGCAAGCAAAGCTTTCAATCTTCTCTGGTCTGTTGCGCTAAGTCGGGAGATGAAGATGCAGAAAAAGGCCGTTGAGGTGTTAGCGCTTATTGTGGGCGAAGTATGTGATACCAGCTTCTCTCGTGAGCAAAAGGGGACGTGGATGAAGCCGACAGCGAAAGTGTTTGTAGAAAGTGCGCTAAATAAGATTGGATGTGGACGATTGAGTGTGGTGCCTTGGTGGGGCCATGGTGTGCTTATCGCTGTAAGTTTGCACTCTTGGTCTCAATGTGGTGCGAGGGAAGATGTGACGAGGTCGAACGTCGCCAGTCATACTAATTTGACATGTGTTATAGATTTTCACAAGCCTGCCCGAATGGTTGCAAACAATTGCCATGAGACCGCAGATACAGCGAGTGCTAAACGATGACGCCAAGCAGAGTGGTGACTGAAACTGGTCGCGTCACATCGAGGCAATTCACAGTTTCAATCTGCATCTATTGAAGAGGCCGTTCAAACCTGAAGTAGCAGGTATATCATTCCACCCTTCTGCAATGGCCCGAACCCATCTCAAATGAGCCTCAATCAACTGCTTGTCACGGTTTTCGTACACCGGTGCCACATCTCGTCTACTCGTCAACACCTCAAAAGTCTACTCATCTGAATGCTGAAGTAGAGTAGGACGCCTAAAGGTTTGCCTGCTTCTCGTCCAGTAATACAGCTCACCCGACATAGTCTTCGAACGAGCAAAAAGGAGCAAAATGAAACAGAAGACTACCTATTAGATTGGGAAAAAAACTTAATGCTTTCTTTAATACATGGTGTCATCCTTAGTGCAGAGGTTACGCTGATCTTCTCTGTATATTTGACCATATTGCTTAGTAGGCGAAGACTCGTCTTTCGCAGCAGTAAATATAACATATTTGCAAGAAATGGCGGGACGTTTTCATGAGTTATCTAAGATGTCTAGCAAAACACGACAGGAGGAAGACTCAGGGGCTAGTTACCCTAGCGGATTGTGCTAGAGGCGATTGAAGCGTGATAAAAAAGATGTCGTGTTGAGTAAAGCGAAGCAAATACAGTTGTAACGATCGGGTATCTCAGCGAGGATGTTGAAAGCTCTATACCGCACCCAATCGAAAAGTGCCCAAAATCGCTGTCATACCTCATAGATCCTCCCTCTTCGAATACCGACCAACATCACCGTACATTCCACCAAACTCCAACTTACCTGCCTACGTCGGCGTATATCGTGCTGCACTCTAAGAGGATACTGTGTCGGAGAAGGTCCAGCATAGGACGTCCCCGTGACTGGCTTCTGATGTGCTGGCGAACCAATGTGGCTAATCGCACGAACTACGGATTGTTCTGACCCGAAATAGAACAGTCTTTCTGGATCCGTACAGCACGAACAGTACGCGCGTGCCTAGTGGATCCGAACAGAACGCGCTGTCTGGCCATACCGAGCGCGAAATCTACTGTTCACTCGGCTGTACGGGTGGCTTTCTGGTGTAGTTTACGTGTAATCGTGGTCAATTTCTTGTTAGGGTACTCGTAGCAGGCTTTGCCGGCATAATAGTTGAAAATTGTCAGTCGGAAGAGACTCAGCGGACGCGACATCGCGTGCTGGTGGTTACAATGGCTCTCCACTGAATATACCACGTACTGTATAGTGCTTGATTTGCTCCGATGAAGTTGCTTCTTTGAAGCGTCCAAGGTATCAAACGAGGTGCTGAATAGCTGTCCACTGTGCAGGTGGCTTGAGTAAGGCATGAACGAGAAGGCAAAACATCGTGCATCAGACATCAGTCAAATAGAGCATCGATTGAGGAATCTTCCTTAAAGAATAAATGATACATCTTTCTAATCTATACATCAAAAGCTTATGTACACATGATCCTGTAAGTCTATCACTTTCATACTTCTTCCCAAGTCAGTAAGTCATATTATCATAAGCATCATGGCAGCCAAGAAGAACTCCAATGTCAAACATTAGCTCCTCCACCAACATACTTCAACCATCGCCTACAGAATCTCAGACGATCAGGCGCCCTCATACAAGCTGTTCACCTCATGCCAGTGGTGAGAATCATTCTGGGTTCTTTGACTCTTGCCGCGCAACAGCTTGCCGCTCTTGAACCAAACCTTCCTGATCTTCTCCACCAGACGCTTGGCACGAAACTCAGTCTTGGACATGCCGATGGCTGGCTCGTCGTACATCATGAGCACAACATCAGGCTCCGAGATGTTAGGATGAGAACCACTGAACATTGAGTCATCTTGGATCGGACTGTTGATTGCATGACTGCCAGGCGAGTCATCGGTAGACAGAGCTCGTGAGTGCGACTTCTTGTTCTTCAGACGTGTAAGACGCTTTCGTATAATGCCAATGCGAGGCTCTTCATGCTCTGAGCTATCATCCGAGAAGAAGCTACGAGCTGTTTCGTCGATGTTTAGTCCAAGGCCGACAGGCGGAGTGAGGCTTGTAGTTGGATAGCGATCACCTGGTGAAGTGCTGCTCAAACGTTCGGCCGGATGGAGGAACTCAGGATTTAAGGGGAAGCCGGTGGTGTCTGTGCGAGGTCGCTTTCCAATCTTACGACTAATCGATCCAATGAGGCCTTTTCTCATTGGCTGCTCAGTGCGTCCATCTGCTGACCTTCTTTCTGCGCGAGGGATGAGACTGGCGTCAAGTCTCGGTCCAGGTGACATGGTACGAGCAACTTTCACGCCATCCTCGTGCGTAAAAACTGCATGCGATTTCTTCGATTTGAGCTTGGGATTGCTGGGTGATGCTTCGTCATCACCATCTTCATCAGCTCCAGGTTCCTTGAGTTTGACTGCGGGAGTCTGCAACGTCCAGGGGAAGCTCTCCGCTTTGTTCCATGGTCTTGCATCTGGCGAGCTGGGCAAGACGCTCAGCGACTTTGACTTCTTGACTGATAGGGAACCTTTCAGCCTGTTCATGGTCGATGCTCGTCTGGATATAGCTTCAAGTTCGACAGTGTCTTCGTCATGTGCGCCATCAGCACAGATCGAATGAGCTGCGCCTGATGCGATGCTTGGTCGAGGGTCGATAATATCAACAGGTAGAGGAGGTAGTTCTTTGTCAAGCAGCCTCGACTTGCTTGAAGTCTTGGTCGTCCCAGAAGCCTGCGTATCGGCATGAGTTTCGTCGCTGAGCGATGCAGCTGGAATGACCGAATCATGCTTTGAGGCTGTTCCCTCCATACTCTTGACTGTTCCAAGCTCACGAATCTCCTCAATAGCAGACTCAAGAGCTTCAGTGCTTGCTCTCATGTCAGGTTCAGAAGTGCTCTTCTTGATTGTCGGAAAGAGCTCAGACAGGCGCACCGAAAGAGCATTAATTGAGGGAATGGAGATCTTTTCAATCTCGTTGATGAGCTGTTCTTGCTGCTGGAGACTCCTCTCCGTCTCTTCAGGGTCAGGCGTGTGATCTTCGACTGAAGAATTGTCCAGAAAGTAGGATGTGTATCGATTGGGGTTGGCGGCAGCACCCTTGGGACTGTTCATGACAATGCCTCTAGGTCTTGGACGTTTCTGGAGTGACTCGAGTGATCGCGACGAGCGGATACCAAGTACTCTATTCATGGCTTTCGTCAAGTCTGTTGAGCTGAAATTGAGCGAGGGGATGCCTTTGGTAGCCGAAATGTTGCGTGAAAGATAGCTGGCTGGTGCAATCTGAGGTGGTTGGCTTTGAGAAGGTACAGCAGATGAACGATGGCTCGACCTTATCTCGTTGCGTTGTCTCGAAGCACGAAAAGTTGGTGGTTTTGAACCAAGCATTCGCAGATTCGTAGTAGAAGCATCTTCTTGTGAGTCCTCTGTCAAGTCTGGAAGGCCTGATTGGAACTGCTTCAAGGCCGAATATCTGACATCAGTTGGAGGAGCTGTCTTGCACGTCAGCAAAAATCAGTTAAGGATGAACGAGAAGACATACCCTTGGTAGAGTTCTCTTCAGTTGATGGCGTGGATGTTTCGACAGACTCTCGTATCCCAGATCTCCTGAATGCTGGAACCGTAGCTTGAGTTGACATGGTGCTTGTTCGAGCATTGTTGTCATTGAGATCCACGCTGCTGTGCTTGGACTCGGGTAGAGTTGGCAAAGCACTATTCCGCATGGCTGCAATCGAAGACCTTGCCCAGGTCACAGGTAGGTCTCCAGCACTCGCAGGCCTGGAACCCACAAGCGTCCTTTCTGCCAGATGTCAGCCGCCGTGAGTGCTTGTAGTAGGTTTGTACACACCATCTGCCACAGAAACTGCACGAGACGCGATGGATCTTGCCCAGCTCATATGCGTGTCGTCTGAAACGATAGTAGACTCGGGTTCCGACATGACACGAGATGCGATTGATACTGCCCAGCTGCCTCGCGAGTCCATAGCAGTGGCCAGTCGATGAGGTAGGTCCACTGACGCACGAGTAACGTCGAATGACTGTTGGCGACCAGAGTCGGACACATCAGTGGATTGTGTGATTTCTGACGTTTGCTCGTAAGTGGATGACTCGTTGACCTGATGCATCTTAGTGTTGAGTTCAAGAGAGCTGATGAATACCTTGTAACTCACCATGCTCGGAACTGTACTATGTGAGACTTGCGCCGGCATAGATTGACGCACTTTGGACGGAGGCTGAGGCTTCTCCTCCATGGCTTGAGGAAGACTGAATGGTCGCTCCATGTGCTTGACCCTCTCTGGATCGTCGGAGAAGCTGTGCACTGTCGTGTTCTGTGGATTTGCAGGAAGCTCCGAAGGCGAGGTCGTCAAATCCGACACGGAGCTGACTGGCTCGGACATGTCGTCTGATATTGGGTCATCATCCTTTGATTCCAAGTGTTTCTTGAGCTCTGCGTGTTCTCCGTTTCCTATGCAATATGTAAGTATCACTTCATTGTCAACATACACCACAAGCGGACAAGCTTACCAAAATGTTCTTGGTCCTGAGCTTCGACTACTTCAACATCGTTCTCGCGACCTATGGGAAGTGAGCTTGAGCACTAACATACAAGTACACGCAGCTTACCTGTATGCTTGGTGTGCTCATGTACACTGTCGGTCGAGGATGCTGCTGTCTCCACATCCGAGTCCGCAGCTGGCAAAGATGAGCTATCGACTTCTGGCTCATCAGGCATAAGCATGGTGGAGTCTAAGAGATTCGGCGAAGACAAAGGCTCGGCATCAGACGAAGTTCCCAATGCAGCTCTGACAAGATCGCGAGTGAGTCTGCGATCTTGAGGTGAGGTAGCCGGAAGCTCTGCAGCAGTCTCTGGTAGGACAGTCTCGAAATGAGAGACTTCGTGGTTTTGATATGTATCAGAAGTAGCTTGCATGAGCAGTTCCACTGGTACAGGTCTCTCGAAAGTGTCGGAAGTAGCTCGTTCTTCCAGAAGATTCTTGACGCGTTGCACGAAACCAGGATATGGCGCTGCCTGTGCTTGCCTGTTAAATCTCCTGTGGGTCTGATCGTTGCGCAACGGTGACGGAGCTGATCGAAAGGGTGCACCAGTGCGACTGTATGGTGTACCATTCTGGCGCAAACCTTCGAGCGAAGGGTGCATCGGGAGCGGAGGACGTTGCATCCTGCGTTCTGCTTCCAGTCAGCACGTCAGCACATCATCATATCTTTGAAACTGGAACGACCACTCACCTGGACCTTGTGGAGGAAATGGATAGCCTGATGTAGCAGTGCGCGGCAGAGCCATCGGTCTGGAGAAGTTGGGGCGAATGTACATAGCGGCATTGCCATCGCTCCAGGCCGGTGAAGCAGGTCGAAGATCAGGCCGATAAAACCGTGCCGAATGTTGGTAGGGAGAGCGAGGTCTATTGATGGAGGGTCCGGCGCTTTGAAGACTAGTCGCTGATCTGTTGTTCTTGCCCATCAATCGAGATGGATGGTGTGTGCTGCCAGTGAGTGAATACGACCGATGGCCACGATCAGGTCGGTCGGATGCGGTGGTTGCGAGAGATCTATACAGTGTTAACATATGCTGCGACATGAAGCTTGATTTGTATTACCTTGTGTCGAAACTGGGAGGCTGCAGGCCTGGGGTAGGCCAAGCACCAGGAATAGACGGCTCTCGAGCACTGTGGTTTGACGTTCTTGATCGGACAGACTCAGCACGGCTGAACTGAGAGTAGTGCGATGAGGTCCTAGAGAGTGGAGGACCATTGACACTTGGTCGGCGACCCGGTCGCGCTCGCTTTGGCTTGGATATTACATCGTCGAGGTCTCCAAAGTCAGTCGTGGTCCTGAGCATACTCATCACGCCGCTGGACATGACATCAGCCTGGTTTTGTTGGCTGTTCTTGCGAGCATGGTTGCTGGTCGTAACATTGGACGAAACTCGACTTTCACGACCGGCGAGTGTGTTGGCGTCGACTTCTTTCAGAGGCATTGTGCCGCCTCAGAGCGTGTAATGAAGTGAGAATATGAGTGGTGTCGAATTGGCAGAGCGTCGGCCGGGACTCTTACAGATGTAACATCAGCGAGTAGAATGATCGAATGAGTGAGCTTGAAAAAGATGCAGCACGAGGCAGACAAGGCCAAAGTAAGCAAGAAGCAAAAGTTTCAGAATGTAGAGGAAAGGATGAGAAGAGTTTCAAGATGAAAATAGAACGGTCAACCAAGACATAGAAAAGGAAGGCACGACATATCGCGCACTTGCTTTCAATCTTATACTTTGCGACTGCACTTCGCAGTATCAAATTGTTACTGTGCCTTCTCGGCATTTTAATGTATAAACATTATTTGCAACACACGCTACATATTATTAGTGTTATTCGTTTCACATGAGCTTTTACCCATATACCAAGCTCTAATTGTGCTTCTTCTTTCTGCACATCCATCCAACGCCTTCTTGGGTATAGTAACGACATTATCAATGAAAAATCAAAGGAAATCGTACAGTCCTGAAATCATGAAACTCAAATGAAACCACCACGAATACTACCAATCACACTCTGCCTCTTCTCCTTCTTGCCAAACAGCCCTTTCATCGTTGCCAAATGCTGCTTTTTCGTGGTGAGAGGTCGAATCTCACTCACTGGGCTCATTGGACTGGTCAATGGACCTGACTGAGTGATAGGCCTCTCAAAAGCTGGCAAAGCCGTCAAAGGTAAACTTCGACCTTCTTCGCCTTGTGAATTTCGCATTGGTATTGCTAGTGGTGCTACGTACATCGAATCTCGTGCTTGAGAAGTAGATGTTTTTGGTGTCGAAGCAAGTGAAGAGATAGGTGAAGGTTCTGAGCTTGCGGAGCGTTTTGGAGGAAAGGTTGGCGTTTCAGGACAAGAAGCGTATGCGGAGTCCATGGCAAGAGTTGCAGCCTCATCTTTGCTCAAGGTCCTCATAGGACGTCTAGAAGACCTTGGAGGAGTGTGTGGGCGGTTTTGACTAGCTGGTAGCTCTATGATATTGGGATGGCTAGCAGGTAGTTCTACCACGACCTGCGGGCGTGTGACGGCTGGTGACCTGGAGACAGTCACCACTCGAAGTGGTGCGACAGTTGAATATCGAGGGGAGGATGTGGCAGAGTCCTTTCGCAACTGAGGACTTTGTTGGTGAGGACTTTGTTGCTGAGGACTTTGTTGCTGAGGACTTTGATGTACCTGCTTCATCTGAAGACTGAGTTTCTTTTGATGAGCGGCTTTAGCCAAGCTTTGTTTGAGATCAGTCTCGCTTGTTGGTAGTTCGGGAGGAGGGATAGCTGGTAAGGGTTTCTCCAGCATAGCGGACTTGCGTGAGTTAGTGTCGGTCGAGGTTCGAGCAGAACCAGCGTTTCCGGAAGCAGTAGACTTGCGGCCCACGAGGCCTGTAGGTGTCAGTCGTCGACTCGCGATGCCAGCACGGCGAGCCATTTCATCTACGGTTGATTGGAGGGCCATCATGATATTTGTCAGGTACACACCACGCTCCCGAAGTTGGTCGAAACAGCGGTACCAGCCTTCTGCATTGCCTTTCATTGTTTCAAAGGCGGCTAGGAGGTTAGCATCGTTCCTAGGCCAAGATGGGGCGAGGTTATCGAGGTATCTCGACAGCTCAGCGACAGCATCTTGACCTTGTCTTACGTCTGTCAATGAAGTGTCCATGGCTCTTTTCGTCCTGTACATGATTCGCTCAATGACATCGTTGTTTTGGAGGATCGAGGTACGAAAGGTGGTATTGCAGAGCATGCGATTGAATTCGTGACTGTGTTGTAGTGGAATATCCAAGCAGTCAATGCGTTCTTCGATATCCTTGATTGCCAGGTCAAAGTCGTCTGTAGTCTCTTCTGCAAAGCTATCTACCTCGTCGATATGTGTCTGCAAAATCTTGACGACTTCGTGATCCGACTTGGCTTCGCGCTTGTGTAAGAGGTGAACGCCAAAGGAGATCTGAGATATAATCTTCCACAAAGGATGAAACTTTGCTCTTGGTGATTGTCGCCATCGTGAAGAGTAGCCTTTATTCAGGTCATCATGTTCGAGCAGCTGCTGTCTTCTTGCTTGCACGTCCAGCGTGTGGTAGTGATGAGTTGCGTTCATACCAGCAGACTCCATAATCGACTCTTCGAACACCTTCTGCAGGTGTGGCAGAGGATGTGGAGGAACCGATTCATTATTGTCCTCATCTTGAGCTTGTTCGACGGCAGTGGCACGGACGGCTAGACCTAGTCGAACTTCGTCTGCCTCGTACTCGGGATGTGCAGTCTCGTGGTCGAACAGATCTCCTGCCAACTCGGCAATCGTATCCGAAGTTGACATCGTATTTTGAACTTTCTGATGTCCTTCTAGAAGGTTGACGATCTTCCTCCTTCACCACGACTAGACGTCGACGGTTGTGATCTTCTTCGTAAAGGTTCTGAGTAGAAGTTGTGGACGTGATTGAATGTTGTGGGCTCGTGCGCGTTATACGAGGCGCATATCTGAGGAGGATTTCTCCAGGTGAGGCGTGCTGTGACGGGTGGTTATGGCTTGTTGTCGAAGATTTTCAAGATCGATGGGTCGTGCTTGAGGGTTAACGATTGAGTATTGGTAAGTAGGTGGGATTGCAAACGAGAGATGCAGCAGGATTAGGAAGAGAGGAGAAGAGAGAAGCAGAGAGAGAGAGAGCGAAGCTAGGTCAGGTGAAAGGTTTTACAATAGGCCCCGCTCTGTCTCCGAGTTGGACTAGGATGTTTCCTATTGATGCTCAACCTGAAACAACAGAGGACAATGAATGAGCGAGAAAGAGGCCGAGAAGGCGGGTAGAGTGGCAGGGCGGTGAGATGGAAAATCGGAGGTGGTACAAGGACGGTATGTGTTGTCAGCTCAGCTCAGCTCAGCTCAGCTCAGCTCCTTCTGGTCTTCGCTATCTCGCCCTCTCCATTAGGTCAAAGTGACTTGTTTACCTCCAGTCTCCTTCAACGCCTGATTTTCCAGTCTCGTGCCGTCTCGTCTTGTTTCATCCGAAAATAGACAATTCCGCCAAGCCGCTAGATCAGCTCGTGCAGATTTTGCCTATCATCAACGCACAAGTCTGCGATGCAAAACATGCTCGGATTTCAAGCGCATCTTCTCGTTCTCACGAACGTAAGACAACACGACAAAGTCAATCTCGCCACCACCATCCAAGCGGCCATAAAACAGCTGCCAAGTCAGATGAAACAAGGCTCTCCACCGGTACCGCTCGATATATATAATCCTTGCTCGCGCTTCCCCACCAAACCTTAATCGTGACAAAGACGACATTCGGTTAAGCTTGCGCAATCTAGCCGCCCTGGGCGTATCATCGACCTCGGGCATGTGGGCAGCAAGGTTGTCCAAAGACTAGGAAATGCTGAAGAATATATAGTAGAGTTAGAATAGCATAACATACACCTGACACTTTCCTCATATATTCCAGGGGCTAGTGCGACTAGTGGTGAGGACGCAAATCGGAGTAGTGGTTTATGTTGCGGGTACCGTCGAGTACTTCATTATTATATCTATCTATTTGGACCAGAACCACTCATGTCATTGCTAATCATTACTTCCATCACACCTTTCTACTTCTTACTCGCCGGCTTCCACTCGAAGTGGTGCTTGCCTTCTGTCGGACCAGGCACATCATCTCCCTTTGAATCATACATATGCTTACCAAAGTAGTCCAGCTGTGCTTCGTAGAATCCAGTTGGCAAGTTTGTGCCACTCACAATCTTGATCCACTCAGCTGTAGCTGATAGTGCAGGAACAATCAAGTCGGCCTTCATCGCTCCGGCCAATACCTCCTTCAGCTTTGGGTATCCATTTGCGAGATCATTGAGCGCTTTATCGGATTCTGTAAGCATATTTAGATCTGGCAGCTTCTCGGCGTTTTTGAAGACAGGTCCCAGAATGTTGTCACTAATGTAGTCGGCTTGAATGATACAACCTGCTCGCCAGATTTGCCAAACTGCAGCATAGTCAATGTTCCACTTGTTCTCCTTATTCGCCGCATCAATGACGTTGACGCCTTGGATGAAAGACGCCAGGCAAGCGGTATATACAGCTATGCGAAGCTTCTCGATAAAGGCTGGTTTCTGGTCGTCTAATATCGACAGTTTCTGAACCGGCACGCTGAATGTCTTATGCACTTTCTCTCTCTGACCACGGAAGGCGGAAGCAATACGTAGGTAATGCGCGGTTGAAAGGGTGGGAGCAGCGATGTGCAATCGGACAGCCTCCATGTTGGACCAGACTCCAGTTCCTTCTTCGCCTGTCATGTCTTGCACAACTTTGTCAAGAATCGTGTCAACTACATGCGCATCACTTTGTGGAAATGTTTTGCGACAGATATCTGTACTGATGTCGATAAGGAATGTGCCTTGCTGTGATGAAGAGGTTAATGAACATTTCACCCAGGTGACTCGTTTAGACATACAAGTTCGCCTTCCTTGTTCCATTTCTCGAAGACATCGGCAATCTCGTCGTCCTTCATGCTTAAACCGTCACGCATGATGTTGAACGACTCAGCAATGGCGCTCATCATGCCATGTTCGATTCCATTGTGGATCATCTGAGATAACGACCATTAGCTGGGTCTTGTGGACGAGTACGTCCTTGACTAACCTTCACGTAATGTCCACTGCCTCCGAATCCACAAGCAGCGACCGCAGGCCTTCCCTGCTTATCTTTCGCTGCCACTTGCTCCAGCAATGGCAAGACCTCTGATAGTGTCGCCTCGTCCCCACCGGGACACATACTGGGCCCATTTCTTGCCGCTTGGTACCCACCGCTCACACCCATTCCGATATACTTGATCCCTCGTGTCACACACTTTCCTTGACGTCGTTCCGTGTTCTCGTACCATTCATTTGCAGCATCAAGGATGATGTCTCCCTTCTCAAGGACTGGGAGTAGGCCTTCGAGCACAGTATCACCGACAGTTCCGTGTGGTAGGGAGAATGCGACTACCCGAGGCTTGTTCAAACTCTTAGCCATCTCTGCCTGATCTTTGAACTTCTTGAGACGATCACCAAAGCCCTTCTCTTTCGCCTCTTTGATGAGACCGTCCATGGCTTCTTCTGCTGGGTCTGACAACGAGACTGTAAGGCCGTGCTCTGCGAATAGCAGAGCCATGCCACCACCCATACTGCCACAACCAATCATGCCAAGGGTATCGATCTTGGTCTTACTCCCCTCCTTCTTATCTACATCGATCTTGCTACCCATCGTGGATTATATTGATGTGTTGGCTGGAGTCTAAACAAGGATGACAGGTTGATGATGTGTATGACAACGAGTTGATTTCGAGATGGTCACCAAAGCCAGAAATACAGAAGAGACGAAACCGAGTGATCCGAAGCTTGAACTCAATGGTGTTCCCAGTGTAAAGCTTGATAGTCGTTCGATCGACGGCGGGGCCTGAATGTATGAGCATGTGGCAATGACGAGTGCGGGGCGACCCGGACTTGGACTCGGATTTAAGCATTGACCACGTCGTCTGGACGTCTTGGTACTGTATCTTGTATCTTGTGTTTCAGATACAGTTTCATCTTTGCATCACAATGATCCTGTGGCGTGTCATGACTGCTTGATCAATAGTATCTTAGAAAGATCCCGCACGACTCATTCAACGGGCGTCGCAGTATCTCGCACCAGCTCAACGAAAGGAAGAGTGTCTCACTATTCACTTAGACTTCCAGGGCGGACCTTCGTGTCAACATGGCGTTCGACTGGAATGTCTTCCGTATCATGGCAGATGTGTCACATACACTGTCTAAATGTATCCTGATATGGGCTATACACTCAAACAAGAGCGCCGAAGGTATATTCCGCTGCTCACCAGCCTGCTACACTTCATACTGACCATTACGTTCACTCCAGGCGTCTCACTCATAACTCAACTATCCTACCTTCTCGTCTTCTGCTCACGCTACCTTTTCCTCCCACTATGGTCCGCATACGATCGATCGGAGTTCCACAAGTTCTGGAATCTTACTCTCAAGTTGTTCTACATTGCCAGCTCAGCCTATATTGTCTTCATCATGATGCGAGTATACGCTCGAACAAGGGAAAAGGAAAAGGCGTGGAAGCTTGGAATAGGCAGTTTGCTTGGAAGTGCTGTAGCCGCTCCATTTATAATGTTGATCATGAAGAGCAAAGCAGTCTGGGGATTTCCTGAGGTAAGAGATTCCATTCACATCATCAGCTCTTCCATACTAACTACAGCCATCACAGCTCGCGTGGATCTTCTCCATCCTCCTCGAATCCACCTGCATCCTCCCCCAACTACTCCTCCTCCGCCAAACGTCCGTCCCAACCGTCCTCGACTCCTTCTATCTCAGCACACTTGGCTCATACCGATTTTTCTACGTCCTCAACTGGCTGGTACGAGCAGTCCGCGACCAAGACGTCGACATAATCAGTGTAATATTCGGATTAGTACAAACAGCGCTCTACCTTGACTTTGCATGGGTATATTGGACTCGGCAAAGAGTCAAGCTAAGAGGTGGAAGCATCGTCGACGAGGCAGATCTAGGCAAGGGTTGGCTCGTCAGACGGTTCGTTGGACGTGGTGGAGCCAATGGCGAACAAGATGCAGAAGGCGGAAATGTGAATTACAACGATCAAGAACAATACGAAGCACGCACAGCCAATGGTGGTAATGGTCCCAGAACCAGCGCAGAAACAGCTGCAGCGGCAATCAAACAAGGTCGACGCACACTAGGTGGTCTCGTTAAGAATGGTTGGCGTAACAAGAACAACAACATGAATAATAACAGCCGCAACCAAGGTCTCTCTATCCGCGCCGACGACGGTGTCAACGACATTGAATCTGCACGCGCAGAAGATGCACTAGCGAGCCCAGATCAATTCGAAGATGATATCGAAGATGATGCGGTAAACATCAGCCCGACATTGTCAAGAGCGACGGAGCAGGAAACGACGAAACCAGCTCCACCACCGAAAACGACGGCACCAACGAATGTCATGGATGATGACGATAATGATATGATTGTAGATACTGGAACGAGTGTAGAAGTGGGCAATGGATCGGAGTGGCGAGAGGATGGAGTATCGAGGTGAAAGCATATGCATGCATATGAAGCTGGCATTGGTGCGGCTGACCTATAGCGGAAAGATGGCTTGCTTGCTTGCTTGACCGCGATTCACGAATCGAATTGCATTTTGATAAGCAGCTTTGTGTCCTTATCATCCTTATACAAGTCTGTCTGACAACTATCGTACATCCGTCTGCTTTCAAGAATGCAAGAAAACAACCTTTTATATGAAGTGATGTAAGATTCTCATCTCTGCAAGGAAACACAACCCCATATGAATTGATGTAAGATTGTCAGAAAGCAGAGGAAAGGAATCTAATCCACAATATAACACAATTGATTAGCAGAGAACCTCTTCCACATACCAAACCCCCCGCTGTTCTAACATTCATACAAGCACCACTTCCACCACAGACATGTCGCTCAGCACGAGGCAATGTAAAGCACAGGTAGAAGCCTATCCGAGCTCCTTTGCAGGTAAGCTCTTTGCACTTCCTGCTTGCGAATTACGACCTCACAGCAGGGAATCAAACACCATATTCCGTCAGTGCTTATACTGCTTGCTTGGAAGGAAGTCTATGAGCGGACCGAGAGTACATCTACACCCTCCTCTTGTCAAGTCAACCAAGCAACACAGATGGGATGGGCAATACTCCGTGATTCTAACTATAATACATACTATACTGTACCATCAAGCCAGAGGGAGCGGTATTTGGAGCATTTACAAGCCAGATTTATCCAGTAGTGACAGTCAATGTTTGGAGGTTCATTCTCGTTACTCTTTCTTGCCTACTATAGTCTGACATAAGTAACCTTCGTACTGCAAACAATAGCAGATTCTGGTCTAAACTGCACAGAATAAGTAATAGCAAAGATTCCCGCCCAACTTCCAATCCAAAAACCAAAAACACCGCGAGCAGAACACCAATCCCAATCGCATGACATTCATGTTTCTCATCCAATCTGTTCCCAATTCCTGCATCTAAAGCCGAGGAATGAACCAGCACAAATCCCAGGCGCAGCGAAAGTGGCATTTAATCAACACTCCCAGCATCACTAGCCCCTCTCGCCTTAGCATTTGCATTCGCGATCTCCGCAACCCTTCCCCCTTGACCAACACCACCGCCAGCACTTTTCACCCTATCAAGCTGCTTCCTCAACTCTCTAATCTCCTTCTGTCCCTCCTGCAACCTCCTACTCGCACCATCTCGATCCAACAAGCGTCCTTCCCTTTCCGCTTTCAAGCGTCTGTTCATCTCTTCAATGCGCCATATCCATTTGGCCTCACTGGAGTCAACATTGACTTTTCCATTGCCAGTAGCGATATTAGTACCTGCAGCTGCAACCGCATTATTCACGCCACGTGCCATCGTTAGCGCACCAGTCTGGGCTCCAGACGACGTTGCAGTACCACCTCGAATCTTCTCCATCTCCCTCTGCAACGTCTCATTCTCCTCCTTCATCCTCCTCAACTCCTCCCTCGCACTCGCCGCCTCAATGGAACTCGTCTTCCCCGCCGTCTTGACACGCTGTTCCAAATGATCTAAGCGCAAAATACGACTGGCAAGCGCCGTATCCAGCGTTTGGAAATCAACCCAGATTTCCTGCTCGACGGTATGCAACTGCGTCGGGAAACTCTTGATTGTGGTTTCGAGATGTGCGAGGGCGGATGTGAGTGATGCTTGGAGCTGGGGGAGGTTGTTGGATGCGAGTGATGAGTCGATGGAGAGACTGGGTTGCATGCGGGATTTGTAGGAGGGGCCGCATAGGGATGTGAGGCGGGTGTGGAGGGTGTGGAGGAGGGAGTTTCGTTGGGTTAGGAGGGCGTTGAGTTGTTCTTTTTCTTCTGTATGCGCGTGCTCTAATTGCGCTAATCGTGCTTCAGATGCAGGATTCGGGGCTGTTGCGAAACGGGATGATCGTCTGGAAACTTCTTTCTCATGTTGCAGTTCCGCTTCCATCTGATCAAGCAAGTCTTCTCGCTCGAGGATAAGGCGGTCTTTCTCACGAATGCTGCCGTTAGCATGATTCAGCTCTGCAAGTGCATGCTCCAAGTCGCGACGAAGACGGGCAAGATCTTTGGCACTACCAGAGACAGCACCAGCTTGAGCATCACGAAGACGTGTCTCGAGCTCTCTGATCTGAGATACATGGCCCGCAGCTTCCGTCTCTTTGCTAACAAGAGCTTGACGTAGACGATGGCCTTCCTCTCGTGCCAGCGCAGCGCCTGCTTCGAGTTGCTCGAACTGCTTGAGTCGTTCGATTTCGTTTTGCAGATTCGTGTTGACATTGCCGAGGGATGTCTGCAAGTCTCCAATCTTGACTTTATCACTTTCCTGCTCTTCCCGCAGAAAAGCAATTTCATTTTGTGCGGACTCTTGTTGCACTTCCAAACGTTCTTTAGCGGCTGTAACATTTCGGAGTGTCGCTTCAAGTGCTTCGAATTCAGCGTTTGTCGAGTCTACTTCACGTTGCAGGTTAGCTATCAAATGTTGAGTGCCGTCGCGATCGCCGGCAACTTCGTCGAGGCTGGAGCTGATTGACTCAAGTTCGCGTTTGAAAGCATCGTTTTCTTCTTCTCGTGCACGAAGGTCTGCCCATAGACCGTTGAGCTGGTCGTCCTTTTCTTGCAGAACACCTTCGAGATGTCTCACAGCATTAGTAAGGTATTGAATATCTGCATCAGCTTCTTGTAGTGCTTGATCAGCTTCGTGCCGAGGAACATGCAATCGCTCTAGCTCATCCATTTCGTTTTGCAGATCGTGGATGCGCATTTTCAGTGTGGCGTTTTCATCACGCAAATGTGCTTGCAGGCTTTCGTAGCGGTCTCTCTCCGGATCACTGAGCGAGCTCTGACCCAGACTCGTTCTGGAAGCAGGTCTTCCACGGAGTTGTTGTCGAGATATTGACCGCTCCAGTATGCTATCGCCGGCACTTGATTTACTACTTTCTTCACGACGTGTGATGAGTTTCAAAGTCTCAATTTCCTGCTGCAATCTTTCTCTTTCTCTATTCCTCGAGCTGAGCATATCTGTTTGTACGTCAAGGTCTCTGCGTAATGTGTTGTTCTCTTGTTTCAGGTGTTCCACTACCGTGGTACCTCCCAGGCTTGCCGATTCTACTCGATCTTGTGCAACAAAAGATGTTCTCTCTGGTGACAATCTTCTACCACCATTACTGCTGTCATCGTCACCGAGTCTGGCATTACTCCGCCTCAACGTAAGTTTTCTCAATGGCGATCTTGAGGCTTTGTATTTGGTGAAATCTTGTTGCAGCTCCTGCACTTTCAGCTCGGCCTGTCGTCTGCGCTCGATCTCCTCATCAAGTACTTCCTGCCAAGCCTGCAATATCTTTTCGTTTTCGGTCTCAAGCGTCAGGTTCTGCTCACGCAGGCGTGCCATTTCACCAGGATCGGTCACGGGTTGCGAATGTGAACCACTACCTTCCTCGCTGTCAACTTGGCTGCCTGTAGTAGTGCTGGCGACAGACCCTCGTCCAGGAACACTAAGCTGTTTTTCCAGTGCTCGAATCTTCTTCTTCAACGCTTGGTTATCTTTCTTCGACCGGACAAGTTCGGCCTGATATTGAGCATTCTTGCTTATCAAATCCTTGACACCTTCCTCAGACCGATCCTGCAATGCTTGCGTCAAGAAATGAATCTTGAGCTTCAAATCAAAGTTTTCTTTCGTAAGCTTGTCGATCTTGCTGTTTTGCTCTTTCAATGTAAGAGTGTTCTTGCTGTATCCGTAACTTGGTGTTGGCTGGACTCGTGTATCATCTGAGGCGGTAGAGAGATGTGAAGCTCGATACTGTCTTGCTACTGTTTCCGGCACTTGAACGTCACGAACACGCTGATTTAGCACAGTTTCAGTAGGGTCGAGACTTGGTTTTCGTTTCGCGCGTGGCGTCTCCAGTTCTGATTGAGGTAGTTGTGATTCTTCTGGGTAAACACCATGATCACTGAAAGGCTGACCATTCGCATTAGGTTGATGGACAACGCTCGCTTCGTTGAGCTCCCCTAGCGATGAAGCAACGCTGCCAAAACTAGGTAACCTTAGCAATTCATCTCGGGTACGATGTGTTACTCTTTGCCTTTCTGGTATTGCTCCACCACTTTGTATCGCATAATCTGCACCGATTGTAGACTCGCTCAGTGCTTCGGATTGGTATGAAAAGGTCGATTGTTGACTAATGTGGCGATCACGGAGCTGAGAAAGCGGTATTCGTCCTGCAGTTTCATCTGCTATTGTTTCTTCTGGCGAGACTTCTACCACATCTTGATCTCGTGTACTTGAATGTCGCGCACTACTACCTCCACCATATCTCCGCGACGCTGCTGTTGTCGGCGAATCCAGTGTACTGTCACCATAGTCCACCTCATCCTCACCTTCTGCTATTATATCCTGCCTCTGGCCATCCTCTTCTTCATGCACATCGTGTTTCTGCTCTTTCTCCGTTTCCTGAACAGACCCATGCGGCCTAAATCCCACACTAACAACCCGACTCCCAAATTTCGCACTTGGACTCCTAGGTAACGCGTAGCCTGGTCCCCACTTCAAAAATGTTTGATTCGTTGCCATTCTCGGGCTGTCCCTTTCATCCTCTCCAAGGTTATTCACGTATCGCGCATTCGCAGCAGGCATATTCAGGGCATCCTCTTTGAATGGAAACCTCTCCGCATCAGCCTCGAATGTGGTCTCGTCGTTCTCGGGAATGAAACTGGACTCCATATCATTCAGTTTGCGCGTCATGGCGCGTTCATCAAAAGGCGCAGTAAATTCGGTGCCGACATGGCTGTGTTCTAGGTCTTCCCTGTCTTCATGGTCATGTCCTTTGAGATTCATGGTGGATGGGCTCTTGTTTTCTTTCGCATGTTCCTGGTGCTGTTGATGGTGGATAGGACTGAGTTCTGCTTCATGCTGGGGTTTGTCAACCAGAGGCGTAGGAAAGGGCTCGAAATCTACGTCGGGATTGTTTAGAGATAGCTGTGGAGGGTCATTGGGCGAGCGCGCACCAAACGAGGGTGAAGGAGAAGGAGCGTGCTGTATGGGCGCGCCGATTGTGTTTGATTTCTTAGAGGTGGGAGAGAGCATGCGACCTAATCTGGAAGTTTTGGTAGGTGAAGACTGGGATTTGGAGCGGAAGAGCTTCATTGTGGGCGGTGGTGTTTACTGGGTTGTGTAAGGGTAGGTATTATGGTGTAGGTATGCATGCGGATGGCGAACAGGTTCGGCGGCCTCTCGCGCAGAGGGAGTGTTTGCTATCGTATCATCCGTGACAATGGTTAGTGTGAGAAAGAGTTAATCTCTAGTGGTTGCTGTCGCGATCGAAAGTGTAGAAGTCGGACTCGGATGTTTGTTAAAGTTATCGGGGAAGGTGTTTGATGATTTCATTGAACGGAGATTGGCTCTGGACGCGATACTTGTAGATACTTTATTATGGCCTCAATTCTGGCCTCGAAGATGATCTGGAGTCGCAAGACCAAGACTCATATGCTCTTCTGTAAATCCTTGATACGTTGTCGCTCTATATGAGAATGGTTTGCAAGCAGAAGAAACTGTTTCAGCCATGTTTCAACCTCGAGCACTCTGGCCTACAACCGAACTTCTAAGCATCTTCGCTGATACTATAACATAATGGGGTGCCTATTCGACCCATTCACACAGCGCTCATATACAATTCGTCAATCAGATGAGTCCCCTCCTCAGAGCCGTCAGATACACCCTAACCAACCCAAATACTAAACCATCTGTCCTATCGTCTGCATTATCCTCGTCTGTTGCGCCCGAATTTGCGATTCATCCTGTCCACGAGCATTCCCACGAGGATCTAATTTCTGCTCTTGCGTCTCGACTCCCTCCATCGAGTCCCCATTCTGTCCCGCATTTTCCTGCTTCGCGTGGGCAGACATTCCCATGGCTGCGCCTCCCGCCCTCAACTGGTTGATTGCTCGGATAGTGTCAATAGCAGCATGCAACGTGCGACGTGCATTGAAATTCTTCTTAATACCAGGCAAAAGATCAGTCTTGCTTGAAGCATCGACACCGTCACCTGTAATCCAGGGATGTGAAAGAGCTTCATGTGCGGTAATTCTGGCAACCGGGTCGACAGTAAGACAGCGGTTGATGAAGTCGCGGCATGTGTCTGTGACATTGTACCAGAGCTCTTCGGGTTCAAAATGATAGTCGGCGACTAGAATAGCTTGAAGCTCCTCGAGATCGGTGTCTTTCTCGAATGGTTGTGTGCCAGAGACCATGAAAAATGCTATCACGCCAATCGCCCATAGGTCACTAAGATGTGTTAATAATCGAATCATAACAACAATCATGAGCAGTGAGCGAAACATACACTGATTTGCCATGCCCCGACTTTTTGAAAATCTCAGGCGCCATATAGCCTGGTGTACCGCATGTTGTTGTCAAGACATGAAATTGTTGCTCGTCCATTATCCTTGAAAGGCCAAAATCTGCAATGAGCAGGTCTGAGTTGTCTTCCGGCGTCCTGAATAGAAGATTCTCTGGCTTCAAATCTCTGTGCACTATGCCATGATCGTGTAGATAGGCTACTGCAGAGAGTGTGGCGCGAATGAGCTCCGCAGCATCTGCCTCATAGTAGCTACCTTTTCTCAAAATGCGATCGAAGAGCTCACCACCAAGCGCCAGATCAGTCACGAGATATACTTAAAATAAGCTACATTAGCTTCGAGCATGTTTGCCCTACTTGGATATCGCTTACAGTTGTTCATCGTCTCAAAGTAGTCCACCAAGGTCAAGATATTCTGGTGTCCCATCGATACCCTCTTCAGTACTGCAATCTCATTCCGCACCATATGCTCTTTCCCTGCCATCAGCCTCTTGTTGATCACCTTCGCCGCATAATATCTGCCTGTTTCAATGTGCACGCATTCTTTCACTACCGAGTATGAACCTGCTCCAAGCGTCTTTCCAGTTTTATATCGACATGGTTGAACTTGTGGTTGAGATCGTGGGGCGGACGACTGTGTTTGGCTCGGCATTTAAAGGATGTGAAGAGTGACTCTTTGTGCAAGGAAGGGTTCTGATCTGTGTGCCAACCCAAGATCGCTAGTGGAAGCACTCTTATCGTGCTTAGAAGAGTACGCCGGATCGACTTCGCGTAGTGTGAAACTGTTGATGGCGTTAATATATGGAGGTAGTGTCACGGGTTCAAGTGTTATAGGCAGCAGGCGACGGGAAGCAGTGGCAGTGTATGTGCTGTGGATGAGTTGAGTCGGTTTCAAAGTGAAGGCTGACATGAGACAGGCTATGAGCGGGGTTAAGCCTTCCACTGCTCGGTGTTTCAGATAAGCGATAAGCATCGTGGCATCGGCTTTTCTATAAATACAACAAACTATCACTTTCCCTCTTGACTAGCACAATCGACATATTGACCATTGACCTTTGACCTTTAGTCGAGCCATCTAAGAACCTCAGAACCGAGCCCTCTTACGATGATGAGCCTTTCATGTCGGATCGTTAGATTACTGTTCATCGAAACATGTCCGTCCACAATCCTGGCCAAGTTCTCCTCCGCTACCTAATTACTCTCTAGAGCCACGGTCTCAGTCACGATTATGTGCACATCTTCTGTGATCTGAACGCTCGCTACACTCGATATATTCTATAGCTCCGAAGCAAAAAAGCTCGTCGGCCCCGGTCTTTGTAGCAAGAATAGCCTTTCATGACGGCCGAAGATGCTGCATTCCGAACAACGCAACACAGTCCCGAGACGCGCATTTATCGGGAGCTCTCCCGCGAGCTTGATGGTCGACACAGTCGATCCTCACGACATGCAGGCTTTGGATGGCGATTGAGTGACAGCCTTTCCCACAAGCAGTCTCCATCAGCGATCTTTCCATCAGCCGAACTAGACGGCTGCGGCGCAAACTCCGATTGTGGGTCGGGCACGTGTACAAGCAGCACTTTTTCTGTCTTCCCTCGTTGAGCACACGTTCTTCTTCTTCTTCTGGCAGTCGAGACTTTTCGTCACGCCCGAGCATGCCATGTGTTTTCTCAGAGGCTGTCACCCAATCCTGGTTCTTAAGCAGACAGGCCGAGGCTTTAGCCGCCGACGATATAGCGTTCCTGAGGACAGACATATCCTGATTTGCTTCTCTGTACAGCTTCGTTTCGATGATACAAAGACATGCTTGACGAGAACCTCAGCTCATCCGCTCGATTGCTTCAGCAATAGCACTAGGTAATTTGCTTACTCGCCTTCACCTTCCGCAACATCTCACAACTGCTGCTCAACCCCATCCGGGGTGACTTATGAGCTTTTCCTGCCTTCACGGGCACGAGGCGCGCCCTGCTGCTCTCGTCTTGAGTCGCGGCTTTGCGTGAGTGGTCAAGGGAGGCTCCAATCCTCTCGAAAGAGGGGGTTGGATCGTTATCATTGTTGCAAGAATGTATTACTGGACCTTCATAGTCCACACTACCTTCCATGTCCTTGTGATGTCCTCGAAAGAGGATGTGGCTGGTGCATGGCGTTCGGTGGGTTTTGTGGCTCCTTGCGTGCCTACATCTGTTAAAATGAAGATGAAATATATAGCTTGATCTCGATCTATCGTACGACTGCTTTTATGGATTTTCGTTGGACCTCTAGATACTCAAGAATGCCAAATGGAGGATAACATGATTAGACAGTAAGTAACGTAACGATCAAGATCGTGTTGAGAAACGGACTGTCAAATTCAGCCAAGGTCAATAAGGGGCTAAAACCTGGACTTGGTTCCTACCTATCGACGTGTACGAATGAGCCCTCTATGCCATCTTTTCCACCTTCCAAGTTGTTTTCACTTCCGTTCCCTTTTCGTAAGATTCATGTAGTTCTTGAGAGGGTCTAAAGAACGAGACGACGACTTACGACGACTTACGTTGTCCGATATCATCCGTGACGTCCGACAACATCCGATGTCTTCAATCTTGCGATTACATGTGCACTTGCCCCGCACCTACGCCATCCCGCTCACCACTACAACTACAAGAAGCAGAAGTTATCTGCCTCCATTACCCTTTACAAGATATTTTCGTGGTCAGAAACGCATATTCACCTTGACATCCTTCACCATGACACCAGCCAGAAATAAAGATGACCCCCACCCAAAGTTCAGTCATCTCCCTCTTGCTACATCAGGTCCTACAGAATGTGCTCTTAGCGTAAATCTCCAATTCGTAAATCTCTTTGCGTGTCAGCTCATCCAGTACAGGGAACTGAACTTCTACGTACGCCTTATTTCAACAAAGGCTCCGCCTTTACCGACCAGGAGCGCAAAGACTTTGGCCTTGTCGGTCTCATGCCCACCCAGGTTCAAACACTTGATGAGCAACTACAACGAGCTTACGCACAGTACGCGTCTCGTGCTGACGATCTAGCTAAGAATGTTTTCATGGACAGCATGAAGGAGCAGAACCAAGTGCTCTACTATCGCGTGAGTTTGTTGCATGTAGTCGACGAGACTGGTAAGGTCATCCTGCTAAACAAGAATTAGCTCCTCCAAGAACATCTCAAAGAAATGTTCAGCGTGATATACACGCCCACCGAAGGAAAGGCAATTCAAAACTATTCACGCCTCTTCCGCAAACCTGCAGGATGTTTCCTCGATATTGATAGTCCTGATGCCATTAACCACGCATTAGATGTGTGGGGTAAATCTGATGAGATTGACCTTGTTGTCGTCAGCGATGGAGAGCAGGTAGTGTATGCCATCCATAGTCACACTCACAGCCAGGTCTAACGAGCATGCCAGATTCTCGGTCTAGGCGACCAAGGTGTCGGTGGTATCCTCATCTCCATTGCCAAGCTAGTCATTTACACTCTTTGTGCTGGTATTCACCCTCACCGCACTCTCCCTGTCATCATCGACTGCGGCACTAACAATGAAGACCTCTTGAACGACGAAATGTACCTCGGCAAGCACCACAAGCGTGTTCGCGGTGAGAAGTACGATGACTTCATCAAGAAATTCATAACCTCAGTCCGGTCCAAGTTCCCCAAGGCGTATATTCATTGTGTAAGTAGAAGAATACCACCTGTCTATCGTATCCTACATTACTGACGTCCAATAGGAAGATTTTGGCCTCCCCAACGCCCGCCGTATCCTCGACACCTACAGAGACAAAGTCCCCATGTTCAACGACGACGTGCAAGGTACTGGCGTCGTAACTCTCGCTGCAATCTACGCCGCTCTCAAAATCACCAAAACACCTTTCGACAAAGCTCGCATCGTCTTCTTCGGCGCCGGAACAGCAGGAACAGGTATCGCGGACCAATTCTGCCGCGCCGTCGAAATCGACTGCGGCAAAAAACTCGAGGATGTGCGCAAAGAGCAAATCTGGTGCATGGACAAACCAGGCTTGCTTCTCCAATCCATGCACTCGGAAGGCGGTAACGGAAAGGATGAACTTACCCATGCACAGGTTCCTTATGCACGCGAAGATGAGGATTGGAAACATAGCGATCACAAGAATCTGCTCGACGTGGTAAAGACGGTGAAACCACATATCCTCGTCGGCACGTCCACCAAACCCGGCTCGTTCACCGAAGAAATCATCAAAGAGATGGCGAAGCACACCGATCGTCCCATTGTCTTCCCACTCAGTAACCCAACAGACTTGCATGAGGCGAAACCAGAAGATGTCTTCAAATGGTCGGATGGAAAAGCTTTGATGGCGACAGGCTCGCCTTTCCCTCTTGTCGAGCACAATGGCACGAAATATGAGGTGGCTGAGTGCAACAATTCTACAGCGTTCCCAGGTATCGGACTAGGAGGAGTACTATGTCGCGCGAAGAAAGTATCCGACAAGATGTTGTTGGCGGCCACGAAAGCCTTGGCAGAGCAGGCACCAAGTACCAAGGACGAGAAGAAAGGATTGTTACCGGATGTGCAGGATGTCCGAGCAATCAGTGTCCAAGTCGCTAGAGCAGTGATACAGACTGCGGTCGAGGAAGGGTTGAATGAGGTCAAGGAGATACCCAAAGACAAGGAAGAGTTGGAAGAATGGATCAAAGAGCAAATGTGGGATGCTGAATATAGGCCCTACAAGAGGGTGGACAAGGATGGAGCCTCGAGAGAAGCCCAGGGTAAGACTGGTATGCATGGGATGAGACACGATGGGCAGGATGACTAAACTGTGAGTATGGACCACAAGGGATCTTGGAGTAATGCAAGCTGAAATGGACAGTACATAATGAAGGCTATTCTACGAGCAAGATACGCTAAAGCATAAAAAGCTCCTCGATTGGTATCCTATCGACTGACTCTACGTTCAGTGTCTGTATCGTCTAGTAATAATCGCTCGCTAGTTGACCTCGATTGCCTCGGGGGCCTCGTCTGGTGTGTTTGACTGTTCTCTATGCTCACTTCTGCTCCTTGCAAATGCCTTCTTCCTCTTGCAATGTCTCTCATTGGAAGCTCAGGTGGTTGGAAGCCATCTTGATTGTGCACAAATAGACTGGTTCCGGCCTCATTGCCATCTCTTTGTACAACGCCTTGAAAATTCGCTGGCAAGTTTGGGTTGAGTAGTTGCGGCGCTTCGAACGTTTCGAGTTGTTCCGTGATAGGTATAAGATCTTCCTGCCTGATCCAGTACCCCCTGCCATGCAGTTGGAATACCATACGTTGTTGCTGAATTGCACTGTTCATAATCCAGTGGTCACTGGCAGTAGATCGTCTACCTCGCTTCTTAGCGAGTAGCCTTTGGAGTTTAGGAACGAAGGTAGGGATGCAGTGGCCGGCTATGAGTATGAGGCAACCAAGACCAAGATTTAAGACTAGACCAAATACGCTGAAATTGGTATAATCTGAGTTTTGAACTTTCTGATTCTCACAGAAGACTTGCTCATTCGTGGCAGTCTCCGGAAAGTACTGCCAATACTTGAGTAGGATACCTTCAGTGGGTGGGCGGAAGTTAGTTATGAAAATGCGCTGAATCTGCGCGAGTCCCACTGAGAACCAGTTTGTCACCTCGATTTGCCACTGGTTATTCGCAAGCGTTGAGGACCAGAAGTACTGTTGGAGACTGATATAATTAGAAGCGATCAAGGCTTTATCTCCAAGCTGATCGACGACGTTCCAAACACATCCTTCCAGAGCTGCTTCTAATAACATAGCGGCCGTCACTTGCTGGATGTTGTTCAAGCCCAGATCGGCTAAGATTGACAAGTTGCCTGTATAATAGTATTCGTGAAAGCCTGCCCACAGATACCACTCGTCAGGATTTGTGCACTTGTATGGCGGGTCTCCAATTGGATTGCTAGCTAAGGTTAAGACATGTAAATTACTGCTAGTTGAGTGTAGAAGGACCTACCACACCTGAACCTGCTCCAGGCAAGCTAGGACTGACCCAGGATTCTCGCTGAGGTAGAAGGTTTCGTTGACAAGAGCATAACCTAGATCGGCTTGCCTTGTAGTCGCCATCGTGGCATTGAACCATGGATCCTCCACCGAATCCTGGAAGAATGCACGATTCGCAAGGAACATCAATGAGACTGGTTTGGTAGGGTCCGAACTAATCGCTGAGGTCGGAGTGTACCGCTGGCCAGTAGTGAAATTTAGCATGGTGGTCGCTATCCTAGACAGAAAGATTGTGAGACAATGTTAGTTGGTTAGTCGCACATCTGATCACATACATTAGATAATAAGCACTTTGTGATCCTTCGTACGTGTTGGCAGGATACACAAATGTAGCATTTGAGTATGGCAAGTCTCCTAGTACCGCAAAACGTGTCGGCTGGTATGGGTTGTTTCCATACGAATACACAGATATATTCCCAAGCTGTTCAGCCTCTTTGACATAGTCAAAGTTGTTGTCAGCGAATCCTTGCGCAGAAAGCGGCGAACAAGTGGTCGTCTTTCGGAACAAGACCCTATTCTCCGGAGGCTGATTCAAACCAAGATCGTGATGCGAGTTTAGATAACCTGTATCCAACCGTAGAACATTCGAGTTCGGCACTGAACATGCAGCCTCGAAGGGACATTCTACGCCCTCTGTTGTTGTGAAATTCAACGATGGCTGCGCGTAGCCTTCGCATGTGAGATGCGAGGCATCGGAGTTCGAGAGCTGGACACGCTCAGGATCTAAAGGATTGATGTAGCACTGTTGAGCATAAGAATTGCTGAGGGTCATTCGAATACCATTTTGAGAGTTTTGGACCAGTGTGACTACTACGGCATCGTAGTCTGATTCTATATCGTCGTTCACCAGGCCACAGATACTTCCTTTCAGTAGAACATCGCCACTTGAAGCGATACGTGCCGAGAGTATACCTGCAGCTGAGAAGAGCGAACTTAAGATTAGTGGGCCTATCAAATGCTTGAGTAGCCTCGTTGTCATCCATGCTCGGCTGATAGCTATTATGCTCCTCTTATAGCTAAGTGCCGTAGTCGAGTTACGAAGTGCAGCCTGTACCTGGTGAGAAATAGCGTTGCGAGGCTGTCTCGTTGTGCGATATTGATGGAGAGTGAATGCGAACAGCAACCAAGCCGCGGTTCCCACCCAAGCGTTGAAGGTAGCAACAAATGATATGATATATCGACCATAATATGTTGGTATTGTGATACGGTCGCCGAGTACGCTGCCATAAGACCAATCGGTCCATCGACCAATATAGATCTCCTGAGCCATTGGTAATTTCCAATGTGAGTCAAACATCCGTCCTGGTGGTGGTAGATCATTTATAGTTTCACCCCACCCAATGTGTCTATTGGCCTCGAGCAAGGTTTACACACCGTACAGTACTGAGTACTGTGCTAGCTATTTCCAAAGCGCTTGGGACAGCTAGTGAAATGCATTCCGCTACAGTCCATCCGAAGTCTAGCTACGTGGGACTGCGATCTAGATGGCACAGAGACACCGAGGTGTACTTATTCTGTTCAGCACTAAGTGTCTAGTCTAAGATTTCAGCTTGACGTTACGAAGAACATTCGGCATCTCAGCCTCGCCTTGCATATCCGGCGTTTTGGCCCTTGTCTTAGTGCGGGAGATGCGTTGGAAGGAATGGTTATCAAAATGTGGAAGCAGTAATCATCAAACGTGTAAAACATTCCTTTAGCGATAAGGGCTTGCTGCCCCAAACACAGCACAGAGGAGTGGTTTACAGTACGCCTAGTGCTAAGCGTGAGCATGTACGTGGGTAACACAAGATCTTAGTGCGGCTTTTGCCGGTCTTTCTGCAGAACATGATCTATACAGCTATCGTGTGGCTGCTGTTCTTTCAAATCCTTGCAGCAAAACCATCTGGGTAATCACCCAAATTCAGTGTGATGGTGAGATTATATAAACAGCATCTTGGCAAGCTTGGCAAGCGCAGGAGTAATCACCAAAATTGTGTGCCGAAAACTTACTTGGATCTAGAACTCAGCGCTAGTACAACATAGACATAGTCGAATGGCTTCCAGATCGAGGCACTAACACATTTAACGAAAGTGAATATAACACATCCTTCAGGTTGTCAGCGCTATCGTTTAGTGTACAGACCTAACAGCTTCCCGCGACCACCATCGGTGGAAAGCTGAAATACCACTTGTGCATCACAAGCCGCGCGACCCAGTAGAATACCATAGTAGGTTAGCGTGAATTATCCTTCATAGTAACGTTGGAAGTGTCTCTGGACTCCATTAGTAGTCACACTTCAAACACCTTAAGAGGGAAGGCACATCTATTTAACATTCAGAGATTCCTCACTTCGGGCGCCATTCAAGTCAAGTTCAACGTATACGATGGCGGTGGTCATACAGACACTCGAAAACTTGATCGCCAGAAGCACAAGTTCCTGGTCTGTATTTGGAGCGCAAGCATCCGATCCTCGAGCATATACGACTTGCGGCGGTGAATGCATTGTTGTGACCACCACCTCTAGCTATATTCAAGACATCAATCTGAGTTCTGGGCAGACTGTAGTCCCGGTCCACGCGAGAGCATTGGAGGTAGTTGAGAGTAGTAGCGTTACGACGTCACTGTCCACGACTACAACTACAGCTCCCATGTCTGGAGTCTCAGTTACCAACTCGTCCGCAACTCCATCGCTTGCAGCCCCAAAGATTATTCCAATCCTTGCGCCTCAGCTTACAAGTCCTACAACCATTGTAACCATACCTACAACACCATTACCAGGAACGTCTGAGCCTCCCAAGGTTGTACCGGTCTACATGCCTCAGGTGTCTGTCACTCCGGCCACACCTACTGAAGAGCCTCTCACAATTATACCGGTCGTGATGCCTCAGGTATCTATCACTCCCGCAACTCCTACGATCATACCTACAACATCAGCACCAGGATCGACGTCTGAGGTTCCAAAGATTATACCCGTCCTTATGCCTCAGGTGTCTGTCACTCCTTCAACAACTCCGATCATACCTACTACACCATTACCAGGATCGTCGTCTGCGGTTCCTGAGATCATTCCGGTCTACGTGCCTCAGTTGTCTATCACTCCTGCAACAACTCCGATCATACCTGCAACATCAGTGCCAGGGACGTCTGAGCCTCCGAAGGTTGTACCAATCATCTCACCTCAGATGGCTAGCACAAATCCAGTGGTATACACGACACCCGCCACAACATTACCCACTGCACCATTCCTTGTTGGAGCTCTATCGTCGACTGTAGGTCTATCATTAACACCACTTCCATTACCATCGTCTCCGTTGGCTCCAGTTTCGAAAGTCTCGAGTACTTCTCCCCAGGCAGATGTGGCTCTTTCAACGACCCGTTCTTATTCTTCTGTAACTCATGTCTCAGGATCTGAGAGCATGACATCTACACTCACTACGACGACCAAGTCAATCGGCACGCAGGCCACTAGTCCTGTGGCAATCGTTTCACCTTATCCTGGGAAGGGAACAAGGATTTCTATTACAGGACTGCTCGTAATGATTGGTCCTATCGCTTTGGGTCTAGCTTATCTCTTGCTCTGAAACAAAGGATGGAATTATTGCAGAGGCAGTATTGTCCAGAATGTTATGAATAAAGTTTTGGTATTACTGTATGCTTGTACTTAGCAAGATTGTGGGAGTTTTGAATCAATCTGTATTTTTCGTGCTTTTTTTTATTAGGCAGCTCTCACATTTTCCAATCCATTGGAGGGATTTTAGCTGTCAAGTCATGGTGGAAGCTGGAAAGCTGGCTCGTCAACTGCTCATCGCCATGTTGTGATGTGCAGTGGTGCACTCTCTGGTGAGTGGCTTTCGTGATTACATGCCAAGCCATGCTCTTTGACTGTGGTCGATGCAGCGGACCGCCATTGATTGAAACAGCTATATCTATACAAAATCCTCCCTCCTTCTCCGCACGATTTGTTCCTTTTGTGGATCTAGGTGATGGTGGTTAGTATTGTAGTTGGAGTCGAAGTTCAAGGAAACATACACCATTTTAGCCGGATGTGAAGACTGTCCCGGCCGGGTGAATGATAGGTGGGGGTTAGGACGAGCACTTCGACAACATCCGTCTTGGGGAACGTGTGTATCTAGGACATCTTTCTCCTGTCCGACATCGTCTTGTTGAGTTGTCATACCACAGCATCGTCCTCCATATCAAAGTGCAAAAAGTTGCTGTCCCCTCTGCCAGCTCAACCACATTGCATCTCTAAACAATACAGAAAATACATCATCTTCCACTTCCACACCCCACTCTCATAACCTGATCATGTCCTCAATCACCTCCTTCCCCTCCGCCGTCTCCAGCATCACCTCAGGCCAAACACCCGAAAGCGCCGCAACAGCCTTAGCAGCTCTCCTAACAAAGCCCGAGCGTCTCCAGCTTCTAGATGGCGACACGCCTTTCTGGGTTGGCTTCCACGAGATGCTGACGGCTGGGTATAACCGACGTCCGTATGTTCATGGTGCTGTGGAGAGGTTGGAGATCCCGGGGTTCAGGTTTACAGATGGGCCGAGGGGGGTTGTTATGGGTGGGGCGACTGTGTTTCCGGTGTCGATGGCTAGGGGTGCTACTGTAAGTCTGAGCAAGTGATTTATTGGTTGGTGAAGAATGTGTTTGTTGGGGAAGAGGGCTGTGATGTGATGGGGAGGGTGTAGGTGGTTGAGCGGGGCCATGTAGGTGGTTTTCTTGTTGATATTTTTGGTGCTAATACATGGATACATAGTGGGATGTAAATCTCGAAGAGAGGATTGGATTGGCTATTGGAAAGGAGGCTAGAGCATTAGACGCCAACTTCTTTGGTGGCGTGTGTATCAATCTGCCTAGACATCCAGCATGGGGTCGTAGTCAAGAGACAGTAAGTTGATTCATCCTTCACCCTCCATCCGTAATGCGTCGGCGCTCTTGTGCTGACGACTCTGACACAGTACGGAGAAGATCCAATCATACTAGGAGCGTTCGGCGCAGCACTCACGCGTGGTGTGCAAAAGAACGTCATGGCAACAGCGAAACATTATGCTCTCAATTCGATGGAGAATGCTCGCTTCAAAGTCGACGTCAAGGCCAGCGAAGAAGTGCTGCAAGAAGTATATCTCCCTCACTTCCGTAAGACCGTCGAAGCAGGAGTATTAGCAATTATGTCTGCGTACAACTCCGTGAATGGAGAGTGGGCAGGCGAGAACGAGCATCTTCTCGAAGAAGTATTGAGAGGTGAATGGGGTTTCAAGGGTGTAGTTGTCAGTGATTTCATCTGGGGGCTCAGAGATGCCGCGAAGAGTTTGAGGGCTGGTATGGATGTGGAAGAGTGTTTTGCGCAGCAGAGAGTTGGACAGTTGGAGGCGAAGTTAGAGGAAGGTAAGGAGGTGAGTTGGGACGATGTTGACAGGTCGGTGAAGAGGATCCTGGCCACTCAGATTCGTCATTACGCGAGCAGAGAAGCAAAGGAACCGGAAAAGAATGTTGTATTCTGTGATGAGCATAGGAAGCTGGCAAGGGAGGCAGCACAAAAATCGATGGTGCTGTTGCAAAACGAGAAGGTTGACGACAAGCCTGTCCTGCCTCTTAATGCTTCAGATCTCGCGAATGTTGCTGTCATCGGCCGTCTGGCTAATGCAATCAACACTGGTGACGGCGGATCGTCTTCCGTCAAGGACTGTCCTGAAGTGGTTACAGCATATGACGGTATAAGAGGAGCACTTCCCAAAGCAAAGGTCAGTCTCTGCGAGAGCGACGACGTCGAGGCAGCCCGCAAGGCCGGCTCATCAGCAGATGTCTCCATCATTGTCGTTGGATATACTGCTGCAGACGAAGGCGAGTTTATTGATGCCTCGATCATCACCGATCCAGTTCTCTTCGCTACCTATCCGCAACCTGAAAACAAAGCAGCAGAAGAAGCAAAGCAGAAGGTCGTCGATATGGCGACTGGTGGTTCATCCAATATTCTCGGCACAGGCGATAGTGATATGAAAGCTGGTGGTGACAGAGAAAGTTTGAGGCTCCGACCTATTGACGCTGAGATCATCAAGGCTGTTGCTGGAGTTTGTAAGAAGACGATTGTTTGTGTTATTACTGCTGGTGCGGTGATTATGGAGGAATGGAGGCATGAAGTGCCTGGGTTGGTGATTAGCTGGTACAGTGGAACGCAAGGAGGAAACGCGCTGGCTGATGTCTTGCTCGGAAATGTGGATGCTGGCGGGAGATTGCCCTACTCGATTCCGACTGGGGAAGAACATCTGCCTGAATTCGATATGAATGCTACTAGCATTACATATGACAGATGGCATGGACAAAGACTGCTCGATCATAAAGGATGGAAGGCTGCGTTTCCTCTTGGATTTGGTCTGTCTTATACGACGTTTGACGTTAGCGATGTCAAGGCTGGTGCGTCGAAAGAGCCGGAGGAGATTGATATTTCTGTCAAGGTCAAGAATACTGGTGAAAGGGATGGAAGATATATCGTTCAGGTATACGGTAAGCTGGTAGATGGCAACGACGACTTCCCAAGCCGTGTTCTGCTTGGGTTCGCTCCCGTGGATGTCAAGAAGGGAGAGTCGAAGACTGTGAGTGTTGTTGCATCGACAAGGCCTTTGAAGAGATGGAAGAATGGTGGCTTTGCTTTTGCTAGCAAGAGTGTGGAAGTGGAGTGTGGTTGGTATTCTGGAGATGAAAAGGCTGTTTCTACAAAGGTTGATGTCAAGGATTTGAATTGATTAAGGCTTGAGCACTATTCATTTAGATAGGAGAATGTCAACAAAGTATAGAATGGTGTGTACTGCGTATTAGAGATTGTTACCTCCTCATAGCTTATTCATCGTTGGAGAAAGTTGTCCGTACACACATTTAAGTAAGCTAAACCTAAAAAGGCATTTTGTGGGGGCGTCTGTAGGGTATCGGAGACTATGTTGAAAACCTTCAATCACATACTGTACATCTAACTGTGTGACCAAAATGGATGAAGAGCAGCACAATCGAAAGCATGAAACTCCTGCTTCTTGACTGCACAAACGAAAACAACGGCAAAAAAGGCGCCTGACCGGGATGATGTGATACAGTGGAGTTTCTGGATAATGATAATGTCTAGATATCAGTTGTCTTTTCTTCTAACTTACTCCTCACATTGTCACAAACTTTACAGAACTTCTTGCGGAAGACGGCTTGCGTGGCAACAACAGGTTCATTATCACGATGACTGTCGGGAAGCCCGACCGGAATCATTCTCACCGCCGATTGTACCAATTTCCTGCCTACTGTCATCAAACCACAAAACACGCAGCAATCAGATTGCGACGAAAGACTTTCAGGGCAAGGAAATTGGTGTCAATGACCACGGCGGCATCAATCTTACCTGGTTGCGAGACGATCGAAGAATAAGGCTTATTCGACTGACGGCGAGGTACGCTATACCCAAGCGACCCGATGACATGAGAACCATCCACTTCACCGTAGAAGGTATTGACATTGTTGATTCTCAAGGTGAAGCCTTTCGTCAGAATCGGCAGGTTAATGCTGCTCCGCTTCTCGCTACCTTTCCCAAATCAAGTCTTCGTGGTCGCTTCCAGGGGGGTGACCTCTTCGATCTATGGAAGGCTGTGCGCACTCATCTTGGCCAAGTCTTTGAAGCTCCCACTGCTGCAGCTACTATTACCCAGTATCCATTCCAGAAGAAAGATGGCTTGAAGTATCCGACTCGCGCACCCAGAGGCGAGACGCCAACTCAAAACAGGCCACCTAGACAGGAAGACGCCCTGTGGTTATTGGATACTTTTCTCAATGAGCGATTTCCTGATGGCGGGACTTTCAGGACGATTTCGAAGAGCATCAAGCTCGATTCTACGGAAGATCACCAGGCCTTCCTGGCGTTCTTGCAAAGACCACAGTACTCTGGTCATCCTTGGGCGCCAGACTTGCTTGCAGCTCTTTCTCGTGGGGATATGGCCATTTACTTTAAAAGTCTGCCACCATTGCGCGGCTGCCATCATGAGAGTTTCCGCTGGCGGTTCTCTGCACGAAGCCAGACGAACGAGATGCAATATCACCTAGGACCTCCAGGCTCGGCTCTTCCTCCAGTGCTTCCTCCACCCAAAGCTCCCCGAAAGTCCAGGGCAAAGCAACAAACGAAGACTTACGACAAGAAGCGCAAAGCTGAAGGGGTTATTGGTAGCAACACCTCCACCACCACCAAGAAGAAGAACCAAGTTGAAAGCTGACACTAAGCCTCTCGGTGGATATTTCCAGAAGTCTGGAAACACAAAGAAGGAGGCCGAAGTTGCTGTTGCCGGTGGGAAGGTTGCTCCATCACCATCGCCACACAGTTCCAGTCAGCATGGTCGAACTACCTGGACCAACCCAGGCACCCCGCAGCTCATCGCATCGCAGTCTGGTCAGGAGCAAAGTGTTATCGAGAGCTTCATGAGACCTCAAGTCAAAACAGACGTTTCCCAGAAAATCGCACTTGCTACAACTGTCATAGGCCAGAGCATATTTCCAGAAACTGTCCTCGTCCAAGGAGGCAGATATAAGTGAGCAAGGAAACCAAGTGAACAGGAGGTAGGTACAGAGACGTGAGAATGGCCAAACGAGATTGTGCGACTCGCACGGTGGTCAAGAAGCCAGATCCGGTGGATCATGATCAGGATGATGCTCTTATTTGAGGTAAGCGAGATCCACACAGTTCAATTGTCCAATTAATTCATTGCTGCTGATAGCAGATTGCAAGCATGGACTGGGTCGATCCTCCTTGATTCGTGATTCGTGATTTTTTTCTTCTCCTTTTAAAGTGAACGGTACAGAAAATCTGAGCATTGGATCGGCTAGCTTGGAGGATGGTAGGGTGAGACATACCAAAAAAGAATAATGTGCTATGAACTCGATGTTTCAGGAGAAAGAAGTGTCTCCGTCGCTGCGATCAATGATAGGCATAGTCATATGAATGTGATTACCGCAAGATACCTGCCACTCTATTCGAGGACCACAACATCACTATCGTAACTCAAGGTTGGGAGTATATTCGTGGACAGGGAGTCATTTCAGAGGGAAGTACACTCCCGGCTAGCTTCGCGCGGATATTTGCGCTTGACAGTTGTAGTTGGGGTTATCACAATAGCTTCTCAAATGTGACTTTTCGCGCTCTGGCGTCGGGCTTGCTCTTCTCTTCACTTTCACTCTTACTATCCTCCTCGCTCCCACTTTTGCGCTCACTTTCAGAGCTGCTCTCTTCGAATGACTCCTCTGTCCTCTTCTCTGCCTTAGTACCTGTTTTCTGAACTTTTTGCCATTGGCTGCCTACCTCCAGCAGGCCTAGCAGATCCTTAGCATTGTCCTCCCAGTTTCTTTACTTTTGTTGGCCTTCAGATTCTTGGCTGCCTCTAGGAAGTCGTGCATCTCACGGAAGGAGTGGAGGAGATCTAGGAGAGCCGGGAAAAGGGTAGAGTTTAGGATGATGGCAGTGCAATCCCATTGGTAAGTCGAAGCGGTACAAAACAAGTTCATAGAGATAGCAACCAAAAACGCTTCAATCGAACGGCGCTTCGGTCTTGGTTGTCTAGAGATGAAAAAGCTGTCTCCGCAAAGATTGATATTAACGAGTTGAATTGATTGAGGCTTAATAAGAGGACATCAAAGTATAGAATAGCGTGTACTGCCTATCGAACATTGTATCCTTCCTTGTAGCTCAGTTTATAGTAGAGACTTGTCAGCAGTCGAGGCCTTACAATCTCCCAATGTTACTCTGAGCTCGCTCGCGAAGCGAGCGAGGTCCCGGGTTGCAAGTTTACAGAAGCATCAACCCTAGCAGAATCAGTTAATTAACAATTGCATTTAGCAACTCCTAGGTTCGGCCCGAAGCATAAATCCGTCAATCGGTCTTCAGGCCGGGCCAAATTGGTTTCGAAGGTTTCGAAGGTGCGGGATCAAAAATGAAAACCACGACTCCTCCGTAAATCAAGCAAAAATTAATCGGGCCGAACCGGGAGTTGCTAAATTCAGTTGTTAATTAACTGATCCTGCTAGGGTTGATGCTTCTGTAAACTTACAACCCGGGACCTCGCCCAATGAGGCAAACGAAACTGAGTTCCGTGGGTTGTAACCCGAAGGGCGAATCATACTACTAGACCATCCGGCCGGAAAAGTGCTTAGCCTAATTTCATATTTGGATCATATACCTTTCCCAAAACGGGTTCAAAGCCTAGTCACCCTAGGTTATTTTTGCACCTTTTTGCACCATTTTTGAATCGCATTTTGTGTATGATACTCAAGCAATTGCCCTATGTCTGTTTTGTCAGTTCTGGTTCACGGAAAACCGCATTACTAGCCATTGGGATGAGAAGGTAATACTTCTGCCTTTGAGCGTACGCTCAAAGGCAACATTACAGTATCGTATTTTATTTTCATCTACGCTTCATCGATACGAGACTTATGATGGTGAAGGTCTATCCTTCTAAAGATGCTGCGCAGCACTCTTCCTACTCTCTTCCCGCGCTATCTCTCTACTTGTGCCTGTCCTATGGCTCATATACGTGGTGCTTAGTGCTAGTATATGCTTTTCCAGCAGGAAGGGCGAAAGGAAGCACTTTTTATGCGACTTGCTCTTTAGTTCTTTAAATCGTCCGAGGCAGTTACGAAGTCCGATGCTAGACGTAGATGGCATCCGTGTCGAGATATTCACTCAATATTCCTCAGCCCTCGATCAAAAGTCCTCAACCCTCCTTACCCAATAAACGACTTCCTCATACGGATGCGTCTCCTTCAAGCCCTTGATCGCCTTCATAGCAATCGCTTCACTACCACAAAACACCTCAACTCTGACTTCCTCGCCCACTTCAAGCTTCCCAACCTCTCCAGTTGCTGGCTTCGCGCCTTCTGTCGGCATGAATTGGCTGGTGCCTTTGACCTTGAAACAGACATTACTGTAGTTGCCTATTTGGCCAGCACCAGCTCGGAATATTGCGGATTGGCATTGCTCGAGGTGCGGTTCGGGGACGAAGAAGGTGAGGGTGTAGCGTGTTGGTGAAGAAGAGACATCACTCGACATACTGCTGTATTGTTACTGGCCTTGATGAACTAACTAATTGCCGGCCGATATTCTCTCAGTGTAGGCGGATGAAAGACATTAAAAACTATCAGGTACTGATTAAGATGGGAGCAAAGATAACTGAACGGAGTGACGTTCCGCAAAGCTTGGCTGTCTCAACTGTATGTGTGCGACCTTGAATGAAGGTTTTGAGCGATGGTGGTTTGTCACGAGGTAATTTGACCAAAAATGTGTCGTGAGTTGTAAGTCTGTTGCGTATCCATGAATCAGGCAATATGAGAAGAAACCTGCACTATTGTTGTAATCTATTGCTCGTCTGTGGTGAATGTATCGAACAAAGCCTCAGCACTCTTCGGTTGCAAAGTCCAGCTCACCAAATTCTGTGAAAAGGTTGCGGTGCTCAGAATTGAGACAGTCTATCAAATATTACAATTTTGTTTCTGGAGAGTTCATGATTGACGAAGATGCGTTTATATGAGTGCACAGAAATAGCATTGTTACATCTGGTCTAAGCATGCCTATGTACATACACACTTACCGCCCCATACGGCCTCGAAGATATTACCGCACTTGAAAGTCTTACTGCGAAGCTAGAATCGTGAATCCTAGGATCAGTATCACAGGAGTAGGGGCATTGCGTTTTTGGCTCAGAGTATGCTTGCGAGCCAGGTTCGATTGATTGAAACACGATGTACATGTCAGGCGACATCCTCGGGTAGCAAGTCAACCCAACGTAACTAAACGGCAGCGAGCTTTCGACAGCTTAAAACAGTATACAGTACTATTAGACCATATGTTGAGAGTTCAACTTCTGGTCATTGTCTTGTACGGCTCGATAGATGTACGAAAGTCGTACTTCTGATGGCTGATGTTAAACATCCCTGCCCAATCCATGTAAGTGATCTTGTATACGTTCCGGGCGAACGGGGAAGGTGGTATAATAGATATAATACATTATGAGAAAATAGCTAGCTGAATGCTGCAGTCAGCCTTACTTGGTTGGCATGCCAGTTGCTGGCTGAGAAGGTTCAGGAGGCCTGACGTGCAATCGACTGCAACGTCGACTGTAAGCGCTTGTGGTTATGATTAAGATGTAAGACTAACGCTATCTACACACCGCACTCACGGTCGACTAGACTCATAGCCGAGCAGAGCACAGAAGCGTTTGAGAGGACTGAGTATAGCGTTGTTCTGGTGGGCAAGGACAAAGTGATGGCGGAGATGGGCGATTAGGGCAAATGCAACACGACTATGTTGGTGTCGGAATGCAATACGACTGTATTGGTGTTGGCGGCAGGGACTGTTACTGCTGTTTACTACTGCTAAGAATGCAAGAAAGGTACGGTAGTCACAACAGACTTCCATACCTAAATACTCCCCCCATCACCATCACCAGCCCCCCACTGGCCCACCTCCCTCATAGCCTCCTCACCCCCCTCGCCCATCCACTTCTTCTCCTCTCCAAGCACACCAGCAACACATCTCCATCCATCTCTGCCACCACCCCATTTCAACACCTCCTCTCTATACCTCTGCCCATTTTTCCTCTCCAGCGGGTTGCTTTCAAACACATCCCGCCACACTCTTCCCGCAATGGCGCGGTCAAACAGGTACGAATAGTACACGGCGCCATAACCGAACAGATGGCCAAAGAAACCCTGCCAACTTGTGCCCGCCGGTTCGGGGACCGAGGAGAAGCGCGAATCGTTGTAGACGGAATGATACACACTCGTGCTATTCCAGCCACCGTCACCACCACTGCCCTTTCTATCTTGCGGCACCTCCGACGAATGGTAACGCTGGTCCAGCACGCTAAAGAGAATCTGCGCCTCTGTTTCCTGACTCGCCAGCAACCGTCTATTCGCCTCGAGCTCCTGCGAAACCATATCGACGTTGAGCGGTTTATCCGTCTCCCAATGCCTTGCATATAATTTCAGCACTTCGGGACTAGCAGCGAAATATTCCATAAGTATGCTAGGTAATTCAGCGAAATCGGTGGCGCAGCGCGTCCCAGCTACGTTTTGGAGTTTCGTCCGCCCGAGCATGGAGTGCAGCGCATGGCCCATTTCGTGGAAGAGGGTGGAGAGTTGGCGGAAGGTGAGGAGGGTTGGTTGTGAGGAGGAGGGGGGCGGACGCGGGAAGTCGCAGATGAATGCGATGGTGGGGAGTTGGTTTATGGCACCGGTGGTGGGGTTGCGGTTTACAGCCATGCCGTCGTTGAGGGAGTTGGCGAGGGAGGTGAGGGAGGTGCTGGAGAGGGAGGAGGCGAGGGCGGGGTCTGTTTCGATGATTTCGGGGAGCGAGATTTCGCGGGAGCAGCGCAGGGTGAAGTGTGCGGGATTGGGTGATTTGTTGGGTCGTTGGAAGAGATCGCAGTAGAGGACGGCAATGTGGCCTTCGTTTTCGTCGACGACGTCGAGGCGGCGGACGTCGTCGTTCCAGGTCTCGCCCGGAAGTGGCGCGTGTGGGACGAGGCGAATGCCGTAGAGGCGCGAGAATATTCGTGATAGTCCTTGCATTACTGTCCCGAGTGAAAAGTAGGAGGATAACACATCGGCGGGTCTGTTACTGTTTGCGTATAGTGTCGAACGTAGCATTCTTGTATAATATGCTCTATCCCAGGCGGTAATTGCAGAAGCAAAGTTGCCTTGTCGAGCATCCGCCTTTTTTAGATCAAGTAGTTCTTGGAGGTCATTATTGACCAATGGCTTATTTCTAGCTGCCATTGCCTCCAGGAATTGGTTAACTGCTTCTGGTGTTTTTGCCATCTTGTCAGATAATGTTAGATGTGCAAAGCTTTGATAGCCTGACAATTTAGCTAATTCAGCTCTAGCCATTATTAGCTGCTCAACCCGATCAATACTATCTTTAGAAGCAGTCCTATTCGCCATGTAGACTTCTCTCCTAACGTCAGGATTCTGGACAGTTTTGAGTGCTAATGTAGCATATGGGCCTGCAGTAGGCAAGGACGTAGTGCCCCATCTAGTAATCTTTTTCGCAGCCAATGGATCCATACCATTCATCTTACTGCTCGGAAACTTCAATTCCCACTTCTCAGGTCTCATATTATCGACAAGTTCAGCACCAAGCTGGACAATATCATTCGATATCTGAATAAACTTCTGTCTGTCAACTTCCCCGCCACTAATAGCAGACTGCGCAAAGTCTTTCAACAATATATGCGCAGTGACTTTTTCTTCTTCACTCATAGCATTATACACTTCCGGCATCGATACTGCTTTTTGCAATTGCTCGTCTAGTCCTTGTGTGGTATTGAGAACATTCATATACTCGTACATGGTCATATGCGCTCGTGAAGCAGCCTGTTGTATTCGCGGATCCGGATGGACATTGCGTATGAAGTCGACCAGGTCAATCACTCGACACAACTGGTCGCTCAAGCGATCCAGATCCCTTGTTAGGGACTTATAGTCTTCTGCTGTCTGAGCAGCCAGTGCTCTTGCGACGATTCTTTTACATTTCGCCAGCGCTTCGGTCGAGAAGTTTTGAAAGCCTTGTGGAGATGTCAGATATCTGTTTTGTAGTAGGCCTGCTCTTTTGCCGGTCAAGGCATGGTTTTTGTCGGTCGAAAAGTCCTTCCAGAAAGTTGGGGAGTCGAAAATCCGGCGTAAGGAGTGGTCATCGTTGGTGGTACCATCCGCTGTATTGAGTATGGGTGGAGGATGCGAAAAGTCTTGCGCAGCAGCTGTAGCTAGACCGCCTAGATTGCGCCTTCTCTCCTGTCGCAAAAGACATCTTGGACATGTCCATACTTGGCCTAAACTTCGTTTGAACATGCCCGGTATATTGCTTTGGGGCGTGTAAAATCTGAAACACAGCTGACACATCTATGGGGTTCATCGGCGGTCGAGATTAATAATCTTACTTATTTCAATGAGTATAGGCAAGTTGCAAGTTTCTAGAGTCAACCGCAGACACAATTTGGCAAGTAACGTTCCCATAGGTTACGATAGTTCGTTGTTGGTCTTGACACATCACGCTCTCCTTGGAGTGCTCGAGGCAGCCACCTCCATGACCCATATATACCTTATAGTACAAGCTCCTCCAGCCTTGCCTTTGCTCATCAACACACTTTTATACCAGTCCTCCTCAATGACCTTTACCAACAAACCCCTCCACTCCCTTCCTCGCCTCATCTAATTTCTGTTCCGCTATATCCATCGTCGTCTGCGTATGCGCCTTGCTTGTCTCCCAAATCTGCTCCGCCCTATCTCTAATCTGCAAATGCGTCTTTGCAAGCGCTGGATATCTCTGCTCATATTTCCACACCAAATCTCCTACGTTCCTCGTCGTAACCGGTAAAAAGGTATACGCTGCACCTACACCAAATGCCGTTGGGGTCGCAAATCTTAGCAGAAAGCCGCGGTTGCGCGAGATTATGCTGCCTGCCATTGCAGCGACGAGGATGTATACGGTTCCAGGTAGGAGATGTTCGTTCGCTGTAGGTGGTGGTGCTAGAGATGCAATTGTGGATGTGAATGATTGTTCGAGGTTGAGGTAGCGGCTCATCATGTTATTGATGCCATCTTCGGAGCGCTTGGACAGGCTGTAGAGTCCCAGGCGGGCTTCGCGTACGACGGATGTGAGTTGGTCGGTTGGGGTGGGTGTGGATTGCTTTGAAGGCTGTGATGGTGTTTGTTTTGTGTCGAAAAGACCGGTGGGCTCTTTTGTGGGAGCTGGAACTCTGGTAGGGGCGGGAACGTCGTCTTCATAGATGGGCTTTCGTCGTGCGATTTGTTCAGGTGTGTCGGCATAGACGCTTCGGGCGGAGAAGAGTGTTACTGCGGCCAAGGTGCCGACAGCTACAGGCGCAAAGTTGCGCTGTTGAGGTTAGTCTAAGAATAGTATAGGGCGGACATGAAGCTTACGCTCTGCAAAAGACGTCCAGATGCCATTAGGAAGTGATTGGGATGTGACAGGATGAAGTTGGTTGTGGTTTCAAGTTTACAAAGCCAATGGTTGACGGAGCTAACTTCGGGTGCAACCCCCCTTTTCACGATAAGAGCCTCCGGGAGGGAGGAGGGCTTCAGCTCTGCAATTGAAACAGGCAATCTATTACCATTGTTCTGTATATTATTCTCTTGATGTCGTTGAACTAGTGGTAAGATGCCAAGTGCATCCAAGAAGAGCTCAGTACGAGGTGCTACCTACCTCCTGATCCCGATCTCCAGACTCTATGTGGACAATATAGTACAAGCCAGACATACACATATCCTGCATTTTCCTCCTTGCCCGTTCAATGCCCTTACCAAATATGACACAAACTGCTCTTGTATCTCGCTCATATCATAGTGTACCATGTGACGTCGTGCATGCGTAGTGTTTCAACATTGTTGTTCAGAGCAATGAATCCAACCTTGTAAAGACGCTGAGACATGCAGCCACGACCTAACATGAAAAGTCAATTCTGAGCTTGAATCAGACTAGCAGCCACTGCACAATAACTTACCTCAAGTTGCAGCTCTCTTTCACTGGCTCCTGCAGTATTAATCTCTTCCGTGATAACCGATCCTAGATTGGTACCAATGCCCTGACTAGCACCCGTCCTTCTGCCAAATGGGAATTGCGAGTATTCCGCCAGTAACTCATCCACTTGTGCAAATGCTCTTTCCCGTTGCTCATGACCCATACTCGCAAGAGCATTTTCTAGCACGTTCGCTGCATATGCCGCACATACCATGACGACTGTTCGAAGATATTTGAACTCCACCTCTGCAGGCAAGAATTGTGATTCTGGTATGACAACCGTTCGCGCTGTGAGCATCGCCCGCACACGTCGACGCAGATCTTCCTTAGCACCGCCATCGGCTACTGGATGTGTTGCCATATCGAAGAGGAGGAAATTGCGTTTTTCGGTACGAAGTATGCCTTTATCTACGAGACCTTTCTGTAGTCTTTCTCGTACTTGTTTGAGTTGATAGCCAATCTTCATAAGATTCCACGTTTCGCCTTGAGTAAACGTTAGTTGACAGGGTCTCATCATACCGAGCGCAGGACTGTAGTAAGCATAGGCAGCTGTACATACCACTCATCAAGTCGATCCAAGAGCTGACGCTCATCTTCTCGCTCGCCTTCATCATCTTCAATGCCTCGTCCAGTAGAACCTCGCCAGTCAACGTGTCGTCAACCACTTCGATAAATCGATCTGCGAGAGGATACCGCCTTCTAGCAGGATCTTTCTGCATGCTTACTCTTCCTCTGAAAGCCAATTCCAGTACGATGCAGCCTCTCAAGGCATATGATATATTGTCGTTCCAGAATGATAGTAAGCCCTGTCGATACCTCATGAGCAATTGTGTTTAAGCACTCTGCAAGCTTCGCAGAAACCCACCTGCTTATCCTTGAGACCCAGTAGCAGCACTTCCTCCATTAATGTCAACTTTGGTTGCTTTACGCGCTCGGCGCTCTCACTGATATCTCTAGGGTCGTATGCGATTTTGTGTCCGTTTACTTCGTCATAGCCAACTTCTCGCGAGGATTCTGGGCGCACCGGTCCAGGAGACATGATCCTCGACGGTGTGCTATTGCTTTCTCCATCTTCATTTTGCCCTCCGCCGCCTCTTCTTCGTGTAAGGCCGGACTGTGTTGCCATGTGTCAAGTTGTCAGGAAATTAAGGTCGAGGCTGGATAAGGTCGATCAGGAGGACGAGGTCGCGTGCGCGCACAGGAAGTGTTCGCGTTGAGGAGTTCCCAAGGCTGTGCGATATTTATTAAGTATGTCGGCCTTCGATGGTCTATAGCAAGCTGTCTATACTGTCGTTGACGGTGAATTGGTAGGTTGCGTAGAGGAGTGTTGTTGTTTCAAGTCATTGGCCAAGAGTAATCGTGGTTTCAGCTGGATAAAAGGGGAAATTGCGTCTCCAGCTATTTTCGCAGGGTACAACCGTGCCCATGAAACAGACTTCATCACCAAGTTGATCAAGACATGGCATAGTGCATTGGCAGTCTAGAGAGCATAGAGAAGGTCATATAATACATATCGAAGTCCTCGGCTCGATGATTGCGTTCGTTGCGTCACGGCCACCACCACTTGACTGCACTTTACAACCTGATAGCTACCAACTTTTTGCCACAATTACTCATAGCCTCAATCAACCAATAAACCGACAGGCGTTATCATACGCATCTAATGAGCTGTATAAACTGTTAGGACGATATTCGTTGTCCTCAATATTATAGAAATTACCGTCTGGTTGCGCTAGGATGTAGCTGACTGCTTGTTCCACTATGATTCAACCATCAGTATCGAAAACATGAACGAGATCGGTTGTCTCAGCCTACCACTGTGGATTTGGTCTGCCTCCTTGTCGGGAATCTCAATGCTGAATTCCTGCTCAGTTGTCAGCATCATATTGCCTAGCTCTTTCCGTAACCATTTCTACCAACCTCTTCAATTGCCATCACAACCTCCACTGTGTCCAGGCTGTCCAATCCGAGATCATTCGAGAAGTGCGATGATTGTGAGAGCTACGCTATCCGTTAGTCCACACATTCCCTCACCGACATTTGCTTCCTTATCCTACTTTTGTGGTATCCTTGACCTAGCGAATTGTTAACATTCTTGAGAGTCTTACAGGCATCCACTTTTCGAACACCAACCTTGTCGAACCCCTTCAACAGATCCATGATTCTGCCTTCAACCTCGGGCTTTGACATGCCACTGCTGGCAGCATATCCTCTTGCTGCAATAAAAGCAGGTGTAAATCGTTGCGGCTGGGCGCTGGCGGCCAGAGGACGTGCGATGGGGAGAGCGGAGCGGACGGCGCAGCGTGCGCTTTGAAAAAGAGGACGGAGCATGGTATGATATGGAGGGGTGCTGTGAGTGATTGTATAGCAGGAAAGTGATTGAGATGTCTTTTGCGATGATGGAGGCAAGCTCGGAGACTCCCTGACTCGTATCACGTGACTGACTAGATCTTGATGGTTGTACAGCTCTTGTGATCTGGAAGTGGAATTATTGAAAGTGAGTGTGGAGGATGTCTAGGTGACAAGGGAGGCTCTCTGCTACACTAATACTATACTGCTTCTCAGCTCCGAGCCTGTATAAGCCATCTCACATCTCAGCCAATGAATTAGTAAATCGACCACTTCCAACGGCTCTCTCCAAATCAGCCCTATACCTCTTCTACAACATCTCCATCTCCATCTCGCCTCTTCCATCTACCACCCTCATCATCCTCCCATCAACACTCCATCCCGCACCATGGCCACCACACGCACCCTCGCTACCTTCACACGCACAACCTCTCCTCTCATCCGAACTTTCCCCACCTCTCGCACAACCATCTTCCCATTCGCCGCCACCTTCACCACAAGTGCACGCCGTGCCGCTCTACCATCAGGACCACCACCTCAAGGCTTCCGCGTAGCCAAGCCAGAACGATGGGACGACTCGACGCAAGAAAGCGCATTGGACAAAGCGTCCAAGTACTTCTTGATGACTGAAATGGCGAGGGGGATGTGGGTGTTGATGGAGCAGTTCTTTAGACCACCGTAAGATCCATCCGTCGTGACCCCAGCAATCCTCATACTACGACGTTGCACAAATCTACAAGAAAGACTACACACTCCAAACTCATACTAACATCACACAGATACACAATCTACTACCCCTTCGAAAAGGGCCCAGTCAGTCCCCGTTTCCGAGGCGAGCATGCCCTCCGCCGCTACCCGACCGGCGAAGAACGCTGCATCGCCTGCAAGCTGTGCGAAGCCGTGTGTCCCGCACAAGCAATCACGATCGAAGCCGAGGAGCGCGAGGATGGAAGCAGGAGGACGACGCGATATGACATTGACATGACGAAGTGTATTTATTGTGGGTATTGTCAGGAGAGTTGTCCGGTGGATGCGATCGTTGAGGGGCCTAATGCTGGTACGTCTAATCATTTCATTTTGAGTGTAACAGAATCGTGTTGGCTGGGTGGTGGGACGATAGTGGGACTGCTGGTTCCCAACGTAGTCGAATTGTGTGTGAAAAGTGGTGCAAAGCGCATACTTGGTTGGCATGAACATGCCAAGTCTCAAACATGGAGCAAAAGCAAAAGCTAATCACATCCCTTTTTGCAACAGAATATGCAACCGAAACGCGAGAGGAATTATTGTACAACAAAGAGAAGCTACTAGCAAACGGCGACAAATGGGAACCAGAACTCGCCGCTGTCGCTAGAGCAGATGCACCATACCGTTAAGATCAATAATACAACAAATACAATGATGAGGTGGTGAGAGGGAAGGGCGAGCAATGTTGAGGTGGCAAAGACAAGAGACAACAGTCAGTGATCCTGCTCATATGCTCAACAATGAAGAGAAAAATCAACGCAAAGCGCGCTCTTTCTGTTCTGTATATAAGGCGCAATCGGCATTTGTTCTTATCACGACACGCAGTCAAGAACGATGATATAATCTTCTGAAGATAATTCTGCATTAGCCAAGTTTTGTTTTGCTACATATGTTGGCTTTCCATTTACAGAATCCTCCTTATTGTGTTTGTCGATGGCTTCGTTTTCGATATGTTGGGTTGACGGGTCACTCTGAGAATTGTCGCTTGATTGCATGGATCATGCATACCCTCCTCTCGCACTAGTCTGATTGTTAGAATCCATGATTCTGGCTTTGTAGTATCGCTTTCAGGTGCGGTGATGCTTGCAATGGTTGCAGTGATTGTTTCAAGGCTGGTAGGAGGGTTGTCGAGTGTACATATTACATAGGCATGCTTGTCACGAGTCGCTAAGTTTTGCATATCGTAGTCTGTTTCTGTCTTAATTTCTTTAATTATTGCACAATTGTCTATATACAAGAAGTATGTAAGATGTACCCGTCGTATTAGCGCGCTCTGCACAGCCTTTGAACTAGCAAGCTGGCCCAAATGAAATGCTAGGACACGTCATGGCTCTTTTGACCTCCAACAATATACTTGCTTCGACCCCGTCGTAAAAATCGTTATATTCATGCATTTGAAAGCCGGCGCGTTACTATATCACAACGCACTTGTTTCCTCGCGTTTCAGGGGTGTGACACTATGAGGCCTGTGGTTGGGTGGAGGGCGGGCGATGAAAAGATGGCGTGGAATATTTCTCGGCTTCATCTGTGGTCCGAAGCGCAAGCGTCTGATCCTTTCTTTTGGGACATGACCACCTGAGACTTTGCTGCTTGCCTTTTGGATGATCATGGCTCGAGTGGTGATCCTGGCAGCTCTGGTATACAACCATTCTCTATTCTCCGGCACGTCCCGACCTTCTCCAATGAGTTTCCGTTTTAGCGGTGTTAGTCCTTCCAGGTCTCGCCAATGTCTCTTCACTGTTTGATGCGGAGTCTTCTCTGGTGGCGATGAGAGCTTCCATGTTCGTTTCGGCCGCATACGATATGCCAACTGGTCTATTTCGTTCGCTGCTTCTTCTCCATGAATTGACGTAACGACCTTGAGTGCCCATTGAAATTGCTTTGTTGGAATCCACTCTTCTGCAGTGAGATATCTGAGTACACCAGCGACTACAGCCGCACGAGCTAATCGTTCGTCCATAGGCGCCTGATGCGCTTTCAAGAGTTTCCAGCAGTAGTGGACGCTCGAGCTTGCTTGACGGAGCATGAACCTGTCTGATGTAGCTATAGCAAGGGCGACATCGTGAATAAGATCGATACGCTCGTCTGACAACCCGCATGTAGTGTCGTACTTGCGAAGACCAGACACTACCTGGGCGTCACGATCCGGCTTTCGCAACAACCTGAGGATGCGAATGGTTTTAATCTTCGTGCTTCCGAGGCAGGCTTGCATGAGATTTGGCTGATCGCTCAGGAAGAGGCGAGTATCCGTCTCGAAAGTCCGTAAAGCACTGAAGACGTCCCGACTACTTTGTTGGTTTATAAACTCATTTAGGAATTCGCGATGTTTGATCGTGAGCGTGCTCTTTCCCTGCAACCTTTTGAGACCTCGAACCATAGCATCAATGTCTGCTGGATGATCCAACACCTTTGCGAGGTTCATCATGTCCAAGAGCAGGGCCTCCCAGTCAAGACCACACACCCCAGCTGCTTTTATGAGACTTGCCTCAGCCACGTGATGGGCACTCAGGAAATGTCCACTCGAGCGATCGAGCTTAGTAAATGCATTATTCCAGGCATCTTCTAACAACTTTTTGCTGTCTGTATAGTCAGATACCATTTCGAATCCTAGCGCGGATTGTGCTTGTGGGAGCCAATGTCGCACCCATGTACGCGCAATTCCTGTGCCCTCGAAGCCGTGAAAGACAAAAGGCACATCCGCAGGTTTGCTCCCAGCAGCAATATCGTCCAATGCCAACCTACGGTCACGTGAATTCAAACCCACATGCCATTCGCAATCAAGTACAGATCGCAAGGTATCTGCCCAGAAGCACAAGTATCTTAACTCAAGAGAGTCTTGCCTCACATTGCGAACACCACGTGCCAAGCTCAAGGTGACGATACGTGCGAGGTGAACTACGACTCCTCTGTTTAATCCCGCCAGAAACGCCGAAAGATTGGATCCGTCCGTTTGAGTTGAGTCTGCTGGGACTTGTTGCTCTAGATCAGATGCAATAATCTTCTGCACGAACCTTGTAATCTTGTCTGTGTGCATCGAAAGAACTGGCTCTGTCAAATCAGTGAGAACAGCAGTAGCCAGATGTATAGTGCGTAATGAAATTGGCAACTCGACCAAACTAGGCACGATAAGAACACGAGTACCTTTCCGATTCAGACAACAGATCTCTTCGAAAAGCTCAAGCATCATTCTTGGTTGCGATAATCTGTCCCTCGTGTGTTGGCCGATTTGTATCAGATTCACTAAACCTCCCAATGTAGCTTCTCGTCGACTATCTGAGTCTCTCTCAGACTCTTGAAGGAGGTCAATAGTACAATGACGAAGGATACTGAATTGTGACAGAGACACTTCCCCACGTACTTTGAGTGCTGCTAGCAGCTTTTTCAAGTTTTGGCCTTTACTGAGCTCCAGTCTTTCGTCTTTGAGGTATTCGAACAGGTAGCTCAGGGATCTCCGAACTTCAGGGCTGTCTTCGCTTAAATGCTTTTGGTGGTTGAGGTACCTTGAGAGCAAGTGATCGAAACCCGCGATGCTACAAAGCAAAGTGTTCAAAGTAGCATTACCAAACTCCATATGAAGGTCGCGTACGTCTTGTAGAGTATTTGTCTGTTTTACTCGTTTCCTGTATTCCTTCATACCGACATACTTCAACTTTGGTGGAGGTCCGAGTATTTTATCCAGGTCGAGCATCTTCTCTTTCGGTTCAGGACGTTTCACATCAAGCCAAGCTGGCAGATTGGGGTAGTCATGCTTGCTCTTCCTTGCAATATCAACTGGTCCAGGCGGTAACCAGTTCAGTTCCTGTTGCTCTACAGACGAGCCACGTCTGTCACCAAACCAGCCAAAGGTCAACACGGGGTCGAATAGTGGTGGCGCGTCAGCGTATCCCGTAGCACCAAGATATCCCATGCGTCTCTTCGTCGACCTTCGCCGTGCTTCAAGCGGTCCGGGCACATTGCTGCCATGTCTTCTGCAGCTTGGATTGCGTCGAGCAGAAACAAAGGCATGAAGAGATTCCTGGAGGAGGTCATCGGATATCCAGACGTGGGTTAACGGGGTGCCCAGGACCTTGTGAGCAGCTCGATGTGCTACACATAGTCGGATAGGCATGAAAGGGTGGAGTTTGTACACAGGTGGAAGATGCGAGAGGTCCGCGTCGGTGTGCATTGGCTTCGTTCGTTCTTTCCCAATTAGGTCGGGGCAAGTCCAGCCGAGCATGACTTAGTAAGGCACTTCCTTTCAGTATATTATTGGAACGACATTGATTCTATTAACGAATTTGCAATTCAAACGCTATGCTAATAGTACAAGGCATGAGTCCATCTCTTTCATCCTTGCACTCTTGTCCCTCTTTCGAGAATTTTGTCCTTTAAAAGCTGCATCACCCTCTTCTTCCTAGCGTCACTGGCCGCATAAGCTTTGACGTCCTCCTCTGTCACCTTGGGCAACTTAGTCTGCCTCTTGCCGCCTGCGCCAACAGATGAGCGCATCGAAGACCGGAACGAGCTTCTCATGCCTTCGTCATCGCTTGTATCAGGAGAGAACGTGAGCGCAAAAGTCCCCGCTCTACTCGCACCAAGCTTGCTTCGTGAGCTGGGCGGTGTCTGGAATGGACTATCTCCTCTTCCATTTCCAGGGCTACCGATCGTAAGCCGTCCAAGAGCTTCGTCAAGAGCGGTAGGAGTACCAGCACGAGCATTGCGTGCTTGTGGTTTGAACTTGAGCTTCCTCATTTGCGACTCCAGTAAATCTATATCTCCACTCTTCTGTTCAATCATTCTGGTCATCTTGACAATGGTGGAGATGACAGCTTCAGCTGTAGGGACTGCACTAGATTGCGCAGATCCATTTGATTGCTGTATGGACGCCAGCTTTGTTCTCAGCAGAGAGATTGACTCTTCCGCTTGCGCCAGGAGTTGCTGGAATCCAATGAAATCTTTTCGTAAACCTGATAGCACTGTGAGTTGTTCGGTACTCAGTTGCTCTCCTCGTGCGTTGTTGTCCTTTGCTTTTCTCGCATTAAGTAACTTTTGCAGATCATGATGTCGCATTCGAAGCTTTGATAACCCTCGCTGCACATCCTGAAGTTCGCTGACCTTCTCGCGGACTTCGGTCAGGCGTTCCGCCTCGAGTTGCTCAGTCATCTCTTTCTGTAGAACACCGAGATCCTCTATCTCCATCAAGCACCAGTCGTCATCATCCTCGAGATCTGCTCGATCCCGACCACCGTCAGGGTAAAGCTCACTATGACCCTTGATGAAAGATGCCAAGCTTCGAGCATTAAGTCCAAGCGTGTCGACCATCGAGTTGATATCTCTATAGACTTTCTCAACTTGAGACGGAACGCCATCACCAGTAACTTTGCCAACATAATCTTGATGTGCTAGGAAAGGCGCGAGTCGCTTTGTAGGCTCCACAGGCCCAGCGAGCTCTTCACGGATCTTATCAGCCTCGTCATCGACAAGCTCTTGCGGTTCTTGCGGAGCCTCTGGTCGAGATTGTTGAGGATCTGGAAGACGAGTAGATGAGTCTGAAGAAGGAGCACCATTGAAGAACGAACTTTTGGTTGCTGGTGCTGATTTCGTGGGCGGCGGTGCGATCGGGGTTGTGGAAAAAAGTTGGCCAGGTGGTGCAGGTCTCGGCGTAAGCAAGCCAGAAGGTGCACCAAACCGACTAGATCGAGTCGGACTTGGAGACCTTGGACTGTCGTTTATCGATGGCGATGGCTGGAACGTGTATTGTGGATTTAATACACTCGCTGGTGTATGCGAGGCTGTTGTGGGAGGTATGCTTAGTGGTGTTTGGGAGACACCTTGTCCTGGTGATGCATTCGAACTTGGAGATGCAGGTCTTTTGTCCTTGGAAGGGGTTGTGCTCGGGAGACTCCATGTCGGTTTGGGAATTGAGGATTCTTTGAGTGTAAAATCTGGTGGCAACGGCGCTTCCTCTTCTTTGACGACTGCGTCTTCCTCTGAGCCAAGAGATGCCACTGGAGATAGCGAGTCAGAGCCGGGAGCGCCAAGATCGATGGGTGGACTACCGGCAGGAGACAACTCATTGTCATCTGGCGGGGCACGAGTAATCTTGGGCGAGGGCGGAAGAGGTGGCTCTTCGACTCTCGCAGTCGTATTCTGCTTTGGTGTTTCTGTAAGGGCAGTCTGGGTTGGTGGTACGAATGGCTTGAGCTCGTTAGCACCCTTGACGAAACCACCCTTAGCAGGAGGTGCAGCGGCGGATGGTAGAGGTGAATGAGGTGTTGTCGATGTGGCTGACGCAATTTGAGGAGATTTAGGCTCTTCTTTAATGGGAGTGACAGGTGGCTGTGCCGGTTTCTGAGCACTGGGCAACGCGCTTCCGAAACCTGCACCGAACAACGAAGAACCTGTAGTAGAAGGTCGATCGTCTTTGACACTGTTGTCAGGCTTGAAAGCAGGGCTAAGCTTGAAAGGTGCCGAACTAAGACCAAATGTAGGCTTAGCTGGTGAATTGGCAGATGTGGGTGCAGTGTTCATCTCCATGTCGTCGGTCATCTCTGCCTCTGGTGATGCCGGGTTTTCCGGAGCTTTGTTCGCAGGTGTAGCAAATACATTGGTGGAAGGAGCAGGCGCACCGAATGCAGGCGTCGATGCAGTGCCGAATCCTGGAGTTTGGCCGAATATGCTTGGCTTGCCTTCAGCCTGAGTGGCGAAGGGTGATGCATTGGAAGTCGTGCCGCCGAATGCTGTGCCAAAGGGCTTGTTGTTGCTAGCAGCACCAAGCTGACCGAAAGGCGACTGTGCGGAAGTGTTGCTGAACCCGCCTGCATTACCATTACCAGAAGCGCCTAAACTTACGAATGGCGATTGACTTGACGCATTGCCACCAAAGACATTTGCTGACTTATCGCTGCCAGTACCAAACGCACTTCCTCCACTTGCTGGTGCTGCGCCCCAAGGTGACTGGGTTTGCCCTAGCCCACCACTCGAACCGAAGGCAGTACCCGCCGGTTGTGCGGGCTTTGCAAAGCCGCCCAACTGTGATGTGGAACCGAATGCAGGGGCTCCGAATGCGGTGCCACCTGTTTGAGGGGTCGTGGAAGCAGCACCCCACAGCGATTTGTTGCCTCCTAGTGCTGTTGATGCTCCGAATGCGGACACTGGAATCTTTGAGCCCTGGCTGCCGCCCAGCGCACTTGCAGCGCCAAAGGCTGGAGTAGAAGGTTGCCCAAACGCGGGTGTAGCAGGTTGTCCAAATGCGGACGTAGCAGGCTGTCCAAATGCTGAGGTAGCTGGTTTCCCAAAGACGCTAGACGTTGATCCTGCACTCTGACCGAAAGCATTTTGTGATGATTGGGACTGCCCGAAGGCACCAGAACCCTGGCCGGCTTGTGGTGTGGAAGTTGCGGAGAATTGACCTGAAGACACTGCAAGAAGACCAGGATATGCTGTACCCTGTCGAACAGACTCATTGTACACAAACCACCACGTCGACAGTATACCGTCGTGATTCAGTACCATAAGAGCCGGCAAAGGGGTGTTGGACTGCTCAATCTCTTCGGAGGGTATTGGACGCTTGACAGGTGTTTTGGTTGACATATCCCATGCTACACCGATCGGTGATGTGTCAGTCGTGTCAGCAGTCATGTCGTCGCTCATTGGTAATTGTGCTCTTCGAGAGTCCACAGCCATGGACGTTGTTGTGTAGATGTTGGCAGTATGCTGAGATTGTTGAGAAAGCGCCACTTTGGATTTAGTGATTAGTCCGACATCGCCAGATGCTGTGCCCGCTACCACAATGACATCGTCCAGATTTGGCGGGAAATCTTTCAGTCGAACATTGAAATGATGTTGCGGTGTTCGTTTCATGCCGAAGGGCGGACAGGGATCTTGCATTTTCTGGAATTGGAAGTTTGTCGTCTTTGGTGCCCTGGTCACCATCATGAAGGTAGAATCTGGCGTATGTTCCATATTAGGGTTTGAAGGCGTGTATATAGTCCAGAAAAGATCGTTTCCAAGCCATGATATACCAGACATGTATTGATCGCCGTCGAGCTGCGGTGGCCGTGGTATTTCTGCTTTGACGTCTCCACTGGGATCAAGCTGGAGCGCTGTACCATTACCTAAGCCAGCTACAATCTGCTTTCCCCTCACGCTCCACGAGATACAGCTAACACCCTCTCTCAACACCATACCATTCTTGCCAGCTTGAAAGTTACGACTCTTCAGATCAGCCAACATCAACTTTCCGTCTGTCAACACCAGTGCAATAATGTGTCCATTTTCAGGTGCAGGATTTGGTACCAGTGCTCTTATGGAGACGCCATTCGTTGCAAGCTGAAATGCTGGATTCGTGTTCCCTTGCTTCAGTCCGTTCACATCATACACTTGTAAGCCACCTCCTTCTTCTGCACAAATTATGAGGAAAGATTCGTCCGAAGAAAACGCAAGATGTGATATCCTTGGGATTGGTATTGTCAATTCTGGTGTGAATGGCTTGATGTTGTTCTCTGCTGGCACATCTTTGTCATAAGCTTCGCGCACTGTAATCGTCCTTGCGATAACGAGAGTATCAGGTCCTGCTGCTGCCACTAGCTCTTGTCGTGATGCTACACCAAAGAGGGTAGATGTCGGCTTGGGAAGAGCGGAGGCCGGCCATCCTGTGGGTAAGAGCCGTAATTTGGTTTCTCCAGATATTGCTTGAAAACCAACAGCTTCTGTTTGTATCTCTTCCAGCTCCGGACCAGGTTGAGCCTGAGCAACACTGGCGGCATTGTTGTTGACTCCAAACATCGTGGAAGATTCGTAAAGATGCTAGATACGGTCGACGGTCAACGCGAGATATTCGCAAATCTTGCCAGCTGCAGCTCTGAGAAATGCGCCAGTGCTGCCTTTAAAGCTAGCAACAGAAGTGCTGCGTTTGTGGATTTATTCTTCCAACCATTCAGCAGACGACAAGCAAGTGGGTAGGATCGTATGCTGGTGCCTCTCTACTATGCTCTCGAAATTGTGTCCGTCCAGAAATGGGATGATTGTGATGTTGTTGACTTTGCCATACTCAAGATCTCATCACACAATCAAGCGCGCCAAGAGAGTCGCGTTTCAGATTAATAACCCTAACATACCTGGTATCTGTCATCCAGTTGCAACCTGAAGCGAGACATGAAACACCATCAATCATTCAATCACAGTCCAAGTCAAACAACACCTCCTTCGCCACCCCCTCTAGCCCCCCTCTAGCCATCCACCATACACAAAGTAGCTACTCTCCTCAAGCTCGCCAATCCTGGTTAGTGACGCCACAGCTCGAATAGCAAGACCACGACTACACCACCCTCCTGATCCTTGATCTAATCTTTCAGGTCATCTTCCACAAGATGCCAGGCTTCGACTTCTCCAACTACGACAGGAACCTCGCCATTCATGCTGCTGGTGTACCATTACCAAAGGCTACCAGTACTGGTACAACCATTGTAGGCTGTTTGTTTGATGGAGGCGTTGTCGTAAGTCAACAATAGACAATCAAGCCAACTTGATTCAGGACCAAGCTAAAAACTTAACCCCAGATTGCAGCAGACACAAGAGCAACAAGTGGCCCAATTGTAGCAGACAAGGTACGCATATCTACCTCCCGGATACCTCTCATCAGCCCACCAACATTAACTAACCACATCTTGCTATCTCCAGAACTGCGAAAAACTGCACTACATATCCCCCAAAATATGGTGCGCCGGCGCCGGTACAGCCGCAGACACCGAATTCACCACCGCCCTGATCTCCTCCAACCTCGAACTGCACTCCCTCTCCACCAACCGCGAACCCCGCGTCGTCACCTGCATGACCATGCTCAAGCAACATCTCTTCCGCTACCAAGGCCACGTCGGCGCCTACCTCGTCATCGGCGGCTGCGACTCCACCGGCTCTCACCTCTTCACCGTCCACGCCCACGGCTCCACCGACAAGCTACCCTACGTAACCATGGGTTCCGGATCGCTCGCGGCAATGAGCGTCTTCGAGACACAATGGAAGCGCTCGCTCAATCGCGACGAAGCGATAAAGCTGTGCGCTGATGCGATTCAGGCCGGTATCTGGAACGACTTGGGCAGTGGAAGCAATGTGGATGTGTGCATCATCACGAAGGAGAAGACGACGTTGATGAGGAATTACATTACGCCGAATGTGAGGGAGCCGAAGAGGAGGGATTATAAGTTTCCCAAGGGCACGACGGCGGTGTTGAAGGAGAAGGTGATTAAGAGGGAGGATATTAGGAAGTTTGTGAGTGTGTCGGAGTTGCCGGTGGATGAGGAGGGGGCGGCGGGGGAGAAGATGGATGTTGATGCATAGTTAGGGAGAAGATGAGGCGTAATGAAAGGAGATTAGCTGCAAACACATCGGACATGCTGTGATGGAGCATGATCGCTAATGCTATGTAACAATACAATTAACATCAAGATCAATATACCACGGATCCATCAAGGTGACAATGCGCATTCCTAATGAATACAAAGACAGTGTCTGGTCTATATGAGCACATGTGGTAAATTTGGCAAATCATTTCATTGCCAGACCGGCATGGAAGGATGAACAAGCTGATAATAAGCAAGAAAACAACCACGCTTCTCAAGCACTTGAGCGGCGACGAAGAAGAAGAAGACAAGTTATTGACATCCTACAATAACATGGCTGACCGCAAATGTGTAGGTGCCCTCCTTCTTCCGACTTCGGTATGCAAACAACACAAGGGCCCAAGTAAACAAGATAGTAACATAGCATGAAAGAAGCGAAGAGAAACAGAAGACACATGCAATCATTGCAAGAGCCACGACCGAGCAAAGACGCGGCCACACAGGCGGTCAGTCTTGTGTCCCATAGTGATAGCTGCGATAGCCGTGATAGCACGCTCCGTAATATGACATGGCAAGGCATGTTGCCTACCTCCCTGCTACATCCAAGCAAAGGCAGTACTCGCAGCAGCCAATCTCAAACCCAAAGTCTCCCAACCTCGACTCCTCGACACTCTTTCGTGCACTAAAACACACGCGTGTTAATAGAAAGGCAGCATCTCCACGGGCACACAGCATGCAGCGCAGCGAAGCTACTCCGATATCCGCTACTGGCTTCGCTTGTGGCACTGAAGGTGTCCAGCTGATGATTGCAAGACATAGAAGCTATAATTTCTGCAAATTAGCGCTTGAAACCAGTGAATGCGAACGAAGGTTTCCGGGAGCATGGAGATATAGATGAGAGCCAAGCCATCTTCTGTATGATATGTATACAATGCGTTGACGATCTAGAGCAAAAGCCACGACGATCGAGCAGCAAAACTGGTTCAGGTGTGGTAAGGGAGATTACCACGATGGCGCCAAAAGTTATTGTGGGACTGTCTGGATGCATAAAGAAGTTTCAGCAGTCGGCTACAGACCGCTCTGAAGTTGAGGATATACCTGCTTCCAGCGGAGATCGGGGAGGTTTAGATCATGTAGGTAGGCGACGTCCGCTTGTTGATAGAAGTATTGACAAGGGAATGGATTGTATTGGATTGGAAGTCGAAGACATCAGGCAAGCTTTGAAGCTCATATCACATTTGGACCACTGCTGGCATGCCCGGCGAGAGCGGTGGTGGAAATCTTCCAATGCAGCTTTTCTAGCATACGAATTGCAATACCTTAAGGAAGACGGTTGCTGCTTCGTACGTTGCACTCTCTTCCGCAACACTGTGCGACTACAAAACCAGCCGTGATATGCACTCACCACAGTTTAAGACTTGTATCCATCTCTTACTACAGGAAATGCTCTCCTTTTATATGTGCTTGACACAGCCAGGCTCAGATTCCAACAATGATAATCCTATGTTTTCAGACCATAGGGTGTCTCGCTTTCTTCCTTTAACGAAAACAGCTCCAAACTCCTACGGTTTCCAAAACACCTTTCCCTCCATCAGAAGTCTCGCCGTGCGATAAACCAAAGCCTCAATAACTTCGCCCGTCTCCTCACTAAACTTGGCACCAACCAATATCCGTCCAGTCGGATGCCCTATCGTAATCCCAGCTGGATCTTTCTGTCCACTACATGCTTGATGTACCGTGGACCCAGGCATTCTAGCCGCTGCCGCCACAGCCATCGCAACAGTAATCGGTATGGCACGGTGCGGCTGGCCTACTGAAAGTGCTCTGACGACCACGTCTGCGTCTGCAGTCGAGGAAGGTGGTGATACCATTGCAATCTTAGGAATAGATCCTGGTACTCTTGCTGGTTCGGTAGCGAACCCCATTGCCACTCCTGCTTGGCGACGGATACTGTCGAGACGATGGAGTAGTGTTGGGTGTGAGTCGATTTGGTCGGGCGTTAGATCGCCTGGGACGTCGAGGGAGGAGGCGAGGACGAAGACGCAGGGATTGCCGACGTCGATGCAGGTGGCCTCGATGTTGTCGATGGTGTCGATGATTGAGGTGGTGGGGAGGGTCTTGCCTGTTTTGGAGCCACTGTGATAGGATCAGTTCTTTGACATTTGACAAGGTTTAGGTACATATTATGCGTCACAACAGTCATGTACAGGCTCGAACTAGTCATCTATGGCAGTGTCCTCATGCTATATAAATCATGCCATGAGGTATTCAGGTCTGATTCACGAAAGAGATGAAAGTACTTACGCAGGATCCCTGAAAGCCAACTCAATCCTCGCAGCAGTCCCAGCGACTCCATCAATCTTAAAATCACCATAAGTTTCCGCCTTACCTTCTTCATCAAGCGGAAACGTCGCATCTATCATCTTGCCTGTATTGGTATTTCGTATGCGCACAGTAGCTTCCGCATCACCACTTTTGACTGGCACAAGTCCAGAGTCAACAGCAAACGGTCCAATAGCACTGGTCATATTTCCACAATTACTTGAGTAGTCGACCTCGTCATCTCGCACTCCGATCGCAACGAAGGTATAGTCTACGTCCACGTTATCGTCTTCTGAGGGCTCTACTACGCAGATCTTCGAAAGACTGGAGACACCGCCACCCATGCCATCGAGTTGGCGGCCGTGTGGATCGGGTGAGCCAATAACTTTGCGGAAGATGTGTGCCCAGTCTGCTTGGTCTGGGGGAAGGTGCTTTCTCTGGAAAATAATAGCACGAGAGGTTCCGCCGCGGTAGTATGATGCGGGAGCGCTGGACTGTGTCTTTTTCATGGCTGATGCTGTATGTTTATGTCTAGATATGGAAACAAGGACTGATGGTAGCCGGAAGCGCACAATTGGGGTGAGTCTTGGGAGCATTATCTGCTGTATCCGAACTCTTCTAGCAGACGTACTCTTCTACCAGACGTGGAATCAAGATATTAAAGTTCCACGACGAGTTGATCAAGCTCAGCTTGTCTGCTAAAGACAAAGGATGGGGAGGTGCTCATATGCTTCTCATTCTCATTGAGACAATGTTCCGCATGATACCTACTTTATGCCAATCTGGCATTTCATAGTCATATTCACACCAACAACAAGAAGAGAAGCACGATGAGCGAATGAAAGAGAAAACGGATTGGAAGGTCGAAAGTGGTGGTAGTGACCCTGCCGTGTCACGTGACACGCCAAACTAGGTATTTACGAAGTTACGATCGAAAACAATCTTCCAGCACCACGAACTCCCCAAACACCCTTCCCTCCCTACATAAACAGCCCGTCCCACCTCTCCCACCCCTCCCCAAACACACATCAAAATGCCCCAAGGCACCTACAAACCCAAACCCAAATCCGCGCCCACCAAACTCAGCACAGCGCACTCGGCCTCCCAAAAGCAAAAAGCCAACACCCCTCGCAACCGCGTGATCAAGCCCAAGCACTCGTCCGCACTCGCTCGCCACCAGAATATGGCGAAGAAGGGGGCGTCGCAGTTGACGGGGATGCTGGAGAAGAAGCTTGCGGAGCGGGCGGGATATGTTGAGATGGTTGGTAAGCAGAAGGAGGGGGAGAAGAAGAAGGCGGAGGAGCAGAAGGCGAAGAGAGGGGGGCCTAGTTTTGGGAAGAAATGAGATATGGTGTGAAATTTATTTTTGAGCGACAAGAGGGCCTTGCTGCGAGAACTGGCGATGAGAAATTGTGGTGGACGACGGCTGCGAATGACAATATCGTTGAATGCTATCAAGAGACGACAAAAGCGCATTTTAGCCAAGGAGGAGGACATTCGGGCGCTCAAATAATGCCAGCTCTGGCAGCCTCACCACCATGAGCATCAACAGCCTCCTCTCGTCGCCTTGCCTGGCCAATACCGCCCTCACCAACTCCCATTCTCCTCGCGACATATCTTTGCGCCACAACACCAATAGCTGTGTTCAGGATCTCCTCTGTCCACTCCGCCACCCACTCTCTCGGGTCAGCACCTCCATTCTCGATTATGTCTGCGATCTCGGCTGGCAAGTCTGAAGATGATCCACCACTTGCATTCAACCACTCCGACCATTTCTGTGGGAAAGATTGCGAAAGTGTACCAAAGTCGATGCTGTGGACAGGATCGTGGAGGTACACGGCGAATGAGACCAGCTCTTCATCGGTGTCCTTTTCAGCGTCATCTTTCTTTTCAGCAGCCTCTGAACCAGCTTGGAAATAGTCAGCAGGCGCGGCATGGTTGATCGCCTGGACTGCCAGAAAAATGTCGCTCGTTCTCACTGGATTTTCCTCGCTCAATTGTGTTGTCGCTTTCTTCGCAGCTTCCTCGAGGCCTCCACGACTGTCATAGAACTCTTTACCATAACTGCAAGCACTCACGCGGGTGAGCTTAGTGCCTTCGGACAATCCTTTCACAGCATTGAGTGATCGATGTTGGTCATCTGCGCGCCACCAGGGCCCATCATTCCAGCCAGAACTGCTGCCGATACTGCCAGAGTATGCGACTTCTGAGATACGCCGTTGTGATGATTCGGAACCTCTTTGGATGACTAGGAGATCGCCGCCCTCAACCTGAGACATTACGCGCGAGAATGTTTGATATATCAGGGGATCCATCGACGGATAGCCATTCAGATCGTGTGTAATGTGGATTTGTAGTCGTTCGTGCTGCGAGATAGGTGGTGCTAGTGTTTGAAGGATGTTTGTGAAAGTGGGCAGGGCTTTATCTCGTAACTCAGAGAGGTTTGCTAGAGAGAGTTAGCATCACGGTTACAAGGCATTGGAGCAACCATGTGAAGACACACCGAATCCTCTCAGAGCTCCAACATTGCCTTTGACCTGCTCTGCCCACTTGTTTGCTTCCTCGTTCTTTTGCACTTCCGCGACGGCAGCCTGTGCCTGCTTGACAGCTGCAGTTGCCAGATTAGATGCCCATCCTCCCCAACTACCCCAACCTCCTCCTGTTTCACTACCTGTACTTGGTTGAACTGGTACTGCCGCTTCTGCCTGCGTCTGCCTTTCCACTGCTTGTGCACCACTGCGACTTGCTACCTCCTCACTTCTTCGACTCTTCTCCTCGCTCGTTCTTTCACTAGCAACTGTGCTCGTCGGCGTATGTACTACAGACTCTGCTTTCCCTCTTACTCCTCCAGGCGCAGTTCGTGGAGTCTGAGGTCGACTGATCGTACTGGAAACGCGTGGGGCAGCGGCAAGATTCGCAAGCTCAGCAAGGGGATCATCTTCATCATCGGCTTTGCTTGACGTCGGCGTGGGTTTCTTGGTACTGGTGCCGGAGGAGGTGGTCGTGCTGCTTGTTGTTGCTGCAGGGTGAGCGAGGTTTGTTGTGTCTGTAGAGTCGCCGTCGCCTATGCCGGCGAACATGGCGTCAAGGTCTTCATTTGTCGGGGCTTTCTTGGACATTGTGATAGTGGGATAGATGTTATTGGAGATGTAGATAGAAGAAGATGTGAAACAGGATGACGAATAACAACCTTGAGACGAAGGATGGTCAACAATAGGAAGCTTAATCGTCCGGGACGCTAGGCTGGAAATGGATTCTTGCCGATCTGGAAAGCCTAAGCCGCCTTGTATTATGCCTGGTGCGATGGCAGACCAGTTGACTTCTTCTTGCTCTGACAACGTGTAAAAGGTCGCTGATACCTCTGCTCGTCTGTGTATTTTGCCTATCAAATTGTCCTTGCTTTTGCAGAAGCATCTCGAAATATTCAGTGGCCCATGATGCCGTTCCACTAAGCGAGCACACGAGCATCAAAGTACACTCCGATTGAAATGGAGCACTGGGAATAGTCTTCTATCAATTGTCGAGCCTACAGCAGTGGTCTAAAAATCATTGCTGCATTCGGTTTGCTCGAAGCTCACATCTCGAGGTTGTGCCACCTTGTGTTGTGCTATCTCGAGCATTTTTTACACCATGGACAGATTCAGAGCAAGGCTTCTAAGAAGGCAAGCACCTCAACAAAGCCAAAAGATCGAAGCAACCATTTCCAGAGATGACGGAACCAATATTGCAACCACTCGTCGACGTTCTGCTCATCCTGCAATAAGCTCAGCAAAAGCTGACATTCCCGATGCCAAGGCTACAACTGTAGACACAACGCCAGTGAAAGAGGATCCCACGTCTCCTATAATTAGTGCTAGATCTCTGAGGTCAGCTAAAAGAGATAGCATGGCCTCGCCTGTACAGCCATTGAAGCCTTCACCTAAAGGACAGGCACAAAGTGTTTCTGACATTAGCCTTCAAAGCCAGGAGAACGAGGACCTCCCTCCTGCTCGTTCAACTAGACTGAGCATGAAGCAACAGCAAGAACCTCAAGCGGAGTCAGATATTATTGTCGCTAGAAGACGAGGTCTTCGCGAACTATCCGCCAAGCAGAATCTTGGTGCTGATGCTCCAGCTGAAGAAGTCAGAGTACTCAGGCAAAGTACGAGGAGGAAGTCCAACGTTGAGCAAGCAATCGAGCAGAGAGATGAGGAGAAGTCCAACGAAAACAGTTTCTCTGTGCCGAGCAAGAGAAGAAGCGCTCGACACGTGTCGACCAAGGAAACTGAAGCTACGGAAGTTGCAAATAACGAGGATGCTTCTCTTTCGCCGACCACAACAAGATCATTGAGATTTTTCCCCAAACCCAAAGTTCCGACACTATCAAAGGTTACCACACGCCGGATTGGTAGTATACTGGTTATCACAGGCATTCGAAGTTGGCCTGAAGAACGTCATTCTAGTCTAAAACTGAGACTGAATAATGGTGGTCAGGCTAATGGACAGAGTCCGAGCAACTCCTCGCGCAAGCGCCGTAGGATAAATGATGCTGTTGCTGTCAAAGACGAGGAGAATGATGGCTCTCCGAAGAAGCGAGTCAAAGAGACTGATAGTACTGTTCGAGGAGATCGTACTCAGCGCAGAATTGGAGGCAAAGTTGAGCCGCCCACCGAAAGCAGTATTACTCAAGCTGTGCATAACGTTACTGATGACGACGGGTCACAACTCGAAAACTCATTTGAACTGGTTAAAGACGATGAAAAAGACTCCCGAGCTGATCGTGCAGCAAGACGGAATGCTAAAAACGTACAACTCGTTCAAAGTGAACCCAAAGCAGATGAATCGGAGTCTCTTACGAAGACAACAAAACAGCAGGCTAGCCAGGACGAGTCCACTAGTTCTGTCGACTCCAAACCGAAGGACAATGAGACACCATTACCTCCTGTTTCGCCCAACTTTCTCCCAGATGAGTCACTTCCGCCAATATTCCTCGACTTTCCCGAAAAGCCTCTTCCTGAGACTGCATTCGCTGACAAAGCTGCACACCTGCATGCTCAACGATATCGACCACTACCTCCACTGGCACGATTCACTGCTGCACTATTATCACACCCGCCCACTTCTCGATCTACCGAAACACTCCTCGCATTGGCAGCCAATACGCAACGAGCTTTACAAGCATACCAGGATGAATATATAGAGTTGGACCTGAAGACCTCACGTGTCTCCGGTCCTATACCCAAGAAAGCTGCGACAGGTGGTAGACAAGTTATAGACGAGATCAAGTGGCAAGCAGAGAAAGAGAAAGAGCTATTTGGCGAAGGCAGTATCCTTGCAGGTCTTCGGAAAGCTGCAGTGGACACAACAACAAAGAGACAAAAAGAGAGGAAAGCCCGGCGAGGAGAAGTTGACATGCTCGCTGCTGGCCTAGCTCCAGGCAAACCATCTGGCGCTGTACCAAAGGTGAATGTCTCAGATGCAGACGAAATAGCAGAAAGGGGACGTGCTCAGCGTTCACGTAAACCTGTAAAACGCTTCGAGGATGCTATTGCAGACGCAGAAAGGGCTCCATCCAAACGTCGCCGGAAGAACCTCGAACCACTTATTGACCGAGCAGTAAGCTCCGCTCCGTCTGCGGTAGCAGCTGGCAAAAAAGTCACGGGAACTTCAGGAGACAAATCTAAACCTGGGTCAGACAACGAAGAAGAGGAGGACGAAGGTCTGGTTAAGCCCAAATGGAACAACCCATCTCGTCCTCAAAGCTCTCTGGCCAGAACAGCACAACCAAAGCAGGCTGCTACGAAGCCAGCCAGTAATGCAGCACCAGCACCGCCACCAAACGTACCCGCTGAACCCCAGCAGCATCCACATTACGTGCCTCCTTACCATCATCCGGCAGTCATGCCAGGATATCCTGTCTACGATCCTTACCCGCCACCACCACCACCCGGAGCATACTATCCACCATACGCAGGACACTATCCCGGTCATCCAATGCCAGCATTGCCACCTCAAGCGCACCATGAGCACTACTATACACACCCACCACCACCTCATTACTATCACCCGCATCCTGGTCCAGCACCACCAGGACATCATCCACAACAAATCCATCCACATCACGCACAACACTACGCTCAACATCCGCTCGCCCAGTCCACCCTACCACCTCAGCCACCTCCACATCCTCAACCTCACGGCCACCCACACCCACCACAACAGTCACACCCCTCGCATCCCGACCACGCTACAGCCTCAAATTCCACCTCAACCCAACCACGCGGCCAACTCCCAGGCAGCAAAGATCGTCGCAAAGTGCCCAACAACACTAGCGGTGGTACACCAGCCAATGGCAATGGTAGTGCTGCCGGCACCAGTCGTTCAAGAAAAGAGCCGCATGAAAAGTCTGAGCTGAGATCGGCGAGTATGACAAAGTGGTGGGCTGAGCGAAAGGTGAAGATTGCGGCGCAGAAGGAACAGGAAAAGAAGGATGCTGAGGCTGCTGCACTCGCAGAAGCTGCGGTGGACGCGGAGGCGAAGGCGAAGGGTAATGGTGCCTCATCATAGAGCGGAAAATGGGAACAGGTAGTCGTGGTGGTGTGTCCTTGTATGGTTTTTGATGATCATGGAGGGTGCAGGCGGACTTGCGGATGCTGGGGTTACACTGTCAAGTCAGTCAGCAGCCAGCCTGACAATGACGTTACGCTGGCAGAGAACCGAAAGAAATGCAGTAAGGACATAAGCAATCACTAGCCAGTAACAGCACGGAAAAGGCTGCAAGTTGACACTTGTCAGAAAGTACTAACGGGAAGAGCGCTATCGCATTGATTCAATAATACAAGGAGAAGACGTTCCGTTATGAGAGGGGTATGGTTGGAGCTTTGTGGTAGAAAGTGTCGAAAACACTTACTGTGGTTGAAATAGAAAATGCAAAGATTTCGTAGGTAGGCGCTACGAAATGCCATTAGTACAGTATTCGTATCAGTAGCCGCAAATAAAGCATATCCAATAGGGTGATAAATGCAATTCATGAGACACTACATAAGCCTCCCGTTCCTCGCCTACCCGCTTCCATCACCATCACAAGAAAGCGCATCAGACACCAAACAATTAAAACACAACGCAAACCTCACCATCATCATAATCATAACTCATTGCGCAATAGCCAAGGTCTACATAGAGTGCCATCGCATCAAGCAGACATTAATACCTCGCCCTAACACCCCCCCTCAACCCCCCCTTCCACAAACAACACACACTATTCTCCTCACACCACTTCTGCAACACCGCCGGCTTAACCTCCCATTTCCTCTTGAGTTCCTCTTCATCATCCTCATCCACTGTTACCCCGCCCTCCCCTCCCCCTCCCTCGACATTCCCTTCCTCCAAAGCCGGCTGATCTGCAACAGTCAAAGTAGGAGCAATCTCCCTAGCAAGTCCACCCAACCCCCCCTCCTTATTCAACCACCCCGCCAAATCCTCCAACACAATCGGATCATACAACAGCATCTTCTCATACCAACTCAAGCCCGCCATACCTTGTTTCGTGCACGGTGCAGACATGACTGCTTTTGTGATGAGTTTGAAGAGGGCGGTTTGATGTGCTGCTTCTTCTTCCGTTGTCAATTTCAATTTGGCTGGTTTGGTTTTGGGTTTTGGTTTTGCTTTTGTTGTCTTGGCTTTTGATCTTGTTTTGGTTGCGGAGATAGGGGATGGTGAGCGGGAGCGAGTGCGCCCGGGCCCGGCGATGGGGTTGGTGCGGGACTTGCTTGGTGACAGTTCGAGCGTGTCTCGGGAGGCAGAAGGGGAGGCTAGACGACGACGGGGTGGTGAGGATGTGAGTTCAGGTTCGGAGTCTTCTATTTCGTCGATGTCTTGATAGGGTGATGAAGGTGGCACGGTCCCGTTTGATGTGGAAGTAGTGCATTGCGCCTTTTCGGCCTTTTTCATAGATGCACGCTGAGGTTTCTGCAAAGCGGACTTCTTTGGAGAAGACTTCGGAAGCTCGTCAATGTCTTGGAAGGGTGAGGTGGGAGGCGCAATATCTGTGTCAGCTAGAACCTTGAGCTTTCGTGGCGTAGACTTCTTCGGCGAAGGTGCACGCTGTGAAGAGTCGAGGGAGATGATGATGGATTCGCCTTGTGCCAGGTCGTTCGGCGCTATCTTTGGGAGCGATGGTGATGAAGGCAGCTTCTGGCCTGATTGGGGTGGTTTATCGTTATATACGTTGAGGGGTCGGGGGACAATCTTCTTGTTTGGTGAAAGATCTTGTAACATCTTCGTCTTGTTGATAATGGATGATTGTGGTTGTTTGGGCGCTACATCAGATCGAGCACCATGAGCTGGCGGTACATCTGGGACATCGTCAATATCTTCAAATGCATCAGATGATATCAGGACTATGGGTTGAACCTGTGAAGCTTTTGGCTTATCGTTCTTATCCACCTGATCCGCTTGATCCTCAACGAGGCCGACAACAGCTACAGGCAGAGGCTCTTCCATCTCAATCACATCGACTACAGCAGACTGTGCCTTTAGAAGTCGTCGTTCATGAAGTGGTGGTTCAGCAGGAAGCAGTGGCATCTCCTCATCTCCACGAGCACCGTCAAGCCAACGCCCTTTATTGGCTCGTATAACCGCCAGAGAGCGACGGCCCCGTCCTCTAGTGACAGCTGGTGTCTCTGCCTCAGGCAGTACTTGCGACTCTGACTCTTTTATTGCTTGCTGTAGCTGACGGATGAATGTCGGACTGTCCTTCCGAACTAATTGACTCGAGGTGCCAAAAAGAATGTCCTGATTTTCCAGCCGCTTCTGTGCCGCAGTCGGTGATAATAGCTTCTGTGGTGGCAAAGTCACCTTCTTTGTAGTACTCTTCTTGGCCTTTGGCCTGGCTTCTGTGCCATCACGCTTCGTCGGGGATCTTGACCGTTTGCGCTTGATGACTCTTGCAACAGCCGCGGCAGTTCCACCAATCTCTTCGTTGGGTAGCTCGCCGTCTGGTTTGGCAAAGAACGTGGCAATTGTTGCGCCGTCTCCTGCAGTGACGTCTTGCTGCGGTGCATATTGTGCGAGTGCGATTCCGGTAACTGTTCTCGAGCTTTTCGCCGGTGCTCTTGGCTGCTTAGGAGCTTTTGGTGGCTTTGGCGGCTTTGGCGCTTTAGGCTCTTTCCTTGCTTTTGGTTCTTTCGGTTGCTTTGGTTCAGTCACTTTCTTCGTTGCTACTCTAGACTTCACGGGAGACAAGCGTCGTTTTTTGAGTGCTGGCTCCTCGATGTTTGCTGGAGCTCGAGTCGACTCACTCAAAGCTATCTGTTCGTTGAAGCCGAAATTGCCTTGTAGATTCAAAAAAGCACTTGACGTCTTCACTGGACTTCCTTCATCGTTGAGTTCTGATGTTGCGATGGGTTGGTTAGGATCAATATCGAGGCTGATGTGATCACTTGTTACCTTGCGCGGGGGTGTCCAGTCCCTTCTTCTTGTAACAGCGCGAACCAAGGCTAGGTCTTGCTCCAGCTCTGCTTCAATCTGACGCAGTACATCTGCATTAGTTTCGCCAGTGGCTTCATTCTGTAATGGCACATTTGTTTGCTCATGGTCATCACCAACCACGACTCCCTCGACGTCTGTATTTTTCGTTGCTGTTTTGGTTTTCGCTCGAGATTTCGTGATCTTGGGTTTCGGCAGCTGTACTTGCCCGTCCTTGACTTCCTTTTTCTGGCGTGGTTTTCTCGTCTTTGGTTTCGGTGCCTCTGGCGCTTCCACATCCTCTGCCACGTCAGGGCCTGCATACTCAAATATACTAAGGCCTTCGGAAACAGCGCTCGCCTCAGGCTGTGGTGTGTCATCCAGGGCCCGAGATTTTTTAGCACGAGCTTTAACAGGTTTGAGCTTTCCTGATACCGCCACCACCTCACCCATGTCTGCGTCTGGACTGTGATATTGGAAGATCTGGAGGTCTCCTGAGTATGGTGCGGGTATCCGATCTTCAAATTCTTGGACAGTCTTCTCTTTATGTTCGATTTGCGCTTCAGCCCCGCTGGCTGCAGACGTCTCATGATATGTCTCTTTAGTGCCTTCATACTGAAAGATGTGGAGGTCGCTGATAGACGCGATCCGCTCTTTAGTGACTGCTACATGTGAAGGCGCAGCATTGACCTCTGGCTTCTTCCTGGTCGCATTCCGCGCGGCAGGCTTCTTGTCCAATTTCAACTTGGGCACGATATCTTTCTTTGCAGCCCTCTTCTTCGGTGCCTTCGGCTTTTCTGCTTTCTCGGTCTCGACAAGCTGAACCGATGATTCTCTGGATGTATATTGCTGTAGATCTATGGCCTTGAATGATCCCAGACTATGCTCCTTTGCGAATGCGCTTGCGGTAGAGAAACCAAGGTTTCCAGATGGCAATTCAGCAGATCTCGATCCCGACCTCAAAGGAGCCTGTCCAGTCTTCGGAGGTCGCCGCGGGGCTAGTTTGAGGAGGGTCGATGGTGATGGCAGGCTTTCGTCTGAATGTAGTGATTCATAGATGTGCTGTTGCTCACTGCTGTTCTTGCGGAGAGTGGCTGCAGCTGCTATAGGCGAGCTATGGAGAGAGATTGTTTCCATTGCTCTTGTTGTCGAGATCAGACGACGACATCGCCACGCGATCAGTATTCTATGTATTGAAGGCAGGTTGAGGAAGATGATGTATCGTGATCGCGTGTTTACAGACCGCAAGGTGCATGCTGCCAAGCCTTGCCCCTTGTTTTAAAGAACGATCTTCTATGTCCTCCGCAATAATTATCTAAGGACTTCTCTCTATGACATGGAGCCAACTCGCCGCCAATCAGTTACTGGTGGCCTAGTCAGCCTGCGTGACTGGACAGCTGCCAGACCATTCAGTTCTGACAAAGTATCTGTCAAAAACATCGACCTCATTGCAAATGCAGGCTATGATATCTGGGGTCGGGAGAAGCCTCAGCGAGTGCTGATTTCAGTGGCATTGTCAATGGCGGACACATTCGCAAGTGCAGCACAAACAGATACCGTGGATGCAAGCACTGTTCATTATGGACATCTGAGCAAGTCTATCATGTCGAAAGTGGAGAGCCAGTCTCAATGGCTTAGCGCAAATGAGCTTCTATACATTGTTCTGTCTGCAGCACGAGCTGCTGCAGCAAGTCCTACAGCGCTTTCGACAGTCGAGGCTGAGATCATGTTTGTGAAGGCAAGTCGAGCAGGGGATGGTGTGAGCCTAAAGCTATGTCATCTTCCACAATCCGACTCTACTACGACTATTCTTACACTACACCGTGCACGCTTGCTTGCTTTAATAGGCGTCAACTCTAACGAAAGGACGATGAAGCAGATGATCATAGTCTCAGTTGCTATTGACAGAGTAAAAGGTCAACTTGCTGAAAGGGGCTTTGAGGTCGAGCAGATCATCGAGAAGACTGTGGAAGAGTCAAGCTACGAGACATTGGAGTCCTTGGCTGAAGACCTTGCTGTCAAAGTTGTCAAATACTTCATCCTTGCGAATGAGACAGGTTCAGGGGCTTTGGAGCCTGCAGGTGTTCGAATCACCATTGAAAAGCCAAGTGCTGTTCCATTCGCAGATGCACCAGTGATTGAGATATACAGGAGTGCAAAGCAGTCAGATCCCTGGTGTAAGCGATTAGCAGTCGAGATGGGGATAAAACGACCTCAGATTCCCTTTCCATTACAGGGCAGACTGGATGAGTTTTTGCAAAGCGTCAAGCAGGACTGATGAGAGATTGAGGTGAGGCATCAAGTGGTCAGGCCTTGAACTGATGTAGATTTACTCACGATCTGTCACACAGCCTGGCACATCAAAACGAGGGGACTTTGGTGTCACGAAGACAGCGAGGATGAACAGCACATCGGTTCGCCACGCAAAGCAGCAATTCGTTGGATTGTCGCCAGCTGAGACATCGACTTCCCAACAACAAGATCAGGAAGCGTGGTGGGAGCAGCAACGAGACTAGTATAGCTTAGCGCACATAAGCAATACAGGCAAAAGAAAAGAAGGGTGGCAAGGAAGGACTTGGCAGGATGGAATAGAGTTGGCGGGAGTATCGTGTATACGTTGATAGGGCATTAGTGGCTCTCACGAGAAAGAAACGGTCTTATAAAGATGGTGGGAGTTGTTTTTTATGTCTTCGGGTTACTTTGTTTTTACGACCGAGACCAGCTCCTTATCCTTACGAAGCGTGCTCGGGTTCTCGTCTTGTGGCTGGCGCATTGTGACGAGAGCCCGATGAGTGCAATGTAGGACAGTAACACACATTGATGCCCCAACGAGACCAGTTGACATGTAGTCGATGCAGATGTGGTGGGAGAAGGTGGGAATCTTACCTAGTCTTTTGTTGCCTGCTCTAGACGTGTCGATCGCCATTTGTGCTGGGCCAATGAATACGTCTCCACTTTGTGTTTCATCCCCTAACAGGCCTGTGCTTTAAGTATATACATCGCCGCCCTCTCTCTTCTCGCCGCTTCGCTTCAAACGTCGTTCATTCATCTTGGTTATCCACACACCGCCTGCTCATCTGACATTCTCCATTGAGCACGTCAGTAGTTCCTCCGCTTCAGCACGTTCAGACATAGCTTGCACAGAAGCTAATATCAGCTCCAGAAGACACATATACAATGGCCCAATCAGTCAAGAACGCTCTTCCCACTCGCCTAAAGGAAGCAATGGGTGACGGAGAAGCCAATGGTGGTCCCAGACACCATGGCAAGACTCAATCTCACGTTGTAAGCACCTTCTTTCTACAACCATTGGCGCTGGACGCAGATGGCCCAAAGAGCTTGCCTGAGATCTTCGCAAGCTCTGGAAACACCCCAAAGCTGCAGTTTGGTCAAACTTGGAAGTGGTTTGCTCGGGTTTGGTGTGCTTACAAGCTGAGCTCCACTATATTGGGAGGCAGCGACGACCGAGCAAAGTCCAAACTGCTGCCACTTCCACCGTTTGCGAAACACACAGCAATCTGGGACGGTCAAAAACATCAGCAGAGACGGATTATATAAAGAGCCTATCTTGCACCAGGTTTTTCATATTTTCTATCTGCAAATGCTGACAACATGTCTTCTCAGGCTTTCGAAAACACATCCACTTCAGTAGCCGCATCGCAAATGCGCAATGCACTCAACACACTAGTAGACACCTGCGAAGGCGAGGAGAAGAAGGTAAGCCTTGATCAAGAAAGAAAAGAATAAGAAGACTACGAACATGTTTCTGATCCCATCCTTGCGCAGCGATTCGAGACGGAAGCAGACAACTTCTTCGCCCTTTTCCGCAGATATCTCAACGACCGCGCCAAGGGTAACGCCATTGAGTGGTCCAAGATCAACCCACCAAAGCCAGAACAAGTCATTCAGTACAGCGAGCTTGCCAACTCAGAATCTGTCGATCTCCTCAACAAGCTAGCAGTCGTCAAGCTCAATGGTGGTCTTGGTACATCTATGGGTTGTGTTGGTCCCAAGTCGGTCATCGAAGTCCGTGATGGCATGTCCTTCCTGGATCTTTCAGTCCGCCAAATCGAGTACCTCAACCGCACATACAGCGTCAACGTTCCATTCGTCCTCATGAACTCCTTCAACACCGATGTCGATACCGCGAACATTATCAAGAAGTACGAAGGCCACAACATCGACATTATGACATTCAACCAATCTCGTTTCCCTCGTGTTATCAAGGACTCTCTTCTCCCAGCACCCAAGTCATTCAACTCACAAGGTTCTGACTGGTACCCTCCCGGACACGGTGACGTTTTTGAGTCTCTGTACAACTCTGGCATTCTCGACAAACTCATTGAGCGCGGTGTCGAGGTCATCTTCTTGTCTAACGCTGATAACCTCGGAGCTGTTGTCGACATGAACATCCTGCAGCACATGTTCGAGAGCAAGGCCGAGTACATCATGGAGATGACTGATAAGACCAAGGCTGATGTCAAGGGTGGTACCATCATCGACTACGAAGGACAGCCCCGTCTTCTCGAAATCGCTCAAGTACCCAAGGAGCACGTCAACGAGTTCAAGTCGATCAACAAGTTCAAGTACTTCAACACCAACAACATCTGGATGAACCTCAAGGCCATCAAGCGTGTTGTTGAGGCGAACGAGCTCAGCATGGAGATTATCCCTAACGAAAAGTCCATTCCTGCTGACAAGAAGGGCGAGACTGACATTTCCATCATCCAACTTGAAACCGCTGTTGGTGCCGCTATCCGCCATTTCTCTGGTGCACACGCTGTCAATGTTCCCCGCAAGCGTTTCCTTCCCGTCAAGACTTGCTCCGACCTTATGCTCGTCAAGTCAGATCTCTACACTCTCAAGCACGGCCAGCTGGTCATTGACGCCAACCGTGTCGGCCCTGCTCCTCTCATCAAGCTCGGTAGCGACTTCAAGAAGGTTTCCAGCTTCTTGTCCCGTATCCCCAGCACACCCAAGATTGTCGAGCTTGACCATCTTACTATCACTGGTAAGGTCAACCTTGGCCGTGGTGTTGTGCTCAAGGGTACCGTCATCATTGTTGCCACTGAAGGCCAGACCATTGATATTCCAAGTGGTTCGATCCTGGAGAACGTTGTTGTTCAAGGTTCGCTCCGTCTCCTCGAGCACTAGAGCAGAAGAAATGATTTGTGGGAAAAAGATGACAGGATGTGTTATGTTTGGAGGGGTATACGGACAGGGGTGATATGTCTAAATTGTACAATTATTCTATAGCGGCATGATGAACGTGCCCAGCAATGGCAAAAAAATATGTAAACATATGTATTGCTTATGCTTTTGATAGTAGCGTGTCGTCCTAGTGTTTTAAAGCTTGAAGGAGTTCCTAGTATTCCTCTTGCTTTCTGGCTATTCGATATTGTTCCTAAGCTCTACTCTACGACCAACACCTACCCAGGGAAGAAGAAAATTACTTGGCTGGCCAGAAGGCAATCTCTCGAGCACGACCTTTGCGAACAATCAGAATCATGAGGCCACAAAGTACGAAGCGCGCTAGCAAGGAACAAAGATAACAGCAGAGCTTCACGACGAATTGCTAGTGATACTCGAAGGAGGCGATGGCAGTGCTCGAATTTTTGTAACCAGGGTGAGGGGAGGGACATCTTCATGCTAAAGCGGACAGCCCGTCTCGGTATCTGTGGGTGTCAGACATCTAAAGCCATAATCATAGTAAAATGCATGATGACTTTGTTCCTGCAGCTTACCTGCTTCTCCACGGCCTCACCTCGGGACAATCAGAAAGATAAGCAACAGTGGCAGCACACTCTGATTGGTCAGTTCACCCTCCTCTTATCTTTTCACCACCACCAAACATATTAGCACCACATCAAATCCTCTTGCATCCTGTTTCATGTGCGTTTCATATTCCTGCCCTCACAATCCATGATATATTTGTGCTGTAAAAAACTGCTGTGATGTCTGCGCTTCTTATGTTTATTTCATGTGCTTGGAACAGCAGTCACATGCTCGAAAAGAACGGATGAAGTGACGTGCTGGACTTTGATACTTGTACGTAAAATCCGCTATGGGAAATCTGGATTCGCCAACACGAACATCATGAACAGCTGCTTGCTGTTATGCCAGATCCTGGTGTGGTGTCTTTGACAGCGGCGGAGTGGACGACGTGAAAGGGACTCGAGGCGTGCTATGCTATAGCTGCAAGAGAATAAAAGCACACATCGTCCGTCCGTCCTGCCACCTCGTCTCGCTGATCTCTCGGCTGGAAATTGGGGAAACCAAGGGCGGACCACCGCGTGACCTGGAATATGTCATGTTTCCTTTTGCCCCTAGAGATCCGATGGAAAGGGGAAATGGGGATGGGATTTTGTTTTTATTTCTTCTTGCTACGCTTTCAAGTCGCATTTGGTTGTACTCTACTCTCTACGATATCATTGAGTCTGTTTCTGCCTACTTGCATCACGTCGTTTACAGGCTGCCTGCACTGCATTCCCCGATTTTCGCATTCTGCCGGACGACGAGTCGATTTGCTCTTTTGTTTCTGTTTCTGAACCGAGGCGCTGTGCCTTTCCTCCTGTCTTGTAAACCAGAACGGGGCGGCTGGAGTTGGCTTCAATAGTGGCAACAACTACGACTACTTCGAAACCGCGCCCACATACGAATCAACCAACCCTACACACCTAGCCACTGCCTCCACATCCACATCCACACCAACAATCTCACAACCACGCACAATGCACCTCCGCACCCTCCAATTCTCAATCGACACCTACCTCACCCACCTCTCCCCCATCATCCCCCCCTCCCCCCTCCCCTACCTCCCCCACCAAATCTCTCACTTCCTCGGCTACCGCGCGCCCTCCACGCCCCAAAACCAACCACTGGGTAACGTACTCGTTTCGTTATGGGCGTTCTTGGGTGCGTTTGTTGGATTGGTTGCGGTTGCTGGATTGTTTGAGGCGAGCTGGATTACGGAGAGGGGTGGGCCGTTGATTGTGGGGAGTTTTGGGGCGGCGGCTGTGTTGCAGTTTAATGGTATGTTTTGTTTCGGTGATTTTTTTTGGTGATTTTTATTTTTGGTGGGGAGGGTTGGAAGTGTGTGGGTGTGTGCGCGAGACGTGGAGGGTGGGCGTCTCAGATGTGCACTTCTGGATAGTGCTGGTGAGGAAGATCTTTCTGAAGAGGGTGATGAGAAAGAGCACAGATTAGGACGGGATTCATGTATACGAGGAAGAGCAAGAATCACTCCCCTAGCCTCATGGAACAACACACGCTCCACCCACACGACCAACCTCTTGCGGAAAGACCGTCCTGAAAACAATCAATCCAGTCGCTCTCAATCAATCCACCTTATCTACCAAGTCCTCACACACAAAAAACAACACCAGCTAACCAAGCCACCACCCCACAGCAATCGAATCCCCCTTCTCACAACCCCGCAACGCCATTCTCGGCCAAGCAATCGCCTCCCTAGTCGGCGTCGGCATCACAAAACTCTTCTACCTGCAACCGCACTCCTCCACACTCACCTCCAGCCTAACACCACACCCCACACTCGCCCACCCCGACGCACACGAACCTCCTCCTTATGCCGCCCTTGCCGCCGCTCTGGCTGTCGCGTTCTCGTCGATGTTGATGTCGCTTAGTGAGTATTCTACCCCTACAACTGATAAAAACTATCTTTAGTTTGGTAAGATGGACTTGGACTAACCAAGTTTTCCAAAAAGCGGGAACGATATACCCCCCCGCAGGCGCCACGGCACTCCTAGCAGCCACTGAACCAGCCATCATCGGGCTGGGATGGCTATACCCCGGCGTTGTTGTGTTAGGGACTGTCATCATGTTAGCGGCCGCAATGCTCGTTAATAATGTCATGCGCCGCTATCCGATGTATTGGTGGGCGCCTATTTCAGCTTCTCCTAAACCAGAACACAGGAATGGAAGTGACAGCACTGTCAACGACGAGAAGGGCGCAGATGAGGAGGCGAGCCTTGAGGGGAAACTTACATCCAATGCTGGTAATGGTGGTGCTGGGGAGGAGAGATTGGTAGTCAGTGCGAGAGATGGCGTTGTGGTGCCACGTGGCTTGCAACTATCTGGTGAGGAATGGAGGATTCTAAGGATTTTGGAGGGTAGGATTATTGAGGTTTATGGCGAGGATGAGAAGGAAGATCATGATAAGGAAGATGGGAGAAGTCGAAGCGTGGAAGCGAGAGGGAGTGGTGATAACGGACTGAATAGGGTGGAGACGTTTAATAGTACGAGTACGTTACGGGTTTGAAAATATGCAGATCAGGCGACTACTGCAACCGACAAGAAGGCATCTGTCGGGGTCGTAGGAAAGAGCGTCGTCGCTTAGGCCATTGACGTCGTCCGTAACGTCGTCAAGAGTAGCGTCAACGTCGACGCCCTTGTCGAGCTCAACATCGCCACGAATCTCAATGATAGCGCCAGGGCCGGCACAACAACGCACATGCCCCGAGCATGGTTACGGCGATATTCTCGGCGATCATGCCAGCATTCTCTTTAAGTTCAGTGTGCATGACTACCCACAATGAGAAAAGTAAGTCTTCTTCTTCTTCCCTTCCCTCTCATCCATACCCATCATTCTACCTCACATCCACTGCAACATGATCGCTAACACCCTCCTCGCAGCCACAACGGACAGCGTTAAGCTTGCTGGTGGTCTCCATACCCAGCAACCGAAGTCGGCACGCACATATTCTGCCTCCACAAGCATCCATGCTCGACCTCTTAGGCGTGTGTGGCGCTTATCCCACTGAAACCACCAGGTACAAACGCTAAGCAACTGGCGCTCATCGTCGCTATGGGCGAGAGCTCGGTTTCAAGGCGACACTCGCGGCGGATCATCTGGATCATGTGTGTTCGTACATGTAGATTGGACAAGCGTATACATCATAATTCCCATTTGTGAGGGAATCACGTAACATATGGAGTATTGGCCGGATGAACTGGCCGACAAACCAATTTTTGGATAATAACTATAATAATGTCTCTTATTAGAACGAACACGAACGAGCATAACAATATTAATTTCGTTGGCTATGATAAGCCGCAAAGACTATCACTCCCAGTGGTGCTCTCCCGTTTGAGTATAAAACCCATTATGCTTTGAGTATGACACCGGCTCGACAGCGGCTCGCTTTGCCGTCTCCGTGTACATCTCTCCATGTGGCTCGTACAAAGAACACGTTCATGATCTTGAGATTCAGATTCTCTAGGTAATCGTCGATACTCGCTACTGGCTGATCGCGTCTCGGCTGAAGTAGGCGCTGTCAGCTTACGTAGAGATTAATACGGTAATAACCATGTGTAACCATTGTTATTTTCGTATTAGGGTTTCACACTGTTCGGTTTCGCTGGGCCTTGCTTGTTCCGTCACAACGAATAGAAGTTACGTCCTGTTGGCGATGGGATCTTCGAGAAAAGAGGAGCAGCGAGGATGCATAGTGCTATAAGCCTTCAAATGCGCGTATCAATTACTCGTCTTGATGCTCGTCCAGGCTCTTCAGAACCGGGGGATAAGAAGAGGCAAAAGTTGACTGCAGCCCAGCCAATAAGGTATATTGTACCGGTCGGTATACCGTCTATCATTAGAACGAGTATAGGAAACACTGTTTTACAATCTTTAGCTTATGTCTTGAACAGTTCTCTTCCTTATTCATACAGCAAAAGAGTCTTATCTCATCATCTTCCTGAGCGGGATGACCATTTGCTGAAGCGGGATGACGAGCCGGCGGGTGGAGGGGTAGGATGTGAGCGGTTGTGGGAGGTCTTCGGGGCGTTGGAGGAGATGTGGAGGAAGTGGTGGCAGGTAGGAGTGCCAAGTTTCGTTTACGATTGCGCAAACCTTGTAGCTCCATTGCTGATGAGATGGAGTGATGAAAGATAGGAAGGTAGAAGAGTGATGAACGATGTTCAAACTCCACGATCATGATGCAAGTATTGAGCCAACCGACTTAGTCACCAAGCCAAACTTTGCTTGATACTTTTCCAGCGTACAGGATCGTGCCATGTCAGGTAGGACTAGGGTGAGTACGTCCGCAAGGCCGACATGCACACCTTTCACTTCGACCGGATATTGTGCAGTGTCAATAGCAAGAACATCCAGCGCACAAGAATCCCCGGGAGTTTCACGATTAGGAAGATAGGGTATTTTGTCTTGCTTGAGAAACTCTAGTTGGCTGCCGTCACTGTGTTCGTTGCTCTCGTCAGGAAACTGGGTGCGAAGCGTGCTGACACTCTTCTAGCTTGTCTAGCTTGATTAGTGTGTAGACGCAAATTCGTGCCTTGCTAGTGTGTTGCGATGGCAATGATAGCGGCACAGAAGAGATAGGTTAAGGGGTCTTGATCATCTCGGCGGGCATAGCCTCTCGCTTGAGTCTTTGCCATCCCAACGTGGTGAGGAACTTACGGACTCGCTGTCGTCGTCGCAGGGTAGCACGAGTTCCTGTGTGGCACCGCTTAATCGTCTAGTACAGTACACAGCCAAGTACCTGTGGACAGCAAATGCAAGCTTCTTCTGCTTCTCTGCTGTTGGAACCGCAAAGGCTGGGTACTGGGCTTCCTGGTAGGCCTTATTGTGGGTACGAAAAAGCTGATATCTTCGACCTCTTCAATGCTATGCAACACGGCGTTGTTGGGGATACAGCTTAGCTTGGAGACACTGCTGCAGCGAAACCAGTTTTTGCAGTGCAGGAGACTAGGAAGACGCTGCAAGACCTTGAGCTCAGAATGCACGCACTTAGGGACCTTTGCGTGGCTGGCGTTGAAGAGGACTTTCATGTCGCAAGCATGGACATGACGCTTTAGTGGCGAGAAGCTCCTGATGCGCTCCTCCTCGGCTTCTGTTGCGATCTCCTCATTCTCAGCTTCCTGCTCCTCTTTCGCTGGCTCCGCGGTCTCATACCGCTTCTTCTGCTACTTCGACCAGTCCGTCGGAATGGGCTTGACAGCTTCAGGTTGTGGAGTCTTTGTTAATCCTGCTCGTCATTTTCTCCCTTTCATACAAGATGATGAGCTTGAAGAGCTCTAATGGACACTCTCGGTCAAGGTTGTTGGTATCGGGCGTTCGTCTTGCATTAAGCGTGGCTTCAGCATACTGTCCACTATATGTCGAAAACAACTTCCAGATGTTGTTGATCAACGTTGTCGTCTTTTCAGCAATAACCATCTTTTGACGTGGTCAATGTCTTTGAGATTAATAGCGTGAGCGTTGACTTGGTGTTGTTTGGGAACTGAAATCCTTGCCATAGTATTGACAGACTTTGCTTGGTAAGTCTCTTCCTTTATTTGCGGTATCGCTAGTGTCGGCATCTGCTTGTGCTGCCGATAATCTTCTGGCCGTAGTCGCACTGACGAGCAAAACATGAAAGGCGAAACAGGGAAGCTGCTCGAGGACTTGGCGTTATCAAAGGTCTTGTTGTACTTACGTGTCGTGTGACATGATGATTGACTTCTTGATGATGTTAGCTGATGGACTTGAAGATGGATGGAGCGAGATGACTTGACTTGCACGTGACGAAAGACCAAGGAGAGATTGACTTTGTTAAGAGATATAGGGTTGAGATGTTGATGTTGATGATGTTGACGATGATGATGTTCATGATGGGATGTGAGTGATGTTGAAGATTGTTGTAATCCATCTTTCTAAGCGGTGCATAGTACCAGCTAAGGCATAACCAAGCAGTAAGAGTGCCCGATGGTTTAATCATGTCTACTTTGTTGGAAGGTATACCATCTCTTTTAAGACCTAGTCGGATTTTCTCTACTAGATCTTCCTATCTTTCGTCGATACGAAACAGCCAACCTCAACATGCTTCAACTCCGCCCTAATCAATTCGTCTGCCTGCGGGAACGCTTTTGGGGACGAAGACCCTACTTCAAGATGTTGCCGGGTTCCATGCTAGCAGCCGACCTCTTGCGCTTGCTAGTATGAGTCTTCGGAGTCTTTGTGGTCCCGGGAGACTGAGAAAGAGTGAGAAGGGATTCGGGCTCGACATGGCGTGAGGTTTGGCCGGCTAGAGGACACGCGTCGGCGCTGCTTTACTGATCGAGATTAGGATTGTTGCCAGGGGAAGGGGAGGCCACTGCAGGTGGCTCAGTGAATCCGAAACCAACCAAAGAGAGAAGTCTATGACATACAATTGTGCCCTCTGGGATGGGACCCTTTGACCTAAACTTGCCGTCTAGGACTGATGGCAGCGTTTCGGGGTTTAGCTGCAAGGGCGTCTAGACCACTAGGAGTCCTGCATCTTCTTGAGCAGACTAGTGCTGATCTTCTGTTTGCTGTTGTGTAGACGAAGCTCGAAAGAAATCCGGCATTTTAGAAATCGCTTTTATTGACGTTAAGACGCACAAGAGGCAGGTCTCAACCCCAATGCGTCTTCCACTGCCCCTGCTCGCGAAATTGATGTAAGTCTGGTCCTTCCTTACTTCCTCCACGGAGCGTGTAGAACCCAGGCCCTTCAAGCCCTCGCCGAGCACTTCGCAAGCTCATAATCTCCAACGAAGGAGACTGCGTCCTCCAAGAACCTGCAGTTGAGTAGAGCAACGGATGTCCAGATTGTGCCAGGTTTGTGCTCGTAGATAGAGCTAAACTTGCCCAGTTCGCTGAGTGTGAGACATTATTGGATATGGCGGAAGTAGAGCTGAGCACATTTAAACCTTGGCGTAGTTGCCTGTTCATCAGAGGATCGTAGACAACCATGCTTAACCTGTGCTTATGGAGGATTTGCATTATCGTGTACTTACTCGGACAACTCTGTGGGCGTTGGTGAGCTGTTGGCAGCGGGACAAGAGGAAAATGTGGGCGTTGCTGTATGTGTTGTCGGTGCGAACGTTCTGGTCCATATTCATGATTCGATGTCGATTGCTCCACAGACTGGCTGCTTGGCTCTTTCAGATGGCCGAACCGCCACGATTACGCAATGGGAATAAAAGATGCTGTCAATTAGCCACGAGGACATTCGAGATCATCAAGAGCTATGATCCTGAGAGGAAATTGCTGAACCCGGCGTAGAAGCACGGATGCCCACCACGAAGATACGCTATCCTTAACGCTCCATAAAGACTTCAAGGTCTGGATGATTGATGATTCAATTGTGGGAGGCTTGACGTTCAGTTTTCGAAAGTTGAAAGACTTGAGCTTGTACCTCGCTGAGAACGCCCAGTTTCCATGCATCACGCTGCTCACTCATCGAGACCACAGTATAGTGGTGGTGGTGGCAAAGGAGGAGTAGGTAAGTTAAGATAAGGTAGCAGGTAGCCTAGTCGTGAAGGTAAGCACACTCATCCTGCTTGTAAACAGTATCTGTTTGAATCGTGTACTTCATTGCTTTTTGCGTATGCTCATTGGCATGTGTATCTAAACGCTTATCGTAGCGCGTAATAGGTCGGCTTTGACGCCACGTACACGATTGATAATGGCTTTTTGTGACTGTGCCCAAATGGTGATGACAGTCGACCAAGCGGAGGTACGACTGACTTGCGAATCACTCCGCCGTAGGTGCCCATGACGCTGCGGACAGCGGTACTCGCTGCATGACTTCTCGATCATGCTCCAGTTGAGACGTTATAACCTCACTCTCTCATCCTTCTCACTTACACCTCTTCTCAACGATTCCAGCTCCGAACTCGTCATACTCCTTCTTTGATATCCACATCTGTTCCACCACATTAGCATACTTTGCACAATCGCGACACGAATGCCAAGAATGGGATTAGTTAGACATACCTGATGAAAGCTTCCTAAACTCGCCAGGATACTACCGCCAATCCATCCTGCATACTTCCTCTCTACACTACTGCCAGGCGCTTGTATCCTCACCCTGCTGATGGTGCTATACATTGTGGAGACCTCGTAGTTGAGACGATCGTTGAAGCCATTGATCAGCGTCGAGCCACCAGTAACAACAATACTAGCCAAGAGATGCGGTCTGATGTCGACATCGACACCTGCCAACGCTGCTTGAATCATGCCTGGAATCGTTTCACTGCGCATAGGTGGAGGTGACGAGCTAGCTCCGTCCTGTGAAGTTCACGTCAGTCATCCGTCCATCGACCACTCGCGTGAGATGAATAGAACTTACAGCAACAACAGCCTTTTCATCAAACAAGCCCTCCGCCGCCCTAAACCTGTCAATCCCAAACACGTTGTTCCATCCATCCGGCATCTCAAACCCTCTTCCAGGCAAACTTCTCGCCACTTCTGGATTCGTCATCAAGCTTGCACCACCAGCCGTCGCTGGATTCCATATTTGCACGCAAGACTCCTTGAATTCTGTCAAGACTCTTTCTTCTTGTAGTCGGCGGAACGAGGCGTGTGGTGGTGTGGCGAAGGATCTGTATGTGGCTTGTGCGGCGGCGCCGGCTTCCACGGGGGATTTGGAGAGGACGGTGTAGTGAGGTGTTAGTGGGATTGGAGGGGTGGATTGGGAGAAGAGGAGACGGAGTTGGTCTGACACCCAGTTGCCGCCGAGGACTGATTTCATTGTGCCTAATGATGGTTAGCAGTGTCGCCCTTGAAGGTTAGGTTATCATAAGCCCACCTTTTTTTAGAATCATGCCGTCGTGGCAGGCTGTGACTGAAGCTTGTGATGCGCCTACGTCGATCACAAGAGCTGAAGGCTTTCCGCTGGCAAAACTAGATGACACCATCAATCCAATGTCGAAATGTTACGCTTGAAGCTCACTTACGACGCAAGCACCGGACTCTTTCCCAGCCAAGCTGCAGGACATCCCCAACCTTCCATTGCCAACTCCATCATCTTCTCCCTATGCTTCGCAGGATTCCATCCCGGCTCAGTCATCAGCAGTGGGTATTCTGTCAACGGCCTCTCGTTCTCTTCTGTCCCCTCCATCTTCACATCCTGATCCTGCTCAACCTTATCATCGTCACTATGCCGTATCGAAGGACGCTCTTTTGGTCCTGTCAACCTTGACGTGATCGCGTACTCCCACAGTCTCTGCGCCACATCCCAATCCTCTACGATTCCTTCTTGTGACATTGGATTTCGTATTTCCAGGTTTGAGGTGGGATTGTGTATGGCATTGTCGTCGAAGACGTAAGAGGTCCCGGTGTCTGGAATTGAGCGGTGACCGTAATATGTAGGGACGACTGATTTGGGAGTATCTTCGCCTGCGAAGCCAGCGCGTGTTACTGAGTAGCCTGGGTCGAGGACGAGGGCTGATATCTCGTCGGCGCCATATTCTTCCTTTGGCGGAGGCACGTTCATGATGATCTGGTGGAAGCGCTTCCAATGATTTGCCACAATTGAAAATAATGGAAGCACGAGTGAAGCTACACGACGGTATTCAGGATATCAGACGTGATAGATGGTTTGCTGGAAATTGTGACAAGTCAATGACAAATGTCAGGGTCCAGTCGCGAATCACTTCTGAAACGTGGAGATGAAACACACTCGCGTCCACATCTCGATTTATCATGTTGACACGCTGACATGTCTTTTCTCTACCTTGTGAAGCGTCTTTACTCACTAGACACACTTGACACCCGATTCACTCACTCATCTAAGGTTCCTGTCCGAAATGTCTCATCTGAAAGGGGTGTTGTTACACCAAAACCTGCAGCGGGTGATGATGGAGATGTTGCGAAGCAAGCAAGCAACCTCCCGGTCACCCAGCCTTCAAGATGGAACACGTTCGAATACTATGTATATTATTTTGTGTTCGTGGTAATGGTGCCACTCATGTTCTATGTTCCTTACTCTGTCTCAACAGGTGATCACGTGCCTTATGTGTTGCCTCCAAACACCGAATGCTAATATTCTATATAGAGTCTAATCCTCAGTATCGCAAGTTCGAGCCATTGTTGTCGAAAGGCTGGATTCCAGGACGAAAAGTGGTACGTAATGAATATGTGTTACGTTCGTGGCAAATGCACCTCTAAAATCATAGTAGGACAACTCTGATGCTCAATACGCATCGTTCAGGGACAACATACCTTATATGGCACTCGTAGTCATTCTACATCCCTTATTACGGAAAGCCTACAATCACTTCAAGCCGCTGCCAACCTCAGAGACAAGCAGACCAGAAAAACTAGGAGAAGCACGTTTACAACAGAGAGTCTCCTACGACCTCGTCTTTGCCACCATTTTCTTGTTCGTCCTACATGGCTTCTCTGCCCTCAAAGTGTTCTTCATTATCTGCACGAATTACACACTTGCTACAAGTCTACCAAAGCAATATATTCCGACCTTAACATGGCTTTTCAATATTGCGGTACTTTTTGCCAATGAGCTATGCAGTGGGTACCCATATGCAAGAGTAGCGCAGGTTCTGTCTTTTGGTGATCAGCCGCCTCTCAATTGGGGCGTAATGCTGGACAGCTACGGTGGACTTGTGCCCCGCTGGGAAGTGTTGTTTAACCTTACTGTGTTGAGGCTTATCAGCTTCAACCTCGATTACTACTGGAGCCTGGATCAAAGAGGTGGTAGTCCTGTAGAGGTAAGGTCCATTTTGTTCTTGTAACAAGCTGCATGGTTGTTGACCAATCTCATAGAAGCAACTAGACCCAGCGAACCTCTCCGAACGTGATCGTGTTGCTATATCAGCATCTGCGGTTTCGTTCTCCCTCAGAAACTATCTGTCATACATCCTGTATTCTCCTCTCTATCTTACTGGCCCGATAGTGACCTTTAACGATTACGTGCACCAATTGCGACATCCGTCACAGTCCATCACCACATCACGTACAATACTGTATGGTGTTCGATTCGTCTTGTGTCTATTAAGCATGGAGGTAATGCTTCACTACATATACGCAGTAGCGATCTCAAAGGCAGGGCCGGACTGGTCTCAGTACACACCATTTCAGCTCAGTATGCTAGGCTACTTCAATTTACACATAATCTGGCTAAAGCTTTTGTTACCATGGCGTTTCTTCAGGTTCTGGGCATTACTGGACAATGTCGATCCTCCAGAGAATATGGTAAGATGTATGAGCGACAACTATTCAGCCTTGGCATTCTGGCGAGGATGGCACCGAAGTTTCAATCGTTGGATCGTGAGATACATCTTTATACCGCTTGGAGGTAGTGGTCGAGGCACGTCACCAATACGATCAATTGGGAATATGGTTGCAGTCTTTACCTTTGTGGCGCTTTGGCACGACATCTCTCTTCAACTTCTGCAATGGTCGTGGCTGATCATTTTGTTTCTTCTACCAGAGATCATTTGCAGCAAAGTGCTCTTCCCAGCTCGAGCTTATAAGGACCGGCCAAACACATACAGAATGCTTGCTGGGATCGGAGCAGTAGCTAACATCTTGATGATGATGGCAGCAAATCTGGTTGGGTTTGCGCTTGGGCCCAGCGGGTTAAGAGATCTCGTTGCAGGGATCGTGAGTGGATGGGAAGGCTATGTCTTCTTGTTATCAGCCTGTGCAACCTTGTTTGTAGGAGCCATGGTGATGTTCGAGCACCGAGAATCGGAACGTCGACGCGGCATAATGATGTCTTGTTGAGGCATGTAATCACGTATTTTACAGGGTTGAGGATTTCATGCATGTGCCGCTAGCCAAGAACGCTAGATCGGAAACAGCAAACGCAGGAAAAGTACCGTTGTGACTTTTTATTGGCAAAAAGTACCTGTTCAATAATAATCGCACTCACTCTCTTCTAGATTTTCGGCGATCTTTCTAAAAAGGATAGCTCGCCGACGCTAAAAGCCCGGGCGAGATCGAAAAACACTTAATCTCTATCATCTAGCCTGAGAAGCTTAATGTTGCGGAGAACGACTATCTTCGACCCCACCAACGTGCCACAGCTCACAATACTGGTACAAAAGACAACATTGGACAGAGCGTGGCCGGGATGAAGCGGCACGAGGCTTGCCGGCTCCTTCTGCAAGGACACAGTACTGCGAAGATTGTTCGCATCTATTTAGGGCACAGTTGAGCGCCATCTCCCTGTAGGGAACGAGTCCCCCTCCTGTCGTTTGCTGGATTGCAACTCGAGGCGAAGTGCCGAGAAGCCTCCTGCTCACTAAGCTACACCGAGGCGCCATCTGCGATGATTAAGTGATCGGATTTTGCTAGTCTTTGAAAAGCCAAATTCAGCTTTGCCTGTTTTCGTGTTAGTGCTTCTACCCTGAGTGACCAGCTGCTTCTTTTCAGCCACAGTCCACCGGACTTTTTGGAGCCTGAGCATGTGAGTATACAATAAACCTCCTATCCCACGGCCTCTCATGCGGGGACGAAGTCCAAATCCACTCGAGCTTCAAGGATCCTGCATGACGAATGTGGAGGTTTCAGATTGCGGCACCTTCCCGTCGATGTACCATCGAGGACTGAGACCAATTGCGGAGAAGTCCAGAAGTCCTCAAGCCAGTCACGTCTTCCACAGCATAGTATCCACTACTTGTCACTTGTGGTTGGAGAATGACATGAAGATAATGTTTAGGGCTTCGATAGCGATGTCACCCTAAACGTTTTATGCGTCAATTGCATGGATAGCTCCCCGCCAAGCTCGGAAATCTTGCGAATTCGAGAGCCCGGATAACGATCTCTGTGTCTCAGAGACTCGTCTGTTTATAATAGCAGAGTACCCATATCGCCAAGCTCTGGCTAGCGATGTGGTGGGTGACGATCCCGCATACTGTGGGTGGCCCACCAAGCAGCAGCACCTTACCACACGCGCTAAAGTACTGTTGACGCTAGAAACAAGCATGCTTTGCATCTTATCTGAAACCACACCTTCTTATGGATCTTGCAATGGACCTTTGGCTGGCATATAATGATCTACACCCTACACTGGAACTATAGTATGCTTCAGCCTCCACCAAACCTGCTTCGCCTCCGACCGAGCTCATCTATGTTGTTCCCCTCTGCGCCATAATTGGAGCCTCTGACAACTACTCCGTGACCTCTCAACAATTTTTCAATACTACTGTCACACCTACCCTCTTTCTCCAGCGCATGCAACTGCACAATTCTGGATATACTATCTCTGCTACGAAGGCCAAGGTCGTCTGTCGTCTAGACTTGCTAGGCTTCACCAGTCGCCCATAGAAGTTATCTAGCATTCAAGGCAAGCGAGTGCCGACACGCTCCGCTCTTCGCTGGTCCTCGCAATCTTCAATCTCGAACCATCCGAAACAACAGCTATCCTATTGAGTCCATTCGACGACTCGGCGCACGCGTCATTATCGTATGTGTTCACAAAGACGAAGTGACCTCCCACCAAGCAGGAGCACGTCTGTACAGCAGCAGCGGTCAGTGTCGTCCGAAGAGCGCTCCCATAGTTCTCGCGGGCAATACGCCTCTTACCAATCTCCAGCCAATAGCTCGAGGGTGACTTCGACACACGCATCGACACACGCATCGACACCCACATCTGATACCACCCTCTCGCAAGCCTTCCCTCAACATCAGGGCCAATACCCTGGCGAGGACTTTGCTACACAAGGGTCGCAATTATACGCAGACGAGCAAGCAAGCTCCTGGCCCTCTCAACCAGCACAAACGATGACTCAGGTGTACTCGAGGCAGCCATTCGAGGCTCTTCCCACATACTACTACAATGGCAGCTCGCACTACTATCCACAGTACCAAGAGATTCAAGCTCAGACTTTCGAGCCTCTAAACGAACCCGTTGCTACGTACAAGTATCATCCGTCCTATGACCAACAGTCATCACATGATTACGGTAGTGCAGGAGGAAGCCATACGGATCAGTCTTCTTACACCTTGCAAGTAGAGCATGAAACGCTGTTTGGATCTCCCACTAATGTGTAACAGCAGAGCACCACTACAAGAACCTCTTCATCACTCTCAACCGCCCCTCTATGGTCCAGTGTATTCTGAGGATAGACAGCTACCACCACTACCATCACAGCCTCCAGTACCTCAGAATCCTACGTTCTTTCATGGTATTCAAGCATTGTCCTCACCACGTAGGGACAACCAAAGGCACAACGATTATCAGCATGGGTTGGCGTCCTCGTGGCAACAGACACTTCCAATCAGGGAAATACCTCCTTACGAAATGCCAACAGCGAACCAGCCACCTCGGCTAGTGCACCAGAACCCTGCTCCTCCACTTCCGATGTCTGCTCCACAGTCTCCTGAGACTAACACACGGTCGGTACAATCCGAATCACCCACCGCCATTCGCCGACAGAGCTCCAGGCAGGGCAGACGACCACAGCCAGTCCGATCGTCTTCTTCGTCAGCCATTCAACATGTTTGCACGGAGCCAGGTTGCCCATTGCTTAATAAAGTGTTCTCCACCTTTGGCAACTTACAGCGCCACAGACGCGAGAAGCATAGTATGGATCCACAGACTTATGCTTGCCCAAGGGGGTGTGGTATTACCTTCACAAGGCCCACGGCAAGAGAGAACCATCTCAAGTTTGACAGGTGCAAGCCGGTTCTACTAAGACGCTACGACACAGGCGCAGGGCCTTCGAGAAGAGGTGGCCATTGATAGGCGACGGTGGAGATGGAAGAAGAAGATCAAGAGAAGCATATACGGACAATGAATGCATGATGAATGGAAGGTTAACGCAGAGAGGAAGGTCTGGGAGTTCTTGGAGAAGACATTTACGATATGAAGATTCACAGAAGGCATTGCATGGACTGTCTTGATGCACATGAAGTAAGGAAGGTAGATGTCATGAATAGACCTCATATCCTAAATAAGTCACGTTCAGTCTTACTGCCAACGACGTGTGTATGAAAGGGGGTGGCAAATGTTGTCCTCTCCACTGACTCGGACCTCGCCACAGTATAGCTTTCATGAAGTTAGGCACTCTTCTTATATTTATGAATTCTTCATGCTTGCTACAGTCAATATCAAGATGTTCGACACCAACTTGTGACAAGTATTGACTCATATTGTCGTAACCCGGGCTCATCATCCCATCTTCGATTTCTCCGCTTATATCAACACCCTGGTCGTTCTTGCCATCTTATAGATCATCTTCCCTGATTTAGATCGACGCATCTCTATATTCTAACCATCACACTCAAAACAATGTCCATCGTCACTCTACAAGCTATGTACTATACCGAGAGCTCCAATACCTATTGTTTATCTGAATCATATCGAATACGGACGACTCTACGGTGAAATCAAATCCACGAATCATCATTGAACAACCATATTTCAGGATTCTCAGCCGAAGAAGCTGATTAGCTTGGGAATCGCTCGAACAGAATGGCGTCCATCTTTACGTTCGACCCTGACCCACCTCAACTAAGCTCTCCGTGGCTAGCAACTGATCAGCCTGGTATCATTGATGAGGATGCAACCAGGGAGAATCTGTCAGTCGAGACTCATAGCAGCCATGTCGTATCAAGCTCGGACGTCGCCTCCAAGTTGAACATAATGAGGCTCGATGCAGAACCTCAGGATGGGCCGACTGAGTATAAGCTCCACCTACTCCTCCGGCCTCGACGGCAGGTAATATCTTCCAGTACTGGAAAACATATGCCTGGTTCGAAGTTGCCGAAGCTCCAACCCATGCCCCTACCAGGAACATCGGACCAGACGACTCCGTCAACACCGATACTGCAATACAATGGATCACGGCAGCATCGTCTTGAACAATTGACCACACAACTGCTATGGAGATTGCAGCAGTCTTCGCCATATCACTCGACAGCTGCAGACAGTATAATATTGCCTTCGTTACCTGAAGCGACACCTCAACTCCAAGCTCCACAACAGCTTGCGAAGCTCCTCCCTGGGCTAGAAGAAAGTAAAGGAGCTCTCTATGAAATTGGTGTTGCTGACGACGGGACCTTAGTCGGTCTTACAGAGAATGAGATGGGAGAGAGCTTAGACAATCTCCGAGCTATGGCAGCAAGTCTTGGATGTGATGTGAAAGTGCTACGAATGGTCGAGGTTGGCGAATGTGAATACTTTGACAGTGATGACACTGCTGGCGTCAATTTACAACAAACTCCTTCACTTGCTAGAAAGGGCAAGTTAGTTGTGGCTGAAGCTTACGTCAAGCCCATGTTAGACGGCCGTAGTACGACATTCGCAGCGGGATCTCTTCAAGACGAAACTGCAGATAATATTGATCCTGAGGCAACATTGGCTGAACCGACCTCGGCTAATGCCTCCGAAAAAGAACAACTTCGAGTTTCACTTACTGGAGCTACGACTTCCGGCAAGTCCAGTTTGCTAGGGACACTATCTACTTCGACGCTTGATAATGGACGGGGTAAAAGCAGATTGAGCTTGCTCAAGCATAGACACGAGATCGCTTCAGGAATGACTAGTTCAGTTGCACAAGAACTCATCGGCTACAACGATAAAATATCAGCCAATGGCAACACGGAAATTCAGGTTGTTAACTATGCCACTGGCAATGTATCTTCTTGGGACGATATTCATGCTTCTTCGGCTTCTGGAAGGTTGGCCTTCTTGTGTGATTCAGCTGGTCATCCTCGATTTCGCCGAACGACAGTAAGGGGTCTAGTAGGATGGGCACCACATTGGACTATGATGTGTATAGCAGCTGACACCAGTTCCGAAACCAAAGTGCAGGACAGTCCACTATCGTTTGCTGCTGATGATGCTGGAGCACCGGCTTCGGTAGCCAATATTGCTATGGCACACCTGGACTTATGTCTCAAGCTTGAATTGCCACTAGTTGTTGTGATAACCAAATTCGATGCTGCAACAAAAGACCTGCTGCGTAAGAATCTTTCTGATGTGCTGACGAGGCTAAAAACAGCTGGTCGACGACCACTGATGATCAAGAATAGCTTACGGAACAGCACTGACGAGGAGTTGAAGGTCGTACATCACGCAGAACAGGAAGAGATCAAGGAGATTTGCGCTTCACTGGCTTCAGATCCTGTCACACAAGTTCCTATACTATTCACCAGCGCTGTCAGGGGAATCGGAGTTGACAAGTTGCATGCACTGCTTCGTTATCTCCCGATCATTCGTGCTTCATCGGCTTCAGTAGTAGCTTCATCTGATGTTCCTACAGCACGCAATGACTCAGTGGGCTCATCAAACACACTCTTCCACGTCGACGACACCTTCAATCTGCATGCTAAGTTTTCCAGTACAAACCTTGGCGACTCTGCTCGCAATAAGGCTCTCATTGTCAGTGGCCATCTGTCACAAGGCAATATCTCCATTGGTGACGATCTCCTCCTTGGTCCATTCTCTTGGACAGGAAGTGCTGAAGAAGATGATCAACATCGTCGAAGCGGGATAACACAAACAAACGACGCCTTTCTCTCCCCTCGCTCTTTTGGTGAAGCACTTCATCGCTCCACAGCAATGTCTCGTGCCCGTCCTCCAGAAGAAGAATGGGTACAGGTAAGAGTGATCAGTATACGCAATCTTCGACTGCCTGTCCGGGAACTGCATACCAATCAAGCTGGAACAATTGGCATAATTCCTGTCGGACCTGCCGCGCATCAAGATCTGGTTATACGGAAAGGCATGATCCTTGCCGGCAAAGATGTACGTCCGGAAGCCTCCCATGCATTTACAGCAGCCTTCGATATAGCCGAAGCCAGTTCCGTCTTCGTCGGGTCAATGGTGATTATCTACTCTGCCACAGTCCGCGCAGCCGCTAAGGTAGTTGCTGTACAATTGCAGGACGATGGCAGCACCAACGACGGTAAACATGACGACTCCGGGTCTACCTCAGACGAAGACGGCTTCGGCTTCAACTTGGACGAGGAGATCCTTCCACATTCTTCAGCAAATATAGACGAGCAGATGATTGAGCAAGCAGCGGGGATCCTGGTCACGTTCCAGCTTCTATCATGCAGAGAATGGATCGGTGTAGGTGCCAAAGTACTTGTGATGCCTGGCGGAAGCGTGGGACAAGGTCTGGTCGGCGTGGGAAATAGTTCGAGGCAACAGGAACGGGGCAATAGTGGGGTGGCGGGGCTTGATGGGTATGTAGGATGGGTTGTACAGAGGTTTGGTTAGAGTGACTCTGGTGTTCTCCATCATTTTGGATGTATGCCTTTATTCATAAACGACACTGAAGGAGGACACAGAACGTGATCGCAGTGCTAGCTCAGCTTAACATTATAGGTGGATGTAAGGGGAATGAAGACGTAAGAAGGATTATATTGGTTTGATAGAGGAGACGTCTATATGGCTTCTTCTCAGTTGAACAGTCATCCTGAGGACATTTGATGGAAAGGGGGTTCTGTAAAAGCTTTGACCACCATCAACGGCAACTTCCGTATTTTCAGCCCACACTCATACAGCGCACCAACTTTGAAACCTCTCCATCCTGTACATCGCTCAATTTCCACAACGACAGACTCTTTCAGGACACACACCTCTCATCCAACACATAATTCAACATGCCTGGAACTAGCGTTCGCGATGTCGAGGTCAGTTATGCCCACAATCAGCTCGGCCTGAAAAAAGACTACGCACCACGGCGCAAGAATCAGAATCAAGAACAAACACACTAACCCGAATAACCAGGCCGGCAAGTTCATCGACGCCTACGCCGCCTTCTTGAAGAGACAGGGAAAGCTTCCCATACCTGGTACGACCGATCCATGAAAGAAAGAAAGATGATGGCGATGTTCAGGCGCTGGACGCCTACACCTCCCAATCACAAACAATTTTCGCTGCATGACATATCCTACCTGAATCCCGTTACTGGGGGATAAAGTCGTCAGCAACAACGTTCACTGACGCGTATATCTACAGGTTGGGTCGATACTGTCAAGACTAGCCACGCCGTAAGAGATCATCATCAGTATGTCCCAAAGAAAAATTTAGTACTAACAACGTCTCAGAACGAGCTTCCTCCCCAGAACATTGACTGGTTAGCCACATTCCGCTTCCTCATCCTGTTCCTAGCATCAGCAACCTAACAATAAACCAGGTTCTACGTCCGCGCCGCCGCGGTCGCCCGTCACGTCTACATGCGTAAGACCGTCGGTGTCGGCCGTCTACGAAAAGTTCACGGTTCCGCCAAGAACCGCGGTTCTCGCCCATCCCATCACGTCGACGCCTCCGGATCCGTCGACCGCAAGATTCTTCAAGCACTTGAGAAGATCGGTATCGTTGAGATTGATGAGGAGAAGGGTGGTCGCAGAATTACACAGGCTGGTCAGCGTGATTTGGACCGTATTGCTATGTCGACGATTGAGGCTGAGGAGGAGGATGACGAGTAGATTATGTGTTGAAGATCAAAAATCGAAATACTGTCTGGCTGGGTATGATGAGCATATTATGGCGCTTTGGGTGCAAAAAAGTTTCTTTTCTCGACTGCTACAAGCTTTATGATCCTGCTTGTGGTGAGAGAGAAGGTGTCGTCATCTTACGAGTAGCTGAGTGCAGCAAAATCATACTAAGCACTCCTGCATCTCTCATAAAGCCTTTATGCTGCTGACAATATTGTAATGTCAATCCAATGTTCTGCATGTCATGCCTCAAAGATAATCATGCCCTTCTCTCTTTTGAAAAGAATTAGTGACTCCTCACACAACCTGCCCATAACTCTCTTCGTATGCAATGTGAAACCGAAGTGATCAATCCATCAATCAATCCTCTCCATATCCCCATAGTACATCAGCACAGCAAGTTTCACAGCCCTACCTAGTTCACCTTGATTCCTCATCTTGGCCAAAACCCAGTCTACTACAACTCCTCCACCCTTCTCCCTCTCTTTCTCCCCAGTCCCAGCTTTTTCGTAGACTTATGACTGCAGCAATGTGGTACCCTCTCTTTGAATATCTAGTGAAGTAAAAAGAGGGAACTTTGGCCCTGTCCTGTCCTGGTAACATTCCTGTTCCTCCACCATGCCAAGTGTCGTGTGATGATGCATCTGACGTACTATACGTCTTGGCTACACGGACCAGGGCATGTGCGATTCAATTTAGCAAAAAGGTAACAGCCTCTTGCTTCCTCTTTCCCTGAGCTCTGACGAACTGCTACCCTCACAAACCCAAAACCAACTACAACATACAACACTCACACCACCACCTCCTCCTCACGTACGATACAGCCAATCCAACACAAACGATGGATTTTGTGAAAAACCTTACCGGCAACGGGAACAACAACGACTCAAAGATCGGTCAAGCTCCTATCCCGACTGGCGATGTGTCTCGAGCGCAATCTGGTGAAGCAGGAGGTTTCCTCGGTGGTCTCGGGGAACGCTTCAATTCTGCTGCTGGTGGGGGTGCGGAGGGGGAGAAGAGAGAGGATTTGTTGGACAAGGGTATGTTTTATTTGTCTGTGTGATGTGATGTGCATGTATTGTGATGCCACAGAAATATGGGTTCGAAAGGGTTAGGCAGTTATTGTGGAAGTCATGGTGCCGGGTGACAGCACGTCCGTGAACCAGCAGCATGAGATCGCTACACATCCCATACCAAAGTACAAAGCATCCCATCGCCACACTAACATCACCTCCTCCCCTTATTCACAGGTGTCGACTTCGTTCAAGAACGCTTCATGGGTCAAGGCCAACAGAGCAACGAGTCCGCCTTTGAACAGGCCAAAGACGAGCAGATTTCTGATTACATCAGGGGACAGTACAAGGGTATGACGGGCACGGACTTTCCTGTAAAGGATAAATAGATGGGTTGTCTCGTAAGGAGGCGAGTAGATGATGTTGGAGCAGTTGAGCATGCCAAGGTCTACAGTCTACAGTATACTCGAGGGCGTGGCAGACATCGTTGTCAGGCTGCCAATAACGTTTGTTCAGGTGGGTATAATATTTGCTTGTTGTGTGTGTTCAATTCATTACAGCATGTAGACTTTGAGACGTCCATCCCTTCATCTCGACTTTGCGTCTAGTCTCTTCAAATCATGAACTCTCTCCTCTTTTCTCCTCTGTGACTGCCCAGTCACAATTATCTCCACATCACCTACTACCCATTCTAATCACACCCGCCGCAACCAACTTCTGAATCTTCGTCTTGATGACCGGACTCTTCATATGATCCTGCAACGCCTTCGGATCCCCCTTGGCCTGATTCAAAATACTCTGCATGACCGGATCCGCCAAAATCGCCGAAATCTCAGGATCACGCTGAATCCTCTCCATTGTCTGCTCTTCCGTCTCGCCCTCGTTGGCCGAAAACTGTGCTTGCAGTGCTTTTTGCTGCTGCTGTTCGATTTCGCGGAGGTTGGCACCAGTCTTGTCGGCTTCCATGGCTTCGGTGCACGTGTCGACGCAGCGCGAGTACTCGCGCATGGCGAAGAGGGCTTGGGCTTTGCGGAGGTAGGCGCGGATGAAGGAGGGGTCGCGCTTGATAGCGTCGTCACAGTCGGTGACTGCAGATGGGAAAGCGAGGAGTTTGATGAAGGAAGCGGCGCGATTGCTGTAGCCACGTGGGTCGTCGGGAGCACGTTTTGTCATCTCGGTGTAAGCTTCTACTGCAGCGGGCCAGTCTGCTTCTTTGAACTTTTGATTACCTAGTTCGCGGGCCTTTTCGGCTTCTTCGGGGCTGACGTAGGCGTTGCGGTCGGAGATGATTTTGTTCTTCTCGGCGGCACGGAGTTTGGCGAGGATGTCGGGGGTGCGGTGTTCGGTGAGAGATTTTTGGTAGTTGAGAACTGCTTTGCCTAGGTCGCCGAGCTTTTCGTAGGCTGATCCAATGCGACCAAAGGCTTTTGCGATGATTTTGAAGTCGGCGAGGACTTCGCGGCCTTCTGAGATGGCTTTTTCGCAGGCCTCGATACAGCCTTCGTAGTCGCCCTTTTCGAATTTGGCGGCGCTGAGATTGGTGAGGTAGGTGATGTCCTTGTGGAGTTCCCAGGCTTTTTCGTAGTGTGAGATTGCGGCGTCGAATTGACGTTTCTTGTAGTTTTCTGTGCCGAGCTTCTTCTGTTCGTCTGCTTCTTCTTTTGCCTTTTGCTTTGCTGCGGCTTCCTCGTCTACTGGTTCTGGCTCTGGTTCTGGTTCGGGCTGCTTCTGTTGTTCTGGTTTGGAAGACGGTGCGTCTGGCATTGCTACATCTTCTTCCTGATCTCTTGAGCTGGACTGCGCACCACCATCTTCACCACCAGTGCCCATCGACATGTCAATACCAAGCAACACACTCAACACTGACATCATCCTTGGATCTCCTAGAGCTGAACCAATGGCACTTGGGTTGTTCTTGAGAGTCTGCAGTTGTTGCATGAACGATGGATCTCCTAACAGCTTGCTTGTCCTGGGATCTTTTGCGAGCTTCTGGTATAGGTTTGGGTCGTTGAACATGTTGCCTAGTCCTCCCATTGGATCGGCGCCATCCGCTTTCGCTTCAGACTCAATAGCACGCTGAACTGAATCACGACCGGACTTGGCCTGAGCATTGTTTGCATCAAGCTTCAATGCCTCTTCGTAAGCATCTAAAGCACCGACAAGGTCACCTTCTCCATGAAGAGCTCCACCTTTTCTGCTCCAGCCTTTTGACCAGTCTGGCTTGATTTCTGTAGTCTTCTTTGCATCTTCGAGAGCGTTCTTCCAGTCTTTTAGTGAAGCATATGCACCGGATCTGTTGGAGTAGAGGACGTGATTGGAAGAGTCTAGCTCAATGGCTTGTGAGAACTTGTCGACAGCTTCTTGGAATCTTTTTTCGGTAAAGGCTTTGTTGCCTTCTGCTTTAAGCGCGTCCGCCATGATTGTGAGGGAATGTGTATTAGGAGATGGAGGTTATGTATCGGAAATGCAGATGAAACAGAGACGATACAGAAAGACGAAAAGATTGTTCGTGATTGTTATATGTTTGTTTCACATTTGTTGCTTCTAGCATTTTCCAGACGAGACCCTGACCTTCTTTACCCCACCTCTAGGCTCTGAGACGCTAAGCAGCCATCCACCATCTAAGCGCTATTGACCGTGAATACAGCCCTATCTGCTTCTATAGTGTCGAGACTATGTCGAAAGGGTATAGCAAGGTGTAGATGATAGTATCCTCTTATACGCAAAAGCGACGGTGGAGTTGATAGAAAGTAGGAATCGGCTACGAGAACCACTGCTGTTTGGCATGTGGCAGCCGTGACGTAACAGCCAATCTTGCGTTGTCCAGGCACAGTCGAGCCCTCTTCTCTGACGAACTCCAACTTGTATAATACCTTGGCCTCCTCTGTGCTCCTGTCCTTTGCATTCATCTCTCACATCTCCAATACACTACCGCCACAATGGGACTCCTTGACAAGCTCAGAGGTCACAAGAAGACCAAGTCTACCTCCGAGACCAGTAAGCTTTTTCTGAAAACCCATACTTTAGATCGCCGTCGCATTGTGAATCCATATCAAGCCAATACTACTTGCGTACCGTGTGCTTACCTGTGTACTTATCGCAGAACCCACTCCTACCTCGTCCACCTCAAACTCAACCTCCTCCTACACTAGTCCCTCCAACGCCGCGACTGGCACCACCGCACCAACCTCAACCTCTTCCTCCCGTGCTCCCCAAGCAGGTTCCAGCGCCTATGACAGCACTCCTGTCGCTTCCTCCACTGGCGCCGGTTACGGTGCTGCTGGCGCTGGCGCTGGCTACGGCTCTTCCACCTCCGATTACGCATCCACGCCGGCCGCACCCGCTCCCAGCACAAACTATGGCAGCAACACCGCACACTCGACTTCCAAGAGAGGCGGTAACGTCTACTTTGAGCTCTCTGTAAACAATGGCCCTACTGCGCGTATTGTGTTCAAGCTTTACGATGATGTCACACCCAGATGTGCTGCCAACTTCCGTGCTCTCTGCACTGGTGAGCAAGGGTTTGGTTATGAAGGATCTAGCTTCCATCGTATCATTCCTGGCTTCATGATCCAGGTAAGTTCTATATCGCACCCATTTCGATTTTCCACTGCGCACGAAACAATTCAAAGACACAAAATAAAACGACACAAAACGTGATCAAACCTATGACAAAAACTAACTGCTCTTCCCAGGGCGGTGACTTCACCCACGGCGACGGCACCGGCGGTAAATCAATCTACGGCGACAACTTCGATGACGAAAACTTCACTCTCAAGCACGACCGCCCCTACCTCCTCTCCATGGCCAATGCAGGTCCAAACACGAACGGCTCTCAATTCTTTATCACGACAGTGAGATTTCTCTCTATCTTACTTGTATTTTGTATTCACTAACTCCGCGAAGGTGCCCACGCCACATTTGAATGGAAAACACACGGTATTCGGCGAGGTGGTCGAAGGCCAGGAATTCGTTGCTGCGATTGAGAGTCTTGGAAGTGACGACGGAACGCCAAGTAGCGAGGTGGTGGTTGTCAAAGCTGGTGCTGTTTGAGAACAACGCAAGCAAGTGTGTGCTGAATGAAGAAAGCAACAAGTCATCTTGATTCTTGAGTATGATGGAGCTACAGGCGGGAAATGGGTTGTGGGAAGTGGGAAGTGGTAATTGGTGGATAGTGAGTGAGGTCGTTGTAACCATTTCTTTGATACCCTGAATGAAGCAAAAATGTCTTAATTTGTTCTTCTGCTTTAACACTAAAACCAGTGGATAACTGATTTGTATGTATACGAAGTCGACCGACAAAAGGTACGAGTATTGCAACATTTGTCTTTTTTCTACTTCACAGGCTTTTGACTGCGTTTCGTGAATTTTTGAGGCAGCGCGATCGCAAAATCACCAGAGGAAACTGAGGACGGCAAGGTTCAGTACCATTCGAGTGTCTAACATCGTCATCTCGACTGTACCGATCTATACACGCTACAACACACAATACATTCACATCCACATTCACATTCGCAACCACATCCGTTTCCCAGTCCACAAGAAAGTAGAAATAGAGTTGACATAGACTTCCTCTCCAACTTACCAGACTTGATTTGGTTGTTTCAGTATAACATCTTTGCATTGAATTGGATATAGCTCGGGCTCGTCTTGCTTCTTTATGTACTTTGACGATAGATAGATAGCACAACGTAGATCTATATTTACTTTGGCCCTGCCTGCTTCGATGACTTGAGACAGAAGGTATGTATGCGAATTTTTAGCCTCCGATTATCTTGAAGTCGTGTCGTGTCGTGTTGTGTCGTGTCGTGTGTTTCCCACGCGACGATAGGAGGTGATTTCGGCCGTGAGTGGATTATCGTCTTCTCAGGCTATTGCTGCGCGGCTGTTGTGGCTTTTCGTACAGAGGCTGTTGTTGCTTGTTGTACAGTTCGCTGTTTGTACAATCAGCAAACTCCTGCATGCTACCTTTGTTGTGTATTTGTCATCTTTAACAGATCTACCAACACGCACTTGCTCGCAAGAGGCGAGGCTATTGCCACACTCAGCACAGCGCATATAGATCGCCAAAGAAACCAGTGTTGTCGGGATACCACCACGCTACAGTTCATGTACCCTTCAAAGCCATGATGCCCAGAATCTGCACTTCGAGCTCTTTCCTCTCCTTCTCGTCAGGTGCCCCATTCATGACACTGTTACCACCACCTTTACCACCGCCTTTCTTGGCATTAGCAGTATTCGGTACAGGCAATTTATAGACTTTGCGTATCAGTGCAATATCGCTATGTTGTTGGATCAAGGCGTTGGTGAACAAGACGGCGGTTCCAGTGATGGAGGACGTAAGAAAATCTTGAATTTGTGTTTGAGCTTCAGAGGTATGATGGGGTTGTGGTGCAAATGGAGGAGTTGGCTCGTTGGTTGTGGCGTTGGTGGATGTGACGTCGGTGGATGGTGGTTGTGGCGGTAATGAGGAGGAGTCGATTATTTTGATAGCGAGGAGGGAGGTGGTTTTGTCGGAAATGCCGAAGCGGCGTAGTGTGTCTGCGATCTGTGTGGTAAGATGGGTATTAGTTTGCTGGTTCTTGATCTGTTTAGGAGCTCTTCAATGTATCTCAATGAGGCAGAAGAATTTCCGCGTGCTGCTTCCACTCTGAACACACTTACATTATTATTCGGTCCCAGACTAAACACAACCTCCGAATGCACATTCCGTGTCTTCAATCTCCCAGCCATCCAATCGTTCACAGCACGGAAAATTGCCGTCAAAATGTGTGTCGTGGAAATTAGAGTGGTCGCATCGATGAAAGCGTAGTCGTAGTCGTGGTTTGATGCGAGGAGTTGGGAGCGGATCTCGGGGCTGTTCGTGACGGAAGTGTGCAGGGAGGCGAATATTTGGATGTGTGGCGGTAGGTGGGCGAGGTGGAGGGGAGTGACATGTGCCATATTTTTGTATGCGGGGTGGTTAGAGTGAGTTAGTGGGTGGTTAGAGGCTGGGCTGTGATGTGTTAGTCTACCTTCTTTCATTTTGACACGGGACTAGAGAACATCTTCGCAACGTCGGAAGAGGATAAAGATGCTACAAGGTGGACACCAAGGGCGAAAGACGGCTAAGATGGTAATGATGTCTTGCCTGGTATAAGCGTTCGAACTCATTATAACCAGGTAACGACCCACAGCGCGCCACGAATTGAGACAACTATCGTCCACCTGGTATTTTCCGTGAGAGGCGCAAATGCATGGGCGACCGTCCTCTTCAGACACGGGCGATAGCATAGTTTCGGCTAGTGGATCATTGTCACCGTACATTCACTAGCACACAGTACACAGCATCTTTCTGCTTTTCCCTTGGTCTGTATGGATGAAATTCACTTAGCTACTTACAGTCAATGAGGTCAGCGAGCTCCAACTTGTGGCGACAACTATGTAAGGACCAAGTTGTCGAGGTGATAGGAGCTGTATAAGACTATTTAAAGGAAGTGCCTTAGTTCTTCTTCTAGACTTTTTCGAGGAGGTCGAGAGATGCTCGAAAATTGCCTCATTCGGAAGGAGCTGATAAAGTTCATTGCGTCCTGTTAAGAACTCTACCGGATTTCTCCATGGCAAGTTCCTTCCTCCCAAGACCTCACGGTACTCAAGTATGCAATGTCCACTCCCATATATCAGCACGGACCAGTAGAAAGACCAGAAGAACCGTCACACCATCAGCAAAGACCAGTACCTCCACCTGAATATCCTGCCCAATACGTGGCCGAGAAACGGCAATATGCTGAGCCGGAGACCGGTCTTCATCGTGATCTAAACTCATTGCTCAATCCTGAGCCTGATGCCAATCAGCCGCGGAGCAGCGGGCCACCTCCTTCGAAGAAACGAGCTACAACCTCGTCGGCACGTACCGGTCAGGCGTGTGATCGATGCAAAGTAAGTCTCCGATGACCTTCAGCGCCTTCACTTCTCCATGCCACTGAAACTAACACAACTTACTACTTCCAGAATCGCAAGATAAGATGTGATCCCAACCCTGATGGCTGTATGCCATGTCGCCAAAACAACACAGAGTGTAAGACAACAGACAGGATAACAGGAAGAGCTTCTGTTCGAGGACATGTCGACCTTATGGAAAGAGACAATGCCGTCATGAGGCAGCACATCTTAGAGCTAGAGGAACAACTTAGACACTTGGGTGTTGAGCCGAAGACCCTGCCAGCATTCGCTCCACCAGCAAGTACCAGTTCTCCGGCCGGCTACGCTGTCACTAATGCAACGAGTCGAGCACAACAAAATCAGGACGAAAACTCACAGTGGAAACAGTCACCCATCGACAGTGCCAGAGCAACAACAGATTCTCCGCGGGCGCAAGCAGACACATATCTTGGTGTTTCGCCATATTCCGAGGGTCTCAGCGCCGTGAAAGGCATGTCGATGTCGCTATTTGGCGTAGAATTTGATATTGGCGAATTCATCACAGAATCAACCAGCGAAAGAGTGAAGATGATGTCATTGGAGAGTACACTGGATGCAATGTTTCTCATCGCTCGATCCGGACAAAAACCGAAGGCTGATCTGCCTGCAACGTATGAAGAGTGTAAAGGCTATGTGAACTGGTACCTTATCGCCATCAATGCGTATTACCCAATTCTTCACGCTCCTGCGTTCAATAGTCTTGTAAGCTCAAATAATTGACTCTGTATCTGCCACAACTGACACCGCCTCGCAGATCAACAAACTCTACAATGAGAATTATCAACCGACGATCCCAGAAACTGTCATGATTCACATCATGCTGGCCATTGTGAAGTATCTTTACGGAATCAAGATGGAGAACAAGGAGCTTGGAAACTCGCTTGTGACTGAATCAATGGGACATTACCAATATACACTCAATTTCTGGAAAGAGATGCTCTCCAGCAGGACCGTGGCAGATGTGCAAGCACTCACAATGACCTGCGTATTTGTCCGCTGGCTAGCAAGTCCAGACAACGCATGGTCTGTAACCAACACTGTGTTCTCTCTCTTGATTGATCGAAGGTATAACTATCGCCCTGCTAAGCCATATGACCACTCCTCATCAAAGGAGGAAATACTTGAACAGGAACTTCAGAAGAGGCTTTTCTATGCCGTTCTCAGTCTTATGGTCAAACTCAATGGTAGACTTGGTCGACCGATGTCTATCAAACGCGAAGATTACGATGTCGAGTTTCCGAAACTCCTCAATGACGATCTAGAAGAGGCGGAACCTGGTCACGAACCACATCAGTGTAATTTTTACATGATCATAGCCATGGCACAGGAAGCTGAGATCAACCTCGACATGTACAGCACGATTTTTGCGCTTCATCCCACGATGGATTACGAGAAAGGCATTACGAAGCTAGAGCGGAGAATGGAGCTGTTCAGCAAAGGCTTACCTAACATAATCAACAGTGAATCGCTAGCACACGGTAAGGCGAGTGGCTTGATGAAGGCAAACGCTTTGTGGATGGAGTATGCAAATTACGATTTCCAGATCAAGCTACACCACCCTGCTCTATGCCGATCACGAAAGCCCGAAGTGATCAACAGAAACCTTGATATATGTGTAAAGTCATCTCAGAAAGTGCTGGAATTGCTGATCAAACTCTGGGACGAGGGAAGCAATGACCCGACATGGGCTGTCATCACCGATGCAGCAGCGGCTATCTTCACACTACTCTATGCTTTATGGGAGCGGAGAGATCAAACAACGCTGAACGACTGGTCAGAATTGAAGACGACCACCGATATTGCTATTCCGGTAATTGGTGAACTCGCCACCATGTTCGGTACGTAGAGTGTCCTCGTTGACCAGAACTCGTGAACACCTACTTACCTTTTGATGCTAGGATGTGGAGCTGGGTTTCGAGAGAGTCTACAGAAACATGTTGACAGTGCACTCGAACATATAAGACGACATCATATGGAGAAGACAGTCGTCGCAGCGGCCGCAGCTGTGGGGGCCGAATTGAACAATCCCCTTTCGAAGCTATCGACCTTCTCGGTGCCTGTGTCTGAAGATGTCAAGCATAATCCAGGGAGTGACAAAGCTCACTACGTTCCAGCGACTTCGACCCGTGATCAGCAAGACACGCCAGAACCAACTCCGCTTTCTGTGACACAACACAACCACTCATCAAACTTACCATTACCGCAAGCACATGCGTTCGCGCCCTACAAATCACCTTCCTTTGAACAACCCGCGCTCCATCAACACGACTACAATACTTACAATCCAGCTCCAAACGCGGATGCAAATTATGCGATGCTGCACACCCAGCACCCTGGCTACCCCCAATCCACGTCCAACCACGATAACAATTACAATCACTCTTACAACTCACATCTCTCGTGGCGAGAGTGGGCTGAGAGTGCCCGCGAACACAGTACCAATAATCCAGCAGGTCAAGCATACATTCCTACTAGCGACTCTATCATGAAAGCTCGAGAATAGCAATAATAGCGTCACTCAGGAGTTGCATCAGGCAGGCTAGACATTGGGCCACGACAGCTCAACCGTCCAGCAAATGCCCTCGTCCACGAATGGTGCGGGTGCTTTCTCGAATGTGATTCCTGACGTGCATTTTCATGCTGCTATGGCAGAGCAAAGCTGGACGCCCAGTAGTGGCCAACGTCCGTTGAATAATACGCATCAATCGCCTATCAGCCATGGACAGCAGCTGCAGCACCAAGGGTGACAAGAAGAGCATTTGTTGCTGGTCAGGATCTTTTCTCCGCGTGCAGTATGACATGGCCAGTGCCCAAGCAGCGTACGTCACACTACTCGATTGTAGTACTTCTCTGGCCGCAACATCGACTGGAGGAAAAGAAAGGACCGGAAGATCTAGCAAGACAAGTAATGGAATGAGCATGGTATAAGTGTATGAAAATGAGGTAGCTGAGAAATACTCGGAACAAACGAACCACGTCGAAAGGCGTATATCAATCATTAATGTAATGCGGAGCGAAATATAAGATGGTCCACTGGATATTCTCAGAGTGTTTACGAAAACGCCATAGTCATCAAGTACAGCTCCCTCACTCCACCCCATCTCCATGTTCACCTACATTTCCCACTTCCATCCCTCCAGACATCCTAACAGATCATCCCACCCATCCTCCCTTTACTCGTCCTCAACCCTCCATTCGCCAAAACAACCGGACTCTTCCACCCTCCTCCCTCTCCTTCCTCCTTCCCACCCTCAACCCGAGCCCACGTCGCGCCCAGCCCCGTCGGCTTCATATTGACATACAACGCCTCCCAGTTGCCCCTCTCCGCCTCAAAAACCTCATGACTGAGCCCAACCCAATCCAGTCCATGCCCCTTCCACCCCTTCTCTCTCTTTTGTTTCTCCTCCTTCTCAGCCTGGCCCCACCACTTCCACGCCGCCATATGCGCAGCCCCGTGCGCGAATCGTGAAACGTCTTCTTTACTCCGGAAATACAAGATTGTCACTAATTGGTTACTGGTGCTGCCGCCGTCGCTGGCGTTAATGCTAGTTGAAGCACCGAGAAAGCCGGTTTCCGAGGCGTTGGCTTCGAGGTGGGCGGTCAGGGTCTGGAAGTGGTCGCCGACTTCTTTGAAGGCGGGCGCGAGGATGCCGAGGGGGTGGTGGGAGCGAGCGCCCAGGATGACGATGCAGACCTTGGTGCTGCCGGGTTGGAGCGTATCGTCGTTTGACTTGGATGGACCTCGAGGGAAGATGGTAGTCGTGTGCCCTGGCACGATGCCCTCAGCGGCGGGATTCTGGATGTAGTTGTAGGATTGTAGGAAAGTTAGGGTGATACGGTAGAGCAGCAGGGTGATTGTGGGAAGAGCGGCCAGGTAGTTGCGGACTGGCAGCGTGAAGACGATGCATTGCAAAAGTGCGCCGAGAGCGAGCCAGGTGGAGATTGTGAGTTGGTTGCGCAGGACGGAGAGGCCGAGTGAGGCGTTGTTTGCGATGAGTTCGGATGAGGGGCGCGTGGTGTGCAGGGTTGGGAAGAGATGGTTTGGTGCTAGGGAGGATGGCATTGTTTGTGTTGTGTTGGATTGGGTTGTGTTTGAACAATTTATCACACTATGAAAGTGTTTGAAGTGTTGATCGTTTGTTTCAAGAGTGTTTCTGTTGCTTATGTTGTGTTGTAGTGGTTTGTGAATGATGAAGATATGATTTTTTCTAAGGACATTGCGACAGTTCTTATATTGGAGTACGGCTACATCACGGCCGTGTTGCACGGATTAAAGAGGTTGTTACATGTCAGCGCGGGACAACAACTTGGGATAATGAGACTTGACGATCGGAATGAAAGTTGAGTAAAAGGCTTACGGCCGTTCTAGAAGTACGGGCGTTGTATACATGTACCCGTTGATTTCGAAGGACATCATCTCGAATCAAGCAATAGTCTTGTCGACCAAGCATCTGCTCGGGCTGGTTAAGCTATCGAAGACACTCATAGTATTGATCGTTACCCGTCAGGACAATTCGACGTTGACGTGGTCTGATATGCAATCTCATCGCATTCATGCTTTTGCTAGAATACAACATAAACTTCGTGTCTATACTTCCTCCTTACTGTACCGTACAGCTTGATCAGCTCAGCCAGAGCCAAGCGACAAGTGCTCGATATCATTACAACACACATCTTCGTATTCGCCGAAAGTGGCCTACCTGGAAATTTCATAATGCAGAAACTCCTCAGATCCATTCCCCATTCTTTCACGCCGCCCATGCTTTATTTCCTCTTCGTAACAACCTTGGTAATGGCATGTCTGATGATAATCCCCGCCTTTTCAATTTCCTTCTTACTAAGCCCACTCGTAACACAAACTTTTAATGCAGGCTGTGGTTGCCATCCTTGGTCCTTTGGTGCAATACCGAGAGGAGCAGGCATCGCCTTCATACGCGTTATCAGCACGCCATTTGCCAGTGTCTATACGCAGCAACATTAGTCGTCTGGTTAGTCAATTGAAAAGGTATGGCACTATCACATACCTCATCCAAAATATCCTGCAACAACACTTCCTGATCCTGCAAACTCCAGCCTCTGACCTCAACGACCTCTCTTTTCAATACCAAGATCAGATTCGGATTCTCGGTCGCGCTTGTGCACCGCACCCATTCGCTTCTCGGGTCTAGTTGTGCTCGCATTGCCTTGATGTTTTCTCGTAGCGGCGCGATGTAGCTATCTGGGTTCTCCTGAAGCAACGCTATCGTCTCACTTGCTGTTGTGGAAAGCATGGCAGGCAGGGCGGCGGAGTAAGTATATGCGGCGGAATTGATACGTTGGTGCTCGATGATATCTTCGCTGCCGGCACAGAAACCTCCACCTGCGCAGAGAGGCCCAGCCAGGGAGCCAATGATCATGTCGACAAGAGTTGGGTCGACGTTTTGATGTTCTGTTAGACCAGCGCCCGTGCGGCCGAGGACGCCGTAGGACCAGGTTTCATCTAGGATGAGGCGGAACTTGTGGCGGAGTTTGAGTTCGATCTTGAGAATGGACGTTAGCGCTGTGGAAAGTTGTAGTATCGTAGACAGTCATACCAAAGCAGGCAGTTCACAGGTATCTCCGACATGTTCAAACATTCCTTCCGTCACGATGAACCGTCTTGTCAATGGCTTCCCAGACTGGTCTTTTACCACTTTCTGAAGCACCTTCTCCAGATCTGCCATATCATTGTGTTCGTACCAGTATACTCTACTTCTTGAGATTTGGATTCCTTTTCGGATAGCATAACTGACAGCCTTGTCCGCAACAATGATATCACCTCTTTTCGAGAACGAGGGTATGACGCTGGATATAGTCGAGAACGATTGCGCGTAGATGATACATGCGATTGTTCCGATGTGTGCTGCCACGTCTGCCTCCGTCTTCATGTGGACGTCTTGTGTGCCGTAAAAGCCAGGAGGACCGCATGGTCCTACACCATAATATCTCAATGTCGCTATAGCCTTCTCTTTTAGTTGTTCGTTGGAGACGAAGTTGTAGTAGTTGAGGGAGCCGAGATTGGTGACAGTCTTGCCATTTGAAAGACGTGTTCGTGGTCCAGTAGGTCTGAGGAGAGCATGAGCACATACACCAGCAAAGATCTTGGAGCGCAGTATACTTACCCTACAACAACAGGCCTCTTCTCCAGCTCCATCTCTTCGAAAGATGTCTGCCCCGTAATCAAGGGCTCCGGTGTCCAGTCTCCTACCAATTCATCGATTTCCTGGCCATACATAATCAGCGCGTGGCGAGATGGGCTGGCATTGTCAGACTCACAGCCTCAGTGAAATCAGCATAATTCTTCGACTTTTGCACGGAGTATGACGGTGCAAGGAGGTATCGGACGGCGAAGAGAAAAAGGAAGAGCTCAATGGCGGATCGGACGGGGTCGTTTTGGTAGCTGGATTTGATGTAGCGCAGGACAATGGCTGATCCGGGTATCTTTTGTATGTTCAGCCATGCATCGTGCGCGGTCTGCTCAACGGTGTGTTGGATCTGGGTGATGTCCATTTTGAGGGTTGTTGTCATGCGATCATTGTTTATTTGACGACGTCAAAAAGGTCAAGCTCGGCCTAGGCGATAAACATGAAACACTGCCAACGATTCAAAACAAAAGAATGCTTGGCAGGGGTTCATTGTTTCAGATATTCTGTCTGTGCGCAACACTACAAATAAGTAACGTCACCAGATGAATCTGCTGCACGATTACAACATGATCTGTGTGATTGTATCGCAAGCTCTGTAGATAGAAGCACAGCAAACATAACTGACTTCATCTACAAAAAATTGGGACTAAAATAACCAGATCGTTCTTGCAATCTGTCGGATGCCGTGTGGAAGTTGTCACTTATCTACTCCTCTATGTCATCTGCTTGCGGTTAACGTGCAGACACGAACATTGTCGGCTTCCCATCTGAATACAAGCTACTCCAGTTTTGACCAGCACATCGCTACAAGGCCACTTTCACTGTGCTAAAGTAATCAAGTACGACTACGAGAGCATCTCAAAATTCCTTTGTGGCTTTCGTGTCTGTTTGGGAGGTTTGAGGGCACGAGTGAGCGCAGACACTGCCGGAACGATGCAGCAATCTGCACAATGTCTCAAAGCAAACATGAAACATCAAACAACTCTTTGCCCCGCCAAGACCCTTGCCCACTTTCACTTCTCACACTAGATCTCTCTTCTTAAATACTCCTCTCTCCTCTCTCTCTTTCATCCTCTCTTCCCCTCTCTTCTCTTCTTCTTTTCCATCATCCATCAAGCCATCAAACTTATCCATCTCGCTCAATTGCTTGAGCCGCTACAGCCTCATTTAAGTCTTCGTCACCACTACCCAATAAGCAAACACTGCTTCGTCATGTCTATTCAACCAATTCCTGTTGAGCGTGATTGGGAGCTCGTTCGCGAGCTTGAGATGGAGAAGAGATTTGCTGTTCTCCAGGGTGCTATCGATAACATGAAGCAAGATCCCAAGTGCTCTAATGCGGCGGTGAAGCTCGCTTGGAACAGTCTTTTCGAAAGCTTCGAAATCGATCACATCAAACAGATGGCTAGCACCGCACCTCTTCCAGATGTCTCCAACGAAGCCGGTACCGACAACCGCACTGTCCTCGGAACGTCATCAGCTAAGGTTGCTCAACTTCCCGATCTCACCAACACTCTTCTTACCACCGTCTTCAACCTCGTCACTGGCTTCGTCTTCGCTGTCCACGCCATCTTCATGCAATGGGGTGTTCTCTTCCTCGCTGGTCAAATGGTCATGATCGAGTTCAACGACATGCTTCGCGAGGACATTGACAAACTTCTCGACGGTGAGGCTCCCGACCTCTCTTCTCCTGGTGTCCTTGCTATCATCCTCTGGACTCTCGAAACACTCATGGCACTCACCTTGACCTTGGTCGTCCAGGAGCAAAAATCTGACAAGAGCTGGGTCAGCTGGGCTTGGAAAGTTGGAAGCTGGGCGGTCGCACCATTCTTCGTTGTCGATGGTATTGCTGTCATCACTGTCATTCTATTCTTGACCAGCAACATGGACATTCAAAATGTGTGGGTCTCTCGTCTCTTGTACTCTTTGACCTCGATTGGTGGATATGTTGGTGGTCAGAGAGCCGTCGGAGTGGTTGGTGCTAACGTGCCAAAGATCAAAGCTTATGGCAAAGGCATCAGTACAAAGTTCGCAAACATGAGTGCTCGAGTGACTGCTACCATTGGTGGACCTTGGAGAGACAGTTTGCCTGCATCTTCTTCAGCAGTTGTAGACCCTGTCAAGTCGCGCGTGATAGTGGAAGACATGTTTGTCGATGAGTCTGGTGATGAAGAGAAGCACTAGAACGATATCAACTTGATGTGGACACCACATGGAGAGGGTATACGAGCAAGAGCAGGAGGAGGAATATGGGAGCAGAAGCAATGAAGGAAGTGTTCTTGACAGGAAGAACACTGCTATCGGACACAGTGTGAAGAAGACATCAAGGAGGAATATGCTTGATTTTGTGTATCGAGAGGGATGTGATAGTCGGGATGCACCAAGGTGCCTCAAGCATGCAAGAGTTGACGATCATTGTCAGGCAGTCTAATCATATAGACAATAATATATGCTCTTGCCTTTCTTCTTATAAAAGATGTTGTTGATACTACGACGAAACGGAAGGGCGGCAATATGATGTATAGGATTATAACCTTTCTTCTGCTTGGCCATCTCGATGTCTTAGCTGACGACGCATTATGCACAACCTCTCCACACGTGTGCATTAGGCTCGCTTCCTTCCTCGACCCGCCAAGCGCTGAGTTCAACGTTCAACGACCTTGACGACTTCATTAGTCCGTCCTTCCCCAGCCTCTCTTCATCCGCTTGTGCGTGTGTAGCTCGAGGTGCATGTCTCTGCTGGTCTCCTCGATGTCCAGCAGGTTTCGGATTTCCAGTGACCTCTCCCAGACTCGTTTCGGTTTCTAAATTTACGACTGGCTCGGACATACAACTCGAATTGCTTCGAACTCTCCCACTACAACGCTTGCCGATACTTCCATTATGACCGAGACAGGTCCATCTGCTGCTCTCCGAGCGGCCAGGCTTGCAGCTGGTCTGCCGGCTGTCGCTGAAAGACCTATACATCCACTACGAAGAGCAAAGAGTGACAGACAAGAGAGGCCGCAATCTTCTGATACCGACATGTCGGCTGCTTATCGTAACCTGCAAAATAGGATGGTCCTCAAGAGATCTGTCACCGTTAGCAATATACATAACAGAAAGTCTCTAGCAGGTGATGCTTTAACCAGATCCTGGACACCACCTCCCCCACCATACTCTACAAGAGAGAGATCAAGCACTACATCTTCCGGACCTTCGTTCCAAGACTTTGCTGGAGATGGTCGAGCAAGACGAATGATACCACCTCCTTTACAGCACCGTCTATCATCTAGTACAGCCACCACATCCGGGACTACATCGTCCCGTCTTAATGCCCTTCGGATGTTGGATTCTGAAAACACTCATCTCGGCACCTCGACCACTACTCTATCTACAACGACTGATTCTATACCAGCGAGCTTCAGATCGAACAATACCTCTGTTGCCTGGTCTGCAGCCGAGTCAAGGCCCTCGATAGCTTCGGCCAGCTCTAGCTCCTACAGAACCTATAACATCAGTGATTACGCTCCTCCTGCTCGTGCTGTTTCCACACCTATTTCATTATCGGAACCGCAGTCTTCAGAAAGGCCAATGACTGCACCTCTTCCAGGGACAGAGACTCCTACCACACCTCCTCCGACAGCTCTAGCACGTCGCTTTTCTAGGCGGCGGTCTACCTCATCGAGGAATAGTGGCATCAGTACACCTCCAGAACTGAAAGAATCCACAGCAGTACCAATGACGCCAGAACGATTGATGATACAACCTCCATCTCTACCGAGTCCCGAACTTCTCGCAAGTCTCGAACGCAGATTGAGCCAGAGCTATGCAACACAACCAGAGCGCAACTTTTCACCTGTACAATTGACTCGTTCTCGAAGCAACTCTGCACCTCGTGCTGCAGCTGGTGCTCGCAGATATCCGCAATTTCTACCATCGTGGGAAGTTCATGGCGGTGTACGTGGTAGCATATACGAAGAGGATGAAACGCCTTACAACGTCATCCCTCCCGTGCCGCCATTGCCAGTAGAGTTGCCAGCCCCAGTACCACTCCAACAAAGATCCAGAGCCCCAACTGCGAATACTGGCAGGAGGCGACCTCAATCAGCTGTAGTAGTCAACAGCACAGGTCTGCAAGATTGGCGAAGGAGAGAAGTGAGCACACCAGCTATGGTGCCGATCTCGTCTCAAATGCTAGCCGCCAAGCTTGCTTTCCCTGCGCCACAACAACATGGAAGTAGTCGATCATTGCACAGCAACAACACGCCGTCGGATGAGCAAATGGAAGATTTCCGCGCTATGCGGGATGTGGGCAGAAGACATGTTTCTCTTCCACCACCACCACCGCCGAGACAGCAGACGTCATCGACGATGTACATTGGCAAAGATGTGCATGTGGACGATCGTGTTGTAGACGATTTCCGTGATCGTAGGAATGTAGATACACAAGTCAAGCAGACGCGGTTTATGGGGAACGAGCAGTCGAGGGACAATTCACCTGCTTCTGTTATTGTGCCGGATGTGGCGAAGACGATGGTTATTGGAGAGGGGAACGATGCCGGTATGAGTAGTGAGAAGAAGAGTAGGAGAAAGAGCTTTATGTTGAAGCTTAAGAAGCTTTTTGAGTGATTGTCAGAAAGAGAAGGAAGGGAGAAGGATCAGATTGACGCCGTGATGACTGTGATGACTTTGATATGATGGATTGGGTATACCGTGGATATTCTTTTCTGGTATGGTGCTTGGAGTGGATGGATTGAACAGCGCCTTCACCATGTTTGGATTCCCCGAATTTCTAAAGGTTCTGCTAGCCTACTATATAGCTTTCTGTGAATTCTGCAAGATGGAGGGAGTTCCGTACACTATTTCGCCTTCTCTCTAGTACTACATCTCCTGCCCTCGTGTATCAGGTCATTATTCTAGCAGTAGAATTGATTCGATAGACCTCGATAACCCTGCGGTCCAGGCTATCATAATTGCAGAAACATAGTGGAAACAAGTACACAAGCAAATGTCCCATCCTCTATAAACACAACTTGCACTCTTCCAAGATATGGCATAATTAGATTACAGCTTTCCCTTCTCCGATTCATCACTCTCCTTAAGCACATCCTTCCTCCACGCTACCTCAACCCTCCTCGGTCCTCCCTTCGCAAACTCAACAAGCACAACCCTCTCCCTATCACCACTCCTCCCCGTCCCCTTCAACTCCTTCCCCGGCTTATCTAACGCAAGCACAGACCGTCCATCATGATGCATCTTCTGCTGGATCGGCGACATGACCTTCTCTGGCCACGGCGGATCAGATGAATTATATATAAACTCTTTCAGCTTATCTCGTTGCTGTTGCAGTATTTCCTTGGTAAGCGGTGTGCTGGGATCGGCAACTGTGAAGAAGTCGGATACGAGATAGAGCAGGAAGAACTGAGGTGGGAAGAGCACGATTTTCCCTGCTCGAGCTGCATCGAGCCAGGTGTGTGCGGGTGCGAAGCGCGCTGCGGTGTGTTCGATACCGCCGTCGTGTGTTGGTATGGGTATTGTTGACTCTTGTGCTGATTGTGCTAGTACTGCTCCCGGTGGTGCTGCGTCTGCTTCGAGGGGCAGGAAGTAGATGTACATTTGCGTGCTGAAGCGTTTCGGCAGATTCGGCGGCGTGACCCATCGTGTGAATGGTATCAGAGGTGCTGTATCAGGAATACCGTTTTTGCTTTCCAGCCATTCTAGGAATTTGACCTGTTTTGAATGGACGAGTTTGCGACCTTCGGCAAGTTCGGCGTTGCTGAGTTGAAGGAGTTCGTGGTTTTGTCCTGGACTTTGCTCACTTTGCGCCCCTCGTTTCAGGGCAAGTAATATACCACTCTCCTCGAATGTCTCCCTTATAGCCGCGATTCTGTAGCTTAGACTGTCCTCGTGCCGCTTCACATCTCCGGCTGGGGGTGTAGTGCCGTCATGGAAGTCGTCGAGATTGCCGCCCGGAAAGACGTGAGCTGAAGCGAAGGAGCTGGACTGGGCGACACGGTGAAGGAGGAGGATTGTATTCTGTGGTGAGATGAGGAGGACGGAGGCCGACGGGCGAGCTGGTGGTGATGGCTTCTTTGCAGAGGAATCTGATTTGCTGTAATCAAGGGGTTTGGATGATTGTGCCTGGGAGGACGCTGGAGGAGACGGCATTAGGATGTGGATGCGAGGGTGGGTTGGGATAGGACGGTAATGAGTATAGGTCGTTGAAAGTGGTCGTGCTATGGTTGGTTTTGGTGTCGATGTCTCATGCCAGTGACGAATATGGCATCTTCGTATCGTAGAGAGCATTCGCTTCAAGTCGAATCAATGTATTCTGAAACTGGCTGTATCATCAGTCGTCTTGATCAGCCAAGCGATACGGAGACAGACCCGTACCGAGGTCAGAATCGCTTTCCTCCTTCCCGCCCAACTCCACCATCAATCGTCTCAATCAACCCAAAGCACCCTTCTCTCACACAATCCGCACCGCACACTACTCGACTCACAAGATCCAGGACTTACAAGCCACCAGAAGAAGAATTGATAGTAATAGAATCCTGGACAAGACGACTAACTGAGTAGTCAAGGATCTAATTGCTTCTGGTGGTTCTGGATGCATGTGCGAGTATCTGACTGGGATGTTGTAGTGGACAGGGTGTTTAGGAAGTTTGAGTGGTTGATGCTGGATGGAGGTGAAGAGATCTGTGATGGAATCATGAGGTGCGTTGCAGTTGTGCTGGTCAAAGTTTTATATGTTGTTCGTCACAAGAGAGGCAGGAGCGACATACATCAGGTTGGGAAGTCGCTCGCCACATCAGAACAACAAACATGAATGAGACATCATCTATAATCCAAAATCTTATATTCACCATAAACAATTATTATACAAATATATCAACCTTCAAGCAACTTGATAGCCGCCTTCACCCTCTCCACAACAATCTCCTCCCATTTTCTAAAGTTAGCCTCATCATTATCCTCAACACTCTCCACCAAACCAGGCAGCGTAGCACCAGCATATCCCGTCCATCTTCCCGGCGCATATACTACATGCTTGAACCAGCTTCTATCATCCAGCCCATCTTGATAAATGAATTGTCGCTCCAAGTATTTGTACTTGGTGTTGACTGTCGTGATCTGTGAATACAACTCTGCCGAGGATGTTGTCGACGAAGACAATATAGCCTTAAGCGCAGCAGCTTCAGAATCCAGCATGATGGAAGCGACGTGCAAATCTTCCACGACCCGCGCCAGCTTGTTCAGCTTCCATGCCTCGATATCGTTCACGGCAAGTTCTCCATCTTCAGCTGCCTTTGCAACTTGGCTTTTAACATCCTTGACGTAAGTCTGCAATGCAACGGCATAATCCGTAGCATTAAAAGGTATAACAGGTGAATCAACAAGCTTAGCCGTGAGCAGACCCCAAACCTTAGCAATAGTAGTATGGTAGACCCAATCCGGATCACCAAAGTAGTCCATCCAATGGAAGCTGTCGTAATTGGAATGATATTGATAGATAGGACCAGGCTTTGCAGTCTTGAAGCCCATGTCCAGACTCGGCACACCAGCAAAGTCTTGAAATGCTGTAAAGTCACTACCGCTGCCTATAGTGCTGATGTGCTTCTTCCAGACGTCGTAGACTGTCTGATCCGCAACTGTAGTATTTGGCGACGGGACCGACTGCAGTGTCTCGATCAAGACTTTGTTCAGCAAGGGCGCTGCAGCTGTACCGAACAAGGAACCAGCGGCACCGACGTCGACATTGACGTATGCTACAGCAGCGTCGGAAAGCCATGGGAGGTACTCCTCGACCCACTCGGTAGAGCCGATGAGACCATACTCTTCACCATCCCAGCTTGCCAGGACAATCGTTCGAAGAGGTTTCCATCCTTGGCTTAGAGCAATACCGAGTCCACGAATCACCTCATTGAATGCAGCAGAGCCAGAGTTTGGGTCTGCAGCACCACCTGCAATCCATGCATCACGGTGGTTACCGAGAACGATTACCTCGTCGGAGAGTGTACCATTAATAATGCCGATGACGTTCCATAGAGGTGTAGTAACGTACTCCTGCTGATTGACAAGGTTCAGAGTGAGCTCCGGTGGTGAAGGACCAATGTTGTACTCGACGCCTTTGTATCCGAGACCTCCAGACTGCCAGAATTCGTTGAAATCAGTTGCCTTTGGACCATGTCCATTGAGTGCGCGCAAGATGGGGAGAGCGTCTTCATATGAGATTGGTATAGAGGGGATTTGAGGAATAGCATGAGCAGTATCTGAACGAGGACAGCCAGGTTTGGAAGGGTATCCGGGAGTAGTCGGGTCACCAGGAGCGTAACTTAAGAATTGAACACTGCCTCTTTGAACACTATTAGGCTCACGAGCTGGTCCGTCGGGGTATGTAGCGTTAGTCCTTTCGGTCACGCCTCCATCATCCCCAGGATCAGTATATATCACAACACCTATCATTCCGAGCTCCTGAGCACGCTTGACCTTCAAACCGCGAAAGACATGTTCGTACCGTACCACTGCAATCTTTCCCTCTAGACTAACATTCGCTTTTACAAGGTCGTCAAAGTCCTTGAAGGTGCCGTAATTCGCCCACACATACTGTGCAGTAACATTGCCTGAGGCAGAGTATCCATGAAAGGTAGGGATGCGATTGGGAAGGCTGGTTGTAGGATCTTCCTCCAGAATGTCTTCCTCTAGAGATGCCTCAAACTTGACAGCAGTTTTGCCAGTATCAGGTCGTGTTTCGAGTAAAGCAAGTCTGTTGCCACCCTTTGGGTAATTGATGTAGACATCATACGCTACAATACTAGTATCCTCGACACCAAACTCCTGCCATCTATCGCGGGTCCACTCTGCCTGTGACAGGTTCTTTCCTGCGAGATGAGGACCCGAGGTATAGTATTTGCTCCATTCTCTTACTTGTTCTTGGTCAGGCGTCGTCAGAACAATGTGATTCAGATCGCTGAACGTGAACTTGGACTTGTGGGATAGGCTGAAGACCCCATCGATATCATCGACATCCAGGAAGAACAAGCCGAAGCCGACGACGCAGACCAGCGCTAGTAGTGCAGTAGACAAGAGTCGTAGTCGTGAATGAGGGTATCGTCGGGGAGGATGTGGTGCTACCTGGACTCGTTGGATGAGAGGCGTATTCTCCTTGAATCGCCTGTTGGACTGCATCTTGAGCACAAAGTCGAGGGAAGCTTCTTTCGAGCAGGAAGGCCTACAATAGAGAAGGGCGGTCGTCCAACTCTTATCGATGGCGCCATTGATACGAAACGTAATGAAAGTTGAACAGCTGCCTAATGCGAAGCTTGAAACGATGATCATAGATATAGCCGTTATGCTCGTGTGCTTGACCCACCATTGGAACCTTAATTGTCGTCGTCTCTTATCAGCTCGTGCATTGTGTTTAGATAACAGAACTTACCCATTTCATCATGCGTGTTACTTCTCAATTCCCTCCTGTGTGTGATCTAAACGTCTCTCCTAGTTCATCTCTCTTGATCCTATCTTTATCCCATCACTATGTCTCTACTACATCGCGTGAGTTCCACAGAAAGCATCTCTCGTCTAGCTTCACCAGGTGAAGAACGAAGCAGAAGACTTAGCTTCAGTCCCGTGAATGAATGGATCCCTCCACGTAAAGAAGAGGAAGCTGTGAGTGCTTTCGAAGTGCCAAGATGGATGCGCATGCGTAAGGCTCAAGTCCACTTCCTAAACAAACAAATCGTACTCAAACCTCTCTAGTTCAAGTTGTAATCGCCGTGATATACTGTCTTCTCTCCGCCGGAATCGTGTTCGGATTCGCAGCTATAAAGCCAGTCTTCATCCAAGAAGGCGTCTATCGAGATCAGTGTACCAAGGACGAACTTGACAACAATGTCGAAGTCTGCTACAACCAAGAACTACGGCTCAATCTGATGTTTACCGTCGCCGCCGTGGGTACAAACGTATGTGCTCTTCCTGTCGGCACCATTCTCGATCGATACGGTCCTCGAGTCTCTGGTATCATCTCCAGCGTACTGCTCACAGCAGGTTGTCTACTCTTAGCTTTTGCATGGGATATGAAAGACAGGTTCGACGGCTACATTACTGGCTATCTCTTGCTTGCCCTTGGAGGTCCATTTGTTTTCATCTCTTCGTTTCAGCTCAGCAACACGTTTCCGCAATACTCTGGGCTGATCTTGGCACTCCTGACAGGCGCATTCGATACAAGTTCAGCAGTGTTTTTGATCTACAGACTGATTTACGAGTCCACGGAAGGCAAATTCTGGCCCAAGAAGTTCTTCCTGGTATATCTAGCTGTCCCAGCTTTTGTTTTGGTGGTTCAGCTATTCATCATGCCCGCACAAAGCTACAAGACTGTAAGCGAGCTAGTGAAGCAAGTCGAGCAAGAAGAAGACGCCCTCGACCAGACTCGTCATGACTCTATCCACGACAGACCTACTCAAACGCGCACAGAACGAACTCAAAGCATCGTCTCAGAGGTCACCAATCTCCTCAGCAGCAAAGACGGCTCCTCACAAGCCCACACCCAGGAGCAAAAGCAAGCCAAGAGCGGAGTCCACGGCGCCATGCACGGCCGCACAGTCGTCGAGCAAGTTCTCTCACCCTGGTGGATCCTAATCACCCTCTTCACCATCCTCCAGATGTTGCGCATCAACTACTTCGTCGCCACAGTCCGCTCCCAATACACTTACCTGCTACAAAGCCGCGAGCTCGCCATCCAAGTCAACTCCTTCTTCGACGTTGCGCTACCACTAGGCGGAATCATCTCCATTCCCTTCATCGGCATTGTGCTAGACAACACCTCCACGACCTTCGTCCTCGGGCTTCTCGTCACAATCGCAACATGCATTGGTATCTTGGGCGTCCTCCCATACACCTGGGCCGCCTACGCAAACATTTGCCTCTTCGTCCTCTACCGCCCTTTCTACTACACAGCAGTCAGCGACTACGCGTCACGCGTCTTCGGGTTCGAGAACTTTGGCAAGGTCTACGGCTTCATCATCTGTCTCAGCGGCCTCTTTAACTTTGCCCAATCAGGATTGGACGCCTTGACGCATGGGACTTTCCGGAATAATCCTATACCCGTCAATGTTATATTGCTTGTTGCGGCGTTTGTGGTTGGAGTGGCGCTGGTAGGGTTTGTTTGGAGTCAGAGTAGGGGTTCTGCAAGAGAGGAGTTGGAAGAAGAGGCGGAGGAGGCAGACGAAAGGACGAGGTTGGTGCCGGGTGCTGATGTTGAGAGGGTTCGAGAGGATAGACATCCTGTTGATGTGCATGCGGGTGAAGGGGGAGGGAGGTGAGGAGTGTATTGTCTAGTGTATAGTTCTAATAATGTGAACTACATACAGGATGAGCCAGTTTGTTATCAGCATGATCGACCGCTATCACCTCGCTTTCGAGACGAAGTAACGAAACTCCAAAGAGACATCCAAGATGAAACTCAAACATTGCCCGCCCCTCATGAGCTACCAACGAGGTTTCGACACTACCGCTAAGTTTGTAGGGACTAGATTAGGTAACTATAATGCAGTTGAGGGCAGAATAGATCGTCTCGAGGTCAAAAGATGCACACCTTCAATATGTAGTCTCAGCGTCGAGCTCGGCGGCCACAGTTCTGGGAAGGATGTACTTGGGGAGACACGAGAGAAGGGCAAACCATGAGGGACCAGAACAAGTGTATTGGTCAAATATATACCTAGAATGTGCTTATACCTCACTTTTAACTCTTTGAACATCAAATGAAGAGGTATCTTCTACAGCCTCCGAGATGTAGTCTAGCCACAGCATGTTATGATAGCAGTATTTCAACATAGGTGCAACTACATTTGTCGGTCACCATTTAGATTGGAATGCAAGATGCCGCCTAGAAAAGTGCAAGCGCTATCTTTGGTATAATATCTTCAAAGGTTGCTTTCGCAGACCACTCCACCGGGCTTATTTCCAGTAGCCGTTGCGGATGGCAAGTCCCAGGTGATGTGGATCCTCTAAAGGACGCCTTGATTGACGCAACTTACGCCGATGCTTGCTACAGTAATACACCAGCAATACAGTGTTCTACCTCGTTCGTAAAACCAAATCTGAATTGGACCGTCTTGACCAATACAACATGCCCATTTGATCCTTCTGTGTGCCTTGGAGGACCCGCGCAAGCTATCTCAATGGTTTTGCCTCTCATTGATACACGAGAGGCTCTTGGTTTGAACACTCCGGACAACGATCGACTCTTTTACCGCAGGATTAGTACTTGTGCTGTACTTAACAACACCAATTTTATACATGACTTCAACGTCACATTTGCTGATCAGACGACCTCTGATCCCTGCCTCGGACTTGACTTTGGGACTGTGCCTTATTATAATGGCACACAAGTGGAGAACTATACCTATTGGTATGACAAACGTAGTGCTGATACCCAATCGGGCTACGTGCTAAGGTGAGTCTTTTCCAGATATGTGCAGCCAACTCATAACTCACGATTGTTTACGTTGTAGTGCTGAGCTTTTCATTGCTGGTGAATCGAAGGGGACATGGATACCCTCGCCAATTCTCCATCAGTCGGATGCTGACGTATCCATATTTAATTTGGCACAAGGACCTATAGTCTATTTTTCAGATGTGATAACCCATGGTTCTCGGTGCATGATCCTCTGGATGTATCGTTTTTCCAGTCTAACAACTATTCCGACACTGTTGCATGCACAGACACGCATCAGATCTGTACCGATGAACTTGGCCAGCAATGCTCGGTTTAGAGTGGTAGTGGATCATTCATAGATCCGAAGTGGAGAGGTACTGGACAATCCACAGAAAGTTCCCTAGATTTAGAGCTGACCAGCACACAAGAAGCACTATTTGACCGATTTCAACAGTACTTTTTAGACTCGGCTATCTCAAACAATGTTTTAAGGCGCGGTGCCGCAGCACTACAGGCCTCGGGACAGTCTCCATTTTACAGCTGGGTTCTGCGCAGCTTGATCTAGCCTCTGACCAGTGGATCCTAGAGTTCAGCAGATGGTTTACGTTCCAGTTGGCTTATCTACAAAGATCGATGGTAGGCTTGGCCTCTGGTACCAATGCCTATAATGTGTGCGTCGGGTATGATTGCTCCAGGAATAAGCCTACCATCTGAGGCGTTCTGCAAGGCTCAGAAAGTACCTTTGCCGTCCGGATATCAGAATTTGAGTCTTCTAGGGGTCCTAATTGTCTTGGTTATTGGCGCAATTGTCATTCTGTTTGCCTACTCGATTGATATAGTCGTAGGTTTCATCCAGCGTAAGTGGTGTAACGGACCTTATGCATGGCTGGCTTGGAAGCTCGATACACAGCTACAGCTACATCGTCTAGCTCATGAGAACACCGGCTGGGGTGTACCCTGGACCCGTCAGCTCAGCTCGGCACCCGCAGCGCACGCTGGATCTTCGCTTGGAATTTACGAAGAGGCTACGCCAGATGTCAATGGGGTTAGGAGTGCCTTTCTAAGACGTAACAGTGTGGGCTCATCTGATCAGGCATCCTCTCTGTTACATAAGAGAAGTTATGAGGTTACCTATTAGCTGCTGAACTGCTTGAAGTTGCTATTAGGCCGGGGTTCAACGGAAATTGGCGCTTGAGGTTCAAAGTTGTTTAATGAGAAAGGTGTGGAATCGGGACGGTGGCAGGATTTGGCGGCGAAGGTCGTATTATTGTACTAAGTAGAATGTAACACATCCGATATCTATCCGCGTTAGGTGATGCACGGGTTCTTTTTTCATAGTCTTATATCGTGACTTGTCCTCTGAATTGAGCAGCACGGTAAAGGTCGATCAAGAACTTATTTTGTGCATGAGTGATGTTGTTAGTAGCTTTATACTCCAGACTTCTAGAGTAAAGCCGCTCACTACATTAGCTAGTATACTCGGTCGACAATCTTTTGGGCGTATTCGGTATGTGTTTTGTAGCCGTGTATGGAACACGACTTTGATACAAGGCATCGCAAGTAAGTAATTTTCATCATCAAGTTCGCTCCTCTCTACACCCTTGGCTCGCTACTAGATTGCCGAGTTCGATGAATGCGAAATCTCTGACATTAGTTCGAGTGCAGCTCACGAGAAGTTTGATCTGAGCGATACCGTTATACAGGAGGATACTCAGCACTCCAACAATATCGCGACGCTCAGATGTCATATTCATGTGATTTGCATACACAACACCCATACATATATGGAGGGCTAGTCTCACGGTCAACTCGACTTATTCATCATTCAAGTCGACCGGTCATGTCTTCCTTCCGTGCTCGACTTGACCAGAAGATGACTTCGACCAAATCCAAGCAAGCCCCTTTGCGTCAGGATGTGCGCAAAGGTAGCACAAGCCGGCAAAGCAGTTCCAGAAAGCTCTTTCCCGGGACATGGATTCAAAGAGCAAAAGATACTCGAGTACGACACTGAGCACACCAACCATCTCACCGAGAGTAGTGGCCAAGAAAATGTTTCGTCAAAAGATATCAGAGACCAAGAATCTCTAAAACTCGCTCATGAACGTATCGACGGACTCTCCCGAGAGATCAGTCAACTGCGCACTGAGCACCAAACTGCTATTACACGGCTCCAGGCAGAACATCGGACAGCTATCGTCCAGCTTCATGCAGGTTATCAGGCATCTATGGCGCAGCTTCAAGGGAAACCAGGCTGAAGCACAGGCTCTGGCCAAGGATCATGAGATTGATGCGTTAAAGGTTGAGATTATGGCTTTTCAGTGCCAGATTAATGGCATGTTGAAGGTTGTGATGTGATGAGTGGACAACTTCGGTGAATGAGTAGGGTCCATCGGACGCTCATTCGTAAAGTTGGATGAAGCAGCGAAAAAGCTCGGGAGTTCGAAGAAGAGAGAAACCAATCGCGCGGACCTTCAAGGTTGAGTTTCACAAGAGAGACGAGGTGGTCAACAACTTACACTCCAGGAAGAGATGGTAATCCTAGCTGGCTGCCTTGATGTCTTGGGAAGGTCCACCCTCCTGGACTTTCAGCTTCGTCTATACGTTATCATCGTGTTCGATCCAACTGAACAAGCAGCAGACGATAGCATAATCGTACGATCTTCCCCTGACGCTGAGCCATGTCTGGACGCAGTGAGATTGCATTGTAGGAGCTGAGATCGCACGATGGTGTCGGTTGTAGAAGTCTTTTGTTACAGGGCTTTCACGCTTTCAAGGTTTATATAGCTGTAGAGCACATCTTCGAGGCTTCACCTGTGGCTTGAGAGGCTCTAGTATTCTGTACAGAAGTGTTGACTAGATTGTGTTCAGGACAGTGTGATATTGCTGTTTCTTGACCCTTCTTTATAACCCTTCGATGCCCCACCTTCATTGGGGTGATCTCTTTCCCTTTAGTGATAATGTCTCTGTTCCATACAACCATTAGATTCCAATTTCCTCGTTCATCCTCCCTCAGACGTACAACTCGACCCATCACGGTTTCAGTCCCAAATCGCCATATCAAAAACAATCCTTTTTCGTCAAGTACAAGAACAATGGTTGAAATGGAGAAGATCACCCCCAACAATGCTCCTCCTCGTAAGTTGAGTAGCACAGTCATGTAGACTCTGGACTGATTGTATTGTATAGCTGCGGCACCATACGTAGGTGATCCTCCTACATAACTTACCCTTCCTCTTGCCAGCCACCACCTACCACTCCTTACATTCGCATCCTTTCGACAGAAGCACTTCAACAATATTTACGCGTCACGCGACTCAGTCTGCCTCACTGCACACATGGACTGACAGACGTTACCTTCCGATAGACCCCAGCCATCAAGGTCGGTGGAACTATCTACTGCTCCGGACAAATTCCTGCCGATTCCACAGGCAAGCTCGTCGAGGGTAGCATCGCAGATAAGACAAGACAATGTTGCCAAAACATCGAGGCGATCTTGAAGGCTGCTGGCAGCTCAATGGACAAGGTTGTGAAGTGTAATGTAAGAAATGCTCTCTACTGTTTCGCATCAAAGGACAAGAAGCAGAAGCATCAGCACAAGGATGAGCGCAGGAATCTAGCACGAGGAAAAGCATTGGTCAAGTACCACGGCAACAGCAAGACAGGTTAAATTTCGTGCACGAACGAGTATGGCCCACACGTGCGATTAAGACGGACTGGGATGGAGCTCGTGACCTCCTATGAGATTGGAGACGAAAGAACGAAGTGGCTGATCGTGAATGTGCCCACAGGTTTTCATTACAGATATGGCCAACTTTGCTGAGATGAACGGAGAGTACGCAAAGTGGTTCTCGCACAAGCCAGCGAGGAGTTGTGTTGCTGTCGCTGCATTGCCTCTTGGTGTGCCAGTGGAGATTGAGTGTAAGTACTGACAGGATGACGGAGATCTGCTCACAAGTGCTGATACGTCCTACAGGCATCGCTCTTGCGTAGATGCAATTGCTAGCATGATCGCGAGCAACGACAAAATCGTAACCATTGGAATATGATATTTGAGGCCAATATTGTAGTTGTAGCGACAAGGCCGGTGCCACAAGCTGCTTATACCATGCCAGAGCCTTTCCTACACCTCTATATAGTTACGTCAAGCATTCAATCATGTAGTAAGAGGTATTTTCGTAAATAAAGTAAATCCTCCTATCGTTTAACCTTGACCCCTGAGTCCCTCATGCAACCACTTTGGTGACATCTAGACGCGTTCCTTCCACTAATTGTACGACAGCCGTGAGCACGAGCTAAACCTACACATCATGTCGCCGATGCATGCCTCCTGTGGTTATGTTGACCATCTCCTCCCTAGCATTCCCTACTCGTTTCTTAAGGACAATGAGGTATCTCAGCAATGTCCGATTTCTCACAGATTATCGAAACCCCCATAGCATTTTCTACCGCAGAGAATGATAGTAAGAAACCCAACTGGGCACGGCTCCGTGGAAAGATTCTCGGACATGCGTCTCAGCAGCATACCGGGCGACAGCGATCACACACCGACAATGTACGACCACACGACGAAGATATCAGAGCATTTCTAGGTGTAGCACCAGTACCTCCCACTACAGCCATACATACACGCAGACACTCGGCGCCTAGGATTGACGGCGATGCTGTGTCGAGATTCAATGATGTTGTTTCACTGGCTACTAAAGCTGAGCAGGAAAGAGCTTGGGAGGATAGACAGTATCAAGTGAGGTATAAGAAGCCACCAAGAAGAGCTGGGTTGAAGGTGGGGTTCGCCACAAGCTCGCCAGAAGTGATTGGTGAAGGTGGGGAGGAAGCCGAGTTGCCGTCAAGTCAATGTGCAAAGGGCAGTACAGTCCGGAATGCTCAAAGAGTACGCGCAGGGACGCTGCAGTCCATCAGCAATACAGGAGAAGGAGAAAGAAGAGAGGAATGGTTGGCGACACAACCTATTGACTCTTCCCATTACCCAGCGAATGCGCCTCGCAAGCCTTTGCCTGCCACACCTGGACCATCTATAGGCGACAGAGTTGCCATCGTCGCAGGAGCAATCGCAGACCTATCATTGTCAACAAATCAAGGATACTTCCCACAAATGCCTGTTACTCTGAGGCAGCCGGGCGCCAATGCCTTTGCGATCACTTCTGACGTGCATCCTGCTCTTCGTGAACGTCCTAGTACTGCCCCATCGAAAGGGACGGATTCTTTGTGGGGCGATGCGGCTACTCTCCCTGCTCTTCATTATATGACTGTCAATGCGCCCGAAAGACAGCAGCAACAGTTCCAGAACGATGCACAGAGGGCTTCCTCCATCGACAAGCAGGCTGCTACGCCTATGCTTACAGGTCAGCCAGACTTGGCAACTTTTAATCTGCAACAAGGAGGTCATCGACTACACCCAAGTCTTCCAAACATAGGTCCTGAAGATCCTGCTTTCTTCTCCGCGTCTAGTCCCAATTCAAGCGGTCGTCGGCCGATACCTTCTCCTCTAGCGATGAGTTTCAGTCATTCGAGCGACACTATACAAGCTATGCCCATGCAAATTGGGAAGACTACACCACAACCTTCCACCCCCACCGGTTCACCTCAGAAGCGGATGAGAGCACAAACAGCTTATAGACCACAGACACCAAGGAAAGTGCCCACGCTGCCTATTGTGGACCAGCCCCAACAATCTGCAGAGGGACCACAACAGCGGTCGCGACCTGCGTTGGAAGCAATTGCAGCCGAAGAAGCAAGCCTTCGCAGGAATGCATCACAACCATATCCAATGTTATCTAAAGGCTTCGTACAGGTACGTCGAGCTGTAGGCTCACGCCCTGGATCAAGTTCGAGTTCACGCCCGACCACGGCACAGCCACAGACATATGCAAATGCAAATGCACAAATCATTGGACGACTGCCATCCTCAAACACCAGGCCTGATTCAAGAGGTTTGAGACCTTCGCCAACTAAGCTTAATACTCAGCCTGAAATGTTCAGTGCTGTACCCGATCGGCCTCCACGCCTGCCACAGCTCCCACAGCTAGACCAGCTTGTCGGCATGGAGTCACATTTTCGGCCAGTCTCACAAGACCAACACTATGCCACCACCAATGATTCAGGTCCGGAAGGTGGAAGTCCTTCTGACCGCGTCCGCCAAGCACCGCTGCCACAGCTGAATAAGTTGGTAGGGACAGAAACACACTTTCGACCGGTTTCGAGAGATCAAGCTCATACTCCAGCTGGCACGCATTTGCAGTCCGACAAGCGTCTTGAACAGGTGCCACAATCCTCTCATATACCGCAATTGCCGCAACTCGATGGACTTGTGGGAACCACGTCATACTTTCCATCGAGCTCAGTAGACCAAACTTTTGCATCGCACACACAATCGAGTAGATCTGGTGGCAGTCATAACCCGTCAGGTCCTAGCATGGACTCTCAAATGCTTACGAAATCGGCAGCTATCAAGAACCCAAGACCAACTGAACAAGAAGCCAATAATGCGGCTCTCTTCGTCTTTACATCTCGCACGAAAGAGCTTCATACATTAATACGGAGTGTTAAACCACCATTCGATTCCAACTTGATGCCTAGTGATCAGTGGCTACGTATCGGTGTCTGGTGGCTATTAGGCGCAAGAACAGATTTGGCGAGGGCCAAAATACCACCTACTTGTCAGCCAAATGTATCAGTAATTCGAGCATGTCTGAACCTGTCCAAAGTGTGGTATATTGTCTCGGACGTGGTCACACCGAGATTGAAGGAAGTTGCATCCATGAATGTCCATGGCAGCCAATCCTACTCGGCTGAGATCTCACAACTGTTCGCGCTTACGGACGCGCTTGTAGTTGCTTTGAAGGAGCTTTGTTTATCGATGCTTGGGAATGGCAGTATGCCCTCAGGTGTTGTTAGTGTTCATGAGGTTGGTCTGCAGATGACAGATGTGGTTTTCGTCGTTGCAGATGAGTTTTTCCCGAGAGACATTCCTGAGCTTGTTGGTCTATTGAAGAGGAAGTAGTAGATACAGGAAACGTGTTCACTTCTTTTTCCATCATTTTGTGCTTTTGTGCTACCTCAAAAGTGTTTCATGGCCAAATATGCAGGGTCTTGGTACGACATCACACAATTTCGTGCATGAATTATCGTATGTCGGTCAACAGTACGCTGATAATCGATGAAGTATACTCACTATCGCACAACATCACACCAGAAAACAAATGTATCTTGAGCCTCACGCTCATGCAGTGACTTTCAGCCGAGCCATCGATGTCGTACACGAACTACAGCTTAAGCGCCCGGCTTGTGTGACTCTATGTGTGACGTAGCACAGTGTTACAATGAGCTCTTGAAAAGAAAAGAAAAGCTGCCTTTGAAGCCTACCTTGCGCCTTATTGCAACCTTCAATGGCCTCCCGCTATCCTCCCGACAACACGCGTGTGTTTGACCACGCAGGTCGCGAACCATATAACTACTACATCCCTCCAAAAGCTCAGGATGTCTCTCATTGGTGGCGACCATACTACGAGTACAGAGAATTCCATGTCGCAGTATATGCACTATATCCCATGACAGATGAGGATATGTGGCTGTTCATCCGGGATGAATTGATCGTATCTGAGACGGCAGGACGCTTGCTTTCAAGACCTGGCAGTTGGAGATGTAGTAGTGGTAAGATGGAGGATGTGGTGAGAGAGCATGTCAATTTATGCAATGATCGGCTGCATGAGTTGGATGAAGCGAACGACGACAGTGAGGATGAAGAGGGCAAGTGGAATCGGAAGCTCGTCGTAAGTTGCCCAGTTGAGCTGTATACCATCTACACTGCTAACTCCTACTTCTATCAACACAGTTCGACCCCTTCCAACTCATCCTCGTAGACGAAAACCCAGACCACAACTCCGAAGTCATCATCATAACCCTCAACGACGACCGCGGTCTCTGCTACACCGATTGGTGCCGGGTCCCAATTGAATACGCATTCCTTGTCATCTATGCCCTGCAGAAGGGAATGTGCACGTGGACCGCAGTCAAGCACGTCGTTGCTGAGAATGCGCTGGATGATGAGCTAGAAACGAACGATATTGAGCAGGGGATTGAGAGTCTCATGATGAACCGCGCCAGGGCTGTGAAAATGATAGAGGAGTGCACTGGTAGTGGGTACAGGACTCCTCCTGCGGGAACAGGACGACCGGACGAGGATGATGATAACGGGGACGGTGACATGGGCGATGAAGAAGAGGGAGAAGAGGAGGAGGGAGATAACAGTGATGACGAGCGACCCGAACACTCCATTGAATATCCCGCAGATTACGTCTCCTACTCCTTCTTCTTCTTCTACCTCAACCCATATAACCTGGTTCGTCCCGTCAAGCGCGACTTCCTCCGCGAATGGGTAAGTCCCACCTTTTCACCAACCCACTCTTCCACAAACTCACAAGCACGGTCTCTAACCCAACCACTCCCCACAGCTCCTCTACATATCCGCGCACAACGCCTCCTCCCTCCGGCCCTGGGACTCCTACCCCGGCTACGGCATCCTTGAGGAACAACCCCACCCCTACAGCAACCCCTTCAGTCCACACAAAGGCTACACCTGGCCCGAAATCCTACGCACCTTCCCGCGCCTCCTCGCCCAACACACCTCAAATACCCCCTCCACCGATTCCACCACCATCCCGCACCCCGAACACTTCTTCGTCTGGGACCACGACAAAGCCGGCTTGATGGCTTGCAAGCTCCGCTGGGATCCGGCGGTGCTCGAGGGCATGAGCGTGGGCGATGTGGAGAGGGCGGCGCGGAGGGGCATGGGCAGGGGTAGGGAGTGGGATGAGAGGGATGTGGAGGTTGTGCGGTTGGTGCCTGAGCAGGATGGAGTTGATTGGGTGAGGCAGTGTGTTAATGCTACGGGGATTGGGCCGGGGTGGGAGGAGAAGAGGAGAATGTTGACTGTGCAGGAGTTCGAGAGGGGGGAGTGATCGGAGTGGGATGTGCGACCTGTGTGTTGTGTCTGAGAGAGTTTGGTTTTTTGTTGGTGAAATGGGAAGGTAAGGTGGCTGCGTTTAGGAGCTAATCATTGTGCTGGCTAGACGCAACCCGCTAGTAATGTAAATATCTGTACCTGTGATGTTCAGCTCCCGTGAGCTTGCGCTAACAAGTCCGTTTCGTCTTCTCTCAGTGCCGCTCATTCCTCCTCGAATTGATACAAGACAGAATCGCCACAATCAACACCGCATCCACGCCCGGCATAACATCAACCTCCCACTTCGCGCCCTTAAATCTAAACTGCTCTCTCACACCCCTCGCCACTGGCACTCTGCTTCCACCCTGCACAACAGCCTCAATATTGACCTCTCTATCATTGAAATTGCCTTTTGATTCGAGATGTACGCGCTGGGCTTTCGGTCCTGTTGAAGACGACCCGCCACCAGTGACACCAGGATTTGTTGCGACGAAATCTGCAATGTTAGGAAAGTCGATTTCGAATTTCGCGGCGCCTGAGAAGCTTGTGCGGCCTGTGATTTCGGCGAGAGAGGCTTCCGTTTGTGGCTGCTCTATGTAGTAGTTCGGGGCGCCGAAGCTCATCAATTCGCGGCGGACGGTGAAGAGGTGGTTGTTCGAGACTGGGTCGTTGAATTCTGTGGAAAGTGATCAGTGAAAGACGAGAAGGTTACGAGGCTGGTGAGTGATGAGGAGCATTGTGTATAGGGTATGGTGCAGCAGATACGTCACAGCGGCATGCCTTTTGTGCATCAATTTTACAGAGAGTTGTGGTACATACTGACGCGTTTACTCATGCTCATTGAGCTACCCTCACACCTTACTATTGGGGTTCCATTCGCTAATGTTACTATGAAATCGCCGCCAGAGAAAGACCAAGCCTGATCCATTACCAGACGGACCTGGTCCTTATGGCAGAATTGTGGATTCAGTCCGAGTAGCTGTAGACGATTTTGCTGCTGGTATGATGGTTGTGGTTGCTGTGGTTGTTGAGACTTCTCGGGAAATGGCACATGAGGTGAAGCACCGTCAAAGTTGTAAGCTGGTGGTGCCTCATTGGCTGTGTCGGTAGAGGTGGAATATGTTGATGGAGCGTATGAGGGTGCGTCTGAAGTAGAATGATCTGAGGTATGGTGAAAAAATGATTTAATGTCCATGATGGATGTAGTGCTGAGGAAGGGATGGTAACACAGGATTGGTGGTGGTGTATCTTTCTAGTAGGAATCTTCACAAGAGATAGGCTGGTATTGGATATAGACGCAGAAGCAGAGGGATGGTGGCATTGTTATATGTATCCTCTGGCCCCATTGCCAAGGCACTGCCTCCTTCCTCATGAAACACGTTCCAGCTGATCGTTCCTGCTGATCACGAGGCTGACATTGCTTCGCCGAAATGCCAAGAGTAACTTCTTATTTTCTGATTACGCCGAGATGCCGAGTGCCGACCTCCGCTATACTTCTCTCGGCGATACATGCAAAGCCATACTTTTCATTACAAATGTACACCTGAGAATGATTCGTCTCTGCACCTGCGAGATACAAGTATTCGAAGAAGAATACTTAACAAGAAGAAAAACGTGAAAATGTAATCCTGACCTCGAACTCGGACATGTTCAAGCTTGGCTTTCCTGGGCATGACGAAGGGGTAGTGATGTGAAGCCGGAAAGCGGCTACCACTCTGCTCGACCGATGCTGAGGCATTGCTGACTTAGGTCATCAAAACTCTTTACGACCTCATGTCGAATCCTTCGTTTCAAAGTGGTTTCGGATGAGCTGATCACGTGACAATATGTGGGTTCTCCCCCGAACAGCATCATCCGACCATCCGATCGTCCATTATGTTTGTTTGCTCGATCCTATACAATCATCTTGTCCACCTAGCATTCTCTTCTTCTATCCATGTTACTCTCAGCCTCGAGAAGATTGACCATTTTGAAGCACCACTTAACATCAACGAACATCAGAACAATGGCTACAGGAAAGAAGCTAGATATCAACTCGTCTGTGAGGATGCCGTCTGGCTATGACATTCCATTGTTGGGCTATGGGGTATGTTCCAACGTGTTATTACCAAAGTGCAGTCTTTATGGTGAAGCGATACAGTAACTTGTGATCATGCTATATTTACAAGAAAGAAAAGGGCCTATCTAAGCAAGATGGTGAGGCTCCAAACATATCTTCAGGGAGCAGGAGGCTGGACCGGCCTCGAGCATTTGTAGCCATTTGCAGCGACGCATATCATATGTTGTTCTTGTGCGCTTAAGTATATCAAGCTTCTTGATTTACTAACACATCTCACTCTTTAGGTTTATCAAACGTAATAATTCTTTCACCTAATACTATCATTAAACAATAACCCTCCCTATCAGACCAGCAGACATAGCCACCGACGTCGTCCACCATGCTCTCAAGTCCGGCTACCGTCACGTCGACTCCGCCGCCGCATACAGAAACGAAGCCCCCTCGGCCTCTGGTATGGCAGCCTCGAAGCTACCCCGCTCCTCCCTGTTCTTCACCTCTAAAGTGCCTCCCAAGCAAATCAGCTACGACGGCGCCAAGGAGTGTATCGAGGCTACCATGAAAGCCGTCGGCAGCGATCTAGACGGATACATTGACCTCTACCTCCTCCACGCCCCTTATGGCGGCACTGAGAACCGATTGGGCGCCTGGAAAGCTCTTGTTGAGGCGGTGAAGGAAGGTAAGATCAGAAGCATCGGTGTGAGCAATTACGGTGTGCACCACCTGCAGGAACTCGAGGACTACATCAAGGAGACCGATGCCAAATCAGGCCAGGGAAGTGGCGGTGTTCTCAGCGTCAATCAAGTCGAGCTTCATCCGTGGCTTCCGCGTCCTGATATTGTCGAGTGGTGTCAGAAACGCGGGGTTGTGCTTGAAGCGTACAGTCCACTTGTGCGAACCAGAGAGAATGAGAATCCATTGTTGTTGGAGATTGCGAAGAAGCATGGGAAGACTCCAGCGCAGGTCTTGGTGAGATGGAGTTTGCAAAAAGGTGATTGTGAATGCCTTGGTATATGTGATTATACTGCTGACGAGCCTTGCAGGCTTTGTCCCATTGCCTAAGAGTGCTACGAAGAGCCGGATTGAGGAAAATGCAGACGTATATGGATTTGAGCTGGATGCTGAGGATATGAAGAAGCTGGATCTGGATAAGTACGAGCCTTGGTGAGTATCTGCCTGTTTTTTCTGACCTTCAAAAGCGGTTGAATACTAAATCGCTTCTGTTCAGTGCTTGGGACCCGACCAGGGCGCCTTTGGACCAGTAGGTGGTGTGATTGAAGTGCAGCAAACGTAGGTCTCCAAGAGTACAGATGGTCTTATGTAGGCCAATCTGAACACTTTTGTATAGCCTATAACGTCCTGCCGTCAACGTCAGGAACGGAAAGAGCCTGAAGGTGCTTCACAGAGTACTGCGTCGAATCCATCGTCGATTGATTGCGAGAACGAAGGCGTCAAAACATTCTTTACAATCACAAATCTGTAGACTTATCATGTTAGCAATCGTTGTAATACTCAAATATCAGCTTCTTCTTGTTCGTTATATTAGCGCTTACTGTTCCGTTGGGTCGTTCTACTATCCTCATCTCACGATGTTGGCCTGATTCTCCAGAGAGTATCTTCCAGTCTTCAATTCAGTGAAACAAAGCAGATCCACAGTTCGAGTTTGGGCCGAAAGAATTCAGCTCGATCAATTGCACATCGTCAATCTGTTCTGGAGACCCATTTGACCCCTTGACTCGAATGTCGAAGGTGAATCCTTTCTCGTTCAGAATATCTGAATAGTCGTCGTCCAGCTGGTCATTATACTTGACTATCTTTCTCTTCAGATAGTGGTCGAAGCTGCTGTCCAGTCATATGTATACGTATGCCAAGCGTACTCTGAGATAGCTGTAAGACGATCTCTGTACACGAAACACCTGAACTCGTGCGAGGTGCTCATGCTCCAGATGTACCGCGTCAGCACCAGGGGACACTTCAACGCAGTCTTTTCTGCTGCACACTTTTCCTCCATAGCTGTAATAGCATGAAGCGTCCTCTTGGATGTGCAAATCTGCAGCAATACGTCCTCGGCAGTTCTCATAGAACCTAACTTTAGCTTGCCATCTTTGGGAGAGCACTCGTTCCATCTTATAAAGACCGCGCCGCCAAGCTGCTCTATCGCGTTGGTGATACGACGAAATATGTCGCACTCGCGTAGATTCTCCATCACATCGGCACGCGGCTCGCCCCTAAGTACTCCAACATTGGTCAGAAGCTTGAGCATGTCGATCTCGAAGGATCGCAGCTCGAGTATGCGGAAGTTCACAACGTTGTGACCGTCGTGTATAAACCGGAGCCAACGAGTGATGTGGAATGGGGACGTGCTACCCTTGGCGGGGTGGGGTGCTGATCTATGGTCGGCGGTGTTGCAGTCCACACCATCGACCCAGTGGACTGGCATGACACTTCTGAGAAGCATTTTCACGTTGTGCTAGGTTGAGGTTTGTTGGACGGGACTTTATGGTGGGGTGTAAGACAGTCGAGCTTGAGGTGTGAGGACTGCTGTTCCTCTGTAATGGTAGAATTGTACTAACACAGCAGACAAAAAGATATAAGAAACTGATGAAACACGAAGAGGACATGGGCAACCAATTTTTTAAATATGTCGCAAGAATCTGAGCATGTAAACAATGTTTCGTACTTGAGTCACCCCCACAGCAACCTCACCACCGGGACACACAAAAGTATCAGCATCAACCCTGGGAGCATCTTTAAGTATGGATTTCAAGAACGGTCAACAATACTTGAGGAGACAGCCCAAGGAAAGATGGCTTGGAGTACTTCACAGTCTCCATGGTCTCAAAAAACTCGCGGAAAGACGATAGCGGTTCTGTGTTACCTCCATTGTTTGTGTTCGATAGTGTTAGTAGTGTACTAGGTAGGTTGAACAAATTATGTGGAGTGAAAGTGGTGTCTTGTGCTTGTGCCATCGGAAAACGATGACGTCTATTCGACGCGACACCAAACCGATGTGAAACGCGTCGAACCTGAACACCAATTGAATTAGTCTAAGAAGCACTTTCATCATGAGCGGCCCTCTCAAACGTAAAGCAGGCGACATTGCTTCCACCTCTGCCAAAAAGACCAAAGGTGATGCCAGCATAACCTCCTTCTTCAAAACAACTACACCTTCCAAGCCAAAACCTGAAGATGCCACCTCACATACGCCAGGCGCCTCCATAGCTTCCGTCTTCACTTCGCCGGCCTCTGCGATCACTGCCAGTCCGAGCACCGTCAAACCTGCCTTTCCCACGAAGAAGCCTTTCAACAAGGACGAATGGCTGGAGAAACTAGGCGATGAGCAAAAGGAGCTATTGAAGCTGGAGATCGAGACACTACACGATAGTTGGCTACCGTACGTCGCAGATGAGCTTATTAGCAAGGACTTCTTGGAATTGAAGCGGTTTCTGAAGAAAGAGATTGATGGAGGAAAGAAGGTGTTTCCACCAATGGAGGACGTATACTCGTGGTCAAGACATACACCTTTTCACACAATAAAAGCAGTCATTCTCGGGCAAGACCCATACCACAACGTCAATCAAGCACACGGTCTATGCTTCTCCGTGCGCGCACCCACCCCAGCACCTCCATCCTTGAAGAACATCTACAAATGTCTCGCTATAGACTATCCTTCTTTCAAGCCGCCTCCGAAAAACTCCGGCCTCCTCACACCCTGGGCCGATCGTGGCGTTCTGTTGCTGAATACTTGCCTGACAGTGAGAGCACATGAAGCAAATAGTCATGCTGGAAAGGGCTGGGAGCGGTTCACGCAGAAGTGTATTGATGCTGTGTCAAGAGAGCGGAAAGACGGTGTCGTGTTTCTAGCGTGGGGTAGTCCGGCGCAGAAGAGAGTTGTTGGTGTGAATGGGAGTAGGCATTTGGTGTTGAAGAGTGTTCATCCGAGTCCGCTGAGTGCTTCGCGAGGATTTGTAAGCTAGCATGTATCCTCAATATGAAGTTAGAGAAGCTGATTCATCACAGTTTGAATGTGGACATTTCAAAAAGGCAAATGAGTGGTTGAAAGAAAAGTATGGCGAGGAAGGACCTATTGACTGGAACCTGGATGTGCCTCCGGAGGAAGCAGGAGTATGATAAGATGTAACATTGCTAGTAGTGCTTGGTCTCTGAAAAGTCGACACCTTTGCTTCTCATCATCACAGCAATGTCTAGAAAGTATGTTGACGATGGTCGCAGATCTGGCTTCAGTTGAAATTGCCCAATGAAGCTCATATGTAGTTTGGTCGCACAAGGCAATATCACGAAAACCGGTTTTGATGTCGTACAGCTCCTGAGCCACGTCAACTATTGTTTACTTACTAGCACCGTGCTATCACCTCATGTTATCCTTCCAACCATCGTATACATCTTTCAATGTTCTCCTCCGGAATCGAGCGATTATATCGCGTCTTGCAACAAAGTCCAATCGAGAAGCTCTACTCGCTCAACACGTCTTCACCTGAGGATGCTATGGATAGTCCACCTGTCACAGCCCACAATATCATGAGGTTTATGACTATTCCCCACACCGATAATCCTGAGATCATTGGGCTAGTGGAGGATGTACGCGTCGACCTGCAAGGCAAGTTCGTCAGAAAACATCTTGCAAGTCTAGCGCCAGCGATCTTGAGCTTGTTGCCCGCTTCCAAAACGTTCTGTCTTGCCGCTCGACGTCAAAATATCATGAACTTAGCCAATTTTATCGGTTACAGTAATCTTTACTGGGTTGGGTATGTGTGCTGCATGATCGTCTTTGCACTCGAGAACAGTAGTAAATGCATTACACTTCTCGAGCACTTAAGGCATGCATCATTCATCGATCAGAACAAACCAGTGTTGCGACTCGACAAACAACTTAAGATTATAAGAATGGTCTTTCCGAGATGACAAGATTGTGGCTTTCTCGACGAGAGGACGTCGTGCCCAATTCCCTGCAGTTATTCTCCTGGGAAACCGTATTCAATACAGCAGCTGATGCACTGGACTATCTCTCCCGCCAGAACCCTAGCTGGTTTACAGTCAAGTGCAAGCTCGTTGGATGGGGTAATGGTCAATTTGACACGAAATTGACTCTGGACGAGGTGCTGAAAGACAAAGAAGCTTGGCAAAATTGTCATCGACGTATTATCAGTGGATTCACAACGATACTGAATTTGGAGGTGCGTATCTTTGTATTGCTTCCATATAGTGTGCTGACGCATATCTAACAGATTTGGAACTGCAACGTCTGGCTCACAAGGGTGATTACAGTGAAGCGAACAACGAACTACATCAACAAATTCAATCATTGCTGGACTCGGACCACCTTTGGCTCCAGGGATTGGAGGTATGGATCACCATGGTGCGAGACGATGCTGCTGAGGACATCAATCCGGTCAGGGTACAATTGGATGACGATATCAAGCCACTCACAGCTGTTCGGGGTGGAATGGCATCGCTGGTCATAGCCACTCAGAGGCTTCGCCAATATGAGAAAAAGCTGTGGCACAATTTACTGAGCTCTTTCGGAACCCCAACCTGTGTCACATGCCTGGCGACGCGCCTACTAAATTTCTAGAGGTGTGCAGAGCTCATCACCCCAACACGAGTAGCAGGTCAGTCAAACTTGTGGAAAAGTTACTAGCGCATCCACCTGTGCCGTTCTCGCCGAGACCTCCGTGGATCTTACCACAGCCCACGATAGGGCAAGCAGGCTAGGATCTCAAGATATGCCTCTCGAGCTGCCTTCGGACACCAAGGCTGAAGCACACTCCACCGGAGGAAGATTAAAGTATGCGCCTGGAGTCCAAATCATACGTACATGGTACATCGTGCATACTCCGCGAAAACACCCTTCATAATCAGTCTGGTAAAGTACTCTTAGCGGGAACCGGGCTCAACCCGCTTGATAACAATGTTGGAGCAAATGATGTCCTGGAGCGCTTCGAACTCGTCGTCATAGAGCAGAGTGCGGTCGGTGACCATGCAGTCGAGCAGCAAGATGGTAATCAGTCCGTGAGCGAGGAGGTGGTTTCAAATCCTCAGAGGCGATGGGTGGAGATTGCTGATATGAGAAGTATACAAGAGCCATTGGAGGAGTTGGCAAATGAGTGCTTCGTTGGTCTTCGCATGCTAAATACAGCTGCGACAGCCCAGGGCATGATCGTTACCACTATTGTGGCACTATATATACACTGACATGATGGATGATGATGAAATCTAAACCACAGGCCGATTTCAACACATGGAGCAACGCTGGACAATGCATGCTGCTCCCAAAGTAGCCAAGAAAAAGAAACAAGTCGCACCATCATCGTTGTGGGCGATCATGGCTGGACCAGAGGGCAACCAAGCCGCAGCCGCTTGCATTCGCCTGCTTGATACTGCAACGACTTCCGAATTTCTTGTGTGGGATGGGCCACTGAGCCAGGAAGTAGACAACTGTGAGGTGGAAGATGCTCGGACTTTGGTTCAGATCATTGTCAACGCACGCACCGCCTTCGGCGATATTACTCAACGAGCCACTTCGCCATTCGTTCAGCCACAGACTCGCAAGATTAGACAAACATTCGATGCAGATAAACCAAAGTCATAGCAGGACATGACTCTTCAATCTCACAATCGAGTGCTTCAAAACATCAGAAAGATTGAGTAGTTGCATGCCGAGAACCGTCGGCTTGGCGTGGACGAGCGCAGCACAATGAGCAGTAAACCATTCGTCTGATCAGCACGCCTCGCACAATATGGAGAGAAGTCTCAAGTATCTGGATCCAACCTGTCAGAGTCGTACCCACGTATGTGACCCAACCTCTTTTGGTCGAGACGGTAAAAGTCCAGCACGTAAGTGATGCAACAGGTGCTGAAGCACACCGACGACTGCTTCGTTTTGCCCGTTTTGACGTTACGCTCCACGACGCCGTCCCAGCATCAACGCCATCGAGAGACATCCTTGATCTTGGCATACTGTATAGAGAAACCGAAAGGTGTACCATGTCCTGCGTCTTCACTCCCAGTCGTGCGGGGAGGACGACTTCCTAAGTCTCCGAAGGCCATTGAGAGATAAGCGGTGGATGCAAGAGGGGAATGAAGGGCGTTGATGTATTCTCGCGCTTCGATCTGCCGACGCCTTCTACAGTATGCGTCCTGTGAAAAGTTGGCGCACTTCAGCGACTGTGGCGAATCCTTCGAGGATCTTCAGTTCAACGGAGGACCAGCTTGTCTTTTTCTCTGACAAATAATGCACTCGAGCTCAAACCCACTATCAACGTAGTACATGATTTGGATGGCAGGTACAGCATTCGGAATCTCCCTTCAGGAGCTACTCCAATTTGCGATACCCATTTACGATATTCTGCTGGGAATACATCGCAAGTACAACCCGGTGGCGTTAGAGATGGATGTAGTCGCTGAAAAGATCCGACACTTTCTCGCATCGTGCGAAGCAGCCGACGTGTTTTACTGGATCATTTTGAGAATGCTCAACTACTGCTTCCAGTCCGATGCATTGCAGCGAGGTGGTGTACAGAACAAGGACCCTTACGGGCTGATGATGTGCGATGTCATAGCTGGCTTAGATGCCTTTGGCACCAATAAAAGCTGGCTACAGCATTGGGATAAGCATGCTGGGCAACTCATAAGGAAACAAGGACAAGCTTTTCAGGCAACGGAAGCGCCACGACCTGTCCAAGGAAGGAAGAACACTTCCAAGTTCAGTTGATCAGATGCGGGACAAGCTGCATCCGACAAGAAACAATACAAGAAACAATACTGGACTACTGCAGAAGGGAGTCTACAGAAAGCCTCAAAGCCTGCAAGTATAAGGAGTTTCGGTAGACACTCTCATGCTAGCGAGGGCAGTTTGCAGCAGGCGGGAGCATCGTATCGCGAGCCCTATGCCAGTAATGCGGACGACAAGCGCAGTGGACAGGATCGGTAAGAATACAAGAGCCGATTAATCTGGGTAGGAACAGAAGCAGACAAGAGGAGGACGATGACAAGCAGGATGACGTGAAGACGGGCAAGGGCAAGATGCATTCGTTGATTTCAATGTGCTCAAAGAAGAAGAAGTCTTGATCATCTTTAAAACAAGCTCATTTTCTCTTTTAATATCTGCCGTAGCCATTCTTGCGGTATTTGCTTCCTTGAGTTGGTCGGATAGACTTTTGATATCCAATAAAGTACTCGCCTGCTTTCGAAAGTCTTAAGTGCTAGATAGCGTCACAAGAGTGAGTGCGATAGGCGGAGGTACTCGGCCATATGAGAATGGATAGCAGTAGAAAAGGAAGTTGCGACCATAAAGCACTAAAATAATCCACATCAAATTACTTTCACGACGGCACGGAGGAGTGCTGCAACAAGGAGCATCCAGATTCTTTTGGGTTTATGCATCGTGTCATGCACTCAAGTCTGATATGTGTAGTCCTTCTGTGTTCAGACATAAATTCTTTTTAGAACCATTATATATCTCTTATTACCATTATGCACAATCTTCACCTAGTGATTGTGCTTCTTCACCCAGATCACATTCAATCGACGTCAATGGTATCCTTTGTATCAGCACCTTTTGACTTTCCTTCAGGTCGCTCAATAGTAGGGGGTTGCAAGCTATCGGGCCAAGTCCAGTCAGTCCAGCCTTGAGGATCTGTACACCTATTAGCGTCGTTACTCCACAACAGCAGTTTACAACAATTACATACCTTGACCAGTTTCATAAGCATAATTCTTGCCCCTAATCTGCTCGTTCCTCAGCGCCTCTCTCGCCGCAGCCCCCTTATTTCCCAAACTCTTAATCTCATCAATTGCCAGAATCGCCAAACTGAACCGATCCGCCTCATTCCTGATCGCCAGCTCCAAGGGCGTGTCAATGTTACCCTTCTCCTTGTATCCTCGCACGTGCATGAGGTTCTGTCCCGGTCTGGAGTAGGTCAAGCGGTGGACCAACCACGGGTACGAGTGGAAGCTGAAGACAACAGGACAATTGTTCGTGAAAATGGCTTTGTATTCTTCGTTTGTGAGGCCATGAGGGTGGTAGCCGTTGGGTTGGAGCTTGAACAAGTCGACTACGTTCACGAATCTGATCTTCAAGAATGGCAAGTGTTGACGCAATAAAGCGGTGGCGGCAAGTGCTTCTTGTGTTGAGACATCACCACAAGATGCAATGACGACGTCAGGTTCGGAGTTTTGGTCGTTGGAGGCCCAATCCCAGACTCCGAGACCCTTGGTACAGTGAGTGATAGCCGCTTCCATGTCAAGGTACTGCAAGTGGTTTTGCTTGTCGGCGACAATACAGTTGACGTAGCCTTTGCTCTGGAGGCAGTGGTTCATGGTGGAAAGAAGACAATTGCCATCTGGTGGGAGGTAGATACGGACAACTGCTGGAGACTTGTTGGCGAGAACGTCGAGGAATCCAGGATCTTGATGGGTGAATCTTGAGGACGGCAATCGTTAGCTGGTGTACACGAAAAGTCAGATTGGAGATCATGGTGACAAGTACATACCCGTTGTGATCTTGGCGCCATACTGTGCTCGTGAGGAGGATGTTCAAACTGGCAATCTTTGAACGCCAATCCACCTCCAAGCTCTTCTCCAGCCACTTGCAGTGCTGTCCGACCATAGAATCGATCAAATGTACGAAAGACTCATAAGAGTTAATCAGACCGTGTCGTCCTGTAAGCAAGTAACCTTCTAGCCAGCCCTCCAGATTGTGTTCAGACAACATTTCCATAACACGACCACCATACTCAAGGTTACCACCATCTGCATCTTCGTCGAACTTCTCAGCATTCCAAGCCTTACCAGTCACCTCGTAGACTTTGCTGAGCTTGTTCGATTCAGTCTCATCAGGACCGAAGAGGCGGAAGTTGTCGGGATTCAACTTCATGATGTCACGAAGATATTCTGCGAAATTGCCCATGCTTCCTTGAAGCTCGGTACCCGGACTCTTGAATTCGATCTTGTAGTCACGGAATGGTGGTGCCTTGAGGTTCTTGCACAAGTTTCCACCATTAGTTACAGGGTTGGCACTCATACGGCGGATGCCCTCAGGAGCGAGCTTGCGCAGTTCTGGATCAATCTTGCCGTTGGGGAAGAGCTGCTCAGGGTGGTAGCTGCGCATCCATTCTTCCAAAGTGCTGAGACTCTGTGGGTTTGTGAGGACATCGGTAATAGGAACTTGGTGAGCACGCCAGAAGCCCTATTGAAGCCGTTTGTTAGTTATAATGCGATTGGAGCAGCTTAATGGGTACACACCTCGAGATAGTGACCTTTCACCTTCCTTGGTGCAGTCCAGCCTTTGGGTGTGCGGAGTACAATCATTGGCCATGAAGGGCGAGCCGGTTTGCTCTTGTCCCTCGTAGTCTTTTGGAACTCCCTAATATCAACTATACACTTCTCAAGCGTAGCCGCCATCGCTTGGTGCATTGACTCGAGGTCGTTACCTGCAAAGCATCAGTCGGTAATCCGAATCGTCTTCTCGCTCGTTCACTCACCTTCAACGAAATAAGGTGTCCACCCATATCCTTTAAAAAGCGACTCAAGCTCAGCATGAGAAATACGTGCAAGCAAGGTGGGGTTATTGATCTTGTATCCGTTCAGATGTAGGACAGGTAGAACTGCACCATCATTCGGACCCAAGAACTTGTTGCTATGCCAGCTAGTGGCCAGAGGTCCAGTCTCAGCCTCACCATCGCCAACCATTGTAAGCGCGATCAGATCGGGGTGGTCGAAGATTGCACCAAAGGCGTGACTGATTGAATATCCAAGCTCACCACCTTCGTGAATACTGCCAGGAGTTTCTGGGGTTGCGTGACTGCCAATGCCACCAGGGAAAGCTATTGACAATGGTATCAGTACGTGATACTGCCAATGCTCTAGTAGCCACTGTCCACTAGATGGACTTCGTCTGCATCTACTTACAGAACCTGTGCATGAATTTCTCCAATCCCTCCTCATTCTCTCCGCATGCTGGATAGACCTCAGAATAAACACCCTCAAGGTAACTGTTGCTGATGACTGCAGGTGCGCCGTGGCCAGGTCCCGAGATGAAGATACAGTTGAGGTCATACTTTTTGATCAACCTGTTCATGTGGATGTAGGTAAACGACTGTCCAGCATCGCTACCGAAGTGACCTAGCAATCTAGGCTTGATGTGCTCTTTCTTCAATGGCTCTTTAAGAAGAGGGTTGTGCTTGAGGTAGATCTAGATAAAAGGGTCGTCAGGATGTAATCTGGCCTAGCAGCCACAGGCAACTTACCATGCCCAAGCATAGGTACATGCTTGAGTAGAAGTACCTGTTGAATAGCTCAACCTCATCGTGGGACAAAGGCTGTTCCTTGATAGTAGAACGAGCTGTGCCATAGGCATGGATGTTGCTCTCATCGATGCTGTGGTCCTCTGGGAGGCTTCGAACAGGAATGCTGTCCATGATTGAAGCTTTGAAGAAGTGGTAAGAGGAGATATGGGTAATGGATGAAAGAAAGAAAGAAAGAAAGAAAGAGGGAGGGAGGGAGCTATTCCAGGCTCCAGCAGCTGTGTTGAATGATCGGCTCGAGCGGCAGGGGAGCTTCCAATGATCTCCATGTTACATCATTGGCTACGGACCTGAATCCGGCGGGCAGCCTTGGCATGCCGCCATGCCTACCTTGTAATCAGAAGAGTGTAAATCAATATCATTATCATCATAATCAGAAAGAGCGTCTCGTGTGCTTGAAAGCTGTATGCCGTCCCTTGAGTTCAAGCTACTTTCATGAAGAATCAGATACTCATTTGGAGGCAACGATGGTTATCTCACCCTCAGTTCGTTCGCATAAAGTTGAGCAATCACGTGACTTTTGACCACACCTTCTTGATCCGGCCTCATACAGTACCTTAGCAACGTACTTCGTAAATCTGTCTAATCTCCCAGTTCTGCAATCTCCTCGCTCCCCAAGTGATCGATTTTGCTAGCAGAACGACTACAATATGACCACCTTTGACGTTCAAGGCGTTCGTGAGCACTTCCCTGCCTTGAAACAACCCCAAGTCTTCCTTGACAATGCCGGTGGAAGCCAGATTTTAGGTGATGTAGCAGACTCGTACGTATGCTCGTATGCAGTGATCATATGGAATTGGCATCGAGAATTATCATTTGCTATTTCCAATGCCTTGTTGTGAATCTTGAGACTTGGGTCTGCCACTAATCCATGTTATCATTTTCAGCATACGAGAATACCTCCGTACCAACAATGTCCAACTTGGGGCAACCTATAAAGCTGGAACTCAAAGTACTGAGGCTTACAACGCTGGTGTAAAAGCTGCAGCTGACTATGTAAACGCTTCTCCTGACGAAATCGGTATGTATTCTTACTACCTTTTATCAGCTTTTACATAAAATAGTTAAAAGCCGACTACTTATAATGTTCATCCCGAACAGAAAAGATCAGGGCACCATCGTAGCTTGACAACCAAGCTAACATTATCCCAACAGTGATTGGCCCCTCCACAACCCAGCTCTTCCGCAACCTCTCCCTCTCCCTGCTCCCCTACATCAAAAACCACGGTCCATCCGCCGAGATAATCTGCTCAGTAGTCGACCACGAAGCCAACATCGCCTCCTGGGTCTTCATCGCCACCACCCTCGGCCTCGAAATAAAATGGTGGTACCCCACCGACTCCAGCACAAACCCGCACTTGACTTCAGAATCACTGAAACCACTCCTCACCAAAAATACATGTTTAGTTACGTGTACTCACACATCTAACATCCTAGGCACTATCACAGACATCAGAGCGATCGCGGATACGGTTCACAGCGTACCAAACGCGCTGCTTTGCGTCGACGGGGTAGCATTTGCACCACACCGCCCGCTTGACATGAAAGCGCTCGATGTGGACTTTTACTCTTTCAGTCTGTATAAAGTGTACGGACCGCACATCGCACAACTATACGCATCGCGACGGGCACAGGATCTCGCAATGACCTCACTCGGCCACTATTTCAAGGACGGGCACACGCTTGAGGAAAAGTTGGGTTTAGCAGCTGCAAGCTACGAACTGGTACAGGCGATTCCTCGGGTCGCGAAGTATCTGGAGAAGGTAGGCTGGGAGAGTATGATAAAGCATGAGGTAGAGTTGCAAGAGACGCTATTGCAATATCTGAGAAATAAAAAAGGCGTTGTGATTCTGGGTGAACCAGGAAGCGAGACGGAGAAGAGGGTGCCTGTCATCTCATTCACTGTCAAGGGTAGAAGTGCGCAGAGTGTAGTGGAGCATATTGAGAAGAAGGACGGAAACTTTGGTGAGTCTCGTTCTCTAAGTCTCCTCCCTTGAACATGCAGCGAACGTGACTAACGCGCATGACAGGCTTTCGCTGGGGTCATTTCTACTCAAAGAGATTGGTAGACGAGGTACTCAAGCTAAAAGGAGATGGTGTGGTGAGAGTTAGCATGGTACACTACAACACGGTCGACGAAGTCAAGGCTTTAATCAAAGCATTAGACGAGGAGATTGACACGAAGAGAGACGATGATATGGGAGAGGTCGGTGAGGACAACGTCGTTGCGAGCAGTGATCATGCTTAGAAATGAGCACGATCATGAATGAAATTTGGTCTATATGGTAAACCTTCATTACCCTCTCCACACTTGTGTGCAATACCTGACCTATGCCCAATCGCCGCTACCACGTCCAAACACCACTGTATAGTCATTCTTGCCCTGAGCATCACAGTCACGACCAGCGCTAGCTATCTCGATCCATGGTTCATTCCGGAATCTACTAGCTCAAGATATAGTCGCGCATACTCCCAATGAGTATCATGACGGTCAGCTAGATCTGTAGAATTACCACGTATTTTAGTAGCTGGGCCGGCCGCATACCACACATACTTCCACGCTTCACTCACCGAATGTCAAACGAAGAGCAATAAAAAGCACACGCAATACTGAGATAAGACATCTTTGTATGTTGTTTCTACCGTTATAGCTTTCTTTTTCACCCTTACTTTGTTCTCGCTCTAACTCAGCTCATTATTGCATCGAAATCGCCAACAAAGCGTTTTCAGATCAGTCTCTGCAGCCAACCGCCAACCACGTTGTCTGAATGCACTCCCTCACTTCCCTCATCACGTCAACTCAAACTCACGTATCTGTGTTATCCCAGACATCACCAAAACACGATATCAGCAGACTTCTCATACGCAAAACCAACAGAAAGCAAAAGTGAGCAAATCCCTAAGCCGCCGAAACTCCAGCGGTGCTATAAGGAACCCCTTTCGAAGCCTTCTTTGTGGCCAGAGAGTGTGTCAACTGTGTCGATTTCAAGGAGCGACCGTGAGTCGAAGCCAAGCTGTTACATGCTGATTGCAGTGGAAATGTTCCCTATCTTAACAATGTACAAGGTCGACTACAACCATAGACCACGACAAGGATCTTGTCTATTGGTAGAAGAATTGCTGAATGTGTGAAGTTAAGCAGTATTATATTTTGGAGTTGGGGAGGTTGACGAGATATGTGTTGAATAACGTGGGAGTGGGCGTGTGGTAGGTGAGCCAAGTTGCCTCTGAGGTTGTCCGGAGTTGGAGGAGGGAAAGCATCTTGAGTTGAGAGGGAGCTTAAAATCTTTAGTTTTAGACGCAACTCGAGTGACCATTATCTCTGATCTTGGCTCTTTGCTGATCATTGTAGCTGCCTCGCCTTGCAGAGATCCAGCCGCTATCGTTGGTTGCGCGAAGAGGTTTCTTTGCCTGTTGGTTGTTATAGCGTAAAGAGTGCGGGAGGGTGCAGGCGTAGAAAGCCGGTCCCTTGTCCGAAAAGTAGAGCAAGTGCACTAGGCATTAGTGTGATGTCGTGCAGTAACCAACTCGAACGACAGCATGAGTGTCCCAACCAAGCCAGGTTTCCCTAGATTTGTTTGATTGGGTTGTCATCTTCCTCATCCAAGTGCAAGATTACCCCAATCCGCCCTCTCCCTCTGCACAATCACATCGTTCGGCAACCACCTCGCCGCCACCCTTATCAGCTCTCTAGCATTAGCCATATCACCCAACGCCCTCGCCGCCAACGCAGTCCTATAGTAAATCTTCCCCCACTCAGCTTTCGCAGGAAACAATGGATGTGGCTCGTCAGCTTCCTCGCCCATGTGTTGCCGCATGAGCGTGATAGACCGGTTACCCCAGTAAAAGGCCATCTCGTTGTCCTCCATTTTTAGATAGACCATGATGGTGTTTGCAATCAGCTGCATGCGCATGACCCAGTAGATGCTGCTGCCAACATGACCTGCGAATCGGCCTTCGCGTATCATTTCGTCAAAGTAACCTTCTGCCCAGATTGAGCGCCGCCTTTTGTCGACGATGATGTGTATTGCTTCGAATGCTTTGGTGTAGAATGTGATGGCGTCGGCGTAGTTTCCGGCTTTGAAGGAGGCGTTGCCGGAAGCTTTGAGGTTTTCGCAGTTTTGTAAGCATTCGGAAGGAGATCGGTATGGTTGGGTCATTGCTTGGCGGAGTTCTTCGACCACATCGTTGTCGTGCGGTCCCTCTACAATGAGCGAACTGAGCTTTCGCACTACGCCCCACGGACGAAAGAGCCGGTTCTGTATGATCTTGCTGACTTCTCGCTCTGGATCGTCCTCGAGACCGGCAAGAGTCATGCGCAGACCGAGTTGGTTGTTTAAGCCTGGGTGGGAAATGTCAAAGTAATACCACATACTGACAGATTAATGTTAATCCAAGTTCGCCTTTGCATACATTCGTACATTTACTACGTACCGACAAAACCCAGCAGTATCTCTTGCGTCAATGACAAAAGTATGTGGTCCCGATTCCGAAAACATCATTGGAGCGTCCACGGTACACGTCATTTGACAATTTTGGAACTGCTCGGCAATCTCCCCTCGACATAGCACGGGCGTGAGAGAGAACTTTTTGGTATTCTCTACGGCTGACTCCCAGGGTGTGATGATCTTGACAAAGGTGTTTACTCGCCGGAAGACTTCGCGGGCCTCGGCGTAGACTTGTTTGGATGTGCGGTAGATGCGCAGATCGAATGTCCAGAATGTGGTGGGGTCTTGATCTTCGAGTTCGTGGTAGTTGTTGTCGGTGATGAGGAGTTGTTTGTAGATATTCTCGCGGATCTCGCCAGGGAGGGTGAGGAATGGTAGGTGGGATGGAGAGTCCATTTCACGTGGGATAGAAGAGCACTGCCAATGATGCTGTATGTACAAAGGGGTCGTTTGAGGATCTGTGCTTGATTCTTTAGGCTCGTTCTCTTTTCTGAGCTTCAGCTGATGACTGCTTTTGCAGCGTAGGCACCCTACTGCACAGTGAGAGTCACTATCGGATTGTGAAAGTGGATGCTGATATGGTATGGAGTTGTTTGCAAGACAAGCAATGCTGATGAGTAATACATATTTGCCAAGACTCAACGGCTATCATGTACGAACATCGAGCATTTTCTGTGAGTAATTTCCTCACTCATTGCTCAGTGTCATTCCCTTCGTTGTGTCAATGCTTCTTTCGTGTTTCTGAATAGCCGTGGTCTGAAGGCTAGGTGATCTCGCTTATCTCTCCTATCAAAAAAAAGTTGCTAGAGGCATTTCCTTGCTTCCCGAAATATTGCCATCATGGCACCAAGCGGTCACTTTGGTTTCAAGAACAGGCCTACATTCAGTAGCAAGCCCACAGGGAACCAAGACAACCGCGGAATCAAGCGCAAGCGAGACTCCGACTTCTCCAAGGATGTCAGTGTCGATAAAAAGCATGTCCAAGTAAATGGAGCAAAACCAGAGACAAAACCAGCCAAATCGAATGGCGAGAAAAAGTATACCGGCACAAAGACCCTTCTCAACGAAAAGACCCGTGCTTTACAGAACGCGCGATCACAACTACCGATCTGGGCCCACACTGCCGAAATCAGACTCGGACTGCATGGAGACAAGGATGTTATGATTTTGGTTGGTGAAACTGGTAGTGGTAAATCGACACAGGTGCCTCAGTTCATGCTTGGCGAAGGATGGTGTCAGGGAATGATTGGCATCACTCAGCCACGGCGAGTAGCTGCTATTACTCTAGCACAACGGGTTGCGCAAGAGATGGGGTCATTACTTGGAAAAGACACGCCGGCAAGCAAGGTTGGTTATGCAGTTCGATTTGACAACAATACTTCTCCGAGCACAAAGATCAAGTTTGTAACTGAAGGAACACTGTTGCAAGAGATGCTGAGGGATCCCTGGCTATCGCAATACAGCTGCATTATTGTCGATGAAGTTCACGAGAGAGGTGTCAATGTCGATCTCATCCTTGGTTTCTTGAGGAGAATTGTGACGAGCAGTCAAAAGGAGAGGAAGCTAGGTAGGTTGAAAGTAGTCATTATGAGTGCGACAGCAGATACAGAGGCGTTGTTTAGCTTTTTCGATCAAGGCTATAGAGAAGTTGGGCAAAAGGGAAAAGTGTTGAATGGTGCAACGAAGACGAACAATGAACAAGCTTTCGAGCAGGCATTAGCCAAAGTCAATGGTGATGCTCCAAAGACAAATGGTGTAGAGAAGTCGGATGCAGGAGAGACAGGATCATCATGGAGTGGGTTCTCTGATTCTGACGAAAAGGAGGAAGCAGCTATCAAACCAAAAACTATCAAGCAGTCGAAGAAGGAAGAAGCACCGGCCAAACCAGAAACCACTAAGCAATCGAAGACAAACTCGCCACCCAAAAAGGAGACCAAGGAGAAAGCATTAACCGAGAAAGTACAAAATTCAGATGAAGAAAAAGAAACAGAACTATTCTCGGAACACATCTCCACCTGCTACATCGAAGGCCGCCAACACCCCGTCGAAACCCACTACCTCCCCTCAGCCAGTTCAGATTGGGAAGAAGCAGCGCTCAAAACCATTTTCCAAATCCACTACAAAGAGCCTCTACCCGGCGACATCCTCGTCTTCCTCACCGGCCAAGACACAGTCGAATCTCTCGAAACACTCGTCACCGAATACGCCGCGGCCATGGGTCCTGAAGTCCCCACCATCCTCTGCCTCCCCATGTTCGCCGCCCTGCCCGCCACCGCCCAACAAGCCGTCTTCCAGCCAACTCCTCGCAACACGCGGAAGATAATTCTCGCGACCAACATCGCCGAAACGTCCGTCACCATCCCTGGAGTCCGCCACGTTATCGACAGCGGCCTCGCCAAGATAAAAGAATACCGCACCGCACTCAACCTCGACTCTCTTCTCGTAAAGCCCATAAGTCGGTCCGGCGCCATCCAGCGCAAAGGTCGTGCCGGCCGTGAAGCCCCCGGGAAGTGCTACCGTCTGTATACCGAAGCGGACTACCTCAATCTCGCAGCAGCCAACATCCCAGAAATCCTCCGTTGCGATCTTGCCTCGTCACTGCTAACCATGAAAGCCCGCGGTGTAGCCGACGTCCTCAGCTTCCCCTTCCTCTCCCCGCCCGACCCCACCGCCGTGAAGAAAGCCCTCCTCGCTCTCCACCGCCTGGGCGCCCTAACCGATACCGGCGCCATCAGTCCGCTCGGTACACAAATGGCCAAATTGCCTCTACCACCGCCTCTCTCGCGTGTGTTGCTCGCAGCAGCCACAGAAGGCACGGACACCCTTCTCGACGTCATCGATATCGTTGCGTGTTTGACTGTTGAATCTGTCTTCCTGCCGCTCCAGAGCGAGGAGAAGAAGGAGAATGCGGAAGAGGCGAGAAAGGAGCTGTACAGGCGCGAAGGCGACCATTTGACTATGATGACGACGTTGCAGGCGTATGTAGCGGATACGAAGGGGGATCGGAGGGCTTGGTGCGAGCGGCATTATGTGTCGCATCGCGCGATGAAGAATGTTGTTGATGTGAGGAAGCAGTTGCGGGCGCAGTGTGTTGCGCTCAAACTCCTAACATCTGACGCCGTGAGTGCTGCCAATAACAACAACAGTACCGCACAAGCGGCAGATCCGATGCGCGCCCCCGCGATTTTGAAATCCTTCATGAAGGGTTTCGTTGGCAATGTGGCGCGCATCATGCCGAATGGCAGTTATCAGACGCTCGAAGGGCATCAGACTGTGGGCATACATCCGAGTAGCGTGGTGTATGGGAAGAAGGTGGAGGCGATTTTGTATAATGAGTTGGTTTTTACGACGAGGTGTTATGCGAGAGGGGTTAGTGTCGTGCAGTTGGACTGGTATGCTGATGCTGTTGAGGGGGAGGATTGAGGGTTTGGTAGTGTGGATGTGGAGTGGGAGGGTGGGTGTGTGGGCAAATTTAGTTTGGGAGTCGGAAGAGTGAGGATGTGCGACATTCTGTTGATGGCTGAGATTAGCAGAGAGTGTGAGAGCATGACTGAACGATTGAATGCATGAGGGTTCTTTTCTTTCTCCTTGTGCCCCGTCTTGCTGTAACCGCTTGACTGAGGCGATGGAAAACTAGTTATGGGAAACAGAACAGTCCGCCATTTCTTCAACTGAATGATATCTGCATGCTACCTCTACTCTGCTCGCCCTACTCCGCACAGACTAGAGGCTTCACTTAGTGACACCTATGAAAACAGAAAGAATGTGGCAGGCTGCCAAAAATACAGAACAAGCTCTGATCAGCACAAAACATAGAGATATTTGATAGGGGACAGTCCAACACCCACTCTTCATCATGGAAAGAAACAAAATTATATGCTCTGATAGTGTCGATTGATATTTCTCGAATATACATGCTCAGAAAATACATGCTCAGGTATTGAGAATTCAACAAGGTAGAGTATGAAGTCTCAAACGTTGGATACACGAATGAGACGTCGATGCCAGAGCTCGAATCATCTTCAGTCAAAGCAGCCTTGCTATTGATAGCATCACGAGGCAAATGTACACCAACATCTCTCAATACATCAAGGATATGAGGGTGGTGGTTGTTTCGTGCTTACAGTACGTGGTAAAGTTGCTTTTAGTGAAAGTATTCCAGTCACAATTGTAACGCTCCTAAAGAGTCGTCGTGAAGCAATTGTCAACTCAACAGAATCTTAGTGAATTCTTAGAAAATAAATTCATCAACTCTTTATTGTAATCTTCATTGATTGCAGGTTAAGTCTTTCCGTTCATTGGTGAGAAACTGAAATTCCATTCAAAAACTTTTCATCGTACTCAGGATCGTAGTCTTTCAGAAAGATTCTTCAAATCTCAAATACTCGCTGCTAACAAACAAAACGCATGACTTTCTGTTTGTATTATCCCGCAGCTTTACACTACCAACTCTTCTCACTGGACACAACGGTCTGTGTCAAAATAACTAAAATGCTTATCCTCCCATTCCTCCTCCCCCTCCCATACCCACGATGGGCGACATAATAGCACCTGTTCTAAACCCATTCTCAACAATATTACCAGCAGCAGCACCACACCCCGCCGCAGCGCCATTAGCACACGCACTATGCGACGAATGAGCACCACAACTCCCACTAGCAACCTGTCCACCACATGTCCCCGCTGCACAATTACCTGGACCTTTGAACCTATAATCTGCATGTAATGGTCCAGTCGGATACAGCGCGCTATGCACCGTGTGATCCGCCATAAACGGCGCATCAGCATACGGATATGCTTTCAGTAGTGGATCAGTTTTGGTAACGTCTTTTGGCAACGCTGATGGTGCGAGCGAGGTGCGTCCCTTTTTGCCAGCGTGCTTGCGTGCCTTTTCGACGGCTTTGGCTTGGTCTGCTAGTCTCCATTCAACGAGCGTGCGGTTGCGATCGGAAATGATGGGACGGACGGAGTTGTGAGCGGAGATGTGAGGGCCGTTGTTGGGATTATTTGTTACAGGCTTGGAAGGGTTGTAGAGCTGTTTTTCGATGCTCGCGGTGATTGCTTCAGCGGCCGCGGCATTTGGGTCGTCAGTTGGAGCCGGTGTGGTAGATTTGCGGCGGAAGATGCTTGTTTTCTTGAGCGCGACAGCCGCTTTTGCGTTACTAATGAGCGAAGAGCCTGACGCGCGCACGCTCTCGCAGTACCAGCAGGTGCAGAGGGAGTAAGGTTCTTTGAACTCTTTCTGGTATAGTTCTGTTGTTTTGATGAATGCGTCGGAGAGTTTCGACTCTTCAATTTTGTCGTCGTGGTCGATGAAGCCCGGGCGGAAGTTCTTGGTCCAGTCAGACATGCTGGCGTGGGATGGCGGGTTGCATTTGAGGTTGGTGCTGAAGGCGTAGTAGCGTGGTGGGGAGAGTTGGTGGGTGTGCCAGCCGAGATCGATGTCGAGGGTTGGGACCATCATTTGCATCATGTTGTCGGCCATCATTTGCATGAAGCGCGTGTATTTGATGATGAGAGCGTCGGCGGTGGATGTGGCGGAGGGCGAGTGTAGCCAGTCTATTCGCTCCATCTTTTCGATGAAGCCGTTTTGACGGATTACTGCGCCTACGAGATCTGTGAACGTCTTGTGTAAGCGAATATACTCGACTGTTGGATTGAGGTGATGTCGGGCTTACCAAGTGCAAACGGAGAAGAGTTATCCCAGTATCTTGATAGCATACGGTGGATCATGATTCGTTCTGTACGGTGTAGTGGTGCTTGTCCTTCAACTCGAAGACTCGTCGACGCATTCTTGCGAGCACCTTCATCAGCTATCGTTGCCTCGATATCTGATCGGACGTCTTCGATAGTGTGCCAGAGCGGTGCACCTTTACACCTCATTCTGATAACTTCCTTCATCATGAAGTTACAGTACAAAAACGGCGTCTTATTCGTATCGCCACCCCTTGCACTAACTAGCTGGCCGTCGATATCGAGTACACTGCCGGCAAGCAGTCGACCGTCTCCAAAGTAGCGTTCTCGAACATCCATGGTGAATTTTGTGGCCCGAAGCTTAGCATGGGTTGTTTTCTTCTGACAGGTTGGACATATTATTTCGAATTCACTATCAGCATAGCCATTACCTCCAGGCACTTCTAGCACGCCTCTGTCAAGACGAGCCTTTCGAACGTCAAAGGTCGTCCACGGCACTCTGAGCATGTTGCTTGTACCATTAAGTCGACAGTTCCGACAAGCAATTTCGATGTCTGCTGGATCCAAGGTATTGACCCATGAGAGACCAGTACTGGCTTCCCAAGATTGTCTAGCATGATCACCGGGATTGAAGTAGCCTGTTGTAACATCGGTGCAGGAGTCGATGGCAGACCAAGGCATGCCGTTGTGCCAGAGATGCATCATGCCTTTTAGTACACAGTCCTCCAGATAAGCGTGTGGATTGAGTTGAAAAGAATGCCATACCATTAGAACATCTAGATGACCTCATGTTAGCAACATTGGTCGGTTTTACTTGGAGTAAAGCTCCACGTACCTAGTGGCGGCAGATCATCCCTGGTCTTGATGACACCTTCAACCACACCTCTTTCCACCCACCTTTCCATTCTTCCAGGTACTTCGAAGTCCGCCATTTTCGCGCCTTGCGTGCCAATACGCCCGTGAAGCACGTTCCACCACACTGTAAATCGCTCTACAGCACGCGCAACATACACTGCCCAACGCTTCTCAGATAAGAGCTTGCGCAAATCCTCAGTATGCCCTGCGGCTTTTGCATCACGAATGTCACTGTCGTTGAGATTGAATAGTCCATCGTGTGCTGATATACTCAAACGTAGTTGGTGAACAGCATGTAGGAACTCCAGATGTGCTAGAACTTGGTTTCGTGATGGCTTTGGGCTGTGAGGATCGATTGAGCCGATATTGATGTTACGTGTCTGGCTGGTCAGTGTGTCCAGAGGACTTGTCGCCACTGCTGCGAAGTCTGGGGGCGCGCTTGAGTCCTGCATCTCGTATGAGGGAAGGACATTTTGGGCTTCAGGCATCTCATAGCGTGGAAGCTCGTTGGTGACCGGTACTGGTGCCATCTTTAATGAGCGTACTGATAGACAGAGCACGGTATTGTAATCAGAATGCAATGCTCAAGGCAAGTTGAACTGGAGGAAACACTGTGTTAAAGAGTCAATGAGGACAAGTTGTGGCAGTGCTGTCGTTGTCTCAAGGCCGCCTCTTTGACGAAGATCATAGCAGAACCAATTCATGCTCAAGGTCACGTCGTTCTCACAGCCTCGCCGTCTCGGATCCTCGCGCTTCATCTTCCGCTAAGGTTGTGTATCCTGTGCTTTGATTCGTCAGGTTTTTTCGCATACAGTCACGTGATATGGGGTAAAAGCTTGGCTATGTGCGGGGATAGCCTTATTTTCAAGCTTATCATTGGGCCGAGCGCCGAAAGTCCGAGACCAACTTAGGAAGCTGGATGCGAAGAAGCACATCCCTAAGATGAGAATTTGAAGGGTACGACCGACGAACAGTAATTAATGTAGCAAGCATCCGGGCTCACTGACAGGTGAAGCACAAATGCAGTGCTGTGATGATTGAGCCACGAGATGGTCTTTGTCTTTGTCCTTCCATTCAGACCTGCTCACTAACATGATCTTCCTCGTACCCATTCAACAGCTCATATTTCCCACCATTGTGCGTCTCCAAAGCCGCCTCCACTCTCTCCATAACAGCACACACCTTCTCCTCTTCCAATCTCCTGCCCACAACCTGCACACCAATAGGTAATCCGTGCATATCATAAGCATCATAGTACTTGTAAATACCTTTAGCAATGCCGTTCAACTTGCTTACCTCGAAGTCATCTGATAGGGCATCCTGCTTCGCATCTACCTTAGTAACTGGTATTACTCCAGCCGTGTAGTCGAGCAAATTGAACAAAAAGGTATAACCGCAAGCCCAAGCTGCCGTGGCCATGGCATCGTGTGGTGTCGCAGGTAGTGCATTTACCGGACAGAGCATTACGTCCAGTGACTCCTCCTGCACTTGCCACCAATCAAAGAATCGTGATTTGTATGCCTCACGACGTGCCACAACCTTCCACTGTTCTGATGACTTCAGCTCCCCAGCAGTCCACTCCGATAGCAAGCCAGCCCATATGTCATCGCGGCGGACATACTTTACCCACCAGTAGTGTACTTTGCGGAAGAGCCATGGCAATCGCATGTAGTTGTACATTACTTTGGCGCCAGAATCGAGCCATTCGCCTGAACGCATGACTGCCGAGAACGTCTTGCAGCCGTCTGAGTTTAGAAGTATCGAAGCGATCTTCAGTGATTCGTATGGCGATGGTGGGTGGACTTCTCGAACAGTATGCCCATCGGCTTGCAGTGCACGAACAGTTTCGTCAAGAGCTCGAGCACATGCTGGTGATGGATCCACTACATCATCCGTACGCATTACACCTATATTGAGGGAGGCTTTTGTACGCCATTCTTCCTCAACTTCACTCCGCCACGGCAAAGGGTGCACAGAGTAATCCAAAGTCCAGGGCTTAGACTGAATGAATGCTCGTGTGAAGTATACCAGGTCGTTTAGTGTGCGTGCCATGGGACTGTAAACTGAAGGAATGCCTTCTTGTCCTGGCATCGAAGACTTGAAGCCTACTTTCGGCCATCGACCAGTCGAACAACGAAGACTATAACAACCAGAGAAGTGTGCTGGTGCACGAACTGAGCCCGCGACATCTGAACCGATCCCTATACGACTGCCGCCGTAGGCAAGAAGAGCAGATTCTCCTCCTGTAGAGCCACCTGGAGAGTACTTTGAGTTGTGCGGGTTCGTAGTACGTCCCCAGACATCGTTTGTAGACTCGAATGAGAGTAGTGTGGTTGGCAGATTTGTCTTGACGAAAGGGATGGCTCCAGCATTCTTGAGCAGTCGAACCATTATGCCATCCTCGACTTCCGGCTGATGCGTTTTCGAAGAATATCCAACACTTGTATCAAACCCGCCAACCACCAGAGAATCTTTCAATGAGACAGGTATACCAGCGAGCGGACCTTTCAGATTGATGCCTTGTTTGGTCCAGCTTTCTGCTTCTGGCAGCATAATCTCTGTGAGGCAATTCGTCTTCTTATGTGCCGCCAGGGCGACTTTGCCGTACGTATGGAGGATGTCGACAGGATTGATAACATTGTTTTGTACATCCTGCACGAGTTCTTGGATGGGTCGGTCGAGGATAGAGGTCTTTTCGTCGGGGTGAAGCGGCGCGTGGTAGGGTGCGGGTAGTCCAGCTATCTTCGCGGCACGAGCTCGTTGTTTCGCAGCGCTGGGAAGTCAATGAAAGCCCTGGGAGGTTTATAACTTTGTATGAGCTTCATACCATTCTTGCCTATGGCGCATATAGTCTGAATAATACACCACCATGGCTGTTTCTTGGTGTCCAAGGCCTTGTCGAGTTCTTGATACTCAGATTCCGTCTCCACCGCGCGGGCGCATTGCTCAGGAAGATTACAAGCTGCTACAGAGTTGTAAATGAGATAACAAAGTGGTACAAGGAGGGGTAACAAACAGACAACAGAGATAAGCGTTTGTTGATTGCGGAGAATGCGGGCAAAGCCTCGGCTGTGGCTCCGACAAGGTCGTTTTGGCGTTGTTTCAAGATGCGTATCAGTATCAGAATGGACAATATGCTTCAAATTTGCATCCATGTCTCGTTCAATGCCTTCTGTGGACCTGCTCTTTGAAAATTTATCGCCCCGGAATGTCTAGCCTCTGTTCCGCTGCTGGTGTTGGTGGCTTTATGATTGAACGAAGTAGCAGATTCAACCTCAATAACTCTTCTTTTCGTATCTAGCAACCTGAAGAGCCGTCGAACAATGAGTGGATGAGACAAGACATCATATGACCGACGCACCACTTGCTTGTTTTGGCCTTTAGCTGGAAGCCATGTAAGCACTAATACCAGATACAAGCCCCGTGCCAAGAGTTCAGCTTGACGTGCTTACTGGGGCCAACAGCACATTAAAGACTCGGAGGACTTCGCTTCTCGCAGCTTCATCAACTTCCCGCGCTCTACACGGTTGTCAACGACTTGAAGGCCTCTGCTTCTCACAGTTTCATCAACTTCTTGCATTTTGCACAAGTGTCAACTCATCTGTAACATGTCCTCAAACACTACAAAGAAGATCTGGCTAGAGCGTCACAAGGCTTCGGTCTCTGCATCACCATGGCGGCCTTACAAGCTGGCCACCATGTCATTGCTTGTGCTCGAAACGTGGAAAAAGCACGAACAGACAATCCTAAGGTCGAAGAGTTGGGCGGAAAATGGCTACAGCTCGATGTCACATCTCCTGACACTCAATCCATCGTACAAAAAGCAGCAGAAGCTGTAGACACTGTAGTGAACAACGCAGGCTTTTTTGCCGCCGGTAATATCGAGGACTTAAGGTAGCTGGTATCAATGTCGCTCCCTTGCGCATTCACTAAATCAGATTCAGTATCGAGGAGATGCAATCGTCCATCAATACCAATTGGCTGGGCTCTATGCGCGCGCTCAAAGGAGCTCCCCCAGGTATGCGCGAACGTAGATCAGGAACTATAGTCTACATCGGCTCAATCTACGGTGTCTTTCCATGCCCTAGTGGGGTAGCATATAACTGTACTAAGACAGCTTCCGACATGATGTACGAGACTCTCAAGACTGAGATCGCCCCATTTGGCATTCGCACATTGGTCATCAACGCTGGAATCTACCGCACAGCCGTTCTCGAGCATTCGGTCTTACCTGCAGCGGGCTTTGGCAAGCATTATGTCGAGCAGACACCTATCGGTGACTGTCTGGGCGCTGTTCAGCAGATCATGGCCAACCCCGAAGCGGCAATTGCTGGGAATCCCGTGCTGTTTGGTCAGCGTGTGGTTGACATGGTCGATAGTACTGGACTCGCGGCGGATCTGACAAAGCAGGCCAGGGTGTTCATGGGAAGGGATTCTCTGGATCTTGCGCAAAAAAAGATTGATCTGCTGCAACAAGAATTGCATGCTAGTCCAGTGCGGACTATGAAGGTCATCAGGGTACTGGTGTTGCTGCTGTGGCGCACTTTCCATCGCATGTTTGAGCTTTGTTGAGGTTGACTGCCTACAAGTCATCTTGCTTTCCTATTTGTTTCAGGTCCAGTTCTGCTTTCTGAGGGTTGGCTGAAGGCCTCTTGTGTACGCTCCCACCAATTTCTCTGCCTCATGGTCAGTAGCATCTGTAGCAGACTTCGTTACTTCGGCATTGGCGAATAGTTGGCAAAAAACCTTATAGTCCTTGGTGATTAGTGAACCTGTATAGCTGTATAGTCCGAGGTGGAAGCCAAAAGCCAAGCCCAAAGCCACAAAACAGTGTCCTCAACCACTATCTGCTAACCAGCTGACCTATGACCTCCATCGCCAATCATTGATATTCATAAGATCTTCGAATGCTTCCAAAGTACGTAGACTCTTCCAGAGCAAATCGAGGGCTCTTGGAGGCTCTTGTGCGGGGAAATGCTCGCCAGAATGATCTGCAAGCGCGTCATCCATTGTCGGTCAACGACAAGTTGAAACACCCTTCCAAGACCACCTGATATTGCTTCCAATCTCCGACTGGTCAGTCTCGTCCTTTGCCCGAAGATTCTATTGCTTGACTACGATCTGCGAGAGATGCCAGCTATCAGTCAGGTGTTGTTGTCTGTTTATGGTGATGATGTGTTTTGAAGGTTGTCGTATATCAACCGAGGATGCTCCTGCCATGTATTTGCTCCTGCCCCAACTATTGTTTATCGTACGCACTTTGTAAAACAAGCAGTCACGAAAATCAGACGAATGTCAACTTTCCCATCTCTCTATACTTCTACCAAAATAACAATACAACCTTCAACACCACCACCACCATAATCAAATCATCTCTCCAGAATCTACAACCATGTTCACCACAAACTACCTCACCAGAGCCCTAGCGGCTGCTACAGCACTTTCGTCCCTTGCCATCGCTGCCCCAGTCACTCAAAACCAGAAGCGTTCAATGTCTAGTGCGAAGTTCAATTTCAATGGAGAGAAAGTGCGAGGTGTAAACCTTGGTGGCTGGTTTGTGCTTGAGCCTTGGATTACTCCTAGCATCTTCGAGCCGTGGGCAACAAGCCAGACGGCGGTCGACGAGTACACCCTTTGTGCGGCTTTAGGTCAGGACGCCGCGCTTTCGACTCTTCAAGCACACTGGAATAGCTGGATTACTCAAGTATGCTATGCTCGCGATTATACCGAGCGTCTGCTGACGTTGTCTACAGGATGACTTCACCCAGATTGCTGCACTTGGTCTCAACTTTGTCCGTACGTTCACTCTCCCAGCCTCACTTCTTGCATATTCTGACTGTTCGAAAGGTATTCCCATTGGCTACTGGTCCATCAGCCCTATCGAAGGTGACCCATATGTGCAAGGCGCCTACGATGTCCTCGCGCAAGCTTTGGATTGGGCAACTGCTGCTGGTCTCAGCGTCATGGTCGACATCCACGGTGCGCCCGGTTCTCAGAATGGCTTTGACAACAGCGGTAGACGTGGAGGCATTGGATGGGCTCAAGGAGCAACAGTCGATCAGACTCTTACTGCTTTGAACAAGCTCAAGGCTGATCATGTATGTTGTACGCTTTTCTCTGGTCGAATGGCAATGTACTAACGATAGCTCACTAGGGCTCGCATCCTGCTCTTGCATCGATTCAGTTAGTGAATGAGCCAATGATCCCAACAATAGGCCGTGCTCCCGTCGAAGCCTTCTACACCACCGGATACAATGACATCGTAGACGACACCCTTGTTGTATCTCTCCATGATGGATTTGTGGGTTCTGGATCATGGAACGAATTCCTTCCTGGTCAGGCCAACATCCTTATGGACACTCACCACTACGAAGTCTTTGACCAAGGGCAACTTGGGATGAGTCCCGATGCCCACGTTGGTTCAGCTTGTGCTTTCGGTGCTAGCATAGCCACAAATACCAAGTCAACTATTTCGGGTGAATGGACAAGTTCTATCACAGGTATGTCTCACCGTTGTAACTCTTCTGATTATGATAACACTGACCTCCTTCAGATTGTGCAAAGTGGCTCAATGGACTTGGTGTTGGTGCTCGCTACGATGGCACATTCGACTACAATGGCGTTGGCTCAAGCTACATTGGCAGCTGTGCTGGCAAGGATGTCGGCAGCGTGGATGCCTTGCCCGAAGACTACAAGACCACTTTGACACGATTCACTGAAGCTCAACTTGATGCTTACGAGGAAGCCCAAGGCTGGATTTTCTGGTGCTGGAAGACTGAGAGTGCTCCTGAGGTTGGTGACATGGCAATACATCAGGATTTACAAACACTAACACATCACAGTGGCATTTCCAGAATCTCACTGCTGCTGGGATTATTCCTCAACCTCTGACTGCGAGGAAGTGTATGTAACTCATTTTCTTCTGCCACCTCTTTGGTATACTAACCATTGTTCTAGTCCCTGGCCAATGCAATTGAAACTGCTTGCCTCACCAGCACGCTTGATTTACGATATGATCCATGTTAATCTGAAGGGGATCGTCGAGTGATGTACGGGTTAATGTCAGCGACGACGGACGTCGTATTAATGAGACGACAACGAACTTGTAGAGGATGTAAGATATCTGTATATGATAGGGTGTAGACTAAAGATAATATGATAAGATGCCTTGCTTAATCTTCAAAAGCTCTTCTGAACTCATATGATTTCGTACTTATTTGTTTCTGATGGTTTCATCTAGTGGTAACCTCATTACGACAGCTCTATACTATGAGGCAAGAAATAGAAAAGGAGGCGAGAGCAGTGTATAAGCAGGAGATGAACGTTTCAGCTGATCTAGCAGCAAGGTGTTTTGATCACGGCGTCAGCATGCCTCCAGCGGCTCACAGTGCACTCGAGCGTACACAACATGCACAGATGCTAATACCAGATCACGCATTTGACGATCCCGACGACCTAGCTCGCAGTGTGAACTCTTCAGCTCACAACTGTCGTCCCATACCAGTGCCGGTGAGCACGCAGACGATTTGACAAAGGGCATGATTTCAGCTCTCCATTCACTTCTCCAACCTCCAAGGCGACAAAGACGACTTCTTCTCCCACAGCGAAAACACCTTCCGCTGATCCAACTTCCTGTACAAGTGCGATTTCTCCACAGAGTCTGGTGCAGCAAGAGCTCGACGTTCAGAGCTAGGCTTTCACACAACCTGTTTCTCATCACAGCGTGCCACCCGACACGTCGAGTATACGACGACTAGCTAGTCGTATGAGGACTAATGACCGCTATCGTGATGCAGCTACCCAGCAAATGTATACCCAAATAGAGTCATTCTTCAGGCCGGCTGGTTCTCTCATGCTCGGGACCGTGCCCCTACCACCGATGGAAACCCAGGACAGCATGGACCTCTCCATTCATTGGAACTCTTTTGGTGAGATACGAGCAACTTCAGAACGAGAACAGCAGATTGGCGGCGAGTCTTGACAACAGTGCCAGGTGGGCTGACGAGTGGCACAATCGGGCAATTGTCGGGTCAACGGGCCTTGTGGCACCAGGACACCGCCATGGTGTACTAGGTCCCGTACCTTCACCGTTAGTACACGCAGCGAATACTTTGTACAATCCACTCCCGCCAATGCAACAATGGCCGCAGCTGTCAAATCATCCATTGGTGGCTGCACCGAGGCCGAATCAGCATCTATCAAACACCATAGAAATGGGGACAGCGCATCCAACACAACAGTCCGTAGGTCTCAGAGCAATCCAGTGAAGCTGAAGAGAGAAGATAATACTAGTCTGTGATCCGATATTCTTGGTGATGGCAACTCCGTGGCCGACAGCGGATTGAGATTGAGTATAGAGCCACAGCAGTACCTACACGAGGCTGAGGCGAGCCAGATGCTGCTGCGGCCGAAGGAGCCTTAATACACTGGAAAGATGAGTCCGCCTGAGTTTGACTTTGGCAAAGACAAGTTAGACTTACCGGGTATCATGGCCGTTTTGTGTTAGTGAGGTGGACTGCACTTGCAACCTGCCGCAACAGCAGCATAATGAAATGTATCCAGCCACCTCCTCCCACCCACGCCAGATCGCCAGAACGCAGCTGGTTCTTTGCAACATCTTCGCTCACATTTGACTTTTTCAAGACGAGCTGGACTTTCTCACTCCCTCCTTCATTCTGCAAGTCTCCTGACTTGCGTGTCAAGACGTCAGCTCTTTTATTGAGATATTCAGGGCGGTAGTTAATGCCGAAGTTGAACCTGGTCAAGAACTCTGACCAGCAAGGTTGGCAGCGATTGAGTGCCTTTGTTGACATGAAATATTCCAAGTTCTTGTGATCCAGTCCGTGACAGCAGCATAATAAAATGTATCTAGCCATAACGCCAGAACTCCAGAACGCCAAATGAAAAAAGTCTTTTTGAGTTTGTTTGAGTTTTTTTTTCCACAATTTCTCTTGCGCTTCTTGCTACTTGCAGGCTTGTCTTCGGCGGCGGGAACAACGGCCATTTGCTCTATAGTACTATATATAATACGTCAGTTTAGGCCGAATACACAGGATGGAGATATACTAACAGGAAGAAAAGATGATTAATAGTAAAGTCTCAAGGGGCACGTCAGTAACGGATCGAACAACAGTCTAAGGCGAACATACATGTATGAAACAAGGATGAGGTATAAGAACAATACCGATTGAGGTTCTCAATAAGGATTCACAGGTGACTTACAGATTTGCTCCTCGAGGCGCCGCCTTCGGTGCTCAGACACCTCGACTTGGGCGGCAGTGGTGAGCTGGGGGTGAAGAGTGCCGTTGATTTAAGTGAGCCTATCAACCTCTCCATTGAGTCTGGCAATCTCAATGTTGGCTTCATTGAGAAGTTGAGCTGCAGTTGTGGCAGGCACAGGGACAGGAGCCGTGTGAGGGGTGCCAAAAAGGTGATTGAAAGCAGCACGTCAGTAACAGATACGAGTAACAGTCTGAGGCGAACATCCTACCCCAGTTCAGATGTCGATGTCCGAATTCGATACTACTCCATGTGGTGTGAGGAGTGCTAGAGTACTTTATAATTAGCTAGACCGCCTCTACCTTGCCGTACTCTTGATGAGGTAGAGCTTAGGATAGGTGCCTATCAAAGTACAAATTCAGCTATATCCTGGGTTATGAAGACTGCTGGTGATGGACACTCAATTTTGAAACAGGTTAGGATATATGGATGGGTGGTCCAATGTTTCCAACTAATGAATGCAGTGCCTACTCGTTCTATTATAATCCTGAACTCCTCCGCGAATGTCTCATAGGCATACTAAGTCTATAGCTGCTCGGACAATGACAGAACTAACGTCCTAGCAACATGCCCTACTATTCTACGAAATCAGTGTCCCGCCAACGCCTTTACGCACACTCGACTATTAGGGCAGAGACAGAGGAGCAGACATGACGCACGACTGTCCGTGTCTCTCACCTTTTCTGATGCATAGCCACCACAATCCCGCCCTTGCCACTCCATAATCGAAGCAGTTTCAACTAACGAATGGAGTGTATAATAGACTGCCGCGTAGGACTGTGGAACCTATGCCTACTCGGACCAAGACCAACCAGCATCGCTAGTATCGTGCCCAACTCTTCTGCGAAATCAGTGTCGTGCCAATCTCTATGCACACCAGAATACAAGAAGAGAGGAGCAAACACTATCTTTCCCGGCTTTTGTTGCGTGGCCGTCACAAGTCCTGCCTCAAGCTCTTCACATCATTAATCACCTCAGACATTCCCTTTTCCAATGGCCCACATCCCGCCAGCCTTCTCAACAACACCTTTCTTATTCAACACCTCCAAAAACTCCACAAACTCCCCTTCCTCATACGGAAACCCATTGGGCATAATCATCCGCAACATCATATGCATCCTCGCCGCCGGCATATCACCTTGATTTGTAAGCATGCTCTTAATGAAATTGGTATAAAGGTCTCTTTGCTCGAGAAGCTCGTCAAGGCCTGTTTTAAGTTCTTCGGGTTGCGCTTGAGCGGGTGGCGATGGTGCGGCTGCTGCAGCCGCAGCTACTTGTGATTGGGTTGGAGACTGTGGTTGGGATTCGGATAAAGTTGTGTTGAGGAGGGAGAGTGATTCGATGACGCGATAGGTTGTGCTGTTTGGTGGGTAGGCTTGGAGGATGAGCTTTTGTGTCCAGAAGTGGAGGCTGCGGTGGACGAGATCTTTGTCCATGTTTAGATTGGTGGCAAGTTGATCGATGCTAAGTGTAATGGGAGTATCCTCTTGCATAGCATGGTCGTCTTCGTCTGTTGTGTTTTCTTGGAATTGGTAGATTACAGCAGCTTGAGCTGATGTAACTTCTTCGATGAAGGTGCGGTCTTCAAGCTCTAGCTCGACAGTGACGCGCGCCCATGAGTGATGCCAGTGCAGTGTGCGAGCAGGACATAGACGTGAATAAGCTGTATCGAACAACTTGGTTGTGAAATCCAACTTATACGGCATATCGAAGGTGGCAGCGTCTGGTTCCGGCCAGTACACTCGAGATAGGATCTTTGCCTGAAAATCTGGCGGGATATGTAACGCGGTGTGCGTCGTGCGAGAATCCTGCATGTCTTTGAGCATGATTTCGCATTCAGGAATCTTGAGGTCTGTGAAGCGGAGCTGGAACATGGTAACGAGACGTTCTTCTTGCTCGAAGTTAAGCGCGTCTGTTTGTAGAAGTCGTTCTTGAAGGAGTGCTTTGAGCTCTTCGGCAAACTCATCGCTGTTTTTCAAGGTTACCATATGGCCCATGGCATCGTAATGTCTTGATTTGTGGTAGTCTGAGAAGGTCAGTCCTGCACATATTGAATCGAAGATATTCGTGCTGGAACTTACTTGGTCCTGCATCGATAGGTTCTGGCATCCAGTTCATATCCTTGAGGTCTTTGCCCACCCATGTATTCATGTCTGCTAATAATTTCCTCTCCTCACTGATATATTCGTACATGAGCCTACTGACTTGACCCGAGAACTGCTCGGTAGATGGATTGGGATGTACTTCTTCGTCAGCACCAGGCTGTAGCAAACTCGAAACCACGATTCGAACAGCATCGTCTCGACCATCAAGAAAAGACTTGATCTGGCTAGCGACTCGTTCGAGGAGCACATTGGTGGGATCGATCTCTCTAAGAGCATTGATGACCTGAACGTAGACGTCAACAATTTCCACTGTAGAAACCTCGGGCTGAAGGAGGTGGTGAGCAAGATCATTCTGAAGGTGTTTGGACATGAGGTTTCGTGCTGCTGTCGTTACAAGTACTTCCTATCACGAATCAGTATTATTATTATTTTGGTCACGGACGACCAAGCTCACCGTGTAGTCAATGCGTAGATCTTCATCTTGTTCGATATATCCTCCAGTGATGTTTCTGTATAGCTTCCTTGCCATCAGACGGGCAAATTTGTCGCAACCTAGCTGCTTTATTCTGGTCGCCTCGACAGGGTCAATAACCCCATCCGCACCAGACTTAAGGTCGTCGTCTAGTGTCGAAGACAATTCCATCAATGTTTTGAGCTTCGGCACGAAATGGATTTCCAGCAAATGTTCCAGATCAACCATGCCAAAGTATTCGCTCCCAATCCCCCCTGTAGGATGTGGTCGATATCTGCGCGCATATAAGTCCAGTAATGCATCGGTAGCCTTGGCATATGCTATGGCTGTCCGATCACGACCCAAGCCCATGAGCTGTAGACCTGTGAATAAGGCTTGCAAAGTCTGGAGCGTAGTGGTCTTATCATCTGGCAGATCTTCATATTCTCCAGGTTGCACGATATCCATTTGTGTCGATCCCACCCAAACAATGACTTGTGTCAAAGCATAGACGAAGTAATCCAAGGGAACTTGACTCGAAATCAAAGCCCACACCTCTTGTAACCCTTGTCTTTGTGCATAATCCGGTAGCCGTTTTTCCGTCATGACTAGGATAGCCTCTCGATAGTACTCTATCGTTTCGTGGAGCAGATCATAACATTCTTTCGTGGTTTTGACCCAGTTCTCGCGACGCTGCATCCATTTTGTTAGCGGTGCAGGTAATTGATTGAGTCCCTTCTTCTCATCTCCTACGCGCTGCCATTGTGGTTGTAACGAATGACTGAAGAGCTCGTTTGATAAGCCGAGAGCTGAAGGTGCTTCAGAATGTAAAGGCTCAAGGACGAGGTCACCAAAGACGGACGCGAAGACGTTGCTGACTGGTGCCATGTTATCGTTGATTTTCATCACATATTATGTTTGGTGCTTGCGATGGCATCTTTGACACGAGATTCACGACATGCACGTTTGAGCTAAAGCGTTGTTGCATATTTGCAGGAAAGAGCGCCTTCGATCTCACTGATGGAAGTTGCGCGCTTTCACGATGTCACGTGACTTCGCCACATATTGAGCTGCGAAGTTGTGAGCGAAGGAGAATGAGTGAATATCTAGGCAGGACGTTGCACTCTCCTCGACATCACAAGCAGAATGGAGAGTACTAAAGGCACATAACGAGAAAGAGCTGTGTTTGGCAAAGGTTGTAGGATGTGATAATGATAAGTAAATAGAAATACTGTTTCATAAGACTAGCGCCTTACTATCTAGCTCTGGAATACATGCACATCTCCTCCATATTATGCATTATTTTCATCCTCTATTGAGGAGGCAAAGTCTCGAAAGTCTTAGCAACCTCCTTCTCCCAAGGCATGCGAACCTTTCCGTAGATCTCAGCTCCAGGAGTGAACTGGTTACCCTGGTCCAAAAGAGAAGTCCTCACAACGATGGTATCCGGGCCCATTGTTTCCTGGTGGTGGTAGGGGTGGGAAGTGCAGTTGGGGCAGTAGTAGCAGTTCTGCAGATGATCTCAGTATTGCATTCTTGTCTCCGAGTTGTGCTTTGTGTCTTGATCTTCTTACCACAGACTTGCCAGAGTCTCCGGCGTAGGTGTAGGCCTTAAGGTTGCCCTTGGTGAGCTTGAAGTTCTCGCGGGGGACGATGGCGTTCAAGGTGTAGGCGCTGCCGGAGAGGACTTTGCAGGTGTCACTGTGAGGGTGTTATTGTGTGTTTCGAGGTCTTGCTAGGACGCGGTTCTATACCAATGGCAAAGGATAGCCTCCTTGTTAGGAAGCTCGACGACCCATTCGGCTGACAATGGTGTTAGTGGGGGCGTGGTGGTCAAAGAGCGGTGTCATTGGCGCACTCTGCTTGCAGTGGCAGCTATTACGCGGTGTCAGTCTTTGAGACGAATTGTAGTATGAGTATGGAAGTGCTTACTGTCCAGTGAACTCAGGCATGTTGTAGGTAGTATGGTAGGTGGTGTGTGAGAACGGTACTTTGGGACGAATGGATGTATGGACTGTAGATGCAATAGAATCAAGTAATATTGGGCGAATTGGGGGGTATATAACTTGAGCCCCTCACTATGTCACTCGCCGATCTAGAACACTAACGGCCGGAGCTTGCTGGTATTCCAAATACTTCTTTCGCATCCTCGTCTGCCGAAAGATCTCCAATGTAAGCTTTTAATGCCAGATCCGCCTCGGGTCATCCTTCCGCAAGATGTTATCCTTGCATGTCATCCTTGCACGTTTTGATATAGCCATGCGAGTGTGGACGGGATGGAGAAAACTCGCAGTTTGATGCGACTACGCTCAAGATGTTCAAGCCAAGGATGTCGTTACACCAGCTCACAGAATCAGCCGAATACTCAAGCCTGACTCACTGGTAATGAAACCCGAGGTTCAAGCTCAGTCTTACTACCACTCAACTTCCCTTTGCCTATTCGTGCACGAGAGCATCCTCTAGCACAGAACTGGTCACCAGTGTTCATGCTGAAATCAATATCTTTCTGCTTCAAGGTATCAGCAGAGCAGTTCTTTTCACTTTAAAGCAATCTCGGCCTCTTCCAAGTGTTATGGCGTAGGCTTCAAGTTGAGTACCCGGTAGTGTCTGATCATTGCTCGGTTTTTACACAGCGGGTGTCTTTGAGCAGCGGAGGACGTACCCTTTGGCAATCATTTGACCGACAGGCAGCTTGAGTGGCACAATGTCATGAGTGTAGGGGCGGCTTTTGCTCAGTGGCAAGAGGAGGAATGAGTTGGGATGCAGGATGATCTCAAAGAACTCTTTCAACTGTAAATTATTGCGTACTTCAGACTACCGCTGGACTTCACTTCCTATGGGTGCTGCTATTTCCTGCAGAACAGCCAACGTAATGCTAGTCGCCGATCGACGCCGAGGCATTCAAGAGTGGGTGTTCTTCTAAACAGCTCCGGGATCATGACTACACCAACTATGGCGTCGCTCTGCCCAGTCCAGTCTTAAATCTCTCCAGTGCCTTGATTCTGCTCTCTTTATGATCGACAATAGGTTTTGGATACCCGTTCATCTCAGCAATCTTTGCCGCACCTCTTGCATAAGGATCATGGATCGCTTTACCCTCGACATCTTTCAGCTCTGGCACCCATTTCCTGATATACTCGCCATCTGGATCAAACTTTTCGCTTTGCAAAAGCGGGTTGAAGATGCGGAAAAAAGGCTGCGGATCCACACCTGCTGATGAACAAAACCCCCAACTTCAAGGATGTCAGTTTGATGAATATTGTAGGAATGAATGAAGTATCACTAACCCGCCGCTATTACTGGCAAAGTCTCCATCTACTAGATGTTCCATGAAGTATTTCTCGCCTAGACGCCAGTCTAGTAACAGATCTTTGCAGAGGAAATTTGCAGTGATCATCCGAGCTCGATTGTGCATATAGCCCATGTAGTTCAGCTGTCTCATTCCAGCATCTACAATGGGATAACCAGTCTTACCTTCGCACCATGCCTGGAACAATCGCGCGTCATAGTCCCACCTGATATCGGTGCTGTATTCATATTTGAATGCCTTATTCATACAGACGTATGGCCAGTGTACCAGTACATGCTTGTAGAAGTCTCGCCATGCTACCTCTGCGATCCAGCCCCCGAAAATGCTGTTCTCGGCGTCGAGGTTGTGCTTACCTCCAAGGTCACGAGCAAGACGGACGGCGGTGCGTGCGGCTAGAGTCCCGGAGGCAAGGTGCACGCTTAAAATGGCTGTGGCGCCTTTTGCCATGAAGTTCTTGCTGCCTTTGTACTGGGCTATCTTTTCTGCTAGGAAGCGGTCGAGACGCTCGTGGGCTGCTTCTTCACCTGCTGGCCACATGCTATGAAAGCGTCTTTGCTCATCAGGAGTGAGAGCTTTATTCGCTGGAGCTGAAGGAACATCCTTGTTAAACAGTTCGGAGAAGCGAGTACGTACGCTGGACGGGTTGGTAAATGGTGGTGAGAAAGCGTCAAGTCTATCTGGATTGCGCTTTAGATACGATAACCAAGCTTTATACCAAGGACTGAACACGGAGAATTGAGTATCATGTCCAGTGAAAAGAGCACCAGGTGGAACGACTGTATCATCATGAAGAGCTGTGAAAGAAATGCCATTTTGCAGACATTTGACCGTCAGAAGCGCATCGCGTCTTAGCTCGTCGACTTCGTACTCGATGCCACAGAAAATATGCTTTGCGCCCCATTTCTTACACAACTCAATGATATGATCTGGTATAGTCTTTCTCTTGTCTACGATTTCCACCCACAATGGTACATCCAATGCCGCGAGTTCTTCTCTGAGAAGTGACAAAGTCCTCAACTCAAAATCTACACGTACGGGCGAAGTACAATGTGCCTGGTAATCTTGCGGACTCACGATGAACATACATATTAATGGCACTCCATTCTCTTTTGCTTTTGCGCTTGCAATCGAGAGAGGCCTGTTATCATGGAGACGCAGGTCCCGTTTGAACCAATGTACTACGGCCTCGCCTGTAGCTATCAGTTTTCTTTCATTTGCCGTAGACAGTATAGCATCTTCAAGCTCATCAATCGGTCGGGCAATTCGGTTGTTGTTGTATGCAATGCAGCGTTCGTTGTCAATTTCAGCAGGATAGAACTGCCTTTGAACAACTCCAGTTTCCTCCAAGAGGTGATGACGGCGGTCTCGATTGGCGATGGAAATATCGGTCTCTGTTGGTGTTACTGATCGAAGTCTGGACGGTGGCGAGGAATGGGTAGTTTGGCCTAGGGATGTCTCCCGACGTTTTGCAGGCGATACAACACCAGGTGAGAAGTCCGGCGGCTTTCTCTTGAAGCCTCTGAATGACATTGTCGCGTAGCCATGACTGCAGTTTGTGGAAAGGAGAGCTTGGTTCAAGATAGATGAGGCAACAAGGGTACTCAAAAAGTGGGGCTAGCAGGGTACTTCATCGTTCCAATGGGTGATTAGTAACCCTGTCAGGCAACGGCAATCTCCCTGAGACCTCCCCTTCGCCTAGCTCGCGTTGCTCTTGTTGTTGTCATCACTTCGTTCTTCCAATTCTCCTCCATATAAGCTCATATTTTACCCTCACACCCGTCACCATGGATCTCGATGCTATTGCGGAGAAGGTGAGCAACCTTGGATTGTACGATATCAAGGCTGGCTTCAGGAAAGCACAGAATGGTAAGCATGGCAGTCATACCTCTGAAGATGATAAGCTCTTATACGTGCCTCGCTACAGTCCTCATGAACTATACCGAACTGGAGTCGAAAGTCCGAGAAGCCACCAACAACGAACCCTGGGGATGTCCTACCACTTTGATGCAAGAAATCGCCAATGCCACCTATAACTACCAAGGTCTCAACGAGATCATGCCCATGATCTACAAGCGCTTCACCGAAAAGTCCGCAGAAGAATGGCGACAAATCTACAAAGCTTTGCAATTGCTCGAATTCCTGATAAAGAATGGAGCAGAACGTGTTATTGACGATGTTCGAAGTCACATGAGTCTACTCAAGATGCTCAGGCAGTTTCACTACACCGACCAGAACGGGAAAGATCAAGGTCTCAACGTCAGGAACAGATCGAAAGAGTTGGTTGATCTGCTTTCAGATGTCGACCGTATCCGTACCGAGCGCAAGAAATCGAAAGCTACCAGAAACAAGTATGGTGGTGTAGAGGGCGGCGCTGGTCTTGGTGGATCCGGGATGACCACGTCCACCTCTAATTCCAGATATGGTGGATTTGGTAGTGAGACAGCGGTAGGTGGAGGTTATGGCGGGTTCAGCGGTGGTGTTTATGGTGATGGTGGAGGCTTTGGTGGTGCACCAGATGATCAAGACAACGAATATGCGACTACACAAGCTCGACGAGATCAGTTCCAAGAATACGATGAATATGATGAGGGTGCAGATGCAGCGCCCAGTCGCAAGCCAACTGCCCCACCCGCGGTGTCTACTAGCAGCAAGCCAAAAGCAACTGCGCCAAAACCAGCAGCAGCTCCACCACCAAAAGCGAAACAACCGGAAGTCGATCTCTTTGACTTTAGCGCCGATGACATTCCTATCAGCACGACGCTGGCTCCTGCTTCGAATGGCAAGCAATCCGCCGCATTAGCAGCCGATGACGAGTTTGACGACTTCCAAGCTGCTGGAGCAGCAGGTGACGACGAATTTGATGACTTCCAAGCAGCTCCTGCACCATCAGCAACAACCTCTACCATCACATCAGCTACACAATTTGCCAGCCCAGCTCCGCTCGCAGCACCAGCACAATCTCAGCAATTCAATAACCTCTACTCAATCACGTCACCCACATCTAACACATCCTCGCCAGCACCTAATTATTCCGCTTTCAATATGCCAGCACCGACACAGCCACAAGCACAACGATCCCAACCTCCAATGACCGCCGCTGCACCCAAACCCGCAGGATTCCAGCCTGCTGGACCAAACTACTTTACCTCCATTCAAGCCCAACCATCGCCAACCAGTCCTGCAGCAGGCAGCGCCTCTGGCATGAAGTCACCACTTGGTGGTGCTGTAAAGCCAAAGGCAGCAAGTGGTTCAGATCCTTTTGCAAGTCTCGCTGGCTTCGGTGCTGCAGGTGCAAAGAAGACAGGTGCAGGATCCGCAAGCAAGGGTCCTACGATGGCGGACATGGCAAGGCAGAAGGCCAGTGCTAGTATTTGGGGTGCGCCGGCCGCGCCTACCAACGGACAGGGCAGTGGACAGTCAGGCGGCAGCGGCAACGATCTGCTCTTCTAGATGTTATCAAGACAAGATCTATGCATTATATTGGAGGAGCTATAGGAACGCATCGACGCAAAGACTCAAAAGCACTTGACTGAATGTAGATAGAGGACGATCTAGATGGTGGTACGTGGTAGTTCTTGGACGAAATAGCAATGTTTTCACGAATAGATTGACAATTCCCATCTTGATTCGACGAGTTGCTGTCCTACAAGACGAGGCGGCCACAGTGTTGATTGGAGTACGATCGTCACGTCAAGCGCTGACGTCTGGCAATGTGTTTACTATTCACGATTCGCTGCTAGCATTGGATGCCTTGTAAATTCATTACAGGAGCGTATATCATTATTCATTCTGAGACCAAGCTCTCCAGTATTGCGCCCTCCCTGCCCAAAACCACCTCGCTTACCCCTCATGCACTACTACACACAAGAATAGTCAAACGCACTTCAATGAGCCTCATGTTTTGCTGCCCAAACTCCCTTGTACGCTCCAAAACAAATCCGCATTACAGTAATCGCCACCCCCTTTCACCCAATCATCTAGCCACAGCCCCAGCTTCACCAGGTACAGACATACCAAACAGCCATCTCCTCCTCTCCATAATCCCTGCATCAAGAAAGACACCGCTGCCTCCATCGCCCACGAAGAACGTCACCTTCCCCTCCTGACCCCTGCCTTTCACCTCCGGTCGCGTGACCTTCTCCTTAGCCTGGACCTTCTGCTTCTGTTTATCCTTGCCTGAAGTTGATTTCACGCTCGTGCTCGATACCTTCGTCGTTTTGGTATTGATATTAGGCACAGGAAAAGTTGTGTGCGACGTTGACCCGCTTCTCGCTTGTTGTGGTGGCATTGGACGTAATTTGAATGTTTTGCTTGAGATAGAACCATCGCCCTGATATCCACGCGATGGAGATTGTGTATGTGTACGATTCGGCTTGGCGTCTGATGGAGTTGATGTAGCAGACGGGGATGTTGCACGAGTTGCGCTGGTATTCGCAATGAGGTTGCCCTTCGAGGCTCTGCTGGTTGTATGTTCTGGCATCGAGTGCGAGACTATTATTAGGCGGAACAGCGCGCTAAGATGCGATAGATAGGGTCTGTTGCACGAAAACCCAGATAGCGATCTTGCTTGCTAGCTGAAACGGATCTGAAACATCTGAAGTCTTGCACGAGTCAGGTATGCAGATCAGTCACAACAGCGAAATGCATATTAAACAGCACAGTAGGTGTGAGGATGTTGAGGCGAGTGAGTATTATCTTACGAGCAATAGTATACATTTTTAGGTCATTAATCATGATCCGACTAATCATACACATCATAGGAGAGTCGTCTAGTCTAATCATCCACCATCATAGGATTCGTTTCATCATTTTCCACATACTCAACCAATTCATTCCCTCTCTCGGTGTAATAGTCCACCTTTTCTACCAAGACTTTTCCTCACCTTTGCCCTTGTTGGGCTCTTGTCGGCCGTAATCGTCGTCGTAGTGCCAATGATCATATTACTGACACTATTTGTTCCATCCATTACTTGCTGCAGGGGTTTCCAATCAGTCTGTACAAGTACAGTACCACTTGCAATGCGGACAGTCTGCTGGCCACCAATGCCGCCTAGGACAACCAATGGCGCTTCTCCATAATCTTGATCAGCACCGAAAGTGTGCACGTCCTTCAACTGGACAGTGAAGTATGTGTCAGATGTGCAGCGTGTGCTGTATATGTCATTCTCACCCCAGTGAACGACGCCTTCAGCTGAGGCTTTGACAGCTTTTGTTTTGTGGACTTCTTTCATCCCTTTTCCTTGCTGTTGTTTGATGAATGCGCGGACATTGTGGCCAGTGAAGCCAGTAGCAGAAACAACACTGAATGTCACAGTACCTTGCTCAGTGGGCGCACGTTTCGTGAGAACATTAGAACTGTCGATATCGGCTGATGTGCTTTGTGAACCAGAGGAATAAGGCTCGAGTGACGAGCCACGAACGGTGCCCCATCGTGGTGATAATGCAGGAGGCGACGCGCTTGTCATCGTCGACATCTGATTTGATTGGCCGGGTGATTGACCATGACCATAACCACCATTAGCACTTTCAATGGTGGCAAGTGGGGTATTGTTCGTGCCGAAGTCGTCTTCTTCGGAGGCAAGCGTTCTTTGATCACCACCCTTCTTGCCGAAACCACGGGAAAGAAACGTCGAGGCTGCTCTACCAAAGCCCTTCACAGGTGCAGCGACCACTGTGCCTGGACTGGAAAAGGTCCCAGAGAAAGTGGCCGAACCGATTCTGCTTCTCGTGACGTAACTTGATCTGAATAGGAACCTGACGCGAAGGACACCAGACGCGCCGTCCAGGCGGAGATTCGCTTCCTGCGCCGTGAAAGGCTCAAGCAGGTGGATGTTTGCGGTGGCTGCACCCAGGAAATCATCCTTCTCACCAAGATCTCGGTCGTAGACATCTATCCTGAATTTTGCCGCAACTCGCGATGGTATCGGGATTTCGAAGAACTCGTTCCATGCAGGATTTAATGTCTTTTTCTGTACAGCAGTCTTGAAAACCTCTCGATCATTGAGATATACTTTGCAGTAAGGATCACTTAATCCGTTGCGATCTGCAGCTGGAAGATCTGCAGCACTGAGAATGTCACACCTCAATGTGCCCATGTTGTTGATGCTTTCGGCAGCACTCAAAACCATCTTGACTGGAAGGTACTTCAGATGAAGGCCAATCTTGCTTGTGCGGCCATCGTCTCCATTGAGTGTTAAGGGAATATTTTGGTACTAGATTCTGTTAGCAGCGAAGAGAAAGGACACTCGCTGAGCACATACTAGATGTTTCTGAAGCACCTCACGAGTTTGACCAGTTAGCTTTGCATATACTTTGTGATTGTCGTTGTCCTTTTCTTTCTCTCTGATTCTGATAGTTATGCGAGAGATGTCAAGCTCGCGAATGAGAGCATCACCAGCTATTTTAATTAGCATTAGCATGATGAATAGTTGTTGTGGCGATGTATTTCACTCACTCTCATTGAAGGTAACCTTCTTCGACCGAGCTTTTGACGTTCGAAAAGAAGGATATAGCATGTCATCGACCACGAAGTCCACAAAACAATCATTGTGAGCAAGTTCAGCATCAATAACTTTGATGACAAGCAGACCAGTTTCTGTGAAGGTGAGTAAGCAGGATTGTCGACACTGTATGAGTCAATACTTACGATACTGTGCCAGATCTTCCGCACCAAAGCTAATCTTTGGAGCCTCTTTCATCGCGACATCGTCAGTTTCATGTTGTTCACTCTCTCCTGCATTTAGTGTATTCCGTAGATCCGAACCACTTCTTGATCGAAGTTGACCTGCAATTGGAACAGCAAGACTACCACGACCAGAAAGTGCACTGGAAAAGCTTGCACCGCCTTGTGAACTAGGTCGGTTGATGCCAGAAGGACTACGATCAAGCCCGACAGCAGAAGGACTACGGTCACGTCCAACACCATTTGTCAACTGCGTGTCGTGCGAAGGCTCCTCCACCGGGATAGTAGGGAAGAATGCGCAAGAAAAGTTGAGTCGACCCTTGACAGAACTCTTGCCCAGTATCTGTAGAAGAGCGTCATAAGGTGGCTTTTGTTCTGATTGCAAGTATTCACCATTCGAAGCCTGATGGACGTAGTCGGATGCCATGATCTGCACCTGGCCCATGGTTTTATCTCGGCCAAGACTTTCTTCGTCCATGACCTCGACGAGTAAGCGTTCGCGAGGGTGGTGCACAGGTACATACATGATCTCGTCGAAATCAGGATTAAGGTTGTTTCGATGTGTGACAGTGCGACCCTTCTCGATTCCAGACAAAAGCACCCGGACGTACGGGTCAGACTTGCCAACAGTCTCCAAGTTGCGGAGGTCACGAGCGCCATGGAAATGAAACCTCATGACCCCTATCGGAGTGATATAGCCTCCAGAAGTGCTTGAAGGACCACCTTGCATGGCAACTGGCTTCCATTCCAACATCATCTTGACTCTGCCTGCCTTGGTATTGGCAAGGTTATACCACTCTTGTCCTCTTGTCATGAGGTCGATCATGTCATCAAGCCTAATCTGATACGTTCCGAGGATGGGATCACTAGCCAGGTCGCGATCATCTTTGACCACTACAGCTAGTTTGGCACTTTTACGATCGGTGACGAGCATCTCCTTCATGGCGTCAGGCCAGATCGGATTATTGGTACGCTTGAGCTTTTGAGACACTTGAACCTCTTTGCCATTCAGGAGAAGAACAGCGTATGGATTGAGAGTGCCAATCAGGCTCTTTGAGCCGTCAAGATCTTTGGCTTGCTCAACTGTGAATCTTGCAATGCCAGTGTTTGACTCTGGGGCTGGGCCAGGAGTACCGTCTATCTGCTTCTCCGCCTCGAGAACAGGGAAAAACCGGATATCGGCTTGGACAACACCACGAGCATGTCCACTCGACATGACCTCTAGGCTCAAGTTATCGTGTATCACATCCTCTTGTAACTTCTCCAGAGCAAATGTGGCAGTTCCCAGGTCTTTGTCTTTGCGGAACTCATTCCAATCAAATGTCTGCAGTGTAAGGTTATCTCTATAAGATGTTACAATCACGTTGAAGGTTTCGTTCCACTGGGGGTTGGAGTTTTCCATGATCGTCTTTGTGGTACCAATGACCGCTCGGCTATTGACCGATATCTGAACGTAAGGATCCGGCGTGCCAGGATGCTTGTCGGGATTCTTGAGTCCGTGAGCTCCATGAATAGTGATCTGCAGTACGCCGATAGCCTGATCAACAGCATTGCCTGACATGATCTTCGCAATCTCGATAGGAAAGACATTTGGCGCGTATAACATTGGTCCTAGATTAGCATGTATCTGCTCCAGGATAAAAGACTCCAGACCAGGGATGAAGTTGATGTCAAAGCCAAGAGTATCACCACCTAACGGCTTGCAGACATAGTCGATCGTGGGTCGATTTAGGAAACAGATCTCAGCCTTCTCAATATGTGGAAAAGGGATTTGTAGCTTCAGCCTGACCTTCATGAGGCCGGAGAAAGCCATATCTTCCACGATTGCATCAAAACCTTTGCTTACTATACCTTTGCCAACTCGAATCTCTAGCACCACCTTGGGGTTGATCTTGGTTTTCAGCTGTCGAGCAGTCATATCAGCTGTGTCGTTAGGATTGAAGCTGAAAGCCCAGTCCATCTCCACTATGTCAGGATCAGTCTTAGCATAAGTTTTGACGTGCTCCAATCGTGGTGGTTTAGTTCCGAGGATGAAGGTTTTTAGTCTTAGACTATCAAGGAAGGCAGGAGTAGTTGTAGATAAAACTTGATCCACAGATGCGATGATAGACTCTGACATGACGGGCGCGAATATTGGCCAGAATTTGACGAGGAAGCTGTTAATCCACTCCAAAGATTCTTGATCGCTTTCCAGCTTCTCTTTCGCAACTTGCCACCGGATGTCATCTCGAAAATTGCGTCGTACACGCCGTAGTGATGTTCTATAATAGGTTCCGCAGGCTGCCATGATGATGAGTACGGTCATCAGACCGCCGCCGAGCAAAGTCGTAATGTATGTTGATAGACAAGCAAAGACAATAACTCCAGCGTTGTAGTACCACTCGCCAAACCATTGCTCATTCAAATGCGCTTCTAATAGAGTTTGGTGATCAAGCAGTGTTGCTGCTTCCTCCTCCTTTGTACTGAATGGCTCTCCATCGCCAAACCTCGGTGCCCATCCTGTCCTGTCTCGTGCATATCGTGCATCTTCCGCAATCTCGCCAGTCAAGCGCTCCTGATCTTGGACATTGATAGCGCCAGCTGTTGTTGCAGGGGGAAGGTCGTAATGTGGTCCAGCATCAGTGTCCCGATCTGTAACGAGGTTCTGTGCGATTGTCTTCTTCTCGTGGTGGAAGTTGTCCGGCACGTCAGCTTGTGCTTGTGCTGCTTTTTCTGCTGGGCTAGCGTTGGCATCAAAGTGAAATGCAGCACCCCCGACCTCCTTCGTTTGTTGGACTATAGCGCGTTCTGCATCGTCAGCTGTGATTTTACTGTGAGGATCTTGTGCTGCCTGGATAGCCTCGTGCTGTTTTGTCTCATGAGCACGTTGATCGTGATGGAACATCCTGAATTGTAGTTGATTAGGCGTGAATATGGAGGATGTGAGCCGTCTGTTAGCTCACTGCTTGTGCTACAGCTAGACTATTGCGTCTAGCTGTGAGACGTAGCTGTGGACGCTAGACAGAGAACTGAGATAATTGCATGTAGGTTTGAGGAGAGGGTGTTTGACGAGGTTGAGTATTGAACGCCAGAACGAACACCAAGTATGCACAAGAATAGGTACAAAGATGTGGTCGAGTCTAGCGAGAGGATTGGTACAAGATAAGGTCAAAGGATAGTTGTCGTAGTCAAGCTAGGCGCAGCATCAAAGGACACAAACACGTAGACCCCTAATTTGAGTCTAGATCTGAATCCTCGCGGAATATCAAAGCCAGCGGTCGACTTGTCCGCTTCGCGCCTGCCGAAATACAAGCTTCACGGACACGTGCCGAGGTGGGACCACTATGCACGACCAATTTTCCGTTGTCTTGGCTGAAACATAGGCCGAAACAGTCATACATACAGAAATTATTCCATCCTAGTCGCTAGTGTATGTCCTCCGTTGTTTCATAACAAAGGGGCGTGAATATGCTAGTTTGTCGGTCGGGATTATCATATGTACATAAGCCCAATCTGAGGGTGCTTACCCAGATTCGTCACTTTCGTCTCCAGAAAGCGCCAGCTTCATTCGGATATACTCTTCCATGCACTCCCTTCACTGGTGTTGCCACCCTTCTCACTTCTGGTCTAGCCTTACGAGGAGGCGCACGTGGAGGTGGCGGACCTGTATGATCTCTGTAAGGTGCGGCTTGAGGTAGTCGAGAAGATGGTATGAGGCCGATCTCCGATTCAGTGTCAAGTAGTTGCCGTTCCTGGTCCATGTGCTGAGTGGAATGACCTTGAGCTGGCTCGGGGTCTGCTCTGGGCTGCATATTGAAGTATCCTTCTTGTACACGTTGCGATTTTCCACTACTCTGCATATTATTGCTGTGATCAACAATATGGCGCGGCGAATAACTTGACGTATTCGTGTCGTTGCGCACTCTATTCAAGCCTGACATTTTTGGTGGCCTACTTTTATACGGAGACTGAGGACATGCTTGTGGATATTCTCTAGGACTTGAAACAGGCTCGTGGCTCCGATGGCGACATAGTCGTGCTTTCAGCCTACTGTCATATTGATCATCTGATCCGCTCGACTCTCCGTCCCATTGCACCTGCCGGAAGACCTTACTCTGCTGTTTCGACCTTCGTCTGGGAGACGGTAGCAGCTGTTCTGTGGATTCAGGAGAACCATAGATCACATGCTCATCCTTCTGCGAGTGTCTCCTTGGTGGACCGCCAAAGAGGTCTGGATCGAAGACGTCCTTGACGAAATTGAGTGCCACTGTACCCATCATCGACAAGCGCTTGACTATGGTTGGTTTGCCATCTTTGTCGCGATATTGAGGATTTGAGAAGTATTGTGCAGCATCCTGCTTTCTTGCTCTGCCACTGTCGTTGGATCTATCCAAACTCGGTCGCATATTATCGTGTTTAGACCTTTCCGACTCACTGTAATGGTCCAGCTCATTGCCTGCATCTTGATGCCAGCGAACCATCATCTCGTGAGGTTCTCTCGGGAAAAGTTGTCGAGGAAGCAACTTCGGGAATATTTCTCCAGTATCTGGATCCTTAACGTCATATCGATGCAATGTGTTTTGCAGGAACATAGCGTGCTCGGTAGGTCCCAGTAGCAACTGAACACACGACCATTTCACCCAACCAGCCGGCTTCAATGCTGGAATACTCGGCGCCTCAAAATTATCGTTGTCCTCGTCAGGTTGCAAAGAGTAGAGACAACGGAGCTTGGTATAGATGATCACGAGTGACTCTGATTTGAGTGTGAAGAGCTTGTCATAATTGCCATTTACGGATCTGTAGTATTGTAGAAGTTGAGTTGGAGTGAGATCGGGACTGTCAGAGTCTCCAAAGGTGTTTCTGATGCACACGGCTATTCCTTTGAGGAGACGTTCGAGCTTTGGCGTTGGACCGATGCTGTCAGTTTTGAGTAATTGCCCCCAATACTGGAGGGCGTGGCGGGTATCTTCTTCACTTGCGTTCGCCATGAATGAGGAGGTTAGGTGTTGAGCGACTGTGAATGGGTTGGGGCCCGGCAGAGAAGCTCAATCAGCTTCAACTGCACCCGGGTCACATAGCGTGATCAAGCTTCGTGGCGTGTTAGTAATCTTCACACATGTGCATGGAGAGTCCTAAGCAGGAATATCATCAGTGTAGCACAGAAAGCTGTCGAGACAACGAGTGTCTCGAGAACAGTGTGTATACCTGAAACTCAGCGCTTAGAATGTTTCAGAAACGTGGGTCCGACAACACACCATGACGTGACTGCATCTCAACTACTATCATCCAGTAACCTCATGGAAGTCTATGCTGCTCTATTTTAGCATTGCGTTGCTCTGCCAGTTTGTCGTATGCTACGCGCCATGCTTGTGATTTGCACACCTCTAATGCAGCCTAAGCGCCATGATAATTGCAGGAAACGATGTTTCAAGACTGCATACTATGTGTGATTCACCGGAATCAGTGGTTTCAGCCCAAGAATAACTTTAGTGACAGTGAGGCAAACTCGACATGAAACCGATAAAAATAGGTCATGGCAGAATTCTGTGTGGCGCCTAAGCTGTCTTGCTTGAAATATGTATCTGAGGTTCTCTCAAGCTAAGAATGCTGAGACCCATACATCTTGCTGTGTTTACCAAGTACCTCCTCTATTGTTGGACCAGTACCACACCATATTAGTTGCATAAATCACTCAGCTCGACCGCCATCTTGGAGAACATATTTAACCAAGTGGCCTTCAAAAAACAATTCATCACCATCAATCCCCAACCCAAACACAATGCAAATACCAAACTACGGCAACGCCGCTCCTGTGGCTAAATTCTTTCTCTTGATTCGCAGTCTTCAGCTCTTTGTCTTCATCCTCCTCACCGGCATAATCGCAGACTACATCTCCACAATCTCCTCCTCTAGCACTGGTAAGCCTTTCGTCTCATCACATGCACCACCTCCCATGAAACCTTTGCTCGAGAACGAGTAACCGACGATAAAGCAACAGTACCAACCGCACCACTCCTCCTCCTCCTTCTTCCCTGCCTCAGCGCGCTCTACACCCTTCTCACCCTTCCCTTCTTCCTCTCTCGCGCCTCACGAGGTCTCCTGATTATGTGCGCTCTCGACCTCGTTTTCTTCATCACCTACATCGTTACGACAATACTCGTGGCCAACCGCATCCAAAACGCAGGCGTCATCTGTGCCAACGTCAAGGATGTCTTGTTCAAGGGTACAGGCAGTGGGACAGGTTCAGCTGGCACATTTGTAGGATGGATGGGGCGGAGTCGAATTGACTGTTGGATTGTTCGGGGTGGCTGGTGGGGAGGTGTTGTTGTTTGGTGAGTTTGGGTTTTTTTCTGCTTGTGACTTGATTGGTGGTGCGAATGTTTTTGATTTCTTAGAGCGAAGTGATGCTGATTGGTGTGTGTCTGTAGTGTTTTGCTGGCCATAACGACGTTGCTACTACCGGCGCTTTTTGCGAAGCAGAAGAGAGCTGCGAAGGCGGGTGGCAGTGCTTAGATTGTCTATGTCTGGGGGGTGTAGCCTCCATCAACTTGGCACATTGCTTAACAAACTCGGTAGAGAGGACATATCAGCCTTTTGTGTGGAACTTGAACATTGGTCGCCCATTGGGTATCTTAGTGGTCAATGTAGTCGAGATGTGATATAAGAACAAATTGAATTCGCTAAAATAGAGTCTGCTGGAGATGGTTTGTCAAAGAGCAGATATCGCCGAATATATCCAAGGCCGATTTGAGAGATTCGATTGTCGTTTGGTCAAGGATAAGGATCAGATGAGATGAGATGTGTATAGGGCAGTCTCGTGCACTCTGCCTAACTATTACCTTTAGACATCTATTCTTCGATATCCATATAGAAAAGCCATATCTGAACCGAGTCTTATCTGCGGAGACACCTATTCTCGTCGTGCTTGTTATGGTCATTGTTAATAGTACTGCTTGAACAACAATCAAGCTTGCAGGAAATGATCTGTGCTAGAGCTGCTAAAGAGCAATGGCCAACCAAAGAACAGCAGGATTAATGTACGTCAGTAGGAAATCCACTATCGTGCTCCTTGCTCGACTTGTAGACGTGGTATCTTTCGTAAACTGGTACTCTTATTGGGTATATAACAACGACTTATTACTTCTCTTTCTCTTCTTCTTGTCCTTTCAGCAGTGTATAAACAGGTGCATCCAGATGATCCCTGCCCTTCAAGAAAGTCAACTCCATCAAGAACAGATATCCAGCTACCGTCGCGCCTGCATCTTTAATAAGCTGTCCAGCAGCTGCCGCAGATCCACCTAGTAAAGAAAATCAAGTTAGCATATGCCTCTTTCTCATTCCCATGCTTTCGTAGTACACAGCCTTCCCAACGCCTCTTCCTTTCCCCGCTTCTGCACACTCAACATACCAGTAGCAATAATATCATCCACAACCAACACCCTCTGCCCAGGCTTAATCATCCCCTTCTGAATCTGAAAAAAATCCTCTCCATACTCCTTCTTAAACCCCGCCTCCTCCACCGGCCCCGGCAACTTCCCCTTCTTCCTGAGTGGCACAAACCCCGCTCCCAGCCTCAGCGCCAAACTCGGTCCAAACAGAAACCCTCTCGCCTCTAACCCCACAACCACATCTGGATTCCGCTCAGCGCCAAAGTTCGCCTTGATCTGCAACTCTAATGCTTCGATTAGGCGGGAATGGAGAGCTGGGTCGGCGAAAATGGGCATGATGTCTTCGAAAAGAATGCCGGGGGAGGGCCAGTCGGGGAATTTGCGGATGGCGGCGATGAGTTGGTTTTTGAGGTTGGCGAGTTTGGTTGCGTCGCTGTGGGTGTTGAGGCCGTGGGCGGAGGCGCCGGCGTTATCGCCTTGGCCGAGGGTTGGCTTTCTAATAGGTAAGTATATAGTTGTAGGAGGCGGGGCCTTATCTTACGTCTGCGGCCCAGGGGTGTGGGTGGGATGCGGTGGAGGGCTTGTCGACTGCTTGGGCGGTTGGGCCTGATATCCAAATCAGTCCATTGACTCAACAAGCTGTGGAAGAGCTCAATAGCACGTCTGCTGACCTGTATTTTCGGGGTGGCCGTGGGGAGGGTGTTCTTTGCCTGGTGGCGGGTTGGATTTTAGTTGGCCGGACATGGTGGAGGTGTATGTGGAAGACGGTATACGGTGGTGAAAAGGAAGTAGTAGTGGAAGGAAGTGTGATGTTTCGAAAGTTTTTGGATACAGACAGCCCCACCACCATTGGAATTACGTAAACACTACTATGCGAAAGAGGCCAATGGCTGTCTTAAAACTCTGAGCATGCATTCCCACCTCTTTCCCGAAACATGCTCAGATGACAGACCAAGAGTTTCACCGAGAGCAGTATCCTCCCTGTAATGCATCTCCTCCCATCACTAAAACCCTTCAGTCTGAACATATCTCTCTATAAGCTTTGTGTCCCTCATCGCCCAAACTTCTTCAACTCAAGCCACCGCAAAGGTGGATAGACAAGTCCCGCCCACGTAAAGCCGACGTAGTTTCCCATCTACATGCTATTAGTATTCTGTTGGCATCCATCATCGAACAGTCGACTTACATCACCACCATAGTCGCCAACCTGCTTCGCTAAAGGGCCAATGTACCACACTTGCGCCATGCTGAGTATTGCACCAGCCCAGCCAATAAGAAACGCAATCAATGCCGCGATGCCTATTGGCAACTTGCTCCTGTCATCCCAGATAGCCCAGTTGAAACCTCTTCCTCCCCAAACACGAAATATGAAATGCTCCTCCAAGGTAATAGCAATCCAGATAGCCACGAAGTAACCCATCAATGCAAGGAAGTTGGTGAAGATCTCAGCCAAATGGTTACGACCAGCAATAGCACAAATAGTGTAGATGACAACGATAACGGAATTCCAGAATACTCGAGGTATACGTGCCAGCCAGACTCCAAGTATCTGAAGGTCAACACCGCTGGAGTATGTTGGTGGAATCATATTTGCTACCAGGCCAAGCGCTATCACAACAGAGCAGAACTTGCCAAAGCCGCCTAGAGGTGCAAGTCCTTCCACGATGAGTGCACCTTGCGATACATTATAAGCATCAGACCATGTGGGTATTGAAGCCACACCACTGCCCAGTCCGATACCGATAATGAAAGCATAGGTGAAAGAAGTGGTTAGACCGACCATTGTTGCAGTAAAGATTTTCCATCTCGGTGTAGATTCTGGGTAGTAGACGAAGTAATCTGCTGCAGCACCAGCGTAGGTAATGGCTGCGGAAAGGTTCAGGGAGAAGAAAGACAGTCGATCACCAATGCGAGTACGTTCGTTGTCAGCTGTTGTCTGGCTGTTGAGATCGAAGCGTTGCCCTGCCACACCTGCCAGAATAGAGAGCACGATGATCTGTGGTACCCAAGCATAACGTTCGTAATAGTGTACAATCTGATAGCCAAAGACTGTGATTATCCAAGTAACGACCGAGACAATAACAATGCCAACAATGATTGACATGGTGCTGTTCGGCGACACAGCGGACAAGATCTGACCAGCGACTACAGCATCGATCATTGAATAGCCAGTGGAAACAATGAGATTGAGCAGCACAACAAGCTTTGCAGGCCACCACCCCATCACATAGCGAGCAAAGACCAGGGTACGATTGCCAGACCTGGGGCCAAATGTGGCAATGTAGGCAGTGGGAATACAGCCAACGATAGCGCCGAAGACGGCAAGCAGACATGCATCGGTGAAACCAAGGTAGAAGACAGTTGGGCCAAGCATACCAAGAGTGATGTTGTTAGCCGCAAGGTTGATAGAGAACCAGAGGAGTGCGACCTGAAAGTAGCCTAAAGACTTTGTGTCGTGCCTCTCGTCTGGTTCGACACGACGTATGCCTCGAGATTCGAGGTTGTATGACACAAGATAGCGCTCAAGCTTGTTATACCATGATAGACCCCTCACATGGCGAGCAGTATCTTGTTGTGGTGAAAGCTCAAACTGCAGTTCAGGTTGTCCAACTGCTCTGCTTGCAACTGATGTTGGTCCAATACGTGAGCTATTTTTTTCCAGATCGGCCATTGTCTAGGTGCAGTGGGGGCGGAGGATCTATACAAGGTCAGCATGAGACGACAAAAGGAATTGGATCACAGAGCATGATTCCTTGCGCGGCCATTACGCCGGCAGCCCATTACTGGGATCAAGTTCGAGCCGTTTGAATTCTCAGATGGTATACACCACTACTGTCTCCATCACGGTGATTGAGATAAAGACAACAGCAGCATATACCAACTCCGGCACATGCTATGCTACATTTACCTTGATCCTTTGATAATGAGCCACATTGACAAGTCATGTTGAAATGTGGTGTTACTGTTTCGTATGTTCGTACTTGTTGGGTGGAAAGAGAAAGTATTTTCGGTGAGAATGTGTTGTTGATGGGGGCAAAGTCACAGAACGACGGCTATCAGCAAGAACGGAGAAGGGACATTGTGCTTTTATTGTTGGGGAAGTGTGTTGATATCGAAGGGTGTGTCGATGGCAAAACACCTCTGCAAAATCATGTTGCCCATATCTGTGTGATTAGTGATTCCAGACGTCATTTGCTGATCACATGCTTTCGAAAGATGAAACACTTCTGTTGCATTTTATCAAACTTCCAAGTCACATGAGTACCAGAGTTACAATATAAGGATATTGCTGATACCATCCCTGTTGTTCTAATCGCTGTGAGATCTGAATCTGAGCACACGCTCTCCTACCTCTTTCATAAATCGCTTCCCGCACTCCTAACGTTATAATCCTCATATCACTTCCCCGACAATATAACTATAAGATTTACTTTCAGAACATCCCTTTTCAACATAACTATTACGTCCACGACACTCTTCACGCCCCTCTTAGAGCCATCTTCCCCATCATGCGTCTCGTCCGCAAAGATATAGACGAGCGGTCAGGTGAAGGCAGCGCAAGCCTTCTTCCACAAGAGCCTGAAGACATGGTACGTGAAGAAGTTCCTCCAGATCACACATATCAGCACTCAGTCCTCCTGCTAACACAATGCTTCCTTCCACAGTGGCACCTCTACAACCTCATCCGCCCGCACGACATCCTCCGCGCGCCCGCCCTCCGCAAAGTAACCCGCGAAGCCACCTCCACCGGCTCCACAATCTCCTCCACCATCCGCACAACCCTCACAATCCGCGTCCTGTCCACCGACTTCGACCCAACCTCCTCGCAACTCCACGTCTCCGGCCGCGTCTGCGCCGAAAACCCGTACGTCTCCATTGGCGCCCATCACACGCTCGATCTCGAGCTGAATCGGCAATTCCAACTCGAAAAAGGCGGTGATGATGGCTGGGATAGCGTCAGTCTTGATATGCTCAAGGAGGCGACGGATGTCAAGAGGCGGGCGGAAGTGTGGGCGGTGGTGTGTCAGGAGGGGCTGGCGAATATATGTATTGTGACTGAGTTTCAGACGGTGGTGAGGCAGAAGGTGGAGGTGTCGATACCGAGGAAGAGGACGGGGGCGGGTGCAGAAGCGCATGATTCGGGCATGGGCAGGTTCTACGAGACGGTCATGCAGACGTTGTTGAGGCAGATTGATTTGCCGACTTTATTGGCAGAAGGGAAGAGTCCGCCTTTGCTGTTAGCTGGACCGGGGTTTGTGGCGCAAGGGCTACAGAAACATATATTGGCGTATGCAACGAGGATAGGGGATAAAGCGCTGTTAGGCTATGCGAGACAGAGTATACTTGTGGCACACGCAAGCTCTGGGCATGTGCATGCTTTGGCAGAGGCGCTGAAGAGCCCACCAGTATTGGCCAAGCTGAGCGACACGAAGTATGCTAGAGAGACACAGTTGATGGAAAAGTTCTTTGCACTTCTGAGAGAAGATGACGGGAGAGCTTGGTATGGGCCAAGAGAGGTTGAAAGAGCCGTGGAAAAGGGCGCAGTGGGACGTGGAGGAGGAGTTCTACTAATCAGCAACAAGCTATTCAGGAGCGAGGATATTGGCGTGCGGAAAAGATGGGTGACGCTGGTGGAGAAAGTAAGGAATGAAGAAGGAGGTGAAGTAAGAGTGCTGAGTAGTGCACACGAAAGCGGAAAGAGACTGGAAGGTTTGGGCGATATCGGTGCTATATTAACCTTTCCATTGCAAGATCTAGATGAAGATGACGAGACAGTGACCAGTAACGGTCATGCTGAGGGCGCCGAGGGTCAAGATCATGATCGGTTACAGCAAGAAATAGAAGATATGGAGATATGAATGAAAAGATTATCCTTGTGCTTGCACAATTCTGGGAAGGCTACAGGTCTTCATCTGTATTCGAAACTCGCACAAAAGCACGACTCCAAAACACAAGATCCAGCGGTGGTGGCTGATAGTGATGCCAAGCCTTGACCAATCCAATGCCTCAAAATCTGAAATACAAGAGGCTCTGTGGACAAGCCAACCACTGTCTCGCCTGGCCTTGGTATCTCCAAACTCGAGATGCAGTCATTAGCCCAAGATGATGCGGTCAGTCAGAAGTTCTGTCAGGTGAGCCCAAATTTACAATTTCTGTTGAAAGTGTTAGCAAAATATGAGGGAATCGCCTTTAGGTTGTGCTTACCATTCGTAATATGGATCATATTGACACGGTTCCTTGCGTGCCGCAGTATGCTGAATATAATCCTTCACTCACAGCGGAAGTCCTCGATGTTGTTCCTCCCATACCGCTAGCGCCAAAGTATATTGTCGTCGAGCCTAGTTTGAGACCTGACTGTGGCACCTTCCATGCCTCAAACAGGCTTCTCCTCGATCACTGCACTTGCCTAACACCGAGATCGATGGGATTTTGATAGCCCATCTCCTTTCAGTAGATCATGTCTTCGAACATCAGTATTTTCCTATGCACTGGCTCACTCATCATCTCGTGCCTCCCCTCTTGCACCTGGACTTCTACTCCTTCCTCGTTGTAGCTGTTCCCTTTTCGCGCCCTGTCCCTTGCCTCCACCCCCTCCTGGCGGTGGTCGCACAAAGGCGTAGTCCACAGAGAGTTCTTGATCAAGCAATTTCGTGCCATTTGCGCCATCAATTGCTGCACGTGCATCGGAAAGTGTCGTGTATTCAATGAGCACGTAGCCCTGTCGTTCAAGCAAAGGTCAGCACAACAGCTCGCCCCCCTCTCCCACCATCTATTCCCAAATGGAGCGAATCTAGCTTGCCTTGACATAACCCGTCCTCCTGTCTAAATTCAAGTGCATGTTCTTGATCTCGCCATACTCTCCGAACAGGTCTGTTAAGTCTTCTTCACTTGCTTCTTCGTGGACGTTCGTGGCGATGATGATCCAGCCTTCAATAGAGCGAACGGCGGTTGCGTTGGAGGAGGTGCGGGTATCAGAAGTGTTGTGTTGGGTGGTGTTTGTAGGTGGAGGGGATTGCGTTGTGGTGGTGTCGGCTTCTGGCGCGTCGACGTCCATGAGGTTGGAAGTGTCTGTCATTGTGGCGATGGAGAGACACGCGTGGAGGAGAGAAAGGTGGCGATCGACAGTGGTTCAATGGTTGTAGATTTGGTTGTGGTTTGAAATTGGTCAATAGAGTAGGATTAGTAATCCATGGGGGTTAACCTCAACCACCCCCTTCCCCTTCTAACACACTATCGACCTTTGTTGTATGCCTGTTCCCTTGTGAAATTCGGGCTGCTCTTTTGCATGAAGAGTCTTTGCCATCTCAGAATGGATAACTTGTTTGACGTATTTACTCAAAACGTGTCCAACCTAATGTGATGTGTGACAATTTCAGATGTGTTCAACAAGATACGGCCTTTGTTCTCTGTCACTGCCACGAAAAGAAGACGAGGGATAGCTCTCTGGTTGCATGCTGGATGTTGCTGTTGAGCTGGCTTGCTCTAAACTGGGAGACGGCGGGAAAGCAAGAATCCTCACGGTCAATGGAACAAGTTCTCATACGAAGGGCATCAACAAAACTTACTTCCCCATAACTTCCGGTTCTTAGTTAGGGAGTTCATGATATCATAGTACATACAGCGCCATGTTGTCTTCGATCACTATGCCAGTCACGACCAGCGCAGTCCGGGTTCATCACAACTCTTCACTTTCGAGTGGGTTGGTCTTCCTGCTGGGCATTGAACCACCATAACCTTGAGAGTAAAATGCTTAGGCTCAACTTATGAAACTTGCAAGCAATTCGCTTTCAGCTACAAGTCTACAGTCTAACCTTCACCAGGTACAGGATCATGTATCACGTAGCAGCAGCTCTGATCTATCAAAAGACGTTCAGCTACAGGAAGCCACCTGAACTCAGATTTATGGATCTTTAGGCAGTTGCAGGCACAACCAAGCATTTGCAGAGTCTGCAAGACTTGCGCGAGGTTATTGTGGTCAACACGTAGAATACGTATCATCAGACTGGGTATCAGCTGCGTAGGTTCTATCATCTTACTAAGTGATGAAGATAGGTATTGCGCCGCCTATTTGAGAACGGAAGACTTGTTGAAACAGCAATCATTGAAGATTAGGACTACAGTCGATACAATAGGAACGCCCATGCAGCACAAACAACAAATTGGTCCAAGTAATCATCAGAACCTCGGGCATGTCGACTGTCTTGTTGTGTAGGCCATCAGTGTAACCACATCTTGTCCGCAAGCTGAGAGGGCATTCGAGGCCATGTCACTCAATCGGAGACAACAAATATGTTTGTGTGAATGCTCGAAAAACACCATGTTTCTTGGAGACGACTAAACAATACGGTCGATGAAGGCCGAAACTTCGTCGTGCAAACTGGTTCCTCATTACTCCTCTTCCAATACATACTCTGGCCAGCCCGGAACATATGTCTCCAGATTGATATCTGCAGGAAAGCTACGAAAGACTGTTTGGCCTATCTCGATCCTGATGTACTTCCTGCATGGCTTCAAACATGCATTGATTCCATATTTTCACTGATCTCAATGAAGGGGCAAAAGCACGAGAGCACTGAAAGTACAATTATCGCATTTTCCTCGTGTCCACAGTCGGGTCCAATATTTGCAGAATTAGTTTACACTACCCCCACATGGCCACTCGATGCAAAGTTGTAGCACCGAACAGCTAGGTAGTCACTAGAAGAGTTGCCATATGGCAAGATTAAGCCAAGCCATGAACCACAAGACATAGGTGACTGAAGATGTAAGGATAAGAGGAGGATAAGTGTCGAAGAAGGAAGAGCCTTTCACAAACTGAGTTAGTTTAGTGCTGTGTTGTGAATGTAGTAATGCACCGAGCATGATGGCCAAGAGATGTCGTCTAGGACAAAGAACTGGGCCAATCGTACTCAGGTATACTGGAAGACAACCGCAAGACCGATATGCTCAACATAGTCAGCACCAAGAACATCAACATTCGTCCAAGAAGGTTCCAAATCTTGCTGTATAGCCATAGGAGAGTGAGATTAAGTGGCTTAGGGTTATCCGACAAGAAACGGGGTGCAGGGTTTGGCTGAGTGAAAATTTCCCGTTTTTCAAACGGGGTATAGACTAAATAATCAAAACCATTTACATAATTCAACAAGCTCGGTTAGCTGAGTTGGATTCGGTCTGGTGGTCTAGTGGTATGATTCTCGCTTAGGGTTCACTCTGAGTTCAATATCTTGCGAGAGGTCCCGTGTTCGATCCACGGCCAGACCCCTTTTCTTTTGCCTTTTTTTTTGCATGTCGTATGTTCCTTATTGTTGTCTGGACTCGATTGCGCTTTGTTCGAAGTCGATATGTTATGTTTTGGGCGTGTGGTGAGCTCTCGTTTTGCATGTGATGTCATCAACCCTAAGCAGACTTCAAGACTCAACACCTAGTCCAACCCACCACCCCATCATCACTAGTGCTCACGCTGTGGGTTTTTGAAGTTAACAGAAGCCTGGCAAGAGCATTTGTGGATTGATACGGTGAACGGTGTCAAAGTCATGGAGAATGGATTGAAGTAAAGGGTTGAGCAGTTTCTGAAGGATAAGACGAGTTAGGTAGGAGAGATTGAGGCGAAGATACATGATGAGAGAGAGTATCATCACTGGATGTGTGGTTGCTAATATGCTTGTATAAGAACCGTCTATCTTGGAAGTTCATAACATAGTGGAAATGAGAAATGACACGAGATACATTCCGGTCTTTGCTACTACAGATTCTCTTCCCTGATATCCAACACCACAAGTCCATAACAACAAATATATCCAACCTCCTTCTGACTAAACCTTTGCCTACACATATCACAACAAGGCAAACCTATCCAACCTGCTTCTCACTACACTCTTACCAACACAAATCACAACAACGGAAACCTGTTCAACGTGTTTCAGACTTCACCCTTGCCAACACAAGTCCAAGCTAAGTGCTGTCATCGACTTGTCTCTTCGCCTGCGACCTCTCAAGCATAAGTCAGTTCTGAAAGTGACTGCTCGCAAGGATCTTCCCCTCCAACAGACTGCCCATGTCTGTCTTGTCTATACTCTCTCCATTCCTCCTAATCTTCGTCATCAGCATCTTGATAAACTTCAGTGGAGATGTTGTCAGTCCAGAGTCACCGCCAACTCCGCCATTACTGTCAGACATAATGAACCCGTCCGCTGCAATGCCCCAGCCTGAGGCTGCCATCTCCTCAGTGATCACCTCAGCCGCAATGCCCAGAAAGTTGCAGATCTCGAGATAGTCGTCATATGCGTCGATGTACAGCTGACCAGCGAAAAGATTCAGCTGCACGATAAGTGCACGAGGTACGTGCAGCACTGGATAACGTACTGGAATGGTGTGCAGATCCAGCTTGTCCAGCGACGGATTATTCTGGTTCGATTGTGCTTTGTATAAGTGTATAGTGATCCACGGCGACCTGTCCGCGCGATCTCGTATCTTGTTTGATTCATATGGACTGATGATCAGCAATTGCTCCACATTCTGACCGTCTCTCGAGCGCCGACTCAGCAGCCATTGAACGTGCCGCTGGTACTGGTCGGATAGCAAGTGGCCTGCAGACTTCTTGATTGTATTTGTGTAGTCAGCTGTCGCAAGTAACCTTCAAGGTGTTTGCTGTCCGTTCTTGCTCTTGTCAGAGAGTTTGACGAACAGACAATTGAAGATCCTAATTGTGCAACATCCAGGAGATTTCCGTCTGGGCATTCATCTGGAACAAGCTTCGGGCGAAGGGAGTGGCGGTGATGGCGAAGCGAAGCAAACGCGAGAGTGTCTCTGAGATTTGAAACAGCTCAACATTTGGGAGGCTTGGCATGCAGGCGACGGATCATGTTCACGTTCAACCTACACAAAGAGATCTTCTCTAATATCCGTGGATTACAACACTTCATCGTCTTACCGCACACTGATATATCTTCGCTACTTACCATCTTACCTTCTGGTAACGGACGAAGCTCTTGGAGATCACATCTCGTCGTCCCAAGCTCTTCATGACGTGTTTTTCCGCTCTCAATATTTCTTGCTGTACTCGCGTCCACTCGAGCGGGCCGTCAATCCCTTTGTATTAAGTTCTTTCTCCGTTACTGAATCGCCACATCTGTACGGCTTTAGATGAAATAGTTACGGGATCGTCGACACACTGAGAACGAAGATAAGATATTGAGCTGGACGCGCGATGAAGCACGAAATCACACCTGATTATTAGTCCAGCGCTCATGTCAACGACGAGAGGTCGCTCTCATCCTTTACGATTTCGTAACGTATATACTACAGCAACGCCTCTTTCTTCAGGCAAGCGACAGCTATAGTCCCGAGCTATTGTGGCCCCTCGAGCACGGCAGTAGTTAGCCTTGTTCATGTCCTAGTTCAGGTTTGATAAACTATAGAAGTTACTGTAGTGAACTTTAAGTCGTGCCCCATTGTGAACACATCTCAAGCTTGAGTAGCAGTGTATCCATGCCATTTCTCGACTATCTATCCCACAAGCGTACCATCATCAAACAAATCCCTCAAGACCGCCTCCTCACATGCCACCCAATCCACCTCCAACATTCCATAAGTAGCCTCAAAGGCCTGCATACTCAACCCCGTAAACCACGGCCTCAGTACTGTCTGCACAACTTCAGCTTTGCTCGCCTCTGCCAACTCTTTCGCCATGACTCCTAGAAGTGGTGCTCTCGTCCCAGAACTTCTCATGGAGAAAGACATTGTGCGTGTCAAATCTGTCCCAGGTGTTGGTGGATATGCATTTTGTGGCTCGCTTGAGCCTAGCTCGTCTGCAATATTATCGACAAGAGCCACGGGATCCCTATCAGCCGGGCGGTAGACGGCCTCGATAGTGTCGGTGATGAACAGCCACTCATGCAACTGAAAGTCGTCTGGCGCGACGACGAGAAGCAAATCCAACAGCTTACATGCTTGGATGACGGAGAACGCATTATAAAGGTCGTAGTCGATGCTCCTGGGGAATGAGGATGATATCGCGCGTTGTAGCTCTGCAGTAACAATTGGCCAGAGAGAGGCGAGGTGGATATAAGAT
>Ga0160429_1000020_pt1 | contig 233606 bp, 207 predicted proteins | sample SolpanmetagenomR_FD_108199 | JGI IMG/M metagenome (GOLD analysis project Ga0160429, IMG submission 108199) | Solar panel surface microbial communities from Lawrence Berkeley National Laboratory, California, USA - R | ecosystem: Engineered > Built environment > Solar panel > Unclassified ... | reverse complement strand
TGTGGGTGTTGTTGTGGGTGTTGTTGTGGGTGTTGTTGTGGGTGTTGTTGTGGGTGTCGTTGTGGGTGTTGTTGTGAGTGTTGTTGTGGGTGTTGTTGTGGGTGTTGTTGTGGGTGTTGTGGTTGTTGGAGTGGGTGTTGTAGGTGTTATGGGTGTTGGAGTTGGCGTAGTGGGTGTTGGAGTGGGTGTTGTAGGTGTTGTGGGTGTTGTTGTAGGTGTTGTGGGTGTTGGAGTGGGTGTTGTGGGTGTTGTTGTAGTGGTAGGAAGTGTAGAAACCCCAGGAATACCTGTAATATATGGTGTAGCCTGAGTTTCCGTCCATGCTTTTACCTGTTCGATCGATACGGAATACGTAGTATAGGTTGGTGAGACAGGCAGATTTGGCATAGAAGCTACAGCTCCGTTCGAGGCATGATACTTGTATCCGACATTTAGATTGTAGTTTACGACTTTGACAGACTTGAAGAAACCAGTATATGTTTTACCATTGGAGAAATCTGCTAGCCCTAGATTCCATGCGCTTGCGGCCCCGGGATTTCCAGAAACCCAGACATTCAGTTTTATTCTCATAGGAGTGTTTGGGAGGGGATATTTGTATTTATTCATTGAATCAGCTGTGGTCACCTTAAAGACTGAAACACCATCAATAAACCATTCCATTTTACCTTCAGTATATTCAAGAGAGTAAGTATGAAATGTCTCGTTAGAGTCCGGCAAACTCCAAGCGTTGCCTCGACCATATACGGGAACTCCTTGGGTGAAAAAGTTCTGCTCGGCCATGCCCTTTGTACCTATTGATTCCAGAAGATCAATCTCATCAAGATTATCGCTTACTAGAGATACAGCGGTGCAGATCCCCTGACCACCTGCAGCCATTATAACTACATCTACTCGCCCGTACATCATATACCAGTTTGTAGTTATCGCTGGAGAGTCTTTATATTCCGATGCAGTGAGTCTAACGCCATTCGGACCGAATGTTGGAATTGGCTCGTATTGTTCGGCAGTCCAATTATCTGGGACAGAGTTATACTCTGTAAAGTCTACAAAGTAAGCGGCTTGATTCAGGCCAAGGTCATCCGGACAATGCTTTAGATTAGGATTACACCATGTGCTTATCTGTGCAGCGGCACTAGATATGAGGAGGAATGTCGCGAACTTGGACATGCGTGTAAACATGATGGACAAAGTTTGTCGAAAGTGACTGGAGGATCAGAGTGAAGTACTGAAAGTAATTCAGATGAATGCTCTCATTAAGAATCGGATATGGACTGTATTGTTCCAACGAGTTCCAGAGAGTACGATTATAAACTTGTAGTATTTATTCTTGAAATGATAGTTGCTTGTGTAAAAAAAGTGACGATATAATATCAAATGAAGGGAATCCTGCCAGACGGAAAAGAAAGTGAGCGACGAAACGAGGATAAGAAAAGAAGAAACACAATGACAGAAGAAGAGAGGGGATCGAAGAATGAAAAGCGGACCATGTCATTTTAGTAATAATGTTGGTTGGTGCCAATCATCTCGTACTAGCGCCAAAATGAACAACAAAATTGGATCCATGCATCAACCGAACCGATCTTTGTGCGTTTTTGTGCAACCCATCTAGACCCGCTAAAATGATTGGGCTGGTAAGTCATGTTGTTAGCACACAATAATGATGGATGTTGGTTGGAAAAAAGCAAGGGTCCGCGGAATAAAAATAGAATGATCAGCAGGGTGGTCTGCAGAGTGGTGAATTTAGAGTTTCGTTCGAACCGGAAAAGCTTGAGAATTTGGCAAAATGTTGTCCTTAGTTTAATTAATCCTGTTCCATATGTGACTTGTGTTTCTCCGAAGCGTTTTACAATTTCTGGTCTTCACATATGTATTCCCTTATTTCAGACCATAACGCTACGATATGAGTAAAATTCTTCGACATGAAAGACCTTTGAGCAATTTTCAAAAAGTTCGAAAAGTGTCAACTCACGAAGCAAGTAGTTTGAGTTCATGTCACCCCTTGCATGTGCATGTCGCATGAAACCGAAAATAAAATTGGATTTGCTATTTTAAGAAGCGGGACTTGGCGCCATTTCCATTAGAGTTCCCCACTGCGGACATACCCGTTCGGAGATAACGACGAGTCACTGGTCTCAAAAATACAGGACAGTAAGGTGATATGAAATGGTCGTATGTTCTCATACCTATGCTGAAGCATTTCATGAGAAGCTTCTATAACTAATAAAAGGTCATGCTTGGATGGATTTGGTCAAGGATGTAAACGAATCTCACTAAACAATAACCATGAATGATCATATTGCCTTAGGCAACAAAATGAATTTACAAAGTCGTTTTGATTTGTGCTATATTATACCTGTCTACTTTACACTTTTATAATTGATTCATGCCGCAATAGGTCCTTCTTCATCACTATCCTCTCCCAGAAGTTCGCCTTCATCTTCCTCAACAACAGTATAATCGCTCCTTCTGTTCTGGAAACTGTCTCTTGTCGTATATGGTCTATTATACGTATAACCATCCCTCGTAGTTGACCTTCCACTCAATCTACCTACGGTGGCGCTCCAGATGGCAGATCCAAGTACGGGCAGCGCGCTAATAACTGCCACAATACCACTAATAATAAATATAGGCCATTTAGTGAATGAACCATCGCCTGCTGTTTGACCATCTCCAAGACGTATCCTCCCGAATTTACCATCCCAATTTCGCCACACATACCATCCTGCTGCACATGCACAGATGATAGGAACTGTTATCGCAAAGAAGAGAGCCACGGGGCTGAGTGCATGCTTGGCAGAGAATTCTTTCTCGTGACCTGGACAAGGATGCACAGTTGCGGAGAACTCGAGCTCTTTGCCGCCTTCACAGGTCGAGATTGGAATCTTGCGATAGCCTGTTGGTTCGTACCATTCGACCACATTTGGATCATTACAAACCAATGCATGATTCATTGGCTTGAGACCTGCTACAAGCTTACAAGATCCATCTTTTTGTCGTTCATAGTTATAGTCACTAGAATCATTATATTAGTATGCTTTAATGGGTTTGACATTGTAAAAAACGTACCATTCAAAATCCCGCCTCGAACACTCGCAGGTCTTTGTAATATCATGTAACTGATGAAACTTTCTACCATTGTAACAATCGGATCCAATCTTTTTGCGATGATACTGTGCCACATGACCAAATAGACAATCATCTTTAGATATAGGATGTGTTGGTGTCCATATCTCATAATCGGATGTAGACTTGCTATGATCATTCTCTTCCAATTCACATTGACGAGTTGTCAATCCACTAAAATCAAGATTAACTGTGACCATTTTATTTTCAATACGGGCCCACAGAAGAAAGTTTAAGGAATCATCGTTTGGAACGGTCGATATTTCCGTCACGGTCATAGGTTCTTCACTAAACTGGTATGTTGACCAAGTTGCACCTTCGTCCCGAGTATAGTGAACTTCCTTGACTGGTGTTTCCCGCTTCACAATCACGATGACAGAGCCTTGATCACCAAATTCCCAGGTATACGTACCTTTGAACGCCTCACGCCAAGTTAATCCGGCATCGCGAGTAATAAATGTATTTCCTTTCTCAAAGGTATCTAGAGAAGGTCCAACGTTACCGACCCCAATCATCAGTCCAATTGCAGAAGCAGATGAATATGTATTACGTGGATCTTTTCTTTCAGTATAGCCATGAAGATGAAGCGAACACTTTTCAGTATTGCTGACATCGCAGTTGTATTTCACCCCAAGAGAGTCTTTGTCAGGAGCTCGCATAGGTGCCCATTCCGCACCATCATTGTGGGTGATCAACGTTCGCAATTTCTTATCTCCCTTTCCATTCTCAATTTCAGGTATGTTTGAAATTATATTGGCAAGTGCAACTCCTTCAAGACCTTGCATCTTTTCAAAATCAACATAAGCCGCTTTATTTCGGTTGACATGACTCAAGCTAAGTGCGTATGATGTTCCGTTGCTGTTTGACTTTATAAGACTGCCATATTCCTTGTCCGTCTCCGAGTTGACGGTAACGTGGAGGAAGATTGAGTGAGTAGAGCTGTCCAATACTGTGTAGGCATGCTGTTCAAGAACTTCAAAGTTTGGAGGAAAATGAGCCTGCGCATATGAAATTCCATCGACGCTAGCGTCTAATTTTAAGGATGTTTTGTTGGAATGCGAAGCGACTACAATAAATTCGGACATTGTTGCAAAAGTTATAATATCGTTAAGCTTTACATCCGTATGTACAAACCAATCGTTCGTGGAGACTAGTTGTTTGGGTTGCTTTGGGTCTTTGTCAGGATAGCCCTCGCAAGCGACCATCTCTTCTTTACGAGCAGTTTTCTCATGAGTGACAAACTTGCACTTTTTGACAAACTCTCGAAGAACATGCCATTCTAGACCACCATTTTGGGAGTAATGTGCGACTGTATGACATTCCCCCTCCGGTTTGCAACCCTTTCCGCCAGTATAGAGCAACCAATCTCGTTGTGTAGGATGGAAGCCAAGAATCTGAACATGATCTCGGTTTGGTGCCTCGGGAACATCAAATTCTTCCCATCTTCCATCCTTTCCACGATTTAGAGAATAGTAAACTTTGGTATCTGTAGTGATTAAGTAGACGACATCACTAAAGTATGTGTGAGGGTAAATCGCAGCTATTTGATCGGCCTTTGCAAGAACTCTTTCCCATCGCTTGCCAGAATCATGTGTGATCCAAATATGATTTTCAGCAGTCATGAAGATGATAGAATCACCGTCATCATCTCGAGAAGCCTGTAGATAGTAGTATTCTCGAATCTTGGAAGATTCAAACTTGGTGACCTCGCTTGTCACATTTCCAGATGCTGGAACATTGCCAGATTCCTTGCAAGGCCTTTCGACAGGCTCGTCTTTTATGACACCGCCTGTTTTGATACATGCGTTGCCTGGTATAAGCCTATATCCAGAACTCGCCTTGAATTTGTCCTCTGGACTCTTACATACTCCTTTGGGAAGTGCAAGAGGTCCGGCTGGAATGCACTCTCCACTATCAGACTTGACAAAGTTGAAATCACATTCATAATCCTCGACCGTACATACGCATGGCTCGTACTCTGGAACGGGGTCTTTAAACTCTTCATCGACGAAACATTCGGCATCTGCTTTTCTTCGTCGAAAGAATTGCTTATGGCCCATCACACATGTCGGATTACCCTTTTTGTCTACTCGTGCAGCCCATCGCTCAAAGTCTGATTCTTTGCAAACTCTTTCGTGAAGGCCTTCAAAATCAAGAAAGATTGTGAAACCGCCCTTGTCATCCTTGTTAATTTCTTCTGCTATCAACAAGAACTTCAAGTTTGATGAATCTGGCAGTGTTTGAAAGACAAAGGGTTGAATATCGTGCTCTAATTCGTAACTTAGCCAGTCTTTACCATGATTTATGCTATATTTGATCTGTTTTGTAGTCGAACCGCTCTTCAAAGACGGCACGGCGACCAACAACGAGCCTGCGCCGCCAACAGCATAAATGTGTGGACCTTTGAGTGCAAACTTCCAAGTCGCTCCAGCATCGTCCGAAACATATGTATCACATTCTGACCATGATTTTAACGATGAACCTGTATTGCCTACGCCCATGACAATTCCAGGTGCAGCGCTAGAGAACACTCGACCGATGTTATGAAGATCAGTGACGGAGTGAAGCTGTAAATCATCTTCCCCGACTTTGAGCGCTTGCCATGTTCGACCATCATCGAAGCTCATTTTGGTGATTATTTTGCGACTTACATCAAAGGATGAGCCGTCGTCTACCTCTTTCCAATTATCAACAACATTCACCAACACTAAGCCTTGTATATTCTGAATCTTCTCAAAATCCACAAACCCTCTTGTATTACGGTTGGTATGTTGTATATTTTGAGTGAAATATGTCCCATTTGAATTACTGGTAAATAAAGTGCCCATAGGATTCATCCAGCTTGACGATATCACATCAACTTGCATACTGTAATTTGTAGATTCGAGAATCGTATAAGCATCCTCTTCAAGACGATGATTATTGAACTCGGCTTGATGCCATTCTTTTGCATTATCAGACGTCCACAATTCCAATTCTTTGGATTGTTCGAGTTTTGTAGCTATAGCGATAAAGCCTTTGACTGGCGCAATGTTTTTCAAGCCTCTCAATGGTCGACCTCCATCCATAACCGGCTCATTCGATGTCCGAAAGTAATCACTACTCGTCAATAACCGGCTATCCTTCATTCTTTCCGAGAATTTGCCCTCAGCAATACATATAATTTGATTATCGTCATCATCTTTATTACCTGTAGTAAATACATCGGTAGTTTTTGACCACATGCAAGAGTATATCTTATCAGTCAGCTGCGTCATCGTCTTTGCGCCGTCTTTTGTGTACATTGCCTGTTCATGAATTAATGAAACTCCTGTATGTTACAACACTCGAACATGTACATACCGCGTTTGCGCAAGGAGCCCTGTCAAGATCACATCCCATTGTATTTATGATGAATTTGTCAGCATCTGAAGCATGAAAAGAAAGAGGTTGCGCCAACCAAGCAGTAGGATGCTCGGTATAGAACTTTTGCCATGACGCTCCCTGATCTTTCGTTATCCAATGAGTCTTTTCCTCCCCTAATGCTACCGCGACTTTATTGTTATAAGGATGGGGTGTTATTTTCGTGCCACTACTAGATTTATAATCGATATCTGTCACGTTTGTCCACGTCGATCCCGAATCTGCAGATCGAAATACTTTGCCGGTCCAAAAGTCCTCGACAATGACTACATGACTGTCGTCAAAATAAAAGAGATTTACCGGTACCGAATCGAAACGAGTCTCGCTGACGAGAGGACCATTTGATTTTGCAGCTGTTGCGAATTGTAAACATAGACATAGACCTAGAAGTAGGATGGCCCTTAAAGCCCTTGACATTATGACCCAATGACACCGTAGCAATGCATGAACACAGAAAGGATAGTGGTTATTGTTTGTATATGTTAAAACTTGAGGCAATTTGCATTATCGACCTCTCATTTAATGCTTGATGTTAATTTTAGAAATGTCGTGAACCAAATTCTGCGTCAGACCCCACGAACCAAAAGCTAGCCACCTGTGCCACGCAAGCTCCACCCACACAGCCCCACGCGCATAAGCTTTAAAACAGCTTTGTGTTTGATGATAAAGTGGGGGTATACGGCACTAGAAATATCTTCTCAATTATTTTCACTAACAGTCAGACTATTATTGATGAAGTAAGAAATGACGCCCATAATTTCATTCATGACTATTATTAGTGAAATAAGATAAGGATATATTGATTCTAAACTAGCCGTACAGTTTTCATGACAAACATTGTTAAATACTCGTAAAACATTTGAAACTCTTCAGATTTGATCAGAAGTGTTCAGCTCCTTGGTTGACATCATCAAATAACATTCTCCCTTTAGAACTATTCTTAATTGCCGTCAAGGGTGCCTGAGGACTTTCGTCCCCCTGTCCGACCGCAATGGCCGTCACGCACATCGGCTTCCTGGGTGTTTCGAGAGCAAAATTCGAGTCTACATATTCAGCTTCGCTTCTCGCATCCCTGATCCTCATCGGGGACTCTGTTTGGCTAGACTGCTGCCTCGTAGATGAGTGTATTTCTTCTGAATCTTCAGTCTCATCGAGAATATGTTCTTTTCTCAACCTTGAACCACCATAACCAACACTCCAGGAGCCACTGTGTGTCAGTCTATGTCCTTTGATATTAGCGTTGTTAACGCCACAAATGTATGCCCCGCCACTACTTGATAAGCTAGAGACACTCTCCGTTCGACCAGAACCAGCACCCACACTCTTCGCCCCGTCACCGAATGCCAAATTTCTCAGTCTAAGAATCTGTTCGAGTGACATGTCTTCTCCAATATCATCACAATCTGCTTCATGCATGTATCCAATATTGAATGGACTAGACCGGGAATGTAGCATGGCTGAAGATGACCGATGATCATTACCATTCCCAAAAGAAACTCCTGTACCGTTTCCAAGAGCAGGACTATTCCATACACTTGTCGTATAGCTGTTCCTTGTACTAAACTCCGATCTTTCCGTGATTGGCGTCAAATTTGGTTCTCGAACTGACCACTTGCGTTCGATACCACCCATGTTGGAATCGGCATAAGATAAAGCGTCGTTACCAAATTCACGTCCATAAAATCCATCAGAGTCGTTTGCTAACGCAGACGCATTGGCCTCTGCTATTATGTTGTCATAATCCTCGTCGGCATCATCCGATGGGAAAGATGAATCATGATATTGTTCAGTTTCATGATCTGCGGGAAAGTGAGATACTTGTGAGTACAAACTGGAAGTCGTGCTTCTGTGAGCCTGGATATTTCCGACTGAAACATGCTCGTTCTCGTTTTCGTTTTCATCGGTAATTATTTCGTTGTTGTCGGAATCATCAAAGCCGAAGTCAAAGCCAGAGTAAGAGTCACGGATCCGCGTGGGTAAACTTGATGGATTGTGGCTGTCTCTATTGTCGCTAGATGGTTGGGCATCTGAGAAGTCCGAAGTCCTGCTATTGGTTCGAGTGAACCTCCCGTTTTTTGCCGCCTCGTTAGCTGCATTTACAAGTGCATCATGATAAGCCAGCAGATTGTTGGTCTTCCGATATTCATCACGACCACCAGAGATCTGATCAGACACATTACCAGAATAGTTAGACTGAAAATAGATATCGTCGTCAAAGTCGTGAGACGCTCGTGAAAGATTGTGATCATCCCTTGAAGATTGGATCAACGGCCGTTGAAAGGCCGATTGAATGCCCTGGTGCGAATCATTTCTATCATTGCTCATAACCTTTTCATTAAAGTCGTTAGAGGTGCTCAGAGATGATAAGACACCAGGTAATGAATACGTGTGATCTTCATAGATCAAACCAAGACCCGTGACAGATGGTGTTGTGCATGATTCATCTGTCGGCGATGTGGCAGAGATTGTGGCTGAAAGTGGCTTTTGTAGCAGGTGGTGATTGAACACGTCAAAATTACCATAATCGTCAGCAGGTGGAAGCGCAGAAGCAAAAGCATTCATCTCATCGTGCTCAAGATCCCTTTCATATTCCATACCTTGTCCTTCGAGTTCATCGGCATCATACATTGCATTCTCGTCAAAGAATTCCTCTTCTTCATCATCTACTTTCGCACCGGTATTGGAGTATACATGTGAGTCTGAGATCAACGATTCGTGCTTTGCTCGCTCTTCCACAAGCGCGTCTTCAATCGCTGCGTCATTGGTCAACTGAAAGCTAAACCTCGAAGCATCACTCCGTACACGTATTGGTGAGCCGGCGTTCGTACTGCGATGTCTGAGGGTATCAAGAATGGGTGACTGTTCAATGGGGCTTGGAGTGCTAGCCATCTCCCACGCTATATCTTGTGACGAAGACACCGGTGAAATGTCTGGGTCACTGTTATACCTATTTTCTAGTGAATCGGTACAAATCTCACCTTCGTCTCTGGGCATGCTTTTATTTGCCATGGGTGAAGGTGTACGCATATTATATTGTGTCCGATCATAGGAGTGCATTTGTTGGAAGATATGCCCCGAGGTAGAGTCACTTAATATGCGGTCATTCCTGCTGAGATTACTTGGCGACTGTATCATCGGTGACGAGCCTGTAGAAGAAGAGCCGGTGTTTTGATATGATGGTGAGGCATTTAAACCTTTCGAATTACTGAAATCGTGAATTATGCTTCCTTTGATTCTCGGATCATAGTCCGCCGGCAAATCCATTGGGGGTATAATCAATCTCTTGTTGGTGTTAGACTTGACTGATTCTGTTGGTGAAGGTTGGGATCGTCGTCGCATCAGTAAATTGACAGGATTGAGCAGATTTAAAGCTTTCTTGCTAGTTTTTGCTTGGCTAGATGCTATGATTGGAGAAGAGGTGCGGGCGTGCTGCGGCACCCCTTTGATATTGTTGGAGGGTTGTAAAGGTCGATCACCAAACATAGGCATTGTCGCCGGAGATGTACTACCATAAGGCAGCCCTAATGTTACCAAATGAGCTGGTGGACTTGTCGGTTTCTCGGAGCCCATCTTGAGGGACAGAAATGATTTTCGATCACGAGTAGTCCTCGCCGGTATTGCTGTCCAGCGATCGGTATAATTATCGATAACCGGAGAGCTGGAGACTCGGCCACCGCCAGCAGAAAATGCACTATCCGTTATACTGGGACTTGGTGAAGGTTTGTAATTCGTAGATGATACTGGTGACGATTTGAAGGTCTCATTGGTGTTATTTTCCAATCTTTGAGGGAACGTTGTAGTGACTGAAATAGGTGTCCAAGCAAGACTTGGAGAGTAAGTCATGATGGGCAATGTTGAGTAACTGTTCTTGTCGCAATATGTAGATCTGGCACTATCTATATCTCCGCTCTCTTTACTAGATATAGCACTCTAGCTTTATCTTAGAAGATTGACATTATCATATATTGCGAGCCATCGAGAATTATTGGTAGTCAATTCCGCAGGATTGATGAATGATCACCGGGAAGGTAACGCGTATTCTTGTGGCAGGATCCTGAACCCTTGGTTTGTTTGAGTGCACAACCAGCGCATTGACGTGCACTCCAAGGTTATGTAGTTCGTGGAGTTCTGGGAGTTATGGCGATCAAATGAAACGAAGATGCTTAGTGTATATCGGTAATCTCATTAGAATATGAAATCATCACCCCTTCGATCCGCAATCTGAAATGGTAAAGTATAAATAGGAAAAGTCGTGCTCCGTAAAGTCAAAGTTTGCTCTTGGCAATCCTTCGGAGAGGATAAAAAAGCATAATGTAGTATCTGACGTACTGACCGAGAAATTCAGGGTAGTAGTTCACCGAGAGACGGACGTGTTGTTACAGGTGCAGAAACCATAATTTTACATGGATGCTGGAGAGAATCTGCACAATGTACTACAGTACAATAATTGGTTGGTTCATAACCTGAGATGTCTAGGCTAATCGACCTCTAGCTATGATGATATATAGCAGGGAAAACTTATGACATGAATCAGCCGGACGTAACATCGAAAATCATGTTATGTTAGATTATAAAGATAAAACTCTTTGAATTGGCCCAAGATACCGCCGAATACTGCAATATGGATTCCGAAACTCAAGCATGGCCTCTTATGCGAACAGCATCAACAAAGAATCTTGAGATACGCTCACCTATACCGGACGTACTCGGAATGAGCATAGATGGTGGAATATGCATGAACGTCATACGTTTAGAACGATCTGCAGAACGGTTGAGCCAAACTGGGTCGGTAACTGGGCTACAAATCCTGAATTTAGATGATGATCGAAACGAAACTAGGCGCATGCATGGCCGTGTTCGTGGAGAAAGCACAAGCTCCTATACGCAGAGTTTTGCTAATTGGAATGAAGATTCACCACCTGACTTGATAGGCAGTCCGGCTATATCATTCAAATCAGGATCATGGTCGTATATAAAGAGAACTCAAAGTAACGCAACGTCAAATTCCACCCGTCCACAGCCGTTTAATGAGAGTCGTGCATGGGATTTGACGCAAAAAACACCACAAACAACTCTGTCCAGAAACGTCAGCATCCAAGACTCGATTAAATTCAGGAGAAGAAGTATTATTACCGATTCGGGTAGAGATTATTCAGCGTCCATGGCGTCGTCTGAGATTGTGGAAGAGGCGGAAAGGGGTGTGTCAGTAGAGCAACTGGCAGCTAACGAAACTGATGGTCACGATCTGGTTGAGCTTGTGGCACAGAATCTCACAGCATCGCATGATGCAGATATACCGGAGAGACCTAGTTCTTCAGAGACTTTCAGACAAGCAAGTTCATTATTCAAGGATTTCGATGGTGTGCATTATACATCAACACAAGGAAGCGAAAGACAGTTCTCAGAGGCTTCTAATCTTGAGGCGGAAGATGTCTTTCCGGGTGATAATCAACACGGCAGTACCGAGCATAATCTTCCGATATCTCGCATGCAATACAACGCTTATCATCGTGCTCCTCCCGCAAACATGGTCTACTATCCAGCGCCAGTCCCACGAATGCTCAATCTACCACAAAAACTATCGAAGAAGCCTGTTCAAAGTCTTGCATCGGCCCGCCGGTCACAAATGATGCTGCAACCGAGTCGTAGCAGTCTTATGCAACCCGAGATTACAATCAGAGTCGATGACTATATGGAAATACCAGTTCAGGCAAATGATGGAACGTCAACAAGAAGTCCGGAGCATTCAGCCCCAAATAGCCGATCAGGGTCTCCTGTAAGAGCTACTGCGCCACAGCAGAGAAAGAGTATAGCGTACATTCCATTCGAACATCGTGTAAGTACGAATCTAGACCCACGTCATACAACGCCGTCGGAGCCCGTACAACTCATGTCGGATTCGGTGGTCGCAACTCTCGACAGCATTCTAGAAGCATCGGCGAAAGCGCCTGTGAATGTATTCATTGATCATCCGTTCGCCGGTAGTGCTGGTGGAAATGTTTACGCTCGAGATAGTCCTTTGAAACAAAAGAGAAGCTCGATGTCTGAACCATCTGTGCCGCAGAATGAGATAATCAGTAAGGCAATGCCAAGATCACATGAAAGTGAGGTAGATATTGTGCCGAGAAGGAATAGTGTAATGAACTTTCTGACGGATCTTGCTGGTTATTCTGATACAAAGAAGCTAGATCGTGAAGCAAGTCGTGCTAGTCTTGGTACTTTTGTCACAATGCCAGACTCCAATAAATTGTCAACTCAAGCAGAATTCGTTGACTCAGATATAGACAGGTTGGGTAACAAAGTTGAGGAACATGGCTTGCAAGCAGGGATTATGAATCTTGATGAAAATAAACATGATTTGGAAGATGAAGCTCACAATCATGATGATTATGAAGCGGACGAATCAGAACGTCTTCCAGCTGTACCAACGCAGCCTTCAACTCTACTTGCAGAACTGCAACAACGCAAGATGCAACAGAAATCTCGTAGTCGGACTGCCGCTACAGCTTATCCAAATGGCATGCACTCGACATTGTTGCAACTTGATGCCGTTGCTCAAGTGGAATCAAAGAAACGAAAAAACCAAAAAGTCAATCTCGCATGGGAAATACACGCAAATCAAACACCAGGTGAACAGCAGGAAGATGAAGATGATGTTCCTTTGGCAGTACTTTACCCTGCCAAGAGTGCCTTGGAACCGAAACAACATCATACGGCAGATAGAGCGAGACCGATGGGACTTTTGGAAAGAAAACAAATGGAAGATAATGAGCCTTTATCGAAGCGAAGAAACAGGTTATTAGGCATACACCCAGAAATTGGTTCCGGGCGGCTTTCGCAATCTGTCAGTCAATCCTTCAATAATCAAGTGTCTGAAGATCCAGATGAAGATATACCCCTAGCAGAACGAGCACGACGAATAAAACAAAAAGCTGCTTTAGATGCTGCCATTAAAGATGTAGTGCCTGCTGACAATAAAAGTACATTCGAGGCCGAGGTCTTGACAATCTTTAACGGTCATTCAACCGATGATCTGAACAAGATGAGTCATCATAAAGTCGTTGATGCAGAAGGGGAGAATGATGAGGCAGAAGAGACACTTGGTCAACGGCGTGCTCGTCTACAAAGAGAAAAGACTGCAGCTCGACTTGTTCGTGATCCGTCGCCTGAGAGAGTCACGTTTGTTCAACGTCCCGTACTAAGACAAAGCATGTCTCTTGCCAACCTACTCGCCTCTACACCATTGACCATTGAAAAGACATTAGATCGTAGGAACATTACGTCTCCAGCGCCACCAGGATCTCTTTTAAGTAACCATCTTCTTTCGAAACAACAATCGCGTGAGGAATTACGTCAATACAATTCTCACCAATCATCTTATCTCGACCAACGACCAGTAACAGCCATTTCACGATCAACAAGTGACAATCTCCTCGACAACGTATCAAGGCCTTTTTCAAGTCATGTTAGAACTAATTCCGGGCACGTTGCCGCGAAAGTAGCCGCACTCGAAGCCGTCAGTGGGGTAGATCCAAACCCCGTACTCCCATCTTCGAACCAAATCTTCACTCACTCTCCAAGACAATTCGTGTCTACATCCACCACTAATCTTCCAACTTTCCGACGTGCATCACTCGGTGCAGGCGTGACTTTACAATCCTACCCTAGTGTCAACTTTACTCCTAATAGTATTATCCCAGGGTATAACAATGTCGTTCCAGGGTATAACAATGTCGTTCCAGGGTATAACAATGTCGTTCCAGGGTATAACAATGTCGTTCCAGGGTATAACAATGTCGTTCCAGGGTATAATAACGTCAATGAGAAAGTACACGACGAAGGATTACTACAGAAACACGAACGTGAATCAACACAGCAGAGATACGGAATCATGCAAGCCGCGTATTCAAGTCAAGATCGAGAAAGTAGTGCTCAGCGCTACGGCGTGCTCACCTCCTTCCCGACCAGACAGGTGCAATTACAACAACAGTATTTGAACGGTAATAATACTCTAGGAATGGGCGTCATGGGTGGAATGGAACAGTATCAACGCGCTGCGATAGATAGATGGAGAAGTGGCGTCGCTTGAAACGAGCATCATGGTTGTTATTCTTGGTAGTTTTGATAAATTAGCATATGATTATGAGAAATGATGTATACATGATTGAAACAAGTCATCAACTGATCAGATGAAAGACGTCGTCAAAGTGGTCAGTCTACTTGTCCAATTTTCTCCTCAAAGTCCTCGTTCGCTTGCGTAGTTTCTTTAATTTATGTTTCTTCATCTTTAACTTTCTCTGTCTCCTGACGCTTATCGCCCAATATCCTATTTGTTTGTTTCGACTGCCGTCAATGTTTACCATCTCGTCGTTATCGTTATCAACCATCTGACGAGATCTATCACCTACGACAACCACCGACGATGACGACGATGAAGGAGTGAAGAAATCCGACACGAGTTCACCTCTCCGCGACATTCTCACATCTTGGTTTGCTGTTTTATTTTCAAAAGACGATTGACTTGGATTATTAGGTCGGAAAGATCGTAGTACCCTTGCTATTTTCAATCTAATCCCAAATGGCATCTTTTGACCCTTTCCTTCTAGTTTCTGATGCGCTGCTGTCATTTTAGATAATGGTTTAGAGACAGACGAAGTAGGAGAAAAGGGTGAAGATTCTGGTATGAACAAAGTAGGGCCACTTGGCGAATGCATATCGTCTGCTAACGGAGTAAGTGATTTGACTTTTCCGACGTATTGCTTGTTAGAATTATCACCGTCGACGTAGACGACAACCTCGGCTCTAAACGCACGTGGCTTTTCTTGTTCACTACGTTTCGAAAGTCGTTTGGCTTGTGATCTGACGGATGACGTGTTTCGTGTTGACAAATCTTCGAATAGAGCCTCTTCAAAAGTTTGTTCTCTCTCAAGTCTTGAAGGTGATCTTGGTGGTGGAGGCTTTGCATACGGTTGCATACGTGCTGCTGCATCATCTTCATTTGAAATAGTACCATGTTTGACGACGAATGCGCCAGAAGTCTCATCGTGGTTATCACTCTCATCAAGATTTTGCCATTGAAGACCCAACAGGTTGGATGATTCGCTTGATCTGTTCTGCAACGATTTGATCGTCCTTGAAATTGTCGACATGACTTCACTTGTGCCAAGAGCATTTTCCAGCTTATCTTTCGGTGTCGGTAGTTCAAATATCTTGTCAAACGACTGTTGTTCTGTCATTTGTGGTATTGGACTATCCAATGATAGCGGCCGATGTAGCGCGAAAAATGTAGATAATTTAAAATCTGTCGACAGCAATCAGTCAGAATCCATACGATATCATTTGAGCAACAGAAAGTATACTTACCAGCATCAGATATTGCAGTGGTATTCGGAACACTAGGGATACTCTTGTACCATTCATGTTCATGTCGCTCTGTGATCGAACGTTGCGTCATGCCGGATCTTATTCTTCGTGATTGACGGCCTCGACCAATAGACTGTGATTGTACATGATGCGGTATAGAGCTCTCAGACAGCGCCTCAAATGTTTCGGGTTGCAAAGTTCCGTGCCTTGAGGCTTCGGAGTTTACTGGCTCTGCAAGGACAAGCGAGTCTTTCCTTCGCCCAGTAGATGCCTTTTTTGTTCTTTCCTTTGTCTTGTCTTTTATCTCAGGCTCGTCCTTTGATACTCGCTCGCCTACTTTACTACCTGTCTTTCCTGCAACACATTGTTCGGTGCCTGTGTTCGGTGTCTTGGAATTTGAAGGCCTCCGAGGGCGATTCGAGAGTGCGCTATATGATGAGCGTTGATTTAACCAGAATGATGTCGGCGTAAATGTATTCCAAGTATTGCACTTTAAGCAGCATTTCTGTAGTTGTTTTCTCGACGCCGACTGCAGACTCGGACCGATCATCATACAATCGATCAACAGGTGGACGTGTCGGACAAAAGGAAAGACTTTCACCGATAGCTGAGAGTCACAAGATTAAAAATGATGCAAGGGACAATTAAATTAAGGTTTGAACCCGTCGGTATCTCGGTCCGTCGCGCCGCCTGCGCTCTCTGATGTAATACAATGAATTGAAAGATATTTGTATTGACTGCGCCTATACGAAGAGACGAAATGCTATTCTTCAGGTAGTATCATATCATCCAATATATCAAGTAATGTGCTAATTGAGTTGTTCTCAGCTTTTTTAAGACGCTGGTCAATCATGAAGTCACTGTCGAGCTCAAGAATGACATTTCGATACGGGGCACTTTAAAGAGTGTAGATCAATACTTGAATATCAAATTGGATGATATATCGGTGGTAGATATCATCAAGTACCCACATCTGGTAGGTCGAAATAACATGACAAATCTAAAGAAAAGAGTTGGGAAAATTGATAATGAACTACTAGAGCGCAGTAAAGAATATATTCGTACGAGGTAGTGTGGTTCGATATGTTCACCTTCCCGCTTCCTTAGTCGATACAGCTCTACTGGAGGACGCAACAAGAAGAGGTAAACATGTCACGCGAGATTCTGTATAGGTTAACCCGTACTAAAAAGATCTACAGAGGCGGCACAGGCTTCACAAAAGGCAAGGCAGGAATGATGCTGTCTGTCCAATTTCAGGCAGACAAAAAGCTGCAGCGACAGGCAGAACAATACGAGGCTCAGCATACACGATACAGGACAGTAATGATTTTGTGGTCGTATGATTGGGGTTATGATCCCACAGCACGAATATGACGACATGTCCAGTTCGATAAGATGATAAACTTCATCCGGCAATGCCTCGTGCGCCAGACGGAGTGGGGTACGAAAAGACAATTACGTGACCATTGCCTATCTTGTACATATTTCAACAGTCTTTAATTCTTATTCCATCGCCAAATCGGCCTTGATTGATCTTGAGACACGGTGATTATAGAATTGAGTCCGGATCAATTCAAGTTTGGTAGAATCAATGTGACTTGTTTGGTGAAAAGTAAAGTACGTTATCAACAAAGTGTGATGAATAGTCTAATATTTACCCACGGTCCTTCATGCATGAGCGCCGTGGATTTTACTTTGTGTGATCTCAATACAGCATATTTTCAACAAGAGATTTGCCGAGACGGCACGACTCCTGAACGGGCACAATATGTCTCATTTCCACTTCCTTTTCGTTTACCTCCTCATTCATTGGTCTCCTCAACTAGAACTATTGATAAGGGCAGCATTTCATCCTCACAAGACTATTGAAAATTAGTCGTCATGTCAAAGGTGGGGTTTTGTAACACAGAAATAAGTATTTGTCATAGCTTTGAATCTATATAAATATCTCTTTACGTTTTGTTCCAAACATGTCAGGGATTTACGAAAATTCTCCAGACTGGATAAAGCTTTGTGGATCCCGTTCGTAGATCAGAGAGTGGACCAATCATGATCAAAGTGTAAACGATTCCGAGCCTTTGTTGAAGGAGATATTCAGATCCCGAATCATCAGCTCACTATTCGAACGGCATGCCGAACTTTGCCACTTGGGACGTGAATCTGGGGGATCTAACAATGTTTAAAAACTAGTTCATCTTTATTATGAGAATTCATATCATGAGGGTTTTACGCAAAGACCTTCGGACCCCTATTATCAATTGATTCTTGCATCATAATTTGTCCATGGCCTGATTAGGCTAAGCAGTGGGAGTAACTAAAACATTATTCAGTCAATTAACCTCAGTCGTCTCGCGTAATTGTGTCATGATTAGTAACAGAACGTGCTGTGGGAAATTCTGATGGCTGTGGACCATATGCAAACAATAAGATTAGACACGTGCTGAATCTCTATGATTTATTCTCAGCAATCACTGTTTTTAAGTACCAGAATCAAATTAGATATGATGCGAGATCATGGAGACCAAAGATCTCGCCGACAAAGACGTCAGATCAAGACTTGAAACGAGTTTCGTCCAATCAAAAAGCGTTTGTTTCTGCATCTTGGTGTGGCTGGATTGCAGATACCTTTTTCTGAAAAATAATGTTATTTTAATTATTATAAGGTGGTACAAAGTACAAGAGAAGTTCTGCCTAAAATCTCCCCAGAAAAGTTATCTCAAGATCGATGCAACGCACGAGCAGTGGAGCTTGTGAAAAAGTGGAGACGGACTGCAGGGCGAGATGGCGATTTGAAAATTTAATTAGCACGTGTAGTCGTCAACTTCTACCTGAACTTCATCTGCAGAATACAAATCATAGATCAATGACAGAAAAAGACGGCATTGACAAGACAAGGGCACAAACCCTTGCATGATATTTGTGTCAACTTCGTTAAAACACGCGCTAATGACAGTCATGCATATATTTGTATTCTCGTATCTGATATTATTGTGTTTGATGTTCACTACAAAGGCAAGACATCAGAATAAATTATGCGCACTTGAACATGAATGACAATATTAATAAGCGTGGTGTAAAATTTGTATGAGTAGCTTTGCATATACAGTCTAGCATGTTTTGATCCAAGGATCAAGAGCCTGCATATCTGCTGCATATCTTGATTATTATCTTCGACGATCCACGTATCGTAAAGCTTTTTTTTTCTTTCGGAAGATGTTACACCTTTTGGGCTGGAGTTGAAAAGCGCGGGCCTACATAAACGTCCAAGCTTTCACGCCCCTTATTTACAACTTCACAGTTTTCGGCTTTCACAAAGTGGGTCGCATATCATCATAATCAGTATTTTCTAACAGGCGTTCTGCAGGTTGATGAAAAAGAAAGTGATTAGTGCGAATACAGTCGCATTAGGTAGGTGATGGCGTGCATGAAGTTATTACACGGGTCGCGTAGGGTTATACGCGCTGCAGTAGTCAGACTTCTCTCTCCCCAAATAGTTTCCTTTTCATCTTCTTCCCTTTTGTCCAGATGCTGTCATTTGGACTGATTGGAAAAGAAGTAAATATTATGCAGTCTCCTGTCCTCGACATCTTCTTTTTTCTTTTTCACATCACATTGAAGCGTCTTCACTTCACTTTTACACATTGTTGCTGCATTGCTATTCCATTGCACATCGTCTCATATCCTTTACATTGTCTTATCTTTACATGAGCCCTTTTCTGGCTTGTCTCATCTATCTGCATACTTGACAGCTCAACTGCCTGCGTTCTCCCCGCATATCAAACGGTTTACATCTTTCAATCATACTGTAGCTTATCTTGACACATGGATCACCGGTCAGGTATCTATAACGTCGGATTGGGAATCGATATGGGCGACCATGTCTTTACAGATGTTAATGACTGGTCTCGATCTTCCCCACTGCCTGTATCATCGGCCTCTGCCTTGACTTCTGCAATCAATTGCGGTCGTCAACAGCAAGATCCTCTAACAATCAACACTTCGACTACCATTTATCTACCTTTTAATTATAACATGAGCTTCCCATGCCCAAATCTTCACCAAGCGCCAAACTTGCTGGATTTCGACGGTTGGTCCCCTATATCTAGTGCCGGTCCTACTACGCCATTCAGCGCTTCCAGACGGAATAGTATTCCATTCATGGATAAGCAAGATGGAATTGACTTTACAACATCGGTCAAGGACGAAGACTATTTACCATCACTTTGCAGATCAGATCTTTCAAGCCTTAATTCCAGCTTTTATTCCGTCGGCGATAGTGATGGAGGTCTAAACCAGCTAGATGCGCTTCTGAAAGATATTCAACCACGATCGCAAGAATCGGCATTATCGGTGAGTAAACTTGATTTCATCTATTTCTATTATCTCCTTGTTTGACTTGGACTGATTGTTCTTAAAGGATCGACTCGACGCTTTGACGACACCTTTACAAAGTTCACAGACAAGAGTGTTTAAATGTCCTTCGTTCGATTGCGACATGACCTTTTCACAACGAGCACAACTCGATGAACATTTTAGATGTCACAACGACATTAAACCCTATATCTGCAGAGAAGTTGGATGTGGTCAACAATTCACTCAACTTGGTAATCTTAAAACTCATCTCCGAAAACATACGGGTGAAAGACCATATCATTGTGAGATATGCAACAAGTCCTTTGCACAACGCGGTAACCTTCGGGCACACGCAGCCGTGCATCTCGAAGTCAAACCATATCCTTGTAGATTAGAACAATGCGACAAGACATTTACACAACTTGGAAATCTCAAAAACCACCAACTTCGTTTCCATTCCCTGGCTATAGCTGAGATACATGGTCGATGGGATTTGGGCGACAAAAGTCCTGAATTGGCTCAACAGTTGGATTATCTACGAGGATTATATAAACATGCCAATAAAGGGATCAAAGGACGAGGGAAAGATCGACGAGCACGGCTTCGACGTTCACAACAAACCATTTCATCATTAGAAGAATCATCCTCGTCATTGTTATCATTCTCATCATCAGCTCCATCTTTATCTTCTGAACCACATCTCGCAAGTCCATGTCGATTAAAACAAGAAGGCATGAGTGACATTACAACCGAATATTCATCATCATCATCATCATCATCATCTGATTATGGAAGTACAATCCCAACATCTTTATCCATTTATCCCTACGAATCTTGTTTCAGCATGTTATACCCCTTTCAATCACCTGACGAAGTCATTCCACCGCATCTGTTTGATGAATACATGATGTCAATGCCGATGAATGATTCTATATCATTCCAGTCCATGAACGTTACAGAATAACGAGAATGGATTATTGTTCTGATCGATTCACTTTTTCTTCCTCGTCTTTATTTGATATCACTTTATTGAAAGAAGAAGAATAGTATAGTATATACTTTGAGTCTTTTTATGTTCTTTCCTCGACATCTCTTTATTTTCAATCAAAGCTTTCAGTGAGATGTTGTAGATGTTTTATATATATATTATGGGAAACATGGGTTTATGGTTATGGATTATGGTCATGGTTACGGTTTTTATGGTTGAAATGGTTGGAATGGATTGCTTTAGTATAGAAACGCTCATTTTTGTAAAATTATTGTCTTCTTCTTCTTTTTTAAAACTTCTTTATCTGGAAAAACCAAGTCATGTCAATCGTCTTGCACATTAAAAGATTAGATAGAATTTAAAAATGTAAAAAGTTATACCATCACATCCATGACCACATCTGACTTGGTTAGAATTCAAGTGAAGAATAAAAGTGGTATATAATAGTTACTTCATCACTTTCTAGTCATTATTTGTTTATATATATACTTTGTTACTGGCTTGCTTGCTACTCATCAATGACTTATAATCGCCACCTTTCCATTTATTTTTGAAAGAATAAAATTAATTTTTTTATACAATAACTTATTGACCCCTCCATTCACTAACACGACTACCATGGAAAAGAAAAAAGAAAGATTTTTCCATGTTTAGATATCAAACTCAACTCGCGACATCACTAGTAAAAATCTTCTCCTTCGATACTGCGCACCCACGAATTATGCAGGATGGGCTCAAGTTTAATTTCCGAACGCTGCGTGACGACTGGCTTTGTAGAAGCAAACTAAGCTCCTCCACGGTATTCAGTATATCTACATCCGACAGGTTAGTATTGTATATCTTCAAAGACGGGTTTGATACTTGACATACCTCCATATCCTTGCGCGTTGATCTCCACTTCCCGTTGCGAATAATCCGCCTCTAGCTGGACTTGGAGCGACGGATATGACAGAGTTCTTGTGACCTTGTAACATCAATTGCGCATCTCCAGTCGCGGGATCCCAGAATTGTACGCCACGATCTTTACTTCCTGATAAGACCCATCTACCATCAGGTGTAAGAGCGACGCTAAGGACGAAATCTTTGTGGCCTTCAAAAGTACGGATGCATTTTCCACCTTTCGCTGCTTGATCTTGTACCACTGAAGTTCCGTTACTTCTCTGAGCCCCGTATTGAGGTTGGAGCTCCCACATGCGGACCGTCTTGTCGAGTGATCCAGACACTAGTTCACGAGAATGAGGTGCAAATGCTACGGAATAAACACTGTCTTTGTGGCCCGACGTGGTAGGAGAATCCTCGAGACGTTCGAGAAGGTTACCTGATGCCATGTCCCATACACGCACAGATTTGTCAAGAGATCCGGCGGCTAAGAAACGATTATCGGGTGAAATGGCAACCGTAGTGACACCATCTTCAATTGATAGACACAACATCATATGATTGTTTTGAATATCCCATAATCTAACTGTACAATCGCCAGATCCTGATGCTATGTAACGACCGTCCGAGGAGTAATCGAGCGAGTAAATATCTTGTTCGTGACCAGAGAAAGCGTGTCTGATAGTGTTTGCTTGTATTTCCCAAATCTATAAGATGTCAGTGAATAATCAATCAAAACATTTATTGGACGACGTCAAACATACTCGTATGATTTTATCTTCAGCACCAGTAGCCAGATGATAACCGTCAGGACTAAAACAAACACTTCGAATGTATAAATCACCCTCTGCCGCAACACTATTATCTTGTAGTTGAACCACTTTTTGTCCGGTTTCGACATCAAATATTTGAGCGGATCGATTACATCCTGTGGCCACAAATCTTCCATCACGACTAAAACGTACACAACATACAACACTATTGTGCGACAGATTGTGAACCAATTCAACGTCCAGTGTACGTGGTACTCTTGGATTAAATACTGCATACCAATCTTCCCCTTCTCTTTTCAATTGTGGAGGTAATTGGTCGACATTGAGATCTACCAATTGATTACCAACATCGACATGGTTGACCTGCATATTAGTAGGATTCGGTGGAGGGGTTGGTTGCGGTACTATAACATATCAGAAGACTAGAATCTGCAGAAAATAAAAATAACCTTACCTATTCGAGGAGAGGCTGTGGCTTGGTTTTGTGGTTGATGTGGCGGGAAGCCTGATGCAAGTCAGCCATTGGATCCGTTGACATATTGCAAGTCACAACACACCGTTTGTTGGAGGGCCATAACCAGGAAAAGGAGGATGTTGTGGAGGACCTGTAGGTGGAGGTGGACCTTGGAGGTGCGGAGGTTGTTCTTGTGGGGGAGCGAGTACGGGACCACCTTGTGCCGTGTTCCCTGCCATAATACTTTGGAAAAGGTTGGATGGGCCGTGTCCAATTGCAGGAGGAGGTGCTTGTGTAGAATTATGTGATGAAGCGCTAGGACCAGCCCGATTTTCCAATTCTCTTCTCAATCTTGCAATCTCTTCTTCCGATCTTCAGGACAATCAATCAACAGCCAAAATGTCAGGACTTTCCAGACGTACCTTTGCTTAAATGCGGTGTGCGATTGTTCAATCTGGTAAATCTTTGATCGAATCATATCCATTTCTTGTATCTGGATTCCCACTGTGCGATTGTTAGTGTTTGAGCAGCATTATACGATCAATATCTTACGTTGATGTTCTGAGTCTACTAGGCGCGCTCCTTGTCCGTCAAATTCAGCTCTCAAAGCATCTAATAATTCAATAATCCTGGAGCTCGGCTGAGCTGGCCCAGGAATTCCCCGATGCGCATTATACATTTTTGATTACTACCATCAAATAAAAAACCACACTGTGCCTCTCTGATGAATTAAAACAATCGCTTTATGACGCGCAATTCTAGCAAAGTTGAAAGGAGCGAAAATGGTTTGGAAAGTCAAAGATTAACGAAGCAGAAAAGCGGCATATGTGGGATGTGTTCGTCCCAAACTTATCGCCGTTGTCTTTATTTTGCTTCGGATCTTTCACCCTTTTTACAAATCTGTCCCGAAATCTTTGTATGGTTGATTAAACGTAGAACTTAACCTTAAATTAATAACGTTTTAGGTCCCCATCAGATCGCAAATCGTATTTGTCGTGCTGTGTTAAGCTACGGCATTTAGAGCAATACATGTATCGGAATATTAGCATGGGCAGAGTGAGAGTCCAATCATTATTGAGCTCCCTTTTCGATGCATATCTTTTATATGCTAGGATGGACAATTTGGGACTAGTATATCAATAGCATGTACGAGTAATGTTACGACCCATTCGTATGCAAGATTGATGAATTTCGATATGGAAAAATTATCGTGTAAATCCCGCGTGATCGTCATTATACTAACTATGCTCTATAATTCTGAAATACAACCAAAGTGCTACTGAAGTAAAATTCTGACAATGAATATAATGACGCTCATACAATCATATCGTTAACAATACTGTACGACAGATTTCTGCAACTGCCAAGAAACGTAATTACGGTTCATGCTGAATTGTTGCGTGGGCACGTGCACAGTCAACGGCTATCCACATAACACTATCTACATGTCATTATTATTCGTAGAAATATATTGACTCCTTTACATATCTAATGGCGACATGTCAACAATAGCGCGACTCGCCGGGATTAGTGATTCCGCACGATCAGCTTCACCTCCGCCAACTGAAGTTCAATATGATCCCGAGAACTTCCAACAACCGGCATCGAATCGTGTTTCCCGCGCATCGTTACCTCTTGATCGTAGATTATCCAGAAGATCTTTCATACAAGGTCCAGTAGACGATCATATACAACCTCCTCCAGTACCAGACCTTCCGTCGCAACACGATGCACATTACATTCCATCTCAGAACGAACAACAGGGTCTACCATATAGTGCAACCAAAAGTTCGCTCGCCGATCATGCTACACATACTAATCTTGACTTTGGTCCTACGGTGACGGATACCGATAATCCTACAACACATGCTGTACCTACGGGACTCGATTTGTCTTGGGGTCCTATGCACCCGTGCTTTCCACATCCCAATTCCCATGTAGCAAAGACGTCGGAAGAATACACTACTACACGTATCATACGGATACAACGAGATTACATGGTCGCAGGCGACTTGTATCCAGCATTTCAGAACTTATATCCAGAAATACTGGCTGGATGGATAAATGAAGAAACATTTCGAGACATGATAGCGGAATTAAATCGCAGATTGGAATACTCTTTCAATCCCGGTACCGGCAGAGCTGCATTTGATGCTATTATTGGTGCTCTTACGGGATTTCTATGGGAAGACTTTGGTTTGACTCGCGTGAAGAGCGGTATGAAAGGAATAGAAGCCTGGATCGATACGTGGAATCAACAAAGGGAACGAGAGAACAACCAAGTGCGTCTGGTGCAACCCCGAAGGACTGGTTTCTTGAATTTGGATATAATCATACCGGATCCAGGAGTTGACAACGCAATGCCTATAGCACCGCAAATTTAGGAAAGCTTTCATGCAATTTATGTACATAGTTATGCCTTTACGTCAAATATCCCCGAAAAGATTCACATTTAGTATAAAGGAATTCGTAATTTCGTTCTAATCATATAGTAAATTATCGCGTGCCAATTGGTCGTCTCTTTGTCTTGAATACTGCCTGGTTGATTTTCTTGGATCGCTTCTTCTTGTCGATCCGTGCTATCTTATTTATTTTGTTACGCTTCTCTTGCTTACGACTCAACTTCCCCGCGTCTTCCATTGTCTCGTCATCAATAATTCCGTCGTCTACATCCATAGTCGCTGAGAATTTGTCAGAAATATTCCACATGACTTTGACCGATAGACATACCCTGCTCGTCGCTCTCCTCGTTGTCATCATTTAGTACCGCTTTGGAAGAATCTATCGTTTGTCAGAAATGCATGCAACAAGTAACAATAGAACCTGTTACCTTTTTCAATTCTCTCAGGCTTAGGCTGGGAAGCCAGACTTAACAATTTTTCGGAAAGTCTTTTCGTTCGAGCATCTTCAGCCGGGCCAAAGACAGTCTTCTTGAGTCGCCGATTGTTAATCTTTTTTATACTTGCACGCGCAGATCTTGCCATTATAGCGATTAAATATGTAGTGATACGAGCTACTGTAACTTACTGTAAAAATCAAACGAACCGTTATAATTATTTTTTTCAAAGTTATTGATTACACACGTGACGTCAATACACTCCAGATTTTCAAGAATGAACGAACGAGTGACAATCATTAATAATAAACGTACAATCAAACTTCTTTCCGATTTTCACATGCTGGGCGGTGAATTGATCTTTGCGAACTTCATCGCCGGAAACAATGGAAATCGCGCTCAACAACGAATAGCTAGCTATGTACCATATCATGGACAGATTAGATTCCCACATACACTCGATTTGAACTTGAGTCTGGCGTCGAAATATTAACTTCAATTTTAAAACGTAATCAATCATGGCTACACCAATAATCTCCCTTGGAGATCTTGGAACGGCTCGGCAATCCACAGTAAATGCGATCAGAAAACTCAAGAATGATGACTTGAGGTCACTGATGGGCCACTTCAATATCAAAAGAACCGGCTTGAAAGCGGAGTTACAACAACGATTGATCGATTGTCTGTTGTAATCCTTGTCCGATCATTTTCCATTACTGACCAAATGTTTCGGTCCTGGATGATGCCGTTAATCGACAACAACTGGCGACATTCACGCAGATCAGACAATGTGTACTCGACAAACAATTTCCCTCCAACCATCACGCCGCTGCTCGACCTTTGACCACATTCACTCAATTGCCTGCTGTTAGCGCACGTCCTCGGATCGCTCCTCCTGCGGCGTCTATACCTAGATTAGTTTTCAAAAAGAGTCCATTCTACTCGATACAAGAAGCTCTGTCGGTTCCGACAACATTGTCAGGTAAATTTGTTCATATTTTTCTAAAAATAACAGCAGTTAATGTGCTTTAGATGCATCCAAGGGTCGCATGTCTGGTCAAATTAATTTGACACTCGGTGAGACTGCATTCCGGCGTCTAAAGTCCGACAAGAGTCTTCGAGTCATGCTGTATTGTGCTCTTGACTCAAAGTCTACAAGTGAACAGGTCATATGTTTTCCCAATATGCCTGATAGTAAGGTTGATATGCTTAGAGTGAATGGCGCGGAAATCAAAGCGAATTTGAAAGGATTGAAAAAGAAGCCTGGAACAACCAAACCGGCGGATATAACTGATTATTTACACCAAGTTCCAAATACGACTAACACTATCTTCTTGGTTTATGCTCAATCTTCACAAAACTTTCAAATGATTGTATATCTTGTGCGCAAATTTACCGCTGCCGAACTGACCGAGAAGCTGAAAACGGGTAACGTCATATCGAAAGAACGAGTCCTGCAAGAAAGTAAGAACTTGATCTTCCACATGACATTTTGAAAGAGCTCTCTGATTTGATTTATTAGTGGCGGCCAAGGCAAGTGATCCAGATATTGAGGCGACATCTACTATAATGTCATTGAAAGATCCGATCTCCATGTCACGCCTCACGTTACCGTGCCGTTCGACCATTTGCTCGCACAATACCTGCTTTGATGCCGGGAGTTTCCTAGAAATGCAGGAGCAAGCTCCTACCTGGACATGTCCAACGTGTAATAAGACCGTCAATTATCAAGCCTTGGTTATCGATCATTACGTGCTCGACATACTTAGTAAGACGTCTTCTTCTATCGATCAGGTGACTATCGAGCCCAATGGCTCATGGAAGGAAATTTCGGCCGACGAAGATGGAAGTTCACGACGGAAAAGTCAACCTAGAGCACATTATGACAAGGACAGTGATGATGATGTCGTTGAGCTAGACGGTCCAGACGGTCCAGAAGATAGTAACCTTATGCTAAAACCAGCATTAAAAACCGAGACATCTATTTCGTCCGGTCTAACACCAGCTGCTTCTAGAGAACAGAGCACGACAGTTGATGTCGCTACGGGAAGTAAGCGCGCAAGGGAAGTGGTTGATCTCACTTTATCAGATGATGATGAAGAACCGCAAAGGCCAGCTAAACGGATCAATAGTTCGGCATCAGCCACACGTGCATATCACACTCCAACAAGTTTACCTGATATACCACAACCTCGCTCTGCTGTCACGGAACGTCCACCTGTAGCATTTTTTATGAATCAACCACAGACTCAAGCCCCTCATTCTTTCGGCTCCGTACCCCCCAGCTTTCGTCCCAACTTCGCATCATCAACGAATAGTACGAGTAGTAATAATAATCGACCGATGCTTTTGCCAAATAATAGTCGCCATTCTACAGGCTCTCCATACGGCAATGTAACACAAGGAGGCTGGCCCTCACATTACGCATCATTTCCTTCTCCTTGGGCACAACAGCCTCAACACCCACCAAAGTCTACTTAGTAGCCTATGTCAGTGTTACGATAAATATGTTTACCAACTAACCATATAACGATTGCATGAGATGATTGATAATGATGACGAGAAACGTGTATCAACACTTTTTTACAACAATGTATTTATCAGTAGAATCTTTTAGAGTAGACTTTTGACATTATATTATAAATAATATTTATATCCTGCCATCTTTCATTACTTCTAGTCCTCATCAAGATACTATTATCATTCGGTAATTTGGTCAAGGGCAAAGCTCGGAAATGTTTTTAATGCCGAAAGTCTGGAAACCTGTCGATCAACCTTATCGCGGTTAAAGTAAATCGTACTGTATGAAGTTCACCTCCCCACAGAATTACAAATTGACTTTACCGCAACACGCCACACCACCATATGTTAGGGTTTATTTACATTCGAAACTAGAAATGCAACATTTATTAGAAAATCATACGATTTCCCCAAAAATGACATTTCGGTATAAAGATGTTGTTCCGCGGCTAGATCCATGACTTGTAAGATACGACGTTCTTTGAGACAAGTATATAATCAGCTTTTTCTTCTTTTGTTTTGATTCACTCGCCATCCCGACTTATAAGAAGTGTGTCAGACCTGTTTCAAATCCCCGCAGTTGTTTATCAGATCCAGCCCCGAGCTGAAATTTAGCTATGGATGTCGTACTCGAGGTCTGTGATACATATATGTTCGATTGGATATACTCGACACTTTTCCCTCTTTCTTTAAACAGTCCTGCGACTGGTCCTATACATTCTTTGTTGGCATCTTCCAATGGCTCTGCGTCGAATTACTATTCCTCACCACTTTCGAGTTATAAATTCGAGCCGGCAAGTCGGTATTTTTACGTAGAACCGTCGACTTATGCGTATACGACGACGTGGCCTCGAGATGATCCTACAAGACAGACATTGAGTCTATATGCGATTGTTTGGTAACTCCAGCCTTTTTTGACGTGATTGAATTACTGTTTCTGACGAATAGTAGCGTCTTTGGACTCGTTCTATATTTCACAATCGCCGGTCTGTCCTACTATTTCGTCTTTGACAAAGAGACGGCCAATCAACCCAAATACCTCAAGAACCAAGTCCGGCTCGAGATTTCGCAATCGGTCTCTTCAATCCCCATCATGTCTATCCTCACAGTTCCGTTCTTTTGGTTAGAAGTCCGTGGTCATTCGAAAATCTACGATACTCTTCCGTCCGACTCGCCTTGGTATCTTGGAGGATGGTATACGTATTTACAAATCCCACTGTTTCTCCTCTTCACAGACGCGTTTATATATCTCATCCATCGCGGTCTTCATTATCCTCCGGTCTATAAACGACTTCACAAACCTCATCACAGATGGGTTCTTCCGACGCCTTTTGCGAGTCACGCGTTCCATCCCCTGGACGGTTATGCGCAGAGCGTACCGTATCACGTCTTTCCCTTCATCTTTCCGTTGCAGAAATTCGCGTATATAGCTTTGTTCATCTTTGTACAGATCTGGTCGGTCATGATCCACGATGGGGAATATTACGCTGATAATCCAATCATCAACGGTGCTGCGTGTCATGGCGTTCATCATCAGGAGTTTGTCGGTAATTATGGTCAATTCACTACGTTGTTTGATAGATTGGGAGGAACGTATCGGAAACCCGCGCCAGAAATGTTTGAAAAAGTCTCTATCAAAAAGGTTCAGTAGAGACAAATACGTCTTGGATGTTTTTCTTATCGTTTGTATAAATGTCATTCTACCCACACACCTGGAATTGTTTATAGATTATGTATTTTATGAAGCATGGTCATTTCTATCTATTTTCTGTATTCTACCTTTGTCTATATTTACACATCGGACTTTTTACCGTCACAAAATTGTATGACTGCGTAATTACCCGTCGTAGCCCAAGTTCTGAAATCAGGTCCAGTACCTGGTTTTTTCCCAGCAATGTCCTTTCTCAACTCTTCGTCTTGACCGGGTTGTAGACCAACGATAACGTGCGATTTACAAGTCCTTAATGATAAGATTCTCAAACCAGATTTATTTCCCAAAGGACCTAGAGCTTCTATAAACGATGTCGTAGGTTTCCACATGGCCTGACATCTCGTCATCAGTATTCACTCACTATAATACGACCAGGAATGAGAAAGACTTACATCAGCAACCAGTTTTCTATAATTCAAATCCCCTTTGAAAATCACCAATTCCGATTCTTTCAAATCTTCAACCACAGAGGGATACTCGAACGGTAATCTCCAGTAACTACCGGCTCCTGTCCAGCAAATACTCGGTCTCAGCACGAATTTTCCATCTTGGTAAAGCCCCATCCAATCCGCACTCAACTTCTTTAATGCTTCAGAGTGTTTCGAATCGTTTAACGAAAAGAACTCGTCCGAGTTTAGTAATGCTTGTAACACAGTTGCAAAGTCAGTCGGTAGGACGTCGGACACGAACCACGGGATAGACTTTGGATGAAAAACAATCACGGTCGCGAGGTTGGAATGGATCAAGTAAGCAGCCAGGACGAGATCTGCAAAGACTTCGAAGCCGGAATTGTCGAGGATGATGTCGACTCTTCGTTCCGTCATGATTGAAGATGAAGACAGCGAGTGGAGGATTTGAAAGGCTTGGTCAGAGTCGTTTACTACAATGTTCTTTTCGGATTTCTTACGCGCTGCTGCGCCCTGGAGGAGCGATACGTCTGCGCCGGGACTCATGGCTAGGAGAGACAGATCGGTTTTGTTTCCCCATAGACTGACGTCGAGCATTTCTTTGAACAGTAACCTTTGATCTTCTTCAGAGAGGGAAACTGAAGAGGAAGACGAGGCAGATGTTTGGTCGATAATGGCATTGTACCGAATTGCTAATTCGACGACAGCCGCTCGAGATGAAGTGAATGACTCAATCTTTTTGATTGCAAATAGATCATATTTCTTCCAATGTTTAGACACTTGGAAAAGACACGCTATTCTTCGGAATAAATAACAGTCTAGATATAGCCAAACTCCATTGTGCCAAGTAGGGGAATCGAGAGTTGCTAGTTCGGCATTGTAGGTTTTGATATCAGACCCTGCTTCTTCCGGAAGCGGTCTTTGACAATAATAATCATCTCAGTACTAAACAGGCAAGAAAGTAGAAAGTAGTGAAAAATCTTACATCAATGCTCTGTTATGTTGTACTTCATGTTTAAGTGCCGCTAATTGTGAGATTATATGTTTTCCTTCTGCGATTGCTTCTTTATCTTCAAGTGCTGAAGTAGCTTTGTGAACATCATCAATTCCACCGGTCTATTCATTATCAATCTCTCGCAATTTCTCAGAAGATGAAGATCGTGTTACATACTATCACGACGGGCCATATATTTTCTGCGGCAACACGGGCAAAGGAATTGATATCACCGACATTCCACTTTTCTTTCTATCGTCAATTGCTGTGAATTTATGAATTTATAATATTAGTCTTGCGTACCTTGTTTACAATCGTGTTCCATTACTATAACTACAAAGCGAAAGTCTTTTAGCCAAGTCTGTCCTCGTGGTCTGTTGACAGTACAAAACCAAAGCTATTATGACGTCGTAGGACTTTTATTTACGGTATAACAATTCTCAGCTTCAACACCACCTCCACTACTTCTCAACCACAAAATGTCCGTCGCTACAACTCAACCTACCCCTCCTGGTGAGAAATACGTGTCCGCATCTGCATTCGATCTCCTCCTCATCGAACTCGTCCCGCTCGCACAACGCATCAACCACGAACTCGACGCCCGTCACGAACGACTCGCAACCCAAGCATCTCTGATCCACCTCTTCGGTCCTACGGGCACAAGCCTCTCTTCCCAACGACGACGCAGGCCCGTCCCGTCTTCTAATCCAGAATATCCCTCCACGACAATAATAGGCGGTGGAATAATCGGCGACACCAACACCGTCGTCACAAACACCACCACGGCCGAACAACAAAACGATTTCCTAGACGAGTCCGACGCAAATACGACATCTTACCGCCTCAACACGTGGGGTCATCGCGTAGGTCAAGGCCTAGTAGAAGCGTTTTCTGCAGAGACTGCACGCCCCTCGACATCCTTGGACGCTATTAAATTCGTTTGTAAAGATTTATGGACGAAATTGTACAGAAAACAGATTGATAATTTAAAAACGAACCACAGAGGGACGTTTGTCCTGACGGATATTAGATTCGGTCCTATTACGAGAATAAGTGCCGACAAGGGACAAGCGAAAAGTCTAGGAGGGGAGAAGATAAAGTTGCAGGCTCAACAAGTGGCTATAAGGAAAGCTCAGAGTTTCTTATGGTTTAGTTGTGGTATTATAAGAGGTGTTTTGGCTGGGTTTGGTATGCTTGTGGAAGTTACTGCAGAGTGTAGTGAATTACCTGTTGCTACTTTCCAAATAAAGGTTATTGGACAGAAATGAATGTCGATGAAAGTCATGTGTATATGATATTTATGAGTTATGGAACTATATTATGTAATTTATCAAACATGTAAAGAAATATTATTCATAATCTACCTGCCATGTAAGTAAGTCATCAGTCAATGTAATCTAGACCGGGACATGAGAATGACACTCACTTGGAAGGTGGGTTTTGTATAAACTCTACACCTTTTGTAATATTACCCTTCAAACCAGTATAGCAAGCTTCAAGCAACTTCTTTTCATATTCATTGGCAGAATTGAGGATGTTGTGAGCGCGTTTGACTCCATCAGGCTGTCCAAAATCAGTATATAAAGCGTAGGGAATAAATAGGGCCAACATACTCCCAACTCGACAGGTACCGAAAAGTATTCACAGCCTGTAATCTCCATAATCTCCTTTCCGCCATCAACACCAGGTAAATAGACATAGGTCGATTCAATTATTCCACTTTCACCTTTCGCTGCCTTGATGAGCTTCTCGGCAAATCTAAAACCTGCATATGCCATTGAAAGTGTAGCTGAGCCAGCACCATCTTTCGCCTTGACAACCTCATCACCACCAAATTGAACTCTGTTTGTTAGTCCATCCAATTTGTCTTGAGGAATATTTATGGCTGGTTTAGCCTGACTAAATAAAGGCACGATAGTTTCTCCAGAATGACCCCCTATTACTGGAATTGTACTCTCTTGAGGATTCTTCTCCCCGGTGATTGATGCAACAAACGTCTCTGCCCTCACAACATCCAGAGTAGTGACTCCAAACAGCTTTTTAGGATTGAACTTTCCTGCAGCTTTCAATACTTCAGCAGCGATAGGTACAGTGCTGTTGACAGGATTTGAAATGACGAGTATATATGCTGTTGGACAACTCTCCGCAATACCTTTGGCAAGGTCTCTAACTATACCAGCATTGATCTTGAACAGATCATCTCTTGTCATGCCAGGTTTACCTATAAACCTTGTTAGGAATTATATCGTAAGTCAATTATTAAAATATGTTCGTACGTGGGATTCCAGCGGGTATGACAACCATATCTGCACCAGTAAATGCTTTTTTCATTCCATCGTCTGCTGGAAGGTAACCTGTCACTTTCTAATAAATCATTAGTCGGATTCTATAGTCACAAGGAACAATACCGACCGCTACAGATGAAATGTGAGATAAGTCAGCAGTCACACCTGGCGCATTAACCACATCATAAAGTACTAGCTCATCTACAAGTGGACAAATCTTGAGCAATAATGATAGTGGTTGGCCAATGCCACCGGCAGCTCCAGCGACGACTTTGAATAATCATGTTAGTCCATTACTAAACATGGAAACAAGTGTTTACTTACCGACTTTCATACTTTCAACTATGTTTGGTCTACAGTATAGCTATTGGAAAAGAATAAGATCAAGCGCTATACGAAGCTATACTTATATAGGCTCTGGGGTATGTAGTACAATACAGTGGGTTTAATGTGGGGTGTTCAAATCTGTGGGGTAGATATAGTGAAAAATAATACATAGAGATCCAGTTTATCTACAGTAACTAATGGTAATACTATTCTGATTTTGAGTATGCATGCATAAAGATATAGAGGAGAATCATTACTTCGTAAGATCGTCAAGTTGAAATCATGAAAAGGATACGGAATCGTCCTTCAAAGGCATGGTAAATTGTTGCTGGCTGTGTGGGTCGTTCATCAAATGATCTGGCATGCGATGCGTTTGTGGACCATACATCTATATTATATTAGTCTACAATCATCGATCGAGATCATAATCTACTCACAGCTTGCTGTAATCCATAAGGATTGCCATACATCGCAGATTGATCAAATATTTGATTGTCGAAGCTTGTCTGCGTTGACAATGGAAACATTGTTGACTGTGCAGCAAACGCATTGTCATTAGTCATGAAATCGTGCGTAGTTTGCATTGATGATGGTTCAATCAACGTTGGACTCTGCAAAGCATCTACCGTCTCTGTTGGGTTAGCTACAGTCGTCTGCTCTGCTTTCTTCGCCTTGCCGGCGCTGTCGACGCGAGGGACAATATCGATCAGAAAGTCATACATGTCGCTTTTTCCAAGTGCAGCAGCAATGTCGCTTCGTTGCAATGTCCTCCTCTTATTTTCTTCGGCGTGTATCCAAGCACGCATGGTCAATTCTATGATAAATATATCGCAAGCTTCTGCAAATACAATTGGCGCTTCGGCAGATATCATTTTCACGTCAGGATCCGCTTTCATGACTTTTTTTATCCTCGCTAAAGGAAGAGCGTGGGTTTTGTAGTCATGATTGTCCCGCTCAAGTCGGAAAATCTCTTTCTGCCAAAATGAATTGAAAATATCGCGATAGGGAGGCGTCAATCCTTGTCCAACCTGAAAACATTAATCAACAGGTTTTAAAATGTAATCGGATGAACACACATTTTGGAATTTACCAGTGTATAGCTCTGCCGGAGGTGCGCCACCAGCGCTAACAATCTACATTATAATCTATTTAGACGTCTTCGAATGATGTCGAGCCATGCGACCTACATCTTGACATACACCTGGAGAGAGTTAGTAATATGTAATATGCCAGATTTTGTACGAATAACGCACCAAAATGCCCTCCAGTTTTCATATTATATGCTGAGTGTTGCTCTCTCGTTTGGCCCTGTACTTGAAGGGATGTGTCTTCTGATGATCCCACATATCTCGCAGGATCCATATTAAATCCTCCTATAACAATACGGCTTTATTTCTTTTGACCGTATATAATTGTAGTTGTCAATCATGAAGCCAATCTGAAATCTAAGCGACATTAATGAGTACATCTTTCTATATTCCCGAATAAGAATATCCAGCAAAAGCAGAGGATACGAATGACGGTTTTACATACTTTGGTGAAATCTCAATCCCAAATGAACGATAGATGGTTTTTCCCCTGTTCGGCCAGAAATAGAGCAGCGAATCATGAAGCAGCATTTCAGAAAAAAAGTTTCGGCAGGAATTTCCGTGAGTTGTGGGAATCTACGTCACCTCATATTCATCATGTTCAAAAGTGAGCGTATTTTACATTTCTACATACAAGACATGCATCATTCATTATTTGGCGTTGCTGAGTCCACTCTTATTAGTGACAATGCTAACGACATCCTCATCAGCTACAACGTGATTTAGTCCAACTCGTTGTGGAATATGTCTGGAGCTGGCTCCCCAAACTAACGCATATTTGAAGCTATCCTTTATCGTTCTGTGAATAGAATCGCATACTTCTTCAATGGTTGAATTATTCCGCACAATGAGTGCTTCGTTGAAATCTGGCTCTATACCTTTTCTGTACAGTTGTTAGCATGATATGAACAAAGTACTCTCCATACGTGTATAACCTTTTTGTATATATTCGTATCAGCTTGAGCTCATCCCAACATCGCTCAACCACGTCCTGTACGCCGAGATCTAATTCGCAACTCATGACCACAGTATTGGGTTCACGAGCTAATTTGTCCATATGTTCTATACCAATACTATCGACTTTGTTATATGCGTATAAACTAGATAAAATCAGTACACCACGTACATAACTTAGTGATATCATAACATACCATTTGATATACTTTCTGTGGTCTTTCATAATGACATCTATAAAGTCGTCGACAGTAGCTAGAATTCATTAGTCGAGGTTGACAGGCCGACAATGATATTTTAATACCGTTTTCGTCCCTCACCAATACTTCACAGTTTAAAATCTTATAGTCTCGGAGGATGTTGTAAAGCATCTTCTCGTCGAGATATTGTGGTGGATTTTGGAACGTAATCTTCATACCGCCTGCAGTCTTTGGTTTAAGGTATATATTACTAAATCAGAATCAGTTGTTGCTCTCCATTTACAATGCAGATATATGTATACGGTGGTTCCTGATTTAGTCTTATGCCTACAGCCTCCAACTCTGCTTCAAGCAAAGCTCTCTGCTCGGCCCGTTTTGTAGCATCAAGCACCATTAGAATCATGTCACTTGTCTGCTGATATTAAATATATTACCCAAAATGTAGAAGTTTAATCACATACCTTTGCAGCACTAATGACTTGACGACCTCTGCCTTTTCCTTCTGACGCTCCCTCTATTATACCAGGCAGATCAAGGAGTTGTATCTCGGCGCCACCATACTCTAATACACCAGGTATGGCAGTGAGTGTGGTGAAAGCATAATCCGCTGCTTCCGATTTCGTTTTTGTAACTTTGGAAAGAAATGTAGATTTTCCAACACTTTTATGAATAAGAAATTATGAGAATGAGATTAGAAGCAGAGTGATAACATACGACGGAAATCCGACCAGAGCTATCCGAGCATCACCACTTTTACTTACGTCAAACCCTGTTCCTGCTCCAGCACCTGCACCTGGCGCCGGTTCTAATAACTGTGCACGAAGTCGGGCTAATTTTCTGATGCGGGTTAGTACAATTCATAAATCACAAAAATAAACCGACCCTTTCAGTAAGCCAAGATGATATTCTGATCAAATTAGTCACAGCAATCCAGGATGTAAGAAGTAGCCTACCAGTGGCTTTATTTTCTTCTTTCTGTTAGTAGTTTCAACACCAGTGATATGCTTAACTTAGTTACTTTGAGTTCTAGCCATTTCGGTCTCAATCCTGTGTTTCAATTTAGCGATATCTCAAACTGGCAGAACGATTACATACTCCTTGATCTTCTCTGTAATGTTCACCATATTGTCTATCGATTTACTACTTCTATGCGGGATCGCTACAATCAATACCCACCAATTTGATCAGAGGTGAATATTGCGAATTAATATTTGAGCGAGTCACGTGAAAGATTTTGTTCTTTTGTCGCGTTCTCGGAGATCGCGTGTCCGATTTCATACAGAATAATGGCATGATTCAAGGCAAGGGTATGAGTATTGAAGATCAAAGGTCTGAGCAGTCATGGGATGGCAACCGGCCGCTTTGGCTATTCTGGCCATGTTTGGATATCTTATGATTAGCCATTCTGAATATCCTATTTTGCGAAAACTACGATACCTAGTATGGATTTTATGTTCAAGCATGTGCATGATCACGATCACAACAACACAGACAGCAAGCCCTTACTTTAACATTGTGTGTGCCCTAGTACCTGCGATTGCTATAATGTGGCCCTCACCGATGATTATCTTCTACAATCCTCAAAAAGACTTTGCACAAATAAACAGAGTTGTTCGCAAGTCCTCTACGCCGTGGAAGAAAGAGACTGGCGCGATTGTCACTAAGCCATCCACCCAGGTCAATCACAAACTTCATGGTCGCGGAGACTCCTCTCGTAGTAGATATCAGTACGTGTGGCAGAGATTCCCACATGATTATGGTGACCGTGTCCGTTGGCTCCTCGATCTTCTAACAAGTACGCGTGGTCAAGGTTGGAATTGGCGCGTTGCAGGTCTGCCACCTCTGCCAAAAGATGTCAAAAACGATCTGGATTGTTCTGTCTTTTTAAACTCCGACTACATGCGGACAAACTCGAGGGTGGTAAACTTTAATAACGCGAGAGATCTTTTACGCTATCACATTCTCTCGTTTGTTTTCTATATTCTTCTTTGCGACTTTACAAGCACAATGATGCTTCATGATCCCTGGGTTTTGACACGTGGACAAGACATGTCACCACCCTCATATCTTCCGGCAAATTTACAATCTTTACCCCAAATTGTGAAGCTTTGTCGGCTTAGTCTATGCCTTTTTCATTTAGAAGCAGCTAACAAGCTGAATTTTAATCTCGCAAGTATCTTCTGGGTTGGTATACTAGGACCGGTCACTGCAAATGCTCGCGGAGAGCCTTGGATGAATGTAAATCAATTTGGTCAGCGACGAGAGATTTTTAGAAAAGGTCTAGCAGGATATTGGTCTAAATACTGGCATCAAACACTTCGTGTGGCTGTTACAACTCCTGCCAAAAAGATCGTGCAAGGCTTGGGACTTGAATCCAGAGCACTTGAAGGGATCATTGCATTTTCTCTGAGTGGATTTCTTCATGCATGCGTCTCAGGAAATGTATTGGGCATGTCAGGTGTATACGAACAACCAATGTTCTTTATCCTTCAGGCAGTTGGCATCAGTCTTCAAACGTACATGAGCCGGAGATTGTCTCATCTAATTCAATTGCCTCTTTTGGTTCGACAGATCGTAAACTTCACGTTTGCACTAGGCTGGCTATATATAACAGGACCAATATTTTGTCACAATTTTGCTAAAGCAGGTCTCTGGATGTTAGAAATCTTGCCAATAAGTCTATTTAGAGGCCCACTCAGACTTGGACTTCCTGAAGACACAAGGTGGTGGAGGTGGAATATATAATTATATCATATCTCGCTTGACAAACTCAGCATATAATGTCTTTCCTAACGCGGCAGGACTACGCTCTACAATGACTCCAGCGCTCTCCAAAGCATTAATCTTTGAATCTGCACCGCCCTTGCCTCCGCTGACAATGGCACCAGCGTGACCCATTCTCCTTCCTGGAGGAGCCGAGATACCTGCGATGAAACTAACCACCGGTTTACCCATTGTGTTGTTACTTCTCAAAAACTCTGCAGCATCTTCTTCAGCCGATCCTCCAATTTCTCCAATCATTATAATTCCATCCGTCTCTTTGTCCTCAAGGAAAACCTTGAGACAATCGATAAAGTTTGTGCCCGAGAAAGGGTCACCACCGATTCCAACGACGAGTGATTGACCTAGACCAGCTTGAGTAGTTTGATTAACTGCCTCGTATGTTAGAGTACCCGATCGAGAGACAATCCCAATACGTCCTCTTTTGTGAATGAAACCAGGCATTATACCGATTTTGCATTGTCCCTGGAAATATTATTAATACGCGTACTAAATGACTTGGTAGGAAGCACTAACCGGAGCAATTATTCCTGGACAATTAGGGCCCACAAGACGAGTTTTGTTCTGCGTTTTGAGCATATCTGTGATTCTGACCATGTCATGTTGTGGAATACCCTCAGTGATGCATACTACAAGGGGAATTTCTGCACTGATTGCTTCTTCGATACCTGCAGCAGCTACTGGTGGAGGAACAAAGATTGCCGAAGCGGTAGCTCCAGTGTGTTTTACTGCATCGGATACAGTCGCAAATACTGGTTTTCCAAGGTGCGTCTCTCCGGCCTTTTTCGGGTTTGTACCTCCGACCACGTTTGTACCGTATTCAATTGCTTGTTGAGCGTGGAATGTGCCCTGTTTACCGGTGAAGCCTTGGTATATGACTTTTGTTTCGGAATTTATTCGGAGATTGACATTTGTGGTCATATAATTAGACGAGGATGAGGCATAGGTACGGGATTGAAGCACCGAGCGGACTGTACGCGTGACGGGGTTGCGCAAGCTTTGCATCATGAATGATTGACACTAGAGTACAGACTGGATTGGTCAAAGAGGGAAGCTGAAACGAAAATAGGAATATATTCTTTGAAAAGTCTTGGCGTTGGCTATAACAGACATTTTTTTAATATACGGATGACTGTAATCTCATTAGATTGATCGGATACAATAAAGAGCTGAGCAAAATGGCGACCATGACTGTAACCGAGACTAGGTCAGCAAAGCCGCCCAAGCCGACCAAGGGTTCAAAATTGGCACCAGAAAATGAGAGACAATTACGTGCTTGTGCAGATATAGCAAAGGCTTAGATTGATGATTTTGAAGCACAGTCTAGTAGCGTTGGGCCGAAAAAGGACATCAACCTCAACGTTTTACGTGGAACGATGGCAAAGAAACACTATCTATCTAGTCAACCTCCTCTCACGTCGATCATCGCTGCCGTCCCAGAGCATTATAAAAAATATATTCTCCCCAAATTAGTGGCCAAACCGATTCGAAGTGCTTCAGGTATAGCAGTAGTAGCAGTCATGTGCAAACCCCATCGATGTCCACATATAGCATATACCGGAAATATATGCGTGTATTGTCCAGGAGGACCAGATTCTGACTTTGAATATTCTACTCAATCTTATACCGGATATGAGCCGACGTCTATGCGTGCGATCAGAGCGAGGTATGATCCTTTCGAACAAGCAAGAGGAAGAGTAGACCAGATCAAATCTTTAGGTCATAGTGTGGATAAAGTGGAATATATCATCATGGGGGGAACTTTCATGTCTTTGGCTGAAAGTTACCGGGAAGAATTCATCGCTCAACTTCATAATGCTCTAAGTGGTTATCAAACGAGTAATGTTGATGAAGCTGTGACGGCAGGAGAAATGAGTAATATCAAATGTGTGGGCATTACAATCGAAACAAGACCAGATTATTGTTTGGATCAACATTTAAGTAGTATGTTGAGGTATGGATGCACGAGGTTGGAAATAGGAGTACAGTCGCTGTATGAGGATGTGGCCAGAGACACAAATAGAGGTCATACAGTTGCTGCTGTCGCCGAAACGTTCAAACTTGCCAAAGATGCTGGGTTCAAAGTTGTCTCTCATATGATGCCGGATTTACCTAATGTTGGTATGGAAAGGGATCTCGATCAGTTTCGAGAGTATTTTGAGAACCCCGCATTTCGAACTGATGGTCTGAAGATCTATCCTACTCTAGTTATACGAGGCACGGGACTTTATGAACTTTGGCGAACAGGTCGATATAAAAATTACACGCCTAATGCTTTGGTTGATCTTGTAGCACGAATCCTTGCTCTTGTCCCTCCTTGGACAAGAATCTACCGAGTACAACGAGATATACCCATGCCACTTGTTACTTCTGGTGTTGAGAACGGTAATTTGCGTGAACTTGCTCTTGCTAGAATGAAGGATTTCGGTACATCATGTCGAGATGTCAGAACTCGTGAAGTTGGTATTAACGAGGTCAAGAATAAGATCAGGCCTTCTCAGGTTGAACTTGTCAGACGAGATTATGCAGCTAATGGTGGATGGGAAACATTCTTGGCTTATGAAGATCCCAAACAAGATATTCTCATTGCCTTGCTTCGGTTGAGAAAGTGTAGTACTACACACACCTTTCGACCAGAATTGACAGGTCAAACAACGTCATTAGTCAGAGAACTACACGTCTACGGTTCTGCTGTTCCAGTACACGCTCGAGATCCGAAGAAATTCCAACATCAAGGTTATGGTACATTATTAATGGAAGAGGCTGAAAGAATAGCTCGATGTGAACATGGATCGAGAAAAATCAGTGTCATTTCAGGTGTTGGTGTGAGAAGTTATTATGCTAAACTTGGTTATGAATTAGATGGGCCCTATATGAGTAAGATGCTTAAACCACGATCTTTTAGACTGGAAGATGGTGATGATGAGGAATGAGTTATGAAGTGTATGTGTAAATAGAGATTATTCTTGTACATAATTAAAAAATACACCCCCGATAATTAGAGGCAATATTTTTTTCACAATTTTGACTCTACATCATGTCAAAACGCAAGCATCACAAACCTCTTCATCCACCGCATGCGCTCTCTAAGAAAACTCCTACAGTGACTCCTACAACAACCAAACCTCTATCGAAGAAACAAACCACCTCCCCTCGACAATCCAATGATTCCTCTTTAACAAATAATATACCCAACCCTCACCATCCAAAATCCAACATTCCATTCTCCTTTACCAATGACTCGATCTTATTGATCGGCGAGGGTGATTTTTCCTTTTCTCACAGCCTAATCCACCACCATGTCGCATTAGACGTGACATCAACCAGCTACGACAGCCAAGAAGAAGTATATTCCAAATACCCTCAATCCCTCGATCTCATACGTTCCATTCAAGATGAAGAACCATCTACTCGGATCCTACACTGCGTCGACGGGACAAACATCTCCAAAACGCTGCTCAAAGCTCTAAAAACCCAGCCCGTCGACGGTGACAAACGTAGAGAAGAAACCGACATTGACGCGCGCCGAAAGAACAATCGCTCAGACGACGGCACGCCCACCTTCGACCGCGTGGTCTTCAACTTTCCCCACGTCGGCGGCAAAAGCACAGATGTCAATCGCCAAGTCCGAGCGAATCAACAACTCCTCGTCGGCTTCTTCCACAGCGTGAAGAACGTCCTGAAGAGAAACGAAGATTATGACAAGTTATATCAAGACGGAGACGCGAGGGATGGAGACGGGGATGAAGGCGGAGAGGCAAACGGTCCAGCGACAGTGATTGTAACTCTCTTCGAAGGCGAGCCGTATACGTTGTGGAATATACGGGATTTGGCGAGACATAGTGGGTTTCAAGTCCAGAGGAGTTTCAAATTTGATGCGAAGCTATGGCCGGGGTATAAACATGCTAGGACGTTGGGGAATGTAGATGGAGGTGGAGGCTGGAAGGGTGAAGAGAGAGAAGCGAGGACGTATGTGTTCACATGCAAAACAAATGATATACAGAAAAATCCCACCAGGAAGAGGAAAAGAGGTAATGATGATGATGATGACAATGACGAAGACGGTGATGATTGATGAGAATGAATGATTGTTCATGAGTCATGGCTGCATAATATACAACATTATATAATACTATCTACAAAGAAATGCATCATAAAACCCAATGATCAAGAGATATATACCTTTTCAATCTGGTCGATATCATATTCTTGACCATGGTTGATTGGATCCCGTACCCTCCCTGCAGCTACTCCAAACTTGTCATTCAGAGCCATCAACCTCTCTCTTCCGTAAATTCTTCCGTTTGGTAATATCACCGGATCATTCTCTACATGACTTTTTGAATGATGTGCATAAGGAACGTTTCTAGCCAATTCATTCAATTCAGTAGAGCAGATAGGACAGACAGATGTCGTGGTTGACGAAGCATTTGTCGAAGAAGATGTAAAAGCAGAATGACAAGATGGTGTTTTGAGAGCTGATAATCCAGCTGATAGAGCGATATGTAACAGAGGTTGTGGGGGTAAACAGAATATCTGATGGTATGCTTCTACGAACAGACTGGCCAAATATACATATCGCGTGGATGAGTAAAGGTCCTGCATGGAATAAGTCATTAAAACCAATGATCTGAATACTTCCTCACTCACCTTGTATGGTTCTGTCAAAGTATTTGCCGGATATGCCAACAGACCTCCAGCTCGGAGACCGTACGACTCGTTCTGCTGACCTGCAAAATATTTTCTAGCATGTAGAGTCGCTTCAACCAGCTTATTCGTATTTCCAAATCTTGTCATTTCGACCATTTGTTGAAGTCTCAACTCCAACTCCAACTTGCTCTCCACATCCTTCAGGGCTTTTTTATTTTCATTACACCAAGCTATTGCTTCTGATGTTCGGCCTTGTTTCAATGCTTGTTCCACCTCGGCGAATGCGGAAAAGGCTTCAATGTCTACTAAATCAGAGATTTGTCGTTGTTCCGTGAATTTCTTGGCAGATTTATTATAATTGTGTCGTAGCATATAATCAACAAGCATTCGATCCAGACGTATGTTGCTCCAGTCATCAAACTTGACGTCAGATACAGATTCAATATCATACAGATCTTGTAAATGTCCCACGCGTCTGGCTTGCTGTTTCTGCAGACTTTGTTCTTCTCGATGAAGCGTTTCAAGCTTACGCTTCAGGTTTTGAGCTTTGACCAGTATATTATCAAGCGTTGCGACAATCGCGACATTGTCATTCTTTACTGTCTTTTCCAATGCGGTTGTGGCCTCGTTTTGAAACCTTTCAGTCGCTGCTCTGGTAGCCCTGAGATTCTTTCTCGCTAATTCATATGGAAGCCGAACCAGCGGTTGGTCCTGATTACCTTATTAGTATTTCAACGTTGTATATTCTGAATAACCTACCAGCATCAAATGCGCATCCGCATTTAACTGAAATGGACCCGATTTAGCCATGACGGCTAATCAAAGCTGCACCGGTCTGGACATGGGCCTCAGAAACGTTGAATATCCATATCACGTGCGAATGGAACCAAACTTCGAGGTCCATGAATTTACTCTAGGTTCTTTCAAGAAGCTTCACGGCTTGTATGACAGAGCAGGACAGTTTGCACTGGATTATTTTTATTTTATTAATCATGGTGCACGAACGTCTGTCTTGGCTATTTAAGCATCTCCACTCGGACCTAGGATTTTATTATAGAAGCCGGTACAGTATGCAACGAAGGAGATGCCGAGGTTTCCATGGCTGATTTATTCCTATAAAAGTGTATTCTATCAATCGACATACATCTTTGTTTGGTAGAAAACGTATGAGAAACGTATTTTGTTTTGTTATCAGATGCTAATCTTATCGACCAGATGATAATGGGAGCCAACAGTTTTTATTTAGCGTGCTGTCTGCCATTTCACTTTTCAACAGGATGAACAGCAAGTCGAACCGAAGCCAAATTGCTTGACCAAAGCTTGATCGTTCCACCAACCTTGGCTCTATTGTTCAACGTTCTTTGAATCGTTACATTTGACTGCGCATAATAACTGACTGTCGTGTTTCTGCGATAGAATGTTTTGAGTCCGCGTGGCAATAACTCCGACCGTTCGTTGGTCACATCTTTGTTGTGCTGGAATCTTGACACGGTCACAGCCGTACATCGGAATTTCCGGCTCGGCGCTTTTGGTGAAACCAGCCCCACTTTCTAACAAGTGAAACTCTCCATACAGTAATAAAAAAACGTAAATTCAGAGATTGACACAACCCGTACCAAAATACACGACCGCAGTCAAGATCGGCTGTGCAATAATGATTAAGCTTTTGGCTACCCCACACCAAAAGTCTCTTATCCTTAATTATTGGTCGGTGTTTCTTTTTGGCTTGTTCCTCTGAAACATTCAAAGACAGCCCTCTTTCGCGTCAAATGCTTATGTTAAATCTTTTATTTTAATCTCGACTTTAACTTTATCTTACATTTACAGACCCTCTCACGTTTTTGTTTCCATTTTGTTTTCCTTTCCTTTGATCGCATTTGTCATTCCGCGAAGCTACAGCTGAACATGACGAGTATGCTTGATCGTCAAGTCACCGTTCTGATACCTGGAGCCAATATGGAAACTTATTTTGGACAAGTTCGAACTGCGGCAGATGCTGTCATCCTGTTCGAAGCTTGTCGTACTGGTGTATTACCAAGAGTCCAGCGTCGATTGTCCGAAAAGGAACGCGCTTCGATACGGTCCGGTTCAATCTTTGTCTGGGACGAACGAGAAGCAGGCATGCGACGCTGGACGGATGGAAAATCTTGGAGCGCAAGTAGAGTTTCCGGAAGCTTCTTGATATATCGTGAGATGGAAGGCAAACGAGGATCTTCCGCAGCTACAACTCCTCAAACACCAACTATGAGCACTCCCAAGTCATTGCCTGTCGGTGATCTTGACATGAGCGAAGATGGTCAAGACGGTTATCGGTTCAAAGCAGATGGTCTAGTCAAGCAGTCATTTAGTATCGCTACAACGGCAGGCCAACATCTTCATCTTATCAGCTATTATTCACGGAATTTAGCAAGTACAGTCAGCCTACCACAACCATCTTCTGACCCTCAGCTCAGACATGTACGTCCCGAGAAAGGAATGTATCCAGAGGCTACTGTTAATGACCATACAATCATTCCCGCTGTAACCCGAGCACCGATGATAGGCAATATACCTGAAGGTCGTCCTGTAGATCCTATTCAGCTATCCAATCAACAACAACAACAGCAACAGCAACAACAACAGCAGCAGCAGCAGCAGCAGCAGCAGCAGCAGCAGCAACAACAACATCAACAGCATCAACAACAACAATCGTCCCAACGACAACAGCATCAACAGTCACAACAACAACAACAACAACAACAACAACAACAACCAATGAGTGCTCAGTCTTATGGACCTTCGGAAATATCGTCAGCTTCTCCTTACTATAGTAATCTACCACAATGGCCAGGTCCAAGTCCAGTAGGACCACCTCAAGGACCTTATTACCCTACCTATCACCACAATCATCCTGGCTATCAAGCTACTTCCCCTTACTATCCGCCTTATTCTCCATATCAACAAGGACCATATGTGCCATATGCTTACGGACCTCCTGCGCCTGGTGTTTATGATCGAGCCGGTCAACCTTCATATTTAAACTCTCAGATCCCACCAAGTCCAATGGCAGCATTACCAACGCCACTTCCACCTATAAGTACTGCTGTCACTGACGGCCCAACTAGGCGTGCGAGTAGAAAGTCGACCGGCCCGTCCAGGACTGCGAAAAATGATGAGGATGCAAGACACGATTCCGTCAACCCTAAGCTTGAGACACTGGGAGACGCAGAACCAAATTCATCCAGTTCAGAAACTCCTGCTACTACTATTCCAAGCATAAGTACAATCATGGGTGACAAACAAAGTACTGGACAAGATCGTAGTAGTACAAGTCCTGGAAGAAGACTACCAAATGATATCCGACTTCACAAAGTTGGATCTGACAACGATGCTCGTTCTTTACGTGAACTTGACAAGGCAACCTTTCGAGGATAAAGTTTCAAAATCTTCCCTTCTGAGTGCAGACACGAAGTGCTCGGTCTGTTGATATCATAGTTCTATTAAATCTTCATGTATTACTCTACAATAATTACTTTTTATTAACCCGTTATGCATTAGTCTAGAATAATTATCTACGACTCTCGAGGTAATTTGGTAGTAATACTTTTAATGTCAACAGTAGCAATCGCTTTCAATCCTTTGAGAGATCTAATGCAACGATAATATGATGCTGAAGCTTCCGCACCAAATCTCGCTTAAGACACAACGGTAACGAATATGGAGAACTCACTTTGACAACGTCGAGCTCGATGATTGGTCCCAATTGTTTTTAAACTCGAGTGGACAGACCGTCATCTTTTGACTTTGTGGAAAAAGTCTTGTGCTCAAACCCTCATTGCAAGCTAGAAAATAAGTGTCACGGCGTTCTTGTGAAATAAAAAATAACCGTACCGTTGGGGTAAACTGTTTGTTACTTTGTAGAAAAGATCGCATTCATCTTTCCCCTCTGCAGACGGACCGTTCCTGCATGTGAAGCTTCAGTCGATGGGAAAAACCGATCATTTGTAAAAGTGCCGAAAGTTATTCCGAAGAACTACTCGATTGGAGCATGACCATTCAATGTAAATAATCTACAATATCAGCCATGAATTATTTGTTGAAGATTTGTTTCTGATATCACAGATGTGATCTGCATCGTGTTGACGATCTAGATGTGATACATCTTGCAGGGATCATAACATACGGCCGAGATCCTGGAAATGAAAAGCCACCACGCGCTCGCAAGATATACCCTCCCTACCAATGGATGTTGATGAACTGTGCTAAAAAACTCTAAATAGTCACGACAACGGTTACTCTACGTGAACAGACCAATCGGTACTCATCATTTTGAGTTTAGTGGTTGGCTTTATTACTGTCATCAAACCCGTTCCACTGTTCGGAAAAAAGTGCAAGTCTTGCCGTAGTTAAGCTTTGTAATATCTGTATCTGTACCCTAATTGTTGAGCATGGAGCATGAGTCATGTTTATGTTTGGTGCACGTATACTCAAATAAAATATCTGAGAGATAGATACGTCCGGGAAACAGATATGTCCGAGAGATAGATCCACGATCGAATGTAAACCCAACGTTGAATAAAGCCATGTACGCTCAAAGCGTCAGGTCATTTTTTAAAAGGGAGAAAGATAGTTGTATATCATCATGTAGACTAGCGTTATATTTATTTTTGTGCCCATTTCGGCTCTCCATCTTCATCAAACTCCGCCCACTCGAAAAACTTACATCCTTTTTCACCCGGTCGATAAGTCGAGTCACACATCCACATGTATCTGCCACGTGTTTCTGCGCTTTTCATCACGCATCTCAAGCACGCCGGTACCCCACATCTACATTTTGGTGTAAATCTCGGATGGAAACTATTCCGATAATATCTATAAGTGATGTTCAGCCGTTTGTTGCCTGATAGTGGATGTGGATCGATGGAAGAACAAGGTGCAATGCTGTGTTTATATTCTTCCTGCATTTCAGCGTGCATGACGAGGAGTGAATTATGAGGTAAATGAATCGCAATTTGACCTTGCACATCAGCTTGTTTATCAACCTTTTTATCAACTTGTTGGTTAGACTGTACATCTTTCTTTATATTGTCGTCATCAGCTGGTATAATCTTACGAATACGGAATTCGCGAGTGACACCTAGAGAAAGACTTCCAATCACAGCTCTTGGACCGAGATACGTCAATTGATCTGTATGATAGCCTACAGACTCGTATTTTGATCCGTAACAATTCACAAAAGCGCAATTCGGTTTCCATTCACCTGGATATTGATACCGCAACTTCTTTCCGTCTGGATAGAAATCTCTGATCCGTCGTTGGATTTCTAGATTTACTGCTTCTTGTACGATACTTCTGACCTCGCGCATGCGGGGTAAAAGAGGTCGAACGTCTGTGATAGAAGTGCCATTGTAGTGATACTCCGTTCGCTGTTGTTCGACTGCCCTTTCATCATCGACATAAAAGCAATACGTATGAGGACTTGAAACGACCTTGTCAAATAGTTGAAATGATCCTCGTTGATACGTCGGAGTTTCAGCAAGTAAATCTTTTAGTAATGCATCTGCAATCTCTGCGGGAAGAAAGTTATGAATGATGGAACATGGTGTATTATTTTCTATGTCAATAGGGTTGAATAAATGTAAAGTTTTGCCTCGTTGAGTTAATGGTTTCTTTACTCTCAGTCGGTCACCTTGTCGGTCTCCTTCGGAAGTGTTACTAAATGCAGAAGCGATAGATGATTGATAGCCGATTGTTTTGAGGCGTTTGAGTGGTGGAGTAGTAATCACCAGATCTTTCTCCATCAAATTTTTTGATGCTTGTTCAACATTTCCATCGTTCTCCAAAAGTAGATCCAAGAGGATATCTGATGGTATTTCTGGATGTAGAGATGACAGCGTTGCGATTTTGAAATCTGTAGACTCGTCGTCTGCATATTCATCTCTATATCCATCAGTCACCTGTGGCGAATCTTCGAGACATGAGCGTTTTTTAGTGAAGAATGCATCCATTTCTTCTTTTGGGTTCGATGCATCATGTTTGTGACCATCTGATCAGCTCTGACATTTTATACTATCATACATTTTCATATCATATCATCATATGTATGATTATCAATAGTGGAAGGAAATTACTATATTGGGTATAAGTGCATCACGTCACGACAGTTTCGCGTTTTTACATGCTCCGTAATTTTTTCCACCTAATAACAATTATAAAAAAACAATCTTGGTCAACATCACTACGTTAAAACACATAATTACAATCATCTATAGACTATCATCCATGTCTTCACCTATAATAATCTCTATAACCCTTTATTATCAGACCGAATAATGCCAACACTTCGCTCTGGGCCTTTTCCCATTCATTCTCTACGCCCAAACGTTCACTTTCGCCACCACCACAGGTCACTCTTTTCGATATAGTAACCCAAATGTCAAAACGTCCTCCATCACCTATACGCCAATCCTACTTCCCCCCCGCACCGTCTCGCACCTCGTTCCCCATCGCCGCACAACCCCGCCGTCAGGTCTTTGACGCCTGGAACTCTTCTTCCACAGGGCACCAACGCGCAGAAAACCGTCTCGCAGGGTCGACGTCGTGGCGAGACTCTCGCAGCGCGAAACTATCGGTCCAATTCGCTGCCGGGCGCGGCGGTGGCGAACGAGTAGCAGACGCGGTGGGGGCCGGGAGCGTTGATTTCGAAAGACTGCGCGAACAGGGTCGGATAGGGTATGTGAATCGGCCGTGTGATCGACGGGAAAGAAAGCAGCGGGTCTTGCAGGAGTGGATCGACGTAGAACCCGAAGAAGAACAAGATGAAAAGAGGGGAACGAAGAGGAGGAGAGTCGAGTATGAAGATTTTATAATCCCTGACGTTTCTATAAAAATTGAGACCGAGAGTGGTGAGAAGAAAGATACGTATATTAAAGATGAGGAGGAGGAAGATAGGGGTGTTCCTACTGCTACGCCGGAGAATGTAACCGCAGAGGATACGCTAGATCAATCCCCCGCAGACTTTTTGTCGCCGATCTATTCTTCTACAGATTCGACATGTCCTTCTCAATCAGCATCACAGACTCAACTCGGTCAACAGGAGAAAGTATGTGATGATAAAGATGCAGATTTGCATGACGGTGTAAAAGAAGAGGTAGTAATGACAACACCACCACAAATCTTTCAAGGTCTGACTATTTACATTAACGGATCTACATATCCTCTAATATCGGACCATAAATTAAAACACCTGTTAGTAACGCACGGAGCAAATTTATCTATAACACCTGCGCGTAGGACGGTAAGTCACATTATTCTCGGAGTCAATATTTCTACAAAGTCTTCTCATCGGAGTGATAATAATGATAGTCATGATGATACTACGGCGTTAAACAAAGCTGGTGGAGGTTTAGCCGCTTCTAAAATTCACAAGGAGATTGAAAAGGTTAGATTAGCTGCTGGTAAAGGTGTAAAATATGTCAGTGCAGAATGGGTTGTAGAATGTGTAAAAGTAGGAAAGAGATTAGCAGAGAGTAGATTTGAAGTACTAAAGACTGGACCTGTAAATGTCAAAGGGGTCGGTAGTATTTTTAGTAAAAGTAATGTGAAAAAGGATATATGAGTAAACGACGTATTTGTAAAATAGATGAAGAGACGCAATCATGACAGTATTATAATCATCATGACATTCTTACAATGTATTTTATTTCGCTACTCTCCGTCACTCGTAAAGGGGATTATTACTATTCTGTGAATTTATACAGATGCTTTACGCCCTATTCAAACATGTCAGTTAACAACTTGTTAAGTAATTAGATGTTGGAAACTTACATTGCTCCAATTCAGACTCATCCAAATATCTCAACTTATTCACACTTGGCGCTTCACCCGTGACCATACCTTTTGCAACCTCTATCATTCCACCGACTCTAGTTCTTCTAGAAATGGCATATTGAGCAGTCAAAGCCTTTACTTTAATCACGATGATTCTCGGATCTTCCGGTCCACCATCATGCTTTCCATCCCCCAAATCCCCAACCCAAGCTTTCAACGCAGGGGAATAGTATTTCCTCACGACATCTCTGTCTGAAATAAGCGACGCCGTACCAGAAATAGAAGCCCATTCACCCGACGAAGCTAGGAATCCCAAATTGATATGACTGTCCGTCTCCAAATCGTCTGTTTTTCCAGACTCGCTATTTGCGTGAAAGATGAGATCGACGCCATTACCTTCCTGTAAACGTAATTATTAATGATCTGAGGCCTGAGAAGAGGAATGGAAAAGATAAAAGATAAAAGATAGAAGAAAAAAGAAAAAAGATGGTTACCTTTGCTGCCAATGCCATGCATCGAGATGCCAACATTCCGGTACTAGCAATACGTGTAGTCATCATGCAGAATTTCTGATTTTCTACAAAATTGACGAGATCTTCGACTTTTTCACTCAATGCGGCATGGTCGGTGTTTTTGGCTACATAGGGGTCGGCGGTCTTGTTGCCGGTGTCTGCGTTGCTGTATGTCATCTTTCGTGTTTGATTTAGTAAGTTGATTCGAGGTCGAAAAGGTGATGATAATGAGGAATTCGTTTGTGTGAGTGTTGTATAATTTCTACAATTGTAAGTGAATGATCTTGGAAATCTTCTGGTTATCAATTGAGATTCTGTTGTCACCAACAATCTTGTGGATCTGCACAAAGCCATGAATAATAACTGAAATTGAAACTTACGGTTGAAAAGGGAATATCGAAGATTAAAAGAGGTAAATGTGAATCCTCCAAAAAGTCATAGAGAAGCGGGGCAATTAAATACAAGCTTGAAGATGGCTAGTGACGTCACTGCTTGACAGGATCAAGAATAATGGCTTTGACGTTATTATGATATATACATGTCATTACATAAATCATTCAAGTTTCGCAGCAACTAGTTTCAGTATTTCTTCTGTACCCAGTCGTGCATTTTCCGGTGATTTTGATATACTTTGCCATACCTCACCATGCTTTGGCTGATTCAAAACACACTTACTCAACACCTCCAATTGCTTTTCTTCCGTACCATGCTGTAACAAGAATTTATACCACCAAGCCCAAGTGTCACCAACATCTGGATCTAATACGGCGGCTTTTTGAAACCATGTGGCTGCTTTATCTAATCGTCTTTCTCCCCAGAAGATTCTAGCTACGGTGACGAATAATATTGGATCGTTGTCGACCTTACGAATCGCTTCAAGTGAGCGTGGTTTACGCTGCGTACGAGGTTCGAGATGCCATATCTTTTCACTCCATAACAGTCCACTATCTGGTACTTCTTGAAGAGCTTGGGCCATCTTTTGATTCGCAGCTTGCAAATTACCTGCTCGTCTCTCAAGTCGTACACTCTCGGTCCATAATTCACCATTCTTGGGTACTGCTAATCGAGCTCTATCCAGTATACTTCTGGCCTTTACCAATATCCCAGCTTGTTCCTCTAATCTCGACGCTAAAAGCCATAAAGGAACACTTCTAGGACATGCTCTCGTGCCTGCATTGAAAGCTTCTCTTGCTTGTGCGACCATACCTTTTGTTTCGTATATCTGTCCTTTTAACATATATAATTTTGGTGTTTTTGGAAAATGTGCAAGTCCATCGTTTACCAAATCCAAAGCTCTATCTCGTTCACCCATTTGTCTCTCAAAAGCAACACTTCTAATCCACACTCTATCTGTTCGTGCTTCTTCTCTTGCTGTCTTGAGTAGTTCTCTAGCTTTATCATATTGTTCATTATCTGCTTCTAATTTAACGGCTGCTAACCAAATATCCTGATTGCCTGAATTGACACTAAATGCTTTTGCAAGTACAAGTCGTGCATCATCCCAGTTACCACCTTGAAGCTTTTCGCGTGCCAACTGCATCCACAACTCATGATTGGTAGGACAAGCTTCAACGCCTTTCTCTAATAGATCAACCACAGATTCTTTTGTACCATGATTTCTTTCCATATCCGTCGCTGCTGTCCAGATTGTGCTACTATTACTGTATTCCCGTAAAGCATACGCATACATTGCTCTAGCCGTTTGGAATTTACCTCGAATGGTTGAAGATCTAGCATCATCCAACCATATCTTCTTTTTATCGTCATTTTGATCCAGACCCCATCCAAGTGCATTCTCAATAATCGCTTTGCATGTCAGTGGTGCACCTTCGTCCTCACATGTCTCAGCTTGTTCGATCCAGCCCTCTCTTGTCAACATGGCGGACTTTTGTGCCAAGGACTTCATAGCATTCTTCATCAACCTAGAAACACCAGCTTCATTTCTCATTTGTTCTTGTAATCTACCTCCAGCGATCCAAATCTCATGAGACGTGGGTATAGCTTTTAAAGCTTTGTTCAATATCTTTTGTGCATTTTCTGGTGTTTCCAAATGGGCGAGTGCTAACCATAATTCCACAGATAGCGGAATAATTTCTGTTGCCTTCCACAACAAAAGTCGTGCATCGGCGGAATCCTGCTCGAGATTCACTGCTTCTTTCCATATCGCCACTGATTGAGGGACATGATCCAATGCTTGTCTAAGAACCCGCTTCTTGGCCGCAGCAGTGTTTTCCAGACCCATGGCTTCGATCCACAATCTTACTGATCTATTATTTGCTCTTATCGCATTCGCTGCAATCACCTTTGCGTTGTGCAAATCACCATCACGGTTCAATCTAATTGCTTCTAACCATACATCTTCGTTTTTTGGACAATATTCACATCCTTGTGCAATCTTATTTCGTGCTGCTACTATTTTACCCGACAATTCCTCCAACCGCGCAGCAGCTATCCAGCCTGGTCCATGTCGCATGTTAGTCTTGATGACGGATTCCAGCAGAGTCCTTGCACGTGCTACATCCGCAACTGGCAATTCTCCAGCCTTTATCTCAGACTTTGTCAAGGAAGTAAGATATCCTTTGGGATCTATCGTCGTTGATGTGCCGGATACCGTTTCCGTACCTTGCGCTGCCTGGTCAAGTCTGACCTGTAACACTTTGTCCCTTGCAGCGCTAATGTCTGCGAAATTGGTCATCGTACCATCTAATTCGTCTCCATTTGTTCCGTTCGCCGGTCCGTCATCTTGTACAGTCGTGTCCATCTGACCAGCATCTCTCGCTCCTGCAAGTACACTATCAGGAACGGCATAAAAGCGTTCTCTTGCATTTTGTCGATTGCGCCTATTTTTACCAGTAAGATCACCAACTTCTGGGATGCTCGCCCACTCTTCATCTGTCACTCCGCCTAATGCTCGTTTGAGATCTGCAAATTGTTCTTCAATCTTTGGGTTGTTGGTTTCAAACTCGTCACGTTCCTGCTTTTCGCGTGCTTCCCTGTGTGAAAACAACTCATGTCGGTATGCTGACTATAATGGAATAACTTTTACAAAGCAAGTTCAATAACATCATCTTGTGAATGTAAAACTGCAAAAGAAAAAGATGCGTGAGTGGAGATAATGAAAGATAGACTGACCTTCGTGTTTTCCGCCTTCTATCCATCTTCTCGTCCACTTCTTGGTATATCCTATCTGCTTCATCATCGTCTCTGTCATAATTTCCCGATGCAAATAATCCAGTCTCGTTTTCTGGGTCTTGGAATCGTTCGTCATCTTCTTCTTCATCGTCCTTCTTCTTCTCAACTACGCCATATGCAGTAGGAGTTGCTGCGCCTAATGCAGCCGCTCTCTTAGCAAGCGCCTCTCTAATTTGTTCATCGCTAGGCCCCTCTTTCCCAGCGCCCAAATCACTTCGGGTCGTGAAGCCAGTAGCACCACGACCTAGACCAGCTACATAATTCTCTGGAGCCGTCTGGCTTAAAAAGTCTCGCCGGCCGGACATGCTTCTTTACGACGACCATAAAGTTGCAAGTTCAAAATTCACTTCTCAATTCAACCAGCAGATGTCAGGTGATCAATCTGGTTAACTATCAAAAGTTAACTATGCACTTCACAGCCGGTCTTTCACCATAAAAGGTTGAAACACTCGACTTTTTCATTCACTCGAGTTATCATGGTCTCGAATGTGAGAAGATTATTTACACATGTATCAAATTCAATACAACGAATTAGAGTCGGGACCTAAAATCAACCTTCGAGACTAATCTTATTGGTCCCCTCGACTATTGCAGAAATGTCGCGAATACCCGCCGAACTACCCTCTTGTGCTCGCTTGATAGTCAGTGCTGCAATCAAAGCTGCACCCACACCACTTCCGTCCTCCGAAGGTAAAATCTCAATAGGATCTTCAGCTTTGCGACTCTTCTTCTCTGGCCAGTCAAAGATTTCACGTAACGCTTGAGCACCTCTTTCTTTGAAATGAGGATATTTGTTAAACACAGTTCCATCTGCTCCTACGTGGGCAGTTTCCCATTTCTGCTTCTTGCAGATTCCAGCAACACCGGCTGCTGATAGACGTGCTGATCTGGTTCCAATCAACTCTGCCAGTCTTCTGCACAATTCCAACTCTGGCTTTGTGCAAGATATACTGTACGTGTTTTGGAAAAGCAATCTTGTTTCTTCCAAGTTCTCGAAAGGATCACTGAAAAGTATTAGTACTTGGCAAATCATGATATAAACGATCATGTAACTAACTCCTCAATGGATGCCAGGAACCCGGAATCCATACTGTAAGCCTTTTCTAATTTTGAAGTGTCCTGTCCTTCAAAAATCTTGCACTCTCTATGTTGATGTAAATCCATCAATACTTGTCGGAAGATCTCACCCATGTATAACCCTGCGATCATCTTTTCAAAAGCTTGCTGACCAGGTCTTGGCGAATCTCGGTCGATTATGTCATCGTATGGCGTTCGGGGCAACACCAGGTGTTCATTGTCAAAAGCGCCCCACTCAATATTGATGACCATTGGCGTGTCCGGAGGAAGATTCATGTGTGCTAATTTCGGAATGTTGCCACACTTCTCCATGTATGCGGCATTACATCCCGTACCGAAGATGCAACCAATTTTCATCTGAGGATCAGTATAGCTCGAGGCAATGAGTGTACCAGTTGTATCGTTGATCAAAGCGGTCAGTCTGATAGGTAAGCCCTAGTAGATTACAGATCAGTCATTATGGATCGGTGGACAATAATGAGAAGTACTGACTCTCTCCTGTAATGCTTCCTGGAATTGAGGTACTACATCGTGACCTTCGACACCTTCGATGTCAAACCCTTTGGTCCATCGCTGGAGTATACCATGATCGATATAATTCTGAGTGGCCGGATATGAGAAGCAGAATCCCAAAGGCATTTTCCCTATATCTTCTCCCTCGTGATGATATTCGATAAATTGTTGAAGACAATCTGCAATGTAGCCCCAAAGCTCTTCTGCTGTTCCAGACTTGAGCTCTTCAGGCATTCGATACTTGGATTGTATAACATCAAATTCCCCCTTTTCGTCTGTGAGTACAATTTCACAAACACGCAAATTTGTACCGCCCATGTCGAGAGACAAGAACGTTCCTTTTTCGTGACCGCTAGGATAAGCCATACACCAAGTAGGATTCATTGGCTATTTCAAGGTCAGTGTACCTCTATTATTTCGACCAAACGGACAATCATACTACTGTAGCTCCTTCTTTGGCAAGACCTGTTTAATTCTCAATATACATGATTTTCATGGAATTATCGTGTTTAGTGTTTCTCACCTTTCAACATCTCTTCGGCGAACTTATCAGCAATCTCCTTCAGCTTCGGCGTCTCGACGGTAAACATCTCTTCAAGACGTTTGATCTCATCTAAGAGCTCTCGAGGCACATCTGCCATGGATCCTGAAAATGTGTCAGAAATGTGATATCGTGTGGATGAGATTGCATACCCTTTCGGGAAGGTGGCTTTCTGACAACCATGTTTGTTGGATCCGACTATTTATTTGAAAGTGTTGCTCTGTGCAGTAATATAGCAGATGATTGGACTCGATATCTGTTGACGTGTTGATGAGATGAAAAGAAACAAATGTAAAAATGGACTGCGGGATTGGTCAACCCGGTGTGGGGAAATCTCGGTGTGGGGGCGGGGTACCTGAGATTTTGCTGGAGCTTCAGGTGTTTTCACCGTAGTGATGAGCAAGACTTTATTGGTCAGGTGTTCTGAAGGACAGTCGGTGGAATGCGTCAGATCGGTCGCCTTGACTTATATTCCAATCAAGTCAAAGACTTCTAGATCTTTGGACAGATATGTAATAGTGATGCGTTTACCGAATTTCCCGTGAATTTCCAATGTTTTGTTGTCATTATTTATTTCGTATGAATTTTTAGTCGTAGAAATTACCACCAAAAAAATGTCGTCATTGTAATTGAAAGGACCAAGTCATGCTAACGTTCAAGGAAATGCGTTTCTGCATATTATTGACCGCCAATGTTTCTCGTTGATGCCTCCAAGCGAGACGGCCACAAAGGCGCTAAGCGGGAATGGCAAGGATGAGCCTGGATCTGAGAGCGATTATGGATCTGATTTTGACGAGGAGGCATTGATCAACCTGACAGGCCTAGATCAGCCCCAATCTTTGATATTAGAGTCTATTGAAGATCCTCCACCGAGTCTTACACCCGTTCAAACAGTCAGAATACCGAAAGCAACAGATCTCGTGTCCAGATCACCACTGCGACCCCGTACAAGACGATTTTGCGACGAAAATGGCATCATTCTTGAAGTTCCAGACCCGACTGGTCCATTGCGCGAGGCATCAGTGGAGGTGGAGTACGACGAGGCAAATAGGAACACGTTCAGGGGTGATTACCACTCTTCATAACTTGACTTCTTCATGACTGACGAACTAACGATAGAGATTGACAGCTCGCCGCGATGCAGATCGTAACAGATCTGAATATCAAACCCTCGGACCAGATCTTGAACAACCAACAGATGATTCTAGATCACCGTTGCAAAGATTCAGGACCGCGCCCAAGAAGACACTATCGGTAACAGATTTGGTATCACCAGCGTGGTGTGAACTTCAATATTTCTATAATTTGGCCAAGTTTGGACGAGTGAAGAAGACACCAGCAATGTATCAGGGTTCTTCGGTCCATAAAGTGTTGGAAGAAGAAGTTCACATCGCTGTGCCTGTCGAGACAGTGACTCGAGAGGATAATTTTGCCTTACGTATATGGAATATTATTCAAGGCTTGAGAACATTACGATCTACAGGACTAACCCGCGAATTTGAAGTTTGGGGAGAGATAGAAGGTCAGATCGTGAATGGAGTAATCGACGAGTTGAGTCATACATGTCCAGATAAAGCTCTAGAAGCGGAACTCGGTGTAGCCGATGACTCAAGAAGCATAAGCTACAAGAAAAAAGACATCAATCCGGCTGCGAATCAAAGTACGATGCTCAATTTCGTATCAAGAGCAAGCGACGTCAAAGGCAAAGCCGAGGCTGTGGCCAAACGAGTCTACCTCACCGATATCAAGACTCGTGGAAGCAAACGCATACCAACCGATGAAGCATCCTTACGACCAACCTATATGCAACTGATGATCTATCGTCGATTACTCACTGGTATGATCAACCAAGCAGTTAATCCCATCGACGTATTCCGAAGATATGCCGTGAACGGAGAAGATCCTTTCTCCGACGTCTTTATCGCACAAATCGGATCTGCAGAATTCAATTTCCACTCCTCACCCACATCTGTTACCGACGCCTCTGTCAAATTCAACAGCACGCAGGATTCCATGGACGAGTTGTTGAGTCATAACTCTCTTTTCAAACTGTGGAGCCTCATGGTCGAAGAACTTTCTCAGACGTTCGTTTCATTTCCAAACAATGACTCATCTACGACTTTCTCGCTGTCACCAATCCTACAAGCCGAGTTTCGAAGCCAATCTTCAGGAGAGATCATCGGGCGGAAATTATTCATCAACGACGAGAGAAAGATAGAAACTTACCTTCGAGACGAGATGGCTTGGTGGAAAGGTGAAAGAGCGGTACGAGGCGTGGAAGTGGAAGAAGCGTTCAAGTGTAGAATATGTACTTTTGCGGAGAAATGTAAATGGCGAGAAGACAAAGTTGAAGAAGGGTTACGAAAGGCAAGATTACGGGCGGAAGAAAGGAAGAAATCTGTTGTATAGACATTAATGATAGACGTGTACGATTAGATGTACAAATATGGTTGGATTTGATATAGATTGCATAATACGATATATTTTACGTCATAAGAACGAAGTTATTCCATAAACAATTATGAAAGAATTATGAGTCATTTCTAGACATGGGTGTCGGACAAAGAGGCAAAGAGTATGACTGGTCACATGCACTGGGATACGATCAGGAACAATTGTGTGGAATCAAAAGAAAAAAGTGGCTCTTTGGCCATTCGCATAATCATTATGTTACAATGCAATCATATGTGCCATTTCTCATCTCTCGGATGCATATTTTCAGCATCGGCACTGTCTACACCGCCCAAAAAAAACTAAATAACCCATGATCGTAAGCTATCTCAATCTACTGTGGATGAGAAGCAACATAAAAGAAAAACTATAAACTACTAACTACCCTTCCATCACCACAAAAACTCTCTAAGAACGTTCTCCTCGGAGACGACGAGCAAGCTGAATGTCCTTTGATTCTGTAGATGTTTATTAGTAAAGTGATCAAGTGTATGTGATTGACCATGAATAAGACTTACGAATAGTGACACGCTTGGCGTGGATGGCACACAAGTTGGTGTCTTCGAAAAGAGAGACGAGGTAAGCCTCAACGGACTCTTGGAGAGCACCGATGGCTGAGCTCTGGAAACGAAGGTCTGACTTGAAGTCTTGTGCGATTTCACGGACAAGTCTTTGGAAAGGAAGTTTGCGGATCAAGAGTTCAGTCGATTTCTGGTAACGACGGATTTCTCGGAGAGCGACGGTTCCTGGTTTATATCTGTGAGGCTTCTTGACACCACCGGTAGAGGCTGTGGTGTTTTGTGGTGTCTTTCTGGCAGCCTTTGAGGCGAGTTGTTTACGTGGGGCTTTGCCACCAGTGGATTTACCTGAACAAAGTGAGTCAGATTTGAAACAATAAAATGAGGACGATGTGAGCGACGAGTGATGGCAAGGTGAAGGTGATGATGATTATGATGGTTATTATCATATGATGATAGAGTAGTAATACTTACGGGCAGTTTGTTTAGTACGAGCCATTGTATTTAATGTATGAGAGAAGTTGTGATGATGTAAAAAGGTTGAAGCTTTTAATTTGTATGAGATGAGATGAGTAAGAAGAATAAAAGTAAGCGGTGGGGAAAGGCCGACTTATAGAAAAATGATACGTAATGTGGGGTGTGCCAGATCACGGCTGTAAAATTGAAAAGCAAAAAAAACGCGGGCTTAAGACCAGCGAAAATCAACAGTTTGAAAGTGTCTAGTTTACACGGCTTGTGAGAACATCAACTTTGGATTAATTTCGCGGAGCATTTCACGCCCCAAAACGGGGACCAAAAAAAAGCTGTAAACCATGCAGGCGTTGGCCCGTGCGTCGTTGTGATGAACCGTCCGTGCTTGCGTGTTTGACGTGTCGGAATTTTGTGATCTTCCTAATTCGGTTTAGCGGGCTTTTACACGTTCGTTCGCGACTTGTGATCCGGGAACGTCAATCAACACGCGATACAGCATTTTATTTACTCGCATTGCCCATACTCGAACTACATATTTTCTCATTCTATCTTCAAAGCTCAATTACATCCATCTCATCTTCAATCTCTTCAACTTTTTTCTTCTAAACAACTTCTATCAAAATGACTGGACGTATGTACATATCCAGCCTTGTCATTTCTTCTTTATCGATCTAACATTATCATTTACAGGTGGCAAAGGTGGTAAAGGTCTCGGAAAGGGTGGTGCCAAACGTCACCGAAAGATTCTGCGAGACAACATCCAGGGTATAACCAAGCCCGCTATCCGTCGTCTCGCTCGTCGTGGTGGTGTCAAGCGTATCTCGGCAATGATCTACGAGGAAACTCGTGGTGTTCTCAAAACTTTCCTTGAAGGAGTCATCAGAGACGCAGTCACTTACACTGAGCACGCCAAGCGTAAAACAGTCACATCTCTCGATGTTGTATACGCGTTGAAGAGGCAAGGACGTGAGTCATTCTTGTTGATCTTCGTCAAAATGAGTCATCGACTAATATAGTTTTTAGGCACTCTCTACGGTTTCGGTGGTTAGATGTGTGGTTTTTTGTCTTTGTTTAGATTCATGTTTTCTTATTTTACTCTCTGCATGGAAATGTTTATGACTACGTCTCTGGAGAAGCAGTATATCAATGCTTCTGGGGTTTTTCTATTATGATTATGGCTCAGCGAGTGTCTCCTTTGTGGTTAGGCCCGAGTCTTTTGTTTCTTTTTTCGGGTTTGATGATGTTCTACCCGCGTCTTGTATCATAAAATAAATTATATTATGGTTGGAAGGTCAGTGATATGATCATGCTACTGCTGTAGTCTCTTGCCTTGCGTGCCTCCAACCTCGCGATTTGTGTTGACTGATGTCGTTCTGTCTTGTCAGCTTTCTCGTTCTATGGCTCGATGTATTTTTCCCTTTTTGTCACACGGATAGTACGCCCGTGACTCTATCTGTCGGTTTATATTGTATTATAATCAATTCAATGGTGCTCAATTACTCGACGATCTAATAAAGTTGTCTATATTCAATCATTTTATCAAAGGATTTGCCTTCGTTAGTCGTTACTGATGTTTCAAGCGGCATCACACATATCTTAGATTGATGTAGGACATATTTTGCTTTAATTATTTGTGTACTGTATTGACGCCATGAGTCATCCTGCATCATATGATCCATACGCATTCAGTTTCTCCATAATTATGGACGTGCTTTTTATCCATTGTTCATTGCAGTATATGTTTGATGTACGTCAACCTAGGCCATACATTAATTCACATATCTTATTGTTCCATAGATCACATCGTGTGTGTATTCAGCCTTTGCGATTAATTATTTACGGGATTGTAGTTATATATATTATGATGTTTTATTAATTTGTAGAAAATAATAATTAAAAAATGAAACAGCAATTAATATTTGTAATTTATTTACGTAATAAATGAGGTAATTACAATATACGTAAGTAGTGTGGCTAAAGAATCAAAGCATTTCACTCCAACGCAAAAGAACACGACAAGTTATACAAAGCGACAGTACCGCAGTGACGACTGTGTTTTTGAAAAAGACCCCCTAGATCGTCAGCGTCAAGACATTGCTACAAAAATATACCCAGCAAGCAACAAGGACATTTTTGCATTCAGCCCTACCAAACTAACGGCCGAGACAAGATGAAACCCTGACAGCTTGGCGAAGATCAAGCTTCTTATCTCCGTACTTACCAGACTTGTGGGACAAAAAAGGCGGGGTAAAGACCATGACGTGGCTGATATCAACAATACTTCACAGTTCATATAGCATTCCACTTTCAGCTCTATTGAAGCTTCAACATATTCACTCAAGATGTATACTCCACAGGACATCCCGGCATTTACTCAATTGATCATCAGTACGTCCTCCTTTCAGACCCTTACAAACGTTTATTTATCTTGAAGTGCTGTGATGGTGATACTAACGGTTGGACAAAGATAATGCATCATTCCTCCATCGCGCAGAAGGACCAGATATGCAGTTCCAAGTCGTAACGCATCTGTTACACGACAAGACTTATGGAGCGAGTCTAATTTTGGCAAGTACGGGAAAGGTTATCGTGACTGGAGCGACGGATCCGAATCCTGCATTGGCTATTTTCCATCTGTTCAATAAGACGGCAGAGTCTATGACGCAAGCACTCGGAGTTGAGAAATTGGAAGACGATAAGAAGGACCATCAGCAGAAGAAGGCGACTAGTGCCGCTATTGCATAAATCGTCAATGACGTGGTTGGGAAAGTGGTAAAAGATGTAAATATTTACATAGAATGTGGATATATGTAATCAATCATATATCGGATTGACTGCCGTTATCGTCACTGTCATTATCATTGTTATTTCCCTTCTTCTTACGCTTACTATGACCATTGGCTTCTTTTTCGGCCTTGACTTTAGCCTTTGCATCTCGTCTAGATACTTGGTCTTGTATTCGATCACGTTCCTTCTGGCCCTTTGCTGCGAGATCGACCTCGAGTGTTTTGAATTCCTCACTTTTTATATCCATTCCAGTCAGACTTTCGAGCATTTTGATCTCTCTAGCCCATATACTCTTGTCTTGTTTATTTTCTTTTCCTTTCTCGTCTTTTACCGCATTGCCCTGTTCATCATAAACATCGATTGGTGTTTCGAGGACGATCGGTAAACCATGAAATCTAGTATCGTTCATAATTGCATGAAAGGCTCTCAAACCAAGAAACCCCGTACCGATATTGGCGTGAAGGTCTTTTCTACTATCAAACGGAGCTTTACTATCATTCAAATGCACTGCTTTTAGATATTTCAACCCAACGACTTTATCTAATTCATTCATCGTCTCGTCAAGTTTCTCCTTGTCTCTCAGATCATATCCTGCTGCAAAAGCATGACATGTATCTAGACAAACACCGACTCTACTCTTATCATCAGTCAATTCTATCACATCTCTAAGATCCTCAAATGTCGTCCCGATGATATTTCCTCCTTTTGCAGCCATATTTTCTAATAAGGTTACCACTTGACTGGTTTCCCTGTGTGCTTTGTTAATATTCTCAGCTAGATGTTTGATACATTCTACCCTAGTGGCTCCTTGACCTTGAACATTCCCAGGATGGAAATTGTACAATTTGATACCCAAGCTTTCACATCTTTTCAGATCGTCAACGAAACAATCATACGCTTGTTTTGTTCTATCTGGATCTAGATGCGCAAGATTTACTAGATAAGACCCATGAGGTACGACGATTTTATCTTGGAGGTAGTTATGAGTAGAACATGACGAGATGAATAATTCAGTCGTTTTAGAGTCGAGAGGAGGATTCGACCATTTACGTTGAGATTTCAGAAACAATGCAAAGGAGTTGGCGCCAATGTGCACCGCGTTTGTGATCGAATTGTGTACTCCGCCTGATGAAGATACGTGAGCGCCGATATTGTATGCGTGAGAAAGTGTACGTGTTGCTAGAGGCATGGTTTCTGCTTCTTTTTCTGCCTTTGTTTTTCTGGCTCGTTTGGCTGGTGGATTTGCAGACTCTGGTGGCTGTAGATTATCGTCCTTGTCGATCGTAGCTGTTTTAGTAGACTCTAGATCGCGGGGAGGTGACTCGAGCTTTTGTTTTTTGTTGCGACGAGATTTGTTCAATGGTGGTGGTGTTATTGCTGCGTCTTCGAGTTTCGTTAAAACTTCAGCATCAGGCGACGCTTTTCTTTTCCGTTTTCCACCAGATTGTATATGATCTTGCTCTGCACTCTCATTTGTAGTCTTGATATTATCGTCTGTTGATGGTTTAATAACTTGATCTTTGACTCCCTCCTCTTCTTCTTCCTTTTCTTCTGCTTTGACTTTGTCTCGTCTTGCTGATACTCTGCGAGTTGTCATAGACTTTTCCGCTTTCTCCTCTATAACCGTCTCCTCCGCTGGAGATATCCTAACTCTCTTTCTAGCCATTTTATCATGTCCAACATCCAAGCCCTATAAAGAGAATAAATATTGCTAGTATTGCTTGCATGACATTCACGAAGTCGACCATTTCTCCACAATCTTCAAACTTTAATATTTTTTTCCTCCACTCCATACATTTACATGTCGTTCATTTTCACATCATTTGTACAGAGATAGAATACTCAAGATGGCCAAAGGTGCACACAAGTCTCGTAATGGGATATCCAAATCAGACCCATATGCGGGCGCCGCATCCCGAAAAGCGAGTGGGACCAGCAACACTGCGCCTCGAAAAAACAATATATTCAAAATGAACACCGAGATAGGTCAACACATGCTTAAAAACCCGGGTGTAGCACAAGCGATCGTCGACAAAGCGGACCTCAAACAATCCGACATTGTACTAGAAGTCGGACCCGGGACTGGTAATCTGACAACAAGGATATTAGAGAAAGCAAAGCGAGTTATTGCCGTAGAACAAGATCCGCGCATGGCTGCTGAATTAACGAAACGATTTCAAGGAACACCCGCTGCAAAGAGATTGGAATTGATACTGGGAGACGTCATCAAGCAGCCTACGTTACCGTACTTTGACGTCTGCATCTCCAACACACCATATCAAATCTCAAGTCCGTTGACGTTTAAATTACTGGCGACAAATCCTGCACCGAGATGTTGTGTATTGATGTTTCAGCGAGAGTTTGCTATGAGACTGTTTGCGAAACCTGGTGAGAAGTTGTATTCTAGATTATCGGTGAATGCACAAATGTGGGCGAAGATATCACATGTGATGAAAGTTGGGAGGAATAATTTCAATCCTCCACCTTTAGTCGAGTCGAATGTCGTTAGGATTGAGCCAAAGAACCCAAGACCGCAGATAAGCTATGACGAATGGGATGGATTGTTGAGAATATGTTTTGTGAGAAAGAATAGGACTTTGAGATCGGAATTTATAGGGACGGAGAGTGTCATGGCGATGTTGGAGGCTAATTATAGGACTTGGTGTGCGCAGAATGATGTACAACTTGACGATGGGCCGGCAGAAGAAGTTGTAGAAATGGAGGATATCGCAACAGAGGAACTCAACGATGAGAATGAGGAGGACGTGGCTATGGATGACGATATCGACGAAGGTGATGATGCTGATGTGCCAGACTTTTTCAAAGACACAAAAAGTAAAATTGACATCAAAACACCTTCGAGAAAGAAGAAAGGAAAGGTTGCCGAATTGATCAAAAGAAAAGTACTCAAAGTTTTGACGGAAGATACTGCACTTGTTGATAAACGATCGAGAATGTGTGACGAAGGCGACTTTTTGAGATTATTGTATGCTTTTAACAAAGAAGGCATACATTTCAGTTGATTTCATACGATACGACGTAATACATCTAACGAGAACCATGATATCAACTATAGCGTTATCGACATATCAAACGATTATTTTCCATGATTTGACTGCTGCATCTGATCCAGTACTTATTACTTTTGCATCTTCTGTCCAGCAAAGACTAGTGACACCATCTTTGTGGGCACTTGATGCTTTGACTCGTCTTCCTTGATTGGACAGGCTCCATAGATAGATATGTGTGTCTAAACCACCACTTACAGCGCATTTATCATCTGGAGACCAACTTATACATGTGACCTTTGCTGTGTGAGCTGACCACCTATTCGTGATCACATCCCACGGTGATTTTTCGGTTTTACCGTATACAGTTATTTTGCCGTTTGCAAGACCAACTGCCAACATGGGATTGCTACTAGAATTTGTAAATGCTAAAGAAGACGGTATAATACCTGCATGTTCTAATTCTGTTATCGGTCTTAACTTATCCTCACCCAGGGCGTATATACGAGTTAGGTTCTCCTCAGTTCCAACAGCGATGGTTGACTGTGAGACTGCCAGACATGTTGGTTTGTGTTTCATGGTCTCTGAGAACTTCTTCTGGCCAGACGAATATATTGAAAGAGTAGAGACTGTAGCGATTATAGTATATGTTTTGCCGTCGAAAGCTGTTGTGGCAATGGCTATAGGCTGTCCATCCGTCTTGATAGCCTCTCCATGGAAAGATTTATCAGCTATATTAATATTTCGCAAAGAATCATCCCATCCTATGCTCTGCACTATTCCTTTTGAGACAGCTGCTAGTCCACTGACATATACTCCTTGTGCTTTACCATCAATATTAATCGCTTCACCAGTTGATACATTCCAACTCAGACATCTCCCATCGCTTCCTCCTGTGATTAATGTTCCATCGCCAATTGTATACGCACTAGCAGTAACGCCGGCCTGATGACCAATAACAACCTTTACAGCTTCATCCTTGCCTGGTTGTAAATAAGTAAAATGTCCTGCAAGATTTACAGTAATAATCAAGTCCTCTTTCGGCCAGACTACACCCAGCTGTTGAACTACCTCGACCGATTTCACTTGTCCAGCCATATTCCAAGTCGTAATATTCTCACCACTTTCCACGTTCCAAATCCTGATATTTCCATCCGCACCGACAGTCACAAAAGCCTTGCTATCTTTCCTCCAAGCTACACCGAGGACACTTCCCTTGTAGATCCCTTTGCCAACTTCCTTCCCACCTTCTCCTGTCTTACCTTCATAGAGCCATATTCTTCCATCACTCCCGCAACTAACAAACCATTCTCCGTCGGGACTATATCTACAATCCCAAACCCACCTTTCGTGTCTCCCTTTGATACCATTCACGTATTTAAACGGTACACCCTGATGAAACACCACAGTCGCTTCATCCGCACCCGTTACTGCCCTGATGGGTCTTTGTTGACGGATACTAACACAGTTGATCTTTGCAGAATGTCCAGATATTTCTCCCACAGTATTGCCCGTATCGGCAGTTATGCAGGCTCCGAACCGACCACGTCCGTCTCCTACAGCTATTATACGGACAGAATCGGCGTCCCATGCTATATCGTTTATCCGACCCGAAAGAAGTTGAAATGTAGATTTTGTAGTTATGATTTGCGGAGAGGACGGTGAAGGAGGAGAGATTGTAAGAGATGGGAGGTCGAGAATGCGTACTGTGCCCTGAGTATCGCCTACTGCTATTTTGTAGCCAGAGGGTGAGAATCGAGCTACAGTCAACGGAATGGGGGATTCAGTGTATTGGAGTGATAAAGAGGGATTGGTTATGGATCGAATAAAGAGACATTTATTGGACTGATCTACGTTAGAGAAGCAAAGGTCTATACTCGATGTTACGACTTACGATGTAAGCGAGACGTTCTCCCGCAGTGTCAATGGATAAAGGGCATGGAAGAGCTCTTGATGTCGTTGGAGCTGCAGCCCATGTTCCATCTTATAACCAGATTAGTCAATCTTATAGGACAATATAATGCTGAAATGATTTACCTGCTGTAAGGGACATTATATGCTCTAGGACATTAATGTGAATAGAGACTAGGGATGTTTACACGACAACAAGAAAGTGGTGTTTCATTTGTGGGGAAGCGTATGACAAGATGGATACAAATATCAAAGAATTATATACATTATATATTTCATACAGCAGCAGCCCCTTTACCCTTTGGCATCTTCTTATCAATACCTAGAGCCTCAATAGTCTCTTGACTGTAATAATGCGGAGCCACTTCTGTCAACCATTCCGGCTGTAACGGCAAACAACTCCTCATAAACTCTTTCGAGGTCAAAACGAGTTCATAGAAAATGACCCATTTGGGTTTCGACTCCAACAAGACACTGGAAGGATGTAGATGAACAGTCATGTTGTTCTTGATTGTTCTATAAGAATCACCACCTTTTTGTAGACGTGCTGCATTCGGGAAAAACCCTGCTGCCAAGGCCTTTTGTATCGGCGGAAGATTACTTGGTCCACATGTTGATAATGTTACTTCTACTCGATCACATAACTTTGCAAGCTGTTCTCGTACATCTCTAGCACGAGTCAAACTACGTTGCTGTAGAAAGTTCTCTCGGGCCCAGACAAAACTAAAATCGCTATCGACCCATTGATTCCATATGTTGAGATATGTTGCGTGATCTCCACCTTCTTTGACAGTAAATCGGGCTCTAGCGGCATCGGCTTGGAGCTTCTTATCTTTTGGTCGATAGAATAGAGCAGAAGCTTCACCGAGCATGGCAATTATAGCCAGCACTTCCTCTACACAACCTTCTTTGTCAGCAGCTAGAACAGCCTTGGCTAACATAGGATCTGTTGGGAATTCTGCCATTTGTCTTCCTATTTTGGTCAGTTCACCTTTATCATTCAGTGCTCCTAAAGCATAAAGCTGCTCGAGAGACCGAATCAACATATCTGGAGCTGGTGGATCCATAAAATCGAAGTTTATTAGATCGTTAATTCCGAGTGACTTTAGTAACAAGACAACACTGGTCAGATTCGTCCTCTGTATTTCTGGAGTTGTGCTCTCAGGCAGGTCATTATAATATGCCCACTTTGTAAACAATCTGAAGCATTTTCCAGGTCCGGTACGTCCTGCGCGACCGGCTCTTTGATTTGCAGAAGCTCTTGAGATTGGGACTGCCACGAGACTTTCCATGTTTGTAGCTGGTGTATAGCGATTCTCCTTGACATAACCAGGATCAATGACATATACAATATTGTCAATCGTCAAACTAGTCTCGGCAATATTTGTAGCAAGCACAACCTTTCTCACATTTGGAGGGGTTTGTTCAAAAATCTTGTTTTGTAAATCGGTAGGTAAACTTGCATAGATAGGACAAATCATCAGTTCTTTCATTGCCGCACCTAATTTACGAGATGTCTGTTCCAAACTTTCCTGAGCTTGTTCAATCTCATCTTGACCTGTCAAAAAAACCAATATATCCCCAGGGAGAGGTTGTGACAGATGTATCTGGAAAACTGTTGTGATAGCAGCCGAAAGATAATTCGCTTCGGGTTGGGTAGAGTAATTCATGTCCACGTCGAATGTACGTCCTGGAATATTCAAGATAGGGGCGTCATCGAAAAATGCCGAGAACTTTTGAGCATCAAGAGTAGCAGACGATATAAGCAATCTCAGATCTGGTCGCCCACGCGCAATGTCCTTGACTAATCCAAATAAAATATCTGTATGAAGCGTACGTTCATGAGCTTCATCAATCATTAATGCCGAATAACCTCCAAGATCCGGTTCAGTCAGAAATTCTCGCAAAAGCATACCATCAGTCATGTATTTTAATTTAGTCTTATCTGAAGTAGCATCTTCAAATCGAATAGAGTACCCGACTTCGTTGCCAACTTTGACTCCCATTTCTTCGGCGACACGTGTCGCAACACTCATAGCGGCTACTCGACGAGGTTGTGTACAGCCAACTTTCATATCATTCTTCGTATAACCAGCTTCATGTAGATATTGTGGAAGTTGCGTCGTCTTACCACTTCCAGTCTCACCCACTACAATAAGCACTTGATACTTTGCGACAGCTTTAAGGAATACATCTCGAAATTTGTAAACTGGCAAGGTCTTTCGTTTTTCTTCTATTGTCTTTGCCTTTCTCTCCGCAGCAGCAAGTTGTTGTTCCAAAAGTCGTTCTTCTGCATTGAGACTACCCATATGTCCAGCCAGAGCACGATCCTGCACCCACTGAATCTGTTGGGCTTGATCAAAAACGTATTCATAATCGGCTTCATTGACTCGATCAGCAACAACGATCTGGGCCTTTGTCTTTGCTAATTGCTCTCGCTCCCACTCCTCATGCTCGGTTACATATCTTTCCTTACCCTGATCATCTCGATCCACATAACGACTGTAAAGCGCATCCTTTTTCCGTTTCGTATCTAATTTACCCTTTTCAGTGATATAATCCTCTGGTAGAGCATACCCATCGACATGATCATCGATATTCTGATGTTCCTCTGCTAGTCTGAGGGCTTCTCTATTCAGCGCAAATTCATTCTTCTCATCCTGCGTTAATTTTAGATTATTGCGTTCTTCCTCGGCTTCTTCTTCGACTTGTTTGCGTAGGAGTACCAACTGTTGGGCCTGCCTTTTCTGTAGATAGTCCTCTCGAGACCGTATTCGAATATCCTGCAGTTCTTTTTCTCTACGACTTGAATCCTGAGCTAATTCTTTCCTCCGAGCAGCTTCCTTGTCCTCCTTGCCAGGTTTGGCTAACGTTTTAGTATCTCGCTTATCCTTTTCCCTGAGTCGCCGCTCAAACTCCAATCGGTCTTTTCGATCCTTCTCCTCGTCATCGTCGGATTCTACGTGTCGCCCGTTCGCGTCCCGTGGTGATGCGTGGCCATTGTCGAGACGTGCTCTTTTGGGCGCCGACGTTTTGAATTCGTCTGATTCATGTTCTTCCTCTTCCTCGTTCTGATCACCCCATCGATCATCATATGACTCATTCTCGCGCCGCCGCACTTTTCTGCCATTATCTCGGTGGACTATGACATCGCGCTCGCCTTTCGATTGCCTATTCTCGGTAACTTTCTCTTTCTGTCTGCTGCCACCCAGTCGCTGCGTATCGATCTTGGGGGGCGGCATATCCTCTGACATATCTAGAATGGTATATTTCTTCTTCGCCATGTTTGCGTCCGAATGCGCAGACTTCGTTGATTTGGCGGCTATTGCATCTCGCGGTACTTTATTGTAGAGGTCGTCAGAGAATCTTCGTAGTTCTGCATCCTTCGTCTCGATCATAGACGACAGACTCTGAAACAATTGGGTTGACGATTTTGCAGATATGGCAGTCTGCTTCACATAGTCTATGGTCAAGGCATCTGATTCTCCGGTCAATTTGATCAGATTATCCGAGACAAATGTCTGCAAATCCATTACTAGTCTTCAATCAAGATATTCAGACAGGACAAATAATGCACGCTAGCCAGTGCTCGAAATGTGGAATATTACATTACTATGCTGATCGTCTCAATAGTGATAGCTGTTCCAAAATACCACCAAAATTTTATAAATTTTATGGAGAAAAGAACATCACGTCAAAAGCCAGAAAGTACAGTAGTCAACATCACATATGGAAACGATGACCTTACGGCATTGTGCTGTGTCCAGTACAAGATAAACGTCGTTACGCAAATATGTCTTTTCGATACAGAATGAGAGCATAAAAGGAAGATGTTCAGCTTCACCCCGTTGCTCGGGGCGCAATCAGATTCTAGCGCATGCCAATCATTACTCGAATTCGATGGAGGCACAAAGGTTTTGATCGACATTGGCTGGGATGAGCGTTTTGATACAAACTCATTACAGCCGCTAATAGATCAAGTTTCCTCGATATCACTCATCCTCCTGACTCACGCTACTCTCGATCATCTCGGCGCCTTTGCTCATTTTTGCAAACATGTCCCCCAATTCAAAAGCATCCCCATATACGCTACAAGCCCAGTCATTCTACTTGGAAGATCCCTATTGCAGGACCTATACGCATCAAGTCCGCGTGCTGCGACCACTATTCCTGCCTTGTCTCTGGCGGAGGCTGCACTCACATCAGGAAATGCCACAATACAACCGCTTATCCTTTTACAGCCTCCTACAGCGGATGAATTATCAAGTTATTTTTCACTCATCACTCCTCTGAGGTATTCTCAACCTCTGAATCAACCCATAGGGTCGCCGTCATCACCGCCTCTGCAAGGTCTTACCATAACAGCATACGGGGCAGGACATACTTTGGGCGGAACAATGTGGCATATACAGCATGGATTAGAGTCTATTATCTATGCTGTAGATTGGAACCAAGCAAAAGAAAGTACTCTAAGTGGTGCTGCATGGCTGGCAAATGGTGCGGAGATACAGGAACCTCTCCGCCGACCAACAGCGCTGATCTGCAGCAGTAAAGGAATTGAAAGACCACATATTGCAGGTGGACGGCGTAAACGTGACGAAAGATTACTAGAAGCTATCGAGAAGACGGTAATGCAAGGAGGGATGGTATTGATCCCCACGGATTCGAGTGCTCGGATACTTGAGCTCGCTCATCTCGTTGAACAATTTTGGAAACGAATGGTGACCAACGACAATTCTGAAACCTTCAAGACTGCCAAAGCCTACCTTGCAAGTCGAACGGCAAGCTCAACGATTAATGCAACAAGGAGTATGCTGGAATGGATGGACGAGGATCTAATTAGGGAGCTGGAAGTTGCAAATGATGCACGTCGAGGCACTGGAGGAATAAATGAAGATAAACAAGACCAGTCACCATTCGACTTTAAGCACATAAAACTTATTGAACGCAAAGGTCAATTGTCGCGCGCTCTCAATGCTAATAAGGCGGGTGTAATCATAGCAAGTGACGCATCGATGGATTGGGGATTTTCTACCGAAGCTTTTCGTCACTTATGTTCCGATCCGAAGAATCTTGTCATACTTACTGAATGCCAAAACGCCGATGATCTTGATCATAGCCCAAATGTTGTTGAGACACTGTATAAGATTTGGCGTGAAAAGGTTGGAAATGCAGAAACGGACGCTTTGCAAGTCATACATGATGAAATGGAGCTACTCAGTCGACGAATCGAGACATCAAAGTTAGATGATCAAGAAATGACAGCATATCAACAATATCTTGCAAGAAATAGACAAATACAGAGTTTACAACAAAGCGATACTGTTGGAACAGAAGCCAATACGATGGACGTGATTCTTGACGAGCAGGACTCAGACTCCTCAGAGTCTTCTGATGAATCAGATAACGATGATAAGCAGGGAAAGGCATTGAACCTATTTGCGACCATGAATCAGGCCAAGCGTAAGATTGGCTTGACGGACGCAGAACTCGGCATCAACATTTTATTGAGGAAGAAGACCATCTATGATTACGATGTGAGGGGCAAGAAAGGCCGAGAAAAGATATTTCCATTTGTTGTTAAACGTGGCAGAGATGATATCTATGGCGCAATCATCCGACCTGAGGATTATCTCAGAGCTGAAGAGAAAGACGAAGATGTACAGGACGAGATCAATAAGATTGTCGACGCTTCTACTGTTGGTCAAAAGAGGAAATGGGCAGATATAAATAAAAAAGATATACACCAAGCACAACATAAAACAAACAATGGCCGCAGTCAGCGGAAAATGAAAGATCACAACGGTGATACCGCCATGGCTGAGAATGAAGACCGGGAAGTGAGCGATGATGAGGAATCTGACTATGAGCCTGATGAAACGCCAATAGATGGACCCCAAAAGTTGATAATTTCGGATGTTCCTTTGACTGTCAGAATTGGCATATGTTATACTGATCTCTCTGGACTTTACGAAAGACGTGATTTGCAATTGATAGCCTTGATTAAACCCAGGAAGATGATCATCACTTGTGGTTCAGTCTCAGAAACAAATGTTCTTGCTGCGGATTGTCGAGCATATCTTGGTGAAGGCAAAGATGCGGAGGCGCAACTTGTGTTCAGCCCTCGAGTTGGTGACACGGTCGATGCGAGTGTCGACACAAGTGCATGGACCGTGAAATTGACACGGGATCTTGTCAAAAAACTGAAGTGGCAGCATGTACGTGGACTAGGCATTGTAGCTTTGACAGCTAAATTGGGTAGTCAAGTAGTACCACAGCCGAATCGAGAACAAACACAAGAACAGCAACGAAGCCGGAAGAAGTTGAAGACGCTCGAGAATGGAGAAGCACACGATGAGGCGACAGAGATTGATGTTGATATTACACGTGAGCCTATACTTGACCTGCTTCCCACGAACATGACTTCTGCACTTGCGGTCGACAGTGATCACATGACAATGACACACATTACGCAACCAATCCATGTTGGAGATTTGCGACTGGCTGATTTACGACGTCTTATGCAAGGTTCGGGACATGTAGCTGAATTTAGAGGTGAAGGTACTTTACTTGTTGATGGTACTGTCATTGTCAGGAAAACGGCAGGCGGACAAATCAACGTTGAAGGTGGATCATACATGGGTGGTGGTGATGTCAGTAAATATGATCCTAACGAGAGCTTTATTGATGTTAGGAGAAAGATATATGAAGGCTTGGCAGTAGTTGCTGGAGCATGATACATCTAATCAACAATAGTAGGTGATAGATTTGCAATAAATTTACATTTGAGATAGTTCAATGATAATTGACATGTGTTGTCACAAGCTCAAATTCGATGATCAAGTGGTGATGAACTCCTTGACTGAGAAGATAGTCATGTTTGTTGGTCAAGAACAGGTAAGGATGTGGACTTTTCGGTGACTATTGAAACTGTGCTCGTTCATGTTGGTTGCACAAACATAATTACAAATCCGACATTGTACGACCTTCAAGCATATTTACTATGCTTACACAGAAGGCTACAATAAAGGACGAAAGAAAGAGATTGTATTTTCTTATCCTTGATACTTTCATTATCTCGTTACATTCAATTCTACTGTTCATTCATCATTCATAATGTGCTCAGCTTGTCTGAATTCTCAAACTCCACATATGCCGTTTCCCCTTACTCTTCCTCTACCTTTACCTAAAGTCTCCTTATCTGTAACAGCCAAGTCTACAAATGGCACCGAAAAGCTTGTCAATCAACCACCTGGACAAGCAAATGTGTCGAAAGAAAAAGGAAAAGAAGAGGTCAAATCTACACCTACGCTGATATCGCAATCTCAACCAATACGATTCGCATATCCCTGGACTCTACCAATGGGTAATGTTGGATTTAATGGTTGGACATGCTATCCGACTAATTCACAGCAAACATATCCTTTTCAACTGATTCCTCCTCCTCCTATAGCTGCACCTGGGCCTGCATTGGTTTCTGAAATAGAAGTACTCAAGCCTGTCTCGGCTGTGTCTTTACAGAAATCCAAGTCATCCACAAAGCAAGAATCTCTGATCGTTCGGCCTACCCTTCTAGCTCCAGCCACTCCTACTGGTCAAGAAGTCAAAGCGATCGAACCTCCCATTACAAGTCCTTTATTAGCGACAATACCAGCACCATCTTCAAAACCCGCTTCTATCACCTCTGCATCGTCAGCTACACTTATCAACCCCTCGACTCACTCATTCTCCATCCCTGTTCCGCAGGCTACAAATCTTATCAACGCAGCAACACCCACATTCCTCCCTACCATCGTCCGTACAACAACGATTCATTTCATACAAGATATAGCACTATGGGACACCGACGTAGCAACGTCCAACACAAAATGGGGATTCAAAATCCTAAAAGTCCCGATTTACTGCTCCTTCAAAGATTTTCTCGACGCCGTACTTCCTCGGTGGGAAAAGAAAGATGTAGGAAATAACAACACGAAAAAGATTGAAGAGGGGAACGTGATTGTTACAGAAGTCATTGAATTAGGGAATGGTTTATGGGCAAAGGTTTGTTGGTCTTTTTCATTTACTGTCTTGCCTGGATAAAAGTCTTTTAGGCTAACAATGTTACGCAGGGAATAAGTCTTGATTATACTTCGATTAGAACGGATGATACGATAGCTAGTTATGGTTGGAATGAAAATCGTGGTGAAGGATTACCGCCTGTGTGGGTCGTGGTACAAAAGTTGAATTAAAGGCTTTGAATATATCATACAACGTATCAAGTTATGCTAGATATGGCTATGCTTGAATCAAAATGAAGCCGTTACAAAGACAACGATGAATTACTTCATGACGTCGATCCATAGCGTATATAAGGAATTAGATATATACAATCATCAAACTTACAAAGCACCATCTTTCCTCAACATTTCATTACCCCACATGGGACTCGTCAAGTTTGTCAAACCAGCGGCATTCTCACAACTCTTTCTACCACTCAACGGTCCCGGACTTGGTAATTTCACACCCTTTGCTGTATAGCCCCTCTTTTGTCCATCTACATGATCACGACCCTTTTGTGCGCTCTTGACCTTACTTTCTCCCTCTTTGACCAATCCATCCGCTTGACCACTGACTCCCGCAATATTCGCCGCGTCTCTCAAAGCTTTCAACAACGTCGTCGTCGTCTCGGCGGTCAAATCTTCATAATAATCGTCGTTGATCTGAACCATTGGCGCATTCGCACACGCTCCCAAACATTCTACTTCTGAAAACGTAAATAATCCATCAGAAGTGGTGTCGCCGGGATGAACGCCTAGTTCTTTTTCTATCGCTTGCATTATAGAGTCTGAATTTCGAAGTTGACATGGTGTCTATCAATCATCACAAAACCGGCATTGTCAGTGAAGATTCAGGCAAAGAATGAGAGGGAAAAGGAAGAAGGGGGAGAGGACATACAGTCGTGCAGCATTGAACGTGATACCGTCCTACTGGTTGTCGATTGTACATTGTGTAAAAAGTAGCGACTTCGTAGACTCGCATGGGTGGCATTTCTAATAACCGGGCGACTTCGTTCATGACGCTTATACTAGTGAATCCATGCTGTCGTTGTCCGAGATCTAATAGTGGCATGACGGCGGCTTTTTTATATTGAGACGGATAGCGGAGGAGGATCTCTTTCATGAGTTTTTCATTCTGAGAGTTGAATTTGAATGGGATGTTGGGATTGTTGTCTGGTGAATCTCGGTGGACCATTAGCGAGTCGCTTCGTGAAGAGATTGTAGGATGAAAGGATCGTGTTTGCAGGCGTTGTGATCGCCATATTGTTTGTGATTGTCGAATTGCTATTCGCAAGGCTCGAGGGCAAAAGTTGTTCGCCATGATGATGCTATATGTTATGAACAAGGTCAAATTATTGATTGAATTATGATTGGTTATTGGCTAGATTTACACGTGATTAGAAATTGTTTGACGATCTTCACTAGTAGGAATATCCATGATACAGTCAATCAATGATAGAATATAATACACTATTATTCTACTATAGACATCATTCATCTTCAAACAAACTGGACTATATGCTGGTCAAACTGCGAAAGGTTGATTTTTCCGCAAAATCTCTCCGTAAAAGTTCAGGGTGTCGGTAAGTACTCGGCATCAAACCACATCCAATTGCTCTTCTTATTGCTTTTGCCATTCGTCGCTGATTTAATGGTCGAAGTCCGGTATCGTTCCGCCCTTTGATCCTTCCAGTCTCTGTAACAAATTCGGACATGAGCGAAAAGTTCTGTAAAACATGTCAAATCAAGTCTTTTCACCACAGAAGGTTATTTCTTATTATACCTTGTAATGATGCAGTGGATTCAGTTGTAACATATCACATATATCCCGAGTTCTCTTACCCATGGCTTGAGGTGTTTTCCATTTTTTCATCTCAACCGGACCCAAATCATGTGCATTATATACATCTCCTTCTTTCCATATTCTTCCCATCTGTTTTTGCATGTCAAGCCTCTCCTTGGCTCGTTGAGAGTCAAGGAGTATTTTCTCTTTTCGTTGTTCGTCTGACCCTCGCGAGTTAGTTAAATTCATGGATTCACTGTTGCTCTCAGCATTTCGCCAAGCTGCTCGATCAACGTTTGACTTTGGCTTGAGAAATCTTCTATTTTTTTCATTATATGATGATCTTGGTGGTAGACTATCTTCTCGGTGTTTCGTAAGCTTCTCTATAAAGAATCCGATTCAGTCACCAATCGTTAATATATATATCTCGAAAGTTATCAATTATACCTTCAAATCGTGATTCGGGTGCATTTGCAAGCAGAGTCCGACACGTCCCGAACATTCTTCTGTGTATATTGCCATTCATACATAACGAAATCATTCTTGATTCCATGTTGCCAATTCAGTTTGGTTAGTAAGTATTTGTTAATCAGAAAGATGAAGATGTACAGTACAATGTATGGATCGAAGTTTTTTAGTTTGCAACATTCGGTCAACCGTAAAAAATGTTCTTGCCCTTGTCACAGTCTAGCTACAGAACATAGTGATTCTACATCATGCATTACATACATGATCCATGTCCTTTCTTAGTGTCTAGGATATGCTGCTCTACATATCCATAAGTAAAAATGCCTACATTACTCTCTCCACGAGTAGTAAGATGCCTGCTGTCCGGGAAAGCGATTCGTCATAAAGGATGTTTGGCAATTCAGACACCATCCATAAATCCTCAGATACAAACGAAATCTCAGACTCGGTGCTTCTTTGGCGTCAATTTCTTCGAAAAGCCACCTGCTCCAAAATCAACACCACAGTTGGAGCCAGGCGTGGAGAAATTGAACGAATTCGCCAAAAGACTTCGGTTGGCCGCTCGACTTATTCCATCCGAATCAATATCAAAAGCTCTTATCGCACTTCTACGACACAAATACAAATATGGCAAGCAGTTGTTAGGTGATCAACATCTTGATGTAGCTGTACATGTCTATCGCTATATTCGAGGACAGACAGGATGGGAAGAACTTTGGACGACACGAGACTTGTTCCAGTTTCTTTCCGCATTGCGAGGACCTGATATGGAGCCTAGTCAAAAACCCAAAGCATCTTTTGACACAAGACATGGTGATCTTGCTTTGTTGCTGTATTTCGATTTCATGAAAAGGTCTCCGTCGAAAGACTTGGCACTAAATTGCGAGGCAGTGCCTCTCCTCATATCTGCCTTGTGTTCATCAAATCAAGTCGAAAAGGCCAAGAGGCTCATAACGAAAGGTACTGTTGATGTCGGAGATCTGGCAAAAGTGGATCAGGCCTTGTTTCATGATGATGAGACACACGTGCTATTGAGCCAAGACGGACGACGACAAAGTTTGCCATTAATCTTGTCAGCACAGTTTGGAGACATTAAGCGTATGATGGAAGTTGTGACAATAGCGCATTCAAAAGAATTGTTTACGTCTAATTTACCTCGAATGATGTGTGAATGCTTTGCTGAGATGAACATGGGCGAGCAAGCAAAAGAATGGTATACTCGTTGGAGGAACGCACAACGATCCCAACCGCAGACATCACCTCCTGCAATTCGAGCAGAAAGGGAGGCTCTTGTAGCCATTTTCGAGTATTGTGCTCGAAACAAAGATTCCAATTGGGCTCGGCAAATAGTATCCGAAATTGTGAAAGATCATTCGAAGCTTGGCAATCATGACCTAGTCCTGGTTTGGGCTTCCTACGAAGGAAAAGGCATTGATGAGATTAATCGAATGATGGACGTTCTTGAAGAATCCGCTTTTGCAACCGAGCTTTATAAATATCAGGTCAAACCCAAAACCATAGCTGCTCTTATAAAAGCTTCGATAAAATCAGGAGATGCATACAAAGCGGAACGCTTCTTTCAATTAGCGTATCAGCGGAACATTACACCTGATCCTGAGATGTTAGCACTACAGATCGATTATCGAATTGAAGCCGGCGACGTGGAAGGTGCACTTGCTTCATATTCTGCTCTACGGAATAAAGCTTCTAGTGATGAATATAGTGCGAGTAGCTCCATCAATAAGCTTATAAGAGAAATGTGCAAAACAAAAGGCATGGCGTTTGACAAGATTATGGACGTGGTTGGTGATCTTTCGATGAATAATGGTCAATTCGATGCCGATACCGTAGCCATGCTGGCAGTATTACATGTGACTCGTGCTGAATTGGATGACGCTGAAGATCTGTTAAATACACACGCCTTCCAGTTTTCTATCGCGGAACGTCAAAGGATTATTGAAGCTGTTATCGATACTTGTGCTAACCCTGAAATGAAAGCGAAGCAGGTGTGGTCTATCTATCGGATTCTTCGAACAGTCTTTGATGAAATGAATCGAGAAAGTCGTAGTCAACTAATGGTTGAATTGATGAAACGAGGTCATGGCGAGCAAGGTTTGCAGGTGTTTGAGCATATGAGAATGCATAGCAGAGCAGACGTCATACCCGACATCGACACTTATATTAAATGCTTTAATAGTATTGGTGATCTTGGTGATGAAGATATGTTTGCAAAAGCTCATAATCTCCTCAAGGTTGATACAAGTATAGACCCAACTACTCGTTTATACAACACGCTAATTCAGACTTGCGTTCGTTGCGGATTAGGTAGACAAGCCTTGTCATTTTGGGATTATATAATTGCCAGTTACGAAGGACCAGATATCAATAGTATCCGATTTGCTTTTCTTGCATGTCAGTACGCTAATGGCGGAGCCAATAAAGCTCTTGCAATCCATCGGAGATTAGAAGCATCTGGGTTTAAAATGGATGGCATCTATTATTCGTGGGTATTGGCTGCACTTGGCGGTCAAGGTCACGAAGAACATGCTTTGCAAGTAATGGAACAGCTCAGGAAAGAAAAGGGAGTAATTCCTGACTATAACATGTAAGTTTGTTTTGATGATGTATAATAATAAACGCTGACATGGATGAATTTGATAGGCTTTCTGGTTTGCTGAATTCCATATGGACTCAAGATGGTCAGAATCTAGTTATGGAATGGACGAATATAAATGTTCCGGACCAATTAGATTACCTGCTTGCAAGTTCCCAACCCCATGAAGACGGTAACAGGGCATACTTCCCTAAGCAATAGTATTCCATAACTTTGTTAAGGACCAATTGTATCCATTGATCAAAGTAAATGAGTCGCGTGACTAAAGATGGTTCCAATAAGCATACTGTACTCAATGCTGGACTAACTTTGATTCCGCTTGATCAGCTAAACTCTCCGGAGATTGTCTTTGGTATCCACGATATGTGCAGATTCCAAGAAATAATTTTAAGATATAGTAGTGGTTCTTGGACCACCCAAAAAGTCCAACAGGAAAGAAACTTTGGATTTCCTGCCCTGGTGCAAATTCTGCGGAGGAAGCTCCTCCGCAAATCTTTTCTGTCGGTCGAGTGTGAATGCCGCCGCATATTCCTCCCAACCACCGACTTTTCCCAAACTTTTGTCGTTCATGTAACATATAACATAAAATATTATTGACTCTTCGAAAACTCGAGTGAGCATTTCAGCTGTTGTGTTGTGACAAAATTTCTTCATAAACAGGTTGTTGAATCTTTTCGGTAGCGTCGAAGAAGGTTCATCACACAGCCTGACAGGTTCCCCACCTTTTTAACTCTGTTCTCTCGAGATCCAGACTTCAGCCTTTTCCCAACACAAAGGCGTCTTGCTTATTGATTTCTTATCACTCCACCGCATTCATCGGACGACATCACCAACTTTTAATATCACCTTTTCAATTGGCTAAGGGAGGCGACACGATAATATTTCAACAGCTGGCCCTGCCGTCTCATCCGTTGAAAAATAATGTCGGCCGTTGCTAGCCGCGTGACGAGATACCGAATTAGCGACGACAATCAATCTCAGGAAATAAATGATGGTGGTAGGGATCTCACAATCATTCGACGCGACACAGATATTGGCAGAGATCGAAGCGATGTCAAGACTACGGTAATCGAACGCGTGACTTCACCAAGAAGTTACGACATCGATAGAGCTTATGATTATGCGACATCTACAAAGCCGGCCGGTTACGAACTAGACCGAATTGTACGGACGGTGGAATATCTTGGTGGACCTATGATATTGCGACAAGAGCCAATAATTATTGAAAGACCTGTGTATATCCGTAGTCCAGACTCTCGATATGATGCCTATTACGATCGTGATCGGGAACATCTCGGACATCGGATTCGTCGCGATGTGGATGATTACGTGCATGATAAAGCGGATCGAGTAGTGTCAAGAGTCGAGAATGTCATGGTTCCAGAAGAAATACGTCGCGAAAGAGATGTACTACCAAATGATTCTGCATCACAACATGGAAGAGATTATGAAGATGAATCATATTATCGCCGAGAGCGAATTGTAGAAACAGATGGGGAGCGAGGGGAGTCACCACATCATAAGCGACATTTAGCCGAGGGAGCTCTTGCTGGTCTGGGTGTTGCAGAACTTATTAGACATCATAAGAAGAAGCAAGGTGAAGATGTAGGACACCGAGGTCGAAAAGCTGTTGGATCAGCAGCATTAGGTGCAGTTGGTGCAGAGATTATTAGTCGTGCAAGAAGTAGAGCTCGTAGCATGCGTCGGTCAGCATCAAGATCGGAATCTAACGGCGCGGGAGGAAGGATTGAAAAGCGCAGGGATCGCAGTGAAAGCAAATCTCGTACGAAACAATTGGCTGCCGTGGCTGGAGTAGCCGCGATGGCGGGTATTGCCGGATATGCTATACGACAAAGAAACAAGAACAATCAACAACAAATTCTCGAGAGACGTAGTCGATCACGACATCGACGAGGATCGGATGAAAGTTTCGAAGAGATGCGCACGACGGATCAAGTTCCAGCAGATAAACCCCGTGGTAATCGTGTTGCTCAAGTTGGGCTTGCTTCTGCTGCAGCTGCGGGTATCTGGCAGCGATGGCGTAGCCGATCTCGTGCCAAAAAAGGTGAACCCGAACGATCTCGCAGTAGACTAAGGTCAACTCTTCCGATTGCTGCGGCGGGTCTTGGAGGTGCTGCCGTTGCTGGTCTGTACGAAAGACAAAGGGCAAAAAAGGAAAATAACCGGCAAGAAGCAGAAGATGTCATGAACCGTGACGCAAGTAGAGATAGAGATATGAGTGGAGATAGATCAAGGTCTATGCCATATTCTGATTATGATGGACATCGTCGTGCTTCTGCAGATGGTGCAATGGTTGAATACGGAGGAGAACCAATCTATTCTGACCACCGTAGGAACGAATATCGGCGAAGACGTGGAAGCAGTTCAAGTAGTGAGAGTCCAGAACGTAGACGGAGATCTGATAGTCGAAGCCGTAGTCGTAGTCGAACGCGAGGATTGGCTGAGGCTGCCGCTGCAGCAGGTGTTGCAGGTGTTGCCGCTCATCAATATACGAAGAGTAAAGAGCGTAAAAGAGCTGAAAGAGAACGAAGACGTACGTGTTAATTACCATTCATATTGAACACCACCGGTGAATGCTAACTATATCACAGGTCGAGAAGAGGAAGAAGCTTCTTATGGTCAGAATCAAGAACCATATACACCACCACCAATGGGACCAAATGCAAACTTTACAAGTCCACAGGATTATTACCCACAGTCGAATAGTTTTCCACCACCTCCGGGCAATACTAGTTTCGGTCCCACCGAATATGCTCCTTATAATCCCGCTGATTATCATCCTCAAGCAGCTGGAATTCCAAGATCTGCCGCTCCTCAACCAGATCAACGCTACAGTCAATATACACCAACAGACACTTATGCCGGCGATATGCGATTCGATCCACCTCCGACACATGAACAAAACTACGACTCCAGGTATCGTGGTCCACAAAATGTGAGTGCCGATCCTGGCCCCAGCACTGTAGAAGACGGTGCGTCTTTTTCCCAGCTGGACCATTAATATTTCAATTGAGCAAGAATTTGCTAACTTTTTTATTTTTAGTAATGGATGACGGTATGAGAACTCCTCGAGGCAATAAGTCTGTGGCTTTTGATGTTCCCGGTTCCGTGTTATCTTCACAACCACCAGTTCATGGTGAATCATCAGGTGAAGATCGTCACAACCATCGCCGTCGCCGTCGTCAGAGACAAGCTCATTATGATGATGATCATGAAGAAGACGACGACGACGACGATCGAGGTTATGGATCTACGCGTGCCAGTGACGGTCATACGTCTGGTGATAATTCCGATGGACATTATGGAAATTCTTCTGGCAGAAACAATGAAAGGTATTATAGTAGACGTCGACAAGATCAAAGAAGACATGACGACTATGACGACTACAATCACAACGGGCGACCATCTTCCACTCGACCTCACAAAAAGTCATCAGCGGTGGAAAATGATTCGGATGATACAGAAGATCTTCCGGCCAGATTCGACAATGAAGGGCGTAGAGTGCCCGAACGTGACGACGCTGTGATGGAAAAGATTCAAGACATGCTTGCAGGCAAGGGTAGTGCTGGGAATTTCTTGAGGAGATTGACGGGTGATTTTCTAGGAGGAGGTCAAAGTGAAGATGAAAACGGGAGGAGACGAAGAAAGTGATGAGGATTTATTTTTATGTTTTGGTATTTATGATATGACGATGATATGGTCGTTTATTTGGCATCTTCTAAAGTGTGTACAAAGCATTTTGAAGCTATTAGATCTGATAGATGTCTAGAATTGATTAATTGGTAATTGTTCAATCTTTTATGTTTTACCATGATTGTGGCATGAGTGTTGATTACATGACGTCAGACCTATCAGACCTGCCAATACATCGTCCATCAAAACAATAACCATTTATATCAAGGATTTACTTTGTATGCTGGCTTATTCTCTGGACAACAAGGTCAAAGGATGACTTGTAGAATGATCCAAAATGGACTATAAATCAATATCAGTCCTATAACCTTGACATGTTCGATTGAAATGTGAAATAACACAAACTTCACCATCATTATTATCATGCTAAAAACATCTGCTTTCATATGGTTCGATAGAGAAACTTTACTCCCGCAACAAATCACCTTGACTGAAACCGATAAACCATCAGGTTCCATTACTCCAAGTGACAAAATAGATTCACACGCGTATCCTATCCAATTAACCTATCTCGCCGAAGGAAACGCAAACATTCTCTTTCGCATCACATCCGCGCCTAATCACCAAACACCCGCACGAAACCAGTCTTTGACAGACCTTGATCACAGTCTCGAGTTCAGGCCGGATGATTTCCTTCTTCGATTACATAAAAACAAACCATTCATCGCTTCTGCAAAAGATCAGTTTTCATTCTATGAAACGAAGATCGTTCCGCTGTTCGACCGTTTCGAACTTGTAGATCGTCTGCTCGTTCGCGTTAATAGACATGTATTACTTGCACTCAACGAGCGCCTCGTGCAAATGGACGTCCTGTCACGAACAGGCGGATTGAAAAGAGATGGTGATGTCATTGACGATAAAGATGGATATGGATTTTTAGTCCGTGACATGTCTCCCCTCAGAAAGCGAGACTTACATGAAGGGACAAACGAGGCTCTCAACGGAATCGAAAGTTATGGTTCGTCTATCCAGAAAGTCGGAGGTGGAGGAGGTGGAGAGGGGGTTTGGTTGGAGATTAAACCGAAATGGCTCATCTCGTCACCTGATATTGATGGCTTGATTGAAAAGGACAAGATTAGACAATGTCAGACCTGTGCATCGAGGGCGAGAAAGTCAAGAATAAATTGTGAAAATAAAGAGGAAAGAGGAGGAAGAGAAACTCATGGATTCTGTCCTTTGGCATTATTACTCAATGTTAATGATGATGATCCTTGGAGTGAAGAGAAAGAGAAATGGTTGGCAGCAATCAAAATACTATTCAAAGACAAGAATGCGACTGAAGATGATATAAGAGCCATGTCATGGTTGGTGAAGAGTAAACTGCGCCCTGTTTTGGAAAAGATAAGAAATTATCAAAAGAAATTCACTACCGTTAACCTACAGATGATGAATGCGGATTTGTCGAATATGACGGAAGAGTATCTCCTTGCAAGGACTTTGAGAGATTGTGCTATATTCTTACGTACTTCTACATCATTATCAGATGTGAAGAGTGAGAATGTCAATGTAGATGCTCGTATAGCAGATTTAGATGCCAAGATGCTTACGGTAGAAAAGGGAAAGTATTGGAGAGACACGGAAAAGATTTTGGTCAATGAAGGATGGTATGAATGCCGAGAGACTGGAAATCTAGACACTGATTCTGTCTGTGTCCTATCATCTCATTCACCTACTCAATGACTTTACGATATGACATGACGATTTTTACGAGTTATGAATCGCAATAATACCATGTGTTGGATAATAAATATAAATACATTTCCGTCCTCCTTTTACTTCTGTCCCTCTTTTTTATCAAAGCAAATGAAGATTAGAAGATTCCCCTTACAATACTTCCACCAATACTAGCCCCAGCACCAAAGATAGCAGCATTCCCCAACTTTTTCCCAAACTTCTTTCCCATTTCTTGACCTTTACTCGGACCGCCTTCATTTCCATTCGCCACATCTACAGGCATCACACCCGTAGGCGTAGCTGCACCCGTCTGTCTTGCTACAGAATTACCACCACTGTTATCAACCGATTTAGAAGCAGGGCTGACTTCTACGTAACTACGAGGAAAGATCCCTTCTTTCTTATTCGAGCCGTCGCGTCTACCTTTCCACCACTCCGCGTTTGTGAATTCAGTCACGTAGATCGTGTCGTTGACGTCGAACGAGAGATCGCCCTCGTCTTCGCCTTTGTAGGTATATACCGCTTTCACGACGCATAACGAAGGGGTCACGACGGGTTGGACGGCGCTTTGATACGACGGTGGAGGAGGGGGAGGGGGAGCGAGATTATTGAAAGAAGAAGAGCGTGTGGGGAGAGCGTTGTTGTTGTTGTTATTGCTATTCGACGGGGGAAGAGATGGGGGTAGCGGGGCGCCAGGAACGGGTTGGACGGTCGGGACGGCGCCGACGGATAATGGTGCATGAAGAGCGGTCTGCGCGGGGATTTGTTGCAGGATGGACGAGAGGGTTTGAGGGGATATTATCGATGCGTCGGTTAGATATTCTAGTTCCTGAATTTGTTACAAGTGATTAGTCGTGCAAAAACATGTATGAGAGGAAAAGGGGGAGTTACTGCTTTGATAGTTCGTATGGATCGATTGATCATTGCTGTTTGCATCTGTTCTGTTGGCGCCATGGTTGTTATATGGTCTTTGAGGAATTAAGTGAGGAATCTTGTGAGCGGGTAACGAGCGGAAGTACGATATCATTTATATGAGAGGACGAATGACGTAGTGAGAATTGTGGCTGAGTTATCAAAGCCCCAAAAGTGCGGGGAATCGAATTAGTGATTACGATTGTAATAGATTGTGACACCAAGTTATATTTCTACATGTTACTGTATACAATGCTATCTCATGAATAAAATCAATCAAGAGTCTTTTGAATGCTCCTGTAACATTTTAGACATCATTTCAATAGTCTTATGAAATGCTTCTTGTCTCTTTGGTTCAAAAGCATTATACCAATCCTTTGCCTTTTCGACTACAACCTCCGTCTTTCCCTCTACTAAACCTGAATAAGCCTCTTCTGTAAAATCATCCAAGGGCATACCCATCTTTCCTCCGTTCTTGATATCAGGCTGATGTTTCTCATCGTGTAATTCCGTTTGCACAGCTGGCGGGAATATTTCCACAATTTTAATATTTGATGAATCAGAATCAGCTTTCAATTGCTCTCGAAGACATAATATCCAATGATGAAGTGCAGCTTTTGTAGCACAGTAGTTTGCACATCGTAACATAGGAACGAGAGCTAGTCCTGATGTAGTGAACATGAATGACGTCTCTTGTCCCTTTTTACTTTTCGCTTGAAAGAACGGTAAGAATGCAGTGACGAGGTGGATGTAAGATATGTAATTGGTATTAACTTCGAGATTTACTGTAGATAGATCAATCTTGTCAGGTTTCGTCCAATCGAATCCACGTTGGATTCCAGAATTGATAAAGATGGCATCGAGTTCAGGATGATCGTTTGTGACGGACTTTGCAAATGCTGGGATCCCATCTAGATTGGTGACATCGAATTGTATAGGTGTAGCTTTATCTTTGCCATGCTTCTCTACAAATGCGTCGAGTTTCTCCTGTCTTCGACCAACTACTATAACTTTACTGCCGTTTTCAACGAATTTAGTAGCGAGAGCTTCACCAATGCCAGAGGTAGCTCCGATAACAAGGATGTTTTTATACTGAAATGCCATTTCTACGTATGTTCAAGTAACGACAGGATAGCGAGGGGAAGCTGAGTCAAGGGTGGCAATGGGCCAGTAATGACGTTGTACAGTAGATTGCCCCACCTGTTACAAACCTTCCTATGGTGCCTAAAAGCTAGAAGACGGGAGTAGTCTAGACCATGAACATGCTTCGAATCATAACCCGGTTGACTACTTTTATATGGGTGGACAATTTGATGATCACGACTATGAGAGCGATGGGCGTGTTTGTTAGTAGACGACGTCAAGTATGGGAAGTCATAAGCGCAAATTGATCGCGGATGATCAGACAAAAAGACATCACTTTTCAGAGCCGAATGTCTGCCATTGGCCATCTTTCGTAAGATCCACAGTCTGTTGAAAGGCTGGCCAGTAGCAGAAACCTCGAGACGATCGAGTTGACATTCCGTATGGAATGGAGGGAAATGGTTTGTTCAGGGTCATGACTTTTTGTATTTTTATTTCATTATAGATAAAAGAAAAGTTCATGAGACCCTCAGCTACCACGCTGCATTCGACTTTGATCATTTATTGAACAGACTATCGTCTGCATTGGTGACCAAGCTATGGGGCAATGTGTCCATCAGATGGTCAACAATGCGTGTCGGCTGAATCATCATCCCATCTCTTTTCTCCTTTCCATTTTTCGATATTTATCATCTAACCAACAAGTTGAACGATACCACCAGCCTCTTTAATCTTCCTCTCTGCATCCTTGCTAAAGTATCTTGCCTTTACAACGATAGGGATCTTGGGGAGTCGTCCCTTTCCGAGGACTTTGCTGTAACCGAGCGGTAAAAGGTCGAGGACAGGAGCGGTGTCTTTGCTGGCTGATCCATTGATGTACTTTTCGCGTTGCTCTTCAGGTACAAGCGACCAGAGCTATATAACATGTCAATTTCATTCCTTCCGGCCATGATTTAATTGCAAAACATACCTTGTCCAAGTTTATGACGGGTTTCCAGAAATGGTTGGTTTGCTTGTGGAAGTATCGCATACCGACCTTTCCAAAGTAACCAGGATGGTACTTGTCGACGTTTGTTCGGTGGTGATGTTGACCACCAGCCATACCACGACCTCCTGGATGTTTTCGGTGTTTACCTACACGACCGTGACCGGCGGAAACATGACCACGGCTAATTTATAATCGTAAGCGCAAGTCATTGATGAAGGAGGAATGATAACGTACTGCTTTCTGGTCTTTGATAATCTCGTAGGCATCTTGTCGGTTACTTCGTCTTTGACTTGACGGATGCTATTCGAAAATCAAATTTGAAGTTGGCCGGAATTTTTAGATACACCATAAATTTGCCAAGACTTTACGATTTTTACATGGCTGTGTGATGAAAGCCGAAGTTTTACCGACGTCTAAACTTCGACTATTTTTTTTGCAGGAATTCACGTTCACGGAATAGGCTAGCTCTCGCTTGGATATAACTGAATGAAATACAGCAAACACGATTTCACGCTAGCGCAATGGTGACCTATGTCTAATTTGCTCTAGATACTTTAATGTACACAAGTCACGCGTCGGTCCACCCTACCGATTTACCATTCGCGTCTATGATATGTTCCAGTATTAGCAGAATAACCATAATTCGTACCTTCGTGGTTCTGTTGCCTCGAAGTATGTTGCGGCGCCCGTCCCGGTAAAGCGCCGTTTTGGAGACTGGTGCTGGTTTTAGTGGCTTGCTGCACTCCAAGAAAATATCCTTCCAAAGCCGGATTACTCTCATTGTCTTTTTTCTGTTGTTGTTCACGGGAGCCTGCAAGCGTATTTAGAGCCATCGCTTCCGCGCTACTCTGCTTGGCCGCTTTCATAAAATCCTTATTCTTGTTGAATCCATAAACAGTCTCAGTCCTTGGCTTGGTGTCATTGAACGTGAGTCTGTCTACGGGCGCAGGCCCCCAAGGCTGAGCTCTTACATAATCCACTGATCTTCCGATCGGATCCCAATTGCTGTCTGGAAGTTGTGTTCCGGTCATAGTAGGATATAACTTTATATCAATGCTCAGTCACCACAAATATTGTGACAATTGAGAAATGATTTTTGTCGTGGTAAGGGCACTCAGCGATCTTTATATCTTCCGCCATCCCAAAGCATATAGAACTTACAGACTTTCTATCCTCATACAACATCTCTCAACTTCGGAGATCCACGGGTGGAAGGTTCCAAATATAGAATATCTCGACATTCGTCAAATATGTCTGAGCAAATAGAGTTGACATGACGTAGAATACAAACTTTAATTATCCGGGTCAATGCAAACTCTCCTTGCCACGTCATGCTCCATGGACAAGGCTGTGCAAGTACAATTCTACGAGTCTCGCTTGTTCTTGGTGGCTGGCATTGATTGTTAATTGTTGGCAAAGACTATCAATTCTTACAATTCAACCTTCAAAATGATAACTTGGACGTGATACGAGTATTGTAGAACCCTGTACTAGACTCGGCGAAGTAAAAACGTTTGATCAAAGGACGCTAAAACATGCATGTGTATATACAATAGCTATTTATCTCCTTGAAAGATTATGAAAAGCGTCAAGTATATATTACATAAAATCACATTGCCAGTACACAATCTCGCAAATGCATCTGAGTAATTGGGTTGATCTATGTGTTTTGCGGACGACGGTACGCCTTCTTCTTCTTCGCCGAACCAGGCGTAGCACTTTCAGTAGCAGGGCGCTCCCTGGTGCTGGCCGTGTCGTCCACAACTACGGTATCATCGCTGTCGGCGCTACCACGACGTGAAGGAGGAGATTGTGGTGGTTCATCCATAAATCTGTTAGCTGAATAGAGCTGTAAATAATATTTAAGAATAAAACTCACGAACTTCTCAGTAACTCCTTTTGGTGGATTGCTACTGGTCTTTGGCCTCGGGCCTGACATTCTCAATAGAGGGTCGCAATTAGCCTTGATTGACTGAGTGATAAGTGAGGACCAACAAAAGTTTGAACACAGCATGAGTATGGCGAACGTCTGCCGTTTTATGTCAACTGCCAAGCAAAATTATCTTCCATGGCAGTATCTTGGCTCGACTGGGTATAGAATATGAGCTGTTTCAAGTCGACCTCGGCCAACATTTTCAACTTCGCCAAGAACTTGGAGCAACAAAAGCGGGAAGAACTTAGAGTTCAATCTGCGGACTGAAAGTCTAATACGCAGAGAGTTTGTCACGCGAGACTCAACCATTATTGGCCAATCGTGGGAGCGGCGAGGCTATACAGCGTACAGTCTCGGCTTTCTTGCTACAAGTCTAGATGGCATAAGGCATTTTCTCCAGAGGCATTTCACACATGAATAGAATAGATAAAGATAGTACTGTACAAGATCCATAAATAGCTACTTAGCAGACAGACGTACGTCGTGGCTGTTGTCGCAAGAGTATGTATATAACATCCCTTCTGCTATTGTTTACATCTTTTACCGTACGAATTACTATTGTGGTGGCGCATGGGTCTTAATCATTCAGGACCAGGTTAATCGTCCACGACAGTCCACGATACAAACTGATTACCGTAGGTGGCAGATTGATTTTGTTCCACGTGCTGCTGCTGCTGCTGCTGCTGCTGCTGATGATGATGACCGCCATTGGCAGGCTGGTTGTTGGCATTTCCACTATTGACTGCAGTCGCTACATGGACAATTAATTACAATGATGAGCTTGTTCAAGTGATCGACGTACTTGTAGAAGAGTGGTGGACGGCTATTGGGCCATATACACGGCACTTGGAACGAGGCCAGGACTTCTTGGGTTCACCTGACATCTTTGGTGAATCAATCCAACGAGCTTCTTGAAATATTGTTGATGAAAGAATGGTTAAAGTGGAAGTCGGCCTACTGATATCTATAAATAAGCGAGCAGACAGCTCGTCACACTTAGCCAAGATAACCAACTTATGCACCTCCCTGGAAAATGGCCTGCTTCAATAATGTTGGCTAACATTTCTTAGCTGGCACCAACAGGGATTGATGTGTGTCAAGGCTGCCACATGTCATGTAAAAAGTCAAAAATTAAAGAAAATCAAGGGTCTTGAGAGCTCGGCGGAGCCGAAATTAAGGTTCAGTCGCCCCGAAAGTGTGGGGAATCTCAAAGTTGGGTCCGACGAGCGCTCGGATTTGTTACATCCATAGTTCTCCGTCCTAGTATAGTATAATAAATAGACGTGTACTACACACTTACTGTAGTACTGTTACTTATAAAGTCCGTACGAACTGTAGATAAAAGGGTGGCTTTGTTACAAGAATTGAATAAAGGCATGCTCAACCAGGAACATTTCATACGTGGTTGGAGTAGAAAGATATAGCACAAATTTCTATACAGGCTACCTTAGCGAAAATACACCGTGGCTGTTGTCGCACGAGTATGTATATACATCCCTTTCTACTACTGTATTAACTTTCACAACGTGGTATACTAGTCTACCTCAATAACTTGGGGCTCGGCATCATCCCCCGCCGGGGTATTAAAAGGCTGAATGCCTGCTTGATGAGGATGATGTTGAAATATGGCTAGATACACAGGATCTGCACCATTCCCAGGAAAAACCACTGCCTGAGTAGGTGGACCATGTATATGCTGATGATTGGTAGATCCCTGCTGATTAGTCCCAGCGTTCTGATGAGGCCCATCGGGGGGATGACCGTTCTGGTTGTTGTTGCGGGTTTGCTGACCTGCATCATGTGCAGCGATGTACGTAAATAACCAAATCAGCTAATGAGCATATACTCCGATTCACCAACGTACCTGCTGTTGTTGGGCGGCGGACGGGGACCGGTCCGTCACTCATTTTTGCCCTTGTAGTAGGTTTCTTTGTCGATGTTCCTGGCATCTTGGTACTAGCAATAACCTACCGAGCGTTTTCTGATGATGTTTTATGAAGGAATGGCCAGAATGGAAGTTGGCATGACGGTATTTATACATAAACAATCGCTAAGAACAATTAACTCGTCATCCACGCATGACATTAAAAGTCAAAGTGGAATAGAGTTCTAGATCTTGAATCTCAACCATGGTTCTCAGTTCTGGTGCTATAAATAGATACGAGCTCACACTTACAGTAAAACTCGTCTTGACACCATCAAGCGTCAGTACTGGTAAAACTTAACGCCAAGCACAAGATATTCTAACAATATTGATCTTGAAAGTTGAACGTCTAAAAGGGACAGAGTCATGTCACCATTCTCACCGAATCACGAGAATCTTTGCCAATTTCATATTAATGTTCGATTTCGAAACTCAAAGTATGGAAAAAGTCTTTTTGAATCTCAACCGTGGGTCTGACCGCGCCCCGGCTTTTGAAACTGTCGAGTTGTTGGCCATGACTGAGAGTTTTTTCGTCATCGATCCAACAGGGAGTTGGGACGGCAAATGTTGCAATGATTATCGGATACAATTCGGGACAGTCACGACGAAAGTTTGTTCGAAATCAGCGGTTCATGGTCGAAAGTGGCTATGGCAATCCTAATGTCATAAAAACAAAGTTCAACGACATGATTATGATTTGCTCGAGAGGAGGGTGTTTCATTTCGTTCACCCAAATACAGTATGTTTGATACCTTGCAAGGTAGATGAAACTGCACCCGTGATATCCGACGTACCATCTATCCGTTTCGTATGTCCGGCCAGCTACATCATGACATCATCAGCATATAGTCTTGTGCACCTTGTATGGTTAATCAACTTACATCACTTTGTACTCCCCTATGTAGACCTACCAACCAATCCACATAATCAACACTACCTATATCATTTCCTGCGTCTTCAATCAACATTCTAGCGAATTCATATTCTGCCCCGTCTATTCCTTGTCTTGCCAATTGAATAACCAAGCCTCTGCCACCTCTATTTTCATCCCAGTATTGACATATATTTCTTACTTGAGCATTCAGATGAGTTTCCAAGACTGGCAATCTGGACATATCAGGATTCAATTCCTCGAGAGAAGATTGACCTTGTCCAAATAAATCTTCCAGTAAATTAGGTGATACATATTTATGCAGCCATAATAGACATGTCTGACCATCGTCTATGAGATATGCTCCGCCATGTTCGACACGTGCAAACGAGGCTCTTATCGAGTCAGGAATGCGCAATCGGCCTGTCTTGGCGTCAGGGAAGCCATCTGCTGGATCGAGGTCATGTAACGCTATCATACGTGGATAAAGGTAGAGACTAAATTCTGTGAGACCCATGGACCGTATAAGACGTGCATCGTGCACACGTCGATCGCTTGGTTCTCTACCCGTCTTTAACAATCGAGTTTTGAGAAGACCTAGGATATACATTGAGAATTCCTTAAGATTTTCAGGTAATACTAGTTGGCCTGGAGGATGTGAAAGAGAGAAATTTCTTCGATAACATGATAATATATTAGTCGTTTTATGGGTAAGGGACGTTCTTATCTCGATGATATCGCGATCTATAACACGACTTGAGATATCTTTCGCCAGTATTCCAAGGACAGCATCTTGATCCACTAATTTCATAGCTTCGTTTGCAGTTTCACTGACTGATGCTACAAAATTACTACACCTTACTCGTCTCTGTCCCGTCGAGGATGTGTACAAGAGTGCAGATTGGAAATGAGCGTCGAGTTTTGGATCAAGCTTACCGTCATAGCTAAATGTTACTGCCAATGCCTTATCTTCGTCGATGACACCAAATTCTAAATCACTACCAGTTGTTTGTTGTATAAAATTACCATGATATGAAGAGATTTGAAGTCCATTTGAACATCGTACTTTCATCAGTGCTTGATAACCAGTTTCTCGAGTCAGAGTGTGATGGATGTCTTTCATTACCCTTTCTGTATCTCGCGGATTATGAAAGTTTGCATAGAAGAATACTTCACCGCCTGTTGAGCTTGATACATGACCGATGGTTCCCATGTCAAGATAACCACCGCTCGGTGTAGCCATCAAGAAATCGACGCCAACGCCTGATTCTACCATTTTTGTAGCGCATTTCTTCCACTCTTGCCCATCGGTAGTGAATAGTTTCTTGTCTGGAATATCGTCTGTCGATTGCGGCCCATCCCTTGAAAAGAAACTACCTGGACCAAAAGTCGGGAGTGAAGAAATGGAACAGATAATCTTACCTCCGGTCTCTTTTAACGCTAAAAGTGCCGCGTCCAAGGTTGGAAGTATAGCAGGGTCAGCTCGCGGAACTTTTGCAAACATTGCTGGTATTCGTCGTAACAAGTCAGTAATCACCTCTTTCGATGATTCTGGATCAACAAAAAGACCTTCACTTATAGGTACGAACGGGTCCGGCATGTCCGACATGATGATCATTTGCGCTTGTTGCAACCGTGAGCTGAGATTATAGAATTGGACCTCTCTATCATATGTCACTATTCCGACCTTTGCTCCGGGTGTTAATCGTTTCGAATTCAAGGCATGTGCTTGATCATCCTGATCAGGATACAAAGCATTTGATATACCTTCACAAACGGAATGAAGAAAGCCTTTATTGACCGCTTCCACACTTACATCGATCAAAAATAGCCATCTTATCGGTGATGGCTCTTTTGACCAGTATGTTTTCGGTACCGTGAAATCGACCGTGCCCAACATTAACTCGGGCCTTTCTGCTCGGTCAATTCTAATTCCAGACAAATCTATAGCAGCAAAATAGCTACTCGGTACATCATTCACGTGCGTACACATATTACAAATGAATTTACTCCCTCCCGAGCGAAATGTCATGAACGGATTAATATATGCTCGACATCTTCTACATCTAGGCGGTCCTTCTTCACCATAATCTACTACCGGTATAGCTTGTTCTCCCTCTTGTAAAGGTGCCAAAGGCTGTAGTATTAACCCCAATGGTAATCCGGTAGAGTTGAGTGCTTCTTGTGAAGCAGGAATGTTGTTGACTGTCAATCTTGCGTATTTTGGTGAACAATTGCCTTGATCAAATGCGACGAATGGAACTGCTGCTGGTGGCGGGAGATGCCTTTCCATAGTCGGATATATATTTTCTTGATAGTATTTTGCTGGTAGATCTCTCGATCGTGGTACACTGGGGATGTGCTCTGTATCGACGCGACCTTGCGCTGCGGATGGTTGTGTTCCAACAACTGCAGCCCCTGGCATCGTACCCGGTTGCGAGGTGATGCTAATTTGGTGATTAGTCGACGGCTGTGGCGTCATTTGACCGGGTATTGCGCCATGTCCTTGACCGGGTTGTGATGTAGAAAGAGCCGGCGCGCCCCAATTGACTGGAGGCACTCCTAGCATTTCTTCATTCGTAGCCGTACTAGGTTGAGGTTGATCAATCCGATGATATGCATGTCTATCCTTTTTCTTCCTGATTGGTGCTGCAGCTACAGGATTTCCACTTCCATCAAGGTTCATTTGCGACATCTGATTGGTCATCATGTTTGTATAGTTTCCATACATTTGCGGTTGCTGCGCCTCCGCCATGTTTCCCATGTTGTGTAGAGGATTACCATTCGGCGTGTTCGGACTGGGACCTCCATACGAACCAATTGGTGTATATACGCTGCTTCCTGGACTATAAATATTTCCGACTGGCGAAAAAGTGCTTCGGCTGTCTTCGGAGACATGAGCTGGCGGTGACACGATATCCTTATCTTCGTACATGTTTCGCGCTCCGTTGATGAGGGGCGGGCCCTGCGCAGCTGCTGTGTTATAGTATGCCATTCTGTGATCGTTCGGTGGATCTACAACATTTACAGGCTATATGATTGCGTATTCTACAGAGGTATAATATATTTTGGCCATTTTGACAGGTTGGTAGAAACTATACTTGTAGATCTGGATCACTGCAGGGCTGTCACTGGCTATATAAGACCTCAATTTAGACAAAATTGTCTTAATTTATAGGGCTTTAAATATCAAAGGGTGGTCGAATGTTATAATAAAAGCTGTCAACACGTATGAATGCACGTGATAAGGTCACACAAATGCACCCAGTTCATATAACGACATAGGGTAGTGCGGTGTTTTGATTAATAGGCGCTGCTATATGACACTCGGTAATATGCAAGTGCTCAATATCGTGTATATATATCATTATTCGTCATGTCGGCTCAAGATTGGAATCATGATCCTTGTGATCATTCCGGAAAACCTCCCGGACTACTGACAGAATGTCTTTGACCTATATTAGAACCCGATGCACTGAGTCCTGTCACATATGATCCTGAACGACTCGAATTTGCCGAGGACAATTTCCGTTCCGCCTCCTTATCACCATTTGCAGCCAATAATGACCCCTTCTGTTTCGCTTGTTCTGCTTTATTCCAAAATAATGACTTGTATGCTGGCATTGATGACAGATTCCATGCTTTTACAAGATAACTAATAATAGCGATTAGTTGATGATAAATAGTGGCTAGACTTTTGACTGACTTTTGTTGTTTTGCTGCATAATCTTCCTCGCTCATGTTTTTTACGCCAATCTTGACTCCACCATCTTTATTAAACACAACATTCTTCTTGGCCATCTTCTTGATACCTCGATCCGCTAATTGATTGGACCATAGGTAAAGCTGTTTACACCAATCAAACACAATTCTGATATCAGATGTTGTCAGCGTAAATACATACTTGATATCCGACAAATGCGCCCGCGCTCAGAACTACAAATAAAATGACAAGAGGCACGAGATTACTCCATGCGCTCATCGCAATGTTGTCACGCAGGTAAGGAGACCTGCAGTATCGAGACTGAAAATATAGGTCGACATCTTTTTATCATGGTCTTATCTTGAAATACATTGGCAAACAGACACAGCCACACTTCAAAACTTATGGACTAGGATTAGAGTTTAAACGGCTAAAATTCATCTTGGGTATCATATACAATCAAACATGTGTCAAGTCGCTAATATCTATCTATCTCAGGCTTTCGTAATATATTGACTGCAGGCGGTGATTGGTTTGACTGTGTCGGTGGTCGTAAATCATGCTCAGGTTGTACAATCCATCTATACGCTGCATTGTCTGTGGATATGCGACTTGTCCCGTCATCTACAGGGTACGGCAAGGGCGTCTTCGGTGGTCGAGGCGGTAAGAAAGATGGAATAAATTGTGTAGGTGGCGATATTGGCGATCGTCTGGGAGAAGGAATCGCAGGTTGTGGTGGAGGTGGTGGAGGTGGAGCAGTAGGTCTAGGTGGAACCATGGCTGGAGCGGGAGGTAATAACGAGGCAGGAATGCTAGCTGTCGTAATTCCGACAGAGATACCAGAAGTGTTGGGCTCGTTGTCTCTGCTTGTCCTATAAGCCATTTCCTGAGGATATACAGCATGTGTGTTCCTTCCTGAATTGCCAAGTTCGGCTACAACGTCTCCAGCAGGTAATTCTGCAGGTGCTTGCAATGTCGGTTGAATGACTGGGGATCCGGATTGGCTCAACTTCTCAGAACTTTCATCGAAGCTCAGTGCTGAACTTTCTGGACCTTGTCGTTCAATTGCATTATGTATTCGTGCAAGTTGTGCTGCCGCTTTCACATTGAGCGCTGTAATATCTGTACGCGCCAGATACATACGAGTATTGGTCGATATATCACTCAGTCTATGCCATTCATTCATTCCAAATTCTCCAACTCCTATCTCTACGTTGAGTCTGGTATATCTAGCCGGGTCAACATTTCGACTCTTCAAGTGCTCATTCAGCATGAATTTATGTGTTTCCTCGCATCCTTCAATCTTTGAGAGCAAACGCTTTTTAGCTTCGGCAAACTCTCCCATAGCACCACCCAGGAAACTTTCCCACCATAAATGTTGTGTATTTGATGTATCTGGCGGCCTCTTTCCAGTACCAATCGAGACTATACATCCAACGTCTCGTCCTGGCCATTCGTTCAAAATTGCTTCGTCCAAGGCTTGAGGAGCAGGATTGAATCTTCCCGCTCCTTCGTCAATAAATAAGGAATGGCCTACCTGTATAGGCTTGAATGCAAGTCCTGTAGCACAAGTCGCTCTTCCTGCTTGCCATATAGTACAGTTGACCTCGGAGGCGGGCTCTTTCCGTGAGTCGTATGATCTTAACAACGCCGCCGGTGCTCCCCGTTGCGTTCCTCGATATACCGCTGTTACTGCTGTTTTTGTCCGATTTTCTCGCATGTCGTAAAGTAAAGTATCTGGATTTCCCAATCTACCCGACCGTACAAATGCTGGTATCGTTCCTATTTGGCTATGACTGCTTGACATACTACTCCTCCTCTCGTACGAAGTTCGGCGATTGCCTTGTGGATCTGGTGACATTGGCTGTGAGGTCGCAATTGCATCGTTTCCTTCGTCGCCATCAATGGTATGTCCAGCAACACATTCCATAATTGCTTCTTCTAACTTGCTCGCCTTGAAAAGTGTTCCCTTGTACGGAATGCCCGCAAACGTTTTGTCTGTCTCAAAGACCTTTCTAGTCATGCGCACATAAACATTTTTGCATGTGTCGATATCTAATCGTAGCCTTCCCAACATTAACGCGATGAGTCCGCCTGTTCCTGTTCCCACAATAAGATCGAAATGATCGCATGGACGCGGTATTTCATGCCGCCTCGGAGCGCGTTTCTCTATTTCCACAAATGTTCGATGCATCAACTCTTGTAATATAATGAACATCGAGTATCCGCGCACGCCTCCGCCATCGAGGCTGAGGATTCGTATTGGCGGACCGACCGTTGTGTCGTGTCGCTGAAGTCTTCGGCTTGATTCCATTATTGGTATTATCGCGTTTGTCGACTCATGACAGACGACACTGATACAGCATTGGTGTGAAGTCGGAGCGTCAAGTCAATAATTTTCATATGCGCATAAAGATTGAAGGCCGAACAGGATTTGTTTTCTTACCAATGACGTGAACCATAAATGGTTCGCACATGATCTGGGGTTGATGTGGCTGTGCATATTTATTGATTACCTTAGGAGGCGGCTTCAGCTCCGTGGTCATGTCAAACATAAATATTTATTGCGCAACATAATAGCTTTGCATCTACGGATTGCAGATTGGATTGACTGCATTGTCATTAACTACAGCAATATCATATTGATTATGAAAATCTATGCATTGAATAAGGTATCATCATATTACTCTCGTAACTCGTCAAGTACAAATGTCTATAGTTCAAATAAGAAGAGACGAAATCAAACGAAAGAAAAAATTAGAAATGATGTCCGTCAATTATGCTTGGCTTGCTCCTTGTGCTCATAAGCTGGTGCATGACGGTTACCACCAATGTGGCCATGTTCAAGACTCATGTCTTCCATGCTGGCATCGGCCGTTCCTTCGAAAATTTTGCTGTGCTGAGGTATGCCATGACGTTGTTTGTCAGGTATGTCAAACTCGCCATCCGCTTGTGCTGGTCGGGCTGGAGTCCATGCCAGGTAGTCTCTTCTGACTTCAACATAGTCATAACTATACTCGCCAATTTCGGCATCATCACTAGTGTATTGAATCAGCAGATATATCTGGTTTCGACATAATTATGAGAACATACATTCCACGGAGTTCAGCTTCATCTGAAACTCGCAGGTGTAATCCTGGAATAATATTGACGAGATAAGCCAATAGAAGAGATACAACGAAGCTGTATGCAAGACCTGCTGCAATATAGGCCACTTGTATGTACATTCGCTTCCACACATGATCCACCCAACCACCCAAAGGTAATCCAGTCGAAACACCATCAAGACCAGTGATTGTTTCAGACGCGAAAGCGCCATTGGCTAATAATCCAACAATCCCTGAGACAGAATGAGCAGTGAAGATATCCATGGCGTCGTCGACTTTGAGCCAGTACTTGACTAAGAAGAGTTAGTCGAGCCGGTCCACAACATACTTATAGCAGAGTTTACCTTTTGTTCCCAAATTAGCAATGATACCTACCAATATTCCAGTAATGACTGCCCCCCACAAGGGAATAAATCCAGAACTTGGAGTGGCCGCAACGAGTCCAGCTACAAATCCAGAACACAAACTTATTGCCGAATATTTGCCTGAGAGTCGATAATCCATTACACTCCAGGCAAGAGCAGAAAATACGGCAGTTAATGTGGAGTTCCAAGCTGCCACTATCGCCCGTAGGTTTGCGCCCAGACTTGATCCAGCATTAAAGCCATACACCCAACCTAAATCTAGTCAATACACCTATTATTATGCTAGTACCAGAGAACTTACCAAACCAGAGCATAGCCGTGCCCAAGATTACAACTATTGCAATGTCAATCTTCCTGCGCCGACGTCTAAAGGAACAAGTGACATACACGAGACGTTGTGCGGCCTGTAGGAGATCATCAACCGCTCTTGTCGCTTACCCAAAACTATTGAGTAAGCCAAAGCTGCTGCCCCCGAGTTCAGTTCTACAGGTGCGCCTCCTATCGAATTATTTAGCGAATGAAACGAAGATTTCAAAGTCGTGAAGACAGACCTGCATAGTCTAGTGCTCCAAACTTGAAGGCCCAACCAGCAGGTGACCATATCCACCGGGTCATAGGCGCATAGACAAAAGTTGCCCAAAGGAAGATGAAAACGAGGAACGGTACCATTCGGCCTCTATCGGAATTATCAGAACACGATGGTTACAGCAATGATGCGCATCCTGTGACAAACCTTTCGGCTACGGCACCTGAAATTATAGCTCCAGTAACCGCCGCAAATAGTGACTATAACAAGCACAAGGTTAGGCATTGATTATGAGATGAATAATACTAGCAGGAATTCCGTACTTGAAACATAGCATACAACAAATCTGGGACCAACGGACTTCCAACACTTGGTTTCGCCATTGTATTCGTCAGCGCGAATTTATGCCAATCGCCAATAAACGGGTCATTTGTGTATTCGCTGAATGCGAGGCTGTAGCCGAAAAGGTAATACTTGGACCATATCAGCGAGTCATTTTCTTTTTTCCATTCACATTCACATACTTGAATTACTACCACCGACATCGTAGCCATGGTGATCCAGAGCATACTTAAAGCAGACTTCCGTCGTGCAAGACCGGAATACAAGAAACCAAGTCCCGGAACCATGAGCCATACTAGAGCGGAAGAAAAGATGATAAAGGACTGATCTCCACTTTGAAACCATTGATTCAAATTCGTAGTAGCTTTCGAATGTAAGCTCTTATGTTAGTGATGCACACGTCTTATTGCAACTAACCTGCATCCCCTCCAAGACCTCCAGTGCCATTGTAAGGCACCGGCGCACCAGGTATGACATATGACATCTTTATGTGACGGCGTCCGATATAGAGCAGTTCACAGGTCACAGGAATGTCACACTAGGTATTCAAATGAATAATTAACAATCCAACCCAACTGTCGTTCCTCCTCTTTATTGACTAAAGCTTGTAAAAAAAATGCAGAAGATGTGTTTGTCAAACAAAAAAAGCCTTGCTGACCCGGCAACAAACAAACAACGATGACCGTTTGCGCACACTCAAAGGTTTGGCAAAGAAATGGAAAATGAAGTGATTATAAACAGAGCTGGTATGGATTGAGATATAACAAGAATAAATTGACGCGAACGGTACTTATCTATCCTTTGAAACTAATTTGCATCATCAAAACACAATTTCTGTCCTTGACGAGGAAATGGTAGAGAAGAGAGATAAGGAAATCTCGTTAAGAGTGACGGTGAAACTTTGTGGCTTGTGAGTCTGCAGCTGAATCAGGAAATTTGACGCCGGTAGAGGTTAACCATAAAATAAAACAACTGATAAGCACAGTTGCGCACACACTACTTTTGGCCAGACTCCTATAAATCATGATTTTGTTGGATTTCATCGAGTATACAGCATCGTTCTTCACACCTTTCCAATGAGCTTAATTATTAGATACTTGGCATGATTATAGATAGTCCGATGTTGGTCAATACTAGACTGTAATCTCGAGAATCCTCGAGCGTAGTTATCTGCATGGAAAACTCAATTGCCTTAAATTCTTATCCAGAGTATTCCTCTTATACGTTTCACGTTCTACAAATGGCCATAGAAGACCAGACGAATTATAGCTCTGCGCTTGTATAGAACTAGCTGTATGATTTCCTATATATCTTGCAATACCTAGTATGATTATTCACGCATGCACAAAATTAGAAGTTCTAGCGTTTTGTAATCATATGTTACAGTATGAATAGATGTTCCCGACACTCTGGTTTTGCTTTGAACTTTCGGCCGTTCGAGCCGAGGTGAAAAAGACTGACACAAAATTATCACCCCACGAGGGCGAGTGAATATTGACTGAAGCAGATTTTTAGCGGAGAAATACCTTTGTTAATAGATTATGCTGTAAGACTATTGTTGTGAATGGCTAACCAATCTTCGAGTTGATGGTCCGTATTTGCAAGATATGAAGTTTCGCAATAAGTCGGTAGTTAGTGGTTGTTACGCCAAATATGTGCCAGAAATATACTCATCATTTATATTCGACCAATCAGAACGAGCCGAAAAATAATGAGGCATTTCAAAGCATAAATTTATATTTTAGCCCGACATATAAAGGCATGATAATCACGATAATTCAGACATCATCACCAATAAATGTCTCATGATAATATGCGGCAGCGAAGTCAACAAAATATGTCAAATAGTCCAATTGATCCGGTACATAATGTCAATCAGGAGCAAGCTCCATTATTAGGAGAACCGGGCGATGCGATGCAGAGAGATGACGAGCATGTATTGAAGAACCTCGTCAAAGGTGAGATGCACTATGGAAACGCATTTATCATTGATGACTTATATAGTTTTGCAGGCACCGGAGTGATAGCGGTACTGGGATCAGTGACGGTAGGGATATAGTAATAAATCGTAGGCTGCCATTCTGATTGATTGGGATAGTTATTGGTGCTTGTATGGGGATCCGTCTTCTCAAACAAGCTCATACTATTCTCAGCTCATCCAGTAAGACCTAATCATCCGAAGACTTTAATTAAAAGACTGACATGTCATAGCTTCTCAACTCGGTAGGCTATTAGCACAGAAGTTGTATACTTGCTCTAATAAACCCACTAGGTGGCCGTACTTTTGTTCACGGCAGGAATTCTTGTCGTTCAACCGACACATACAAAAGGTCAGAAACGTACAGGCGCGCTAGTCCATGCTGGATTCAATGATGTTGCTTTTCTCGCCGGAGTGGCAGGTCTTGTAATCATCGAATACAACAAGTTCAAGAACAATGGTTCACATTTCAAATCGACCCATGCAGTCTTGGGCCTTGTCACATACATCTTGATTGTTGTACAAGCATCGGTTGGCGCTGGCATGTATTTTGCCCCAGCAGTCTTTGGTGGAGAAACAAAAGCAAAGAGTTTATACAAATATCATCGAATTTCTGGTTATCTTGGTCTTTTTCTGATTTTGGCAACCGTTTGTAGCGCTACAAAGACGACATATGTCGAAAAGGTACTGAAGATTGAACTATGGCATGTCGTGGTCTGCAGTGCTGCTATCCTTATCGGAATACTACCCAGAATCCGGTTGGCCAAACTGGGCTTTGGAAATTAGTTATTTTATCATAAATAATATAGAGTTTCGGTATGACATATGATCTTCGACTTGTTATTTTATTCTCTACCTTGAGATTCGAGCCCTACTTCCTTGTGGGTAATCCTGTCGCACGGACAAGTGTGGAGATGTGTCGCATTAATGATTCGTCGCCTCTGCGATGACAGACATATCTCCAGGCGCGTCCGAGGCGCCATCGTTTTATAAAAGCTACGCCGGGCTTACCCCTGCGCCCTTGAAAGTTACGCGACCAGCGACATCTGAAGGCCTGTCGGCTCCTCAAAGACCTGTTGCTTTCAATACGAACCTATTCCGCCCACGTTCCCTTGCAGACGTCATAACAGCAGCTACAGTGCCATCACCACCTGTAGGCTTTTCCTCTACTCGATCAAGTCAGCAAATTGGGGTACAAACTATAAACGAGGGCGCGCAAGGTGCCGAGAATGATGTAGAAGATGTGTCTGACAAAGTCCCGACCGAGAACTTTTCACGGCCTTTCGAAGGGTTCAGTTTCGCATCAAGGTCCTGGTCCCAATTAAGAAGGAGGAGCACTTCAAGATTATCCGCGGGAAACTCTACACAATCCCGAAATGAACCTCGCCGTAGATTGCGTAAGAAGTCACTCCAGACGGCCGAGGATTGGACAAATGTCCAACCACGTCAGATTCAATCTGCTGGAAATCCTACAACTACCTCAGCAGAAGAATTTCAGGGAATTTCTTTGGATCTTCCCAGTCCCGATTTAGAAGACATACATGATATAGACACCAACGTCGGCTTCTCGAATAGAGGATCATTGATATTGAACCCACCAGATCTGAATAAACCACTTCCACCTCCTGCCATGTTGGCAGACACATCTCCTAGTCGAGCTCCTTCTCCTGGGCGCCAGTCTTTATTTCGCGCGAGTAGAATCTTAACCACAGAAGAGACTACACAATCAGAGCGACTGAGAATGATATATGAACATGGAGACGAGGGTGTCGGGAATGAAGCACGTCCTATGTCGCCTCCAGGAGCAACAGCACCTTCTTTGGTAATATCAAAGAACCGACAATTAGAAACAGTATCAAACGGATGGAAGAGCAGCCCTCGTAGAATGAGTAGCGTAATAAGGACTGTTACGGAAGTAGCAGGCGGAAATGAAGATTATTCCGGTATTGAGAACGGAGAAGTTGATCGCTATGGATTTATTTACCAGAATCAATCTACTCCAAGACCATCAGTTGCTCCAAGTCGTACTTCCAATGATGCCTCGTCACTTCATCGAGTCTCGAGCTTTCTCCGTCGTCTATCTGAATCACCCCGTCGAAACTCCGTAATTGCTCGAGTATTATCTACTGCGTCACGTCGCACATCAAAAATTTCAATACCAGATAGGGCCAACGCAGAGAACCAATCGTTGCATTCATCCACAAAGTCACGGAGGTCAATCTCTGGATTTGACCCATTCTCTCAAAAATCGAGAAATCGTAGATTGATGAGTACCGCTTCGGACATGTTGACGATTCCAATATCAAAGTTAGACCCCCAGAAAGAAGCGCAAACAATACCGCACGAATCCAAATTCCACCAACAGCGCGAACGCATTCGAGAAGAAAAGTGGCGCAAGATGGCCGTGTCAGTTGTATTTCAAAAAGGACTTCACGGTGAAACCAAATTCAGATTCAACATTTCTGATCCAAAAATCATAAGACGAGTATGGAAAGGTATACCGGATAAGTGGCGCGCGACAGCGTGGCATTCGTTCTTGTCACAAAGTGCCGAAAATAGAGGCGTTCTTTACGCTTCAGATGAGACGCTTACAGAGGAATTCTTTGAGTTTCAAGACCAGAATTGCGCAGATGATGCGCAAATCGATGTCGATGTGCCAAGAACGATCGGTAGTCATGTAATGTTTCGAAAACGATACCGCGGTGGTCAAAGATTGCTGTTCCGAGTTCTTCATGCATTGAGTCTTAAATTTCCTGACATAGGTTATGTTCAAGGCATGGCTAGTATGGCATCTACTTTATTGTGTTATTTTGATGAAGAAATGACATTTATCATGATGGTGAGACTGTGGGAACTACGTGGATTGAAAGCACTATTCGCACCCGGCTTTCATGGTCTCATCTCCGCACTACAAGAGTTTGAACGAGAATGGCTACGAGAAGGCGATGTGGCTTTGAAACTCAAACTGCTTGGAATCGACAAGACTACATATGGTACGAGATGGTATCTTACCTTGTTTAACCATAGTGTGCCGTTTGCAGCACAACTAAGGATATGGGATGTATTTATGCTTTTGGGAGATGCGACTAGAACATCAGATCGCGACAAATATGACGGTGCTGACCTGGATGTATTACATGCATCTAGTGCAGCTTTAATCGACGCGACCAGTCAAACACTACTAGACGCGGATTTTGAAGACGCGATGAGACTTCTCACAAGCTGGATGCCTATCAAAGATGAGGATATATTGATGAGGGTAGCACAAGCAGAATGGAAGGCAAAAAAGAGGAGAGACAAATAAAACTACAAGGTGGATGCTATTTTTTCATGTACTTATAATTAATAATGTGTTGTGTTCATGTACGATAATCCACTCAAGTAGGCCCCTGTGTCTGTGCCACGTCCGGGATAGGAAATACATATGCCTGTTTACGGAGATTGAACGTAAATTGTCACGCTGTTTCACCGAATCTAGGCAAACGATAAAAGAAAAATCAATGGAGACTATCATGCAGGGTGATGTTATGGATCCATACTTGACTAGCTGCATGGATGACGAAACGAGACCGCGAGCACAGTCCAGCTGTCATTATCGCCTTGAAAGTGTAATCACCCGGATGCCGCCGATATCAATTTCTATTCAGCCGCGATTGAGTCAAAGCTTTATTTTTCGTCCTCATGCTGTCAATATTTTAACGTACTACATATGCTATACATGTGACAGACTATACAGTAGAGCGGTAATTGAAAGACATCTTACAAGGCGACATTTACAAATACTAGCGATGACACGTAATGATTTACTACCGACGAGTCCTCGTGAAGTTCAACATATGATCAGGGCACGAGGTGTCAGAAAGAGATAGAACTCTAAAGCTATGACCATGTTCAACCGAATCGCTAACCGACCTGCGTGCGTGCTGTGCCACCTACATTTTTCAAACTTTCGGACCGTAACATACAATTTCTTTTAGTTTAGCAGATCATGGCTGTATCCCATTTCGGAAAGTCTTGCGAATCGAGAATTACCGAATCAATTTTTAATGGTATTCCAGAAGATGATCAAGTACTAGGTATGTCAAGATTATCCTATCAGACACAGAATCACTCGAAGGTCTTGTTGATTACCATGTCCAATAATGTAACCGGGCGTGTATTTTGATTACCCAACTTTGAATAATAAAGAGCCTTGTCGTTATGATGTCGAGAACGGCTGTTTGTTTCAAGTATCAACGTCTGTCAAACGACTTGTTGCGTAGCCGGTGGCTGTAGGACAATTGACATTCCGCAAATATCGTTCTATGCTCTACCTATCACAAGATATTGAACTACAGTAACATGATTCAAGTCATACAATGCAAGCGATTGCCACAGAAGACTCGTAATGTTGCCAATTGCACTTCTAAGCATAAGTTTCACGAGTGAATGATAGAATTGATACATATTCAGCTAATAACGGTCCCACCCTTTCTCATTAAAATAAGTCCTTGTTGACTTCCTTTTTAGCATTTTGAAACGTCTTTGGGAAATAGAAAAGGTAAGAATACGTGATCGGTGAATTGCGAGGCGATGACCGTTTCATGACAGGTTCAGAGGTTGGGGTTTGAGAATACACCGTCCCAAACGGGTCAAAATAATATACAGTATCCCTGAATGACATATTATAAAGAGTAGCACATATCCCTGGACGATCAATTTCCTCCTTCGAGATTATCTAGTTCCTCATAATTTTAACCTTTTTTCTTAGCGTCTGGTCCTACGGACGGTGTGTCAAAAAGTAATCATTATTTGCTGTCAAAATTTCTGGTTCACGCGTGGCGGGGATATTGGACAGGAACCCGAAGAAGAGAAGACCCCAATTGACTTTTCCAAGCAAATGTCAGCATTGTAGTCACATCCTTGTACTACCACAATCCTAAAGCGGTCAAAGTATCAAAATTAAAGTACTGGAATTGTTACCTACTTGGTGCGACCAGGAAAATTAAAGAAGAAAATCGATATTGGCACATCATCAACCCAAACTAATCAAGCTACTTATTCGGCCGTGCGTCTTTTTTATCAGACAGTTTCCCACCTTGTTGGGTTAACATCTGGTTGTTTTCTTTTTCTTTATTCTTCAATCTCCTGATCAATTGAAAGGCAGGCCCTTTCTGATATCAGGAGAAGAAGGTATAAACACAACGACACACCCATTGCCGATCATTAAACATCTTTGCGACCGATTTCGGAAAACCATAAAAAAACCCTCGTCAATCGAGACGGTAACGGTGCAGGCAATTGGAGTAGAAGCTCTGCATAACCGTCTTGACAAGCGTTTTTCTCATTACTGCACCCAAAAACAGGACCGTTTTCTTTTAGGACAGAGCCGAACAGGACGGTAAAGAGCAAGCCCCTCGAAAGCGAATCGAAAAAGAAGACCCGCATGCCTGACATTTACTCCACAATCTTTCATCATGTACGTTTCTAAACTTTCTTTTGCGTAATGACGATTTTTTGTCCACTCCTTACATGATGGGCCTTTTATGTTTACTTGTCTATATGTCCAAAGGATGCGCCGAGTTTATTCATTATACAATTGACATGACATGACACTAATTATGGATCAGCCAGGACATAATAGGGATTTCAATTCCCGACAAATAGCATATGAAAAACAATCGTCATCACCAAGATCGACCAATCATCAATATTCACCTCGAGAATCTCAACAAATTAATCATTACACAATGTCCACGTCTCATCGAGGATTACCTCCTCCTCCTCCGTTAATGAATATGCAAGACCCTATTCGACAACAACCAAGAACTGTTCCATCACATCAACAAGCTCCTCCATATCATTCACAACCAATCCCTGTGCCTCAACCACCGCAATCACAACCATATCATGAGCCTCCCTCTCAAAGATGGTCCGAACCAGATCCTCATTCGACATACTGGCAATCAGCAGAATTGGCAAGAGAAAACACAAGGTTGGAAAATGAAAAGACTAAACAAGAAGCAGAAAGAACGAAACAACAATCGTACAAGTTTGAACAGCGATTGGTAGAACAAAGTATGTTGAGAGAATCGTTAAAGGCAGGAATACCTCCCCAAATGGTTCCTGTGATATTTGCAGGAATTGGTGGATTGGCAGTCGCAACAGCAGAAATGCTTTATCAGTATTCTGCGCAATTGACAGCGAGTCAACAGAACGTCCAAACAATGGATAACAATGATCAGACGAATAAAGATCCGCGAAACCATCCAGTGCCCCAGCAGACAATTCAAATCCAGCCACCACCACCAATATCTCAACATCAAAACACTTTTCCAGCATATCATACCGGTATGGGCAACAAGGCAGTACCTGCAAGTCATACAATAACTCCCCGCTCAATTCCATCCTCCAATCTATCACGTATAAACACTATTGAAGTGAATACAAATAGTACAGCCCCTTCTACAGCTCATCATTCTGCGGCCCTTCAAAATAGTGAACAACAAGCTGCATCCTCGCCGTCAATATATTTTCATCATTGGCAACCACCAGCTACACAAGAGACAAAAGGTAACCAACCTCCTACCCCTTCTGGAAAGAATGAACCATTGTCAGCACATCCTTCAAATGCCGGAGATCATGACTATAGAGATTCCCCACGAAAACGAAAAGCAACTGGCGGTCATCAGCCAATTCCTGCACCTACCCAACACCAACAAGTTTCTCCATCTATTGCCAATAATCCTCATAATCGTGGTCGGGCTGCTTCGGATAATCAACGGCGATCAAATAGTCATATGAGATCGCAATCTAATAGATCCAATGAGGACCCACCGTCCCAATCTTCTTCTAATGTAATAACAAATGCCAATGTAGTTGGAGAATCTACCAAAGTTAAAGCTAGTGATGGTGCAAGACGACCTCCAAGTAGAAGAGACAGTGTTGCTGCTTCTTATCATGAGCGTGGACAAAATGATTCTGATTATGTTTCTGAAGCTCCTCAACCGACTGTTCGACGACCAGAGTAGTTTATGGTTTGTCGTGAATTGTACTTTTATTAGACTTGTTCATATTGAACTTGGGTTTCTGCATTTGGATAATCAAATTTGTCAATATTAATTGTTTAAAAATATACTAATGGGGATTTTATTGGCGAGGATTGAATAAGGCACATTTGCCGTGTTTGTAGCATCATTTTATGTAGAATAGATTTATCTTTTGTAAACTTTATACCTTTTTATCATATTATTATTACGTTTTAATGGTCCATCAATGATACATAATTGTATAGTCTACACATTGACTTAATATAGTCCTCAAAGTTAAGAATTACGTCATGTTTGGAATATTTCGATAATCCACCATTTCACTCTTGTCTGTGGATTCTAATTCACCCTACCTTTTTCTCCACGTCACCTCTTCTTTGTATATATGCTTCTCCACTCCTGCCATTCATTTATCTACCGTACATCAATTCCCCGATTCTTTCATTCCCACGTCTCCTGTCGCTTCACATCTTCCTCCTCCTCTACACGATGGAAATCCCGCTCCCTTTCCGACCCATACTCCGCTCTCGCACGCACCAACAATCTAAAATCCCGCGCCGCATTCAAACTCCTCTCTCTCGACTCTCAACATCAACTCTTTTCCGGCGGTCAAGTCGTCGTCGACCTTGGCTTCGCGCCCGGCGCTTGGTCGCAAGTCGCGATTTCAAAAACGAAGCCCGATGGGAAAGTCATTGGCGTGGACGTTTTGCCTGGGAATATGCCGCGCGGAGGCTGGAGTTTGCAGGGGAATTTCCTCTCGAGAGAAATACAAGACGAGGTGGAGAGGTTGGTTAAAGACGTGGTGGTGAAAAATAACGAAGAAGGAGGTTGGAGGGATGGGAATTGGGAGAAAGAACACGTCGATGCGGAGGACAAAGAAGGAGAACAGGATAAGGATGGCGGAAAGGAGAGGTTGGTGGATGTAGTGCTAAGTGATATGTCAGCTCCTTGGTTGCCTACTTCGGGTATGTGGTTGAAGAGCATTAGTAATCCGTTTTATAGGATGATGAACACGAGTGGAATTGCGGTTAGAGATCATTTCGGTAGTATGGTGAGTTTTTTTTTCATTCTTCTTATCTCATCCCTTTCATCATTTCTTAGATTCATTAAAGAGAATGAAAAGCTGATTTATAATAGGATCTATGCCTTGCTGCTTTGTCATTCTGTTACGGCAATCTACGTCCAGGTGGTCATTTTATATGTAAATTCTATCAAGGATCGATGGACAAAGATTTTGAATTGCGGTTGAAAAAACTGTTTGAAAAGGTACATAGAGAGAAGCCAGATGCGTCTAGAAAGGTTAGCTTGACTGTCCATCGTATCAAATACTTAGTGTTTGATGCTAACCTGATTACAGGAATCCAAAGAAGGCTTCTTTGTAGCTTTACGACGTAAAAAGAATATTGACCGACAACTTGTCTTTCCGGACTCATCACCATCTACTGATGATTTTACATGACGGACGTCAGAGACATGATTAACAAAATCTATTGGACATTATATAAAAAGAGATGTGAAATGTGAATGAAATTTATTGGATATCATATACAAAAAAATGATAAAATGCCATTATACAAATACATAGTGCGCAGAAAGGTACACACCACCAAGTAAGAGAGCTTAGAAAAGGAGAAACAACGTCAATCACTTCAAAAAACTCGCTCCACCAGTCTTTCGATCTCTTTTCAACGGAGAAAACATAAATCCATCATCGACTCTCATCAAACTAGTCTTTTTTGAACCAAAGATACCGCCCTTTGAGCCGACTCCGCCAGCTAGAGGCCCGATCTTATTACCACCTCCTAATCCCGCGAAAAATCCACGAGTGGAATTACCCCCCGGGATCGCTTTTGCTGGTACGTCGTCTTCTTCATCGAACAAGGTCTTACCCAATCCGCCTAATTTACGAGTCTTTTTCGCACGTTTTTCGGGTTCTGGCTCAAAATTAAAAGTTGCGAATGTCGCTAGAGATTTCCGGATCTTTGGTTTCGATTTCCTTGTCGCTTCTTGAACTTGTTGTTCGTCTTTGTTAGTTGATGATTCATCTTCTTCCTCGACTGGTTTTAGGAGGATTTTAGTAGTGGTTGTCTTGCCGAGCGTCCAGTTGTTCTTTTTGACATTTTGTTTAGAAGTCGAGATTGGTTGTAAAGGTTGTTTCTTCTTTTTATCATTTACTTTGGAGGCTTTTACTTCTGCACTCGGCGAATCGTTCATTACTTCATCTTCTTTATCAGAGCCTTCATCCTTTTTCTCCTCCTCGCCAATTTTATCGTTATCAGAATCAACGTTCATTGTCCGATTAAGAAATGGTGTGATTGAGAATGCCGACTTTTCACCAACATTCGCACCCTTTCTCGCCCTCTTTGTTGGGTTAAACCCTGGTGTTCCCAACGTAGTCGCATCGGGATCCATACTCGAGGCGTCTCTCTTTCGACCAGGATGATTAACAACAGGAACTGCCAACGTCGAAGGTTTAGAAGTCGCAACATTTGCTGCTACAGTCTTTGCTTCCTCCAAAGATGCTTCTGTCTCTTTTAATCTGTCTTTCAAAGTCCTTACTCTATTCTTGTATTGTGTAAGCTTATCATCTAGAATAGTCTTTGTAGTTTCAAACTCTGTCTTTTGCTTCTGAAGTGCTTTTTCGCATTTCGTCTTCTCTTTTTTCTCCGTTGCCAGTTCACGAGACAATTCCTCCATTCGAACCTCTTTTTCCGCACCTTTTTCCGCTTGTTTCGTCTCTGAAGCAATTCCATTCTGTGCACTCATTTTCATCTCTTTAAGTTCAGCTTGGAATTCCTCAATCGTCTCTTTTGCCTTTTCATGACATCGTTTCTCTTTCGCTAGTGATTTCCGTAATTGATCCATCTCGTCTTCTTGCTGTACTTCATGCATAGTATTTCGTCTCTTTGCAAGAGCTCTTTGGGCATCACGTTTTGCATTTTCAATATCAACTTCCATCGTACTTAATTGTCGTTGTAATGCTAGTTTCTCGGCAAGTAGACCATCATTCATCGCGACTTGAGTTCTTAGATGTTCGACTTCTGGTTTCAAACGCGATAGCTCGTGTGTTAATTCAAGTTTTTCAGTCACGATTTTGCTCGTGTCCGTGGTGAGATTTTTCAATGTTTTTGCTTCGGCCTGTAACTTGTCAGCGTGGTTTATGTTACTAGTACATATTACACACTCGTAACGAGGATATCTCTTGCTCTTTTGTCTGTAATGCCTCTTCTGTAGATTGAACCGCCGCCTCTGCCGATTCCGCTCTTTCAAGATGCTCATTCACCATTCGGCTCAGCTTTTCTGACGTCTCTTGTTCATTGGCGAGTAGACCTCTCAGTTCTGCGTTATCATACTCCAATACATGGATTTCGAAGCGATGTTTTCTAGCGTCTTCATCTCTCGATAAAATATCAACAATGTGATTGCTGTGTTGATATTTCAATTCCAACGCGGCAGTCTGGAGGGATTGTTCGAAATTCTGTATACTACTGTATGATATAGCGCACGCCATGATATGATACGATATGTAGAGAGATTGTTCAAAAATATAACTCGACACTCCAAAGAAACATAACCACGCGTGAGAGAGTAAACAATCTATAGAACTACTCGCGCAAGAATAGTTCGCCAAGATTTGCGGGGAAATATAGCTTGACTACAACGATATATTCCGACTTTACTGGTTGAATTGATCATTGGAGTCAGTGTCATCAATATGAGGATAACAAGCGTAGTAATAGCATCCTTGCTTTCAAGCATAGGTCTTGCTACAAACGAAAGTGGTGATCAGAAATTTGCAACTTACAAGGCATCACAATTATCAAAATATTCGGCTTTGAGGCTTGATGACGCTGCATATGGAGCTCTTACTGCAGCGCCTCGTAATTACTCTGCAGCAGTATTGTTGACTGCATTAGACCCGAAATTTGGCTGTGGAGCGTGTCATACATTTCAACCAGAATGGGATCTTTTGACAAAAAGTTGGATAAAGGGAGATAAAGCTGGAGCTTCGAAAGTGGTTTTTGGAACGCTAGACTTTAATGACGGCAGGGGGACATTTCATTCAGTAAGTAACATCGGAAGTGGATATTGCGATAGATCACAATTAATCTTAATGAAAGTTGATGCTACAAACTGCTCCTATCCTGTTGGTTTTTCCTCCTACACAAGGTCCATACGCAAAAACAAATGGACAGCCAAAAAGACTTGATTTTGGTCAAGGGTAGGTCACATTCTTCTCGACTCACTGCAACATAGCTGAGCTTTTGAACAGAGTATTAACGGCAGAATCGGTACATAATTGGATATCCAAAGCCTTACCTCATGGCCCTACGCCAGCCGTCTCTCGTCCTGTCAATTACGTCAAGATCGTGTCCATAATCGTGGCTGTACTCGGAGTTGTAACAGTATTAGCAGTCTTTGGACCATATCTACTTCCAGTCATACAAAGCAGGAATTTATGGGCAGCTATAAGCTTGATCACCATTCTGCTCTTCACAAGTGGGCATATGTATAACCACATCCGATCAGTACCATACGTTGCTGGTGATAATAAGGGTGGAGTTTCGTACTTTGCAGGAGGTTTTCAGAATCAACTTGGACTTGAAACACAGATTGTAGCGGCTATGTGTAGGTGAATCTGGTGATCATAAAACGATATAATACTAATTTCGATGTAGATGGCGTGCTTGCATTTGCGACTATATCACTAGCGTTGAGAGTACCACGGATAGCAGATGAAAAGTCACAACAAATCGCAGTCTTGGTATGGAGCGGAGTAATCTTCGTCATGTATAGTTTCTTACTTAGCATATTTCGATTCAAGAATGGTGGTTATCCTTTTTGGCTACCACCTTTCTGATTACTATGCTTCTAATAAGTTACCATGGCAATTTCAATACTCTTACTTGACATTAAAACTAAATAGCACAATAAAACTTCCACATAGCGAAATATAAAGTACCGAAAGTATCACTATTCGGTGTCATTAATTGTAACAAAAATGTACGTAATGACGTAATTATATATTAGCAAATCGCGTCAATCGAGAGTCTGCACGCGTATAGTGACATCAAAGTTTTCCTAATTCATCACTTGATACATTGGCAATTATCCAGGGAATGAAATAGATAGATAGACAATGCCCCCAAAATATATGTCAAAGAAGAGAGTCAATGCAGAAAGCGACGATGATGCCACCTCGTCCAAGCGTGTAAAAACACTCTCAACCAAACCTATGAACGATGGCGAGGGTAAATACTGGGAAGTAGGAGATTATATATTTCTAACACATCATCTACATTACATTACTGACCTCACTTTCAGTTATCCAAGAATCGCAGAGTAAATATAAGCGAATTCAATGGAAAGCAACTGATAAATATACGAGAATATTACGAGAAAGATGGCAAGAGCCTGCCTGGAAAAAAGGTGAAAATGCACCCTTTTTTGAACCATATATTTGCATTCCGTAGTCTAAACATCGTGATTAGGGAATAAGTATGACGATCGAGCAATACTCTGCTTTGATCAATATTATGCCGCAATTGGAATCAGAGTTGACGGCAAAAGGCGAATCGGTACCTAGACCTTCGTTTGATGGCCAGATTGCAGCCAAAGAAAGTGGTTCGGAGGGAGAAGAGGAAGAAGATGTCAAAGATGAGACTGATGAGGATGTTAAGCCGAAGATGTCAAAGAAGGATAAGACCAAGAAAAATCATGATCTTACTAGTGACGAAGAATGAGGATGAATAATTGAGCCATTAAAAGTGGCATCACTACGGTACACCAATTTGTAAAGTAAAAAGAATGCCAAGCCTTGACTTTGAGACTATGAACCGTAAATATTACAGTGAGGATTCATCAAAACTTTAATTCCAGAAGGAGGCGCTACAAAAAGTTCTTTATCCATTTTTCCATTGGACGAATTTGGTTAAAAATAACTGTCGATTCATTCGATTTTGTATTCTTTATCAACACAAATTTGAATATGCCCGTCTCAGCGTCAAAAGCAGCCCGTTTGGCCAAGCGTGAAGCAGATGGTAAAGCACCAAAAAAGACAGCGGCCTCAAAGCTCGCTTCAGGATCTGCAACTGCGTCTGGATCTTCGTCTGTCAATGGAGATGAGACTCCTCCTTTGATTGAAGCCGACGGAGAAGAGTTGGACGATGCCGGTGCACCCGCCATTGACGAGAAGCTGAAAAAGCTGGGTTTACAAGAGGATAAATTCGGAATTTCGGACAGAGTCACAACCGGAGTTTTGGCATCGCTCCAGGCAAGCAGAGATGTAAAAATATCTTCCGCATCTCTTGTGTTTCACGGAAAAGTCCTCTTTACAGATACGACTCTTGAAGTGTCATACGGTCGTAGATATGGTCTGTTGGGAGAAAATGGATGTGGTAAATCAACATTACTCAAAGCGATTGACAAGCGCGAATTTCCGTTCCCTGAACATGTCGATATTTACCTGCTCAATGAGGGTGCCGAATTATCAGACAAGGGTGCTTTAGAATGGGTCGTAAACCAAGCAGAAAATGAGATGAAGAGATTGGAGAATTTGGCCGAAAAGATATTAGAAACCGAGGGACCAGATGCACCTCAACTAGAAGAATTATACGAGGTATGTTTTGTTAATCGGTGGTATAGTAAAGAATTATATTGACAATAAATAGCGTATCGACGGAATGGATCCATCAACCTTTCACACTCGCGCTTCCCTCATTCTTACTGGTCTTGGTTTCAACAAAAAGACCATGGATAAAAAGACAAAAGACATGTCAGGAGGTTGGCGTATGCGTGTAGCGTTGGCCAAAGCACTTTTCGTGAAACCCTCACTGTTATTGCTCGATGACCCAACTGCTCACTTGGATTTGGAAGCCTGTGTCTGGCTTGAAGAATACATGAAGAGATGGGATCGTACACTTATACTTGTCTCTCACTCTGTGGATTTCTTGAACGGGTATGTTGTTATTAAATGAATTATTTTGCAAGTCTTAATAACAATAAATAGTGTATGCACAAACATTATCGATTTGAAAGGGAAACAACTCAACTACTATGGTGGTAATTACGATACTTATGTCAGAACACGTGCCGAGAATGAAGTCAATCAGATGAAGGCATATGAGAAACAACAAGAGGAAATCAAACATATCAAGAAGTTCATTGCATCAGCCGGTACATATGCAAATTTGGTCCGACAAGCCAAGTCAAGAGAAAAGTGAGTTTCCCCAAGTCATCACTTATTTATTTGAAATTTGAAAAGCTAACGATGATTTACAGAATCCTACAAAAGATGGAGGACGCAGGTCTTATTCAACCAGTCGTTGCTGATAGAGGTTTCACTTTTAGATTTGCAGACGTGGAGAAACTTCCCCCACCAGTCTTGTCACTCGATGATGTTACCTTTTCCTATTCCGGTAAAGCAGAAGATAATTTATACGAGCATTTGGACTTTGGTGTAGATATGGATGCCCGAACAGCTCTCGTCGGTCCAAATGGTGTAGGCAAATCTACCCTATTGAAAATCTTTACTGGTGCACTTTCTCCAACACGTGGAACAGTTGGTCGTCACACACATCTCAAGCTCGGTGTTTATACGCAACACTCTGCAGATTCTTTAGATCTTACCAAATCTCCCCTTGATTTCGTGAGGAGTAAATTCGCCTCCGTTTCTCAGGATTATCAATATTGGAGAGGTCAATTAGGGCGTTATGGTCTGTCAGGTGAATCACAGACGGCTTTGATAGGTACTCTCAGTGATGGACAACGTTCAAGATTAGCATTTGCTGTTTTGGCAATAGAATCACCCAATATGGTCAGTCTAAATTCCCTTTTGATACAATTATGACTTATATGCTAACAAATATTCCTAGTTATGTCTTGACGAACCAACTAGCAAGTCTATTCGTCCCAATACTTTTTTATTAAATACTGACTTTTCATCTAGACGGTCTTGATCCTGCATGTATTGAAGCCCTTGCCGAAGCAATCAACGCTTTTAACGGAGGTGGTAAGTCTTACTAGACTCATCCTTTTAATTTAAACTATACTAATGTTTTCAATCAGTTGTCATTGTTTCACACGACTTTTTACTGTTGAGTAAGGTCGCAAAGGATATCTATATCTGCGAAAACAAGACGGTGACAAAATGGGTCGGTGATATTCAAGGTTACAAGACGTTGTTGAGAAAGAAGATGGCGTCGACTGGTGCTCTTTGATTTGATTAGAATGTGTTATATTCGATTATGATGAATAAAAATACAGCATGATAGATGATGTTCGTTATATAAATTATTTCCATGTTATGTGTAAAAGTTTTCTTGTTGATCAAAAGAAGCTGTTGATATGATGACATGACTATTTGTTGTGGTGAGAGAATGTATTACTCTTTCCTATTATCTCTCAACCTAATTAGCATCTCGCCTTCCTTCCTTTTGTAATACAATGCAAAGGTTCTGCTATTTGAGACAAAGTCGTAACAATCACAACTTCAACATAATCAGATATGCTGTCAGTGTTATTTTCTTTCGCTATTCATACCACAACAAAGACATTTCAAGTTCCGTCGTCATCATCATCAGCATCATTATCATAATACATAATCAACTCATCATCGTTTCCATAAAAGAATAACAAAGGTCTTGACCAAGTCATCACAAGACAAAGACTAAAATGACTCTAATCCGCCGCAAGAAATCTTCAGAAATCGCTCGGGAAAATACATTGCGGTATTTTAGTAAAGATGTCGACGAGCCTATATCTCGACCGATACCTATTCGAAAAAAAAGAGATGCGAGAGGATGGAAGCCAGCGTTTGGACGTTTTGGTGAGCAGATCTTGTGGATGGTTCGATATCGTCCGGTAGAGTTTCTGAGGACTTTGATTCTCGCTATTTTGTGTATCAAAGGGACGTGGTCGGTTGTCGTGTCTTGTATTGATGTCGTAAAGCTTTTTTAGAGATTGGATTCCGAGTTAGTCACGGAATAAAAGGAAATGTCATGTTAGCAATTCTCCTTGTGTATTCTCCATATTCCAAGCCCGCGTCGACCAATGACTCGTTGAATGGTTGGCCATACACCGTCGTCGCCAAAATCGAGATCGTCAAGGTTTAGATGTTTTTTGTGTTCCCAAACCTTTGTCAATGTAAATGGTAATTTCTCTCGGGTATTGTGTTTTGTTTGGACGAATTGATCAAGATATGTGGCACTCAACGGTGCGACAAGTAGTGATGCTTTTGTAGACTCGCATGATATTGTACCAACTACAGTTTCAGTCATGTTAACACCTGGTCTACCCATCAGATCATGAGTTTGAATTAATTTCCCACTATCATGACCCAAAAGATATGTTGGAGGACTAAAAGTCTTCCACCAAAAGACATGCTCGACTGATGACTGAGTTCCTAACCAAAGCTGAGCATTGACAATACCTGCTTGATGGTAAACGCCCATTAATATTCCAAGAATTGAATTGAATAATATCCAAGTCACAAAGAAAGGTCTTGTCCATTTCCGTGGTATATCAATAGAAGCAAGGAACAACGGCACGGTCGGGATAAGGAATCTAGCTTCTTGGTGTGAAAAGGATGAGAGACTGATTAAACCTCCCATTGCTGAAAGAAACATGTCATTACGACGAGCGAATATACATAATAGATAAGCTGGTCCTAATAATTGAGGTAGATTGATTAGAACATGTTGATACCATGGATGACTACCATGTAGTGCCAAGTTGACGGCGTCGAGATTATACATGAGATTGTTCAGCGGTGTAAAGACATATTTCGAGGGAAAGTCGAGGATAGAAACTTGACCTGAAGTATACCACTCAGTGTCTATTATGATTGCAGACGCCAGAGTTACCATGACAGAAAGACTGAGTGCAAGTAAACACCATGGTCTATCACGTCAGTCAATATTATTCCTTTGTTGAAAATATGCTTGCAAATAACTTACTTGGCTAGGAAATGTGGTAGTAATCTAAGTAATGGAATAATGACAAAGGCTGGAAACGTAATACGATTAAAAATGCCCAGAACGATCAAAAAGCCTACGAGATATGAATAGAGTAATCGAGATGTTTTCTATCCAATAGATTAGTTATATAGTCATAATGATCGTCGAACATAACCTCTACCTTGTCATCTCCGATTCGATGTAACAACACTAATGTCCAAAGTACGAGAAGTGTCTCTATAGAATTAGAAAACGTATGACTCTGCCAAGTCCAAGTCACATAAGACGAAGCCACCAACAAGATTCCGACTCGACGTTGACGAGGAGTAGGAAGTAATTCATAAAGCGCCCAATCTTCAAGCACGAAACTCATTGTAAACATGACGATTCGAAGAGAATAGAATATGACTCCTGGAGGTACATGCCCGAGATGCAGACCTTCCCAAATCCATTTGAGAAGTGTCAATGGCCATCCATAAATAAGCCATAATGGAAATATACTCCGTACTGGATGTTGAGAGGTAAACTCCCACGTCAACTTTGACGGAACATTGAATATTTGTCCTTTGATTAAAAGTCAGCCATGTCATTCGAGTAATCCATCGAGTCTGTCAAAGTATACCGGCGATGACTTCCGACGACTGAAACGCTTCATCGGGATGCAAATACGATGGACTCAGCGCGAAATATAATCGCACTAGCACCAAAGCGAGGTAAGTTCGTCTCCACATCTGAGTGGAGTCGGTCCAATAATATCACGATGGGGATGTTGACGAGTCATTCGTCGATGGCTGAACCTTGATTTACCAGCTCATAATATTGATATGCGAGAGCCAAACACGTTCCCAACGGACGATCATCTTTATTATTTTCTGGGGATATTGTAGAAAGATTCTTGGAACGAACATGTCAACACGTTAATAATGAGGGACGATTGTTTATAGACTACAATATAATTTGATAGCAGCACATACAGTACGGCTATTCACATCTTATTCCCATTAGCAATTGCAGCAATTATTCTGGTTGGAAGATGTACACAATCAAAGTCATAACAATATATAGATTTTTATTGGTGTACAATCAGATTCATGATATCATGACGGATATGATTATCTTAGATTTACAATACAGTCACTAAATGAGCTTATTGTGGACTATATAGTAATAATTCGTACTAAAGAGCGTGACAATAATAACAATGTGAAGTAAAGGATATCTGTATAATAATATATTGTAACAACAAAGTGGTCTGTGCGGGGATCCTAGCCTGCCCGCAGTCATTTCAAGTGAACTACCAAGCATGAATGGCTGAATGATGAATTGTACTTCACTTCACATAGCGCTGACAATATAATAATCCTTTTCTTCGCGACTCGTCCTTCCACTGTTCTTCATTCTTCCATCTCTCTCATAACACTACCGAAACGTACCCCTTTTGTTATCGTCACCATCTATCAACCATACTGCAATTTATAAAACCAAAATGGCCTCTCCAGACGGAACAAAATCACAAATGATTACCGTTACCATTAAGAAAGACCCCAACAGTCATGACTCAGAAGAAGTCCCTATCACCGTTGGTGAGTCGACGTTCCTACTTTCTACCAACTAGATCTAATGTATTCTTTTTATAGAACGCGAGATTCTCGAGAGATCAGTCTTGATCAAGAATCTTCTCGAAGACTTGGGCAGTCCGGATGAACACATTCCCATTTCAAACGTCAGTTTCCTTCCTCCACATATCTTTAAACGGGTTCACTGACCTTATTCATCGGACAGGTCTCGGAAGCGATTTTCAGAAAAGTAGTCGAGTGGTGTGAACATCATCGCAAAGATCCTCCCGCTACTACTGAAGACGACAATGAAGCTCGTAATAAGAAACAGTCGGATATTGACGAGTGGGATGTGAAATTCATGCAAGTCGATCAAGAAATGTTGTTTGAAATCATCATGGTATGCGCTTCATACTCTCCGATCATATCTTTGGGACATTTCGAGGCTAATGAGTTGACAGGCGGCAAACTTTCTTGACATCAAACCACTTTTGGATATTGGGTGCAAGACTGTTGCGAATATGATCAAGGGAAAGAGTCCAGAAGAGATTAGAAAGACTTTTAATATACAAAATGATTTTACACCCGAGGAGGAGGAACAGATCCGTCGTGAGAATGAATGGGCGGAAGATCGTTGACGAGACAGAAAAGGCACAATGGGAAGCTAGACGAATGATAGTGTGATAACGGTTCTTTTTCCATCATGGTCACACTTTCGGCATGTTTACAATATCAGCAATGTTCAATGGGTCAGTAATGGACATGAATATACAAAGTCATTTCCATCGTCTAGTAAAGTAGTATGAGATACAAAATATACGATGAATCGTTCAGAATATTCCCTTCTTCTACATTAATATTAATTGTTCATAATTCTGCCATACACCACCAATATATATCGTAATCAGTCCGTCACTCTATTATTTCCATCAAGACTTGAATCCATCCTTTAAACTTTGACTGCTCGCACTAGCAACGACCTGCTTCTCCGTCGGTAAGATAGCTCCACTACCTTTTTTCTTGTTTTGTTCCACTTCTCTCAATTTAGAAATAGTATATACAATTCCACTAACAAATCCAACACCAATCGCGCTCACGGAAGGAACAGTAATTGGTGCATTGAAGAATACCAAACCAGACAAAGCAATGGGTAATTTATTCAAGGCTCCAACCATTGAATATGTGGTTGATGAAGTGACTCTCACACACCATGCCGATGTATAACTTATGAACAGTGTGCATAGACCTGAAATGACTATAGCCATGATGATTGCATTTCTAGCGTCTGGAGGAAAGTTGACAGCAAGGTTAGCTGAAGACCAATTCTCGAGAAAGATTGAGCATGCCAAAAGAACGGGGATTGAGAGGAGGTTGTTATAAAACATTGCTATTGATAATGATAATCAGTCATTGTATATTATATGTATTGATGAGTGGGTATAAAACTTACTATCAAAGTCCTTGAAGTTTGTAATTTTGATTCTTTTCCTCATGCCCAAAACATAAGATGCACTGCAGAAACAATTGAGTAACATCCATATATAACCAGCGTTTAGAGTAGCAATCTTCTCGTCGACTGCTCCAGCTGCGTGTGTGGATAAAGCATGTTGGATATCTGCCCATGCTGCGATAAGTGATGAAACAACCATCAAACCAAAAGAAAATAATGCGAGACCTGTAACCGATCCACCAAACCATAAAACTTCACCATATGCAATGAGGATAATGGTCAAGTTTTTGAAAATGGTATATACTGGAATAGAAAGGTATTGTAAAGCTTTTGTTCCAGTGTAAATCATTCCTATCAGAAGAAGAGAGATTGGAAACCCTACATTTCCCATATCGAGTCAGATGAATTCAAAAAAGACATGTATGGGCGCAGTGATGATACTAACATTTCTTTGCCTCTTCGCTTTTGAAATCTCGGTATGTAATCAAGTTTGCAGCTTTACATGTCGTAATTGCTAGGATACATACTACACTCTGTAAAAATCCAAATATTTCATCAGTATATTATTTTTAGTATTGACTTGATTGATGGAACTGACCTGGACAGTTAATAAAAAGAAATTCAAATTGAAGTTTGGCGAGCTGAGGATATATTTGTTCGTTACTGTCATCAATATACTGCTTCCACAGTATGCCAAAACTGCTCCAAGACCTTCCGTTTGACCCGATGAAGCTGCCATGTCGAATTATGTTATTGTCAAACACAGCCAAAGAGTGGTTTGTTGGATCTCAATGATAACAGAGAGCGGTTCGTCACTCTTCAACACAGTAACTTTCTGATAACGAATTGCGAATCAAGAAAAGGAATATGGTAAAGTAATATTTTATCACGCGTCGATGAAGTTTATCGATCAAAGGAATTACGTGGACGAATTTTTTAGAATTGCGGGTTATGTACATCTTAACGGTCAGGGGGAACATCTTACCTCTAGACTCTACATACAACGACTGTTAGATTGGAGTAGATAGACTAACATGTATCGCCTTGTCTATTAACAACTAACAACATCATGATTGCCGTGCACAAGTTATAAATCATCTTTGTGGTGAAGTCAAAAAATTATCTATAGTCGACAGCTACGTTTTGTAAAATAATCGCGAACGCGTGAGTTTTAAACTTTCGTACATCATATATCATTCATAGATTACACATTCATATTCACACTACTTGATCATATGAAGGACATGTTATGACCATGACAAAACGAATATATATATGACCTCTCACAAGACCCGTGAATCCCTGACTTCAATGTCTCACAACGATAATCACGAAAACGACCACCAATCTGAAGATGAAGACGCTCTTTTCGCATCTCTAGACGATGACTCTAATGACTCCCTCCCTCCTACTCTTCGCGAACAACGCCTCCAACAACTCCACGCCGAATTCTCTCTCGCAAGAACTCAACGGCTTTATGGATCAGGAACATACACCGTCCTCACAAACGACAAGGCTGTTTTAGACCTTACTACGAGCAAAACGTCCGAATCATCAAATACCGCTTCGAATTTAGTAGTCTTGCACTTTTCAAAAGACGGATTCGTCAGGTGTAAATTCATGGACGAAAAGTTGGAAGTATTGTGTAAGAAACATCTAGAAACGAGATTTGCAAAAGTCGACGTGGAAAATGTTCCGTTTTTGGTGGAAAAGTTGGCGGTGAGAGTCCTGCCGTGTGTGATTTGTTTCAAAGATGGAGTCGCGGTGGATAGAATTATTGGATTCGAAGGCTTAAATGGGACCGCGGATGGGTTTCGATTGCAGGCTTTGGAGAAAAAGTTGATTGATTGTGGAGTATTGACTGGAGAAAAGGTTGATGATGAAGACGTGAATGACGGACGGAGAAATATCAGGAAAAAGGAGGCAAACGAAGATGAAGATGATGACGATTGGGATTAAATGAGATCTGTCATGATGATATATCGCAATGTAAAATATATGTATATATACATTCTTTATTCAAACTGTATATATTCGGAAAATTAAAACTACATTAAATTATATGACTGAATGAGAATGAATGTTGTTGTATGCGATTTCGTTAACATGATATGCGTCAGTCATTATTTCATAACAAGTAAAATCAAAAAAGCGTCTGAGAAGGATCAAATGGTCCCTCTAATCGACATACAAATGGTATGTCATGTGTTGATATCCTTCTGTCCAAAGGCCTGTCCGACTCGATCAGTGACAATCTATGATTTTCTATCAAATCTACCATGTCAGATTGTGTTAAATCACTACAATACGAGAATCTAGAGATCTGTTGAAAACCATTATTTCTAGGCTGTGGTCGATCTGATGAATGATGATGGTCTGTCGGAATGGTGGGAGAGCTTGGAATCGCTACAGATATCCTTTTATCTGCTTTACGATTTGATTTCGATTTGATAGTCGGCAGGGCTGTACCTGCCAGGTCCAAGTCGTCGATCAATGCCGTCATATCTGCAGGTTCGTCTTCTGCAACTGGTGATGCACATATCTCATTCTTTTCAGCCGCGAATTTAGATCGTGGAAGCATTGCAGTTGCATCATCTGATTCCGTCACGGTGGGACTTAAAAGACTATTACCCCGACGACTTGATCGACTAGATTTTGAGACTTCTGCAGAGCTTCTACTGGATTTTCTGCTAGACATTCTCTTCTGAGTTTGAGCAGCTTGTAAGACATGACTCGAGATCTTTTCAAGGGTCGAGTAACGGACCTGTCCTCTCAATTCGGAAAATCTATGCGCAAGAGATTCAAGATCAGGTACAGTAGGCACTGGAGGAGCATTGTCATATTTCAGGCTCTCAAGATGAAGATCAGGAAGAATCATTGAATTTGTTGGAGTTTGAGGTGACCATCCTCGACCTGTTTTGACTTTAGTGGTCGTGAAGAGATCTTCTTTTAGATCGTTGATCCACGCGCTTGGCTCATGAGGAGACAGTCTCGATACCTCGGAACTGTATCTCATACTTGTGGCAGCTGTCTGGTCTCTATTAGACGTCCAGTGCGACCTATCCATCAACGAGTCATGCCTGGGCGGAAAACGTTTCAGTTCAACAGGAGTCACTGATTGATCAGAAACAGCAGACACTTCATTTGAGTGACTGTTGATACCAGCACAATCAGTGTTGACGGTGAAAGATCTGTTCATGCGGTAAATACCTTGTTGGCCAGGGTTGAATGACGCGGCAGAAGTGCTAGAGTCCCTAGAATCATGGGAAGGTAGACCATCATTCGACAGGTCAGAGTTGCGCTGTAAAACAGTCAAAGACTTTGTATAAGCCACGGATTCTACATCTTCTTGGAACGGAGAAGCTAATCTTGAAGCACAAACCGCGTCACGATCATGCTGGGAAAAGCTCCATGCGAATGAGCTCCCTCTCGATCCTGTTGCAATTGACATGGGAGATATTGGCGATATGGCGCGCGGATCCGTCATATCGGGATAATTCATGGCAAGAGTGTCAATATCAACAACATTGTCCATCCAGTAGTTCCGTGTGTTTGACGATGATCTACCGCTATGCAGTTTTCTGACAGGTGATCCGCTCGAATCATGGTTTGGTAAGACGTCTAAGATTGGCTTTGAGAAGAATGGTGGAGACTTGGCGAGTTCGGCATCGGCAGAAGTCTGGTTTAATGGAATGTGCTCAGAAAAGCCATGAAGCACATTTGCTGATTCGCTTGTGTTACGACGAACAATCTCAGGACTCGCATTGCGCTTTCGGAATGTAGATGTGGAAGAATCTTTGAAAAAGCCGAGGATAGAACTCGACTTTTTGTGTAATAATCTTCCTGTATCGGCGATGATCTTCGAAGGAGAGCTAGGTGTATGGTAGAAAGTAGTCATGTTTGTAGAATCGAGTGAATTGTCACAGGTGGATCTGGAAGGGCTTTGAGTAATCCCTCGAGGTTCCATATTCGCGGACATGTCCATCTCTATATCTCCGACTGTATACCTTTTGAAATTTGCTTGTACGAAAACTTCACCAGCGCATGATTGTTTCAAGGGAACTGAAACACCATTTTCATACTTGCTCACAGGACAATTGCGCAAACATGAAGGACGAAAACGATGGCAAAAGAAATGGAAAATCAACACTGAAAAAAACTCACAATCGTCCAACTACATCTAATTGACTTTGTTCGCGTTGCTGCGCGATCAGAAGCAATGGCCGTCGACATGCATGAACATGGTTTCGAAACATGATTCTACCGTGGTTCGATGCTGGTTTCAAGTGGGGTAATCACTGTGGTAGGGCAGAATTCTTGACGAATCATTGTGTGACAGCTACTTAACTTTTGTTGGTATATGTTTGGTGACTTGCCTTTATGTTTTTTATGCCGAATCATAAAGGTATTGCTCCACTTGGTCTGGAGAATCTTGAGAATCCTGGTAAAGCACGGACATGCAAGGATGATGTCCTGCCACATGATGTATGTAATATTGTTATTCCCAAACTTCAACACTTGGAAATGACCAATATTGAGCGTGTACAATAATAAATGAATAAAGTTCAGAGACGCGAAAACTACGATTGTACTTCGACGTTATTCTTCATATCGTCTAGAACGATCTGAGCGAACATCATGTTTTTGACAAAATGTGGATTCAGGTACATGGGTCGTTTTAAAGCCGTTTGGTGTCACCTCTCCTCCGCTCATAATAAAACATACTTTCATCAAAATGAAAACGATATTCATATTTTCGGCCATCCAGCTAAATACCGATACTAAACTTCGACATTTCTTTGCTCTTGTGCAATGATCTGTGTGATGTTCCTGTGTGTCTTCTCTCTGACACCACTTCTAAAACGCAGCGAGACAGATGTTTCCAAGACAATGACATGAAAACAAATTCGAAAAATGCGTAAGCTGGCATATAGTGTTTCACGTTTCTCATAACGTGGAAATTATTGAACCACAAAAACAGCTTACGAGTCCAACGGTCGTAGGTTTGCTTTGATAGTCTGCCACCAAGCCTCTCCTTATGAGACTCATCTTACCGTTGTAGATAGTCTAGCCTCCGTCGCGCTATTTGACCGTATTATATAGGTAAGTCGTAGGCCGTCGTTGTTGACTTGATATACGATTTCTTTCTTCAATTGACTTGCTTTTCACAACAAGCATCATGTACATCACATCATTCTCATTGTCTCTCTTGTTACTCGGTACTTCTGCTACTGCAAAGTCGTTTCATTCAGAAGCCGAAAGGCATGATTCTAGGATAACTAAACACGACCATTCCCGTCGCCCGCACCCCACGGATATATCGTCCTCTCGACCTGAGGACGAATCCCGCTCTTGGTCTAGCGATGACTTACCCTCTACTTCATGGTCCGACAAAGATCATGGAAAGAAAAGCAAATCACGGTTCGAGAAAGGACATGGACAGAAAACCAAGTCACGGTCCGAGAAAGGACATGGAAAAAAGACTAAAAACTCGCATCATGGGCGGCCAAAGCAGCCAGAGACTTCATCAGATGATCAAGGACAAGAGACTAGCATGACGCAAGAGCCTAGTGTAACCCAGGAACCAGCTTCAACAACACTTGTTCACGGTCATGCTCATGAGTCTTCCGAGCCAGAAGACTCGTCACATCACGGCCATCATCACGGTGGACGTGCAAAGAGAGCTGCTCCTGCAAAGTCCTCTGCCAAATCAAGCTCTCGAGCTATTTCGCATACTACCAGCCATGCTAAGCCTTCCAAAAGTGGTCACTCAACCAAGTCAACTAGTCAAGTTCGCCCAACAACTAAGCCCATCTCGTCAAAAAATGCTAGTACAAAGTCAATCATCAAAAGCAGTGGAAGCAAATCAGCGACAATCATAACCATCACACCTTCATCAAGCAGTACAGTCCCCAACAAGTCGTCTTCTCGCGTATCATCCTCTAGTAAATCCGTTACCTCATCTCACCCAACCTCGTCACATTCATCCCACTCTGTAGCTTCTGCAACCCACTCTGCACACTCTGAAAGCAAGTCCGTAACTCACACCAAAAGCGAGAGTCACAGCTCGCTTTCTCACACGTCTACACATTCATCTAAACCAGCTAGTACCAGCGCAATAAGTGCAGTCAATGCCACAATCATCAAATTCCACGTTGAAGCAGTCAGCGGCACTTTCAACGGTTCACTTCTCGAAACAGACGTCAGTACAGGTAAACAAGGCTTCAAGCTCGGCGACCAGCCTGCATCATTCTACAGACTGAATACTAAATCGTTACGAGTACACACTGCAAACTCAAAAAAGGTCCTTGTAGTAGAAGGGAATTCTTCAGATGGAACGATTGTCGCCAAGAATGTAGGCACGATAGTAGCTACTGATTCCTACTTGAGATGTCGTGTGCATAACGGCACTAGTACGTTGAGTTGTACGGCGCAACACAAGGCATTGTCTGCCTTTCACCTTGTCGACAACAAGTTCCTCGCGTTGAGTGCGAATAAACCGACTGGACACTTGAAATTGAAAGCTGTAGTATTGACATGATCACTCTGTATGATATTTGTTGTCACGCTTGTTTCTCATTCGTTCATTCTTGTATATATTACTAAATTCTATTGTTTCAATATCTCAATGGTGCATTCAACTTGATGTTCTTCATCCTATCTGTGTAGTTGTGAAATGATAATCAACTAACGCATTCCCAAGCCAATAGTCCAATTCAAATCTCCACCCAAACCGGCCCACGTCGGCGCAAATACTTCTGTCCAAGCCTTTAATTCGTCTTTATATCTCAATCTATGCAAGTCTCGACCTACATCCACCTTTGCTTTCTTTTCCAACTCAATTAACATTCTGTGTAGCCCCTTTAATTTCCGAATTGGTTCTTGTAATGTGTAAGAGTATTCATCATTGATTGCTCGCCATGCTAAAAGTCTATTTTGAATAGTGTCGCTATCACAAGGTGGATTTGAGTATTGAACACCCTCCATACCATCCGTTACAGGATCGTCACCTGGGAATGCGCCAGCTTGCGCATCCTGTTCCAATGCTCCAAGAGGGGTAAGATGAGGAGTTTCTGAAACTCCGGACAACGCATTATGGACATCAAATGCCCCTCCGTCCGATATGATTTTAAGATCATCTTGAATACGGTCTATAGTCTGAAGAATTGGTCGAAACGCTTTTGCGACAGCAACGGAGACGGGTTGAGATGGATTAAGGATGAATTGGGACAAACGAGATAAAGCTGGACGAATGCTAAGAATGAGGACACGATTGTGTTGCGATCTATGCGCGGCAAAAACAAGAACCGCTTCAGCTGTAGAAGATTTGGGTGAGATAATCGCGGTGGTAGAGTTGGTCGTATGTATAAGATGAAATGGTTGATCGTGTCGTGCTGCTTCAAATGACTGTATTGCGATGGCAGCCATTCTAAGTTCGGGTTCCTCTACTGTCTGTTGTATTCCGGAGCTGGAAGAATCTATTGCAATCTAAGTATGTGCTTGATCAGGCGTAGTCATGCTGTGACTTTATATTTCCATGAAAGAGGGTGGTCAAAATTCCTTACCAAAAGAGCATTATATAGAGATAAAGAGGAGGCCAAATGTGAAGATTACCTCAATCTTTTCTCTATATGTTAATGTTAATAGAGTCAATGTGAGAGTGAAGCGCGATGAAAAATGATTTCAAGTGAAGTGAATGCTTTTCATGTGGAGTGATGAGAATGATGATGAAAACATTGAAAGTGAAGGGAAAACTAGCGACAGTAGGGGTTCACCATCGTAGATATTCTTGCTATTCTGTTGCAAGCTGACAAACGACCTTATACCTACTTTATTGCAGTATCTATCTGATTTTTGCACTAATCAATGATATTCAAAATTAAAATATCATCGATTGTTAAGTAGCTTCTGTACTTTGAAATAGCTCGGCAAGACTTTTTATAACCCTGAAATTGTGGTTCGGAAAGCTTATTTGAATCAACGTTTCTATCAACCCCGGGAATTCTATCGGCGACACCGTATTTCATCGATAATATGACACCCTGATATTTTGTTGACCTGGTAGGAGATACGGCTTAAATTGTAAGTAAAAGGGACGCTTCGGTGACTAAAGGTCCTTCATAATCACGGGCGGGACAGTTGATGAAATAAAGAGACCAAACCAGGTTGTACGACTTTTGAACCGCACAAGCGTTTTTTAGCGTTTCAAATTCTGCCCGGCACAATAGAGAAATACAAATCATTTCTGTGCCACCCCCTTCTCTTCCCTTGGACCGTCATCAGCCTTCTTTATCCATCGCATCTCTAGAGTCTGCCACTTGACTCCACGGTCGTATCTATAAGCCTTTTCGTGACGTGACAGCGACATCATAGCGCTTTGGGAAACATACTGGAAGTGGATGAGGTGATCAATAACTTGCCAATATTTTGAGATATGGCGGCCCTTTATCCGCTGATCACTCAACAAATGCCGCTACAAACGCATACACAACCGAGTAAATATTACCCATATGGGCAGGGGTGGTAAACGATAAAAACTAATGTCGAGCCTATGTAGTTGACTCTCCACATTATGCTAATTTCAGTCCTTCGGATTTATCTCCACAGGGTATTTCGTATCTCTAAATTAATGTCGCTCGATATTAGATTACTTACTTGGCCATAGATGAGAGACAAAGTCGAAAAAGAAGAGGACCAAAGCCAGATAGTAAACCGGCGACTTCACAACGCCAGGAAAGAAATCGCCAAGCTCAAAGGTAAATTGATTATTGCGAGCAGGTGGTCGTTATTTGCACAATCTTTAACACCAAATACAGGACTCACCGCGAGAGAAAGGAACAATATATCAAGGCTCTTGAGATTGAGATTCTAAGATTCAAGGAAGACTTTGGTAAAACCAGTCGAAAACGGGATCATGTTGCTAGTGAGAATAAACGGATGCGCGAGATGTTAAAAGCGCACGGCATCTTTGTAGACTTTGAACATCAATCACACTACAAGCCCAAAACGTCTGCTGCTGGCACAGCTCTCAGTGGCAGACCATTGGCCGGCACGGACGACCCCCGCCGCCAGGGATCTGATGCTTCTATCCGAACTCCACCTTCTCTTACAACGCAATCGACCTTGTCTGCAGAAGAGCCGCTGTCACCGACGAGGTTTCAATACGGTCAAACCGCAAATTTCGTGGTCCAAAATCCTGCTAGCAACTTGGACCTTGATCAAATTGGAATAGATTTTGTATTGGGGTAAGTTATGGCGTGATTTTCGGTAATGGAAACGTAATATATTAACTTGGTCATAGCCTCGAGGAGCCATGCAGGACTCACAGGAAATACCTGCTGGATCGTTCTCTGAATCCAGACGGACCGGTTCATCATCACCCAATGGAACAAGCCGATGATCATCTTCATACTCACCCAAGCGGACACGCTCTTATGCTCTCATGCCCACCTTTCAGTCACGTCATGGAACGTCCTAGTGAGGACTACGAGGTTGAGACAGCCACTTGCAAATCCCATCTTCGAAAACTAATCGAACTTGCTTCCACTTTGCCTGAGATGGATGATGGCGAACTGACGCCTGTACAGACGTGGATCAAATTAATGAACGATCCTCGACATGTACTCATGATTCAAGAAGATTTCAAGATGATTCAACAATTATGTTCCATGCATTATCGCTGCTTCGGGTTCGTGCAAATCTCGTCTGCGTAAATTATTACCTGCTAACATAGTCTCCAGATTTGGAACCGTCATAGAAGCGTTTGAAGTCGAAGATGCAATCACCAAAGTTCTAGCTAATCGTGATGCAAGACTGGCTATGAATGCAGCAACAGGCACTCATCCATTAATGTATCAGCAATATAAACACCAACAAATCATGGTTTGAATTTATTGCTTGCTTAAGGTAGCTGTGTCGCATGGTTGTATATCGAAAGGGGATCATGTTACAAGAGATTCTTGTAAGATGGTTGTTTGCATGTCATGGCGTATAATATGGGGGCATTGTACAGTATGTGATAGTCGTAATTCCTTCGTATATGAAATCCCATTGTAAATTTAGATTTGGTTAACGATTTATGGTAAACCTTAAATTGACCATGGTCTCGGCAGCCTTGTATAGTTCATCATTGTCTTGACTTGTTACTACAAACATTTGACAGTTGTAAATCCCCAAACTTCTCGTCCCATAAGGCTGACGATTACATCGCTGCGAGTTTGACTCCAAAGGAAAATTTGTTACATCTGTTCGAAATGTCCGACGCGACAAGTTCCGATGCGTCAAAGCAAGATCTCTCATCATGGGACAAAGATCTGACCTTATATTTATTCACATCCCTCTCGTCCGGCTCTTCTCAAATCGTCACTGCTACTAACCGTATGGAGACTATCTTAAAGGCAAACAAAATCCCCTATACTTTTATCGATCTTGCGACCAACGAACAGGCGAAAAGATTATGGCAACGAAGGGCTGGTCGACGAAAGTTTCCTGGTCTCATAAAAGAAGGCTTTGTGATTGGGGTCAGTAGACGACTACCTTTATGAATCTTATAATCAGGCACTGACATGAGATCACTGCAGGATATTAACGAGATCGAGGAACTAAACGAGTTTGGAGAATTAAAAGATGCCGTTGGTTTTGATTTTACATTGGCCAAATCTAACCCATCCTCTGCGACTGCGACTGCTCCAACGCAAACATTTCCACAAGATGCTTCCGTAAACGATTCCATGCGAGATTTAGCGGCTCAAGCTGCCAATGTTGCTCTGTCAAAGAAGAACAATCCCCGTACAGAGGTGTTAGAGTCTGTTGGCAAGAAAGACGAGACCACAACGAATTCACAGTCTGTCGAAGATAAAGACGAGACAGCAAAAAATTCAGAGTCCGTTGAAAATAAAGAAAAGACGAGCAAAGAGGTCGATATAAATGATGATCAGGAGGATAAGAAGATTGGCGATGAGCCAGCTACACAAAATATAACTGAAGACGCTTCTGAAGTCACATTTGTTACTTCCGACGAAAACATCTCATCGGATACGCGGCCATCGATCATCTCACCTACTCTTCAATATCGAGATCCCACAGATATTGGCTTGACCTTGCAAGATCCAAAAGGACAATCAAAGACCATTGATTCGTCGACAGGTGGAGCCGAAGATGCTATAACAAAAACAACCACTTTTGATGCATCCTTACAAGATATGTCATCATTGTCACCAAATAGTCTGGCAAAGGAATCCATCCCAAGTATGACGACGATGATTGAGACTGCTGACACAATCACCTCCACGGCACCGTCTTCTGCCATTCTGTCATCTACATCTACGACAATGCCCGAAAATATTTCATCAAGTGTGTCGGAACAAACAACAACATCTGGACAGCGAGAAATTCCACCTCAAATACCGGATATTGAGTTTACCTCTATAGATCCCACCACATCAGGCAGTATATTCTCTCCTGTGCACGCGATTCGCTCTCGCGCATCGATCCCTTCATCTCCCGTCCAAGACGAAACAACCACCACACCCTCTCTCCCACTCACCAGCTCCGTCTCCTCCTCCAAATCACCATCTCAACCAAAATCCCCCGTCGAGAAGCCCGAATACGTCGAAATCCCTACAATCACGGCTCTCGACCCAAACAACAAGTCCGATATATTAAAAATAACCTCGTTCGACGCAGAACTCAAATCTGCTTCTTCAGAGTCGTTGCTAGCAAGTCCCTGGACGCAAGGCGATAGTAACAATACCATACAGGGGAATAGTAATACCATTTTCACCATCATGGGGGGCTCGAATCTCATATCAAAATCTCCTGGCGTTGAAGAATTCGACGAAGATGGCGCGATAGCGTCTGCGTTGGAGCAGAGTACTGCCGAAGGAAGAACGGTGCACATTCATAGAGGTAGTGAAGTCGTAGAAGTCAGTCAGGAAGAGATCAGACGGATAGAAGAAGAGTCAAAGATTGTAGAAGTGGCCGAGGAACAAGAGGAGGATCTCGAAGATAAAGATGAGGAGAAAAGGGAAAAGGCTGGATTGGGGATGAAGTAGTATTAATTCATTTAATGGTCAAGTAGTCATCGATATACCATGATTGATATCAAGGAATATGTCGTGTCGATTGACATTTTAGACGGCTGTTACGCTTTTTGCTTGTAGACTGCACTTTACTTCATGTGAAAGCCTCATGTTGTTTATTTACAAAGTATAGCAGGCATAATTGTATACGAATCGCTGTATGCTATGACAAGAATATAGGTAGTCATTGTTTATCATGACATGATGCTAGGTTATTGCATAGGAATCAATATAATATCTTTAACCATCTTCACTCATTTGTTAATGACCCTTCTCCAGTTGTGGGTCCACGTGCTTCTGCACTTGATGATCTTCTCGGCCCGACATGACTCAACGTTCCAGGCCAAAAAGGTAGAAAAGCTTTGACGACTTTAGCCTAGGATATCAAATTAATAAAAATATCCCTCATTGCATGGTTGAACCTTACTACTGCGAATAAATGTCCCCATTTCCCCGTAATGGCAGCATCTACTTCTTCTTTTGTAGGTTCTTCTATCATATCCTGACAATTTTCCTGTTCAGACAAAAGCGGGTCTTCTCCGTTTCTAGTCACCCAAGGATGTACCTTAGACTGTGTTTAGCCTATTTCAAGGAATTTGCAGACACAATAGACCACTTACTCTCAATTGTTGCATTTGTATCCGATCTTTCGGATCTTTTGCAAGAAGTCTATCCATTAAATCATGAAATGCAACATCGCTTTCCGGATTGAGAGGAGGAAGCGGATGACGATCCATTCGAATAGCTTGATATAATTGAAGCAATCCATGAGCATCAAACGGTATACTGCCGTAACGAAGACAATACAAAGTAACACCAAGGGACCATATGTCGACAGCCCGACCAGACACAGGTCCATGCTGAGGGATACACAATTCGGGAGGCATAAATGCTGGTGAACCTACAGATTTTGATGTAGACATATCAGACTGCTTGTCAAAGATCTCAGATACACCAAAATCAACAATCTTGAGTACGTCATCTTCTGTGATGAGACAATTATCCGGTTTCAGGTCTCGATGTAGTATTCCTTGTGCATGTACTATACTCGATCAGCCTCCGATACATCTGTTTGGACAAAAGATCAATACATACAATATTCGAGACCTAATATCATATCACGAAACAAACAACGACACTTTTCTTCATCATATGGTTCCGCCCGCTCGTCAAGCCCAACCTTCATGACTACACCCTTTTTACACATCTCTAATACCATATATAATGAATCTTCTTCAGGATCATCGAGTACTTCGAGGAGAGACACAACATTGGGGTGATTGATTTTCTTCATGATGGCAATTTCCTCACGAATAAGATCGAATGCATGATTTTCAGTCGATTCTTCATGGCCACCAATTCCATGCACTTTTGGACTCAGCGCAACGTTATTAGTATTAGCACTTAGAAAGCCCGGTCGCCTTCTCTTCGAAGGACGACGTAAGAGGTGAGACTGTGCCCTTTTACGTAATCTAGATTTAGAAAACTCCTTTACGGCCTACACTAAATTGTTAGTCAATGCTCACATTCATGTTCATATAATTACATACAAATTCTGTACCATGTTGATCGACCGCCAAATGGACAGATCCGAATGACCCACGTCCAATTTCTTGCTTGATTTGATATTGATTGATACTGTGTACAGCACCTACCTCATCCGGGCCGTCGCCATACTGAGATTTAGCATTGATTGTTTCCTACGATGGTGTCAGATGAGAACGTTACACCCCACTTACAATAGGTATATTAACCTTGACTTCCCTTGACCGCGAAGACAAACGCCTATGTTGTCTCAACGGACTCTTATACACAGGTTCTGATCTACAGAGATTAGTCCTCTGATATAAATCATGTAAATGATCTCACCAAGACATACACAGAAGATGTTACTTCAGGACGTTTTTCACTCGAAGGAATCTTCACCGGAAGTAATGTTGGAGGTTCAATTATTATGGGACTCCTACTACCATCCAGTGAAGACATTGATGTAGACTTTTTGGAGTTTTGCACAATAATATATCCAACTAATTAAACCAAAACACTGCAACAAACAGACGCCTGCATTTCGCGCGTAAAAGGTCAAAATGCGTTCATGATCAATAATATAAAGGCTTGAAACCAGGACGTTGACATCTGAAATAAGACATTATCCTATGATTCTTCCTATAACATCAATTTCGATCAGTCGTTGTTGATGCCTTCCGCAACAATTCGCGTTGTCGTCCCCGCAATTTTCAACTTCACCTCGATTTTATACAGCAAGCTCAAAGTATCAGAAACAAATTTGGAAGATCCTCTGTGATGATTGTATAATCATAATCATGTCGCTATACGGCTTCTACATATTCGATAGACATGGTGAGTTGACTTTATCAAGAAACAATCGGATGATATTCATGGTCTTCGTAGCTGAATGCATCTACGTAAAACGGTGGTTAAAAAGTCCCATATCGACACAGATGCAGACCAATCGACATCGATCTGCTGTAAATACTCAGCAGAGCGGTAAGCCAAAGTTACTTTCTAGTGCAGATGATGCAAAGCTGCTCTTTGGTGCCATCTACTCGTTGCGTCGTATGGTTCAACAATTGGGTGGTCAAGATGATAGGTAAAATATGACACACAACTGTTTAAGGTATATTCCTCACAAATTCCATAGCTTTTTAGCATATCAAACTGGCGAATACAAACTTCATTACTTCGAGACCGCCACGAGTCTCAAATTCGTAATGCTTACAGATACTTCGGTTGGCAATATGCGAACCGTGTTACATCAAATATGGGCAAATCTTTACGTCGAATACGTCGTCAAGAACCCTATAGCTCCAGTAGAACATCATGCTGGGGTTGGCGTTGCGAACGAATTGTTCGAAGGAGGTTTGGATAGCTTCATGGTTGCTCTATACTTCATTTTCGAATCCCGAACCACAGCTGACATGCTTACAGAATCTGATATTTCCTTCTTTAAAGGCATAGAGAGTAGATTCAAGGCGATTGTACATGCCCTTCGGAAATGTCAATAAGCAAGCTTAGTCACAACGAGCATCATTGAAACGTGGTACTCTATATTCTTCCTTTTTTAAGAGGTCACGAAATCGGTATTGACGGACCATACAAGTTCAACACGGTGTAGTTGCCGAGAATATCATCAAAATGGATGAGATTGCGTCATGTTACAAATCTATTACGTAACTATACGACTTCACAATAAATAAAGTCCACCAAATGCTGAAAGGACTGACACGGATCTCGCACATGGTGACAAGAACAAAATCCAAACACAAGAGCGTTTCGAGAACTCAAACCTCAGTTGTTGAGTAAGTATATCGTGTCTTGCGTTTATATATATTGTAACATATGACGATGCAAGACTTCAGCTACTTCTGAGCCTTACGTAATCCAAAATAAGTGGTGGATGAGGATGCTCCTAAGTGGTCACTGCTACGTCGCAAATTGAGCGTGTTTGCGAAGGATATACTGAACATTATATAACCCGTGCAGTCGGGCCTTTCGGTAGCCCACCAAAGTCAAAAACTGTATCTTGGCGGGGAAACCCCTTGACATGTTCAGGCGTTTGGCTTTTTGGGATCCCAGCCAATAGCAGACAAAAGCTACCGATTCTGTCCACACCTCCAAAGTTTTTCATTCTTGTAGGCGACCGTTTCAATCGCTTACGAAATTGTAACGATCAACATTTTTTGGAATAGTACAGCTGCAGCATATAATGGGATTATGTATTTACTAATGAAACAAGTTTTAAATGTATGACCGATTTTCGGCACGTTCGCTAGAATAATAATATACTCACTCTCCTGCTATGAAGAAAAGGAAAGCAAAAAGTACTTTTGAAAAGCGGAAACGCCATTACCAAACTTCGGCCTCGAGGGCGCTCCACAATAATGGTCCGTTTCTACGTTTTTTTTGTTCGTGTACATCTCCAGAGTCGTTTTATTGCCTTTATCTTGACGTTTGATTTTATATTACACTCAAAGCACATCGTCATGTTATCTTTGTGACACTCTGCCCAACTACGCGATACGTAATACAACATCAGAAGATATCTCTAGTGTTATTAGAATCTCTCTTCATGAACAACGCCTGGAGCGTGCGGGGAAATGGACATATAATATAAAGACTGCTAAATAGTTGAGAATATACTTACATCCCAAAGGAGTATGACCGAGGTTTTACGTCCATCTGGAGAGTCGGATGGCCATCCTTTCTATTCCTCCCCCGATGGGTACCCTCTTAAACGAAGCTCGGTGTCTTGTTCATCGTTTCTCGCGGGTTCAGCCTCACTTTTCAGCAAAGATCGATCGTCACCGCCAAGTCCACCACATTCTCAATCACCTTATTCCTCATACTCCGTACCACCACCAAATTCGAAGATAGGTTATCATTCATTCACTGATCTAACACGATCAGATCCACTTCCTCCAACCCCTGCTTCGAGTGTTTCTCTCGAGGACGAAGAAGATCGAGACGATAATGATATCGCCTTTCCGTCTTATGATGACGCCATCTTCTCAAGTCCATCCGTACAACAAGAAGAGCTTGTAATAGATACAATACCTCAAGAAAGCGACGACATCGATATCACAGCATCCACATCAATCAGCGATAGCGATTTCGAAGTCCCAAGTCTTGCTTTAACGACACCGCCGGTTGTGGATGACACAGCCATTAAACCGGATCCTGCCCATCATGTTGATTATCTTTCACATAATTGGAGGGAAGAGGATATCTGGGCCTCGTGGAGGCTTGTAGTGTCAAAACGAAACATGATACCGACGAGTGCAAGACTGGAGAACGCATCCTGGCGGACATGGGCCAAAGCAAAGTACAGATTAGACACGATATCTCCAGAGTCACTCAACTGGTAAGAGATATGATAATCTTCGCAGCTGTTTGGTATATCTCCTCTAACATACATGTGTCTAGGTTGAAAGAAAGCGATGTAACATGGCTATATGGTCCTTTACAGCCCGCAATATCCCGTCCGATTACGCATGACGCGCCAGATCCTTCCCCTGATTATATGTCTTGCTCTAAAAGCCGTACAACAAAGAAACCCATCTTGAAGAAGCGGACGGTATCGGAAGTCATGTTGCAAAGGTCATTGTCTGCGAATTCTCTTGTCAAACAGGCGGCAGCGTCCGTACAAGCACAACAATGTGGACCTCAGACAAGATCGATATTCATTAGAGGTATAAGTGAAACTCGGTCAAGATTATTAGCTCAGTCACAACCTGCCAGTAGAGATTCGGATTGTTTGTCCGATATTTCAACAGATTCTAGCATTACCACACCTAATGAAGGCAGGAAACATATCCGGTTCGATGACAAAGTGGAACAATGTATAGCCGTGGAGTGTAAGACACTTGATATTTACGAAGATACAGACACTTATGATAATGGAGGGAGTTCTGATTCAGATGATGGAGTATTGACGATGCAACAATCTCCAAACAGACGTTGGAATGTTGTTAGACCTTCCCTGGCGCACAGCGCTCGAATACCAACAAAGAGTATCGAGAAATTACCAGATACTACTCTGAAATACAAGTCAGACTCTCCTGGAAGTCGAAAGAACTCAACAAATTCATTTACCTCGTCGTTTTGGGATACAAACAAGATCACGCCCTCGGCATCTCAAGAGACATTACGACCATTGAATCCGTCTTGCAATTTCTTGATGGCTTCGGATGATGAAGATGATGGTGACACTGAAAGAGCATGGAGACCTCCGGTATTGCAAAGCAGCAGTCCCTCAATTGATGGTGGTGTACCGAACACTTTTGATGTCGGTGATGACGTTCCGCCAAATATGAGAAGAACGGGATCAGGAATGTTTATGCCTTATGATGACGATGATGAAGAGATAGCCACAGAAGGAGGATTATTTACAAGAGTCAGCGATACTTTTAATACGGCTCGAGATATCGCCCATGTCATCTGGAATGTCGGATGGCGTAAATGATGACATTGAGTACTGTGATTATATACGATACTCTATGACACTCTACGATCATGATAAATTGCACAGCATTAGGCGTTTTTCTTATGAATATTGTACGGATATTTTATGACGATGGTATTCATGCCGATGAACAACCATTTACTTCTGGTTATAGTAGTATATATATATTTTTAATTGATATATTCAAGAAGAACATGTATTGTTCGTGATTAGGCTATCACATCAGTGATGTGAATATGCTCTTTTCTAGACCTTTGAAATCATGACCCGGACTTGGTATTCAAATAATAACACGAACGAGATGATACAATGAACATTCCGTTAATCATCAATTCTCTACCAGTCGTCTTAACATGTTCTGCATCATGCAGGTGCTCGCGCTAGTCGTACAGTAATTAATGATTTTAAATAATTGTAAATGTATGTTTCCCCACGATATACTTTTGCTTTTATATCATTTACCTCGGCAGCACATAGGTACAGTAAGCCATCACGATTTGGAAAACTCCATTCTTTTTGAAAATCCATGGATCAAGACACCATACATACATGTACGAAGAACTGGATGCAAAAACAAAGTCACCCATTCGCTCGGCGACTTTGAATTGCTACTCCCAACGAATGAAAGGTTTCCGTCGTAAATAGTCGGTAAAAGCCGTTTTGATACGCCACAACGTTTATTCCCAAGCCGATCGAAGCCATGTGGATCCGACGCGGCTTGCCGTACCTCGTTACAAACCTGCATATAATTCATCAAATATATCAAGCCAAACATATGGTCGAGCTGCGGCCGAGTTCCAATTCCTCTATATCATTGGCCCACATCGTAAGTCAATAGGGGTTTAGTATGATTTTCCAGGTAATTTCTTTCTTTTTTTGGCATGTTGCGGCGTGGGCGCGTCTCCTTTTTTCGTCATATATAGATAAGAACCCACTACTTCTTTGACGAATCAGGCAGGTAATACTCATCCAGTGTCATTCAATCTCGCTTCTTTACATTCACTTTTGCATGTGCATTGCATGAATATCTCTCGTTTCGGAAGTAATTTTGTCAGATTTGGTCATTAATATATTCATGATAAAGCACTGCGGTACTACTTAGAAGATCAACAGTAGTAGATACTCTGAAACCCGTCATAACGTTTCTATCCGCTCGCTCACACTCTTTTCCCACCGTTGGACCTTTTTTTCTGTTTTCCCGACCACATTGTTTCAATTGATCAATTATTCCGACTGTGTTGATCGGCTAGACGATATCCCGCCATAGACTGCTGGATTTCAAATCACGAACGTCGATCATTCAATTGCCTTGGGTCGGAATTGGGCTTTATATCTGACATATATTGGAATAGATTAAGTGTGAAAGTTTCAAGTGGTGAATACTGTTCACCTCGTGAGTTATCCATTCACTTGGTTTAGATTGTCAAAGTTCAAGGAACCATTCGACTACTACTATTTTATCAAATCTACATGCTTCATATAAGCTTGTGAAACTGCTTATCACGTCTACGCGAGCGCTCATAACTTGACAGGCCTGAAGTGTCTAAATCGCCATCCCATCCGAGCTAGTGAAAAAATCACAACAATTACTACGTAAAGAGACGAATGCCCAACATGTCAACCAATTCTCAGCGCAACTCAATCAGCTTTCTAAGAAGACCTTCCTCAATCCCCCGCGAAGCACATGATTCAATGTTTGTACAACAGACAGCTTCGAATAACTTTCTCAACCGACTTCGAGCAAGAAAGCAATCCATTGCTCAGCAAACCATTACACCAGCCGACGCAGTATGGTATTTGTCACTACCTGACAAGGTCAAGCGACAACATTTCACAAAAGAGGAACAAATATTGATCAGAGCCAAGAGTGAACAAGCTCTCATTGATATCACGCCAGAAGTCCTTGCACAGGTTGAAGAATTGCATCACTCGAGCAAAACGGAAAGATCAAAAAGTTTCTTCACATCTGAGGGCAAAGTCGACACATCTCCTCTCCCTTCTCCCTCTCTTACATACGCACCTATGACTTTCGCACCTACCAGCACGATCAGGGTCGTGTCTCCACCCATCAAGTCACCTACATTTGGTCAAAATTTCATGTCACCACAATACACTGCACCGCCATCTCGAAGTTTCTTGAGGAGTCCAAGCGTACAATCTGTAGATCCACGAGATATGGCACAAAGCAATGTAAGCATTCTACCTGGCCCGGAATGTGTACAAATGAACTCTGTACGGTCCACAAGTCAACCTGTCATTGGCGAAACATTTATCGAATCAACACCCTCTCCTCTTTATGCTCAAGGTCGCAGATCAACAAGTCTCGCAATAAATAGGGCTGCCGGTCCACCAAAAGCGTTATATCTCGGTGATCCATCGACCAAGGCGTTACTCAAATCATGCTTGTCGAAAGATCGTTTCCAAGAAACTCTCATCTTTGGATTTCCTTCAGCATCAGCAATGTCAGACAGTCACTTGAAAGTGCACAATATCAGACCAGATTTTGAAGATCTGAGTCCCGGGACAGCAGTACGTAATAGTTGGCTGGACAGTGCACCTTTTACGGATCTACATGAGGAAACGTCTTCAAAAGACGGAGAAATGTCATCAATCGATGAGATGGGGCCTTCGACTCCGACTTCAGCAGTCTATTCTCAAAATTCTGCAATATTGCCAGCATGTTATGATGAGGAAATGGATGATATGGAAGAGCTTGCAGCCATACCGCCAAATATACCACGCAGCGTCAGCAACACTGCTTATTTCGAAGAGCTTATGAGTCGAGATATGACTTTGCGTATGACTTTGACCAAGCCTGAACTTCGAGCATCTGACGAGGAATTATACGGTCCTCACAGTCCAAACATGGACCATCACGTCGCGACACCGAACATGTTTGTGTCTGATCCACTGGCTCTCGAACGATTGGTCTTTTCAGAGGACACGACTGGATCGAATGGTGTTTTTGGACAATATGGAAGACGAAGAACGATCAAAAGTCTCTTGTTCAACTATAAATGAGACTATTCTCATCGTCATGATCTTGACCAGCTAATGGCGGTAAAATCTAATGAATGAAAGAATTCCAATCGTGCGATTTAGCGGGTTTTTTATTGTAAAAGTTTTTTTCGTGGTTAAAGTAATTTCTCATATCTACCTCTAAAGTATCTATATATATGATAATAATAATTAGACTACAATAATGACTCCGACAATCAAGTGCTTTACTATCCAACTCACCAACCTGTGTCCTTGTGTGAGATTTGAAGATTGCGGAGATCTCAACCAACCCTTATTTTCTGGGTCCAAAAACTACCCCTTGTTGGCTAATTTTTTTATTAATTAAAGCGAGCCGTCCCATCACTCCTGCCACGTCTAGTACCACGCATTACTGTGCCTTTTATTGTGTTTCCTTTTGGAACGAATCTCTTTGTCGACATAAACTTGACATGTCCCATCGCCAGGCAGAGGTAGATTCTTTCCGGTGACCCCAAGCAGCACAGGATTGCAATCCTTGAAAAAAGGAATACAAAAATTTGTATATCAACTAGGCGCAACTCTCACTCCGAGGCATACATATCTTTCACATTACATTGGCATTCAAAGAGCATGTCATATATACCGTGAACACTACATCCTCCGGACTCAAGACAACCATCAAAAGCATTCAGCCAGCGAGCAATAAATCAAAAATTACGCTCATTCGTTTTATCATAAAAATTCATCATGTCTTCTATCACGGACAGGTCGACAGCACGGGAACGCTCACCTGTACCACGTAATCGCCCTGGCGGACTTGTCATTCCAAACACATCAACATCCATATCTCCATCAGCATCTCCCGATCTTTCTGCTACTCCAGTTAACAATCATCGCTCAATTTCGAATCCTAACCAACGCCCGCCTCAATTGACACTTGCGACAACACATCTCGACACTCCCACATCAGATAATCACGCCCATGCTGCCTTTTACTCTGCTCGTAGCGCCACAAGTCCATCGCCTGGTTCGACGCTAGGTTTGGGAATAAATGCTGGCTCGATCAAAGAAGGAACATATACTCGACACGAGAGTTCATGGACACCTCCACAAGCCAAAAGCGCCATTGTACAGGGATCTAATTCTTGGGGCGCTTCAGGCGGTGCAAGACCGCTTTCTGCAGGACCAGATGGACAAGGTGCAATGTCTTTGTTGGCCAGAGCGGGGAGAAAATTAAGTGGAGGTCTTCCATTATGGACCGTCGAAGATGAAAGTGAATCTTCGACGGTCTCGGCCTCGCCGTCAATATCAAATGGAATGGAAGGTGGATGGAGGACGAAAGAAAAGGAGAAAGCAAGAGGTGGAAATGATAAGAGTTTTGGTGGTGGAGTGGAGAGCTGGATAAAAGGTGTAAATATGGGAAATGGAAAAGTAGCACGATTTTTACGAAGATTTAGCAGATTATTTGGAAGAGTGAGATTAAGATCAGTGATTATAAGTATTGTAGCACTACTGCTTTGGATCTTTTTACATGCTCGTAAGTCGTCTTTGTCAATGAAATAATTTAGAGTGTATTTATTGACAGTTTTATTAGCTGCATTATATTGGTATCGACGCACTTCATGGCTAGGTGGTGGTAAGAAGTTTGTCATAATTCTGGCGGCAAATCAAGGAGGTGGAGTTATGGAGTGGAAAGGTCCAAGAGAATGGGCGATAGAAAGAGACAGTGTCCGAAATAAGAAGAAATACGCTGCGAAGTGGGGATATGAATTGGAAATTGTCGATATGAGTACGAAGAAAAGATATGCTCATGAATGGAGAGAAAGTTGGGAAAAGGTTGATGAGATACGGAAAGCTATGAAAAAGTATCCAAAAGGACAATGGTAAGTATTACTCATTCATCAATCATTTCAACAAAAGTATTATTTATTTATCAATCATTTGATCAAAATTATCATTCATTAATCAAAAGTAACTAACACGATTATAAATAGGTTTTGGTGGCTAGATCTTCATACCTTTATCATGGAACCATCATATTCTCTCCAATCTCATGTATTCAAAAATCTCGAAAAGATTACTTATCGAGATATTAACGAGTATAATCCTCTCAACATTTCTCACCCTCCTACAGCACCATATCTCGATTTTCTTAGTCTATCTCCAAAAAGTGATGGTAAAATTTCATCATTAAATCTTATACTTCCACAAGATTGTGGAGGTTTTAATCTTGGATCATTCTTTGTTCGTCGATCTGCTTGGATAGATCGACTTTTTGACATTTGGTGGGATCCGGTTCTTTATGAACAAAAGCATATGGAATGGGAACATAAAGAGCAAGATGCTTTGGAATATATGTATAGAAATCAACCGTGGGTAAGGACAATTACGGGCTTTATACATCAACGTAAAATAAATAGCTTTCCACTTGGAGCATGTGGTGAAAAAGGAGAAGATTCAAGAATGCATTATTCTGCAAAAGATCGTGATTTTGTAGTGAATATGGCTGGATGTGAATGGGGTAGAGATTGTTGGGGTGAAATGTACAATTTTAGAGAATTGAGTAATAAACTGAATAGAAGTCTATGGGAAAAGTTCAAAGGTCAAGTTGGTGGATTTATTAAAAAGAGAAAGAATAGTGACAAGAAGAAGCGTAGTGGTAACAAGAATGACAATAAAGGAGGAAAGAAGTAGTAGATTTACAATAATACTTTATCCTTGATTATTCGTTTCTTTTCTTTTCTTGTCATATACTCGTATATTATATTCAACTCGTTATTGTAGTACGGTATTCATCTAGTCTAGTTATGATTTGTGGACCATGTTCATATACAGTATTCTGTTTACAATTTTGATAAATGTTTGATATCAAGATTTCACCCTTTTCAAATCTCTCATGTAACTTAGTCATTTCATTATTTTAATATGTTATAAGCCGATATATATACAAATGCTTAATGATGGACATTACCCTCTGTCAACCCTCGACATGAAATGTTTCGAATATCCTTTGTTCAAATGATAGTCAATCTATACATTGCCGCATTCAGTTTTATAACTATGACGTTGAATGGGGATTGAGAAGTTTATTTCTTGCCGACCACGTTGGTTTTATCAGTCGTCGTTATTGGTTCTTCTGATAATCGATTCTGTTGTTCAAATAGATAGCCTTTTACTTTGGAGTATTTTAGTTGTTGTAGATATCTTTCTGCATGGAACGAGTTAGTAAAATCAACAAAACTATTATGATGATTTTGTGTGTATATGTATAATATGTTGTTGTAGAACAGGTGCTGGAGGGGATGTTATGAAGGGTATGGTATGGGTATGCATGCGTGTTCCGTATTTCGTATTTGTAGGAGTTGGGTTGTAGGTGTTCTCTCTTGGTTCGTGATGGAGAGTTGTATTTACTTGTCTCTTGGTCCTTGATGGAAAAGATTGTGTATGTTAAAAGTGACTGGCGTGTTTTCATCTTTGTCGATTCGTAGACATGTGTGATCTCCATCTGTCTCACTATATGTGATGTTGAGAGAGACGAGTATCTACCGATATATGTAAATGTGAGTCGCTAGGAATCGGCCTCGTGTTCGTTTCGAAATATCTAAACGGTCTTATGTAATCGACACTAGTGTCTGTCTCTGCGTAATATGTGATATTTTATATTGACATGTGCAGAACAATTCTTTTCAAACTGTGCTGAAACTTGCCATGTATTGGAATAGGTATTAAATTCCCACGTATTTCCAAATAGTCATACGCATTTGTATCGCTGTAGGTCTTGTGTGATTTAGGTCGGCACACTGGTACGAAGTCGTTCACATCCACCATCATCCGTGAATATGTGATGTATTGGAAAAAAAAGAATGAAAAATATACGACTAACCCCTCAAATGACCACATTTTTCCAAATGATTGACTCCTTCTCTGAAATAACATCTCCCCATCTCTTCTCTTATTAATCTCGCCATCATAGACTGCACCCATTGTTCTCGTAGCACGGCGTCTTGGGCTTGTTTCAAAGCTGTGTTGTCGTCATAATTGACTCCGATAAACGTAGGTTCGACTGTTGGTTTTGATGCGAGAAAGCTGGCGGATTCGGGGGTTGGCATTGTAAAGCAGTAAGTGACACTGTTATATGAGATGAAGAAGTGTAAAAGTTATGCAGTTGGGCGATAGTATGAATGAATGGAGTCGAGGAATGTGGTTCCAAAATAAGGTTTGTGGATTTGAACTTCACATACCACGATACGATCTATTCATCTTCATTGCTTTTACAACAATAACACAATTTACATTTATATCTGGTATCAATACATATATCTATTGTCCTTGAACATATAGGAGGCTGATGTTCATTATCATTGACTGGTCAATACCATTATATCGTCCTGCTAATCATATAGACTAAGTATAATTGCAAACACATCCGCTTTCGTATTCACATTCCTCAAACTTTTTATTCCTTCAATATCTCTAGACTCAGAAAAGAAAGAACACTTCACGTTCACACAAAGACGCAAGCAGCTTTCACACATCACCACCGTATCTTCAAAATGTCCTTCTTGTCGTTCCATGTCACATTCTCTTTCCTTTTCCTTTTTTCTTCATATCATTTCCATATCTCAATCCTCTACATCTTCACACATTGAATACGAGCAATACCACTCTATAACCGAAAACAAGATTATACAATGTTGATCCTCGCACCAATTCCCATTCTAGATCCAATGTCTCAAATCATGATTCGCGACGCCATTACAGTCGATTCAATCACTTCTTCATCGTCTTCTGTGCAAATTAGCAAATCTGTCATTGTCGGACTTGTATTTCTCATTCTAATTTCCACGGTTGTTTTGTCATTGGTCTTGTGGATTTTATTCAGACGGCCATCCAAGTCTTCATCTCGTCCTTCACGTCGCTGTTGTGATTTCAAATTCTTACGTAAATTGCGAAGATCAGGTCGTAATGTTTCCAAAATTCCTGATGGGAACGTCGAGCAGGGGAAAGTTGTTAGTCCAGTTGTAGCTGATGATGGGTACGAGAGTGATGACAGTGGTGAAGGTGATTGTCAGGCTGTAGAGCAGCAGGTAGATGGGAAGAGGGTTCTGACTGTCAGAAATCCGTAAGGAGAATATTACAAATTGAGAATTGAGAATGGAAAAGAGGAACAGAATGACTGTTTATCGATATTGGAGGAAAAGTCAGGAAACATTTATATAAAGCCATGTACAAATACTATATGCAATAATTTATGCTTGATATATTGATCATTATTCAGATACCCTAACAGTCGTGAATCGTAAAATCATAATAATTTTCAGCTGGTATTGTTTTCTGCCCACGAAACCCAGCGTTTAATCACTTCGTCGACAGCCTTTATGCCTTCCATTGTGTTATCTATCTCAAACCACTCTCTATGTTCTTTTCCGCACACCAAGCAAGATTGCTTACGTCGTCTATCAGCAAGTTCGAGATGTACAAGTCTTTCGACACGTTGCACATGGGGAACTTTTTTGACTTCTGTCCCTTCAATAAGCAGCCTACCATCGTTAGACGGTGATAGCTCGTAAGGTTGGGCAATTATGTTTGACATGTTTGGCGATGATGAAGACGAAATGTAAGGATACCATCGTAATAATTGTGGTGAGTACCCACATTGCTGACTCCATTGATTCATTCGTCGATGAACATTACTCGCTCTTCCAATTTTCAAAAGAAGAGATGAAGATGGCTTTGAGGAACGACTTGGTTCGAGCGTAGGTGACAAACGAAAGACGTAGATATATCCAGCTGCATTAGTAAGAGATAATGGTTTGGCGAGCTCGGCTGAAAGGATTCCTGCCTTTTCTGCGCTCAGATGAGATAGGTAAGACATGCTATAACCAGCGATTGATTTACGAGCGCTCTTAGCCATTCCCATAGGCGATACCGTCAAAGAGACCGGACTTGAGTAGTTGATTTTCCTGATTGGAGAACCATTTGCTGAAGAAGGAGTAATAATCAAAGGGGTAATTGACGTTGGCCTCGACGATGATTGTTGATCTACGACTGACCATCTGGTTTGACTCATCTGCACTTGTCTTGGTCGATTGTAACGAATAAGATCATACCGAGGATCCTCTGTTTCCTCGGCGATTGAAAAACAACACAATTTTGACCATAATGATGGACGTTTTTGACGATACACTTCTCGACGAGGTCGTCGCTGGTTATCCTTGATAAAAGTTTCACTAGTGTCGCCGAGGTTTACAACTCCAAGTCTTTCGACTAAAGAATCAATACTGCATCGTCCAGCCAGATTCAGCGCATGAGTCGATGTTTTTCGAACTGACGGAGAAGTTGTATTTGTTATTATTTGAGCTTGATCCTGATGTTGCCAACAATATGCCTGGTGCAAGACATCTGAGACCCGTCCATTTGCTCCAATATTCAAGTTTGATATTGATTTGTTAGACGCGAGGACAGATATAGATCGTCTACATGGTTTCCCAGCTGTAGTGAGTCCTTTACAAGTCGATGCCGGATTCTTTGAGTCGTTTCTTGATAATCTTGATTCGGGTGTAAGATTATAGTATGTCATGAGGTATGAAGAATATCATCAATAAATGAATGGTTGTCATTAAATCATACTAGTTTGCATTGAACGTTTGGCCAAAAGTGGCTGGAATGTGGCTGGTACTGAATATATTACGACATCGAACAGATTCACTTCGAAAGAGCATAAGCCCTTGACTACCCTACAAGACTTACTGGCTTTGGGAAATGATTTCACACCCTGATCCAGATAAGATGACATGAGCAAGAAAGATGCGATGGCGGTGCTGAGACGCAAGCAGCCATTCAATAAGGAATGAGAAATGTCGCTGGAATTGATTTGACTTTCCGGATCTGCTTGCCGAATTCCGAATGCGAATCTTTCCACCCAGAATTTTTTTATCCAACATGAACATTCATTTATTGATGTAGGCAATATGGCTTCTGATGTAGCTATGAGTCACGAGCAAATGCTGCACTTGCTGCAACAAGCTCATACTCGACTGCAAAAGAAAACAGATGTGTCTATCATGGAGAAATCTGCGATTGACCTGAAGATTCCGGCTCGCAATTCTCTACTGGCGATAGCAGAAGCACAATTAAAAGGCCCTGAGTCAAACAAATCCTTGGTCACTACAACTCAACACCCAGGTCTCGCAAAATCAGACAACTCACTGCGTGCTCGTACGGTGGAAGATCCAGTAGCAGTACAGAAGCAGAAATCAGCGGTATGTATTTCACTTTTCATTATCACTACCAGTCTAGGAGGAAAATTTATCCCAAAATCTATTCTTGACGCGGACGTCGAGTAATCGTTATGATTACTTGTCTGCACATATGAGGGTTTTATATCATAGTTACTCTGAGCCATATTTAATTTGACATTTTCAATTTTGGAGTATCATTTCCGGACGATTGCTAATAAATTTAGCAGAACAAAAGAGCCACTGCGGGTCAGCAATGGTACAACTTACCAAAGACTGATCTGACGCCAGAGTTAAAAAGAGATCTACAATTACTCAAGATGAGAAACGTGCTGGACCCTCATCGACATTATAAAAAGGGAAATGGTAAAATGGCTGCACCAGAGTTCTCTCAAATAGGAAGGATAATCGAGGGGCCCACAGAATATTTCTCTGGTCGTATAGATAATAAAAGTAGAAAGCGAACATTTGTCGAGGAGATTTTGGAAGCCGAGCAACAAACTGGTCGATTCGGACGAAAATATGGTGATATTCAAGTCAAGAAAACAAGTGGCAAAAAGGCACATTATAAAGCCGTGAAAGCCAAACGAACAACGTCTTATAAAAAGAGTTGAATGGCATATTTGAATCTAATTACAAGGATGATACTATGGCCAAAATCAACGTCTAAAGGATCGTGATTAGTCCTTGCGGCAACTAGAGCTGGGGCAGAAAATCAAGGACTTACCTGTAGATCAGCTGCAGCCTCTCGTCCAGCTTCCAATACCTCATTGTGGTCTGCTTTACCTGAACTTAGATGATCATCAAGTTGTTGTGTGGTCATTGATTGAATTGATTCATCATCACCTCTTGGCACATTCTGTAGCACTACATTGTTTGTCACGAGACTTAGTGCTAGAACTCTCAATCCACTATGACGAGCAACAATGACTTCGGGGACAGTCGACATTCCTACTACATCAGCTCCAAGTTGATGTAACATTCTACATTCGGCTCGAGTTTCATATGATGGACCGGATACAAAAACGTATACTCCTTCTTGTAGTACTCTCGATTGATTTGAGCGTTTTATTGTAGCCCATAATTCATGCGCCATTCTTCGGAGACCTAGATCATATGCATCCGAAAGTGGTGGGAACCGAACACCAAAGTCATCTTGATTTGGTCCTCTTAATGGGTTGAATCCAACCAAGCCTGGAAGATTCAAATGCTTGTTATTCATCAGCAAATTCTCCTCCCGCAAAGGTCCAACTTGTTAATCAGGCTTACATCATTGATTAATACAATATCACCAACTTTAAGATTTGGATTTACACCTCCAGCTGCATTAGTCACTATGTTTAGTTAGACAACATGGCAGTATGGTATTGAGATGGTCTGGCTAACAAATCAAAGTCTGTACATCAAGTAATCGACACACTCTTGTTGCAAAGGTTGCCATTTCCATAGAATGACCTTCATAGAAACTAAGATTGATTAACGTTTAGTTGTGAAAAGGCGAGCAGCTGTGAGCACAGATCACTCACTGTCCTCGACCTGATAGTAATACTACAGGGACTTTGTTCTTTGGATTATAGCCAAATACAAGCTTGCCAGCATGTCCAGGTACTATAATTAGATAGATCTCTTGTCAAGGTTGATTATAATTATGCAAAGTTAATTATACACCCACCTGTAGTTTTTGCAAAATTAGGTATATCAGAATAAGAAATTGATACAGCAGTGTTTGATTCTAGCATATCTACTAAACCTCCTTGACCCGAACCACAAACAATTGCAACTCTTGGTGATTGAAGTGTTGCATCTTGTATTTGTGAACGAATGTAATTCACAGCTTGTATAGCTTTGGAATACAATTCCGATTTTTGTTTGTCATTCTCCGTCATCTCTACTGTGTTTAGTATCAGTATATATGTACAAATTACTTTGATACTTGTCTCTATTGTCCGTTGATTGAACCCAGTCGATTCTAATTCTGCCAAAGCGGTCACTTTTATTTCACGTGACTACCTAACAAACAAAAAGTTCACCTTGATAAAATACACCATCATTACCAATAGTTTACAAGTAATATAGCCAATTGAATAGTGACATGGCTAATCCAGCCGTGACTCGATCGACATTGGGGAGTATCAGATTTATACGAGTGAGTCTATAGCAATAGTGTCTACTCCACATTCCTACACTTCACTAACAGAACCCTTCATCACAGAAATCATGTACGATACTAGAATCCCCTTTTGGAACATGCATACGAGAACAACGACGAACAATCTACCAATCCCGCCAACCCTGGCACGCAGACAGCAACCCCATCCTCGAGCGCGCACGATATCAAGACCCGGACTTTGACAACAACATGGGCGACCTATCCGACACGTACGTTTTCTTTTCCTTTCTGCACCTCGTTTCTTTCCCATCAAGCTAACTCGTCGCAGCGCCCGAGGGTTTACTCTCCCCGCAATACCGACGTCGTTACCCAACCACCCCGTCGGGATCAGCGTCCCGCCGTCCATCGCCGCCGAACTGTCCCGTCTCCGCCTCCCTCGCGCCGTGCAATCCGCCTACCTCCGCCCTCTCCACCGCGCTCCGCAGTCCTCTTCTTCGCCGACCGTCTGCACGGTGCAGTTCCGCTCCTACTCTCCCGTACAGCTGAACCTCGCGGTCGACCTCGCCATCAGAGCAGCGTATTACCTCTATTTACCATGTAGTGGCGGGATCCCCCTCCCGCGCATCGTCGAGCGATGGACGGTCCCGAAAGCGAATTTCATTTTCAAAAAGTCGCAGGAGAATTTCGAGCGGAGGACGTGTCGGAGAATGTTGTCCCTGAAGGAAGGTGACGCAGAGACTGTGCAGTGCTGGCTGGGGTTTTTGGCAAAATATTCAGTCCATGGCGTGGGAATGAGAGCGGAAGTCTTTGAATATGGAGGTGTTGATACCGCCAAAGAAATGGATGGAAAGGTTACGGACGAGGTCAAGGAGAAGATAAAAGAGAGATTAGAATTGGTGGGTAGGAGAAGGGATTTTATCAACGGTAGTAAACGATTGCAGGCAGAGACTAAACATCTTATTCATGATAGTTTGTGGAAAGGTATGTATGGTAGTATGGGACCTGGTGGAGCTAGTAGATATAGAAGAGAGAGATAGAAATAATCACTAGAAAACAAAATAGGATGATGGAAAATGTCAAGAGTTATACAATTGTAAAATACATACATGAATCATAAAAATAATAATGATAATGGTAGTAGGTAGTATGATGATAGTAATCAGGTGGTAGAAAAAGGAGCTAATACATCCTTTGCTATCCCATCTACTAACCCTTGTACATCTCCGATTTCCTTGTCTCCTGCATTCAAATATCCTTCCAACATTTGTTTCAGTACATTTGCTCTTACAGGTTTGGCCAAGTAATTATTCATACCCGCCTCTAGACATTTTTCTCGATCACCTCTAATTGCAGATGCCGTCATTGCTATGATAAGTACGTCACTGACTATCGGATTCGAGTTTCGTCGGATTTCTCTAGTCGCATTATATCCGTCGAGAACAGGCATTTGACAATCCATCAATACTAGATGAAATGGTTCATCTGTTGTTGCAGCTTGTATCAATGCATCTACAGCTTGTTGACCATCAGGATATGCTTTACATCGAAATCCCAACCTTTCGACAAAAGAAATGGCAATCTTTTGATTGATTGCATTGTCTTCTGCAATACAAATCTTTATCTGATCTCGAGAGATATTGCTAATTGATCTATGAGGATGTGTAGATGACGTATGGGCGTCATTTGTAGTGACTCGATAGATTGACATTGGGTCTGTATTACGTTCAGCAACGCTGTTGGTAGCTCGAGCTGCCTGATCAACCTTTTGAAAGGGAATTGAAAAAGCAACAGTAGTACCGACACCATATTCTGATGTCAACCATATCCTACCCTTCATAATTTCGATAATAGCTTTACAAATCGAAAGACCGAGACCGGTACCACCGTACGATCTTGCTGTTGAACTATCTGCTTGACTAAATGGTAAAAACAACTTTTTCTTTTGTTCTTCAGATATTCCTATACCAGTATCGGTTACGGAACAAATGACTTGAACTATAGTATCCGTCTCGTGTTCAATCACGGCTTTGACAGTAACTTTACCCTTTGCCGTGAATTTATATGCATTTGATAATAAATTCATCAATACTTGGTGTAATCGGACTGGATCCCCCATGACAAGCATATCATTTGAAATTTCCAACTCTTCAACAGTCTGTAAACCTCGTTCGAGATTGGTATATGACAATGCACGAACTACTTCACTTATAGTTTCGTTGAGTGACAATTGGACATTAAACATTTGCATCTTTCCAGCCTCGAGTTTAGAAAAGTCAAGAATATCATTGATCACAGACAATAATGTATCAGCACAGACCCGTATTGAATCTGCATAACCCTCTTGTTCTTTACTTAGCGATCCAGCCTTTAACAACTCAGACATACCAATGACACCATTCAAAGGCGTTCTCAATTCATGACTAACGTTTGCCAACAAGACATTCTTCGCTTTGGCAGCTTCTTCTTTCAGCCGTAACATTTCCATTGCTTGAATCTCTGCCGCTTTTGCCTTTCTCTCGGCCTCACGAGCTTGATCTAATGCTTGTTTTTGAATCTCCAACATGGCGACATTACTAGCAGATGCCTTTTCAAGTTTTTTAAAGAGCATCGCATTAGCAATCGAGATTGATACTTGATTGACAAGCAAGCGAAGGACGGCCGTGTTTCTTTGAGTGAATGATCTTGGAGGACCTTGGATATATATACAACCTAGAAGATCATCATCACCGTGTATAATGGGAATGGCAATTATTGCACAACCTTCAGGGCTATCACGTGTAGCATTTATATGCACTGCAAACCTCTCATCCTCGACAATATTCGGAATAAACAGACTTTCCCGAAATCGTAGACAATACAAGGTTACTGATCTCGCCACCGAGTCCGGTGTACTTTCCAGAGTTTTACCCAACAAGGTGCTAACGTGACCATCAACACCACCCCTTAATGCCGCAATTACCCAGCGATGATCATAGTTCTTCACGATTACGCCTCCAACCTCGGCGCCAGTAGCATCGACAATAATATCCGTGAGACTTGCGAGTAATTTTTCAATATCGAGTTCGGATGATAAAAGCTGTGAGGATTCAAGAATGGTAGCAAGATCTATCATGTCAAGACCTAATGCTGATAGACCGCTGTGATCAACCCCGGCAGTACTGACACCTCTTGCTGGACTTGGACTATGATCTTGGTTGTTGTCGGCAGTAGTGTTGTGGAGTACATTTGGCGTTAACCATAGTTTCGTACGCTCTTCGGATGTCAAAGATAGCATGTCGTCCTCATTTCGAGTCAATTTATATTGATTATTACCAGTATTGGTCTCTATAGTTTGGACACCAACATCGCATCTCGTCGGACCTTCTGTTCTATGAATTGTAAAGGCATGTTTTTCACGAAGTTGTTGTATTTTACCATGAGCACCAATACTTCTATACGCAGCATTGGCATCATCAATCAGACTACGTGCTGGACGCGTGGAACCTTTTCGAATCAAAAATTCCGCATACAATTCATTCGCTAATCCAGTGTCGATTACAAAACCGTGCACAACGGCGTGGTTGATTGCAGCTTCATACTCTACAATACAGATCTCATGATGCATTTCCAACTCTGCCATTTCTGCCCCAAGTATATGCAAAAAAGTACCGAAATTGGCATCGTTAATGTGACTGACAGCCTTGATCGACTCTTGAATTTGCCGAATCTTTCCAAGGTATGCTTCTTTGTTCGTGTTTTCTGGCTCGGCTCGAATCTTTTCGATCATTGACAAAGCAAAGAAGAAATTCGTGAAATAATAAAATCTCATACAGAAAAGAGCCTTGACTGGTTCTTCAAGCTGTTGACCAAGTTCGAACGCTTCTTCGTAATAACCATAGCGATACAATAAAGCCAAATGATAACAGTCATATATCGTTACAGGTCTTGACGGGGACGACGACTTTTCACGAATGAATTTGTGATAATCCATCATGGAATGATTTGAGTCATCCATGATAGTTGATGGACATCGAAAGAGTGTTTTACCCTGCATGGCTCGTGCATATTGCCGGACACCGACGAGAATCGAACCGCCTCTGAGGTCTTGACTCCAATTAGGGATCTGTTCATCTAAATCACTGATATATTGCTCGACTTCATTTAGATCCTGACTAGCCCATACTTTGTATGCAGCTGTAACTCCAGTGTTCAATGTTTGTAATATCTTATCGCCAGCCATGATCGTAGCTTCTAAACCACGTTGTAACGGAATCAATTGCTCTGCCATGCTAGTCTCGATATGTCCGATGAATAGCGCGTGCAGTGTCCATCCACGGCCATTTGCATAAGCTTCTTGCTGGAAAGCATGCATGATATTCGTCGCCCAGCCTCCCATCTTGACGCCAAATTCTAGCATTGAAAATCGAGCAATAGCTATTGATCCAACATGGATAAAGCCAAGCACGACTTGTGGAAATAAACCACGGTCGAGATAGAGATGTAGAATAGTCAGGGTCATTTGGTAGAACAACAGCGAATCAGACCTGCAATTGTGTCAGTCATATACTTGGAATAAATTAATTGGTGCTTTATATGCTTACCAGAATGCTGCAGAAAGCATTTCTACCATGACTGCACCCGTTGTTCTCAGATCTGAATCAATGTAAACGTGTTGCCGGCCCAGATCTGGTTCCTTGTCCAGAAGAAGCGGAACTATCCTTTGCAATTCGACGTCACATTCTTCCCATGTTCTTGACTGATTGTGATACCCCATATCTGTCAAGGCACTCGTCATTGTTTCAAATGCCTTTTTACTGTCACCCTGTTGTGTATACATACGTGAGCGGATCACATATGCAGAGCTACGATCTGCTGCAGTTCTTGCGTGCTTAAATATCTGATCAATATGCTCCTTAGCTCCTTCGAAATCTTCAAGATACCAGTAAGATCCTGCTATTTGCGTGACGAGTGTCAAGACTTCTTCATAAGTTGTGTCAACCTTTGTCTCGTCAACATGCCAGATGTCCTGTCCCAGGAGTTGTCGTGCTTGATTCAAAAAGTAGACAGAAGTCTGTCGTGCACCTTGCTCACGAGAAATCTCCGCGGCATGGTAGAGCAGCTGTCGAAACGGTTTGTAAGTTGACGCACGCGCCTTGATAACTGGTAAAGCTTCACATATATGTTGAGTCTGGTCAAAAAGAGCTTGAGTTGGCTTTGTGCTATCCCATGAATCATGTTTCATCATGGCCGCGGCTATCACGAAATGCATTTCATCTTCCTGATATATTCTTCGGAGCTGCTTTGCAATTCCAATATATCGATCATGACTAAATCTAAAGCGATCTTCTTCGTCAGTAGCCATTATGGCAAAGGACGCCAGTGCTGACTGTAACGCAACAACAGAGTCTTGTGCTCTAGGGGGGAGTAATTCTGGAGGTGACGCTTTTGAGCAGTCACAGCTCATCACCCTATTCAGTAGAGTAAAGGTAAAGGTATTTCCAATAAGACTGGCCCAACAAAGAAGTGTTTTTGCGTCCTGCGATAGATCCATCAACCGCCTATAGATGTACCCGTCTGAACTCACATCTGTATGTGACTGATCTGTGAATTTATTGAATACCGTCTCAAAATCACACTCCCATTGTGACGCTTTCCAAGAATAATATATGCCTTTATTGGAATAGCATTGATCCAGCAACTCTCTTACGTAGACTGGTACACCTCCGGACTTTTGTTGAATCACAGCTACGAGAGGCATGCAGTATTCGACTGGTCGATGTAATGCTGCTTGTATATATTCAGACGTTTGCTCTTCGGTAAACGGCTTGAGTTCTATCATAGTAGCGTGATCGGCCAGACCCCAAGTCTTAGTCGGTAGGTTATCAATAGAACGATATGCTATTATGAACACGACGGGAGTACCAGCAGCTATGACGGAATGCATAAGATCCACACTCTCGTCATCAGCATACTGGACGTCATCTAAACATATACAAAGCATTTCGTGCATAGCAAGGATCCTCAAAAAGTCAACAAATATATGAGCAAATCTTCGATCTTTCACAACCCCGCCAGCCTTGAGCCAGTGAGCGGCGTGCGCGTCGCGGTCAACATCATTTTGAGATCCTCCAAGACTTTCTGCGTTTGTTGACGTATCGATCGTACCTGTATGTTGTAGTTCTGGTGATATGAGCCAGGGAGGAAGCTCGAGCGTTTTGTGTAACGATGACCACACTGGCCGAACGAGGGCTCGAATTTGTTCATGCAAACTAGTCGTGACATCGCTTTCTGAAAACATCTGACGGAATAACAATGACATTATACGCAACGCAGGCTCAAAAGGTGCTTTGCGAGACGGATCACATTTCGCCGAAGCATAATAACCATGTTCGCGGGCAAAAGATTGCACCCGCAAGATAAGCGACGACTTGCCAAGTCCAGTATCGCCCGCAATGGCCACAATCTCACAACGGCTAGTTCTTCGAAGTTGCTGCGCCTTTCGCAGTAAACCATCTTTACTACCACCAGACAAGACGCTTTGCTCGATGCTTGGTATCGAGACCCTACTACTGTTCGATTGATGCTTCTGAAGAGAGTTGTCGCCTAAACTTGCTTCTGCCATCGCTTCCTGAACATGCGCGCTACGCCTTTTCGCCGAAGGAGAAACATTGCCGTCACCATTTGTTGACGATTTGCTGTCCTTTTCTTTCGAGAAAGTGCTAGCCGTGTCAGAAGCTGTAGCATTCTCGGCAAAAGACTGCTCATATCGTTCACTCGCAAATGATGAAGCTGCTCGTAATGACGTTATGGCTGATTTGGTAATGGCTGATCGATTGGAGGCGGCAGCGAACGCTCGCTCAATAACACGCTTTATCGCGTCCAATTGCTTTTGACGTCCGATCAATCTGGATGGATGGTGAAACGAGCTCGATACATCCTTGGTACCAAGTTTGAAGTTTGCCAGTCCTTCTGCATTACCCATTTCAAGCATTTCTTGACATTTAACTAAATCATATCGTAGTCCTGCCGCGGACTGGTATCTTTCACCCATGTTACGCTGAGTCATCTTGTGTATAATCTTCGACAGGGCCGAACTAACATCCGGTCGCTTTGACTCTATCGGAGCTATCCTTCGACTTAGCACGTTTTGCATGATTTCGAGAGGGCCAGTGCCTGGAAAGGCAGGCTCATCAGCAAGCATGGTCCAATATAAGACACCCAAACTGTAGATGTCTGTGCGACTGTCAGGTTCTGCAGGTGTACGACCAGTCTGTTCTGGAGCAATAAACTGCAGTCTATGCTCGACTCCAATTTGTGAAGTTACGACACTCCAGCCAGCAGAAGTCAGTCCATTCTCGAATGACCGTGCCCCGGATCCAAAGTTAACGAGTTTGACTACACCCGTCTCTTTATTAAAATGGAACGCATCTCCTCGTAATTCTCCATGCACAATCTGCGAACCGTGATGCATTTGTTCCAAACACTTGGCCGCGCCTAATGCAAAAGTCATGAATATTCGGAGCGGAGTCTTATGGTGGGTTGGCCTTCTCGTAGATCCAACAGTTTTACTTATTGCCTCCACCGGCTGGACAGGTTGCGCCCTGTAAAAGTTTGGACCAAGCTCGACCATGTCTACAAGATAATTATTTCCAGGGCTCTCAGAGATCATAGCGACCAATTTCACATCTCCAGCTTGTCGCACTGGTAATCTTAGAAATTCTATAGGTTTGATGAACACATCTTGTTCGTCATTTGATTCTGATCTAATCTTTTCGGCCAGACGATATTCTCTTTCCAAACGCAGGGCATGTCTTGACACTCTGGCTACCACTAGCTGTCGCTCCGCCGCGGCTCGAAAATCTTCCGTCGTCGTTGAATGCTCATCGTCATTGTCTTTTGTTACCAAAGCATGCTGTTCTGGCCGTCTGGAACCCCAAACATGCCAGTTGTCATACGACTTGAATTATAATCAGTATTGAAATGACATTAGTATGAGATGTTTGGAGAACGTACTGAGTGAAATGGAGGTTTCGAATTGTCCCAATCATAATCTGATGCATCTTGTTGTAATCGAAGAAACAATCGTGATGTTAGAATCTGGTCATCGAGTTCTGCTCTACTCTTTCCTTCCATTCTCGGATCGTCTTGACCCTTTCAAGCTATATCGTTACTCAACACAGATGCCTGGGAAGCTGTACGACACCTCTCCAATCATTGTTATATGATATCTGTGAATGGCGATGGTATGAATTATCTGCTCCAACAATCTGCTATAAACCCTTTACTACTGTACAAACAAGATATCGTTCGTTGTTGAGTTCACGATCCACGTTGTGTCAAACAGAGCGTGGAATTCAGCGCGACTACGTCATAAGCAATCTACTAAAAATAACTCAAAAAATGCTAACCCGAAAATTTAAGGAGCGCTCGTGCCAAAAAAAGAAGTGTTGCTATATCTCCACGTGGGAATCAATAATGTAAAGTAACGATACGCAGGCTCGAGATCTTTGTTGAATCGATCTCGAAAAACCTGGCATCTCAAGCATTATCATATTATTTCGTCTCTACATATTCTATCAATGGATAAAAGCGTGTTGAATTTTGGTCCAAATGTGCAAATTGCATGATCATGTCAGCCATACATGAACCGATCACGGATTATAGTCAAATCATAGTTTTAAAGTCTTGGGTTGTTCCCATGTAAAAGTTTGATCTGTAAAGTGACCATTCTTCGCCGTACGGTTGTAGATCGGCTTTGTCAAATCTAATTCCCGTACAATCACACCAGGTCGGAGGTCGAAATTGTTGAGGATAATCTGGACCAGCTCATCAGAAGTCTTGTCTGAGGTGCCATACGTTTCAACGAATAAAGAAAGAGGCTCAGCTACACCAATGGCATAAGACAATTGCACTAATGCTCGTCTGGCAAGTTTGGCAGTAACGAGTGATTTTGCTATCCATCTTGCAAGGTATGCAGCAGATCTGTCGACCTTTGAATAATCTTTACCTGAGAATGCACCACCTCCGTGAGCTCCCCAACCTCCATATGTGTCGACAATAATCTTACGACCAGTAAGACCAGCATCGCCTTGCGGTCCACCGATTATGAAAAGACCTGAAGGTTGAATCTAAGACATGAAATCAGCTTCCTACATAGTTCTAGATTCCATTATTGGGCCAACTTACGTGATACACCGTTCGTTCGTCAAGATATTCTGCAGGGATGACTTGTTTGATGATCTTCTCCTTGATCTCCTTTCGTAACTGCTCGGTCGTGATGTCTGGGCTGTGCTGTGCAGATACGACGATGGTGTGTACGCGTTTTGGGACTACGGCGCCGCCATCGTGCTCATACTCCACTGTGACTTGGGTCTTTGTGTCTGGTCGTAACCAAGGAAGCGCACCAGACTTTCGGGCGTCCGTCATGGCTTTATTGAGTCTGTGTGAGAGGAGTACTGTTAAAGGAAGCAATTCCGGAGTTTCGTCAGTCGCATATCCAAACATTATGCCTTGATCACCAGCACCGAGGTTCTCCAAAGCTTCATCGTAGTGTAGACCTTGCGCAATATCTGGAGATTGCTCCTCTATAGCGACAAGTACATTGCAAGTTTTGTAATCGAAACCTTTTTCAGAACTGTCATAACCAATCTCCTTGATAGCATTGCGAATGATTTTCTGATAATCAAGTCTGGCCTTTGTTGTGATTTCACCAAAAACCATAATCATCCCCGTCTTTGTAGCCGTCTCACAAGCAACCTTTGACAAAGAATCCTCGGCTAAGCAAGCATCCAGAATCGCATCACTGACTTGATCGGCAATCTATAGAGTTTTGTAAGCTTGTAATCACACAAACAAATCTATAGTAGTCTAACTTTATCCGGGTGTCCCTGAATCTATGATTAGCCATGTTTCCATACTTGCATTCTGACGGAATGTTTGCTTACCTCTCCGACCGACTCGGATGTGAAAAGAAAGCGATTGTTACCATGTGCGGCAATGCCATTTACACCATTTGCATGGACCATATTGAAGCAGTATTTAGAAATCTATGCTGGAAAAGCCCTATAGTAGTACAAGATATTGAGAAAGTAAGCGAAATGAATTTAAAGGTTACAAGTTGAAGCACGGAAAAAGAACAGCTGGTAATGGTTCGTTGAGTATTTTCTTTGTCGAGTAGACATGATTCGATTTCTATATTTTTTCTCCACAATTTTTTTGCGTAACCTCATAGTGAAGTGACGCGATTTGCAAAGTCAACTTTATTTACTGAACTCAAATTGTACAAGGGCATGTCTTGGCATAAATTTTACGAAAAGTTCACTTCGTCCTGTCAAGTTTGACATTGATCAATTGGTTTTTGAATGAAGCAAAGTCAGGCGATGAGATGAGTAAATTTGGAGTGCTGGCGATAGGTCCGGCTGGTGCCGGCAAGACTACATTCTGCTCAGCCCTTATACAGCATTTGAAAACGAATCGCCGTTCATGTTTCTATATCAATCTAGATCCCGCTGCAGATGAATTCGTATTTCAGCCTGACTTGGACATCAAAGATCTCATTTCACTCGAAGATGTCATGGAAGAACTTCATCTTGGTCCAAATGGAGGGCTGATTTATTGCTTCGAGTTCTTGCTGCAGAACATGGATTTCCTGACGGATGAACTGGAAACTCTGACGGATGAATATCTGGTCATTATAGACATGCCTGGTCAAATTGAACTATATACTCATGTACCAATATTGCCTAGTCTAGTCAAGAATCTCAGCCGTGGAAGTTTAAACATGAACTTATGCGCCGCGTACTTGCTTGAAAGTACATTTGTGATCGATCGAGCTAAATTCTTCGCTGGGACACTTAGCGCAATGAGCGCGATGCTAATGCTCGAGGTACCGCACGTCAATATACTCAGCAAAATGGATTTGGTCAAAGGATCCGTAGCGAAGAAGGATTTGAAGAGATACATTGATCCTGACATCAGTTTACTGGATGAAACACCGGCAAATGGCCTCATCTATGCGGATGACAATGACGATGATCTACATGGACCACAAAGGATCATGTCTGGTAACTCTTTTCAGAAACTTAACCGAGCTGTCGGTCAACTGATTGACGATTTCTCCCTTGTTTCGTTCTTGAAGCTTGACGCACAAGATGAAGACAGCGTGGGCGCAATATTAAGCTATATAGATGATGCTATTCAATACCATGAGGCCCAGGAACCACGAGAGCCAAAAGACGAACTGCAAGATGAAGGTGATTGAGGATAGTAATGCTTTGCAGCAAATTTAATATAAAATGTATCTGGCTATGCCTTATACAGTAGGATTTTCTGTACCAGATCAGGTACAGGTCCGGTCGAATACAGACACGGAGACCATACCATCTTCAGTGAATCTATGGAATAAGAATTTCCATATGTTCGGTTTCGGGTCTGATCAGACAAGCTGCTGGTCATCTTGTTCTGGCTCTTACATCCCCAGTACAGCTTCTCAAAGTTCTGGAATAATGTCCGGAGGATTACCAAGTCAGCATGTGATCGCGGGTGCAGATGGCAAAGACTAGATCAGAAAATAGACCACATCAAAAATGGCAATTACGTCATGCTTTATTATGTAACCACATGTATATAATCTCATCAAATGTGAATGCGGATACCCACTCGTGCCAGTGCTTTGATCAGTGATCTTGTGGCCATCTTCTGAATCCGAGGCATTGCTCAATGCTCGAATTCCGCACGGCCGGATTCAACCCTTACTCGACGAAATATTCCCCCTTTACTGACAACCTTCTTGCTGTATCTGCAGGTGCGAATTTCGGTCTAGTCGGGAATGGACGACTGTATATACTCAACATCCTCCCTTCTGGCCAGATCGTCTGTGCACAATACTTTGAAACACAAGATTGTCTTTTCGACACATGCTGGTCCGAAGCACACGAGGCACAACTCCTCACGGCCGGCGGAGACGGAAGCGTCAAGCTCTTCGATATCAACGTCCCTGAATTCCCCATTGCGCAGTGGCCAGAACACGCGCGAGAGGTCTTTTGCGTAGATTGGAACCTAGTGTCCAAGGATGGATTCTTGAGCTCGTCATGGGATGGGACGGTCAAGATCTATTCCCCGGATCGAAAGGAGAGTCTGTTAAGTCTGCCGACGCACAGTTGTGTCTATAGCGCCATGTTCAGTCCCCACGCTTCGGATATCGTAACGGCGGTAGGAGCGGATAGTCACATGAGAGTGTATGATCTAAGAATGCAGCCGTCCAAGGATAATCATTTGGCTTTGATGATTCCGGTTCACGGGATGGGTAAAGGGACGAGAGTCACTGGAGGAGCAGAAAATAAAGGAATGGTGTCGGTCGGACCCTCGGAATGTTTGACGCATGACTGGAATAAATATAGGGATAATATCATTGCGACGGGGAGTGTTGATGGAGTGATTAGGACATTTGATATAAGACAACCTGGTGCAGGACCTGTGGTAGCAATGGCAGGGCACGAATATGCAGTCAAAAAGGTGGGATGGAGTCCACATTTAAGCGACGTACTGCTCAGTGCGAGCTATGACATGACTTGCAGGATATGGTCAGATGGATCAGCAATTACTCCAACTGGTGCAATGACGGGTCCAAATCGTCTGGGAGAGATCGGTAGAATGGATAATCATACAGAATTCACAACTGGCCTCGACTGGTGCTTATTTGGTGCAGAAGGATGGTGTGCTACCTGTGCATGGGATGAAAAAGTAAAGATTTGGGACATTAGAGAGTTTATGCATAGATGAGCGGTATATGCTGACACTATGCTACGAGAACATATGCCTGTGCTTGGTTTATACAGTCCCAACTGGTCTTGCGCCAGCGAGATTTATGACCTGACCGGCTCCGAATTGCCCTCGATTATATGATCCTCCAGTCCTCATATCTAATTTCCAACCAGGCACTTCAGTCCCGCTTCTCGCAACAATCACTTTCCAGATGTTGGGAAACCCAGCAGACATGGCACCTCTCTGTCGAGCACCTTGAATAGCAAGTTTCTTGAACTTGAAAGAAAGATACCCGTTGATAAAGTCTTGATTTATGAGACTACTCATTCTGGAGATGACGTCTGTCATACTGAAAAGATCATATTCCTCATCCATGCTCAGACTTGTACCCTCGACACCATCAAAGTCAGGATCTAAGTAAGACTGTGCTGTCCCTTCCACGTTCATTGGTCGACTACTTCTTTCCTGCCACCGCCATAGTCGCAGGAGAACGTTCAAATCTAAGGTCGGTGCTTTCTTCGCCTCGGGATTACCTGCATCTCCCATGAGAAGAAAGCTTTTTCTTACCAACGTCCTCCAGAGTAATACCTCGCCCCGATTTCTTAACTGTAAAACAACCCTAAATCTCGCCAGGAAAGCATGGTGAGGACCCTCTACACTTAGTCGTTTTCTAAAACTAGCAAGATCTCCTTTTCTAATGGCCATACATATTGGTTCAAACACAGGTATCAAGTCTGGTGCACATGAAGTCAATAATCTTCTCTTCGGCAGTCTTCCACATATAATATTCGCTGTTATCAAAAATATAACAATCAATCTCGCCTGTTGAGTGCATTTGTAATGACATTCCTCCCAAGACTTTTGCAGCGCTTTCTGGGCTGTAAAGAAATGTCCATTTGCAAAAGAGAATCTACCTAGATAATAAAGATACGTCACTCTTTCACTTTTAGGAAATGCAGCAAGAGGAGGGGATTGATTGTATATATTCTCGAATATCTGTGCAGCTCCTCGGATCTTTCTACATTGAAACAGGATCTTCAGACAAAGATTCGCAATAGTGTATATTCCCCTCTTTTTCCCTTCTGGCTGACCAGATGCTGTCAATCCATTGTTATTATTCGCAGTACCAGACCGATCGTTCAAGCACGTCACAAATGCCTGTCGAATAATATTCGCAGCTCTTTCAGGAAGTGTTTCTCGAGTCGATCCGTCATCTTGAGTATTAGAACGAGAATTGAGATGAGCTATAAGATGCGGTTGTTTATCCAGTCCAATTGCTAGACGCGATAACATTCGAGAATAAGAGACTACGGTTGGGAGAAGGATGACTCCCGATATAGAGTGCGTTAACGCTGAATTTGCCTTTCTGCACCTCCATATCAATATTGATCTTAATCCATGAAAGTTATCAAATGATACATACTGTACTAATTCACTGAGTAATTCATATGTAGCCAACAAATTACTGACGTCCACGTCACGGAGGAATATAAAGTATTGCGCCATAAACTTGACAAATGCCGTCCATGTCGGTCCGTCTCCGCTGCATTCTTTTATCGACGTCTCGAGTTTTTTACTACAGGTCGCTTCTATCCTCGCTTGGGTTGTAGATTGTGAATTTTGCGTCGTTGATGAGAAAGCTGTTGATTGAGAATTAGTCGCGGTGGATGGATATGCTGATCGGATCTCGCGTCGTAGAGTTTCGTAAATCGGTGCGTATGGTGGTTCGATGACGAGGTATGAACATAATTTGTTTCCGTCGCGCGATTGTAGAATGCTGGATATCTCGGAGAGAAAGTTGTTCAATGTAGGGTGGTCCATCAAGTCATTATTCGTATGCTCATCAGCTCATTTACTCATTCGTACATGTTTTATTCATTGTTTATACGTGATGATTGGTATTTGTTCTATTTGAAAATTTAAAGTTCGACGTTACAATGCATGAATTCACATGTACTATGTTCAGAGTATGGAAGTCACAAGGACGAATAGATACATCAGGGTCTATTCTAGACTCAGTGCTAGACCAATAACGTCGACATCGTTCTGTGATACGTTCATTACTATATACACATGGTTCTCACACTGAATGTGCGGTCATGACGATCGAAAACCATTCTACCATTTAACAGATACAACCATTTCGACGACAAGGGTGAGCAAGAAGCGGGTGATGTTACAGTGAATAATCTCATAGATTATCCATCTCCATTAATTCAGCATCATCGATGTCGCCACCATATTCATCAATTTCACCATTTCCAGCCGTGATCGGACCGTTTTCTGCCTCTCGTATCATAGCATCACCATAACCATTATTATAACCTCCAGCGATATCATCACCGGCCAATCTTCGATTCCTATCTTCTTCATCCATCATCTTGTTTTGATGTTTCTTCAAATCTTCAGGTCCCCATGTACTAATTCCATCCTGCATCTTGGCAGGGAAAGGAGCAGCCATTTGTTTGAGAAACTTCTTGGCTCCAGCCACAGCTTGATCAACAGACATATTCACATCCGATTCCAACATGGCACTTGATATCCATTTCGGCAATTGGGTTCTTTTACGGCCGAATCTTCTATCAGCTAGTACCATTATTCCATAATCATCTTTACCACGTAATACTCGTCCCAAACATTGAGCTGCGTGACGCATAGCGTCGAAAGATAGGAAGTCATTCTCTCGAATGTGATAATTCTCACGTAGGAACTCGAGTCGAGCTTTTAATATACGTGACTCTGTATACTGAAACGGAACACCTATACAAAGCACCGTTCGACCGAAATGATGATCAAAATCGATACCTTCAGAGACTTTACCACGGGCGACACACAGAAAGACGGCTCCTCGACCGTTTGTACATGCTGTACGATATGTCTCCAAAGCAAGAGATGTCTCGTGACTATCAGGAGTTTCGACCAGGATAAGCTTACTTTTCCATACCTGATCCAACACACCCATACCCTTCCAAGCCGAGACAATACTTTCCATATAGAGATAGGAAGGAAAGAAGACGACCATGCCATCTGGAGTAAGTTTCGCAAATTCGATCAGTAGATTACCGAAATTACGAATCACAGACGGATCGTTACGGATTTGAAAGGATGAAGAGACGGCAGTTTGATCGGCTCCTCGCGTGACCACCATCGGTAAGAATGATCGACGTGCCAAGGTCATACTATAAGACTCTTGTACTACAGTAGTGAATCCAAGCATCTTAGGATAGATTTCGAGAGGGGAAATGGTTCCAGACGTGATAATGACTGAACTGAATCTATCAAAGACCGGCTTGATGGCTATCGCCGCATCTAAACATGTCAAATGAAGAACAGGATTAGGTACAGTGGCAGTTTCCGACTCGAATGGTTCTAGAATCAAAAGAAAACCAGTTTCATAAGTCGCAACAAGCGTGGCAAATGTAGCAACTTCTTGTAACGCTTGATAATCATCAATGTTTGTAAGTTCGAGTGTACGAACTAATGAAGTCAGTCTTTCTGCACAAAATCTCAGAGGCTTTCTTTCAATAAATGTAAGCTCTTTTAGATGTTGAAGAAAGGAAGGAGGAGTTTCGGAAATGACGTGTAATACTCGCATTCGAGTCTTCAAATATTCGATAAACCGTTTTAGGAATGCAATAAAGTGTTCAGCTCGTCGTATGTTACCAGGAATAGCTTCTTTTAGTAGATCGTCAGGCAAGGCAGGATTTGCCATGAACGCTCCTTCATCTCGAGATTCATCGGCGGTCCGTAGGCCTTCGACAAGTTTTGCATATTCATTTTGGAGCTTTTCTGCATCAGTCGACTTCATCTGCGTCACCTTTGTATCTAAATTCTGCGCTCCTCGAGCAGCTTTGCGTAATGACTCCTCGGTCAAATCAATCGATAGAGATTCGATACACACATTGTCAATGTTGTGAGCTTCGTCAAACACTACTATACAATCCTTTGATAATTCTCGTGACACCCTTTCTGCAATTTTAGGGTCAAGTAGATAGTGGTAGGAATAAATAATCACATTGCAAAATGGCATCATCCTTCGAGCAGTGAAATAAGGACATTGCTTCTGTTGTTCCCCATATTTGAGCATACCATCGAGAGTCCATACCCCTGCAGGTATAAGATTATGAGGCTCCAGTAAATCAAGATTCTCGTGGTAAACACATAAATCAACATCTTCTCCTCGCTCTTTCTTCTCCTTGACAAACCCAGCAGTCAATGAACGACATCTCGAATCCACCACACTGCCAACTTTCTCTCGCTTGACCGATGGATGAAGACACAGATTTTTTCGTGAAGTAAGTCCAAGTCCTCGAAAGTCCTCTTCCGCTCCTAACTCTTGCGTCCGATATTTCATAAGATTTTTCAACTCGGCCAAAGCTTTTTCTATCTCTGACATTGTTCGAGAGCAATAGATCAATTTCCTGTGCTCCGGATAGTGCTGTTGATATGCAACAATCAAAGATAGCAACGATACGGTCTTGCCGGTTCCTGAAGGCATCTCCAATACGCAATGCCCTCCCGCGTCAAGCGTCTTTTTAAGATCGCACATATAGGCATATTGTTCGGGATAGACGCGGGGATAGGGGAAGAGTACCGGTAAGTCGTCGATGAAGAACTTCATGATCTATATGTTGCGCTATCCACCAAGATGAAGCATACTACACGAACAAAAGATGAGGCGAATTGACCATTTTGATTGGAATTAGAATATTGGATGTAGAGAACTATTATGCTGGAAGAGGCTCAATCAACTAGATAATCACAAACAGATCTACACCGTCGCTTTGCTGATTCGAATTGTCTTTGATAGAAATCGCTATATATTATTATTACATGGACGTCTGATGAGATGAATTAAGGTTTCATAATTCTGCTCTCATGAATTCATTGTGAGGTAAATGTCTCTGTGACTATTGCTCGGCGTCACGTCGCATCAAGATTCGATGACAGCCTTCAAGGTACCAATTAGTACAGACAAGACTATGATCCACTTTTCGTCATCGACCTGCTGTTACATTATCGATTGGAGGATCAAAAATCACAAGGTCATCACGTGACGTGCTTCACAAGATTTTTTTTGGTTGACAGCAATTTTTCACGGCGCAACCAAACCTTATTCCAAATTTCTCTAGACTATTTTTTTTTGGCAGGCTTCCAAAACTTCTCTTTACTTCTTCACATCTCTTTCCGAGCTACAGTCTGTAATTATTGAACAGACTTGGTAGATTTTATTGCACAGCATCTTATAAACGTATATACTACATGATGGCTACTTTACCAATGGCTTTCTATGGTCTCGAAGTACCGGCTGGCGATGTCGCCGTCCTGGCCGCTGCTGACATTCCTGCTGCCGTAAGTCCTAGTGTATTCTCTGAATATCTTCTAATTTACTGACTTGTATCAAGTTCCGTATCACTATGGCCGCAATTGACCCTTCAGCCGAGGCAGAAGATTTGGCAGAAGGTGCAAAACCTCGCGCCACTCTCAAACTCATTCGTCAGCCACTCAACCTTGAGTATGATGATGAGGATGAGGACGAGTCTGATTTTGATGAGGATGAGATGAACATGCTTCTTGCAGAGGGAAGCGAGAGTGAAGAGGATGCAGAGGAAGACGAAGAAGAGACAAAGACCAACGGTGGATCAAGTGAACCCAAGAGCAAAAAGGCTAGAAAAGCTGCTGCTGCCGCTGAGATCAAGAAACTCCTCGAATCAGAGGAGATGGAGGTTGACTCAAAAGACACAAAGACAAAAGATAAAAAGTCAAAGGTCAACGGCAAGGCTAACGGCAAGGGTAAAGATCTTGCCAGCGATGTAGACGAGGAGGTCGATGAAGACGAGGAGGATGAGGAGGACAGCGATGTCGATAGTTTCGATTCTGGTGACGAGGTTGAGGAGTTTGTCATCTGTACTCTTGACCCAGAAAAGGTTAGTAAAGTAGCTGGTCATGTTCTTCTAATAAATATCGCTGACAATAGAGATAGACTTACCAACAAGCCTTGGACATCACTATTGGCGAGGATGAGATCGTTTACTTCAAGGTATCCGGTACTCATTCAGTATACCTTACTGGAAACTACGTTGAGCCTGCTCATGATCATGATCATGAGGAAGACTACGATTCAGAAGATGACGAGGATGAGTATGATCTCACTCCTGATGAGGATGAACTCGAAATGCTCGAGGGTATGTCTGAGGATGACCTCGATGACTTGGAGGATCCTCGTCTCATTGAAGTTGACACCGAAGAGGAAGAAATGGAGGCTCCTACCTTGGTTTCTGCAAAGAAACAAAAGGCAAAGGAGACTGGCAAGGGAAAGAACAAGAGACCTGCCGAGGATAGCGATGCTGAAGAGACAACTCTCGATGAGATGATCACAAAGGCAAAAGGTGGAGAAGACAAGAAGTTGAGCAAGAAACAAGCAAAGAAACTCAAGAATGCGGCTGGTGAGGCAGTTCCTGTCACAACCAAGGATGAGCCAAAGACTGATAAGCGAGTCTCCTTCTCCGCCGAACTCGAGACTGGTCCTACTCCTTCTCCAGCAGCAACAAAGTCAAAAGATGACAAGACTGCTGGACCAAAAGTAGTACAGGGTGTTACCATTGATGTCAAGAAGCAAGGTGAAGGTGATGCGGCAAAGAAGGGTGACAAGGTCGGTATGCGCTACATTGGAAAACTCCAAAAGACCAATGCCGTCTTCGATTCCAACAAGAAAGGAAAGCCATTCACATTCACTCTTGGCGCTGGAGAAGTCATCAAAGGATGGGATATCGGTATTAATGGTTTGAGACTCGGTGCAGAGGCAAGACTTACGATTCCAGCACATCTTGCATATGGATCAAAGGCTCAACCAGGTATACCTTCTCAATCAACATTGATTTTCGACGTCAAGGTCATGGAAATCAAGAAGAAGTAATAATATTGAAAACCCTATTATTTTAATATATCCCTTTGCTTTGATGTGGTCAATTCATCACTGTTAATAGTCAACCTCTTAATATCAATCCAAATATGTAATATCAAGTAGTCTAAACAATAAAAAGTTGTCTGTATTTCATATCATAATATAATACATAATCTCATATCTACGCTTTCGTGCTCATCATCTATATGTATCTTAAACTTCATCATCGACTCTTGCTCTTTTCTCTTGCAATCCGTTACGAACATTGTCTTCCTCATCTAATTTCCTTTTCGTGTTACCACTCGACTCTCCTTCGGTAGTTCTCTGCCCGTCAACAGTCTGTGACACTTTCTTCCTCACCAAGCCCGATAAATCATTCGCCGTCTTTGTTACATCTGCAATCTTTGCTGTTCCTGCCATCAAAGACCCAGCTATACCACTCATGAGACCATCAGCCTGTAAAGCAGAGTTCAGTAGAGTTTCAGGTGGATTCCGCAAATCGTTAAGCTATAAGATAATCACAATCAGTATTGCAAAGTCATAAAATCATGGTGGATGATAGAGATTGATACATACCCTTTGAGTCAAATCGTTAATCATCTCCTTTACATCTTCTATATTCTTCTGTTTGGCTTCCTTTTCTTTCTCACTTAGACCCACTCCGCCGTCATGAGATAGAGCTGTCCTTTCCTTCTCGACTCGTAGTTCGCAGCTCTTGATCGCTTCAGTCATGTGTCTTGCTGCTTCTTGGCGCATTTCTTCATTAACTTCAGGTTCTGCTTCTTTGTCATTACTCTGATTACTTCCATTTGCTGTCTTGTCTTGCGGCGTTGCATCCTCATCCGGGGCTGCTTTTCTTATCGATGCGAATTCTAACGCTAGGGCGAGTTTATAATGAGCTTCGGCGATAAGACTGCTTTCTGAAGGGTATAGTCTTAGTTTCAACTGCAATGCAGCTTCGAAATCAGGAATGGCGTCGTGAAAACGTTCACTTTCGAGCCATATTTCTGCTTGCAAATCTTGTGTATCTGCCAATCGTTCCAACAGCGCTCTTTTCCCTGCGGGAAAAGATTCTAGCGTTATCGAAGGTCCCTTGCCTTTATCCATAGTCGATGTTTCTTGTTCGGCTTGTTGAGCATCAAACGCTTCGATTTGTTTGTTTATCAACACTCGACTCATGTCAAGCACTTCGTAAGCATTTGCAAAATCGTCTTCATCGTCTGCATTTTCTCCTTCATTTTCATCGTCACCATCTTCGTCGTCGTCGTCTTCATCTTCACTATCCGTCCAATTCTCATCTCCCGTGATTTGGAAATACGATTTGTCGCCGTTCGCTACACCCTCAGCTTTGATTGCAGGCTCATAGGATGAAGAATCCTTCGATCCGTTCGCATTGGAATTATCTGTCCTACGCTTCTTTTTCTGCGGCTCGCCATTACCAGCCACTTTTCCTCCCAATGCATCAGATTTGCTCACTGCGACGTGGTATAACGTCCGACCATAATAATAGAATATATCTGCGTTTTGAGGGTCCATCTCGCCATGTAGAGCCACTTGTAGCTCAGTAGCTTCACTGTAATGTTCTGCTGCTGCCGCATAATTCTTTAAAGAGTACTCTTTCAGAGCAGAAGCTCTTAGCTGAGATATTCTTGCGGCGGCGTTTGTTAGATCAACATTGTTTGACCCCTCCACTTCAACGTGTGTGTGGTCAGAATGTTCGGATGCCATGATGGCTCTTACGTGTTTAACGTCCTATTCCATCGCAAAGTGAAGTAAAGCCATATATTTTTCAAAGAGCGATTACTGTCACAGCAAGACGCGTTTTACGGTGAGCGAAATTATCCCGCGCGTAACCACTCAACGCGTAAGATTTATATCACCATCAATCAATTCTTTAACCACTCGCTGCACAACTATTTGATAAGCATGGCTGCGGCAGTCAGGTTGCAGGAAAATGTACTGCCGTCATCGTCTCCCGCATTTGGTACGCCAGCACATCCATTCAATCCAGTCCTTCGACCTCCGAATCAACCAGTGTTCAAACCGGTTATACCTACCATCCTCCCAATACTTTTACCTCCCGCAACACTCAGACCGCTTGCGTTTCGAACATTCACAAAGAAGCACAATTTGACACTAGGATCTTCTGGACTTGCAGCATTGGCGACATTTGTTGGTAGACATTGTGGTTCAGGATGGAGAGACGAAGGCATAGCGGAAAAAGTGTTGGATGAGATAGCAAGATCATGGAAGCGAAGTACCGGACCCGTCATTGTTGAGGATATACCATTACTCAAGACTATATTAAAGACTTTGGAAGGATGTATGAATGCAGGTCGAATAGTAAGCAATACTGCAAAAGACATCGGCCATCGTCCTGCGATACTTGAACATCAGACGAGTTTCGGGATTTCAGGACTTGACGTTAATTCTACAGTGGAGGATGAGGATGACATCGCTACATCCACAGATCCACTCACATGGTTAGCAGTCATTTCCGCTTTCTCACATCCACTCTTCTCATATAATGCTGCAAAGTCACACTTCATTTCTATAACAACCCCTCCATCTTTATTTCCTCCACCTTCAGCCAGAACAAGATTATTTCGTGATAGGTATTCCATGATACACTCTCTCATCCATCGAAATCCTGCTTTTCAGACCCCTACTGTCCCACTTGGTATCCGTAGCTTGACCCGCTCAGATTCCGCCCTCCAGACAGCGCAGCAGAATTTCAAATTAACGCCGATAGCAAACCTATTGGGCCGATCTGGAACTTCCCATCTCCTCCTTGGTATGTTGGCCATTAGTCCGGCAGGAACTCTGACGTTGCAAGATTTGACAGGCAGTGTATCACTTGATCTTGCACATGCTCGTTTCGCGCAAGTCAATGGACGAACGGACGAGCCGTGGATCTATCCTGGAACAATCATGCTAATTGAAGGGGTATACCAGGAGGAATTTTCTGGCGCAGGTGCAGCTGGACTTGGTGGTGGATCTGGAGTAGGCGGTCTTATCGGCGGTAAATTCATCGGATTCGGTATATCCGTGCCACCTGTAGAAAGGAGAGATCTAGCTTTGGGAAACACGGACAGTGGTAAGGACAAGTCCGACACAGGTGTGATGTCTGGCCAAGGCTTTGGTTGGACGTCCTTCCTGCCGAGCGGAAGTGAAAAGGCTACAGGGTCTAGAATGCGAAGATTAGAAGAGAGAATTCTCCTATCAGGAAACGTCGAGGATGAAAGACGTAAAGTGATTATCATGTCCGAGGTCAATCTAGATATACCAGAATGCTTGGCTGCTCTGAGAGCAGTATTACAGACTTATTCACGTGAAAAGGATAACGACAAAGCGCCACTTGCGATCATTCTTATTGGTAATTTCGTCTCGTCTGCAATTATGGCAGAGGGTAAAGCTGGAGGCAGCGTTGAATATAAGGAGAATTACAATGCTCTTGCGAATGTGCTGATCGATTTTCCCGGTCTGCTGAGAAACACAAAATGGATCTTTGTTCCCGGTGATAATGATGCTTGGGCAAGTGCGTTCTCTGCTGGAAGTTCTATAGCCTTGCCGCAACAGCCTGTTCCAAATCTATTTACGAGTCGAATAAAGAGAGCATGTAAGGAAGCACGAACAGAAGGTGGTAAGAAGGATGAGGTTGTTGAAGAAGTTTGGGCTTCTAATCCAGCTAGGATATCTCTTTTCGGCACTGCTCAGGAGTTGTGCATCTTCCGCGATGACATTAGTGGAAGAATGCGACGGACTGCGATTAACTATGGGAAAGAAGCGAAGGAGGAAGATAGACAGATGCAAGCTACGAATAATGATGAAGCAGAAGATAACGCAATGAATGGTTCCACCGATATTGATGCTATCATGATCGACGAAGCTCAAGAGCATGGAGGGACGAACGCGGATACCGTGGCACATCAAGATACCGTGCAGACAAACATCGCACTTGCTCGTAAACTTGTACTTTCTCTACTTCCTCAAGCAAGTTTATCTCCCTTTCCTCTATCTACTCGACCACAACACTGGGACTATGCTTGCGCTGCAGGTCCAATGTCTCTCTATCCACTACCTCATACCTTGGTGCTAGCAGATTCAGAGGCACCTGCATTTGCTGTCACATATGAAGGTTGTCACGTCATGAACCCAGGCACATTACTTAGAGGTGAAGGTGCGAGACGGAGAAGGGTGGGATGGCTGGAATATGACACTGGAACGAAGCGTGGTGAAGTGAAGGAGTTATGGACTTGATATTTAGACGTCAGTCATACTGTAAATAATTAATGATGTAACGCCTTGGATGATCTGCATATAAGCATGATAATTGCAAATGAAAAAAAAATTGAGAAAGGGGTGTCCAAGTGAAGTGATTGTCTTGTGATGTGACATCATCATGCTTCATTAATATTTGTTGACCTTGTAATGAACATGCAGTAATTGGATATTATTCGCGATCGCCATGAACAATGATCAATTTCGATCCTTGTTGAATCAACACCCCCAAACCTCCGATTCTACTGCCACTACTCGTTCGTCGTCGAACCTTCTGGGCGGTCGTAAACGAGGTGGTTTAGGCTCATCAACATTCACCCCCCGAAATCTTCAACCGAAATCCAATACACGACCATCAAAACCCTCAAAATCCTCCTTGCATCCGAAGCAGCTGTCGAGTCTTGATCAAGATATCGATAGCTCCGAGTCTCTCTCGAATGGCAAAGTGTCGAAAAATGAACGATTCGATGAAAGAGAAGCGAAAATTCAAACTTTGACGGCACAATATCGGAATGCAGAGATTTCTGAAGCGGAATATAATGCACTACGAGAAGAGATAGTCGGTTCAAAGGGAGATTTAGAATCTACACATCTAGTTCGGGGACTAGATAGAAGGCTTTTGAACAATGTACGGACAGGACTTGTTAATGGAACAGGAGAAGCCGATGCAGATGAAGGAGTAGAGGATGAATTTGAAAAGTTGGAGCAGCAAGAGGTAGCCACCGTTCAACGAACGACTGCTAAAAAGGAGAGTGAGACATCTGTTAGAACTGAAGAAAGTACAGTTGATGGACATGGACCAGCCGGCGTTAAAAGGTCGAGAGATGCTTTACTTGCCGAGATGAAGTCGAAAAGAGCCGCGGATCAAGCTGCAAGGTTAGCTGCCAGGCCTGACCTCGGCAATCAGTTCAAAAGTATTGAAACAAAGAAGGCACCCAAGGTAATTATTGATAAGAAAGGACGAGAAGTAATCATCACCAAAGACGAAGAGGGGCGGATCAAGAAGAAGGTTAGAAAGGTAGATATTTCAGATCAGACTAGACCAACCAAGTTTCTTGACGAGGGCGTGATTGTGCCTGCACGGGTGGTCGATGAAGATACAGGTTTGAATGAAAACGAGGCTGATGAAGGTAATATGTTTGAGGATGTTGATGATGACTATAATCCGCTTGGTAACGTTGAAGAAGAAGATGATAATGATGATAACGATAATGATGATCATCATCATCATGGCGTGGATGAGGAGGAGTGCGGTGAGGAAAAGTCCAATATTAAGGATAATCTTACTTTTACGAAACGAGACGTAAGAGCAGACCATATTGGAGAGGAGCAGGGTAGTCAATCAGCGACCAAAAACCCTAGCGATGTCCAACCTCGGAATTACTTTTCACACTCCAAAACCTCTGATCTGGCAATTCCTTCTGAATCAAATACATCTACGAATCCCTTTCAAGATCCCGCATTTCTGTCAGCAATTACTCGGGCTAGTGAATTAGCTAAATTCAAAATGCATCTCGGAGACAAGACTAACATGCACGATAATGTGGATATCAACAATGGTGTGACGGAAATCGAAGACGAAGCATCATCAAGAATAGAAATCCATCATCGTGATGAACAAGCTCGTCTAATAAAGAAACGAGAAATGCTACTGTCAAACTCGAACAGAGATCTAGATGACATGGATCTTGGATTCGGCGGTGATGCGTATGGTGAAGATGATGACGATGAAGGAGGACATCAACGTGGACAATTGAGGGAATGGAAAGGCTTAGGTAATGACGAAGGGCAAAAGGTCAAAGCAAACAAGAAGAAAGGGAAGCATTCGAACAAGGAGGACAATGTCAAGTCGAAAAAGGGTAAACCTGATGCCAAAGAAGTCATGGAAGTTCTGAAAAAAAGGAAACTTGATGTTTGATTTCCAAGATGTATAGAAATGTTGAGTACTTTTGATACATATCGAACCAGTTCTTTATGGACGGACGACAACGAGAATCTAACAGGGGAACAGCACGACGCGCAGTGTCGAGTAACAAGAACCAAGTGACACACCAAACACTTTGCCAGTCTCTTCAAGATGGTTTCAGCACTGGGAACAGTTGTGCCAAGCTCTCTACCTCTGCTGGTACCCATGCATCTTTACCATTGTAACATGTCAAAAGGCCATTATTCTGAAAGATCACTTCATCTACCAACTTATATTAGTCTCTCCGCATTGTCTTGAAATGTAGTCACAACTTACTCAAATCGATAGAAGATTTTGTGTTAGAGGTTGGACAGTTACATGTCAGAGTTATAGACTTGTCCTCTGTAATGACACCAGGATTGACCTTCGTCATGGGAAGTCTAACGGCCTTCTCCCTGGTCACAGCCGTTGAATTCGTGAGACCAGTCGTTGAATTCGTGTAGGGACCAGTTGTTGAATTCGTGTAGGGAGCAGTCGATGAATTCGTCGTGGCTACAGTCTTCCACCTTGGAGCGGCAATGTCACAATCATTATAATCCATCCATAATTTACCATTACCGGTAGGGTATTTTTGGATTTGATTGTCTTGTAAAGAGATGCAGCTGTTCAAATCTATTCGCGACAATACCCAACTCTTTCCATCGGTCGTGGGACACATTGCGCCAAACCAATGTGCTTGAGGAGGATCAATGCCATAGCTCCAAGTGTTTCCAATGTCAGTAGTCCATTGCCTGCATATCGACGATATTTTTGGCTGAACATTGTCGCGACCTATAGACCTGGCAGAGATTGACGTCAAATGAAAGAAAACCATTGGAAGGAGGAGAGAGGTGTAGGAGATCATGTGGCCTAGTGAATGTCTTGCTTTTGAAAGATATAAAGCGTGAATGAGATCAAAAGTAGAAATGTAATATGGTGAAAACTCCGGTCTACGGATGGGAAAGAAATCAAGACGTGCGAGTATATGTAGGAAGCAGACATGTTTTGAGGCTGAGGAAGCCTAAAAGCTACCATGGCAGGATCACGTTTCGGATACTTGATGTAACAAACTCTATACCATGGTGACTCCAGCGTGGTCTTGTAGATATTGACGATTTTCATGTGCTAAAAATAGAATACCGCCGAAACTCTAATTGCGCAGTCGTTTCGTAGCTGAAACGTTTCATCTTCCGGACTTTTTATCAGGCTAACCGTTACCGAGCAGTTGTTGATTTCCCCTCGGTGTAAAGCCAGCGACAATAAAGTGTCCAACCATAATTCAACTGTTAATTACTCCTCGGTGTGTGACCGGCGATAATAAGGCTGGCTTTTACAATGCTATCATCAAATGCGACACAGACGTACAGTCGGCAAAGAAGCGTAGTAGCGAATATATGATCTAATACATTTCATATCGCAAGGTTTGATTACAAGAGTTCACCCTCCTGATCTAGGTCTTCTAGTCGATCAGTGCTTTCGTCTTCTTCCTCCCAATCCACATCCTTGTCAGCTTCCTCTGCGCGTCTTTGAACTTCAGCCAAACCACTGATTTCTTCGACGTATCCTGCCTCACTGATACACCTCTTTACAAACTCCCATCCGTCCTTTTCATACTTTTCTATAATCGAAGGACTACATGCTGAACAACAATCGTATGCTTGACCTTTTATAGTCATTGTTTGCCAAGCAGATAAGAAGCCACGGAGTTGATGAGGTATTGTGCCAAGAGGATGCGTCGGCTCTGCTGAACTCTGCTGTTGGGTAACTTCTTTCGAGGCGGAAGTGATCGCAGGAGCTGGTGCGGCTGCTTTCAATGGTGATTGCAAGACGGACACGAGGATTTCAACTGCCAATGCCGAAGCTATCGGTGCTACTCCCGGTCGAGTAACGGTACATTGCTGATCCAATGTGGCTGATTTGAGACTATCTTTTGGCGCCACGACATCCGAGCAAAAGTAACAACCCAACTCTTCTGCAGTGGAAGATTCTCCAGATACGGAAGATATCTTGACTCCATGCCTCATCACCATATACGTGTCAAAACCTAAAGCAGCATTGATCACAATCTTGCCTAACGATTTCCCAATCACCGTCGGAAGCCATCGAGATTCTCTAGTGTCCATTAATAAAAACACGGCGTCATGACTCGAAATCAAATCGTGTAATTTCTCATAATCTTGTCTCACTGCAGTTTCGTTTGTGATTGGATGACCGGCCATTGGCACCGACATGACAACTCCTTCAGCTTCGACGCCAGGATATATCTGTCGTAGCGCTTCTGCTGCACGTTCAGCCTTTTTTGCGCCTCCATTCTGACAATCCTCGAAATTATACAGTGGCTGTCGGACTGGATTCGAATAACTAACTCGTGCGTTATCCACAAACGTAATCTTACGTACTCCCCAACCCATCAGATTCCTTGCCACGTAGGAACCTAAAGTTCCCGCACCGAGAAGTAAGCATGAAGTGTTTTTGATGATGTCAAGATCTATCAAAGGTGCAATTCTCCACTTGATCAACTTTAAATTCAAATCTACAGCTTGGTCTGCTAAACGAGCGGGGTCGAGATAGGAAGCGAGATCGACTGTACGATGACTTAATTTTCCATGCTCATTGCGCTCCCAACCAGTCACTTTTGGGAATTGATCCGATGGAACCAATGGTGTATTTTCAGTGCCACATTGTAACGTTAATATAATACTCGTGGGACTTTCTCGTCTACTGTGTGTATCGCGATAACACAATATCTGTACTTTAGGAAGTTTGAACCGTTGTCGGACCAAAACTAAAAGGTTTCTTAACATCCAGCCTGGGTTCTCCGGATAAGTCGATGGATCGACAAAGCAAACATATCGATGTCGTTCGTCAATGTTATCGAAGAACCCGTGTTCGATTTCAGACAACGCTGCGATACTCCACGTCATCTCCTCTTTTTGATCATCGTCACATCTTATTTTTTTGGCAAGGAAGAATCCGTGTTGTCGTGGATCTACACTATACTTCCATGTCTGGACTTTGTCCACTAGATCCTCAGTCGCGGTTGGCGTAAGTGTCCTCTCTGAGATGGGATCTACCCTCTTCCATTGCGGATCTGAATGTAATGCAGGATAAGCGAAATGATAACTAAAGTGGTACTTTTTAAGATTTGCAAAAAATATGGCCGAGAATGACGAGAGTAGTGATGGACAGGAATAGATTGTGCCGTCGTTGATGGCATCCCATATCTGAATATTCACTTAGATATAGTTTATGGATTTTAGCGGAATTTCAATCGCACCATGCGCCCAGCTCTCTCCATATGAGCTGTTCTATCATAATCTTTATATTCTTCGAGCGTGTTGAAATTGCGGATCATGCCTTCAGCCCGACATATTCCGGGAGATATACTACATCTTATCAGCACAAAGTGAAGAAATTCCCGGTCGGTGATTGTATACTCGTTGTTCGTCAATGCGTTACTATGTATTTGCATACATGTCGATCTGGCTGGATCATCTCTTGGTCTGATCTGATATAACCCAAGTAGCTTTCGAGCCGAAGAGTCTAGCCTATCATGATCAATTTTTGATTTTGCTAGAGCAGAGTAGAACCCTAGATCAATCTCTGTCGTCCATGTCGCGTATTGTAACAGACCGGTCATTGTGGGGCAGGGTATAGCTAGAATCGAGCTGAGTTGCCAGGTTTCCTTGGTCTATCTATATCTCGTATGCGATTCAATGTCATTCGTGCTTGGACGGCTGATGTTCGAGTCACAGAGTGATATCACATGTGATCGTGGCTAAATAGACTAGTTTCGTACAAAAACGCGTGACGTAGCCACTCTACGCGTATATTTGTAATTAAAGTCTGGCGCGAACTGGTTTGACGTGTTCCTGATTCATGAATATTATATCAACTTTCACACCAGGGCCTAGAATTTTGGGATTGAGCATTAATATATTGTACAATAATGTTAATTGGTATATGCGGAGGTACTAACACATCCGACCAAACAATATAATATCGAAACTGACTTACTTTTATCCAGGACTGTGTGCAGGAAAAACATCCGTGGCAGACTATCTCATCCAAAACCACAATTTCACACAATTATATATAGATCGACCATGTGGAACTCCTGCTTTGGAAAAACGACAATCCATCACGACGAGTCTCGCTTCAGTGTCTCTAACTCCCAGCATAAGTAACGAAACAAAGTCCTTCTCGAATGCAGAAGTCCTTATAGATTTTGTGACGTCTAATTGGCAGAACAATTACGTAACAACTTCTCTCTGGTCGCAATCCATCCTCGACATCCTTTCTCACCGCCCCTTTTTCATTCTTATTTCCGTTGACGCACCAGTGACTGTCCGATGGCAACGCTACCAAACAAAACGGTCTCAAATGGTCAATACCTCGTCCGAACCGGTATCTCTTGAAAAGTTTGTCCTTCTTGATGATGAACACATGTATGACCCTCTCTTGGGCCTTGCGACGCTATCCTCCCAAGCAAGACTCAAACTTCTCAACTCCACCACATCGATCTCATCACTTCATAATTCTTTAGTGAATATCAATCTCACAGACGAGAGTAGACTTCGGCCAAATTGGGATCAATATTTCATGAAACTAGCAAATCTAGCGGCACAACGTTCCAATTGTATGAAAAGGCAAGTCGGGTGTGTCATAGTGAGGGATAAGAGAGTCATATCAACAGGGTATAACGGTACTCCTCGTAACATTACTAATTGTAATCAAGGAGGATGTGACAGATGTAACTGCGGTGGAAGGGGTATTGCTGCTTTGTCAATGTGTTTATGCGTGCATGCTGAAGCTAATGCACTTCTTGAAGCTGGGAGAGAAAGAGTAGGGGAAGATGCTACGTTATATTGCAATACTTGTCCTTGTTTAACATGCAGTATAAAAATTGTTCAAGTTGGAATAAGAGAAGTGGTCTTTACAAAGACTTATAAAATGGATGTTCAGGTATGCAGAACCAAGAGACATTTTTACCAAAGACTGATTGCACGGCATAGATAGCAAAATTGTTCAAGGAAGCGGGTATCAAATTGAGACAGTTCAGCCCGGTAAGTCAACATTATAAAATGCTGCTTTGCCTGTACCCGAAAATGCTAATAAAAGCAATCATAAGCCCGCGGAAGGCCTCGTAATACTAAATGACAACACTACAATCACACCAAATTATTGCTAAACATGCTCTCAAAAATATTCATGATAGTATACTGAGTGCTGTAAATGCATAATCGTTACAACGTTATAGGACCAATACTCGTCCTGGACTTTTTAATATGCGCCTTGGAGTCTTGGTAGAGAGACTGCCATATGAATGCCTCGCTAAGTAATAGTTCAATATCTTTCTCCGTCCAATTTCGTGTCGGAAGAGCTTGTAGAAACATCATGATTTCTTGAAAATCCATAGTCATGAGCTTTTCAGACCATTTGACGAGAAATGCAGCGCATACATAGAGATGGAATTGGGAGAACCCTTGATCTTCAGCCTGCGAGATAGAGTTAGAGCAATTACACCTGTTCAACATTGAAAGACTACTTACCAAGTAAGTATCCCACATTCTAATGGTATTCTTTACGCTAATCTCACGCATCAAAAGACAATTCATCCACCTGAAACTAAATTGAATAAACTCGACTTGTTCGGATTCAAAGTGTCTGGCGAGTTTCTCGTCGATTCGTGTAGTCAAATCTCTCAACGCGGCCACCTGTCTTTGTATTCCAGGTTGTGCGGCGATATAATTATCCTGTATGTCTTCAAGTAATTTCGTCAAACACCAATACGAATCTGCTTCGACCGCGTCCAGGACTTGTTTTGGTAATTGACCAGGATCCATGCCAGAGTCGACATTTGCATCAGTCATGTAGGCACCAAGGAAAACCTGCCAGAAAGGCGTGACAAGATCATTTATACCTTGTACATATCCACTCGCTGGATGTCGAAGTGCCCATACATATAATATTCTTTCGAGAGATCGCTGGGTAGCTTCGTAACTGTATAATTGGAGTTGAGGGTTTGTTCTAGGTACATCAATACTTATTTGGTGCCAGACGGCCTCGTCCATATCTCGACCACTTCCTCTTCTAGCAGCATCACTCTTTTTACTCGTTGGACCTTTCTCGAAAGCCTGTCGAACGCCCTCTAAATATTCCCTTCTCTTCCTTTCTAGCGTTGCGACTCGCCTTTCGCTGTTTGTAGGAAGATAACCGAGCAATGTCTGCCAGGTAATTGGTCGTACTTCTGCTGGAACACCTGACCATGCGGCGGATCTCAGCTCATCCATTGATATCGTACTGGATTGGAGAATACGCTTGAATCGATTGATCTTATCCATCCGTGTTTGATTCGTTTCCTGACCTGGTGTGACATTATTTGATTGAGCGTTGTTACAGATCAAATTCAGGGAGTTTATTGGATCTCGTAATATATCCTTGTACTGCGGCCGTAAAATCTTACCTTCGGCTTTCTTGGCTAAAGGATATGATGGAATGTTTCGTTCTTCTGCAATATCACCATTGTCTGATGTCCACGACACTGGGCTAGGCCCTAGACTGACTGATGCTACTGCAGCAGCCAAACTCCCGCCACCGCCTCCGCCTGGATCAGTTATTTTTTTCTTGGAATACCGTATTGATTTGCGCTTCATTGTACTTATACTCGGTAGACCAAATTCATCCTCATCATCATCATCAAGCGCAAGTATTTGCTCATCATCTTCGTCAACTTCGTCTGCCGCAATCCAATCACTATCTTGTCCCGGCTCGAAACTGCGATAACCCGACCTCTTTTCTGGCGAATGACCGTATTTCTTTTCTGGTGATTTTGTGTTTGAAGTATTTTGACCACGCCGCGTAAAATCCCAACCAGTAGGTGTGGTAGATCGTGAAGAGCCACTATAATTTAAATCAGACAGGGGATCGTTTCCTGTTGTCAATTGCGCCTACTTTTGCTCAAGCTTACTGACATCTGCATGAGAGTATGAAGCCCCTATCACCTTTTTCGACTCCCCAAACGTATCATTATCCCATCTAGATCCAAACGCCGTTTTCCAGAAAGGAAGATTTGATCTGTCGAGCCATATTAATTACCAATATTCTCATGGATCGTAGTTTGTTGTATTGTACCCGCTACGTTCCGTCTGTGCATCGCTAAATATCAGTAAACCATGCGACGGAATGACGGTAGTTGAGGGATTACCTGCACCATTTCCTGCATGTCATTAGTATAGTCCGACCAACATATTATATCAACTATCGACTAACCGGCACTTTTTTACCCGCCATATTTCTTACTGTATTATATTCTCGGCATGTTCTGCTTCATAGAACTGATATTCCAGTCCATATTTCCTGGCAACATGAAACCAGATTTAATGTGGTTGCCTATGTATCACCTCGAATGACAGTTGGAGTCTCGCACGTGGAGAGCATATCCCCGCAAACCTTATTCATAATCCTCGCCGGAAATTAACCGCTGTCATTACTTCTTTTCATTGACAGAGGTTTGTTGACCTACAATTCCATCTTTTTACATTCAGCCTTCTTGAGACCTCTGAATAAGAGCGCATATTTTTGTTGATCGATTTGTAGATACTTTGAGTGACTCAAAAAGAAGCAAAAGCAGAGAGCGAGTGAAACGCCAAAAGTTTCGCGACAATGGCTGATAACGAAGAGGATATCTTTGCCGATCTGTAAGTACGGCCCGGCGCGATTATCAGAATAAATTTTGATCTAGTGTCGTTAGCTATGACGGAGATGAAACAGCGGATGCGCCACCGACTACTGGAGCAGCATCGCCAGTAAAATCAGTCCCTCCCCCTCCAACGATACCTCATTCTGCCACATTACCTGTCGAAGTCCCGCAACAATCTACTGAGGCTCCTTCACAGGCACAGCCGATGTCTACACTTCAGCAACAGGTAACACTACCTGGAAATGGAGATGGCAACGGTAACTTCTATCAAGGAGAGACCGCAGCAAACATTGTTGATTATAATGGTCAATTTCAAAATTGGCAGAATCAAGCCAATAATTATGATCAGAATCAACAACAATTCAATGGAGGCCCACAAGATGGTGATGATCAACAGTCTGTAATGAGCAAAGAAGATGGGTAAGTCTAGCATAATGTTTCCCGCTTCCTTTCCATCGTGATGATCACCTTTTTCTTTCTACACGCAAAGTCAAAGCCTGGTCTGTAGAGCGTAATCTGGCAAACGAAGTTTGTAGATCAAGTGAGAGTACATATACAAGTAATACAATCTAGATGAAGGGATTGATGTACGAATCAAGCATATACGCAGAATAAAAGTATTCTATGCCAGGAAAATGACAGTAATTGTTATGGTACATTATGCTCAAAGATTGAAGAAGAATTTTTGGCTGAATTTAGCATAATTATTATCGAGAACAAGATAGTATTTTGATAGCAGAATTTAGAAGAAGCAATATTATCAATATACTTAGCTCAACAATTAGCTCCTAAAACGATAGATGCTAGATTGGCGTATGTTATGAGAAAGCTCTGTAACTCGTCAAAGTAACTTAAAAAAAAATATCATACGAATTTAAAAAAGAATATACACCGTGGACGTCATAATTTCCAATGGCTTGAAACGATCATCTGGTCTTGTCCATTCTTGCTCCAAGATTGATATCAGACTTTTCTCTCGATAAAGAAGAGAGTTTCAATCTTGTCCAAGTCTCCGTTCAGATTGAATGATCATAAGAGATGCCTCAGCAAAAGCTAATTCCCCAAATATCACGATTCCATACATCATGTTTCTGTATTCATTTCTATTTGACCATCAATAGCTGACTTGTGTTTATGTAGAAAAATGTTTATTGGTGGATTGAATTGGGAGACGACTGATCGTAAGTCTATTCGATGCCGAATCCGATGTCGGTAAACGTGACTTTGATTAATTTGTCATTAGAATCACTAAGAGATTACTTTACTCAATTCGGTGAAGTGACAGAATGTACCGTCATGCGAGATGCAGCATCTGGACGATCTCGAGGATTTGGATTTCTTAGTTTTCGTGACCCTAAATGTGTCAATATAGTAATGGTTAAAGAGCATCATCTGGATGGTAAGATTATTGATCCTAAAAGAGCCATTCCAAGAGAAGAACAAGAAAGAACGGCAAAGATTTTCGTCGGAGGTGTTTCGCAAGAAGCAACTGAACATGACTTTAAGACGTTTTTCCAACAATTTGGTCATGTTTTGGATGCTACGCTTATGATGGATAAAGATACTGGTCGGCCTCGTGGTTTCGGTTTCGTGACATTCGATAATGAAGCTGCTGTAGACAGAACTCTAGCCGGACCTTTAGATATCTTGGGAAAACCTATCGAAGTGAAGAAAGCACAGCCGAGAGGAAACATCAATTCTGAAGATGAAATGGGCCGTGGTCGAGGTAGAGGTCGTGGTCAGTTTGGATCAAACACTGGTTTCTCTAATAACCAGGCAGGACCTGGAGGTATGATGGGTATGGGAGGAGCCATGGGTGGTATGCCACCAAGCGGAATGAATGCAGGAGCACAAATGACGCCTAATATGATGGCTCAATATTGGACTAGAATGCAACAACATTTTCAAATGATGCAGCAACAGATGATGGCTGCACAACAAGGAGGTAGTGCTGCTAGTGGAAGTGGTGGAACTGGTCCGGGTGGAATGACTCCTCAACAGATGCAAATGATGCAAATGCAACAAATGATGATGCAACAGCAACAACAACAACAACAACAAAATCCTGGACAATCATCTACACCACAACCTCAACAACAAGGTATGTACTTGTCATCAAGACGACCTCCTCGTAAAGTCAATCATGTGAATACTGACCATAATTCGATCAGGTACACCACAACCCGACGATGACCAATCGTCTCAACAAGATCAGCAATACATGAATACTGGAGCAGGTAGTCCGTACGATAATAACGGTGCGGGAGGAAGCTCTGCGTATGAAGGCATGTACGATGAAGGTTCGACTTCTCAACAATCACAACCAAATACAGTCTATGACGAAAATATACCTTCCGGTCCGATGAGAGGTAACGGACGAAATGGAGGTCGAAATGGAGGAGGTAGGGGATTCGCTCGAGGCGGTTGCATGCGCGGGGGAGGTGGTGTAGGTGCTGCACCTGCGGGAGCACCTACAGGACCTAAGAATGCTACCGGACCTAGTGGTCCAGGTGGAGGAATGTATCGGGGTGGTGGAAGAGGTGGTGGAAGATCATATCACCCTTATACTAGATGATTTGTATATTATTTATCTTAAATATCACTTGACCGTAAAGATTTTTGTCTCGAATTGGGAATTGTATAGTATACACATTTATGAATTTTGGGTGTATGACTTCTATCATTTTCCAAATGCTCGAGATTAGAATCTTTTCTGAAGTTTCACCACTAATTTTTTAATCACACGACGATTCCAGATCTCTAACCTCGTCAAACATGTAGACTACTATGGCAATGAAATCTGAATAGGTGGAATAGAAATGTATACTGGATCAACACATGACAGTCGCTTAACATCGCTTGCACGGTCCTAGATTAAGACTTACCATAATATCGAGGAGCAATTTTGGGTCCTGATTCTACGCATCGAAATGGAGGGGTTTTATCACAAGCAATCTGCGAACTGCAGCACCAGGAGATCTATATAGGCTTTGACGAACTAGAACACAAGAAATCCTGTACATAATTTCAGGACGTGCATGTGTAATAAAACGGACTGTGGTAAAACAATAGGAAATGCTTATTTCTGGTGGTTCACAGACAAGTAAGAGGAAGCTTTTAGTATGGACAGCATAAAAGTAAAGATGTGGGGTGACTGAGGCCCAGACCCCGCCAAAGCTTACAAAGCATTTTGTTGCAATAAAGTTAACTATGATATCATCTCAATTTGATTTCAAAGCATTTTGAGCATTATAATCATCCCGGTCTTTAACCACAAGCCGACCCACTCAGTAAGTCTTTTCCACAGAATCAGATAATATCTATAAAGCTGGCTTCCAGTCGTCGCATTCCCTCTCTTTCATCAATCTCAAAGCTCAATAGTTGCAGGTCAATCATGACGTCTACGAATAATGCAAAGATTACCTTGTACACCAACCATGCATGTCCGTTCGCTCAGCGAGCTCACATTACTTTGAAAGAGCTCCAGCTGCCTTTCGAGGAGGTCATTATCGATCTTACAAAGCCGCGAGAACCTTTTTACCTCCAAATCAATCCTGTAAGCTCTTTCCTTTCCAATGTCAAGTGTTTGGTATAACTTTCCCATCGATCAACGTTATTAATTACTATCATACGCAGCGTGGCACTGTTCCGGCGCTTAAATACAGCGACAAGGACGTCAAAGAGACCAACATCACCGAGTCCGCCATCGTCGCTCGATTTCTCGCAGAACTCAAGCCTTCACATCTCCTTCCCTCTGCCAACACTTCCGTCTCAGCAGTGACTCGTTCACGCCTTGCTTTTTTCCAAGACACGTGGGATACCAAGATCGCTTCGCACTTCTACCCCACCATGCTCGCTGCCGAGGCGGACAAAGAGGCAAAAGTCAAAGAATGGCTCGGCGCAATCGAAAAGGAAATCGAGCCGTTGTTGCATGACGCGACGCCCTTTTTCGGCGGCAGTCAACAATTGACTATGGCAGAAGTTCACACCGGACCTTTTATTTCGCGATTCCACGCTCTGTCGGATGGTGAACTCATCCCTGTGAGCCTCAAACAAGGCTTGGATGCGTTGCCAAACTTTGGGAAGTGGAGTAGAGCTGTCAGAGAGCATGATATTGTCAAGTCGACCTGGGATGAGCCAGGTGTTGTCGCTTCTACAAAGGCGCGGATCAATAAGATGAAAGCGGATAGAAAGTAGTTACATTAAGCATATATTATACATGATCTAGATACAATGATAGTTTACTAGCAAATGGCTATACAGATGGTCTACTCTCTATATACAATAAACTATTGTAAATACAGGCCTTTTGTATGATGAATATATGCTGCTTTTTTTAATTTGTTACATGACGTATTGTGTTTTTTTAGTTTGAATAATTTATCAATATAAGTTCATGTCACTATCAAATAAAACATCACCGCGAGATAAAGACATAATTGTGAATGATTACTAAATATGATGGTTTGTTACGCAATCACAGATGATAACCAGACATAGGTGGATAGAGGGATGGACGAAAAAGATATGCAAAAAAGTACAACATACGGGATTCGCAGATGGTCACCCACTCTACTACTAACCATACCATTCGGTGTTTGACAGGCCCGAGCGGACGAGAGGGAGTACTTTCACCGATGTGTGGTCGTACCTGTAATGAATAGTAATTCTAGAATATATATACCCCCCTTTACCTGTCTAGTGGTCTCAGTCATTTTATGTCTGTCGTTTCTATGCGGAACTAGATAAAAACTGTATACACAGAGGGTAATCTCATTTAAACAAGAAAAGCACTTAGGAAAAGATTAAAGAATTCATTTGATAAAAAGAATGTCAAATTCGAAAGTCAGACGTGTATACATTCATATATCATCATATCTAGAGTATAACAACAACATGTAACATTCGTATCAACAACCAACGTCCTCCTCTCGCATTCCCATCTCTTTCTTAATTATCGTGACAGTTTAGAAAACAAGAGCAGCTCCCTTTGTCTTCTTATCACCGCCCAACTCGAAATGTTTACATCTCTTCAACGCCAACTGAGCCTTTGTCTTGCACTGCGAACATTCTAATCGCAACACGACCTTTTTTGTAGTTTTTGCTTTTTTGTGGAAGACGGGCTTGGTCTGACCTCCGTAACCGGATTGTTTACGGTCGTATCGACGTTTTCCTTGTGCGAAAAGAGATGCCTACAGCAAGAAAATAAAAAAGTGTTAGATTTGTAAAAGAAAAAGAGGAGACGGAAAGAAAATGAAATGAGATGATGACTGACCTTGCCGGCTTTGTATTGCGTTACTTTGTGTTGTGTGTGTTTTTTGCAGTCTTTGCCTTTGCAGTATGTGCGGCGGGTTTTGGGAATGTTGACCTAGAAGGAAAAATATATGGATTAGCTGTCTATTTATATCAAAAGAAGATGATAATTTCATGCTAATATCTCTGTATGAATGTGCGGTCTGTCAAATGTCGTCTCTTGACGCTCTTGTAATATGTCTTGTGATTGTTACGTGTTTATTACATCTCTTGATTCGTCCATATGTTCTTCATTTATAAATCTTGTATTTATGCGTATTTCTTTCTTGTCGTGCCAGAATTGTAACGATATGTTCGCATCCAATATACGCGAGATCGATTCTTATAACCAGTACAAGCGTTGATGAGTTTGATGTTCATCGGTGGTATTGATGAAAAGAGGCGACAATAATTTCTTTAACCTTGTTGTCGAAATCCGTTAAGCCCTCCACATCGCTCATCTTAAGACGCCCATGATATTCTCGACACTGAAATCAAACAAAGAATATAATTACTCACCATTTTGACGGAATTCGACCCTTTTGATCAATTAGCGACTGATATCTCCGTTCCAAAAAATGCTAATGTATCAAGTTGACGAATTTTGGCTAGTGTGCTATTTCGAATCTTGGCATCACGTGGATAGCATAATAATTAATCTGGATCATGAACATGGTCCGTGCTGAAACTCTAGTCCCTATCGCTACGGTAATGATATAATAATAGTACAGATCGAAAGCAATGTTTTACAATAATAATATGACAGAGCATCAATAATAAGGTCCATTACTTTCACGCCATCTTGTACGACCAGGCACACTTTTATGTATCGTTGAAACACCGGATAATCTGTTTCGATCATCATGACCTTGAATAATTTCTGATTTCAACTTGTCGTCATCCTTGGGACTAACGTTTTGCAAGTTTCCAGGACGCTGAAGTGATCCGACCCATTCCCATACTCTACTTACATCACCTGTCCGTCCTTCTCTGACCATTGATCTAACATTAGCATTCCCCTCTACTAATCCTTTCACGACTTCCCATAATCTCGCTCTTTCGGAGGCATTAAATTCTTCCCTAAGAACGTCATCCCTCAAAGCTACCATTGAAATCCACGATTCAGGATATGAGTTTGAATCTTCATTATGCAAACTAGCCTGTAGAGCCAACTTTTCCAAAGCATTTCCAGCCAAAGTCTTTGCTCTACTCGAGGTTGATTTCTTGACTGTAAAGATATGTCTAGCATAGAAGACAGCAGAAATTACGCATGCCAAAATCACAAGCTTGAGAACATGCTGTCTAATCGTTGCTGATAAGGATCGTCTGATGGCACATCCAAGTGAGATTCGAGCGAGACTGTTGGAGCGGATTGTGACGAGCTCGGAGCTGAAGGGATAGTCGAACTGTTAGTGTAAGTTTTTTGTAACAATATGACAATTTCAGTATTATCAACACACTTACCTGTCTCTTCGACTAGTCACCTCATCACGACCCATAATTTCACCTATTGCACTGTCCCACAATTCATCAAATTCTTCGTCACTCATTTTGCGACTTCTTTTACTTGCAATTAAGTTTTTGAGCTCTTCTACACTAAGCTCTGGACTTTTTATCTCACCACATTCATATTTCGCGTTTCTTTCCCGCAGTTCGTTTTCGATTGCAAAATCTGCTACAGATTTCACTTTGCGGTTCTTGTCACCATCTGGCTCACAAGTGGGAGGGATAGGTATAACGTTACCAATGCTTAAAGGATGAGATATTTGTACAAAGTTTGGTTCGCAAACAGTACGCATATCTGCATAACAATAAGCATGTTGTGGACATGGTTCACATTGGGGACGTATAAGAGATGCCCATTCCGGTATCTCTATACCTCCAATAGCCGCGCTTGGCTCGCCAATGCCGCAATAGCCAACTTTGATCTTCTCCTGACGCCAAACCGTCGCGAGTCCTGCGAGAACTACTGTCAATATGCTCAGCGGTGCAAGATTCATGACATTCTTTTGTCGTTGGGAACTTTGAGGGATCATAGCTCGTGTATTGCTTATTTTACCAACTTCAGTCTCCTGGTCCGATGAGAATTCTTCACCTGCAGAGACCTCGTCTCTGATCAGCGAGGAATCGTGAAGACTGTTGCTTGGTCGTGATAAAGATCTACGTGATTTGCTTAATGTTTTTTGTTTAGCACTCTTTTGTGCATCCTCGGATCGTCGTCTGTCCTTGGATCTTGAACTTCGCTCATCATCTGTTCGACGTGGACCCATGGTTGTTCTACGACGTATGGCATCCTTATCTGATGATCCTGATGGCGTATTTGTGCTTTGAAAAGGATTATCTTGTGAAAACGGTGAATCATTATCGGCTTGAATATGCTCTTGTTTAACCATCGTCGGTGTAGTGCTATACCTCATGTTTCTTGTAGATGGTATGGGTAGATTCGTATCGGGCTCTTCTGGAGATCCCGAAGACCTTGTGGCATCAGTCGGAGGTGCTGTGGATTGCCGGGTGGTTCTTGTAATTCTTGTAGTTCTTGGCGTAGGCGCAACGCTTTCTTCAGTTATGGCGCGAGTTGTCCTTCTGGATGTTCTCTGTGCCGGCGTATTTAACGGTGCTAACAAGTCCTCTTCAACAGCATCTGCGTCCTTATTATGCTGTATAGCATTTCCTCCAGGAGAAACATTAACGATGCCTCTTTCTGATCTTTTGACTGTAGATTGGTCTTGGCGAATCTGCTTTGCTTGACTTAGAATCTGGCTTTCGAAAATCTCTAGTAATTCAGGCTTCTTGGCCGATGACGGATAGCTGATGCTGTTGGCGACAAGTATGTTTCTAAGTCGCGGAACAGTAAGTTGTGACGCATTGAAACCAGGCTCTAGATATGCAAGATCGTCATCCATTTTGATAGTTATTTCACTACGGTATCAGAGGTGAAAGATGGCAGATAGCCTTGATTGTTTAGCAGACGGTTTGCATATTGGAAGAAGCGACGTGATGTGATAAATTGAAGCTTTGTCAAACAAAACAGATGAATTTGCAGAGCAACAACGCTGAAATTTCATCACGTGAAAACAGGCCAAGTTTTGTGCGGCGTCTTAAAAATATTTTTTAATTTTTTATTGAACAAAGTCGCAAAATATTAATTCTTTTCTAGCACATCAAGCAAAAATAAATATACCATGAGTGCTGAATGTGTGTCATGTCAAGAAGCTCTATTGCACCATGTAGATGACAGCATGGACGAGGAATGTGGTACGCCGGGGCCATCAACGAGTAATTGCGAAAAGGCAAGAGTTGTCCCGGATGACGTAGGTCTTTCATGCGGGTGTCATTTTCACTGGTATGATCAAGTACAGCACATCTACCTTTTCACTCATTCTTACTGAAATAAAATAGGCAATGCTTGTTGGATGATTACATTGATTCAAATTGTCCTCACTGTCAAACACACATCAAAATTACATCCCCAAGCGGAATATTTCAGATTTTATGTAACCTCAAAAATGAGGGAGGGTTGCAGTCAGATCTCGATATACTTCCTATACTACAGGAAGAAGCATTCTTGCGCGCACGCCCGGCCGAAAGAAAATGTCGTGCATTCCTAGAATTATGTCGAGAGGGTGACGTCGCTGCTGTCGTCGATCTACTCCAAAGTTGCGGAAAGGCTGTTGATGAAGATGATGCAATGGAGGAAAATGATGATGATTTGGAGGAGTCTGATAAGTCTATAGAAGAAATTCTGAGATACCAAGATCCACTCGGTGACATGCAGTCTGCTCTTCATGCCGCTGTATTGGCTTCAAACCAGGAAATTGTTTGGCTTCTCCTTCTGCTAGCATCTGAATATCCTGAAAATCAATTTCCAACTGCTGTTCTTCAAGAAGCTAGTAATCTTGAGATTGCTCGGACTTCTCAGGCTGGATTAACAGACATACGTAGCCTCAAAGACTCCACAGGTCGAACGGCAGAACAGCTCGCTGCTGACATGAATGGTGTCTGGCACGGGTGGCTGGGTAATTCCCGATTGTCCATCTGATCGATCTTTTTGATTCATGGTTTCTTCTTGATGATTCTTTGTCGTGATAACAACTGAGATATCATAAAATGACTGACATCCTCGTCTGACCAGTAAGATAGATGTGAAGCAAGCGCTCCAATCAAGGACAATCCAAATGCACCTCTATATTAACGGTCAATATTTGGTCATGGTGGCAATGGCTTTGAACGCAACTTACTCTTGAATGCTATAATCAACTCGACCGTTTGTGTTGAGGGCACGCATCTTTGATTCTTCACGTTTCAATTTTGCTGCCTTCATCTCCGCCTCCTGCCGAACTGTAGGATCATCAACCCTAACATCTAACGATTCGCTTCGTTGCTTCTGAAAACCGGCATATAGAGTCTCGAGCTCAGCATCCAGCAATGTCGGAGGATGCTGTCCGGGTTCTCCAGTCCTTGGAGCGTTTGTACCACTTCTCGATCGCTGTATAGGCTCTCTTACGGATTCATCCAAAACCGCAATCGTTTGCTCTGCTCGTGGACTGCCCACTGTAGCTGCAGATGTCTGGTTTCGTAATTTAGCTTCGTCTTCAGTGGTGAGCCCTAGACTTCTTGTAAGTAGACTACTTGCCAATCCAGAGCTCAAGCTCGACCAAAGTCCCGACACACTTTGACCGACTCTTGAGCCAATACCGGAGAGTCCTTGAGCCGCAGGAGCACCAAAGATACCGCGTTTAGTATACGGAAGAGGTTGTGGTTTCATGGACGTCATGGCTGTCGTTATCAAGGGTTCCATACGATATCCTATCGGGTCTGTAGGATGAAAGATATTGAAAACCTGTTGACATTTTGGTCTAGAGACATAAGAGTTTGTCGGACTTTCATTCTTGGCAGCCGTCTGTCTTGATGCTATTCTACGACCTTCCAGCATCTGAAATAGTCCGATAGGCGAGCCCAAGGCGTAAAAGTCCTCCACTTCAAAATCAAGCATTAATTCCTTTGCACGAGGAGGACTTGGGGCTGAAGGGCTCGGATCAACGTTGCTTTCAGTGGGCTGTTGACATAGAATATCCCACATTAGAGTACTACCCAATGAATGTCCTACAAAGCTAACCTTTCCATCAAAGGAGGGGTTTCGTTGTTGAAATATATGAAATATCCTATTACACTCCTCCACGATGATCTTTGTAATATGTTCACGATATATCGGACTTTGGTATAACAAGATATCCAAAGCCAGATCCGTGAGTAGATTACGGACCGCCGGAACACCCTCCACCGTTATTGTCTCTAGAGTTGGATACTCCTGTTCGTCATCGTCGCCATTACCGACACCAGTACCTTGCAAATTGTGCTTCAGACTAGTACGTGGAAAATCTAGCCTTGACCGCCAATTCACTGGTATACACTGTATACGACAGTTTTTTGGAATAGAATCAAGTTCTGAATTGAGCGCTTGTAAATCGTTTGAATCACTGTATACACTTTTGAGCGTTTTTCTCAGTGCATTCACATCATGCACAAAATTAACCGTCTCCATCCGGAGACCTAATCGTTGTCCAATCCCGTGTGTCACCAACAAAAGATGCTCGATTGATCTGCCCTGATCGTCTCCCTTTGTTTCCTTGTAATCATCTCGAATCTCTCTTTCACTTTGTCTTCTGGCTTCTTCCTCTTGTTGCGCTGGATCTTGTGCTTTGATTGACTCGACCAAGGAAGACATATGTCTCTCGAGCGTTCTTCTCTTTTCTTCGGATACAGGACTTGGAATATCCGGCTGGACCGCTTGTTGTTCTATTACAGGAGTCTTTAATGTTGTGGAGCTACTAGTCTCCATCTTAGCATCCGATGTTTTATCTGGCGAGAAATCCTTGGTAAGTCTTATCGAGTTCCTTTTTCCAGGATTGGATGTATATCCTCGAGTCACTTTTGTGCCGGAGAAATGACTACCACCCGCAAATCGTTGGTATACGGTACCGCTCATTCGTGACAAGAAGTCGTCAGTCGTGATGTAAGCAGTATTCGAGTCCTGAAATGTCACGACTGAATTCGAGTATGGTCCAAATAACCGATAACTTGTATTGGACGTATTTTCGTCGTGGTCTCGTGCTCGGACATCATTCGCATCAATGTCGACCGCACTAACTGTACCGAGCACAGCTGTCTTATTATCTGCTGGTACTACGTTTTCGGCCTTTGCTCCATCATCGATACTTTTATTCCGTAGTCCAAGACTTGAGGTAGGTCTTGAGGGGGTCGTCGGTGTGATGTTTATCGGTTTAAGACGCCAAGGACAACCCTTCAGATATCCCTCCTCGAGTTGTGCGGCTAGATTCTCGTCACATGGCTTCTGTGTCGAGCCGTCTGAAACGCACGTTAGCCTTGGACTGTACATTCTGATCTCACAGATATTAACCGACCTGCTTGAAACCATGACCCTCTTCGTACATCGTACACTGGCCCAAGCCAATAAACGGGCGCTAATTCCCGCTCGTCGATATTCACGTCGAAAAGAAAGTCTTCATTAACAGGCACGGTTATGGAGGCTGACTTTTCAGCTTCGGTCGTTGGTGATTTGCCATCATGGTCTACGCTGTGTCGGCTCGATGTCTGCAGGTCCTCGGTCAGGGAGTTCTGGAAGGCGGCCTCGATAGACTGAGAATCATTATCCGAAAAAGCCGAGAATTTCTTTGGTGGGACTTTGGCTGGCTCTGGTGTTTTGGAATCATCGCTCGATAGAAGTCTTGGTTTTCGCTTTGGGACATCAACTGCAAAGAACCATTGTACGCTGAGTGGTGGACAGTCTTTGGGATAGTGCTTAGCACTTAATCCTCTCTTATGGGAAACTCTGTGGTCTTGGACATGGCTCTGACTTCTAGGCCTTGAGCTAACCATGTTGATGACAGGAGATGCCATTGATTGCCTGAGCAATGAACGGACGCTAATATTTCTTGAATAGATCCGTGTTCGACTCGGCAGGTTCAATAGCTTAGCATGATGCGGACTAACCAATCGTGGCCATATGTTGGGAAGTGCTGTACCAGACAATCCCAACGCCAGAAGAACTCTAGGGCTCGCGAGATTTATAGGTGACGTCCCCGCCAGCTGTGCTTCAGACCTGTTATGACAAGTTGCAACTCCCGTAAGATCAAAACATGATGCAGCAAGCGAGTCAATCTGTCATGACATCATCTTCACGTGATTTTGTGAGCATAATAAAAATTTCTTCGACCATTAGCTGCACTTCTCCATTATTGCTTCCATCGAGGTAAATATGGAGACTTCATTGGAATATCAACATGTCAGATCACTTATTGCCAGGAACATCCCTGCCAATCCCATCTATTCGTTTCTACTGTCGAACGTACGTATAGAATCTGTCCAAAAGGGGATAGTAAAATTTCGCTTGAAAATGGAAAAAGAACATATGAACTCAAAAGATGGCATTCACGGTTCTGTTTCTGCTGCAATTGTGGATTGGGCGGGTGGTGTGGCAATAGCGTCGTATGACCTGCGAGAGACGACTGGCGCTAGTATCGACATTCATATTTCATATTTGAGTTCTTGTAAAGTGGGAGAAGAAATTGAAATACAAGGTCGTGTTGACAGGGTGGGTGGCAGTATTGCCTTCACAACGGTATCACTGTTCAAAGTTGTGGATGGACAATGCACCGATAAGATTATCTCTCGAGGCTCTCATACAAAATATGTAAAAGTGCCATAGGTAACACGATTCAACAGTTGATCGTATAGCGCGAAGCTAAGCTATGTAAAGTAGGTAGGCATTTTCTGGGTTTGTTGTTTCACTTGATTATATTCGTTGTTATGTGACCCGCAGTCTTCTTTGCGTCTGGCAAACTCATCGCTCTGTGATGCCATTGACTCACTCGGACAGCGAAAATTGATTTTGTCTCTGACGATTCATTTGATCCTTCATGGCTCTAGCATGCCATAAAGGTAAAATACGATGGAGAATACATTTTTACTTATCCTACTCCTTCTCTCCTGCGTTTGAAGAGATCAAAAGGGCGATTGGCTAATTGACGACCCCTTTTTAGTGACTTAGTGCTCCTTTAAGTATTAAAATTCGTTGGAAATAATGATGTTTAGCTCAACATTCAATTAAAGTGATGCACGAATACGTAAGTTAGCACAAATTAGAATAATAACAGAATGGAACGACATGCGATAGAATCAGTAAAATGCTTGTGCTGTTTCATGTACATGCGAGGCACATCTGCATTGGGATTTTGGCCGTGGTTCTGGGAAGGATTGACAGGCGGCGCTGCACGTTTGACAGGTAACTTATGCAGTTTTTAAGGAGGAAGTGCAGGAGATCTATTCGCTCAAACGCGGTGCCGAACAAAAGCAGTTAGTCTATAATTACGAGCGTCAAAGATAATAGAAAAGTAGCCTTAGATTAGCGGTGTGTAGCATTCTAAATTCAAAATATTACACCATTGTTATCTAAAAATATAACATATCCCTATCGAGGTTAGATCATATACAGAAAGAGGTCGTGTGATGATTCTGCGTGTCTGGACGCAAATAAAGATGTATAAATTGTGAAAACTCAATGCGGTGGCTGGCCGTGCTATCTCAAAGTTTACGCTAATAGTATGCGCTGGCTGACGGACCCCAATTTCTCCGTCTCCAAGTTTTGTCTAGAATTATTATAGTGCATGCAACTCAAAAGATTTTGCCCGTTTCCCTGCGTACCAGTTGATGCGAACTCGTCCACTAATCCATGCCATATTCAGAGATCTTTTTGTGTTTCAGAATATCAATGGAAGATCCGATATGCGCTACTTCTTCAATAGAATTTGCATGATGTAATATATGATCGTGTTTGGAAAACCAAAGATTAGCTTGCCTTTAAGCTGAGTTCTCGCTCGGCAACTGCTTTGTTTATCCGATAATCTAATCAGTGTTACATCACCCACTAATGGTGACTAAAAGAATACTATCGAGTGTGGAGATGACAGCACTGAGGAGTACCAAGCGTCTTATCCTGTAACAATGATGATGACGTGCGGCGGAATTTGGGGACTGTTCCAAGCTTTTTTCAGATCCACAAAACGCCTTGACTGACGCGTGAACTAATAAAAATAACAAAAAAATGGAGAAGGCGGAGGTGGATGGAGTTGCGCGTCCGTGCACGCTCGCTTTCTGAAATGTGGATCTTCGATTAGTCTTTGGAGAACTAAAAAATTGACCGACACGGACACCAAGATTTTTTGAACGGCAAGAATCTTTGTTATTGGTCTCGCTTGTATCAAAGATTATGACAAGTCGATAATAACTAACTCACATATTCACCATTTTGCTACTAGTTTCGCACCCATGATCCGCAAATATGCTCTTTCTTCTGAAACAGTGATAGAAATTTGCTTAAATCCGGCTGCTCCTGCGAGACATGGTACAAGCAAGTTCTTCCGCTCAAGATCAGTTGTGGAGAGCTGTGCCGAGACGAACGGAAACTAAAAACAATTTGTGGATGCTCGTTAGTTTGGGTCAAGAACAGAGTTTGATGTAAACTGCCAGATTCTGTAAATGCTTTTTGCTTTTGCTTTACGTACGGTAACCAGTCGTTCATGATACTGTAGTATTTTATTATTAGCAGTGTCTTTGTGGTTCTTTTTTGTTTGGATTGATGATTAGCCTTATTCTCAGTATTCGCGGCAAAGCAAATGCATAGCTGGAAGTCAATGCCATAATGGGTGAGGGGAGGCAGGCACGCCTGGATTGTTACGATTACACAAGGCTAAGCTATGATTTTGTTGTCGAAACTCGAAATACCAATATTGAATAGCCTACATTTTATTCCCTCTTATCAATCAGACAACACTTGGTGGTCCGGACGGGGCGTCGTAATTTATTCGAAATTATATTGTACTACTAATAATTTCAATATTGTAATCATCAGCAACTTGTGAATTCACTGGTTCTGTTTGAGACATTATTTACGACCGACAATCCCTGTTCATATTATGCCATAATAGTTTAAATTTCATGCCTTTATTGGAACGAATGCTCAACTGAATCTTTGGTACAAGATAAGCTTTACCACAAATTCGTCAACCAAGTTTTTAGAGCTTGCTTTTTGTAGTTCTCTCCTAATCATTCCTACTCCCGACATGCCGGCCTTTGAAACAAGCTTTGGCAGTTTGAGCTTATACTCCACATCAACTCCACGAATCTGCCTGCCTCTTCCATGAAAATGTCGCGTCTACTATACTATTCTAGCACGTTTATGCTCTGAACAAGAAGCTCTTTCGTGGGACATCTTGGAAAAGCATTTTTTGACCGAGGTCAAGGATCTGCTCTGGTTTTACTCTGAACCAAAGCAGCCAACCATATGTTATACCACCATCCTCTCGATCTTTTTGTTGATTAGAGATACTGCTTTCCAGCGAACCTTTCTCCTTTTGAACAGCAACAAAAACAAGATCTGCTATAAGCCAGCTAATACTAAAAGGCCAAAATCTACCTATGCGGCATTAAAAGGAAGTTGGCCCCACCACTACATCCGAAACCCCTTTCTTTTTATTTCTGCAACGGTGCAGTTCGCATCCAGCCCCTCTCATCAGTCATTCAGCATTTCAAGAAAAAAAAACCGTTGTGCTCAGCTGCAAAGCTTGCAGCAAGTCAAAAAAACATCATACCCAGTGAAGGGAAAAAAAGAAAGACCTAACTGCGCCCCTCAAGTATACGGCAGACTAGTGTAGAGAAAGCTGAACAGGACACATGCGTTTCTCCTTTTTCCCTTTGGTCGTTGCAGATACATAATCCGAGGTGTGTCAATGTCCAGCGTGTTTTTCGAAGCACGCGGTCTCTACTCTTTTTTTTTCCCATTCCCATTCTGCTTGCATAGACATGCACCAGTTCCGCTTACTCCTCAAACTGCCATTCTGACATACTTACCTGTTCTGCAGTCAACCTGTCAATCTATTTGATTGAGAACGTGTTTCGACGGGCAGGAATCAACGACTGCGGTAAAGTGAATACTCTGAAGCGCGTGCATGAATCTGGTGTTCAATTACTGGATTAGCAAGTGATAGAACAAAGTTGACCATTCATACGACTTGCAGGCAACAAACTGTTTCTTCTTAAAGACTATCTTGAGCTGCTTCAGACTCTACAACGTGTCTGCGGACTATACATCGTATCTGCAGGTTTCCAAGTCGATACAATCATCTTTGCCGATCACAGACTGCCGTCCAGGTGACAGACATTGAAGCAAGTGAATTATCACCCATAGTCATTCAATATGGCCGCTCTTCCTCCAATTCAACATGCTGGTACATATTCAGATTACCAGGATGCAAACTACTACAGCACAAACACCAATAATCAAAACACCGCACTTAGTGCTCCTATACCTCAACATCAAACCTCCAATTCTCCCTTTATAGGCCAAACTTATAACAATAACTCAACATATAATACTGGACTTCACACACCTTCGCCAGAACACGGCACGTTCCACAAACGACAGGACAGTGTTCAGCAGGAATGGCCTTCACGAGTAACTGGACCTCAAACGCCATACACAACCTTTACATCAAGTCCTACTGGAGCAAATGCCGGACAGCAAATGTCACAGACACAATTACAGGCACAACAATCACATTACAATCTACATTCCCCACCTACGGACATGCAGCAAAATATGCAGCAACAACAACAGCAGCAGCAGATGATCTCAAGCAATTATAGTCAATCTCATAGCCGACATGCCAGTCTATCTCAACCTCAATCCGTCCAACATACACCAAGCCACACTCCCGCTCATGACAATTATGCTCCTATCAATGTCAATCGAACACCTTATGTTGGAGGTCACATGTCACATTCTTCAATCAGCTCTGTGGCCTCTGCGCCATCATATTATACCCATCATGGCTATCACCAACCTTCTTTCTCCACTGGCACTATGGGACAATATGCACATGGTCTGGGATTGTCAAATTATGGCGCATATATGAATGGTGTTTCTTCAATCAATCAAAGTATGAGCGCACCTACAGGTTCAATGCCCGCACCTTTTGTGCCCCGTTACCATTCTACCATGCCAAACCTATCAGGTACGTTTGACAGTCGATCCATTCGTTATAACCATGATATTTTACTAACATGATACCTTAGCAATGCCAAATCCCGAAGTACCCACAGTATCCAGCTCTGTAGCATCTACAGACTCTGTATATGATCCGACAGGACAAACAGCGCCTCCTGGAGTCAAGCCAAAAGTAACAGCCACTCTATGGGAAGACGAAGGAACATTGTGCTTTCAAGTAGAAGCTCGAGGTATATGCGTTGCTAGAAGGGATGATAGTCACATGATTAATGGTACGAAATTACTCAATGTTGCCAACATGACCCGAGGTAGACGTGACGGTCTACTGAAGAGTGAGAAATTACGACACGTTGTAAAGATTGGTCCTATGCACCTCAAAGGTGTCTGGTAAGTTTGACAGTATTTGCATTTTGCTTTTCATAACTAATCACGATATATTCAGGATTCCGTTCGAACGAGCTCTAGATTTTGCAAACAAAGAAAAGATTACAGATCTACTTTATCCACTCTTTGTTCATAATATAAATGGTCTGCTATACAATCCCAACAATACAAGTGCAAGACCAAGCATCTCAAGCGCTTCCATGCCACCGCCAAACATGTCTGGACATGGAATGGGTGCTGGCTCACAAGATTTTGGACTTAATACTCCAATTACAAATAGTATTTCGAATTTATCAAGCGTGATGCCGAGTTTGAAACGACGACGAGACGACGTTTCTGATTACATGACGAATACTCGGACGAGACCGATGTATGATGGTGGAATGTGTCGGCCTATGGAAGAGGCCAGACCAGTTATGATGTAATGGATTTCTTATGTTTTCACGTGGTTTATTTTCTTTATTATCTTGCATGTATACATTACCCCCTCATTTATTACATCGTTTGATACGAAGATGAGAATAGAAGATGTTTTGGATTGGATAGGATAAAACTTAACGAACGAGGCGCAGGGTGTCTTTTTGCTTGTTGAATAGATGTTATTGATGAGATTCCTTTCTTGTCTAAATAAATAAGACTGAAGAAGGGTGAAACGATCAATTACATTTGAGAAGTTGTTATATCGAGGTGGCGTAGCATTGGTGGTGATTTTTTCATTTTATTAATCGCAATGACGGTTTATGATATCAATGATGTGATTTGATATGATATGGTCTGATCTGATCTGATATGATCTGGCAAAAAGGGGGGCAAAAAAGTAATGTGGAAGAAATTCCAAAGATCGAGTAAATAGATCATGACATGACTATCATGCTTTTTTAGTTATATTTGTTTAAAGAGCAATGTGTTTGATTAGATAAAAATTAATGTACGCTTTACTGTAGTGATGAATCATTCATCTTGGTAATAAAATGTGCATATCAATTATTTTTTCATTTAATCATAATTTTAATGTTTGTTTATATACATTTTGTTGAATGAGACTACAAAGAAATATACAATTCTAAGATCCCAATTCACGATAATCAGCCGGTCTTTGATAATGATGATTTCCACCTCTGTTATTCATGTTATTTCTCTGATTTACTGGTTTTCGCATATACGCGTCTTGGTTACCGTTTCCGTAACCGATGTGTTGTTGTTGGTTTGGCCATTGACCTTGTGCTTGTATTTGTCCCGACATGTTGTTGTTGTTCATGTTGGGATATGGCATGTTCATATTCATACCCATTCCCATGTTCATTCCCATGTTCATACCCATGTTCATATTCATAGGCATAGGCATACCCATTCCCATTCCCATGTTTATAGGCATCATATTCATCGATTGGATAGGCATATTCATGTTCATGGGCATATTCATGTTCGTAGGCATATTCATATTCATATTCATATTCATAGGCATGGGCATAGACATGCCAGGATACATGCCCATCATAGAATTCTGCATCATCCCCATCGGCAAAGTAGTCGAATATGCATTGTTATTCGACATGACATTTTCGTTCTGTTGAGTATTGGTATTGGTATTGGTATTAGATGCTGCCATGCTATTCATATGCTGTACGAATTCGTCCATGGTTTGTCCTGTATGTATCGCAGGTGCTACTTTTGTTACATCCGGCGTTGCCTTTGATGTTGTCGGAGATACTATCTCTTGATCTAAATTGTTCGTCTTTGTTGGTCCTAAAGACGCACGTGGATTATCGAGTTCTTCATCTGCAGGCCTTTTCTTTGTAGAGTTTGGTTTGACGCTTGAGGGTGAGTCTGGAGGAGGACTTGTAGCAGAGATGTTTTCAGTTGGTATAGACAAACGAGAAGGAGATGCGGGAGCTTTCGAGTTTTCAACAAGTGCAGTACTTTGATCGGATGCCGTCGTTATTACATCTTGTTGAACTTCAGGTGTTGGAGATTTGACTTTCTCAGGGCCATTTGACATGTCAGAGACTACCTTACTTTGTAATTCGTGATACTCTATGAGCTTTTGTACCGCAGATTCATCTTCAACTAGATTGTCTACCAAGACACCTTCAGTTGAGCATTTTGGACATATAAAATCATTACTAAGTAATAAATTTTCGATACATTCTCGACAATAAGTACTTCCACAGCATGGTGTCTTTACAGGATCGACAAACATTCTTCTATCAATAGGACATTCAAGACCCATATCTTGTAACATTTGATTGCTTGTCGCATCATCCACTTTCTCTGCTGATGCTTTTGCTTTTGCTTGGAATTGATCCCAAGAAGCTTTATCAGGCTCTGCCACTACCCATTCACCATTTGCCGTATACATTACACCTGCAGGCAACTGCGAAATGTCTACAACTCCATCTTCGGGAAGACTACTTGGCTTTTCGACGACTTTCAAAAAGGATTTTGGGATTCCCGTAGTCTTTCTAAATTTTGGACGGTTATCAAAGGTTGTATCATTATTTGTCGGACATGCTTGTATCCAGTGGCCTGTAAGGATATGTTAATAACTCGTAGATTGTAGCCATTTGAAGGGGATACATGCCTTTTCCACCACATCGATGACAAGTATAGCCTGCTGGTAGTGGCTTGTCAGGTACAACCTGCGGTTTGTTGACTCTATGAATGGCCTTTTGACTATAATTTCATGTTATTAACATCAGAATGGAGGCAATCTTAAGTATCTATCCTTACCCAGCCATTTGTGATTGTTGTTGTAGCCACTGTTCTCCTCCTTGATCAAACATGGCCGCTATCCTATCCTCTTCGCTGGCATTCTCGTCCAGCACAGCACCTGTTGTCGTTACACTTTTCGATTGGGGCGCAGTAATCGTTGCTTCGAGTCGATGATGATTCTTGGCTGTGATTGGCATCTTACCGGAAACGTACCTCGCTGCAAGACCAGCACCTGGTCTTGCTGCCGGGAGTCGTCGAGCGACAACGGTTGTACCTCGTGAGATAATCGTCGCATCATCGTCATATTCTATCTTTATCGTTAAAATAGCTCGCTCATACATGCAATGTTGAAGAGTACTCACCCTCATTATTATCTGGATTATATATCGCTAAATCAAAGTCTGTACCATCGCCTAACCTGCTCTGATCTATTATGTCCCTCTTCAATTCAAAGACAGAGACACCAGTACCGTCAAATGTTACCCGCTGAGGTTCTTTTTGTGATTTGAATTTGAAAAACACAGAAGATGACATGATTAAAACCAACAACTATTCTGAAAAACAGAACAGATGAATGGCCGTTTGTAATCAACAACAGTGGCAAGGCACAAAAAGGCCGCAAAATAGAAGATTAGTGATAGAATCAGACACACGAAAAGAAGACTATGATAGCAAGGGTTCAGAAATAAATCCTTTTGTATTTTGTCAATTGACACTAGGTAGAATTTGATCCTTTTATTATTCTTTTCTTTGTTCTGCTAACAAGACAAATAACAACAATAAAGAAATGGTACAATGTCTCTCGTGACTCCGATCTGCTACAAATAACACTCCTCCACTTGACGACCTTTATGAAAGTTGTAACGACTTGAGCTCGATTGGAAGTAAGGGATGAATGAATGATGATGAAAGAGAAAGTCGCTCGAATAGATAATGGAGGAAAAAGAAAAAGAGTAATGAGGCTGTGAGACAGAACGGCTATCAATAAAACTCTCCGGATGCGGAGAAGTCACGTGTAATGAATCGTTTATAAAGACAAAAGTCTAATCTCATTATTGTAGACCCCTCGCTTTTCTTCATAAATAATCATTAATTGTGTTTTCCGTCCACATTTCTTCGTAAACAATCATACAATAAGCAAATACAATCTTATATATACACTCGAGAAGTAGATCATCTGCTCATCACATGAGCAATCGCCACACTCCCAACAATATTGCACCAACACCTGTACACACACCCCTATCGCAGAAAATTAGTATGGTTACGTACACATAAAAGGATCGATATGTCAAGCAACTCACATCAGCCATTGTAGTGTAGAGAACTTGACCTGCTCCAGTCTTTCCCTCAAAGCTGCAGTCTCTTGTTCTATCCTTGTTTCTACCTCTTTGATTTTTAAATCCTGCGTGTTGGCCTCTTCGCGGATTCGACCTTTTTCTAGATTTAGATCAAGCCTGACCGAAGCCTGCGTCCGCTGTATTTCATCACGAAGTCGCGAGTTAAGTTTCGCCAAGTCATTTGTAAGCCTCTCGTGTGACGCTCGTGTCAATGTCGATTCCGTAGAATCTGCAGATAGTAATTCGGATCTCAATTTGGCAAAATCAACTTTCTGCTCGTAAGTGGCTTTCTCTTGGTCTTCCCGAACAACCATTGTGCGCGTAAGATTTGATATGCTCTCTTCCACAACATCGCCTAGAATCTTCATCAAAGCTACTGCTTGCTCATCATTAAAACCTTCTTCTTTTAGCCTTTGAACAAATTTCAATGTGTCGAAGTGATGGTCGCGGGCTCTGGCAGTCGTGAGCGAGAAATTACGGACAGTCGAAGGGTAGTGAGGTGCGGATAAATTTTCGAACTGGGTAGTCCGATTCGATATGGAATAAGCATATGCGCCTGACCTCGGCAGTATCCGCGCATTGAATGGTAACTGAGCATGGTGAGCTAGTGCTCTTAGTCCAACTCGACAGCTGCCCATAGATAACAAAATCTCTGATCAATTGCTACGATAATGTCCTCAACTTTTCATATTGTCATGTCAACATTCGCAAACTCCGTTCATCATTGATATGTTTATTAGACATGGATGGCTATCAAACACTATTGTTAAGTTACATCATGTGACTTGCTTACTCAGCCTACGATTGTCATCTAATCATCGCAACCTGATAATCTGCTTCGATGTTGGATGTTCCATCAAAAGTTGTACTACATATTGTAAAGATACTACGAGACTGATTGCGCTCACTTGCATTCGTCAGGAAGAGAGCAAACAATCCGGTGCAAAATATCCATCTTCATCTTCTGCAATTCAAATCTTATCGAACCTTTGTCATAAACTTTTGGCTTTGTCAACGTCAACCGACCGATCAATTCATACCACTCGGCGGATTTTAGAATTTGGAGATGATATCGTGCTGAAATGTTAGTTCATTTTCATTTTGCCCGCCTCAACATTCATTTGAAGAAGGATTAAAGCAACATATGATGATTTTTTTGTGCAATTGACTTTATTGATGTTAACCATGTTTATTATATAACAGTATTAGGATTTACAGTCGATTCCTAGCACCCATTCAAAGTCATAAACATAACGACCCCACTTCCTGAGAACCCAAATATGGCGACAACAACCTCTGATAGACAACAAACACAACAGACTCCAGCCCAAGATTCTTCTGCTCGGCTGGCACCTGATGCAACCACTGGGACAACAAATGCCGAGGCAGTACACAACACTACGGAGCCAGGAAGACTTATACTTGTGTCTAACCGACTTCCAATCACAATCAAACGTCTAGCTGAGGGAGAATATAGTTTCAAGCAATCATCTGGAGGTCTTGTCAGTGGCATATCAGGGCTTATCAAAACTACAGAATTCCTTTGGTATGGATGGCCTGGTCTACAGATACCGGAAAAAGAGATTGACCTTGTTGTTAATCGTCTGAAAAACGAGCAATCTGCAGTACCAGTGTTTTTTGATGACGAACTTGCAGACAGGCATTACAATGGATTCTCGAGTAAGTCATAAATGCGATCGGTTCGTTTTCTTTGTCTAACTATGAGATCAAGATGAAATCCTCTGGGCTTTACTCCATTATCATCCGGGAGAGATTACATTTGATGAGTCAGCATGGTCAGCATATAAGCAGGTGAATCAACTTTTTGCAGATCGTATATGCGAGGACGTTCGTGACAATGATATCGTCTGGGTCCATGACTACCATCTCATGCTATTACCAAGCCTTATTCGAGAAAATCTTCGAGGTAAACGTATCAAAGTGAAGATAGGTTGGTTTCTTCATACTCCCTTTCCCAGTAGCGAAATATTCCGTGTATTACCTGTTCGTAGCGAATTACTCGAAGGTATACTACAGGCAGATCTTATTGGATTCCACACATATGATTATACTCGACATTTCTTATCAGCATGTAACCGATTACTGTAAGTCATGGATTCTTCTTATTTTCGAGTTGAAAAGGCATTCTTCATGGTAAATAAACACTATATACTAATATGAATATAGCGGCGCATCCACTACACCTAATACAGTCGAGTTCAATGGTCGCAGAAGCCATGTGGGAGCATTTCCAATCGGTATAGATCCAGACCATTTCTACGAGGGTCTGAAGAAAGAGAAGACGCAAGAACGAATCCGATTCTTCCAAGACCGATTTCGCGATACCAAGTTGATCATCGGTTGTGATCGTTTGGATTATATCAAGGGTATTCCACATAAGCTACACACTTTTGAGTACTTTCTAGAAACGCATCCCGAATGGGTAGGAAAAGTGCAGCTTGTACAAATTGCCATTCCTTCTAGAGAAGACGTTGAAGAATATCAAGCACTCAGAAAGAATGTCAACGAGCTCGTTGGACAAATCAATGGTCGTTTCGGTTGGTGGTTTGTACCGCAATAACGATACATAATGCTAATTTAGAGCATAGGTACAATCGACTTTAACCCAGTCCACTTGAAGCATACGAGCGTCACACAAGAAGATCTAATGGCTTTGTATGCAATTAGTGACGTTTGTCTTGTCTCATCCACCCGTGATGGTATGAATCTAGTTGCGTATGAATACATTGCTTGTCAAGGCGAACGACATGGAATGCTTGTCTTGTCCGAGTTTGCTGGATGTGCTCAAAACTTTGCGAGTGGTGCTATCTTATGTAATCCTTATAACATTGAAGAGCTCAGTCAGGGTATATACGAAGCCGTGACAATGAGTGATGCTGATCGGAAAGATAATCATGATAGATTATCCAAATATGTCAGCAAATATACCAGGCAAGTCACATGGCAAATATCATCTCTGTTGTCGGTTCTAACAATCATATAGTAGCTGGTGGGGTGAATCGTTCATCGAGGAGTTGACAAGAGTGACAGATGACTCTAACGATGCAAAGACGATGATCAGACGCCAGACCGTGTCTCGACCCCGAATTCAAGGTGTAAATGAAGACAAGGAAAATATGGAAAAGACAATGTTGACAAAGCCTGGTGCAAAGGTGGCATTTGAGATGGCTTCTCGTTATGCAGTCAACTTGTAAAATGCTCTAATTGTTATAAGGTAACTTGCTTGATCAGTCATACTATTTCTATTTAGCACGACTATAGTTGACATTATTGTACTCATAAATCACGTGTTATATATAAACAATAATTTTTATAAATAATTTATTAATCATCAATTTTTATTTTTACCTAGTCAATCGACAACAATATAAACGATTATATAAAGGGATTCGCAGAATGGGATCGAATTTCAATCGGGTACGATGCTTGGACGTCGTTACAAGACCATGTACAATACTACAATCCAACATTCTCCGACGGATGCAGAGTACCGTCGTCAATGTAGAATCCTCTACACCACCACTTGATCCCTCATCTAGACACAACAATCCTCGCATAGCCTTTCGCACCCAAGCTCCCAAACAGATAGTGTTAAAAGGCAGGGTCATATCAGCAGGACAAATGGACAAGACGGTCCGCGTCGCACGAGCGGGCGTAGAATGGCACAATTACTTACGAAAGGTACCTCATCACCGCCCCATCAATCCTTTACTCCCTATCTAACAAGTCGATCAAACAGTTCTATTCCCGACCACAACGATATCTCGTTCGCGACCCGGCGTCCTCGCTTCGCCTTCACGATCAAATCTCCTTCACGCCCCTGTCGTCGTCGTCTTCTTCGTCATTGTCGTCTTCTACAACGAATCGAGTGAAGCATATCGTGAAAGAAATCCTCGTTCCGTACGGTACGCCGCTTTCGTCTCGTCCTGCCATCCCTTCGTTAGAGAACGTCGATGAGAAATTACACGAGAAGAGCGCGGCGAGGAGCGAAAGGAGGAGGTTGAGAAAAGCAGCTGTTGATGGGGATGAAAAGGCCATGCAAGAGGTAAAGAGGTTGGGGATTAATGTCAAAAGAATAGTGAGTAGTAGGAGTGGAAAGATTGTCGGGACGGTTTTGGAAAGAGACGTCATGGTGACGAAGGAAGGAGGTGGGGGAGTTGTGAAGAGTAGAGTCGCAAGAGGAAGGATAGTAGATGGAGAAGATATCACTGGTCCGAAACGAAAGGTCAAACCATAGCCATAACCATAACACGATCAAAGGGTATTTTATATCAAAGATTCTATGTATATATATGTATTTTAAAAATCTTCCTGTTCAAAGTTACGAATGGATAGACCGTCACGAATCAGCTCGTCTTTTACTTGTTCAACGGTCCATTCACCTCGATGAAAGATCCCTGCACCCAGAGCAGCGTCGACATTAGTCTCTGAAAAGACTTGCTTGAAGTGATCGGCGTTACCTGCTCCAGAACTAGCAATGATTGGAATCTTCACAGTACTTTTTACTTGACGGATCAATTCTAGATCAAAACCGCTGTTTGTACCGTCACGATCGATGCAATTCAGTAATATCTCACCTGCTCCCAGCTTTGCAACACAAGTCACGAGCTGTACAACGTCTAGATCTGTCGTCGTTCTCCCTCCATGGATTGTACATGCATACCAACAATGTCCTTCACCATTGGGTCCGGGAAATTTTGTCGGCATTGTATAATGCTTTGAAGCCAATGGATCAGTCACGTAGACACGTTTGGGATCTACACTGACAACAACGGCTTGATTACCATATGCTTTGGAGATTGTTTCGATCGCCGTGTTTCCGGTTGGTATACAATTATTGGCATAATACTCTTGTGCGGCAACGACTGCATCAGTACCCAACGACACTTTATCTGCTCCTGATTTAAAATACAATGTGGCGACATCCAAAGCAGGAACTGTTTTTCCAGTCTCCGGGTCATGAGTATCTCTAATTCCACCACCGACAGTCAATGGCACAAATACCGTACTTGAAGTTTTTCGAAGAATTTCCAACATTGGTTGATCTTTGACCGGCGTGTCACGGAACGAGGTTATATTAAGAAAGACAACCTCATCCGCACCTTGTCTGTAATACTTTTCTGCCAATTCGACGGGTTTCCCAAGATTCCGTACATCACTACCAGAAGATTTCTCTCGGACATCATATTGATCTCCTTTTGTGACGACCAAATCACCTTGATCATTTGTTCTAACGTCTAGACATGCGATTATCCTCGAAGTTAATCCAGACGATGCTTTTATAACCTTTCCAGACTCCTCGCCATAAGGAGTCAATCGCTTACCATCAAGGAAAGCCTTTAGAACTCTTAATCCTGCGGCTCCAGACTTTTCCGGATGGAATTGTGTAGCGAGTACATTATCTTTTGTGATAGCACCCACAAACGTCTCTCCTTCATAATCTGCAACTGCAACTTTCCATCCTGCCTTTTCTAAATGTCCTGATCGATAAGGTGCCATATAAGAATGTACATAATAATATTTGCTATTCTTCTGTATACCGTAAAGACTTTGATTATCAGCGATTCCTGATTCATCGGTTATTCTCGCCGAATTCCAGCCGATATGTGGAACGCTCTTTCGCTCATCATTGAACCTCTCCAATCTTTCTTGGACGAACCCTAGTCCAGGAACATCCTGGTCTTCGGCAGAACCTTCAAAAAGCGCTTGTAAACCAACGCAAATTCCCATGAATGGTTTTCCTGCTTTTATATGCGCTCTTATCGGCTCGAGATAGCCAGCATTTGATAATTGAAGTAGACAATGTCCAAAGTGTCCTACTCCAGGTATTATTAGTTTCTAACCAACCTGTCAGTAAATCAGTCACCCTGATTCGAATGAAATTTATCATGATAGAGATCTTACCTCTGCTTGCGCAATATCAGCAGGACTTTGTACCAATTCAACCTCATATCCAACTCTTTCAATGGCATTGACCAACGATCTGATATTTCCTGCGACATAGTCGAGTAAATAAACCGTGGGCATGATATATTAACCTCTTGTTTTCGTGTACGATCAACTATATCTGTAAATTCATTGATGACTACCACATTACTTATCGCCGATATCGCTCCGATCGAAAAAAAATATTTCGAGTCAGATAAGAAATTTGGCATGACTAGCCAAGTAGAAAAAAGTTCACCAGTGTCAAGCCGAGTAGCTTCACATTGTAATAACTACATTACTGCTAACCTAGCATGGTACGAAAATTAAAGCATCACGAGCAGCGACTGCTTCGAAAAGTTGATTTCGTCAATTATCCCAAAGACGAAGATCACCGCGCATCGGCTGTCCTCCGACGATATTCAGTCGGAAATCCTGCAGATTACACTTCATACAATCGACTATGTGGACGATTACGACAAATGGCTCATAAATTAACGCTTTTACCACCAGAATCACCATTCAGAAGAAAACATGAAGACTTTTTAATGGAGAAGCTATGGGATATAGGGATTCTGGGCATCGGAGGAGGTGGAAAAGGAAAATTAAGCGATGTAGAGCACAAAGTCACGGTGTCTGCATTCTGTAGGAGAAGATTAGGTGTTGTGATGACTAGATTGAGAATGGCAGAGACGATTAGTGCAGCGAATAAATTCATCGAACAGGGACATGTTAGAGTTGGGACAGAAGTCGTTACTGATTCGGCATTTCTTGTTACGAGAAATATGGAGGATTTTGTGACCTGGGTGGATTCTTCAAAGATTAAGAGGAATATATTGAAGTATAGAGATAGATTGGACGATTTTGATCTTTTATAAACGACTGAGAATGGAGTCTTGGTTAATATGTTAAAATACTCCGGGCCCGGTGTCGCAACTATTCTGGAATATCTCAAGAATGATCACGACTGTGTTGAGCATTCACGTACGACACACAAATGTCAGCAATAAGTCTTACGGACAGATTCCGAATTCTTGTGTTCGGAAGCCAAGTTGCTAGTACTCGTAATTACGGATCAGAGTGGGAAAGCAAGTTTCTATTCAGGTAAGAATAGATTTGCAAAAAATTTGACTTTTGAACGTAGTAGTTTGCTAGAGGTTATAAGCATGCCACGTCAAAAGGCCCTAAAAGAAATTCGATTAGGATGCGAATGTAGTCACAAGTGAAGTGGTAGATTGAAGGAATCTCAAGAAGAAGTTCATTTGCCTTGATCGTCAATTCGATACAAATTTCCAGAATACTGGAAGAATTTTATTTTAGATCTTGGCATCGCTATTATTTACCGATCTTTGATATTGTAGAAGGAAGAGATAATAAACAACAAGAGCCTGAGAGGAACTATCAAGTAGAATAAAGGACATGCAGAATATCATGTACACTACCTTGTCATAATGATCGATATGTGATCAAGATTATAATATACTGTAACTACGTGTCATACAATAATCATCGCCTCAATAATGATGGCATATCCGGCCTCGATCCGACCCTGTGAACTTAGTATCTCTACCAAGTTTTATTTTATGTTTGATCATCGGAAAAAATAATTTAAAGCTCCTGTTATACATGTAGATCATTTTACAACATGTCATGCCATGTTATGCTCATGCAAGCGGTGAACTTTTGACAGTTTTAATCTGTTATTCAACGAAGCAATTTATTTTCCCCGTCAGTATGCAGACGAACATTACTTCCGGCTTACCATCACGGCACGACCTCTTACGATTGAGTTCATTGGCTGAAAAATAATCGTGCACAGACAAACATGGCTCCGGTAGAGTAGTACCGCATCCCCGCCTTGCAAAACAATTTCGATCACACGAACCAATTACAGTAATAATACACTATTACCATAACTACCCATGTCATCATGATTTTGTTATCCGCTTCTCCGGACGGTCTTATTTTTTTTTAGCAAAAAATGTGGTCTGATATTTTTTTTTTCCTTTTCGGACTTGCGCGTTCGGGTTTCGTAGCGTTTGTTGAGGCGGCGTAATAATGTTGTTACTCAAGGTCAACATGTAGGTTATTATAATATCGGTATTATTACTGTGTTTTCATCAATCTCTTTGTACATTATTTTGTTGTACAATACTGTCATTTGTCTTGTTTTTACTAAAATATACCCTATAATCTCGCCACTGTTTTCTATCACTCATGACATCTATCATCCAACCTCTTTCACTATAAAAACTACAGTCTCTACATTTAATCTATCCGGAGAGATTATACTCAACATGCCATCATTCCACCTTCCCGCCCTCGACACCATAACGAGAGATTTAGCATACTTGACCAAAGGCAAGAAATCATCCCTCCGATCACCTACAATTTCTCCCAATGGATCCGGTACAGGATCTGACATTTATCGATCCACAAAATCCATATCATCATCATCTTCCTCCTCTTTACGTCCCGTACAACCGTCATCAAGATCGTCGAGTCGATCGATCGATGCACCTTCTCGAGGCCGTCAAGGTCGATCAAGCGTAGCCTACGAATCTTCCGACTCCCAACCATCCGTCCGCTCTTCCCCATTACCCCCTTTCACCCGCGGCTTATCCTCCTACCAACTCGACAAATACGAAAACGAAAACGACAGCGTCGCCGGTAGTAACAGTAGCAGCAGTAAAGACGTAATCTACACGTCGAGCATGAAACAGGAATACTTTCCCGTAAAACAGCCCAAAGCCGTGCGCAAAGAGTTGAAATCCCAAAAGAAAGAAAACGAATACAAAGCCAAGATCGAGAATCTAGAACACGAACTCGAATTGCAAAAGGGTCGACCGTGGAATAGAAGTTATGCGGTGGATTATCCCAGTCCGGCGATGAGAGAGAGGATGAACAAAGCCAGCAAGAAAGGACTCGGCGTTGATGAAGATTTGTTCGAGGAAGACGAGATGATGAGGGCGAGAATGAGAGCTAAATTCGGAATCACCTCTCCTTCTTCTTCCACTACTTCTCCATATGATGACCAGAGAGGAAGAGGCGGTTATGATGGGATAACGGAGAGGACATATCGTGATTCTACGGGGGCGTCGGAACGGAACATCACGGCCTTTTCATCCGACGATAAGAACTTTTACGAAGGTCCAAGAAGAGACTTTGGAAGAAACCCAACAAAGGGTCGGAATGTAGGTGGTGTGAGAACTAGAATGTCAGACGACGGATGGGATAGAGGTGGTTATAGTATGAGAAAAGCTCCCATGAGTCCAATGATGTTGATGAATAATAATAACAACGGATGGATGAACATGTCGCCGTATTATAATGGAATGATGTATTCCAGATGATGATTTGTTTTTATTTTGTTGCTTTTATTTAGCGATGGCATGACTGACATACAGTACGATTGCATACAAGTACTCTCGAAAAAAAGCATAAGCATTTGCACTATACTACCTTTTTTCTTATCTTATATACACATTCTATCATATATATACGTCTAGTATCGAATTTCCCACATTCTTAACCTCCCGTTTTCATTCCCAACGACAAGACATTCCACAATATCATTCACTCTATCAATCACCATTTTCTCATTCTTTCCTTCCTGACCATCATCGTCTTGTCTCGATACACCACTTTCAACCCTTCCAAACGCTACACTAGTAATTCTCCCCAAAGGCGTCGAAGCAGTCGGCCAATTCTTATACACCGTACAACTAGGGAGATGGACTAGTCTCATAGCGTCCTTTTTCCACTTTGAACTCATACACAGAACCTGCGCGTCGGTATTAAAAGTCAGATTAGAGATCGGAGTCGTCAGATGATCCAAGACTTTTGTCGGCAGGGGGTTTCTTGGACATATATCCGTTCGAACGTGAGGAGTCGTAAAGGAGATATACCATTCTCTCCGGTCGTAGACGTTGACCACGCCGCTGGAACTTCCGACTGCGATCCAGCGATCAGTGCCTATCGTCGCGGAAGCACCTCTTCCGTTCTTTCCTCCCAGAGCAATGACTGTGATTCCCACGGCGCCTTGGTCGTTCCATCGCCCGACGACCGTCTGAGTGTCGACGTCCCATTCGGTAACTTCTCCGTTTCTACCCGCTATGCAGATTCCTCGTCCGTCGCCCCACCATGAGAAATCTGCTATTCCGCCTAGACTCTCGACTCGGACTTGACTTGTCCATTGTAGAGTCTTTGCGTCGAGGATGTTTACCGTTCCACCGCCCTTTTTACCAGTTCCTTTCAACGCGACGAATCTACCGCAAGGAGACGGACGGAGAGTTCCCATGCTTTTCTGTTCTGACGATTGGCCGTATATTCGAGTTGTTTTTGTCACGAGACCGGTGGCCAAGTCCCAAGTGTGAAAGTAACGACGACGAGCAGATAGAAAGATTCTCGTGTCAAGAGGATGAAATGCAGACGTGGAAAGAGCCAAGTTTCGAATATGAAGAGATGTTAGTAAAGGATTGGGTAATGTCGAAGAAGAAGAAGAAGAAGAAGAGGTTATATGATGTAGATATAAAGTTCCAGACGGTCCAGAAGATAACAAAAGTGGTAGAGAGGGATGAAAAGATAGACATGTGATAGCCGACTGTTGTACATCTCCGATATCCTTGGTTCGCTGTATATCTATAACTTCTGGTCGGAGTTTTCGTTTTTGAGAAGCATCATCTCGTCGTTGTATTAGACTAGTATTACTTCGAAGTAAATCTCCTATCGGTTTTGCAGATAAATTGTCATCATCGACTTCAACCCCTTCTTGATTATCGCTGTCGTCAGAACCAGCCGACAGTCGTCTTTTCTTTCTAGCAGGCTGTTCTCGCGCAGCAATAACCCAATCTGGTGTTGGATTGAGTAAAGTATATTGTTTTTGTAACCTCTTGATGTATACTTTTCCACTAACAACGTCTTCATCTGCTGTTATTCTCAACTTTCGAAGTCTAGGTACTGTTGCTAACGATACAGTCAATCTATCATCGTCACTGTCATGCCACGCTGCTTTTCTTGTAGAACGATAATCATCAGCAGATCCTTCCGATAAGAATGCATCCTCTGCTTCATTTTTGTCGACTTTGGATGCATTCGTAGTCCCAGTAGTATCCATAAAGAACAGCTATTACCCTTCATTAGCATAACACCTCTCAAAAAGAACTCAAAAGAACACTAACATCCTGATCAGTTACACCAGCAAAATCCTCTCCTTCTTCCTCGTCTTTCTCTTCCTCACTCTCTCCATCACTCTCAGGATTCCTTGTTGGTCTCTGATTGAAACTCTTAATATTATCTCTAAACCCAGCTTCGTCTCCAAAGATTGTCTTTTCCAGTTCGAGTTCCACATTGTCTTTTTCCGGAACATCAGATTGTCCATTCTTTGCGAGTCCATAATCTTCCAACGTCATGTCTAGATCCACACTCATATCATCACCCATAACCTCGTCTTCATCTTCCGTATCAACATCAGATGTCGTACTATTCTTCGATCTATTCTTGGATGCATTTCTAGAATTTTTGACAATTTCCTTGTTATTTGATTTATCGAGTCCCTTCATTAATTTGTCGACTTTTTTCCTATTTGAAGCATTTCTGATAGATGATTTGCCAGAATCCTTTTTCTCTGCTGTCTGAGTCTTATAATGTGGCATGATTGTACTCTTCCTCCCTATTTCTAACCATCTGTAGTAAAAGCCTAGATTTTTTTATTTCCATCATAAAATTCATGAAATCCGGGGTAAAATGCGCACGTGCAAAACAAACGAGTTCACAGACGTGAGTATGGAAAGATAGTTGGATATAATAAGATTACAATTTTTATTAACATCTATCATGGAGTTACAAGTCTAATGAATATCTATATGAATTACAAGATCATGCCTATAGTACCACTCTCCTCTTTCCTTGGACACCTGCCAGAATAAGACGTCCCAAAGTAGGTGTTTTAGTAGGTATGTTAGTACTGTTATTATTATCATTGTTATTATTAACAACAGTACCCGTCTTTGGCGCTACTGCAGGTGCACTAGATTGACTAGCTGCAAGATCCGTAACTTGTGTCGTGTTCAAGGTGACGGGGAATGAATCACTAGATGTTGTAGGTTGAATGGTCGACTGGTGAATCTGAATTTCAAAATAGAAAGCAGGCGCATTATCTGCGATTTGAGACCCATTATTCAAGAAATGTCTCCATTTGAGATTCGCAGTGAGGAATGGAAGGACAACATCTGGATCTGTGCTGGATATTGTGCCGTTTGCTTCTAATTGGTCGACTACAGCAGATAAATCGATCGTTGCAGCAACTGTAATGTTTGGTGCGTTAGGATTATAAGGCATACCGGCGTATGATTTGCTCGCGATGACATTGTCTGTTTGGTTATCGAGGTACAACTCGGTTGTATGCATAAATTTACCACTAAGCAAGGCTGCTGAATATTGATACTCGATTGCATCAGTTCCGTTCGTGGAAGAAACGTCTCGTTTTCTTCTACGTGCAGCTGCGGATCCACCACCATATTTATTATACAACATGCTACGAATAGTATTTGAACTATCTTGAGGTCGGACATCAGCGTAATAATAGTTGAATTGTGTCTCGTCGTAAACGTCACCAGCTTTCCAAAAGTCACCTGCCGAATTCTTTCGAAATGGGTATAAAGGGGTTTCGTTTCCTATAGTCTCTGAATCCTGTGACATGTAGGTCGTCGACCTTTGTACTTGATCAACCAACTGGTTACCTGGGTACAGCTTCTGTTGAACTGTAAAAAGACGGTCTACAAACGCATGATGTAACCAAAACACTGGGTCGAAAGCCGCGACCGCCGGAAATGACATGTGCCCGGTGTTTGCATTTCTGCCACCAACCACTACATGAACGTTATCATGCGGATCTTCGATATTCAGAGAAGTGGCTGTAGATCCCGCAGGTCGCAGAGCCGTTCCAAAGATGTTAAAGGGTATGGAGTTGGTAAAAAGGTTATACACTGTGGAGCCCCAGTCCGGGATGTTATTATGACAATTGCTAACAACAACGTTATTCTGACTTGTAGATATAACCGCCTGCCCAGATGGATTTCGTTTGGTGTCAGCCCAAGAGGTTTCCTATAATGAAGGATTAGTCATTAGATCGATTTTGTATATATTATCACAACTATAAACTTACGGGATACATTTGCAATTCAGTTTTATGATTTGCACCTGGCACGTCATTAAACGTGTATTTGAACAGTGGATTTGGGATTGATTTCCATCCAGTAGGCGTTTGGACAGATATCTGAGACGAGCCCATAATGACTGGGAAAGATGAATCACCTGCAACTCTGGCCTGAGCCCAGTCCCAATACGGCAATCTTAATTTCTTCGCTGCAACTATCCAAAGTTGCTTGTCAGGACCTGTATATTTTTGTGCGATTGTCATAGCAAGGGAGTTGAGTTGTTGCTCAACAAGAGCTAGATATGGTCGATGCCACGGTAGAAAGATGGTCATTGAATGTGTGCAGTAACCAGTGTTATATCCACTGCGATCCGGAGAAGCGTTCCATGCGCTGGCCGCTTTGGCTGGCCCTGTGACGCCGTCCCAAGCAACTGCGGGAAGTCCGTGTATTCCAGAGAGCTGATAAAATGACATTTTATCGGTTTGTGGCATTGCTTGCCACGCTTGCATAGCTAAGATAAAAAGAGAATACATTCTTGGGTGGGAGGCATGCATTACTCTGATTTCGTATCGTGGCTGTTTACCTGATCCATTTTGAACACCGACAGCAGGCGTATAGCTATTCTGTCGTGGTTTGATCGCTACTGTGCTCGAGATAAGTGTACTGCTCAGCAGTAATATATCTGTAAAGACTGTTGCAAACTTCATGATTAATGTGTAAGTATTATTATTATTACTACTATTATTATTGTTATCGTAGACTGTCCGGCAGAAGTATCCTTTTATCTATAATAGAGATAGTGAAATAAAGAATGCAGTTAGCAAATGTTAGTCCAGACCAACAAAGTGCTTGATTTTAGAAAAGTGAGTGTCTGACGACAACGAATCAACGCTGGGTCGGTTGAAGGAAAAAGAAAAGAATGAAAAGGATATGAGAGATGAAAAAAGTAGAATGAAAATATGTTCACTTAGCCAGTCAACCTTGATATATACTTATCTCTTAGCCATCGTTAGAGGCAAATCGCCCGTATGATGTTAGAGACCTGAACTTCATCGATGTCAAACGCGAAACACAATGACGGTGAGACAAAAGAGACGAAAAATTATAGAGAAAAAAAAACGACGGAAAGGAAAGATGTTTCGATTGAGAAGTGCTACGAAACGGAAAGTTTGAGTGCGTGTTCGATCGGACAAGAAAGTTCAGAAGGAAGGATTGCGTCAAACGGTCCAGCGCGGGTCAGAAATCCTTCCACCAGAGAAAGCGACCCTCCCGGTGGACTGGAAAACTGTCCCATTTCTAAACCGTGAACCGACGCTAGTCCGAAATCGAAACTCCTTCAGTTCATGTCGGGACAAACGTTATAAACCTAAAAAATCCTGTCAACGCCGTTCTTTCATTGTTCGTGCTTGTCTTTTGCTGCATATCCACCTGGTGTCGTCACGAGAGACATGTCGTGTTTGAATGTTTCAAACAGCTTACCATATCCGTTTGTTCTCGTGATAGTACCAACGGTCAACGTTAGAGAGGGCGAGGAACGACGAGAAACGTTTCTGTTTCAATCAAGAATGACGTACATCATAGAAATCCTACAGGTGCGGGAAGGAATTGCGGGGGATCCCGTAATTCAACCCAATCATGTCGCCCACATCCAGGGTCCATCCTCTGCTCTTCCTGGCGTTTTTTTGCGACCAGGAAGCAATCCTTCTCAGTTGTATAGACGATTTACTTTTTACCACTGTCTCTCAGAATTGAGGTTGCCTATCACTTCAGTGACTTATTTTATACGAACGAGTAGATAAATAGCAAACAACAAACGTGGCATGCTTTTGTGTATGTTATATGGATTCATGAAATAAGACATCTCCAATCAAACAAAAGGGTACCAACAGTTGTTCACTTATTATTTTACGTGATTTGACATACATTTGGACACTCATATCCTATCTGTGCCATTCTCATCGACAAAATTTGTTGTAAATGCGTCAAAAGCAGAATCCTCCACGAAACCTGTACCTAAAATGTCATCATATTCTACTCCATCCAGTTGATTATTATTGTTCTCATTGACTATATTTGCATCGTTATGATCTGGTTGTTCAGACGCTGACGACGGCGCCATTTGATCTGATCCTTGGTTTTGCTGAAACGTTGGAACTTCTGGCGCATCTTGATTAATAGAATACGGTTGCTCGACTGCGACATTCGCGTTTAGGTCTGTGCCGGCAACACTCGACATTGTCGTGCTAGGGTCGTTATTTGGATCGACGTCCATAGCATCAGTGCCGTTGTTTAAGTTGTGATGCATTTCAGCACTTTGATTCTGACCGTCATCAGTATTTACAGGTTGTCCTATACCAGGAATTAATGGCTGTTCCTGTGTTTGAGAAGTGCTTGAATCTTGTTCAGTAGCGGATGTTGATGGCATTTGCTCTGACCCTTGTATTTGATTCTGCTCTGACCCATGTCCCTGACTCTGCTCCATTCTTTGCAAGTCTTGGTGTCTTTGTTGATCACTCCCATCATTCGGTTGAAGTGCATCGACTATAGTCATCGGTGATACACCAGATACCTGCTGCTGATAATTCTGCTGTGGATTCAATTGAGTATTCACTCTTGTCGTATTATGAGCCAAGTCAGATGCCGCGGGAATGGATGTCCCTGGCGGTGACAATGATCGCTGCTTTTTCTTTTCCTGTAGACCACCTCTCTCTATCGTCTTCACTTGTCTCTGAGATCCAACCCTTGATCCAACCAGGGTCTCAACTTCTTCAATTATCTTCTCTGCGCTTTCGGCATTAGAGTTGCCAGTGACCATACCAGAAAGATAGGGCGGCTCTGTGGTGTTTTCAATCCATCGCGCATTCCTCAGTCTTTTGAGTGCTCGTGATACCACTTTGTATCTTTTGATACTCTCCATTTTCTTGATATGATCTTCCTTCAATCGCTTCATTTCTTCATCACCTGTCGACACTAGTTCTTTTACTCGCGACTCAAATTCCTTCAATTGATCTGGTAGAATTTTTTGTGTGATGGGAGTGTTGTCTTCATCCACTTGTAACTGTCTAGCTAGATCCGCTACTGTCGCAAAAATTCCCTTTGTGAGACCAGCCAGTTCTCCCATGAAACCAAATCCCAAATAAGCAGGTTCAATCTGATTCATGGCGTATGGAGAGGATATGATCTCCTCCATCCATTCGTGATGTTGCTTAAATCTTGCCTGGGCTACTTCTCGTTGATTCAAGTTGTCCAGATAATCGCCAAGCGCCGTTTCGTCCTCTAGTTCGGTGTCGATAAAGTTCGGATAGGGGATTTGATGTGCGGGTCCCATGGGCGGCTCTGTCATTCCTGCCTGTGTAGGTGCCATGCCAATCGTGCTGGTTCTTTGCCTTTTGGCCGGAGACGGTCCAGCATGCATCGGCGACTGATCCTGAGGTTGTACAGCATTTTGCTGCTGATAGAACTGACCCCCAAATCTAGGATTGCCCATCTGCGCTATCACTGGCGTCGAGGTGTTCAAAGAAGACTGATCAGGTGCTTGAGGGGGTCGCAAAGCCTGATAGCCTCTGCCGGGCGTAAAAGCTATCGTGGGCCATCTTTCGCGATCATGGAGCATGAATTCGCATGGTTCTAATTGACCTTGAGATTGTATGAATGTACGTTCCTGCATCTCAAGTTGTTGTGGTCGGGATATTTGGATTCGAGCTGCAGGCATGACGTTATTTGGTTCCGCTTGCGAGTAATGCACGATCCATAAGTTTGGATCTGGTGGTCCAGCATTGATATTCGGGTTTTTCTGCACTAATCGATATCTCCGACGCTGATGACAAGCCATTACCTCCACATTTGGCCTAAATCCACTATACTGTATAGCAATCTCGATGGTCTGTCGCAATAGTTAGCCTATGCTAAGCACTGATGATGAGTCTAAAGTTTAGGACATACATAGCCCCCAAATTCCTGTAAAAGTCTTTCCTCCGGACCCGACCATAAGTAACCATCACTCGCAAAAACATCAGCCGTCCTCGGTGGAACCCAAGCAAGGAATAACGCGCCATCATTGACAGTCGACAGACATTGCCATGACATTGGCGCTCGTTGTTTAATCGTCATTGGCGCATCGAGAAGATATTTAAGTGCTTGCTCGATTAAGAGACGAGCTACAAAAGGATATCGTTGTGTGGAGATCAGATGTACATGGCGGATCTGTCTTAATCATCAGTACGTTGTATTACGTGTCACAGTACTTGACTGGACACTAGAGGCGCAATGCCATGATATGGAAGAGAACTTACAAGTGGATCGGGAACACCAAAGCTTGGGTCCTGCATTGCTGCTTGTCGAGTATTCAATTAAAGTCCTTCCAGAAATCGTCACTCGAACTTGGTCTTTTTTATATAGTTGTTCATAACATGTCTGATTCAATGCGATTCGGACTAAATGTTGGTCAAGTTGATGATAATTAATTCTCAACACGACAACGCGAGGTGGATTTGCAATCATCACATTTTACACGTGATGGACCATAAACTTGTTGATGGGTATTGAGATTTACAAATGGGTCAACTATACTACAACTATTTACATTTTAGATACTCTTTAGAGGAACATCATATACGCTGATCAAGATACTCCCTCTACAACTACAGGCGGTTCTTGACTCGCAATCGGAGCAACATCCTCAGTCTCGTCCATCGAGCCAGGTATGATCAGTTCTTCGGCTACACCGTTTGCACCATCGGTAGTGAACTTCCGCTCGCTGACATGGTCTGTACTGGCTTTGGGGTCCTGCCGTTGTCCTTCGACATGCTTGAATATACAACCTGGGTTAAGACATGGATGATATCGACATTGTATAGAAGAATGCGAGAATTTGCAGCCAGAATCCTTTTCGGGACAATCAGCACCATTCCGACATGGCGCAGTATTGGGATGACGAAATGGACATGCAGGGTTCGTACCTATTGATGTCAGGGATTGTACAAGCTTGAGTTTAGGACAAGTGTGCTTACAATTGGGGAAAAATTTGCAATCTACGGTGTTAGAAAGATATTGCCGTTTTTGTGCAGGGGATGGATGTGAAGCGACGCATTTTCTATTCGTACATGCGGCACCGTAGGAACATGTATCTGTGACGTCTACAGATGTGTGCGGCGGTGCAGCAGGTGATTGATGTGCATAAATACAAGAATCGTTTGTACATTGCAGCTGAAATTTGCATGGCGTTTCCGACGCGGACTTCTTAGTGGCTTCATCGCCAGTCTCCATCGCATCCGTGTCAGCTCCTTTGCGATTGTGCTTCATTATCGACGAGTTCGGCTTGCCGACTCTGTCGAATAAAGATTTCTGTTGTCGATTCTGCTGTTTGTTATAGAAATTGGGATTTATGGCCGCTTGTTGACCTTGTTGACTCAAAAATTGAGCCATCATACGTGACTGCTCTTCAAGGACCTGTAGGAGCGCCATCTGAGACGGATCATTGACATTTGACGCCATAGTATTCATCATTTGCTGGTTCATTGGTTGGCCATTTCGTCCGCCATTCGCTATGAGATTCTGCATTTTAGTTGCCATGTTTCGTGGTCCGGCAGGCGGCGCCCGACTTGCGGCACCTTGGATTTTATGTACTGCTGCATTGTTTCCTCCCGCTCGATCCATAGCGCTTCGCATTTGGCCTAGCATTCTTGATCCTCGACCTTTTGTTATTGACGTTGTTCCATTTCTCATAGACTTTGGACCTGATGGAGGATTCACTCCTGTTGTTGAAATATCATCGTGTCCATTAAGTGAGGAATCTTGCATGTCCATCTCGTCATTTCCTGCATCAAACCCAGTCTGATTTGCGGATGACGTATCTGTAGTTGTTGTGACTCCATTCAGTCGAGCATTCTGTATGTGCACCTGTTGGAATAACCATTGAGCAAACTCCGACGGACCTGGATCATCTGCGGGCAATCCAAGCAGATCAGTAGCCAATTCCGACGCTATTTGTTCTTGTGATTTCTCATTTGCAAGCATAAGGACTATATATTCTGACAATGCCGAATCATCTTCTGCACCAGAGCTCCAGCCGTTTTCAGCTAATTTTGGCTGTATTACATTTTGGAGCGCATCGGCGAGAGGACCTCCAGTTCTAATTTCGATATCGGCCATCGTGACAATGTTATGATGTGAAAACCAGGAGCGATTTTGAGTCTCGTTCGAATACTATGATGAATCGCAAAGTTCCAAGAGAGGTAGACAAAACTCCGATGCGATATGGTGAGATATATAACGAGGTCTAATTCTTAGTAGCTTTTTTACAAAGTCCAAATCTTGAATTGTCAATTCAATGCCAAGACGCCCCATCAACCTTGACTGTCGGACCTCAGGAGTTCATCTAGTATAATTTACTGGCTCGTCATTTGTCAACATATTGAATATAAACGTTCTTCACGCTAGTGAAATACATGAATGGGAGTGCAAAAGTCCAACAATACAAAATTCGTTCATATCATTGTGATAAGTCACACTAATTATATACAAAGTTTTCATTACAAGCGCTTATTAGAGTATGAACTCGAACTAATCTAAATCTTGAGGTCGTTTCGATGGGCTTTGCCTTTCCGATTGACTTGCAGGTACTGATGTAGAAGTGCGCCTGTCTTTGGAAATATTAGGGCTCGCTTTAAATGACTGCTTGATACTTGTCTTTCTCTCAGGCATCTTTTTGAGGTTATCGATATCATCATCGTCATCATTATTATCCTCTATGTGATCATCGTCCAATCCTGCGCTCGAATTGACTCTGGATTGACTTCTTGACTGCAAAAGACCTTGCATTTGAACTCTCTCATAGGCCTCTTTGGTCGCTACAGCTTGTGCCTGACGAAACTTCATAAAATTGTACGCTGCAATGCTCACAATTGTAATTACTAAGCCGGAAATGTTTATTGGCGTCAAAACATCGCCGAAAACTCTGCTGGCGAAGGAGATCAATAGAACTTCCTTGAAAATACCACAGACACTGAGAGTGACGACACTTGTTCGCTTCAGCAGAGCAAACTCTGCAGCAGTCATGGAAAAGGCCAGAAAGCCTGGCAAAATCAATACACCCATCGTCTTTGCAACTCCGACCTGTGCTGATAAATCACGAACTCCGGTCGTGAACTTTTGTACATTCTCAAGGGGAAATGCAAATGCTAAAAGGGTTATAAACATGATAGGGGCCAAAAAGAAAATAGATGATAGTGGATTGCTTGTTGCTGGATGTCTCAGCAGTAATATTTGTGTCAGACTCCATCGGAATCCGGAACAGAATGAAGCAGACATGACCAACACAAAACCGACAACATTGAAGGCAGTCTCCCCTGCGACCATCATGACGACTCCAATTGTCATCGCTGCTATCACACAAACGGTTCGCCATGACAGTTGCTCCAAACGAAACAAGATTGCAAATAATAGAACAAAGCCTAATACAGATGATTTGCACATTGTGTAAAAGGTTAACGATATGAAGCCCAATGACATATTCCCCATGCCTATATCCAATGCTGTAGCTGCTCCGCACGGAGCGATTCGCGTGAAATAAAACAATTTGGTCATCAAAGGTCTGTAAGCAGCAGCAGGACCAGAATGTCTATCAGTGTCCTGCGATACCGCCTGGTATTGAACCTCTTTTGAAAAGGGTTCCCCGGCTTTTGGCCGCCATGCCGGGACCAAGTAAAGTACAATAGAAGCCAGGCAGAATTGGACAATCATATGTATGCTTGTGAAGAACAAGGGAAATGGAAGCTTCAGCTTCTCTTCAGCTTTTCCATCTGAATCTTCATTCAAATGTTTATCGAGGACTTTTTTGTTGAACTAGCATCAATTAGAGGAGGTTGTTTGAAGATGACTTGAATCGATCGCGAAACTCACCACCGATATACCGACTGACGACGCATACCACAATAGGACTAGCGCAGCGTTGATCGTTATACGACGTGCCAGTGCTAGTGAAGCTATTCGATCTGCATTCAGTTCCGAGCGTGTTTGTGAACTAGCAACAACTCTTTCGTCCAGCCGAGTATTCCTCCTCTTTCGTTTTCTCCTCTTGCTTTTATCGGCATGTGTCAATCCCGTCTCTTCATCGTCTTGTAGTTCATCTGCCGCATATGATTTCCCACCATCTCTTTCCCAATCAGAATCAGACTCATCAGGAGAAGGTGAGGCCTTTGGTCCTCGAGATCCTTGTCGTGTGGCTTCTTCAGCTGAGTTACTCGCACTCTTCGGTTGTTGTAGAGATCTTATTTCCATTCCACCAGACTGGCCCAAGGTAAGGGTACTACGTCGACGTGTATGATTTAAATTGGGACTATCTCGATCCATTGAGCCGCCGAAGCTTGGCCCCGTTATATGTCGACGAAGCGGTCATGTACTGTGGTCCAAAGAGACGATAGTGTGTTTTCTCGGATTACCGTACAATGGCGTGGACAAATTGGATTATAATACCGCCGTATTAGCTCTCGCTACTCCTCGGTATCATCGCGCGGTGTGGATTACGGAACGATGATAGCATGGTACTTTTCGCTAGAAGTCTGTTTTCAGAATGGCATGGTAATTGTACTCACGTGATCGGATTAATGAGATGGGTTTCACATGTCGAAGGTCAGATGTGAACCTCTTATTATTATCCTTTCAAATCATGAAAAATGTCTATTATCTACCATATCACAACTCATCATGTGTGTTCAGTGGTCTACCACTGTCTTTTTGCAGGTCTACGCCTTTCTTCGTTCGCCAATTCTCCCATATGCTCCAAAATTCTTTTTCCATGGCTTTTTCCATTTGATCTGGAAGTATAACCTGATACTCGACAAACAGGTTACCAAACTCTGGCCCGTCCTCATGATGATAGATCGGCATACCCTGCTCAGAAATGGTGTCAACCATACCAGGTTGGATGACCTGACCTCGAGCTCGGGAGAGTTTTACTACATGACCGTCGAGATGGGTTAAATTCCTAGACCAATCTCCCATCCATGCTTCCCGAAGACTTAACACTTCTGTCCAGAAAAGATCATTACCTTTTCTCTTGAAGAAATTACCGTCTACTCGATCAAACTTGGATGACCCATCACCAATTGCCGGCTCCTCTTCCGCGACATGGATGATCAAATCTCCGGCGACCCAATCAGGGCTTTCATCACCTTCATTTTCGAAAATAACTCGTCCACCTTTTGGCAACCCTTTTTCAATTACCATTCGATGAGATTCGGTTTCTTTAATCACTTTTGAACCTCCACAAATCTTACACTTGTGCTTGATTGCTTGACCTTTACCTCCACATTGGTCGCATTGCATTTGCATTTGTTGAAATATTCCTGGGGCTAATTGAGCCTTTTGTATTATCATTCCTTGACCACGACACTTTCCGCATGTTTCTGTCTTTCCATCTGCACTACCACTGCCCTCACATGTCGAGCATATAGCTTGCTTCTCGATGGATATTTCGTGCTCCGCGCCGTTGTAAAAATCTCGAAGTGGTACATTGAATCGAGCTTCCATATTTGGTCCTCGTCGCTCACCTGCATGGAAATGACCACCACCACCAAAGAAACGCGAGAAGAGATTGAAAGGATCATGGTGACCTCCACCTGGACCTCCGCCTTGTTGTTGATGCTGCTTTAATCCTTCGTGGCCATATTGATCGTATACTCGACGTAGTTTCTCGTCTGACAGAGTCTCGTATGCTTCAGCAATCTCTACGAACCTTTGATGCGCCGATTCATCCCCAGGGTTCTTGTCAGGGTGATACTTTTTAGAAAGCTTGCGGTATGATTTTTTTATCTCCGGGATTGAAGCATCTTTACGAATG